>OFCQ01000010.1_pt1 | contig 211872 bp, 165 predicted proteins | sample 1520861 | NCBI WGS metagenome assembly OFCQ01 (sample SAMEA2699036, study PRJEB24076) | metagenome | biome: Human gut stool | place: Spain | collected 2012-11-21 | reverse complement strand
GAAGCCCCGCGAGGGGTGGAGCCGACCGGTACTAACGGACGAAAGGCAACACTATTATTCCCCTGATTCGTTCGGGGACCGCATCATCCTCCTGCAAACCATCCCGTATGGCAATGAGCACGGGATGAACACAAGACGAAACATCAACGAATTCGCGTCCCCTGTCCGGTTCCCGGGCCGCCACAGGCCGGCAGACCTTGGTGTCTGACCGTATAAGAGAAGATTTGCGGCGGTCATGGCCCAGGTGAGACGCCCGGTCCCATTCCGAACCCGGAAGCTAAGGCCTGGCACGGCGATGGTACTGCACCCGACAGGGTGTGGGAGAGTAGCACGCCGCCGCACCACACGTACAGGAAGCCCCGATACCTTGAAGGTACCGGGGCTTCCCGCATATCCGAAACCAACAAGACAAGACACCGACAAGATATAGGCTCTCGCAACTAGGGTGCGGCCGAATCGTAAGCATATAGAAGAGGGAACCCTCAAGTGACGGAGAGTTCCCTCTTTGCGTATCTGGACCTATAAAGGTCTAGAAATTGAAATTGTCAGGATCGGCACCGTTGCGCTTGCCGGTGTTGATGGCGGAAATGGCGGTCATATCATCGACTGTTAGGTTGAAGTCGAAGACCTCGAAGTTCTGCTTGATACGCTCGGCATGGGTGGACTTGGGCAGCACGACGATGCCGCGCTGGATGTGCCAGCGAATCACCACTTGGGCAGGTGACTTGCCGTACTTGGCACCGATCTCGGCCAATACTGGGTTGCTCAGCAGGTTGCCGCCGGTACCGCCGAGCGGACTCCAAGCCTCGGTTGCGATGCCCTTGGCACGCAGCTGGCCAATGAGCTCTTGATTGGTGAATTGTGGGGAAGACTCAATCTGGTCTACGGCAGGCACCATATCGCTGTGGGTCAGCAGCTCATCAATATGATGCTTTTGGAAGTTACTGACGCCAATGGCCTTGGCACGGCCAGAGGCATAAATCTCCTGCAAGTCATCCCAGGCCTGCTGCCAGCCGTCTGCCGGCCAGTGAATCAGATACAGATCCACATAATCCACGCCCAAGCGGTCGAGGCTTTCTTGGAATGCATCCTTGCCGTGGCGTGCGCGAATATCGTCATTCCACAGCTTGGTGGTCAAGAAGAAATCGCTGCGCGGCACACCAGCACGGCGAATACCTTCACCTACTGAGGCTTCGTTGCGGTAAATCATTGCGGTATCGATATGACGGTAGCCATTCTCCAGAGCCGTCTGCACCGCGTTCACTGTAGTATCACCATCCGGTGTCTGGAATACGCCCAAGCCCACCTGCGGGATGACAGTGCCGTTGTTCAGCATAATTGTCGATTGAATTGCCATAATGCCTCACTATTCGTAGTGTTCATTCAATTTCCTATTTTAGAAACAAGACGATGCAATGAGCCGCGTTTCGCGGGCAAAGAATTGCGTAATGATGGCGTGATTCTCGTTCATTAGGTCATTATTGCATTCATTAGGTCAATGGGTCCAGGGTCTTCGGCATCAGAACCCAGTCATTACGCCATTCCTGAAGAGCCGTCTTACGGCATACCGACCTAATGAACGTGAAATCGACCTAATGAATGCAACGAGTAAGCGGCTACGATAATAACCAGTACAATCACAACCCAGATTGAAGGGGAGAGCACGTGGCAGAGGAATATGTGGCTGCATTCGATGCAGGGACCACGGCGTTGAAGGGTGCCTTGGTTGATAGGCAAGGCCGTATCGTAGCCAGTGCGAGTAGTGAGCTTAACCTTATTATCAACGGCGACTATCGGGAACAGAGCCCCGATCAATGGTGGCAAGCTTTCTGCTCGGCCTCCAGGCACATGATTGAGCAGGCGCGGCAATCCGAGTCAGAATTCAATGTGACTCGCATTCGTGGCATCATTTTCAGCGGTCAGATGCAGGATGTTATTGCTTTGAACGGCGAGCTCAATCCCGTCCGCAATGCCATTCTGTATTCGGATGGCCGAGCCGAGGAACAGGCCAAGCAACTCGCCAAGACATATCAGGGTGGAGTAGAACGTTTCCTGAACACCGTTGGTAACCGGCTCGAAGGCTGCTTGCCGTTGCCCAAGTTGATGTGGCTGCGTGAACACGAGCCGGAAACGTACGCGCGCATTCGTCATGTATTGATCAGTTCCAAGGACTACTTGATCGCCCAATTGACCGGCGAATGCGTGGGCGATGTGGCGGCTTGTTCCACAGCCGGTGCCATGAATATCCGTAATGGCCAATGGGATGCCGAATTGTGCGAGGCCGCAGGAATCGACATGGCCATGTTGCCACACCTGCACAATCCGCAAGACAACATTGGCACAGTGACGGAATCCGCTGCACAACGCACCGGTTTCTCCGCCGGAACTGCGGTATACGCGGGCATTGGCGATGCGGGTGCCACCACGCTGGCCAGCGGTGTCAGCCGCCCTGGTCAATACAACATCAATATCGGCACCTCAGGTTGGATCGCCACCGTTTCGCCCGAACCGTTCACCGGCAAACCCGGTGCTGCGAATCTGGCATTTGGTGTGGAAGAAGTCTTCGTGAATGCCGTGCCATTCCTCAACGCCGGTGACGTGCATAAATGGGTTACCGGCGTATTCGCTGATGGCGATTACGCGGAAGCACATCAGCTTATCGAAACATCCAAACCCGGCTCCAACGGTGTGATGTGCCTGCCATATCTGGTGGGGGAGCGGTTCCCCGTGATGAACCCGAATATTCGCGGGGCCTATGTAGGCCTCGATCCAGACACCACCAAGGCAGACATGATGCGTGCCGCGCTTGAGGGCGTGGCCTTCTCCATTCGTCAAGGTATGGAAAGTTCTGACGCCAAACCCAGCGAGATTTCCCTGATTGGCGGCGGAGCCAGAGAAAATGCGTGGTGCCAGATTCTGGCCGATGTGTTGGAGCATCCCATCGAAGTGTTCGCCAATGCCGATATTCTGCCAGCAGTGGCGATGGCCTCGTTGGTGTTCAATGCACCAGACCTGCTGCAATCCGTATGTGAACGCACCGTATATCAGCCGAATCCTGACACCGCACGCACATATGCCGACGCATACCGGCGATTCCTGAGCCTCTACCCGATGCTGCGAACGATGGATTAGGAACTGAGCATCATGAGGCAATCAGCGAATTTGGTCCGCAAACATATAGCGGTCACCGGACTGGTGCAAGGCGTGGGATTCCGTTATTTTACGGTGACTCAGGCACGTCGACTTGGTGTACAGGGCTGGGTGCGCAATTGCCGCGATGGCTCGGTTGAGCTGGAAGCACAAGGCAGTAGCGACGCAGTGCAAGCCTTGGTTGAGCAATTAGCCATTGGTCCGCGATGGTCCGAAGTGAGTCACGTCGCCGTACATGACATGCCGATTATCGATGAGACCGCTCGGGCATTTGGCGTGCGTCAATAACCTGCATCACGAATCCACATCACGCACGATAATCTCACGATACGGGTGAACATGGGCGTTCCTCGCCGCTTAGGCCCCTCACGTTGGTACGATGGGGCTTTATGAGTGAGAACATCATGCGAATCATTGACCTGCGTGGTCAGCACCTGTCCCGTGCCGAACTGCTCGCCGCGATGCCGCGCGCCGCAATGGGCACTTCCGAAGCCACCGATCTGGTGCGTCCGATTCTGGACGATGTCAAGGAACGCGGTGCCGCGGCCCTGCGCGACTTCGAGGAGAAGTTCGATCACGTGCGTCCCAAGAACCTGCGCGTGCCGGTCGAGGCGATCAAGGACGCCCTGACCACGCTCGACCCCGAAGTGCGCGCTGCCATCGAGGAATCGGTACGCCGCGCCCGCGCCGTGGCCGCCAACCAGGTGCCGAAGGACTTCTACACCGACCTCGCCGAAGGTGCCCGCGTGGCCGAACGCTGGATTCCGATTCAGCGCGTCGGCCTGTATGTGCCCGGCGGCAAGGCCGTCTACCCGAGCTCCGTCATCATGAACGCTGTGCCGGCCCAGGCCGCCGGCGTCGAATCGCTGGCCATCGCCACCCCGCCCGCCCGCGACAATGAGGAAGGCCTGCCGAACAAGACCATCCTCGCCACCTGCGCCATCCTCGGTGTTGACGAGGTATACGCGGTCGGCGGCGCTCAGGCCATCGCCATGTTCGCATACGGCGCCAAGGGCAGCGAGCCACAGGACGGCGACATCCTGTGCGATCCGGTTGACAAGATCACCGGCCCGGGCAACATCTTCGTGGCCACCGCCAAGTCGCTGGTCTCCGCATTCGTGGGCATCGACGCGGTCGCCGGCCCCACCGAAATCGGCATCATCGCCGATGCAACCGCCAACCCGAGTCTGCTGGCCGCCGACCTCATCGGCCAGGCCGAGCATGATGAGCTCGCCGGTTCCGTGCTGTTCACCGACTCCACCGAGATTGCCGACAAGGTGCAGGAGAACCTCAAGTACCGCGTGCCGCGTACCGAGCACGCCGAGCGTGTCCACACGTCACTGTCCGGCACCCAGTCTGCCATCGTGCTGACCGACGGTCTCGACCAGTCCATCGACGCGGCCAACGCCTACGCCGCCGAACACCTTGAGATTCAGACCAAGGATGCCGATGCTGTCGTCAAGCGCATCAAGAACGCCGGTGCCATCTTCCGCGGCCCGTACTCCCCGGTGCCGCTGGGCGACTACATGTCCGGCTCCAACCACGTGCTGCCCACCGGCGGCACCGCCCGCTTCGCCGCCGGCCTCGGCGTGCACACCTTCATGAAGCCGGTCGAAGTCATCGAATACGACGAGGAAGGCCTGAAGGCACTCGCCGCCCGCATCAACGCCTTTGCGGTGTCCGAGGATCTGCCCGCCCACGGCGAGTGCGTGCTCTCCCGCTTCGTCAAGGATCCGTATGACAAGGCCACCCTGCGCGAGCAGGAGAAGGGAGCCGGTCTGCGATGAGCTCGATTCCCGCAAACCTGCCGTTGCGCAACGACCTGATCGGTGAGGAGCCGTACGGCGCTCCCCAGCTGGACGTGCCGGTGTGCCTGAACGTCAACGAGAACCCGTATGCGCCGGACCCGGCCGTATGCGACACCATCGCCAAGCGTGTGCGTGAAATCGCCCCCACACTCAACCGATACCCGGACCGTGAGCACATCGAATTGCGTCAGGCATTCTCCGATTACCTGGCCCGCGAATCCGGTACCCGTCTGGACGTGGACGAGCTGTGGGGCGCGAACGGCTCCAACGAGATCATGCTCCAGCTGTTCCAGGCTTTCGGCGGCCCGGGCCGCACCGCACTCGGTGCCGACCCGACGTACTCCATGTACCCGGAGTACGCCCGCGACACCTTCACCGGTTGGAAGCTCGCCCACCGCAACGCCGACTTCACGCTGAACGTCGACAAGGTGCTTGAGGCCATCGCCGAGGTCAAGCCCTCGATGGTGCTGCTCACCAGACCAAACAACCCGACTGGCACCCCGTTGCCGATGGAGGATATCGAGTGTATTCTCGCCGCCTGCGAAACCGCTGAAGTGGCCGGCGCGGGCGAGGGCGTGCACCCGATTCTCGTCATCGACGAAGCGTACGTGGAATTCCGCAAGCCAGGCACCCCGAGCGCCGTGAGCCTGATCAAGGACCACCCGAACTTGGCCGTCAGCCGCACCATGAGCAAGGCCTTTGCCTTCGCCGGAGCGCGAGTCGGCTACCTAGCCGCATCCAAGGGCATCATCGACTGCGTGCGCATCGTACGCATGCCGTACCACCTGTCCGCCGTGACCCAGGCCGCCGCACTGGCTGCCTTCGAACACACCGATGAACAGCTGAGCCGTGTCGAGCACCTGCGCGAAACCCGCGAGGCCACCGCCGCATGGCTCAAGGAACAGACCTACAAGGACCAGCCGCTTGAAGTGGCCGAATCCGGCTCGAACTTCCTTCTGTTCGGTGGGCACTTCGACAAGCGCGAAGCCATCTTCGACGAGCTCCTGAAGCGCGGCGTACTCATCCGCGTGGTCGGACCGGACGGTTGGCTGCGCGTGTGCATGGGCACCGACGAGGAGATGGAGACCTTCCGTAACGCCCTTGTTGAAGTGCTTCGTATAGTGGAAGCAGCATAAGGGACGTTTCTTTCCGATTGCGGCGAGACCCGAAGCGATTCGAGTCCCGCCGCAATCCAATATGACGAATCACACAGGAGACATGATGGCAAGAACCGCGCACATCGTCCGCGAAACCAGCGAATCACACATCGACCTCGAACTGAACCTCGACGGCACCGGCAAAACCGATATCGATACATCCGTGCCGTTCTACAACCATATGATGACCGCGCTCGGCAAGCATTCGCTGATCGACCTGACCATCCACGCCCACGGCGACACCGACATCGATGTGCACCACACCGTGGAAGATACGGCCATCGTGTTCGGCGAAGCCCTGAAGCAGGCTCTCGGCGACAAGAAAGGCATCCGCCGCTTCGCCGATGCCACCGTGCCGCTCGACGAGGCGCTGGCCAAGGCCGTTGTCGACATTTCCGGGCGCCCGTACTGCGTGTGCAGCGGCGAGCCCGAAGGCTACGAATTCTGCATGATCGGCGGGCACTTCACCGGCTCTCTGGTCCGCCACGTCATGGAATCCATCGCCTTCCACGCCGGCATCTGCCTGCACATGCAGGTGCTCGCCGGCCGCGACCCGCACCACATCGCTGAAGCCGAATTCAAGGCGCTGGCCCGTGCGCTGCGCTTCGCCATGGAAATCGACCCGCGTGTAGACGGCGTGCCCAGCACCAAGGGAGCCCTGTGATGGCCGACGACAAGTTCGATCCGGACGAATCGCACTTCTCCGACGAGGAGCTTGAGGCCGCGCTCGCCGGATTCGAGAAAGAATTCGCGGACGATTCGGCATCCGGCGATGCCAGTGATACCAGTGATGCCGCTGAAACAGCGGACGCTGCTTCAGCGAAGTCCGATTCCGACGCGAATGATGATACGGCTGATAAGGCTTCCGCTGATTCCGGCCAGCCTATGACCGACGACGTCACCGGGTCCGTTGCGGATGCGGTGAACGAGGCCATGGCCGACGTGGTCGACCCCTCGCTCGGCTTCGACAACGAACTCGCTGGACTGTTGGGTAACAAGGCGAAGGTGGCGTTGATCGTCACCCGTCTTGCCTCCGCCGAACTGTTGGCCGCGTTCTGCCAGCTGTCAGATATCTCCGCCGCATGCATCGGTGCCAATCAGGGGGCCGTCGCGGTGCTGAAGAATCTGGACGGCGACGGCCCGGAAGCCGCAGCCAAGGACCTGACCACCGTGGTATCCGGCATGGCCGTGATTCTTGCAGTCAATCGTGCCGACAAGCTCGAAGTGGCCATGTACGTGCAGGGAGAGGCCGGACAGAGTTTCGCGCCGCCCGTGCTGTTCACCTCCACACCGCGCTTCGTCGAGGACCTGATGCTCGGCATCGTAACTCTGAACCAACTCAAGACCCAAGGGTTTGAAGTGGTGGATTCCGCTGGACTCGACCATGACCAGGCGATGCAGATTCTCGCCAACCACACCAGACGCGGACGTGGCGGGCGCGGCTCCCGCATCGAATAGACGCCAACCAACCAGTAGGGGATAGGAGAGAATATGACCACAGCGGTTGTTTTCGATTACGGTTTCGGCAATGTACGTTCCATGGTGCGTGCGCTCGCCAATCTTGGCGTCGACACCACTCTCACCTCCGATTATCGTCAGGCGCTGGAGGCCGACGGTCTGGTCGTGCCGGGCGTGGGCGCGTTCGCCGCATGTATGGAGGGTCTGAAGAAGGTCGACGGCGACCGTGTGATCTATGATCGCATCCGCGCCGGCCGTCCGGTGCTTGGCGTGTGCGTGGGCGAGCAGATCATGTTCGAACACGGTCTGGAGCACGGGGTCCATGCCGCGGGCATCGGGCTGATCGGCGGTTCGGTGAACCTGCTGGACGCCGACGTGGTGCCTCACATGGGATGGGACACGATCGAGGCCGCCCCCGATTCGGTGCTGCTCAACGGCGTGGAGAACGAACGGTTCTACTTCGTGCACTCCTACGCCGCGATGGAAGTGAAGCCGGTGGATACGTCTCGTTTCGACATTGATCTGAGCGGTGCGCCCGAACGCGTGAGCTGGTGCTCGTACGGCCGGTCGCGTTTCGTGGCCGCCTATGAACACGGCCCGCTGTCCGCCACGCAATTCCACCCGGAAAAGTCCGGAGACGCCGGTGCCCAGCTCCTCAAGAACTGGATCGCCACACTGTAAAAAGCATGAAGCTCCCTCTGACGAGAGAGCTCAAATCGTGTATATGTAACTGAAGAAAGGCTCTTCTTATGTCGTTGACTCTGCTGCCCGCCGTCGATGTACGCGATGGCAAGGCCGTGCGCCTACGCCAGGGTGAATCCGGTTCCGAAACCGATTACGGTTCGCCGTTCGAGGCCGCCCGTACTTGGGTTGAGGCCGGTGCCGAATGGATTCACCTGGTCGACCTTGATGCCGCTTTTGGTACGGGCAACAATCGCGATCAGCTGCGAGAAATCGTTCACGAGCTTGGTGACCGCGTGAACATCGAACTGTCCGGCGGCGTGCGCGATGACGCTTCGTTGGACGCGGCCCTTGAGGCCGGTGCCGCCCGAGTGAACATCGGCACCGCCGCTTTGGAGAATCCGGATTGGACCGCTTCGGTCATCAAGAAGTACGGCGACCGCGTGGCTGTTGGTCTGGATGTGCGCGGTCACACACTGGCGGCGCGCGGCTGGACACGCGAAGGCGGTGACCTGTTTGAGACCATGAAGTTCCTTGACTCCGTGGGCTGCTCGCGTTATGTGGTCACCGACGTGGCCAAGGACGGCATGATGTCCGGCCCGAACATCCAACTGCTGCGTGAAGTCGCCGAACGCACCGACGCCAAGGTCACGGCTTCCGGTGGTATCTCCAAGCTGGACGATTTGCGCGCCATCAAGGAACTGGCTGAAATTGGTGTTGATTCTGCCATCCTCGGCAAGTCCCTCTATGCACGTGCGTTCACGCTCCAGGAAGCGCTCGCAGTCGCGAAGTAGGCAAAGGACTCGCCTTGGCGAGACTGTTAATCTGCCTTCGCTCAGCTATCGCTTCACTCAGGTCTCGCCTACGGACAGCCCACTGGGCTGTCCGCTTAACGGCTCAGCACGGGAGGTCGCCGGATTTGAGGAGTTTCTTGAAGACGGCGTAGTCTTCATCATTCTGTTCGGCGTAGCTGACGGCGAATGAGGCGATGGCCTGATCGAATTCGTCGGTGCCACCCATGTAATTGGCGATCGCGATCGAATCGCCGGTTCGCTCATAGTCACTACCATAGTGCCGTGCCGGCATGGGCCCGAGCCATGCCTGACATGCGGACCGGGGCATGTTGATGAAATATCGCGACTCGCTGGTGACGAACAGTGAGATGTTAACGCCCCTCGTAACACGGTTATGGAACGATAGGCGACTATGGATAAACAGCAGGAGTTTGCGCTGCGCACGGTCGAAGAACGCGACGTGCGCTTTATTCGTCTGTGGTTCACGGACGTGTTGGGAACACTGAAGTCCGTGGCGATTGCTCCGGCCGAACTGGAAGCCGCGTTCGAGGAGGGGCTCGGCTTCGACGGCTCCGCCATCGAGGGCATGACCCGTGTATCCGAGGACGACATGATCGTCCAGCCCGACCCTTCGACGTTCCAGATTCTGCCGTGGCGGGGCGGCCCGCAAGGCACGGCCCGCATGTTCTGCGACATCCTGACCCCGGACGGCGAACCCTCGCTCGGCGATCCCCGGCATGTGCTGAAGCGCACGCTCGCCAAGGCCAAGGACAAGGGCTTCACGTTCTACGTGCATCCGGAAATCGAGTTCTACCTGTTCGAAAGCCAGGACGACTGGTCCAAGACCCCGACCCCGATCGACGAGGGCGGCTACTTCGACCACGTGCCGCGCAGCCCAGGCATGGACTTCCGCCGCGCCACCGTGAACATGCTCGAGCAAATGGGCATCTCGGTGGAATACTCGCACCATGAGGCGGGGCCAGGCCAGAACGAGATCGATCTGCGATACGCGGACGCGCTCACCATGGCCGACAACATCATGACATTCCGTACGGTGGTCAAGGAGATTTCCTTGGAGCGCGGCATCCACGCCAGCTTCATGCCCAAGCCCCTGGCCGACGCGCCCGGTTCCGGCATGCACACGCACCTGAGCCTGTTCGAAGGCGATTCCAACGCCTTCTACGAGGCCGGTCAGGAGTTCAACATGTCCCTGACCGCCCGCCAGTTCGCCGCCGGCGTCCTGTACCATGCGGCCGAAATCTGCGCGGTCACCGACCAGTACGTCAACTCGTACAAGCGCCTGTGGGGCGGCAACGAGGCGCCGAGCTACATCTGCTGGGGCCACAACAACCGTTCCGCGCTGCTGCGTATCCCGCAGTACAAGCCGGGCAAGGGCAACTCCGCGCGCATGGAGTTCCGTGCGCTCGACCCGGTGGCCAACCCATACCTTGCCTACTCGGTGCTGTTGGCCGCCGGTCTCGATGGCATCGATAAGCAGATGCAGTTGGGCGAGCCCACCAGTGATGACGTGTGGGAGCTCACCGACGGCGAACGTCAGGCTATGGGCATTCAGCCGCTGCCGCGCTCGCTGGACGAGGCGCTGAAGATCATGGAGAAATCCGACTTCGTGGCCGACGTGCTTGGCGAACACGCCTTCGGCTACTTCCTGGATAACAAGCACCAGGAGTGGGAGGACTACAATCATCAGGTCACGCCGTTCGAACTGAAGAAGTACCTGCCGAAGCTGTGATGGAGGAGAGTGTCCCGAGATGAACGCACCGATGGACGGAGCAGGTGCCGGTCGTTTCTTCAACCCGCAGGTCGCCGTCCTGGTGACCGTCACCTTCATGCTGGGCATGAGCGAATTCGTGGTGGTCGGCATCCTTCCCGACATCGCCTCCGGCCTTCGGGTCTCCGAGGTGACCGCGGGCAATCTGGTGGCCCTCTTCGCGTTCGTGTACGCGCCCTGCACGCCGCTCGGCTCCGCCCTGTCGGCGCGGTTCCCCCGCTTCGCCACCTATATGGCGCTGATGGGCGTGTTCCTGGCGGGCAATGTCCTGTGCGTCCTCGCGCCGAACTATCCGGTGCTGCTGGTCGCCCGGCTGCTCATCGCGTCGGTGTCCGGCACGCTGGTGGCCGTTTCCATGACCTTCGCGCCCGACGTGACCGAGGACAGATACCGCACCAAGTTCATCGCCTGGGTGTTTTCGGGATTCTCCATCGCCTCCGTGGTCGGTGTGCCGGTTGGCACCTGGGTTGCCGCCGCCTTCGGCTGGCGGGCCTCCTTCGCCCTGATTTCGATCCTCACCGCCATGCTGATGGCGCTGATGGCCGTGGTGCTGCCGCGTAATTCCCACCCGGCGCGAATCGGGTTCCTCCGGCAGTTCCGCCTGTTCTTCGACCGTCGCATCCAGCTTGGCGTGGCGGACGTGGTGTTCGGTGCGGCCGCATCCTATGTCTTCTACACCTATCTGACGCCTATCATGCGCGACGAGATCGGTGTGCCCGAGCACATGATCAGCATCGGCCTGGTGATATACGGTTGCGCCTGCCTGTGGAGCAACCTGTACGGCGGCACGTTGGCCGACAAGGGACATGGCGTGGAGCCGTTGACCCACATGCGCCCGGTCTACGGCGCTCAGGCCGTCTGCCTGTGCCTACTGGCGTTCGCGTCGCTGGTGCCGGTCGCCGGAGCTCTGCTGCTGGTGGCGCTCGGCATGTTCATGTACCTGCAGAACGCCTCCTCCCAGGTGCTGTACATGGACGTGGCGTACCAGTCCCACCCCGGTTCGGTGAATCTGGCCGCTTCCCTGAATTCCATGTCGTTCAACATCGGCATCGCCATCGGCTCCGCGGTCGGAGGCATGGTCAACGACGCCCTTGGTCTGGCTTGGCTTGGTCCGTTCGGCGCGATATTCGCGCTGCTCGCGGTCGGCACCACGACCCTGCTGCGTCCGTACGTCAGCCCGGTCGGGGAATGACGGGTGGCGTGACGCGCGGGAACGAAGGTTTTTTCCCGCGTGTCCCCGCGGCATGCCTTATCCGCCGATTGCCGTCCATTGATAACCTGCTATCCAAATAACCGATAAGGCCACAGCATGTCATCCTGCTGCGAAACCTTAATGTTAGGACACCGGCTGCAGGGGGACCCGGCTCACGGGCGCCCACCTGCGCGGATTGATGATTATCGGCATGTTCAGCGTGAAAATGGGGATGACAATATGACGGATGCGACTGCGAAAGCCGCGCCGAAGGCGGAAAGACGGCGGCGCGTTCTCCGTTCCGGCGCTCGCTCATCGATAGTGGTCGGCGGCGCCATCGTGCTGTTCTTCGTGCTGCTGGCGGTGCTGGCCGGGCCGTTGTCGGCCATCACCGGCAACGACCCGTACGCCGAGCATCCCGAGGCCTTGGGTGCCGGGTCGGTGCCGGCCGGATTCGGCGGCGGCATCAGTGCCCGGCACTGGTTCGGCGTCACCCCGCTGCGCGGCGTCGACCTGTTCTCCATCGTGGCGTACGGCTCACGGATCTCGCTGGGCATCGGCGTCGTCTCGTCGGTCATCTCGCTGGTCATCGGCGTGGCGCTCGGGCTGCTGGCCGGCTATTTCCCCGGGTTGGTCGATGCGCTGATCTCGCGCACGATGGACGTCTTCTTCGGCTTCCCGTTCCTGATCTTCGCGATCGCGCTGTCGGCGGTGGTGCCGCAGAGCTTCCCGAGGCCGGTGCTGCTGACGCTAGTGCTCGGATTCTTCGGATGGCCCGGCATCGCGCGTCTTGTCCGGGGGCAGACGCTGACGCTGAGCAAGCGCAATTTCGCCGTCGCGTCCAAGGTGATGGGCGCCTCGCCTGCCCATGTGCTGTGGCATCAGATCCTGCCGAACCTCATGCCGCTGCTCATCGTCAACATCACGCTGTCGATCCCCGGGCGCATCGGCGCCGAGGCGGGCCTGTCGTTCCTCGGCGTCGGCATGAACCCGCCGACGCCCTCATGGGGCCGGTCCATCTCCGACGCCGTGCAGTGGGCCCTGGTCGACCCGATGTATCTGATCTTCCCGGGCGCCGCCCTGTTCCTGCTGACCTTCGGCTTCAACCTGCTTGGCGATGGCCTGAGCGACGCCATCGACCCGCGCAAGGGGGTGCGTGCATGAGAATCCTGCAATACATCGGCAAGCGCGTGGCGAGCTCGATCGTCGTCATCCTGCTCATCACGCTGGCGCTGTTCCTGATCTTCTTCCTGCTGCCGACCAATCCGGCGCAGCTGTCGTGCGGCAAGCCGTGCACGCCCGAGCAGCTGCAGCGGGTCTCCGCCTTCATGGGCACCGACAAGCCGTGGTACGAGCAGATGGGCAATTACGTGGCGGGCATCTTCGTCGGGCGCACCTTCGGCAGCGGCGGCGGCGCCGTGGTCTGCTCGGCGCCATGCCTCGGGTATTCGTTCCGTCTCAACGAATCGGTGAGCCAGCTGATCCTCGACCGCTTCCCGATCACCGCGTCGATCGCGGTCGGCGCGGCCGTGCTGTGGCTGGTCATCGGCGTGGCGACCGGCGTGTGGGCGGCCCTCAAGCGCGATACGCTGATCGACCGCACGCTGCTCGGGCTGTCGATCGTGGGCGTTTCGGCACCGTCATACCTGATCGGCCTGCTGACGGTGATCGCCTTTTCGCTGGTGCTGCAGATATTCCCCAGCGGCGGGTACGTGAACTTCCACGACGACCCTGTCGGCTGGTTCACGCATCTGCTGCTGCCGTGGCTGGTGCTGGCCGTGCTCAGCGCCGCCGGCTACACCAGGGTCACCCGCACGCAGATGATCGGCGAGCTGAGCCAGGACTATATCCGCACCGCCCGCTCCAAGGGCGTGCCCGAATCGGTGATCGTCTTCAAGCACGCGCTGCGCAACGCGCTGCTGCCCGTGATGACCATGTTCGGCCTCGATCTGGGCGGGCTGCTCGGCGGCGCGGTGCTCACCGAGAAGGTGTTCTCGATGCAGGGGCTCGGCTCGCTGCTGCTCGATTCCGTGTCGAACCTCGACCTGCAGGTGCTGGTCGGCGCGACGATATTCGCCGCCGTACTGGTCATCGTCGCCAACCTGATCGTGGACATCTGCTACAGCCTGCTCGACCCCAGGGTCGCGCTCGGCACGAAGTAGTGCGGCTGCGGCCGCAACACGCGATACTTGCCGGTCTGCTCCACGGACCGGCACCGATAGAGAGGAAAACCATCATGAAGAACAACGCATGGCGCGTATTCGCGGCGGGGGCTTGTGCCGCGGTACTGGCGCTGTCCGGCTGCGGCGCGTCCAACGACAACGCCGCCACCGGCTCGGCGAGCGGCACCACCGTCAAGGGCGGCACGCTGAACGTGCTGCTGTCCAGCACGGAGATGGATCTGGACCCGGCCAAGAGCCAGGGTCTGCCGACCACCACGAACGGCAACATCTTCCGCCGCCTGACCGCGTGGAAGATCACCGACAAGGGCGAGACGAAGGTCGTGCCCGATCTGGCCACCGACACCGGCAAGTCGAGCGACGACGGCAAGACGTGGACGTACACGCTCAAGGACGGGCTCAAGTTCTCCGACGGCACGCCCATCACCTCCAAGGACGTCAAGTACGGGCTGGAGCGTTCCTTCGCCGACTCGCTGACCGGCGGCCTGAGCTACCACAAGACGCTGCTCGAGGGCGCGCAGGGCTACCACGGCCCGTTCGACGGCCAGGAGCTCAGCTCCATCGAGACGCCGAACGACAAGACCATCATCTTCCACCTCAACGCGCCGTTCGGCGACTGGCCGTGGGTCGTCTCGCTCGCCGCGTTCACCCCCGTGCCCGACGGCAAGGGCCCGGCGTCCGGCTACGGCAAGCTGCCGGTGGCCTCCGGCCCGTACAAGGTCGAGTCGAACGAGGCTGGCAAGCAGGCCGTCTTCGTGCGCAACACCTACTGGGACAAGAAGACCGATCCGGTGCGCACCGCGGGCCCAGACAAGATCGTGTTCAAGATGGGACAGGACACCTCGGTGGCCGCCCAGTCGATCATGCAGGGTACCGGTGAGGGCAAGAACTCGTTCCTGTCCGGATTCGTGCCGGCCGCGCAGCTCGCGCAGGCGCAGGCCAACCCGAACTACAAGAAGCTGCTGACCACCAGCGGCGACGGCGCGCTGGAATACCTCGCCATCAACACCCAACACGTGAAGAACGCGAAGATTCGCCAAGCGCTGCAGTACGCGGTCGACAAGAAGGCCTACCAGACGGCTTCCGGCGGCGAGATCGCCGGCAACTTCGCCACCACGCTCATCACGCCCGGCATCGAGGGCCGCGAGGACTACGACCTGTACAAGGCCGATCCGACCGGCGACGTGGACAAGGCCAAGCAGCTGATCAAGGAGTCGGGCGAGCAGGCCCCGACCCTCAAGCTCATCGCCACCTCCGCTCAGGCCGAAACCGCCTCCTCGATCCAGACGAGCCTCAAACGGGCCGGCGTCAAGGTGGACATCCAGACACTCAACGACGATGTGTATTCCGATACGCTGACCAACGACAAGGGCGACTACGATCTGGCCATCAGCTCGTGGCAGCCCGACTTCCCGTCGCCCTACGCCAACATCTCCCCGCTGTTCGACTCCTCGCAGATCGGCCACGGCAACTACAACCTGGCCCGTTACGCGAACCCGAAGGTCGACGAGCTGATCAAGAAGGCCACCGAGACCATCGATCAGACCGAGGCCGGCAAGATCTGGGCCGAGGCCGACAAGACGATCATGGCCGACGCGCCGGTCGTGCCGCTGATCTATTCGAAGAACACGTTCATCCACGGATCGAACGTGACCAACTTCGTCATCGGCAACTTCCCGGCGTACCCGGACTACACGCAGGTCTCGCTCGCCAGCGCGAACTGAGCCGGCATCCGCATCCGGCGCGCGCCGGCGGCATGGTCCGCTCGCGCGCGCCGGACGCATTCCAACGCTTGTGCATCCAAGGAGCTTCCAATGAGTGAACCACGCGCGATCGTGACCGTGGACGGTCTGGCCGTCAGCTTCGACGAGCGGGAGGTGACCCACGGCGTCAGCCTCAGGCTGTTCCCGGGGCGCATCACCGCTCTGGTCGGCGAATCCGGCTCCGGCAAGTCGGTGACGGCGATGGCACTGCCCCGTCTCGATCCGTCGGTGGCCAGCGTGAAGGGCCACGCGTACCTTGACGACGCCCTTGTGGACGACGGGCCGGACTCCGGTCCGGGCGGCGACGGCAAGGACGCCGCCGGCCGCGGCATCGATCTGCTGGCCGCCGACGCGCCGCTGCAACGCATCCGCGGCGAATACATCGGCACGGTGTTCCAGGAACCGTCCACCGCGTTCAATCCGGTGTTCACGCTCGGCGTACAGGTCGCGGAATCGCTCAAATACCACCAGAAGCAGCTCAGCGCCGCCGAGCGCAAGGCCAAGGTGCTCGAACAGCTGCGCGAGGTCGGGCTCGACGACGCCGAACGCGTGTGGTCGTCGTACCCGCATGAGCTGTCGGGCGGCCAGCTGCAGCGCGTGATGATCGCCATGGCGATCATCAACCGACCCAAGGTACTCATCGCCGACGAGCCGACCACCGCGCTCGACGTGACCACGCAGAAGGCGATTCTCGCCCTGATCTCCTCGCTGGCGGTCGACCTCGATCTGGCCGTGCTGCTCATCACCCACGACATGGGCGTGGTGTGGCAGGCCGCGCAGGACGTGTACGTGATGCACAACGGCGTGATCGTCGAGCAGGGGAGCGTCGCGCAGGTCTTCCGCCACCCGTCCGACGACTACACGCGGATGCTGCTCGACGCCGTGCCGCGCCTGCGCATCGACGAGCATGCGGCAGACGGCGAACATGCGGCCGGCGGCGAACGCATCACGGAAAGCGACGCGCCCGGCGGCGGCAGGCGCATCACGCAGGTGAACGACGTGGCCGTGTCGTACAAGGCCGGCAGCTTCGCCGTCAAGGACATCTCGTTCGATTTGGTGGCCGGCAGGACCCGCGCGCTGGTGGGCGAATCGGGAGCCGGCAAGACCACGATCGCCAAGGTGATCTCCGGCCAGCTCGCGCCAACCTCGGGCACGGTGCTCATCGAGGGGGAGGATCTCGCCAAGGCGCATGGCAGGCGCAAGCGCGAGATCCTGAAGCATATGGGCTATGTGTTCCAGGACAGCGGATCGGCGCTCAACCCGCGCAAGTCCGTGGCATGGAGCATCGGCGAGCCGATGCTCGTGCAGGGCGGGCTCAGCGAGACGGACCGGCGCAAGCGCGTCCTTGAATTGCTCGATCAGGTGGAGCTGCCCGCCGATGTGGCCGGCCGGTTCCCGCACCAGCTGTCGGGCGGCCAGCGCCAGCGCGTCGGCATCGCGCGCGCCTTGGCGCTCAACCCGTCGCTGCTCATCGCCGACGAGCCGACGTCGTCGCTGGACGTGACCGTGCAGCGCAAGGTGCTCGACCTGCTGCGCCGGCTGCAGCGCGAGCACGGTTTCGCATGCCTGTTCATCACCCATGACCTGGGCATCGTGCAGGAGGTGTCCGACGTGATCACGGTGCTGCGCCACGGGCGCGTCGTGGAGAGCGGGGAGACCGGCCGTGTGCTCAACCATCCCAAGGCCGAGTACACGCGTACCCTGCTCGACGCCTCCCCGAAGATCGACCTGTGAGCCGTGCCGCCCGTCATCCGGCCGGCTCTCCGGCCGTGCGGCGGGGCGGCGACGACGCGGATGACACCTAGCCTTACCGTGGTTTCGGTTTTTTGCCGTTCCCGCCCCTATCGGCGCGCGGCACCGAACCAGTTGGTGTATATGAGGGCGAAGTTGCGGTTGCCGTAGCTGGAGCATGAGTCGCCCTCGCCGAACCCGGCCGCCAGCGAGGCGTCGTTCGGCTGGTAGGGCGTGTAGATGTAGAGCAGCGCGGTCGCCGTGTTCTCGATGTACACGTTGGTGCCGCCGCACCCGGCATCCGGGTGGTACTGGATGTAGTTCAGCGCGTTGGCGTGATAGCCGTAGGCGCTTTCATGTGCCACGTAGTATTGGTAGCGGTGCGCCGCCCCGTACACCTGTCTGAAGAAGCCGGCATAGGCCGGATCGCAGTTCGCGTCGTCCGGGCAGCTCAGCCCCATGGCGGCCTTGTACTGGAAGCCCGTCGGATCGACGGCCGTGACCAGGTGCTGCTCCTTCTGCATCACGGTGAGCAGCACCTTCTGGCTGATGCCGCACGCGCGCGCCGACTTGTCGATGATCGCGGCCGCGGTCTCCTTTCTCGCGCCCTCGTACGCCGCGCAATACTCGTTCGCCGCCTGGTCCTCGGTGTCGAAGGTCATGGTTTTCAGGCACCGGGAACCGCTGCACGCCGCGCCCTGCTTGTCGAGGAACGACTGGACCTCGGCCTCGCTCATCGCATTGGCGTTGAAGAACTGGCCGTCCGAGATGATGTCGCCGGGATTGAAATCGTATTGCTGCGTCAGCTGCAGCTGACGGGCCTCGGCCTCCTGCACGTCGCGACGCCACTGGACGACCCGCACAGTGCCCACGACCAGCGCGACCACGCATGCGGCCGCCACCACGGTGACCAGCGCAGCCGTGACGCGCTGCGCCAACCCGGCCCGCTTCCACCAGCGCGCCGGGCTGAGCGGATACCTGCGATTGCGCGGGCGTTTGCCCGGGCGACGTTTGCGATTGCCGCCTGACACGCCCCGCCCCGCGACAATCACGTTCGCCCTGCCGCGCGGATTGGCCGGCTTGCGCCGTTGCGTCGTCGCCATCGCTACGCCAGCGCCTTCTTGATGCGCTGCAGGCTCACCGGCTTGGCGGTGCCGAGTTCCTGCGCCCACAGGGACACGTAGAATTCCTCGAGCATCCAGCGGGCGGCGGTCGCCTGCTTCATCAGCGTCTCGTGGCGAGGGCCGGCCGGCTCCGCCTTGGCCTTGGCCATCGCCTTGTCGACCAGCGTGCGGGCCTCGTCGGCCTCCCACGCCCATCGCACGTCGCGGTTCTTGTCGGTCTTCGCCTTGGCCAGGCGCATGAGATCGGCCTGCAGGTATCGGGAGATGTTCGCCAGCGCATCCGGGGGAGTACGCCCGACGAATCCGGGGAACACCAGCGTGGCGATGTGCTCGCGCACCGACTGCAGCACCGACAGCATCGGCAAGTCGGCCTTGCCGCCAGTGGCCTTGTCGACTTCGGCATAAGCCTTGAGCACGGCGATCACGTCATGCGCCACCTGATAGACGGTGTCCTCGTACACTTCGCGCACATCGAGCACCGCATTGGCCAACGCCTCATCGTCCGAGAGCCTGTCGACATTCGGCATCAGCCGTTTGACCGTGGCCAGCTGCAGGTCTTCGACCAGATCCTTGGTGGACTTGTACGGAGCAGAAGCCAGCATCAACGCCTCGGTACCCAGCCAGCGCGACGAAATGCGTTCGGCCGGCAACCGCAGCGCATCCAATGCGCCACGCCAGAGCATCGTGGCCCGGGACTCGGTGGTGGCACCCGCCTTATGCAACAGGTTCGCCTGACTGACCAGCTTGCCCTGCTCTCCAGCCTGATCGGCCTGCTTCTTGACCATTTGACGGGCCGACGCCTCCGCCTGCGCGGCGAACTTGCGTTGCAGCGCCTTCAGATCCTTGGATACACCCAGCACCTTGACGGGGCCGCGCGCATGCCGGCGTCCACGAGGGTGCTTGCCGGCCGGCAGTTGCTGCTCCACCGAGAACGTGACCCTGAGATACGGGGAAAGACGCTCGACCAGTTCCGGCCCCAACACTTCGGGATGAATCTGCGCACCCTTGGTGGCGATGGCCGCCTTGGTGAACACATGTGCCAGATCGGGCCAGCCAACGGTCGTGCCATCCTCATCCACCGGCGGCAGATTCGGCTTCTGCTGCGAGCCCGAGCCCGGCAGATCCGGGTAATGCTCGTCGATCCAGTCACGAATCGCACGCGCGGCATCCGGGGCCGGCACGAACTGGACGCGCAGCTGCTTGGGCAGCGCCTTGATCATCGACAGGATCAGCTCATCCAACAGGCCCGGCACATTCCATGTGAACTGGTCGGGCGTGATACGCGAGAGCGCCTTCAACGGCACATGCACGGTGACGCCGTCGGCCGGGTCGGCCGGATCGTACACGTAGCTCAAACGCAGGTCGATGGGTTGGCCGTCCGATCCGGTCGTATGCCAATGGTCGGGGTAATCGTCCAGACTCACCGAATCGCTGGATGCCAGACGCTCCACCTTGGCCGGGTCGAAATCAAGCAGATTCGGCTGACGGTCATGCTCGGACTTCCACCATTTCGCCAGATCGGCCACGCTGGTCACATCGTTGGGAATGACCGCGTTGTAGAAGTCGAACAGATCCTCGTCGGACACGGTATCCGCCAGCTGGCGAGTGCGGCTCGCATCATCGGCGGCATCCTCGAGAATGTCGCGGTTTTTGCCCACAAAGTCGTCGTAACTGAAACGCTGCTGAATATCGCCCTCGACCAGACCCTGGCGAATCAGGAAGTCGCGCGCCTCAAGCGGATTGATGCGTCCCCACTGCACGGCACGGTCCTGTACGATCGGCAGACCATACAGCAGCACGCGCGCGGTGGCCACAGCCGAGCCACGCGAACCCGACCAGTGCGGCTCCGCATACGTGGTGCGGGTCAATTGGCCGGCCAGCGGTTCGGCCCACGTCGGGTCGATGGCCGCCGAATAGCGGGCCCACAGGCGAGAGGTCTCCACCAGTTCGGTGCTCATCACCCATGACGGGGTCTTCTTGGCCACGGCGGAGGCGGGGAACAGGGCGAAACGGGTGCCGCGCGCGCCCTGATAATCGTTCTTCGACTGCTTCTGGGCGCGTTTCATCGCACGGGCGCGCGCCGCACCGGTCAGCCCCGCGAAATCGGATGCCTTGGGCTCACGCACCACCTGCATGCCCATCATCGACAGCAATCCGGCGAGCATCGACTTGTGGATGCCATCCGCATCCCACGAGCAGCACAGCGAATGCGCGGCCTGCTGATTCAACGGCATCTGGCGAATCTCCAAGCCTGGGCGGGAGGCGGGCAGCGGGTCGCCGACCTTGAACCGCAGCTCCCGGCACATCTGGCGTAGCTGGGAGACGAGATCCTTCCACTGGCGTATCCTCAGCCAGCTGAGATACTCGGTTTTGCAGATACGGCGCAGCGCGTTATTGCTCGGGTCGCCGTCCGCCTGGAACACGCGGTCCCAGATGTTCAGGGCCGTCAGGAAATCGGAAGTCTCATCCGCATATCGGTTGTGGATACGGTCGGCATCCTCACGCTTGTCGTCCGGGCGTTCACGTGGGTCCTGCAAGCTCAGGAACGCCACGACCACGAGCACCTGGGCCAGAAGATTCGGCGAACCGGTTTTCGCGGCCTCGATAACCATACGTCCCAGACGCACGTCGATGGGGATGCGCGCCAGCTGACGGCCGGTATGGGTGAGCGTCACCTCGCCGCGCTTTCGGCCGATGGCCTTGAGCTCGGTGAGCTCATTGAAACCGTCCGACACGGCCTTCATATCCGGCGGATCGATGAACCCGAAGTTCGTGACGTCCTCGGCCGTGCGGGCCACGCCCACCGACAGCATGTGAAGCACCACGGCACCCAGCGAGGTACGCAGGATTTCCGGCTCCGTGAAGCGCGGTCGGGTCTCGTAATCCTCACGCGAATACAGGCGGATCGCGATGCCGTCGGCCACGCGGCCGCATCGGCCGGACCTCTGGTCGGCACTGGCCTGGCTGATCGGCTCGATCGGCAGACGCTGGACCTTTGCGGTCTTCGAATACCGGGAGATACGGGCGGAACCGGGGTCCACCACGTAGCGGATACCGGGCACGGTCAGCGAGGTCTCAGCCACATTGGTGGCGATGACGATGCGCTGATGCAAATGCGATTCGAACACCTTGTGCTGGTCGGCGGCGGACAATCGCGCGAACAGCGGCATGATCTCGATGGCGTCCGGTCGGCGCATGTCGTCGGCGCGCGGACCGTAATGATGCCGCAGTGCGGCCTCGAACTCGTGGATGTCGCGCTCGCCGGAAGCGAAGACCAGAATATCGCGGGGACCGCGCTCATGGGAGGAGTGGATCACCAGTTCGGCGCAGGCTCGAGCCACGGCCGTGGGCATGTCGGTGATGCCGTCATCGGCATAGGAGTCGCCGGACCGGCCGCGGGGCCGGTCGGAATCGGATTCCGCGATGGCGCTGGCCAGCTCGTCGTAATCGGCGTCGCCGGGGCGGGCGCCCACCGCGAATCCCGGCACTTCGCGCATCAACGCGGGCGCGGTGCCAAGCGGCTCATAGACCACCTGCACGGGGAAGGTGCGGCCGGAAACCTCGATTACCGGCACCTTCTCATGCAAGGCGTGCTCGAAATGCTCCTGGAACTTGACCGAATCGATGGTCGCGGAGGTAATGATGAGCTTCAGATCGCGGCGCTGAGGCAGCAGTGCCGTCAGATAGCCGAGCAGAAAGTCGATGTTAAGACTGCGCTCATGCGCCTCGTCGATGATGATCGTATCGTATTGGGTGAGTTTCGGATCGCGCTGGATCTGGGCGAGCAGAATACCGTCGGTCACGACCCTCAATCGTGTGCTGGGCGAGCTTTCGTCGGTGAAACGCACCTGATAGCCGACCTCGTCACCGAGCTTCACGCCCATCTCCGAGGCGATACGTTCGGCCACCGTACGCGCGGCGATGCGGCGAGGCTGGGTGTGCACGATCTGCTTGCCGTGCGTGCCACGGCCAAGCTCAAGCAGGATTTTCGGCAGCTGTGTGGTTTTGCCCGAACCGGTCTGGCCGGACACAATAACGACTTGGGAACGTTTGACCGCGCTGGCTATCTCATCACGCGCGGCAGATACGGGAAGTTCTGCAGGATACTCATATTTCATGACGAACTTCAATGATACGGAAGCCCTTGGAGCTCGCGTATTTGCTCGCAGTGAACCCCTCGCCGAGCGCATCGTCCAGCCAGGGGATCAGCGAATCGGAGCCGAGATTCTTCTGCACTACGAGATAGGCGGCGCCGCCCACTTTGAGCTTCGGCAGCCAAGCCATAAGCAACGTATGCAGCGCTTCCTTGCCGACTCGGATCGGCGGATTCGACCAAATCACATCAAACGTGAGGTCGCCCGGCACCGTCTCGCAGAACGCCGGCTGGTTCTCGGCGGGCAGGGGAGTGCTGGACTCGTCCACCTGAGCCGTATGAATGTTCGTGCGGCCGTTCGCCTGTGCGTTGGCATGGGTCAGGTCCAGCGCGCGCTCGTTGACATCCACCGCCCACACGTTCGCTTCGGGCGACTCAAACGCCAATGTCAGGGCGATAGGGCCCCAGCCGCAGCCCAAATCCAGGAAATCGCCGGCAAGCGGCGGCTCGGGCGCATGCTTCAGCAATACCGACGTACCGAGGTCCACGCGCGAGCCGGAGAACACGCCGTTCGACACCTGAGCGGTCGTCTCATGGCCGCGCAACGTTACGTTCAATGTGCGGCGCACATCCTTCGACGCGGGTTCCGCAGAGAAATACTGTTCTGCCATGGTCGCTCCATTTCTGCGGGATTCGCCGCTCTCGTATGCCGACCTGTATCAGCCGGCCTATGCCGGTACGTGCCGATCTATGCCAGCATGTCACCTCATGTGATGATAATAAAGGACCATAGAAGAATCGTGAACCATTCCAACCAAACGAGGCGCACTTGACCGACAACACCCAGTACACCGACATCGACCGCGGCAACAACGACGTTACCCCTGAAGGTGTGCTGGCCGGGCAGTCCGAAGTGCTGCTCGACGACAGCCAGCGCGCGACCGGCTGGCATGAGGACGCCAACCAGGAATGGGAGGAGCGCGAGGCCCGCAACGAGCTCAAGCATGTCGCCGGTCTCGGCGAGCTGCAGGACGTCACCGAAGTCGAATACCGCAAGGTGCGTCTGGAACGTGTGGTGCTCGTCGGCGTCTGGTCGTCCGCCGTCACCACGCAAGCCAAGGCCGAGGAATCGTTGAGGGAGTTGGCGGCGCTCGCCGAAACCGCCGGTGCGGTGGTATGCGATGGTTTGCTGCAGCATCGCTCCAAGCCGGATGCAGCCACGTACGTTGGTTCCGGCAAAGCCAAGGAGATTGCCGACATCGTGGCGCGTGAGGAAGCCGATACGATTATCGTGGACGACGACCTGCCGCCGTCACAGCGCCGTGCATTGGAGGACGCCGCCAAAGTCAAGGTGGTGGATCGCACCGCGGTGATTCTGGACATCTTCGCCCAGCACGCCACCTCGCGTGAAGGTAAGGCGCAGGTGGAGTTGGCGCAGCTCGAATACATGCTGCCCCGACTGCGTGGTTGGGGTGGTTCGCTGTCCCGCCAGGCCGGCGGTCGCGCGGCCGGCGCGGATGCGGGCATCGGATCGCGAGGCCCGGGCGAGACCAAAATCGAAATGGACCGTCGTGTGATTCGCACGCGTATCGCCAGACTGCGCCGTCAGATTCGTGAGATGGCCCCGGCGCGTGAGGTCAAGCGCGGTTCGCGCCGTCGCTTCGGCCTGCCCACAGTGGCCGTGGTCGGCTACACGAACGCCGGCAAATCCTCGTTGACCAACCGTCTGACCGGCTCGGCCGAACTGGTGGAAAACGCGCTGTTCGCCACATTGGACACGGCCGTGCGCCGCGCCAAAACCCGCGATGGACGCGCTTACGCCTATGTGGACACGGTCGGTTTCGTGCGCCGCCTGCCCACCCAGCTGGTCGAGGCGTTCAAATCCACCCTGGAAGAGGTGGCCGAGGCCGATGTGATCCTGCACGTGGTCGATGGCTCACACCCTGACCCGTTCTCTCAGGTCGATGCGGTCAACGATGTGTTGGCGGACATCGAAGGCACGGCCTCGATTCCTCGTATTCTCGTATTCAACAAGGCCGATCAGGCGGACGAGACAACTCGTGAACGACTTGCCGCACTGCAGCCGGATGCGTTCATCGTCTCCGCCTATACCGGTGAGGGATTGGACGAGCTGCGTACCGCGGTCGAAAGTCTGCTGCCGGTCCCGCATGTGCATGTCAACGCTCTGCTGCCGTATACCGCTGGCTCCCTGATCTCTCGTGTACGCGAATACGGCAAGGTAGACAAGGTGGAGTACCGCGATGATGGCATACTGCTTGAAGCGGACGTTGACGCCCATCTTGCCGCTCAGGTGGTCGAACAGTCCATTGACTAACGTGATAAACATCACAGTTTGTTTGGGAGCGCTAACAACCGTTGAGAACATTACCATACCGTTATCAAACAGGGTGGTGCGCTGGTAGCAAAACGTCTTAGCGGGTTTATAGAGTGAAGACGTTAGTTACAAGGCCTGCCATTCATCAGCAGACCGCCTTTGAAGAGAGGTTCATCCATCATGGCGGAAACTACCGTTAAGCCCACGAAGCTTGCTGTTATTGGTGCCGGTGCCGTTGGCTCCACCCTTGCCTTCGCCGCCGCCCAGCGTGGCGTCGCTCGCGAGATCGTGCTTGAAGACATCGCCAAGGAGCGCGTGGAAGCCGAAGTGCTTGACATGCAGCACGGCTCCAGCTTCTACCCGACCGTGTCCATCGACGGTTCCGACGATCCTGAGATCTGCCGTGACGCCGACATGGTCGTCATCACCGCTGGTCCGCGTCAGAAGCCGGGCCAGTCCCGTCTGGAGCTCGTTGGCGCTACCGTCAACATCCTCAAGGCCATCATGCCGAACTTGGTCAAGGTGGCTCCGAACGCCATCTACATGCTCATCACCAACCCGGTCGACATCGCCACCCACGTGGCTCAGAAGCTCACCGGTCTGCCCGAGAACCAGGTCTTCGGTTCCGGCACCAACCTGGACTCCGCTCGTCTGCGCTTCCTGATCGCCCAGCAGACCGGCGTCAACGTCAAGAACGTGCACGCCTACATCGCCGGCGAGCACGGCGACTCCGAAGTCCCGCTGTGGGAGTCCGCCACCATCGGCGGCGTCCCCATGTGCGACTGGACCCCGCTGCCCGGCCACGATCCGCTCGACGCCGCCAAGCGCGAGGAGATCCACCAGGAAGTCAAGAACGCCGCTTACAAGATCATCAACGGTAAGGGTGCCACCAACTACGCCATCGGCATGTCCGGCGTCGACATCATCGAAGCCGTGCTGCGCGACACCAACCGCATCCTGCCGGTGAGCTCCATGCTCAAGGACTTCCACGGCATCTCCGACATCTGCATGTCCGTGCCGACCCTCCTGAACCGTCAGGGCGTCAACAACACCATCAACACCCCGGTCTCCGACAAGGAGCTCGCCGCCCTGAAGCGCTCCGCCGAGACGCTGAAGGAAACCGCCGCCCAGTTCGGCTTCTGATAAAAATCGCTGTACGGAGCGCCTTTCGCACCGCACAAGGCTCGACCTATTTTGTAGGCCTTCACTTTGTGCGGCACGAAGGTCGCGCATGTGCAGCGATTTTCTATACCCTGCTGAATGCTCCCGTTGAGAGCATTTTTTTATTCGTGGAATTCGTTGGGGGAGTGGGAGCTATAGCCCTCGGGCTCGAGCTGGAAGGTGGTGTGGGGGATCGAGACCGGGAAGTGCTCGCGCAGGCAATCCTGCAGTTGGGTGAGGATTGTGGCGGCATCTTCCATGGTGAGGTCTTTGTCAACTACCACGTGGGCCATCAGAATCGGCATGCCGGTGGACACCGTGCTGGCGTGGAGGTCATGCACGGCAAGCACATGCGGCATGCTTTCCAGATGTTCGCGTACCTTATCGAGGTCAAGTCCATCCGGCGTTTCCTCCAGCAGCACCTTGACCGCGTTGTGCAGCAACTTGATGGCGCGCGGAATCATCATCAGTGCGATGACGGCACCGGCCACGGCGTCGAAGCCATTCCATCCGGTGGAGATCATTACCAGGGCAGAGGCCACCACGGCCACCGAGCCAAGTGCGTCATTCATCACCTCGAGGAACGCGGCCTTCATATTCATGTTGTCTTCGCGCTGCGAGGCAAGGATGAAAATCGAGATGATATTTGCGGCAAGACCCAGAATGCCCACGAACAGCAGCAAGCCGATATCGTCGATTTCCGCTTTGGAACCGCCGAACAGACGCATGCCGGCCTCCACCAACGCATAGATGCCAACGACGAGCAGCACCACGGCACCTGCGGCAGCGGTGAGCACCTCAAGCCTGGCCCAGCCCCAAGTACGAGTGTTGTTGGGCTTGCGGCGCATCAGTATGGCGGTGATTGTGGATGCCACCAGCACGGACATGTCGGTGAGCATATGACCGGCATCCACCAGCAGGGCCAGTGAGCCGGTTAAAACGGCCGACACCACTTCGATGAGGAAGACCGAACCGGTGACGGTCAACGTGGCAATCAGCCTGCGCTGATGCGCGGCAGGGTCTACGGATGTGGATGATGCGGGTGCATGGGTATGAGCCATATGTACTCCTTCGCTCTATCGAGTTGAAACCGCTTCTCAATACCATTTGCGATATGGTCTGAATACGACGAAACCCCGGCGCGAGGCCGGGGTTTCGTAAGCTGTGTGCGACTATAGCACGACCAGCGCGATTCAGCGCACGCTGATCAGCTGGTGGCGAACAGGCTACAATTTGCGCAGTACGGTGACCACCTTGCCCATAATCGTTGCATGTGTGCCGTCGATGGGCGAGTATGCGGGGTTGTGCGGCATCAGCCAGACATGGCCGTTTTCCTTGCGGAAGGTCTTCACCGTGGCCTCGTCATCCAGCAGAGCGGCGACGATATCTCCGTTGACGGCGGAATTCTGTTCTCGCACCACCACATAGTCGCCATCGCAGATAGCGGCATCCACCATGGAATCACCGTGGACTTCCAGCATGAACAGGGTGCCGGAGCCGGTCAGCCGTTCCGGCAGACGCATGACGTCGTCCACATGCTGTTCGGCGGTAATTGGCACACCGGCGGCAATACGGCCGACGAGCGGCACATCGTGTGATTCGGCAATGGCTTCGGCGGGGAATTGGTATATCTCCGCCACATTACTGGTGCTGGTTGCCTCTTCGCTGGCTTGGGAGGGCTTTTCGGGATTCGGGGCGGATCCTGCCACCACCTCGATGGCGCGACCCTTGTTCGCGTTCATGCGGATGAAGCCCTTGTCTTCCAAAACTTGTAGCTGATGCTTGACCGAAGACGGACTTTTGAGCCCGGCGGCATTTCCGATTTCCCGGAAAGAGGGAGCGAAGCCTTGTTCGTCGATATGCGTGCGAATGGCGTCCAACACTTTGCGCTGGCGGTCGGTTAGGGTGGACTCGTCCGGCTTCTGCTTGGGGGAGAAGGGAATGGTGCTCACGTCAGGGCTCCTTTCGTTATGCCACCAGCATAACGTGTTGTTCGCGTGAAATCAAACATCTGTTCGAGTTTCGACTTGACCGTGTCGAACATTTGTGCCATTATAAGAACAGTTGTTCGATAGAACATCTGTTCGAGAGAGGTGGTCGTGATGACTGGTTCAATGGTGATGGCCCCGGCCTGTAGCGCACGTGTAGCTATGCAGCATGCTGGAACGTCCCGCCGGAATGTGCGTGGGAGGATTATCGCAGTGATGGTCGCCTTGGCGCTTGCCTGGTGTGGTTTCGGCGCGTTTACCGCTCAGCGGGCCCAATCGGATACGGGGGCCACGCAGGTGACCGGTTATATCGTGCGGCCGGGGGATACGCTCTGGTCATATGCTTCGGCTATCACGCCTGCTGGTCATGATGTATCGGAAACGGTGGATGAACTGATTGCGTTGAACAATCTTGAGTCCGGATCATTGCAGGCCGGGCAGCGCATTATTGTTCCGGCTGAGTAGATGAAACCCGATCGGCATGGTTTTTCCGCCCGTACACGTTATTCTGGGGAGCATGCATTGTCCTTTTTGCCAGAACCCCGACACCAAAGTCATTGATACGCGCATTAGCGATGACGGTCATTCCATCCGTCGGCGTCGCGTATGCCCGAAATGCAACAAGCGTTTTACCACGGTGGAAACCAGTATGCTGCTGGTCACTAAACGTTCGGGTGGCGTGGAGCCATTCAGCAGAGACAAAGTGATTTCCGGCGTACGCAAAGCCTGCCAGGGGCGGCCGGTCAGAGAAGAGGATCTGAAGCTGCTGGGACAGAAAGTCGAAGAGGATCTTCGCTCCCGAGGCCTTGCCGAAGTCACCTCAGACGAAGTGGGCAAAGCCATCCTGAAACCGTTGCGTGACTTGGATGTGGTGGCGTACCTTCGATTCGCGAGTGTGTACCAGAACTTTGCAGGTCTGGAGGATTTCCAAAGCGCCATTGATGGTTTGCGTGAATAATATTCGAATGCCATGCACCGTGATATGCGAGTGATTCGCAAACCATGGTGCGCGCCAATCATGAAGCCCTGCACTTATGAAAGAGACCCGTCAACGACGGGTCTCTTTCATATCAATCGAGGATGAGCTGCGTCAGCTGATGACACGCATGCGAATGGTGCCCTCGATGCTGCGCAGTGCTTCAAGCGTGGCGGCGCTGGGCTTCTGAGCCACGTCGGTGACCACATAGCCAAGTTCGCCTTCGGTGGCCAGCGACTGGAAGGAAACGTTGATGTTCTCCTCGCCGAGCACACGATTGACATGAGCCAGCACACCAGGAAGATTGTCGTGCAGATGGGCGATACGGCACACACCCTCGCACTCACCGAGGTTGATCTGCGGTAGGTTCACGGACAAGGAGGTAGAACCCCTGAACCAGTAATCCTCAAGACGCTGAGAGACGAAATGGCCGATGGATTCCTGAGCTTCCAAGGTGGAGCCGCCAATATGAGGAGTCAGAATCATATTGTCTTCATTGGCCAGTGAGGTCTCGAACGGATCTCCGCTCTTCTTCGGTTCAACGGGGAACACGTCGACCGCCGCGCCAGACAGATGGCCGGAATCGAGGTGCTGCTTCAGAGCTCCCAGATCGGCGACGAAACCGCGCGAAAGGTTAATGAAAATCGCGTCCTGCTTCATGTGGGCGAATTGGTCTTCGCCGAAGAAGCCGGTGTTCGACTTGCGGCCATCCACGTGCAGGGTCACGGCATCGGACTGCTCCAGCAGTTCGTTGAGGGTGTCGCAACGGTGGGCGTTGCCCAGTGCCAGTTTCTCCTCAATGTCGTAGAACACCACGCGCATGCCGAGGGCCTCGGCCAGTACCGACAGCTGGGAGCCGATGTTGCCGTAGCCTATGATGCCGAGGGTCTTGCCGCGCACTTCATGCGAGCCGGAAGCGGACTTGTCCCACAGGCCATGCTTGATGTGATGCGTGTGTGCGGGAATGCGGCGCATCAAGCAGATGATGTCGCAAATCACCAATTCCACCACGGAACGGGTGTTGGAGTAGGGAGCGTTGAACACGGCGATGCCACGCTTGCCGGCGTACTCCAGGTCGACCTGATTGGTGCCGATGCAGAAGCAGCCGATGGCGCTGAGCGTAGGACGCGCATCCAGCACGCGGGCTGTGACGTTGGTCTTGGACCGCACGCCCACCAGGTCCACGCCATCCAGCGCGTCGATGAGCTCGTCCTCGCTCAAGGCGCCCTTCATGGTCTCGACTTCGAAACCGTGGTCACGCAACGACTTGGCCGCGTCGGGGTGAATGTTTTCCAATAACAGTGCTTTGGGCATGCTTCATACCTTAGATGTTCAGGGACTTCTCGTCTGTTTTTGTCCGAACTATAACCAGTTTCTGGGTCGGCCTGGTCATTGCCACGTACAGGTCCGAAGCGGCGACCGGGCGGCTCGGCGCGTCATCCCCGATGAGACCGGGCTCGACCACCACGACGGCATCGAACTCCAGACCCTTGACCGTTTCGGTGCCGCAGACGCTGATTTGCTCATCCCATTCGGGCTGCTCGATGAGCCTTGCGTATTCGGCCGGGTCAAGAATGGCGGCCAGTTTGCGGCGCACGGCGTCGCGCACCGGGGCGATGAGATCATCCGGACAGATGACGGCGATGCGGCCGGTGCCGTCTGCCGAAACGAATTGTTCGGCAAGCTGCGCCGCCTGCTCGGCCGTCGTTTCCAGCAAGGACGACATGTCGGGCACCACGTTGCGGGACACCGAATCGGGGATGGTGCGCACCGCATTGACCGTGGAGATATAGAGGCCTTCCTTCTCGGCGAATCGTGAGGCAAGTTCGGAAACTTCCTGCGGATTGCGGTAGTTGATGGTCAACTCGTTCAGATCCCAGTGGCTTTCTCCGAACAGGCGGTTCATCGATTTGCTCCAGCGTCGGGTGCCACCCAGCGCCGAAGTCTGCGCCACATCGCCCACGATGGTGAACGAGCGGGAGGGGCAACGGCGGATCAACATACGCCAGTCCATGGCGGTCAGTTCCTGCGCTTCATCGACCACGATGTGCCCGTAGGTCCATTCACGGTCGGCCGCGGCCCGCTGCGCGGTCAGCTCAGCGTCGTCCCCGTTCATCTGGTCGAGCAGCATCTGACTGGAGACGATGCCTCCACCCAGACCGGTCGCGGCCAGCGTGTCTTTGGCATACTGCTCTTCGGCGGCACGACGTGCGTCGGCGGCGGACTGGCGGGCCACCGTCTTGGGATCGGGGCCCAGCATATCCATCGCTTCGTCGAGCAGCGGAATATCGGAACGGGTCAGCGGGGAGCCCTTGGGGCGGGCAAGTGCCGCGATGTCGTTGTCGGTCAGCCAACCAGCCAGAGACTTCAGACGTTCGGGATGGGCGAACAGCTGATCGATGAGCCATGGGGCGGTCATCGGCAGCCAGCACAGGTTCAGGGTCTTGCGCACCTGCTCGTTCATACGCAGCAGCGACATCGCGCGGTTCAGCTCCGCCTGATCCGGCGTGTAATCAAGCTGTTCGGCATAACGGTTCTGCATGCTGGTCAGCATCGAACGGATAAAGGTCTCGCGGGCCTTGTTATGAGGTTGCCGGGTGCGCTTCGCGTCCGCCTGCGCCTGTTCGATATCAGTGGCCAGCATCGGTACCTGAATGCCGCTAATGGTTACTGTCGGCAGAGCAGCGGGAACACGCACGCGTGCGGCGATGGCATTGGCCACTACGGAGGTCATGCGTCGGTCGCCTTTGAGCTTGGCTGCATAAGGGGAGTCGACCGCCGTGGCGGTGATGCCGGGAATCAGATCGCTGATGGTGCGTGAGACCACGCCGGTCTCGCCCAAGGAGGGCAGCACCTGATCAATGTAGTGCAGGAACGCCGAGCTAGGGCCAACCACCAGCACGCCGGAACGTTCCAGCGTGCGCCGGTGCGTGTACAGCAGGTAGGCGGCGCGATGGAGCGCCACTGCCGTCTTGCCGGTGCCGGGGCCGCCCTGCACCACCACGGCGCGATTCATGTCGGAGCGGATGATGCGGTCCTGCTCGGCCTGAATGGTGGCCACGATATCGGTCATCTTGCCGGTGCGGCGTGAGCTCAACGAAGCCAGCAGCGCACCCTCGCCGGTCAATGTGCCGGCGGAAGACGCCTGGCCGACCTGGTCTGAATGCACGTCGAGCACCTCATCCTCAACGCCCACGACTTCGCGGAAACTCAAGGTGATATGCCTGCGCATCACGATGTCGCCGTGATTGGAGGGGGTCGCCTCATAGAAAGGACGTGCGGCTTCGGCACGCCAGTCGGTCAGAATCGGCTCATGGTCCGGGCTCGACAGGCCGATGCGGCCGATGTAATGACGGTCGCCGTTCTTGGCATCGAGGCGGCCAAACACCAGCCGATCCTCAACGCTGCGCAATTGCGTGAGGCGGTTTTCGTACATTGTGGCAAAGGAGTCTCGTTCGCTGCGTTGCGTGGGGGATCCGTGGGAGCCGGCGGCGCGTACGGTGTCCAGGCGTTGCCACATTTCGGCTCGCAGATCGTCCAATCGTCCATAGGCGCGATTGACGGCCTGCTGCTCCTCATGCAGCTGGGAGGCGTAACTCGACATGCTGTTCTCTTCGTTCCATTTCCGTGGGGCAGAAAAACTTAAGGCATTCAAATTTACCGCACACCCCCTACGTCAGTGATGCGGACAACCCGGAATAGGTGAATTCAGCGTGAATTCACCATGCTGCTTGGTCGGTGGAGTGCACAACGTGGATTGGATGTGCGGAGCGTCCATTCGTGCGACAGTCGTGGCCGACACGCGCAATCCATCGGTAATCGCCCTAAAAGGGTGAGCAAATCGTGCAGGAGTGGGGAGAAATGGGGAATCGTGGGGTAGAGTGGTGAACCAGTTGGCCGAAGTGTATCCCACGTAACGATGAAGGAGGTGGAGCCATGGTTGCCGATCAGCCGATTCGCGACGCTGATGCCAACGCACAAGGCTCCACCACTATGGCCGATCTCATGGCTGGTCTGCCGCCATTGCTTCTCGGCACATATACGCCGAAGATCGATGCCAAGGGCCGTATGGCGCTTCCGGCCAAATTCCGCTCCCAGCTGGGGCAGGGTCTGGTCATGGCCCGAGGCCAGGAACGGTGCGTGTACCTGCTGCCGTTCGATGAATTTCGACGCATCGCCTCGCAGATTCAGCGTGTGTCGGTGGGAAACAAAGCCGCCCGCGAATACCTGCGTGTGTTCCTTTCCGGTGCCGTCGACCAGCAGCCGGACAAGCAGGGCCGCGTACTGGTGCCGCAGATGCTGCGTGATTACGCCAATCTGGGTTCCGACGTCGTGGTGATCGGCGTTGGCACCCGTGCCGAACTGTGGAATAAGGACACGTGGGAGTCCTACCTCGCCGAGAAGGAAGAGGGATATTCCGACATTGCTGACGATGTGTTGCCGGAGGTGGAATTCTGATGGTTGATGTGGCGAATATTCATCTGCCGGTATTGCTTGACGATTGCGTGAACCTGATGGCGCCTGCCCTGGAACATGAGAACGCCGTTGCAGTGGATTGCACTTTGGGCCTTGCCGGCCATTCCATCGCCTTCCTCAAAACCGCGCCTCAGGCTCGGCTCATCGGCATTGACCGTGACAGCGAAGCGCTGGGGCTGGCCGCCGAACGCATGGAACGGGAGGGGCTCGCCGATCGATTCATCCCAGTGCATGCCGCCTTCGATCAGCTTGATCAGGTGTTGACGGACCGAGGCATAGAACGTGTGGACGCCGTATTCATGGATCTGGGATTATCCAGCCTGCAGATCGACGAAACCGATCGTGGCTTCTCCTATTCGCATGATGCGCCGCTGGATATGCGCATGGACGTCAGCCAGCCGTTGACGGCCGAACGGATTCTTGCCACCTATGATGCGGCGGAACTGGTCCGCATATTCAAGGAATACGGTGAAGAGCGTTTCTCGCGTCAGATCGCCCGCGCCATCGTGGCGCATCGAGACAAGGAGCCGTTTACCACCACCGCACAGCTCAACCGTCTGGTCGATGAAGTGGTGCCGCAAGCCCACCGCCCGGCGGGCAATCCCGCCAAACGCGTCTTCCAGGCGTTGCGCATTGAAGTCAACGGCGAATTAGACAAGCTCGCCTCCACATTGCCGCAAGCCGCGAACCGACTGCATGTCGGGGGACGACTGGTGGTGGAGTCCTATCATTCGCTCGAAGACAAAACCGTCAAATCGTTCATGGCACAAGGGCTGCGAGTGGATGTTCCGGCTGGCCTGCCCGTCATACCGCCGGATGCCCAACCGTTTTTCACGGATCTCACGCGAGGTGCCATCAAGGCCGACGAACATGAAATCGCAGCCAACCCGAGATCGGCTTCGGTGCGGTTGCGGGCGGTGGAAGTCAGCCGTGATATTCCGTCACGATGGAGGAAACGCTTTACGCAAACCGCGCAGGGCCTGAATGACATCAATATACAAGGCTCCGCGTCTCCGGGCAGGGCCAAAAACACAGCACGAATTCGTACAAGGAGGGGATAACAGCATATGGCAACCGCACGTAACATTCGATCGAACGCGGCTCCGGCCTCGAACCGGCCGCACACCAAGCATCAGTCCTCCTCCCGACCTGAGCTGCGGGTGGTCTCCAACCCGCGTGGAGACGAGCGGGGCAATGTCGTCGGACGGGTCATCGAATGGACCAGAACAAGAAGCGCACCGCTGGTGCACGTGGCCATCGCAGTGATCTTCCTCGTCGGCACCTTGTTCGGCGCGCTGATGCTGCGTACCCAGATGGTGCAGAACTCGTTTGAGGCGGCACAGATCGAAACCAATATCAACAGACTTACCCAAGATATCGAAGACGATCAGGCCAAACTCGATCAATTAGTCGCGAACCTGCCCGACAAGGCCAGCGACATGGGCATGGTCCCGCAGCAGGGATCAGTGTCCATCGACTTAAGCGGATACCAGTCCAACAAAGGCGGAACCCAGTGAACACCATTCGTCGCATCGTAGAGTTCGCCAAGGTCAAGACCTTCGCGTTCAAATGCATTGCCATCGGCGCCGCATTGGCGTTGGTGGCGTCGGCATGCGTGATTCAGCTGGCCTCCATCCAGCTCATCGGTGGCCGTCAAACCGCACAAGCGGCCACGGCTAACCGCACCCTGACCGTGACGTTGAGCGCCAAGCGTGGGCGTATCCTCGACGCCAACGGCTCCGTGCTCGCTCAAAGCGTGGAGCGTTATACTATCGTCGCCAATCCGGAGGCTGCACAGGAGTTCGAGCCGATTACCTGCAATGACAACACCCGTGATTACTGCCACGAAATTGACGGCAAACCCGTGGGCGCTACCGGAGCGTCGGCCGTGGGCCGACTGCTGGCCAAAGTCTTGGATATGAACGCCATGGAACTGGGAGCTGATCTGTCCGGTACCGGGCAGTATGTGATTCTGAAGAAAGACGTGACCCCACAGGTCAAGCGCAGCATCGAGGCGTTGCACCTGGGCGGTATTGTCTGGGGTGAGCTGAGCAGTGAACGACTGTATGCGGATGGCGATCTCATGGGCGCGCTGCTTGGCGGCGTGAACGACAACGGCGATGGCGTCGCCGGCATCGAGCAGGTCGAGAACAAGACGCTTACCGGAACCGATGGCCATGAAACCTACCAGCGTGGTAATGGCGGCGAAGAGATTCCCGGCACCATGACCGAATCGGTGGCGGCCAAAAATGGCGACGATGTCACCCTGACCATTGACCGTGATGTGCAATGGTATGTCAAAAAGGCCTTGAAGGAGGCCGAGTCCAAGTATGGTGCAGCGTGGGCGATCGCCGTGGTGCAGGATGTCCAGAGCGGGGAGATTCTCGCACTGGCCGATAGCGATGAAGTACAGGCTGGTACCGATGCGGCGAAGATGAGCCCGTCTCGGGCCGTGTCCGAAACCTTCGAGCCTGGTTCGGTGGGCAAGGTCATCTCCATGTCCGGCTATCTGCAGACGGGACTGCATAAGATGAGCGATCAATTGTCGGTCCCGGACCACATCACACAGAAGGGCCAGACCTACAAGGACTCATTCGACCACGGCACTGAGCGCTGGACGCTCGCCGGCATTCTGCAGAACTCATCGAACGTCGGCATGATTATGGCCGGGGAGAACTATCCGGATGAGCAACGCTACGAGTACCTGACCAAATTCGGTATCGGACAACCGACCGGACTGAACCTGCCCGGTGAATCGAGCGGTCTGCTCACCAGCCCTTCGGCATGGGATCTGCGTACGCGCAACACCATCCTGTTTGGTCAGGGCTACACCGTCAACGCCCTGCAGCTCAACAACGTGGTGGCCACCATCGCGAACAAGGGTGTCAAGCAGCAGCAGTCGATCATCAGATCAACCACCGATGCCAATGGCAAGACCACTGAGACCAAGAAGGGCGAAGCCACCCGCGTGGTGGATGAAAAGGTCGCATCGGACATGATGAATGCGATGGAATCAGTGGCGGAGAGCTACAACAAGTTCGTCAAGGTCGATGGTTACCGCATGGCCGCCAAGTCCGGTACCGCAGAGGTGCAGGGTTCGGATGGCGCGCTCTCGTCCATTATCTCCGATTATTCCGTGGTGATTCCCGCGGACAACCCGCGCTATGCGGTCACCGTGGTAATGAAGGATCCGAATGGTGTGTTCGGCGGTCTGACGGCCGGCCCTGTTTCCGCACAGATTTGTGAGTTCCTTATGCAGAAATACGAGGTGCCTGTCTCCAGTCCACGAAAAAATGCTATTCCAGTCACGTGGTAAGGATCAGGGGAGAAAGGCGATAGCCCATGAGTGCAGTGAGCGAATCCATCGCCCAGCGGGTGACCTTGGGAATGCTGGTCGAACGGTACGGTTTTGAAGTCGATCCACCCTTCGCCACCAATGTCACCATTACCTCACTCAGCGATGCCGTGGATACCGTTATTCCCGGCTCGCTGTTCATCTGCACGCATGAGCAGGAACCCGATGTACTGCATGCCGCACAGGCAGGTGCCTATGCGGCGTTGCTGCCACGCGCGTCCAAAGGGCAGATCGCCAATGCCGATATACCGTTGCTCTACGGCGATTGCGACGATCGCGTACTCGGCGATCTGGCCAGCGGCCTGGCCGGCGGACCATCCAACGCCATGGCGGTGTTCGCGGTGACCGGTGCGGATGAGCAGGCCGTCGACGCAGGCGTGTCCCAGCTCTCCGAATTCCTGCACATGCTGGGCAATCCGGTGGCGGTAATCACCGCATCCGGGTCCACGTCGATGACACGTACCATGAACCTGAACTATCCTCTGGGCATCCTCGATATGCAGCGCGCGCTGTCCGTGTGCGCCGAAGACGGTGTGGCGGCCGTGATCATCGCCATGGATGACCGCACATTGGCCGAGCATGCGTTGGAATCGGTGAACGTGGATGTGCTGGGCACGGAAGATGTCAACGCAAGCGCAAGCTTGGACGAATTGAAGACACGCTACGCATTCGTTGCGGAACATGACATGTCCATGACCTCGTCGACACCCGAATCGGATGAAATGGCTGCGGATTCACCGGCCATGTACGACCGCGTCCGACTCGGGCACATGTCCTTGGCCATCGCCATGGTACTGGCCGCCGGCGTGAGGAAAAACAACATACGCAGTGCCCTGCATGTGGCCAATAATCTCAATTAAGTCCGTGGATGCGGGACGAAGCGTAATCGTAAAGGAGTTTGAAACACCATGGTTCCGATGAGCGTGGAGGAGATCGCCAAGGCCGTCGATGGTCGATTGATCGGCGACGCCGATTCCGAGTCTCGATCTACCAATACGGTCAGTGACTCGCGGCAGGCCGGCCCCGGATCGGTGTTTGTGGCCATCCGAGGCGAGCATGTCGATGGGCATGACTTTGTGGCGAAAACCGCTGGACAAGGAGCCACGGTGGCCATCGTCGACCATGAGGTGGAGTCCGATGGCCTGCCGCAGATCGTAGTGAAAGACACGGTCGACGCCCTTGGCGAGCTCGCCCGACACAACATCGTTCGCCGCCGCGAGCTGGACGGCGACTTCGACATCATCGGATTGACCGGTTCGGTGGGCAAGACCACCACCAAGGATCTGCTCTCCTCCCTGCTTGCCACCGTAGGCCCGACCGTGGCTCCGGTGGGATCGTTCAACAATGAGATCGGCCTGCCGCTCACTGCGTTGCGGGTCGATGAGCACACCCGGTTCTTCGTGGCTGAGATGGGTGCCAGCCATATCGGCGAAATCGCGCGACTGACCCGTATCGCACCGCCGAACACGGCAATCGTATTGAAGGTCGGCGTCGCTCACCTTGGAGAATTCGGCTCCCGCGAACGCATCGCACAGGCGAAAAGCGAAATCGTGCAGGGGCTGCTTCCCGGAGGCACCGCGGTACTGAACGCCGATGACGAACACGTGGTTCCCATGGCCGGCTTGGCCAGCGGCGATGTGCTGTGGTTCGGCTTGGGATCGTCGCAGGAGCCCGAGGTGCGGGCCATTGATGTCACTGCCGACCGGTCCGATCATGCTGAATTCACGTTGGTCGATGCGGACGGCAACCATACGCCGGTGCATCTGGGCATTCCTGGACGTCACAACGTGATGAACGCGTTGGCCGCCGCAACCGTGGCGATGCGTTACGGTATGGCACCCGAAACGGTGGCGCGGATTCTGGCCTCGCAGCACACCATCAGCCCTCATCGCATGGCATTGTCCACGGTGAATCGCGAGGGGACTTCCTTCACACTGATCGATGATTCCTTTAATGCCAATCCCGACTCCATGAAAGCCGGCCTGAACGGGTTGAAGGCTTGGAACTCAAATGACGGCAAGGATCCGTTCCGCGTGGCGCTGCTGGGTGCCATGCTGGAACTCGGCGCCGATGAGACGGCATTGCACACCTCTATCGGCACGTATGCGGCCGAATTGGGCATCGACGCGATCATCGCGGTCGGTTCCGCCCAAGACCAACATCTCGATGCACTGGCACAGGCTCTGGCGGACGGTGCCCGTCAGAGCCCATCCGCGTCGGTGGATTGCGTACACGACATCGATGCGGCCGAACAGCTGGTCATCGACTTGGCGCGCAACCATCCCGACGCTGTGGTACTGCTCAAGGGATCGCACGCGTCAGGCCTGAGCGCTTTGGCTGAACGCTGGGCAAAGAACTGACCTGATAACCATCCCAAGAAACCGACAAGAAAGAGAAGCTGCACGTGATTGCTCTGATCATTGGAATGCTGGTGTCGCTCATCGTCACCCTGGTCGGCACCCCGCTGCTGATTCGGCTGGTCCACAAGCTGCACTATGGCCAGTACATCCGCCAGGATGGGCCGCAGTCGCATCTGGTCAAGCGCGGCACCCCCACGTTGGGCGGCGTGGTCATCAACTTCGCGATTCTGCTCGGTTGGGCATCCTCCGCACTGTACCGATACCTGCGTTCGGACGATGTGCCCTCCTGGTCCGCGGTGCTCGTACTGTTCGCCATGCTGTCGATGGGTCTGCTGGGCTTTATCGACGACTTCGCCAAGGTGCGTAAGAAGCAGAACGAAGGCCTATCGGTGACCGGCAAGTTCATCGGCCAGTTCATCTTCGCCACCATATACGCGGTGCTGGCGCTGCTGATTCCCACCAAATCGGGTTTCCCCAGTGCGCAGGCGGGCATCAGCTTCATCGAACGGCCGTTCTTCAACTTCGACTTCGCCGGTCGAACCGTGGCCATCATCCTGTTCGTCATCTGGGTGAACTTCCTGATGACCGCATGGACCAACGCAGTGAATCTGACGGATGGGCTTGACGGTCTGGCGGCAGGTTCGTCGATGATCGCCTTCACCGGTTTTGGCATCATCGCATTCTGGGAAAGCTACCACATCAAGGGCGGCAGCCATGGCGGATATTCCTATGCCGTGTCCGATCCTCTCGATCTGACCGTCATCGCCGTATGCGCGGCCGTCGCCTGCTTCGGCTTCTTGTGGTACAACTCGAACCCCGCATCGATTTTCATGGGTGATACCGGTTCCCTGGCCTTGGGTGGTCTGTTCGCAGCCCTGTCCATCGCCACGCACACCGAATTCCTGGCGGTGGTTCTGGGTGGACTGTACGTCATGGAAGCCATGAGCGACGTCATCCAGGTCGGGTACTTCAAGATGACCCACAAACGTGTATTCAAAATGGCACCGATCCACCATCATTTCGAACTGAAGGGTTGGACCGAAACCAAGGTGGTGGTGCGGTTCTGGATGATCGAACTCATCTTCGTGCTGCTCGCCCTGACGATTTTCTACGGCGACTGGGTCACCCGCTCCGGCCTGCTGTTCAGCTAGCGGAAATCTGGGTGGATTATGCTCACCCACGGAATTCCTATATCAGGAGGAACAATGCAAGTAGCGGATAAGACAGTGGTGATCGCCGGACTGGGGGTATCCGGCACCTCGTTGGCGGAGGTATTGAGGGAACGCGGCGCCCACGTGATTGGCGTCGACGAGAGGAAGCCCGAGGCTGATCTCCGCTCCTTTGATGACGTGGACTGGGACCATGTGGACTACGTCATGTCGTCCCCGGTGTTCAACCCCCGCACCCCGTTCGTGCTGGAAGCCCAACGCCGTGGCATCCCCGTGATGAGCGAGGTGGAATTCGCATGGCAGCTGCGTGTGAATAACGAGCGCACCGGTACTCCGGCTCCATGGATCGGCATCACCGGCACCAACGGCAAAACCTCCACCACCGAGATGACCTCGGAAATGCTCACCGCCTGCGGACTCGACGCGCCGACCGCCGGCAATATCGCCTCCGGAGACATGAGCATGAGCCTGTCTCGTTGCGCCACCAATCCTCAGCACGACGTGCTGTGCGTGGAACTGAGCTCCTTCCAATTGCACTTCACCGATTCGCTGGCACTTGACTGCGCGGCGATCACCAATATCGCCGACGATCACCTCGACTGGCATGGCGGGCGCGAGAATTACGCCGCCGACAAATCCAAGGTGTTCCACAACGCCAAACACGCCATCGTCTACAATGCGCAGGACGCCAAAGTCAGCGAACTGGCGGCCGAGGCCCAAACCGCTGAAGGATGCCGCAAGGTGGGATTCACGCTCGAGGCCCCCCAGGCCGGTCAGATCGGCATTGAAGATGGCTGGATTGTGGACAGGAGCGGCGTGGCCGGCGGCGCAGTGGGGGAGCCGGTCAGACTGGCCGCCATCACCGATTTCACGCATCTGGCAGAGCCGGACGGCTCACTGTACCCGCATCTGGTGGCCGATGCATTGACGGCATTGGCGTTGGTGCTGGGACTTGGCGCTGATCGCGATACCGCGCTGAAGGCGCTTACCTCGTTCAAGCCGGGCGGCCATCGCATCGAAACCGTGGCTGAGGCCGTAGTCGAGGGCGGCTCTGTTCGTTTCGTGGACGATTCCAAAGCCACCAACGGCCATGCGGCACGCGCCTCGCTGTCCAGCTTCCCGGCCAAGTCTGTGATCTGGATTGCCGGAGGTCTGGCCAAGGGCAGTCGATTCGAGGACCTGGTCAAGGACCAGGCACATACCATCAAAGCGGCCGTCATCATCGGCAAAGACCAGCAGCCGATGATCGAAGCGTTTGCCAGCCAAGCTCCGGACATCCCGGTGACCATCATCGATCCCGAAGACAACGATACCGTCATGGATCGTGCCGTCGAAGCCTGCGGCACGTATGCCGCCGCCGGCGACATTGTGCTTATGGCTCCGGCCTGCGCCTCCATGGACCAGTTCAAGTCCTATGCGGATCGAGGCAATCGATTCGCCGCCGCAGCCAAGACGTGGAGCGAGGTGCATGGCCTCCACTGATATCCATAAGCGTAAGGCATACAGAGCCCCTGACAAGCCCGCACTCGAAATCACCGACTACACGGGTTGGCGAAGCTTGCTCAACCCGCTATGGTGCTACCACGGATTCCGCATGGCCGTGGTGGGGCTGACATGCTTCGGCCTGATCATGGTGTTCTCCAGCTCCACGGTCACCATGGCCGCACTGGGCAAGTCGCCGTTCCTTCAGCTTCTGAACCAGGGCGCGTTTTGCCTGATCGGCTTGGTGCTGGGCTTCGTGGCATTGACGATGCCGGTGACGTTCTGGAAACGGACCGGCGTGTTCTTTGTGGTGGGTGCCTGTCTGTTGCAGGCGCTGACCTTTACTCCGCTGGGTCTCGACGTCTACGGCAACAAAGGTTGGCTGAACCTCGGCTTCACCACTATCCAGCCGGCCGAATTCATGAAGTTCGCGATATGCATATGGCTGCCCTCGTCGTTGCATGCCTGCAGCAAGATGTACCACAAGAAGGGAATCAAAGCATATGCCGCGCCGTTGGTGTTGTATGCGATAGGCGTGGCGCTGGTGATGGGCGGCAAGGACCTCGGCACGGCCATGATTCTGGTCTTCATCGGAGGCGTGGCCTTCCTGATCGTCGGATTCCCCAGTAAATGGATGGGAGTCGGCGTATTGGGCGCGGTGGTTATGGTCGGTGCATTGGCGGTTTCCAGCCCGAACCGCATGCGTCGTATTCTGGCCACATATGGCGATTGCTCGGCCGCTGACGCGCAGAGCGTATGCTACCAGTCCATTCACGCCAAGTACGCCATCGCCTCCGGAGGCTTTCTGGGATTGGGCATCGGCAATTCGCGAGAGAAATGGAACTACCTGCCGGCCGCCCATAACGATTTCATCTTCGCGATCATCGGCGAGGAGACCGGATTCGTTGGTTGCGCCATCGTATTGCTGTTCTTCGCGATTCTCGCCTGGTGCATGATCGTCATCGCATTGCAGGTCACCGATCGTTATGTTGCCATGGTGCTGATGTGCGTCACCATTTGGATTGTGGGCCAGGCCATGGTCAACATCGGCGTGGTCGTGGGTGTGTTCCCGGTATTGGGCGTGCCTATGCCGTTCGTCTCCGCAGGTGGCTCATCGATGATCATGTGCTTGACGGCGGCCGGACTGGTTGTGGGACTTATGCGCTCTCAACCGCAGATAAAACAGTCGCGTCAGAGCGCGTAAGTAGACTCGGTAATCATGGATCAAGGCACACCACATATCGTTCTTGCTGGCGGCGGTACCGCCGGACATGTCAATCCGCTGCTCGCGGTCGCCGGGGCGATTCGCGACATCGAACCCACGGCACAGGTCACCGTCATCGGCACTGCGGTGGGTTTGGAGAAGGACTTGGTGCCTGAGGCCGGCTACGAGCTCGACACCATCGAAAAAGTGCCGTTCCCGCGTCGCCCTGACCTGTACATGCTGCGCTTCCCGGCAAAATGGAAGCGAGAAACCGCCAAGGTGCGCTCCATTCTTGAAACGCGGCATGCGGATGTCGTGGCCGGATTCGGCGGGTATGCTTCCGCCCCCGTCTACGCCACCGCACATAAGATGGGCATTCCGATTGCCATCCATGAGCAGAATGCGCGTGCCGGCATGGCCAATAAACTGGGCGCTCGTTGGGCCGATTTCATCGGTACCGTGTACGAGGGCACCGGTCTCAAACCGCGTGCCGGAGCCGACGTCGAGCGCGTCGGTCTGCCGTTGCGCCCGGCCATCGCCTCCCTGACCAAACGCATTGGTGACGACCGTGCCGCCGTACGCCGTGAATCGGCCGCGCAGCTTGGCGTCGATCCGAACCGTCCGCTGGTGCTGGTCACTGGCGGATCGCTGGGAGCGCAAAGCCTGAACCGCGCCATCGCCTCCTCCGCCGCAGACCTGTTGGCCCACGCACAAATCATCCACTTGACCGGGCGAGGCAAAATCAGCGAAGTACGCGAACTGGTCACGGCCTCGGCCGGCGCGGACGTGCTTACCGGCATCGGCCCCGAATCGGCCGGACAAGGTGACTACCATACCGCCGAATATCTGGAACGAATCGATATGGCCTTCGCCTGTGCCGACTTGGTGATTTGCCGCGCCGGAGCCGGATCGGTATCCGAGCTGGCTGCACTGGGTCTGCCAGCCATCTACGTGCCGCTGCCCATCGGCAACGGCGAACAGCGTTTCAACGCCGAACCGGTGGTGAACGCCGGCGGCGGCCTGCTGGTCGCAGACAAGGACCTGACCCCGCAGTGGGTGCATGAGCATGTGCCCGATCTGCTCGCCGATCACGAACGACTTGCCGAATTCGGCCGCAAGGCATGGGAATACGGCATCAGAAACGCTGCCGAAATCATGGCCCGGCACGTTCTGCAATTAGCCGAACCATCCAAATAGTATTCAGATATCATCCCGTGCGCGATACGGGCCAATCCCGTCCCGCAACACGAGATACGGTCATAATATAGGGTGCTGGAATCCCCAAAGGAGTTTTGAATTGTCTCAAGATCAGCCCATCGTGCTTGACCCCACGTATGCCTCATTCGATGCTGCGGCCCGCCCCGCGGATCTCGGCGCCACCCATTTCATCGGTATCGGCGGTGCCGGTATGAGCGTTCTGGCCGAAATGCTGCACGCCGAAGGAGTCTCGGTGGACGGCTCCGATCGCTCACACAGCGCCAAAACCGACCGACTTGAAACGCTGGGCATCACCGTTGAATTCGGGCAGCGAGCCGAAAATGTCGCCCAGGCCGAGACCGTGGTCTACTCCAGCGCCATCAAACCGGACAATCCGGAAATCGTCGCAGCGCACGCGGCGGGCAAGCGCATTGTGCATCGCAGTGACATCCTCGCCCTGCTCATGAACGGCAAACGAGCCGTCACCGTGGCCGGAGCGCACGGCAAAACCACCACCAGCTCCATGCTGTCCCACATTCTGGTGAACGCCGGTGCCGATCCAAGCTACGCCATTGGCGGCTTTATCCAAGGCCCGGACGGCACCACGCTGGACGGCGGACACGCGGGCAAAGGCGATATCCTGGTGGCCGAAGCCGATGAATCGGACGGCAGCTTCGCCAAATATCATCCGACCATCGCCATTATCACCAACTGTGAAGCCGATCATCTCGACCATTACGGCGACGAAGCCCACTACCGTGCCGCGTTCGTTGCCCACGCCGGCCGGGCCACCGGTCACGTGATCATCAGCATCGACGACCCTGACGGACTTGCCGTGCTGGAGGCCATGCCCGCCGACGTGAAATCCCATACCGTTGCCTACGGCACTACCGCGCGTGAATCCCTGCCCGATTTGGGCGGTGCCGCGTATGTCTGGATCGCTTCGGAAAGTGAGACCGCAGGCAGCGGCGTCGAACAGCTCACCCTGCATCTGCCGGCCGCGGTGACGGCGGGGGAGCCGGTGTCTCAGAGCGTTGCCCTGAAGGTTCCTGGCGTGCACAATGCGCGCAATGCGGCCGCCGCCATCAGCGCTGCCGTGCTGCTGGGCGTGAGCCCCGCAGACGCGGCCAAGGCGGCCGGCACATTCCTCGGTGCGGCACGCCGTTTCCAGGTGCGCGGCACGGTCAAGCAGGTCACTGTAGTGGACGATTACGCCCACCATCCCACCGAAATCGCGGCCCTGCTGGATGCGGCCCGACGCCGGTACCCCGATTCGACCATTCGTGTGATCTTCCAGCCACACCTGTTCTCCCGCACCAAGTTCTTCGCGCACCAGTTCGCCGAATCCTTGGCCAAAGCCGATGACGTCATTATCACCGGCATCTTCCCGGCCCGTGAAAAGCAGGCTGATTTCCCGGACATCAGCCCCTCCACCATCGTGGACGCGGCTGCGGGACTCAAGGATGCTTCCGCAGGCACGTGGATTCAGCCGGTCGAGGATATGTGCCTGGCCGCCAAGATGATGGCCATGCGCGCCCACCACGGCGACGTGATCTTCACCGTGGGCGCGGGCGACATCACCGACATGGATCAGGTGCTGCTCACCGCACTTGAGGCCCATCGGGAAAGCTGCGAGTGATGTCCGGGCGCACGGTCAGATCCGGGGGCAATGACAACGGCTCACGTCGTTCGTCCGGAAGTCCCCGCAAGCCGCGCACCATCGGTTCACGCGGAAACACGGGTCACTCGTCGAAGTCTCGCGCTCCCCGGTCCGTGTCTTCCGGGCATGAGATCGACGAGCCGGAGATCATTGACGATGTGACGGTAGCCAAGGGCCAGGCCGGTGCCTTCGTCGATGCACGACGGTTGCGCAGCGAGGATTACGTTGCCGAAACGCTGCACCAGACCACCGGCTCCCTAGGAGTCGTATCACGCCCGAAAGTGGTGAATTTCACCGAACGCGCCAAAGAACGCAAGCGTGCGAACGTACGTGTCGTTGCGTTACGCGTGTTGATTGCTGTCGTCAGCGTGGCTGTAGTGACGGGGCTAACGTGGCTGCTGCTCTTCTCGTCGGTGTTTCGTCTGGAAACCAGCGAGATCGGCGTATCCGGTGCCAACGAATGGGTGAGCGCGCAGACCATCCATGCCATCGCCGATAAGCAGGCTGGAAAGTCGTTGTTCCTGGTCTCCACCCATGAGGTCACAGAGCAACTCAAGTCCATTCCCGGCGTCAGCGAGGCCAAGGTCTCCAAACAGTTCCCCAAGTCGATGAGCGTGGAAGTCAAGGCGCAACGGCCTGCGGCCATGCTGAAAAGAGGCGATACCCTGACCGCGGTGGATTCCCAGGCGCGTGTGTTGAACTCGGTGAAGAACGCCAACGTGGATGGCATTCCGGTGATTGAGGTCAAGGATATAGACGCCAGTCTCAAGAACCGTTCGGTGAAGGAGGCGCTGACGATTCTGGGCGCATTGCCGGAATCGATGCGTAAGTCCATTACCAAGGTCACCGCTGAGACGCAGGATTCGGTGACCACCACGCTTAACGACGGTGACCGCGTAATCATTTGGGGTGACTCCTCGCAACTGAAGCTGAAGCTGGCGGAAGTCGAGGAAATCGACAAGAACATCACCGCTGGCACGGCTGGCTTTGCCGGCAAACATCAGATTGATGTTTCCGCATCCCAGAAGCCCATCATCAAATGACGGCGATTCCGTTGGCTTCGTTGGTTCCGGGGCGGCGTTCGCTCCGTTGGTCCTGCTGACAACGTTGGTCCCGTCAATGCCGGGGCGATGTTCGCTGCCGGCGATTTGCGCGAGTAGCGCCATAGGGTGTATGCTGAAAAGTCCGGCCGAAAAGCCGGAAGTTTGATAACTCAAGATTGGGGGCGATCGGTTTCGACGGTGACCTGTTCGCTGCAGGGAAGCGTGCCGAGAACGCCGGGTCCGCTCGTGGATGACCCCGGCAAAAGAATAAGTGCTAAATCTAACCGCACTGAGTTTGCTCTCGCTGCCTGATTTTAGTCAGGATTAACCAGTGAGCAGCCGCTCCGTTCACTCCTCCTCGTCTTTGGGAGGATGCTGAGCGTCGTTTAGAAGACTTGCTGATGCAGTTGAGCCTCAGGGCTGCATCGGGACTTTAACTGCGGATATGCTCGCCATCAGTTGTCTGCGACATCGATGGGGGCAGAAAAATCGCCAACTTGGCCAGCAGACTACGCACGTAGAAGACTGTGGGCTCGGTCATCGGACCGGGGTTCAATTCCCCGCGCCTCCACTAACTGCCTGCTGGTGTTGATACAATTTCGCGCCAGCAGGTTTTGTTTTTGAGTTTTGCTCCAAAATTTGCTCGTTTGCTCCAAAATAGGGGTTACGTGAAATTGTTGTGTTGAGCTGGGTAAATAGAAAGCCAGCAACCGAAATGATCGGTGCTGGCTTTTGGATGTTGAGCTTTGCTGCTATTGCTCTGGTGGGCTGGTTCCGTCTTTCCAGATCACGGTCGCTTTGCCATTTGGTGTTATCTCGATGTGTTGGCACAGGGCGTGGAAGGTGGCGGGTGATGTGAACTGATTTTTGTTCCGTATTTCCTCTCACTTGATAGGAGATGATGGAATCATGGCAAAGGGCACTCGATATACGCCGGAGTTCAAGGCGAAGGCGGTCAGGCTGCTGGCGGAATCGCGTTCCTCGTATTCGTCGGAGACGAACGCGATTCCGCGGTGGCGAAGGATCCGGGGATAGCGCCGGAATCGCTGCGGCGTTGGCGCAACCAGTCGGACGCGACGGTCGCGGAGGAGACGAGGCAGTCGGCCGAGGACGCGATGGCGGAGCTGAGGAGGCTGCGGGCCGAGAACGCGGAATTGCGTCGGGCGAACGAGATTTTGACGACGGCGTCGGCTTTTTTCGCGGCCGGGCTCGACCCGACACGGCGTTGATGGCCGCGTACATCGACGAGCATGAAAGCCGTTTCAAGGTCGGGCCGATCCGCGGGGTCCTTTCCGAATCGTTGGACTGCGGGTTTCTCACGCCGCGCGGCTACCGCATGTTCAGAACACGTCCCGTCAGCCGCATGCGGGCGGGACATGGGGCGCCGGCCCGCGACATCCTCCAGATCCACTCGGATTTCTTCATGGCCGTGTACGGTTACGGGAAGATGCACGCGCAGCTGGTCGCCCAGGGCCGGGATCCGGCCAAGGTCGGCCGCGACCAGGTGATGAACATCATGCGCGAGCTTGGCATCCGGGGCGTGCGCCATGGCCGTGAACACGCAGGAGCTGCCGTTGCGGGCGTTGGAGCAGGCGGTCTCATGGGCCGCGTCCCGCGGCGGCGCGGATGGTCTTATCCACCACGGCGGCCATGGCGCGCAGTGCACCGGCACGGTGTGCACCACCAGGGTTATGGGATATGGGATGCTGCCGTCGACCGGCACCGTCGGCGACTCGTGTGACAACGCCATGGCCGAAAGCGCCGACGGCGCGTACAGGACCGAGCTGGTATGGCGGCGCAAGCCCTTCGCGGATCTGAAGGACCTGGAATTGGCGACGTTCCGGTGGGTCTCGTGGCGGGGACTCGAAGCGCCTGCACCGGTCCCTGGGCTACAGGACACCCGAAGCGGTGGAAACCGAGTATTATCAACATCAAGCGGCACAAGCCGCCTCACTATAAGGGCGGAACAAAAATCAGGCCACTTCACGCCGCAACAGCACTCGAGAAAGGTCACACTTGACTGACTATGCAGTTGACGTACGCGACGTAAGCGTCGTCATTAAGGGGAAGACGATTCTTTCCCACCTCGACCTCCAGGTGGAAGAAGGTTCGTTCCACGGGATCATCGGTCCAAACGGGGCGGGCAAGACGACGCTCTTTAACGCGATCCAAGGGTTTCGAAAGCCGACGGAAGGAACGATCCGAGTCCTCGGCCAGTCGCCCTATCCGCGCAATCTAGCCCTGCTGTCCCAGATCGGGATCCAGCCCCAGCAGTCGGCGTTCTTCCCGAAGACGACACTCCGCGAGCACCTTCGCGCGGTCTGTGCGATCCAGGGCGCAGAGCACTCCACGATCGACACGCTCATCGAGGCCCTCAACCTCGCGAAGGCGGCTGACACCAAAGTGGAGAAACTCTCCGGGGGCGAGCGCCAGCGACTCGCCGTCGCCACCGCGATTGTGCACCGGCCGAAAGTCCTCTTCCTCGACGAGCCGACGGCAGGTCTCGATCCCGAAGCCAGGTACTCGTTGGTCTCCCTGCTCCAGTCGACCAATCTTCTGGAGATGACCACCCTTTATACGACGCACTACCTCGACGAAGCTGAGCGGCTATGTGACACGGTGTCGATCGTCGAACAGGGCAAGATTCTCACGACGTCGAGCCCGAGCCGCCTCGTCGCCGAGGCCGATCTCGGCTCGACGGTCATTCTCCCCAATGCTCTCCACCAGGCGGATGCGGTGGCGACGCTTCTTGGCCCGGACGCGGTGCGGGTCACCAAAGACGGGCTCGAGGTTCGGTCTCACGACACGGCCGCTCTGTTCGCGCGCCTCGCTGAAGGCGGGATCGATACACGGCACGCCCAAGTCCACGATGGGCGCCTCGAGGACGTCTATCTCCAGCTCACCGGAAGGGATTACGTAGCATGACCAGATACCGCGCATTAACCAATGTCCTTCTTCGCTACGACCTACGCGACTGGGCGACCCTTATCTTTACGTTCCTCTTCCCGGCGGGCCTACTCGTTGCGCTCGTGTTGACGATGGGTGACAGTATCGAAGGAATGGACCTCACCGGGCCGATCAGCGCGAATGTCATGGCCTTCGGCGCGGCCTTCGTGGGAATCTTCGCGGGCGCCACCCACCTTGCGCTGTGGCGCGAAAACGGAATGTTCGTCGTCCTACGGAGCTTCCCCATCTCCTCAAACACGGTCATTGCCGCACAGGCGACGGCGGGCATGATCTTCCTGATAACGCAGGCCCTTGCCCTCTTCGGCATCGCGATGGCACTCGGCATGACTCCGGAGGCGACCGCGCCGATTGCACTCCTGCCCTTGATCCTGGGCTTCCTGCTTTTCTTCATGCTTGGGGTACTCGTCGGAATCATTCTGCCGTCGATGGCCGGCGTCTCCATGGCAGCGGTCGCCATCATCATCCCCTTGGGAATGATCGGTGGAGCCATGATGCCGATTGAGATGCTTCCGAGCTGGGCGCAGACGGCTGCACCGTACACTCCGATCTACCACATGCGCGAGGCCGTGACGATGCCGCTCATTGGCGAGGGGACGTGGGGTGACGTTGGAATTGGGCTCGGCTATCTGGTCGCTGTGACCGCGATACTCACGTTGATGGCGCAGCGAGCGATGAAGTGGAAGTAGAGCTGTGCCTCCCGGATTCAATTTGTAAGCGCAACGCTTGTGTTCGGGCTGGCTGCCTTCGATTGTAGCCTGGCGATCTCCTCGTCCCACACCTCATTGGGCGTTTTGTAGCCGAGGAGCTTCATCGGGGTGTCGTTGATCTCCCCGACGATCGCGTCGAGCTCGTCCTGCGTGAGATCCTCGAAACTGGTTCCCTTGGGCAGATAGCGGCGGATCCTGCCGTTCCTGTTCTCGTTGCTGCCACGCTGCCAGGAACCGTACGGGTCGGCGAAGTACGTGAGCATGCCCAGCGCCTCGTCCACCAGCACGTGCAGGGACGCCTCCGTGCCGTTGTCCCACGTGCGGTCGACGCGCGCGGCCGGCGGCATGTCCTTGAAGATCTCGTACTCGGCCCTGGCCGTGGCGGACGCGCTCTTGTCGTCGACGAGCCGGGCGAACAGCCTGCGGCTCCTGCGCTCCACCTGCGTGTTCACGCAGCGCCTCGACGGCGCGGCGCCGACCACCGTGTCCGACTCGAAATGGCCGAACCCCTTCCTGGATCCGACCGCCTCGGGCCGGTCCGCGACTGGATATGAGTAAAGCCCCTGAGATGTATGTCCCAGAGGCTTTCACACTAATCCTGATACGGAGTATGCCACGGGGTGGATTCACCCTACTCCCGCTTGTGTTTTGTTTTTTCAGGCGGCTTGGATGGTGAGGCGTCCGCCGAGGGCGTGGATTACCTTGGCGATGGTTTGGAAGCTGGGGTTGCCGTCCTTGCTGAGGCTCTTGTAGAGGCTTTCGCGCCCCACGCCCGCGTCCTTGGCGATTTGGGTCATGCCCCGGGCCTTGGCGACGTTGCCGAGCGCGGCCTGCATGAGTGCGGGGTCGTCGTATTCGGCTATGGCGTTGAGGTAGGCGATGATGTCCTGTTCGTTTTCGAGGTATTCGCTGGTGTCGTAGTCGGTGAATTCGGTGCTCATTGTCGTTGTTCCTTGCAGTCGTTGAGGATGTCGTGGGCTTGTCTGATGTCGGTCTGCTGGGTGCTTTTGTCGCCGCCTGCGAGCTTGCAGGCATCGAGCCGGGCTTGGATGGCGGCCTTCGCTTTGTGGTCCCTGAGTTTCTTGAACCACTTGCGGTATTCGGCGGATTGCTTGATTTCTATACCTCTATTGTAGCCTACAGACTACATCATGTCAAGCCGGACGGCCGCTGGAGCCCATAGCCAACGCAAGAATCTCCCGTATGTTGAACTCCCAGTAGCCGTCATCGACGGGTCTCGAGCTGGGGAGTTTGCCCTGGTTGAGCCAGTTGCTGATCCGCTTGCGGCTGACCTCGTACCCGTAGTTTCCCTTGAGCCATTGGCTTATGCCTGCCGGGGTTTTGGTCAGGTGGGTTGATTCGGCCTCGGCTTGGCTTTGCTCGCGCAGCTCGGCCACGTTGACGGGGTTGCCGCACCTGCACAGGCGCAGCGCCTCGCCCTTCGCGGCCATCACTTCGCGTCCGCATTCGGGGCATACGCCGATTATCCGGCGCGTGCGCGGCCTGCGGTCAACCTTGGCAGAGCGTCCACGGTGCCTCGACCTGCTGGTTGCCGCAGTATTGGCATGGTTCGGTGGTGGTGACTGCACACGTTGTACTGTAGGGAACCATGAAAGTCGTATTGCAACGAGTATCCGAAGCGTCCGTGGACGTGGTCAATGAATTGGGCACGCTGGATCCCACGTTCGAGCCGCAGCAGATTGGCCCGGGATTCATGATTCTGGTGGGCGTCACCGATGAGGACGGCGACAAGCAGATCGCCTGGCTGGCCCATAAGATCCTGAATCTCAGGGTGTTCGAGGATGCGCAGGGCAAGATGAACCGTTCGATTCAGGACATCGGCGGCGAGATTCTCTCCATCTCGCAGTTCACGCTGTTTGCCGACGTGCACAAGGGCAATCGCCCGAGCTTCATCAAGGCCGGCAAGCCCGAGCATGCCGATCTCATGTGGATCAAGTTCAACGAGGCGTTGCGCTCCGGGGGAGTACCGGTGAAGGAAGGTCGTTTCGGCGCGCATATGCGGGTCGGGCTGGTCAATGACGGGCCGGTGACCATCGTCATCGACACCGAGCATGACATGCCTGACGGAACACGCTGAATTGCGATAATGATTTGACATCATATCCCGTTCCCTCCAACATGTTACTAAAGCGCTTTAGTCTCCTGCGGGCGAGGGCGCATGTCGATATGTTTCCCATGAACGGGCAGCACAATGATGTGGCCTCACAAGCGGCGGAGATAAGGGGAGTGAACAGCAGATGTTCCTGAAACCTGAACAGCAACTGGAACGGTGCAAGCGCATCGTGCGCCAGCGCGTGGACCCTCATATCCACCCATCGATCGCACAGCTCGCGGTGGAGTCCTTTGACATTCCCGGAGAGCCGATGCCCACTGGCGAGTTCTTCGCGAAGCTCAATGGAGGTGACATCGATTTCAAGCCGTTTACGCTCGGCAGCGAATGGGGCACCACATGGGGCACGGTCTGGTTCCGCCTGACCGGTACTGTGCCGGCCGGCTACCCGAAAGGCAAGCCGCTGGAGCTCATCCTCGACCTTGGCTGGTACCCGCACTCCTGCGGCGGCCATATCGAGGGCCTCGTCTACCGTGCCGACGGCACCGCCATCAAAGCCGTACACCCGCTCAACTATTGGGTGCCGTTCATGGATGCCGAGGGCAACGCGCAAGTGCCGGTCGCCGAAGACGGCAGCTTCACCCTGTACCTCGAAGCCGCCAGCAACCCGCTGCTGCTCGGCGTGCCTCCGTTCATTGAGACCGAACTGGGCGACCATGCCACCGGCAAGCCGGACGAGCCGTACGTATTCAAGTCCGCCGATCTGACCGAATTCGATGCCCGTTTCGAGAACTACTCCGTGGATCTCGACGTGGTGAGCTCCCTGATGGAATTCGCCGACAAGCAGTCGCCGCGCTACTGGCAACTCGCCAAAGCATTGCAGCGTTCGCTGAACGCCTACGACGAGCGTAACTCCGAATCCGTGGAAGCCGCGCGCGCAGCACTCGCCGGCGTGCTGGCCAAGCCGGCCAATGCCTCGGCCATGAACGTCAGCGCCATCGGCCACGCGCATATCGACTCCGCATGGCTGTGGCCGGTGCGCGAGACCCGCCGCAAGGTGGCCCGCACCGTATCCAACGCATTGGTGCTGATGGACGCCGACCCCGACTTCAAATACGCGATGAGCTCCGCCCAGCAGTACGCTTGGCTGGAAGAGGATCATCCGGACATCTTCAAACGCATGAAGCAGCGCATCGAAGAAGGTCGGTTCATCCCGGTCGGTGGCATGTGGGTGGAAGCCGATGGCATGCTGCCCGCCGGCGAATCGCTGATTCGCCAGATTGCATATGGCCGCAAATACTTCAAGGAACATCTCGGTGTGGAGCCCAAGGGCGTATGGCTGCCGGACAGCTTCGGCTACACCGGCGCATGGCCGCAGATCGCCCGCCGTGCCGGGTACGAATGGTTCCTCACGCAGAAGATCTCGTGGAACGATACCACCAAGTTCCCTCACCACTCGTTCATGTGGGAAGGCATCGACGGCTCGCGCATCTTCACCCACTTCCCACCGGCGGATACCTATGCCGCTTGGTGCAAGGTCCAGGAACTCGATTACGCCGAGAAGAACTTCCAGGACAAGGATCTCGCCGACATCTCGCTTCTGCTCTTCGGTTTCGGTGATGGCGGCGGCGGCCCCACGCGCAACATGATGGAGCACCTGCACCGCTACGAGAACCTCGAAGGCGTTTCCAAGGTGAGCGTCGAAGAGCCGAATGACTTCTTCGACAAGGCGCATCAGCAGCTTGCAGAGAACGCCGGCCCAGAAATGCCCGTCTGGAAGGGCGAGCTGTATCTCGAACTGCACCGTGGCGCCTTGACCTCGCAGCAGGACATGAAACGCGGCTGTCGCCAAGAGGAATCGCTGTTGCGCACGGTCGAATACCTGGGCGCAGCCGCCGTGTTGTCCGATCCGGAGTACGTCTACCCGCGCGAGGAGCTGGACCGCATATGGAAGACGCTGCTGCTGAACCAGTTCCACGACATCCTGCCCGGCTCGGCCATCGCATGGGTGCACCGCGAAGCCCGCGAGGACTATCGCCGCGACCTGAAGCGTCTCGCTGAAATCGCCCAAGACATGTGCGCCGTGCTGCGCAAGGCCAACCCGCAGGCCGACTTGCTCGCCGAAGCCCGCATCAGCCAGTTCCGTAATGACGGCGCGTCTTGGCGTGCCAGCCGCATCAACGAACCGACCAACGCGCTTTCCGTACTGACCCAGGCATTGGAGAACGGCCGTGTACTGCTGGCCAACGGCGTACTGTCCGTCACCATCGAGGCCGACGGTACAATCTCGTCACTGCTTGACGAGGAGCATGGCCGTGAACTGGTTCCGGCCGGCACCCGATTGGGCCAATACGAACTGTTGAAGGACGAACCCGCCGTTTGGGATGCGTGGGAGATCGAACGCGAATCCCTGCTCATGGCGAATGCCATGACCGGATCAATCGAATCGGTCGATACCGAAAACGGTGCGGCACGAGTCCGCGTGCGTACCGCCGACGATGACACCGTCATCACCACCACCATCACGTTGCGCCCCGGTTCGCACACGCTCGATTTCCACGCCGACATTGACTGGCATGAACGTGAACGCTTCCTCAAAGTCGATTTGCCGCTGGGTATCGTGGCCGATCAGGCGACATACGACTGCCAGTATGGTCTGGTCCGCCGCCCAATTGTCAAAAACACCGCATCCGACGAAGCCAAGTATGAGAGCAGCACGAACCGCTTCGCCCTTATCGGCGACGCCGGTTACGCGGCGGCCGTCATCAACGGATCGGTGTACGGGTCCGATGCCACGCCGATCTCCGGGAACGCCGCCGAAGGTCGTGACTCGGGCACCATGTTCCGACTGTCGCTGCTCTCCGCGCCGACCTTCCCCGACCCGCGCACCGATATCGGTGCGCATGAGTTCGACTGGTCCGTGGTGGCCAACGCCACGGTGGGCAGTGCGCTTGACGCCGCTTGCGCACTCAACGCACCGACGCTTCATGACATGCCCGACTTGGCGCCGCTCGCCTCGATCGAGTCAGCAAACGGCACCGTGGTGTTGGACTGGATAGAGCTGGCCGACGATGGCTCCGGAGACCTGATTGTGCGCGCCTATGAGGCGGCCGGCGGCAGGGCCGATGCCACGCTGCATGTCTGCCCGGCGCTCGCAGGCGCTTCGGTGCATGAGACCAACGTGTTGGAAGGCGACGATCTGGCCGCCGACCTGCCGGTCGCGCTGCAAGACGGCACACAGAACGCCGAAGGCGCCACACTGCACTTCGGCCCGTTCCAGCTCGCCACCCTGCGCGTCACGCGCTGAATTCTCGCCTGACGCTTCTGCCTCCTTGTACCATGAGGGGACAGAAGTATGTCGTATTACGGTTTCTCCAATTACCATCACTCCCACCCCTACCACCAGACACAGCAAAGGAGTTGAACTCTCCATGTTTCTTCTGCCCAATCAGCAGTTGGAGCGCTGCGACCGCGTCATGCAGCAGCGTGTCAAACCGCATATCCACACCACACTCGCCGCATGCACCTTGCGTTCGTTCCACAATCCCGGCGAACCGGTGCCCTCCAGTGAATTTCTAGCCAAAGTGCGCAACGGCCAAGTGCCCTTCGAACCTTTCCGCGTTCCCGGCGTCTGGGGCACCACATGGGGCACCACATGGGGCACCACATGGTTCGAGGTGAACGGCCACATCGACATGGCGGCGGTCAAAGGACGAAAAGTCGAACTCATGGTAGACCTCGGCTGGCTCGATCACCGCGGCCCCGGATTCCAATCCGAGGGACTTGTCTATCGTGCCGACGGCACCGCCATCAAATCCGCGAACCCACGCAACCACTGGATTCCACTCGTCTACGCGGACGGTAGCAGCACTGTCGAACTCGATGAGCATGGCGACTTCACCGTCTATATCGAAGCCGCCGCCAACCCATTCGTCGAAGGCCCCACCCCGTTCTCACCCACCGAACTCGGCGAAGAGGCCACCGGCACCTGTGACTTCCCATACACACTGAGTCGTATGGACGTCACCATCTTCAACGAAGACGTGTTCGCCTACTACATGGATCTGGAAACCGTCTCCTCGCTGATTCGTGAGCTCAAAGACGACGACCCACGCTACTGGCAGCTCGCCAAAGCACTGCAACGCTCCCTGAACATCTACGATGAACGCGACTTGGAAACCGTGTCGGCAGCCCGTGCGGCGCTCGCCGGCGTGCTTGCTGAACCGGCCGCCTCCAGCGCAATCAACCACATCGCCATCGGCCACGCGCATATCGACTCCGCATGGCTGTGGCCGGTGCGCGAAACCCGGCGCAAGGTGGCCCGTACCGTATCCAACGTGCTGGCTTTGATGGACGAAGACCCGGACTTCACGTATGCGATGAGTTCCGCCCAACAGTACGCATGGCTGGAAGAGGAGCATCCCGACCTGTTCGCACGAATGAAGCGGCGCATCGCCGAGGGCCGCTTCATCCCGGTCGGCGGCATGTGGGTCGAATCCGACAACATGATTCCCGCGGGCGAATCATTGGTGCGGCAGATCACGTTCGGCCGCCGATATTTCAAGGAGCATCTCGGCGTCACGCCGCGTGGCATCTGGCTACCGGACAGTTTCGGCTACACCGGCTCCTGGCCGCAGATCGCCCGCCGTGCAGGATTCGACTGGTTCCTCACGCAGAAGATCTCGTGGAATGACACCACCAAGTTCCCTCACCACTCGTTCATGTGGGAAGGCATAGATGGCTCGCGTATTCTCACGCACTTCCCGCCTTCGGATACCTACTGCTCGTGGATGAGCATGCATGAGCTGATGTATTCGCAGAGCAACTTCCTGGACAAGGACCTCTCCCGTAACGCGATTCTGCTGTACGGCTTCGGCGATGGCGGTGGCGGCCCCACTCGTGAGATGACCGCGCGCATCCGCCGCGACCATGATCTCGCCGGCGCGCCGAAGATCGAATTCGGTACTCCCGACCAACTGTTCGACCGCGTGCGTAAGGATATCGTCGACGATGCGCAAGGAGAGACCCCGGTGTTCAAGGGCGAACTGTACCTTGAACTGCACCGTGCCACCCTCACCACCCAGCAGGACATGAAGCGCGGCTGCCGCCAGGAGGAGTCAATGCTGCGTGTCGCCGAATACCTGTGCGCCGTGGCCCGCATCAAGAACCCGGACTATGTCTATCCGCGCGAAGAGCTGGACCGCATATGGAAAACGCTGCTCCTGAACCAGTTCCACGACATCCTGCCCGGCTCGGCCATCGCGTGGGTGCATCGTCAGGCGCGGGCGGAATACGAGCGGGACATCGCCCGACTGGACGGGATCATCCTTGACGCGGGGCGCGCCATCGCGGCCGTGAACCACGATGCCGCGATCATCGCCGATGCCATGATCGTCCCGTATTCCCGGCGTGCCGAGGATGCGTGGGTGGTGCGTCCGGCGTCGGCGCTGGCCGAAGACGGTGCCACGACCGGGGCCCGGGTCGCCGTCGGTCATGACGGCGATGCGCTCGTGCTCGACAACGGCCGCCTGCACGTGCGCATCGAGGCCGACGGCACCGTTTCGTCGCTCGTCGATCAACGCAACGGCCGCGAACTGGTGCCGGCCGGCACCCGATTGGGCCGTTACGAGATGCTCAAGGACGAACCGTCCCACTGGGATGCCTGGGATGTCCAACGCGATGCGTTCCGCACCGCTTCCCCGCTCGCCGAAGCTTCGATCGAAAGTCTCGACGAGACCGGCTGCGGCGGGGTCGTCGTGCATGCCGTCGCACGCTCGGAGGGCGTCGATATTCGCACGTCCATCACCCTGAACCCGGGTTCGGCCACGATGGACTTCGCCGCCGACGTGGACTGGCACGCCGTCGAGAAGTTCCTCAAGGTGGATATGCCGATCAGCGTGCAGGCGATGAACGCGCAATACGAATGCCAGTACGGGCTGGTCGAACGTCCGATCGCCAAGAACACGCGCGGCGACGAGGCCAAATTCGAAAGCTGCACGCATCGTTTCGTGCGCATCGCCGACGCCGGCTATGCCGCGGCCGTGGTCAACGCCTCCACGTACGGATCCGATGTCAGTCCGATCCACGCCGCCGCGGCGCACGGCGCCGGCCGCGGCACCATGGTGCGGCTGTCGCTCCTGTCCGCGCCGCTGTACCCCGACCCACACACCGACCAAGGCGCACACTCCTTCGCATGGTCTCTGGTCGCTGACGCCGATATGAATGCGGTGCTGGACGAAGCGGCGCGACTCAACAGCCCCGTAATAGGGGAGTTGCCTGATATGGCGCCGCTGGTCTCGCTCGCCGACGCCACCGGCGTCATCGTATTGGACTGGATCAAGCTCGCCGATGACGGTTCCAGCGATCTGATCGTGCGCCTGTACGAGGCCGCCGGCGGCAATGCCACGGCCACACTGCGCCTTGACTCCGCCCTCATGGGCTCCGACGCTTCCGTGCGGGAGGTGAACATCATGGAGTCGGCGGAATTGGACGCCGAACTGCCGCGCGCGCTTGCCGGCGATGAGCCGGTGCCCGCGGACGGCGCGGTCATCGCACTGGCGCCGTTCCAGCTCGCCACGCTGCGCATTCGCCGGTGACGGCATGTCGGGACCGTGGGGCCGATGGCGAGACGCGACGGTTTGTCTCACCATGCGGCCCCACGGGGCCAGATGTCACAGGAATCCGATAAACCGCTCAATACCGCCGAAAATCAGCCGCCATGCGTCACGAGTGGAATGAAAGAAGTCCGATTCGGAAACGCACGGTTAACAAACCGGGGCGATAGTCGGCGGAAAGGCCGTGTCCACAGCACAGGCGCGGCGATGCCATTACAGAGAGAGGACTCCCGTGCATTCCAAGAAGATTCTGGCCGCCATCGCTTCCGTGGCCGCCATCGCGTCCCTCGCCGCATGCGGCGGCGTGAAGGATGATGCCGCCACGGCCGGCGGCAGCTCCGCCGTCACCATCGGCACCACCGACAAGATCACCAGCCTCGATCCGGCCGGATCCTACGACAACGGCTCCTACGCCGTGCAGATTCAGGTGTTCCCGTTCCTGTACGCCCAGAACTACAACACCTCCGAACTGTCTGCCGACATCGCCGCCGACAACGGCACCTGGAACGCGGACGGCACCCAGTTCACCGTCAAACTCAAGAAGGGTCTGAAATTCGCCAACGGCAATGACCTGACCGCCTCCGACGTGAAGTTCTCCTACGATCGCGTCAAGAAGATCAACGACGAGAACGGGCCGAGTTCGCTGCTGGCCAACATCACCGACGTCAAGGCCGTGGACGACACCACCGTGGTGTTCACCGACGCCGTGCCTTTCGACGTGACCCTGAAGCAGGTCATGAGCTCCCCGGCCGGTCCGATCGTCGACGAGGACTCCTTCGCCGCCGACAAGCTGACCGACGCCGACACCATCGTGTCCAAGAAGGCCTTCGCCGGCCCCTACTCGTTGACCTCCTTCAAACTCAACGAGACGGCCGCCTACGAGAAGAACGCCGACTATCAAGGCCTGACCCCCGCCAAGAACGCCGCGGTGCAGGTCAAGTACTTCGCCGACGCCTCCAACCTGAAGATGGCCGTGCAGCAGGGGCAGGTCGATGTCGCCTACCGCTCCCTGACCCCGACCGACATCGAGGACCTGTCCAAGGACTCCAAGCTGCAGGTCATCAAGGGACCGGGCGGCGAGGAGCGTCTGCTCGTCTTCAACATGAAGATCCAGCCCTTCGGCGAATCCCAGCCCAACGCCGACGCCAACAAGGCCAAGGCGGTGCGCCAGGCCGTCGCCAACCTGATCGACCGTGACGAACTGGCCACCAAGGTCTACAAGAAGACCTACACCCCGATGTACTCCTACATCCCCGATGGCCTTGCCGGCCACGAGGACACGTTGAAGGCCGCCTACGGCGAGAACGGCAAGCCCTCCGTCGACAAGGCCAGGAAGGCGCTCAAGGACGCCGGCGTGACCACTCCGGTCGACCTGAAACTGCAGTACAACGGCGACCATTACGGTTCCTCCTCCGCTGACGAGTACGCCGCGATCAAGTCCCAGCTCGAGGAGGGCGGCCTATTCTCCGTCGACTTGCAGCAGACCGAATGGACTCAGTACAACAAGGACCGTGTGGTCACCAAGGATTCCGACGGCGCATACCCGGTCTACCAGCTCGGCTGGTTCCCGGACTACTCCGATCCGGACAACTACCTTTCCCCGTTCTTCCGCGACGGCAACTTCGTGAACAACGGATACTCCAACAAGGAGATCAACGACCTCATCGTCAAGCAGGCCGTCCAAACCGACGAGAACGCCCGAGCCGAGACCCTGAAGCAGATTCAGCGGCTCGAAACCGACGATCTGTCCACCATCCCGCTGCTGCAGGGTGCTCAGACCGCCGTCGCCGGCTCGAACGTGAAGGGCGTCGTGCTTGACGCATCCTTCCGCTTCCGCTACTCCTCCGTCACCAAGTGACCTGCATGCTCCCCGACGGGAGCCATCCGCCGCAAGGCGGGAGAAGGGAGAGCGCGCGTAACGGGCATTCGCCCGGCGCGTCTCTCCCTTCCGGCGTTGCGTCCCACCTCCCCGCATAGGGAAGGTGCGTGTCGTGACGCGACTTTGTCATCGCCTCCCGTGCCGGGAGGAACAATCGTTTCCATTGGCCTTTACCGTAAGGAGCGCCGCGTGTCCAACACAGCAGCTCCGGCCGCCGCACCTGATGCGGCGAAGCCGAAACAAGCCAAAAAGAACCGACTGTCGGGTGGATTCTTCCGTTTCGTCCTCACTCGGTTCCTTTTGATCATTCCCACCGTCTTCATTCTCGTCACCATCGTTTTCTTCGTGATGCGCGCCACCGGTGACCCGATCTCCGCCGCGATGGGCGGACGGCTGACCCCCGAGGAGCTGCAGCGACGCATCCACGCCGCCGGTTACGACCGGCCTCTGATCGTGCAATACGCCGATTATCTGGGTGACCTGCTGCATGGCGACCTCGGCACCACGCTGACCGACAACCAGCCGGTGAGCGCCATCCTCGCCCACTATGGCGCCGCGACCTTTGAACTGGCCTTCCTCGCGCTGATCGTCGCGCTGATCGTCGGCATCGGTCTGGGGCGTCTTGCCGCACGCCGGCGCGACCGCGCGGCTGATGCCGGCATCCGCACCTTCGCAATCCTGTGCTACGCCACGCCGGTCTTCTTCCTTGGCCTGGTCCTGAAACTGATCTTCGCCATCTGGCTGAACGTGCTTCCCGCTTCCGGCCGATCGTCATTGGCGTCCGAGATGCAGTTCTCGAGACTGATCTCGCCCACCGGCTTCTACATCATCGACGCCCTGCAGCTGGGCAACATGACCGTGCTCGCCGACGTGCTGCGCCACGCCGTGCTTCCCGCGTTGGCGTTGGGCCTGCTGACCGCAGGCGTGTTCATCCGTCTGGTGCGCACCAACGTGATCTCCACGTTCAACGCAGGCTATGTCGAGGCCGCCCGTTCTCGTGGCGTGAGCGAGAAGCGCCTGTTGAACACGCATGCCTGGAAGCCGGCGCTGATTCCGATCATCACCGTCATGGGCATGCAGATCGCCCTGATGCTCGCCGGCGCGGTGCTTACCGAAACGACCTTCGAGTGGAAAGGGCTGGGCTTCATGCTGTCCCAATATCTGAAAGCCCGTGACTTCGTGGCCGTGCAGGGCATCGTGATCCTGATCGCCGTCATCGTGGCCGTCGTCAACTTCGTCGTCGACGTGATCGCCGCGCTCATCGACCCGAGAGTGAGGTACTGACGTGTCCAACGCATCCGCAAACAAAGTCACCGTGCCGGGCGACGAACGCCTGAACAAGCTCAACGTCAACGCCGGCGCGCCGTTATGGTCCAAGATCCCGATCATCAAGGAGCTGCGCGTCGCGGTCGGATGGCAGAAAGCCATGCTGGTCACCGGCCTGTCGCTGACCGCCTTCTTCCTGCTGGTGGCCGTCTTCGCGCCGCTGATCGCCCCCTACGGCCATGCGCAGATCAAGGACGCCAACGGCGTCTCCTTCCCGGCGCAGGCCGCCCCCAGCGCCGAACACATCTGGGGCACCACCGCCGGTGGCTTCGACGTGTTCTCCCGTGTGGTGTGGGGCGCGCGCACCGCCGTGATCGCCATCGTCGTGGCCGTGCTGCTTTCCATCTTCGCCGGCGTGATGCTGGGCCTGGTCTCGGGCTATTTCGGTGGCTGGGTGGACCGTGTGTTGGTGATGATCGCCGACGCCGTCTACTCCTTCCCCTCGCTGTTGCTCGCCATTTTGATGGCCATCATGATCTCCCACGGGCAGTCCGGCCTGTGGAGCGGCATCCTGGCTTCGGGCATTTCGATCACCGTGGTCTACGTTCCGCAGTACTTCCGTACGATTCGCGCCGAGGTGATCCGCATCAAGGAATCCGCCTATGTGGAATCGGCCCGTGTGGTCGGCGCCTCCACCTGGCGGATCATGACCAAGCACCTGCTCAAGAACTCCACCCGCACGTTGCCGGTGATTCTGACGCTGAACTCGTCCGAAGCCATCCTGACCCTCGCCGGTCTGGGCTTCCTGGGCTTCGGCATCGAGCCGACGGCCGCGGCCGAATGGGGGTATGACCTGAACCGCTCCGTCTCCGACGTGACCGCCGGCATCTGGTGGACCGCGGTGTTCCCGGGCATGGCCATCGTGCTGATCGTGCTTGGCATCACGCTGGTGGGCGAATCCCTCAACGACCTTGCCGACCCGCGCCTGCGCGCGCGCAAGTCCGCCGGCGAAGTGGTGGGATCCATCGAAGACACCTCCGTGGATCCCACCGAGAAACCCTCCGTGCGCAATGAAGTGATCGCCGAATTGGATTCCAACGTCAATCCGCCGTCCACCGTCATCGATCACGACCCGGACTTCACCGCATCCGAGTGGACCGGCGAAGGCACCGTCGCGCCGGCGACCAAGGGCAAGGAATGAGCATTATGAGTGAACAGCGTCAACATAATCTGGCCGACATCAAGGATCTGTCCGTCTCCTTCATGACCGATGCGGGCTCCATCAAAGCCGTAGAGAACGTGAATTTCACGATCCCACGTAAAACCGTGGTCGGCGTGGTCGGCGAATCCGGCTCCGGCAAATCCGTGACCGCCCGCTCCATCATCAAACTGTTGCCGGAAACCGCCACCACGTCGGGAGCGGTGTACCTTTCCCGGCGTGACGGCTCCGATGGCCTGGACGTGCTCTCGCTTTCCGGCGAACAGCTGCGCGACATGCGTGGATCCGAAGCCGCGATGGTCTTTCAGGAGCCGAACTCGGTGCTCAACCCGGTGTACACGATCGGATGGCAGATCGAGGAGGGCCTGCGCGCCCACGGGCTGAAGGACAGGAAGAAGCTGCGCGCCAAAGCCGTCGACATCCTGAACAAGGTCGGCATCCCCGACGCCGAGACCCGCGTGGATTATTACCCCCATCAGTTCTCCGGCGGTCAGAAGCAGCGCATCGTCATCGCCATGGCGTTGGTGCTCAACCCCGGCCTCATCCTGGCCGACGAGCCCACCACCGCTCTGGACGTGACGGTCCAGGCCGAGATTCTCGACCTACTTCGTCTGGCGCGAGACGAATTCGATGCGTCCGTGCTCATCATCACCCACAACATGGGCGTGATCGCCGACATCGCCGACCAGGTGGTGGTGATGTACCGTGGACACGTGGTCGAACAAGGCACCGTGGAGCAGGTGTTCTACGACCCGAAGAACGACTACACCAAGCGCCTCCTGGGCGCGGTGCCGCGTGTCGGCCAGAAGCTGGTCGTGCGCGATCCGGACGGTCGCGTGATCGAACGCAAATCCGATTGGCGCGAGCAGCCGGTGGCCGTCGAGGCCAAGGGATTGACGATCACGTATCCCGGGCATCTGATGCAACCCGATTTCAAGGCCGTGGACGGCGTGGACTTCACGATTCACCGTTCCGAAGTGCTCGGCCTGGTGGGTGAATCCGGTTCCGGCAAATCCACCACCGGTCGTGCCATCGCCGGCCTGCAGAAAGTGTCCGGCGGGTCATTGAACGTGCTTGGCGTGGAGATGAACGGTGTCAGGGAGCGGGACTTCAAACCCAAGCGCGCCGACATCGGCTTCGTGTTCCAGGATCCCGGCTCCTCGTTCAACCCGTTGATGACCATTGCGGAAAACGTGGCCGAACCGCTGATCGTGCACAGGAAGTATGGTTCGGTGGCCGAGGCTAGGGACTATGTGGGAGATCTGTTGGAGATGGTGCAGTTGCCGCGCGCCTACATGAACCGTTTCCCCCACGAGCTTTCCGGCGGGCAGCGTCAGCGCGCCTCGCTGGCACGGGGCCTGGCCCTGAAGCCCTCCCTGCTGATCGCGGACGAGCCGACATCGGCTTTGGACGTGTCGGTTCAGGCCAAGGTGCTGGAGCTGTTCAAGCGGCTGCAGGCGGAGATCGGCTTCGCCTGCCTGTTCATCACCCACGATCTGGCGGTGGTGGATATGCTCGCCGACCGCGTCATGGTGATGCATAAGGGGCGGATCGTGGAGCATGGCGACGCCGATCAGATCATGCGGCATCCGCGCAACGCCTACACGCAGAAGCTGTTGGCCTCCCTGCCGGTGCCCGATCCGCGCGAGCAGAGGCTGCACCGCGCGCATCTTCACGAACTGCTCGCCAGCGGGAAGTAACGAGTCACCCCGCACGGCGGCATGGTGTGCTTCGTCCATACGGCGAGGACGTCGAGGCTTGCTTCGCCCGCGAACCCACACTCATGGTTGTCCGCTTCGGACATCCGGCGCGACAATCGGGGTGTGGTGCGCGGCGGGAAGCATAATGTGTTGTAGCGTGGTATTCGCATCGTGGCTGCAAGGAGGAGTATTCATGGGACCTGCTCGCGGGGCGTCATCGCCGGCGTCTACAGGTGCGCAGCGTGTGAGCTTGAAGGACATCGCGGACGAGCTGGGCATTTCGCAGACCGCGGTGTCCTTTGCCATCAACGACCGGCCCGGCGTCTCCGAGCAGACCAGGCGGCGGGTCAAACAGGTCGCGGCGGAACTCGGATGGACGCCGGTCTACGCCGCGCAGGCGTTGGGTTCATCGAGAACCATGACCATAGGCTTCGCGCCCGCGCGATCCGTGCAGGGACTCACCGATGAAACCTTCATGTTGCATTTCATGGCCGGCGTGCATACCTCGCTCAGTCCCAAGGGATACGGTCTATTGTACCGACCATGCCGATCGTTGAACGAGGAGATGAGCGTCTATCGGGGCTGGGCGTCGAGCAAGCGCGTGGATGGCGTGATTCTGGTCGACCTGCGGGCCGATGATCCGCGGCCCGCGCTGTTGAGGGAGTTGGGGGTCCGCGCGGTGTTGGCGGGCGGACCCGATCCGAATGATTACGTTCCCTCCCTGTCCATCGATGATTCGCGCACCATGGGCACCGTGCTCGAACATCTGTCGTCGTTGGGGCATCGCCGGATCGCCTACCTTTCCGGCGACGCCAATCTGGATTATTCCCAGGGGCGTGTGGCGGCGTTCCGCTCGTTCGCCAAGAGACGCAGACTGGAGTCCATCGCCATCGAGTTCACGAATTTCGCCGCCGAACGGGCCGTGACGCTGACGATGGGGATGTTGCGCTCGCCGCAGCCGCCCACCGCGTTCATCTATGAGACGGAGATTCTTGCGGCGGCGAGTCTGCATGCCATGGCCAAAGCCTATGCCACCTGTGCCGCCACCATTGGGCGATTGGCGTCGGGGGAGGGGCGGTTCGCGGCATATCCCAGCGGATTGCCCGCCATCGTCAGTTTCGAGGACAGCTTCATCTGCGAGACGGCGTATCCGTCGATCACTTCGGTGCACCGCGATGCCGGCGAATACGGCGTCAAAGTGGCGAGGCTGTTGCTCAAGGTGCTTGCCGGCGAGCAGGTGGGTGGCAATAGGCGGATTCTCACCCCGAAACTGGTGGTCAGAGACAGTACGTCCGAACCAGTGGATCCGTCATGACGCGGGCGGGGCGCATCACGGGACGATGTGCCGTGATGCGCCCCGCCCGCGTCAGCGATTGCCGGCGTGAGGACGCCACGGCGATGGTCACGCCGCGTTTCTGACCGCGGTGGCGATGGAGACGGCCGGGTCGAGGAACGGAATCAACGTGGACTGGAAGGCGTGGTACAGGTCGGACTTGCCCGGCCAGACCGTGCCGATCACGCGATTGTCGCCGTCAAGCTGGTGGAACCAGGAGCCGCCCTTATGGTCGATGACGTGCTCGTCAACGTACTGGGCGAACGTGGCATACCAGTCGAGATACGCGCTCTCGCCGGTGGCCGCATACAGCGTGGCGGCGGTGTTCAACGATTCGGCGGCCGTCCAATGCATGCGGTCGGTGACCACCGGTGTGCCGTTCCAGTCGGTCGTATAGACGAGCCCCTCCGCGCCGTCCGCGTTCCACGCATCGTCCACCGCCCGCGCAAACAGGTGCTCGGCGGCGTCGATGTAGGGCCGCGCGCCGTCTCGGTTGGCGAAGGAGCTCAGCGCCCACTGCACGATGAGGCGGGCCCATTCGATGCCGTGACCCGGCGTGGCGCCGTACGGCTTGAACTGGTCATCCTTCTTATCGACGTTGCATTCGAGGTCCAGTGACCAATCGGACTTGAAATGTTCGGGGATGCGCCACCGGTTGTGTGCCGCCCATTCGATGACGTGGTCGATGATGCGGCCGGCGCGGACGCGATAGGTGTTGTTCCCGGTGGCGTCGGCCACGGCCAGGAACGCCTCGGTGGTGTGCATGTTGGCGTTCAGGCCACGGTACGGGTCGAGCTCGGTGAATTCGGTGTTCCAGGTATCGACGGCCAAACCGGTTTCGTCATCCCAGAAATGCTTGTCATACGTGGCAAGCGCCTCAGCAAGCAGTTCCTTGGCACCCGGACGTCCGGCCAGCAGGGCAGAGGATGCGGCGAGTATCACGAAGGCATGCGCATAGCAGACCTTGCCCGGAGCATGGGTGCCGTCCGCGAACACCTGCGCATACCAACCGCCGTGCTCGTCGTCATGCAGGATGCCGGTCAATCCCTTGAGCGCTGCATCGGCCAGCTCGCCCGCACCCGGGTATCCGAGCATGTCGCCAATCGAATACACATGGGCCATACGGCTGGTGATCCACGTTTCGACGCCGTGGGAGGGGTCAAGGGTGCCGTCGGCGTTCAGCCAGCCGGAACCGCCGTTCGGCGCTGGAAAGCCTTTGCCGAACTTCAGCAGCTCGTAGGTTTCGGAAGCCATGAAAATGCGGTTGGCTTCGGTGCCGAGCGTATACCGTGGGTTATTGGTCATAATGATTGTTCCTTTCCTTAACAAGAACATGCGGTGGGTGCGCAATGAGCATGCGGCGGGCACGTCTTAGTGCTTCACACGAATGTCGAAATAGTCCATGACCAGTTCACAAAACATCATATTCGACCAGCTGAACCATTCGCGCGTGTACTTGGTCGGATCATCCACGTCGATGCCTTCGTGCATGAGATGCGTACCGGCGTCGGTGGCTACAAGACGGTCGAGGATATGCGCCTTGAAGTCCTTGCTGTCGCTGGTCATCGCCTCGATAGACAGGGCGATGGGCCACACATAGCGCGGCGGCGTGTGCGGCGAGCCGATGCCCTTGAGATGCGTGCCCTCGTAGTAGTAGGGGTTCTCGTCGCTCAGCAGCGTGCGTCTGGTCGCCAGGTACGTCGGGTCGTCCGGTGCGCAATAGCCCAGGTAGGGGGCCGCCATCAGCGAGGGCACGTTGCTGTCGTCCATGATGATGGCATGGCCCAGGCCATCGGTTTCGAACGCGTAAATCGTCTCTCCATTGCGGTTCGTCGTCTTGGCGTGGTTTTCGATGCCTTCGGTGATGGTGCGGCGCAGCTCGCCGGCGCGTGCGGCGATATCGGCATCATCCAGAATCTCACCGCCGAAGATGCGTTCCAGATAGCCCATCACCACGGCGGCGAACATGTTCGAGGGCACCAGATAGTGGTAGGTGCAGGCGTCGTCGCTGGGGCGGAAGCCGGACCAGGTCATGCCGGTGTACGCCACCGGCGCCCCCTTGCCGTCATTGCTCAGCGATTCGGTGGGGATGTCCGTGTCGCGGATGAAGAAATACGGGGAGCGTTCATGATGCTGCTCGGTCTCGAAGACGTCAAGAATCTTCTTGACGCCGGCAATGAATTCGGCATCGAAGTGATCGGCGTTGCCGGTGTTCGCATACAGCATCCAAGCCAACTGGATGGGGTAGCACAGCGAATCCACCTCGTACTTGCGCTCCCACAGCCAAGGGCTGGAGAAGTCGGACTGATCGTTGTCCCAGGAAGCACCGTTCGGTTCTTCGTTGAAGGCATTCGCATACGGGTCGATGGTGATGTAGCGGAACTGTTGCCGTACCAGGCCGGCGATCATGTTTGCGAGATCGCCGTCTTCGACGGCAAGGGCCAGATACGGGCGCAATTGCGCGGTCGAATCACGCAGCCACATGGCCGGGATATCGCCGGTGAGCAGGAATGTGGTGCCGTCGTCATGCCGTTTGACCGTGGTGGTCAGGGTGTTGGCAAAGCAGGCGTTGAAGTTCTCGGCCCAGGCGGCGTGTTCGGTGCCGCACAGGTCCGTGATGTGCTGCATGAAATCCGAGACCGACTTCGGTATCGCGGTGGTCGCCATAAATTCAACTTCTTTGTTTTGGGGGATATGCATATCAAGGGAACAGCATTATTCTAAACCGCTTTAGTTCATGACACGCGAAAGGACGTGAAGAGCATGAGTGTGAGCGCACCATATGAAAAAACCGGTGAGATTTCCTGTTCGGAGAATCTCACCGGTTGCGATCAGTCGATTCGTGAAGTCGCACGAATGGCGGATAAGGGGATGGGTGGATTACTTGCCGATTTCAGCCAGATAGTCGGGCATCTCGGCCGGGTAATCGGGCCAGGCGCCGGCCTGGGTGCAGACGTAGGCGGCGGTGTTGACGGCCTTGCGGTGTGCTTCTGCCAGCGTGTCGCCCAGCAGGATGCGGGCGGTGAAGGTGCCGGAGAAGGAGTCACCCGCACCCACGGTGTCGTTCACCTCGACGTGCGGGGTGTCCAGCGTGGAGACCTCGCCCTTGCGGGAGATGATGGTGGAGTAGGCGGAGCCGGCGGTCAGGATCACGTAGTCGAGGCTGAATTCCTCGATGAACCAGCGGGAGGCATCTTCGCCGGAGGTGCCGCGGATGTCGAACATGTCGCGCAGCAGCAGGAGTTCCTCGTCGTTGATCTTGAAGACGGTGGCGGCCTTGAGCAGTTCCTCGATGAGATCCTTGGAGTAGTGGTCGCCGCGCAGGTTGATGTCGAAGAACTTCATCGCGCCCGGCTTGGTGTGCTTGAGCAGCTCGGTGATGGTGGCGTGCGATTCGGGAGAGCGCAGGGCCAAGGTGCCGAAGCAGACGGTGTCGGCCTTGGAGACCACGTCGATGAGCTGACGGGTGTACAGGATGTGGTCCCAAGCCACGCCCTTGACGATGGTGTACTCCGGGATGCCGTTCTTCAGCGCGACCTCGACGGTGGAGGTCGGCCAGGCGTTGCGCTGGATGACGGTGTTGATGCCGGCCTCGTTGGCCTTGGCAATCAGTTCGTCGCCGAGTTCATCCTCGCCGACCGCGCTGATAGCCCAGCCTTCGGTGCCGTTCTTCATCGCGTGGTAGGCGAAGTTGACGGGGGCGCCGCCGGCTCGCTTGCCGCTCGGCAGCATATCCCACAGCAGTTCACCGAGGCTCAGAACGATCGGGGTAGTCATGGTTGGTTCCTTTCCTTTGTTTCCTTTATCGGGTGTTTCGTATGGAAAATCTTGTGATGTCGGCGTTTGTTTTAGGAGACATCGAAGAATACTGAGGGGTGTTCGAGGAATTGGGTCACCGCCACTGCTGCGGCACCGGAGACCGCCGCGTCGGCGGACAGGGTGGATAGGCTGATGGAAGTGGAGGCATTGATTTCGGGGATGGCCCGTTCGGCCACCGTGGCGCGCACCTCATCGAGCAGTATCGGGCCGGCTTCGGCCACGATGTCGCCGATGATGATGTGCTCGGGATTGTATCCGTTGAAGATGGTGACGCATCCGTAGCCGACATATTGGGCGACTTCGCGGACAATGGCGATTGCCGCTTCGTCGCCGTCGCCGGCTTTGGCGAACAGGGCGCGGGCGGCTGCGGTGTTGGTCATATCGGCCGCGCCGGGAACCACGGTGCCATCGGCGATGAGCATGTCGTGAATGGCGGGGGTGGAGCAGTAGCGTTCAAGGCAGCCGACGTTGCCGCAATCGCAGGGGCGGCCGTTGACGTCGATGGAGATGTGTCCGATTTCGGTGGCGGCACCGAGGAAGCCGTTGATGAGGCGACCGTTGTCGATGACGCCGAGGCCCACGCCTTCGCCGACCAGATAATAGGCGAGGTTGCCGTCGGCGTGCACCGACGGGTCGAAGAGATAATGTGCGAGGGCGCCGGCGCGGGCGTCCTGTTCGATGAATACAGGCACGCGGAAAGCGGTGGCGAATTCGTCGATGAAGTTGATTTTGCGCCAGCCCTGCATGCTGGACACCACGGCGGTGCGGCCTACGTTACGCAGATAGGGGCCGGGCACCGCCATGCCGATGGCCACGATGGACGGGTCGTTGTCGAGCAATTGTTCGACGCGCTGGTGGATGGTGACGATGGTGTCGTTGATGGTGTTGTCGTACACCGTGGGCAGGTTTTCGAAGCTCAGGGTGTTGCCGCACAGGTCGAACACGCCGATCTGCACCAGCGAGCGGGCGAATTTGATGCCGATGATGCGGAACCGCGTGGTGTCGAGTTTGAGACCGATGGAACGGCGGTTCTTGGAGCCTTCCAAATCGCCGGTCTCTTCAATCATACCGGCCTCGATAAGGCGTGCGGTGATTTTGGTGATGGCCGCGGGGGTGAGTTCCAGTGCCTTGGCGATTTGCGCGCGGGAGCTGATGCCGTTGTGATACAGGTGCTTGACGATGCGGGAGCGGTTGGATTCGGAGACACTGGCCTGGGAAGTGGCATGGGCGGTGTTTGTTGCCATCGGTCTTAAGTCCTCCTTGTCTGCACCGCTGCGAGTTGTTCCGCTCGTCTTTGAATCTGAACTTGATTAAGATATTAACGCTGTTAATTAATTGACGCAATCAATATGTCATTCGGCGTGTCGTGTATGTGAGTGTCGCCTTGGGTGAATTTGTTAAGATAGTTGTCAATAGTCGGATGCACACTTATACCAAGCGAAACGTTCGATGAAGAACAGGGGAGGGCTGATGTCCGAAAACATTATGAACAATCTCAGAATCGGTGTTGACGTGGGCGGAACAAAAATCGAAGCTGTGCTGGTTGACGCAATGGGCACGGTATTGGGTTCCACCCGCATTCCCGCCAGACATGGCAACGATGCCGTGATCGAAGACATCGTCGCTGTGGCACATCAGGCGGCGGGTGAGCGTTTTGACGAGGTGAGCGCCATCGGCATCGGCACTCCTGGCACGGTGGATTCAGCCAGCGGGCATGTGGGCAATATCGTGAATCTCGACGTGGTCTCGCTGGACATGGGGCCGTTGGTCTCGCAGCGTTCGGGCGTGCAGGCCCATGTGGAAAACGACGTCAACGCCGCCGCCGTCGGTGCGGCCACCGTGTTGGGCGGTGCGGATGGCATGGCCGGTACCATTGCGTTCCTGAACTTCGGCACCGGACTGGCTGCGGGCATTGTCCAAAACGGCGTGCTGATGCATGGCTATAGCGGTGCGGCCGGCGAAATCGGCCATATCCCAGTCGAACCTCATCGCCTCAAGTGCCCTTGCGGGCAATACGGATGCTTGGAAACCGTCTGCTCGGGCGCATCCGTGGGGCGTCTGTGGCCCAACGCCGACCCGCCGATGCCCGACCTGATTCGTCGCGCGAAAAAGCGGGAGGCCGAGGCCGTCGATGTGCTGGACATGGTAGTGCGCGCCATCGGCGACACTATACAGATTCTGGCCCAATCCGTTGATCCGCGGCTGATTATCTTGGGCGGCGGCATGGCCAAGACCGGCGAACCGTTGGTCGAGGTGATCACGGCTGAGCTGCGCCGGCGCGAATCGCAATGCCGATTCCTCGAAACGCTGGACCTGCCGGCCCGGCTGCGTCTGGCACCCGTCGGCCAACCGGTTGGAGCCATCGGTGCCGCCATGGCGGCGTAGCACTGGCATAGTGCCGGGGCATGGAAGATGAGGCGTCGGATTTGTCTCCGAGGCCCCATCTTCCACGCAGTCCTATATCGCTTTATATCGTGCTGTGCCGCGCTTGGTCTTGCGCGTTTCGTTGCCGGGGTGACCGGCTTTTATTTGGTCAAGTGTTGGAAGACCGCGGCGATGGCCTCGCCCTGCACGGTGATGTCGGGTCCGCATTCGCAGCGCCGGATTACCGTGTGTTTGTGGAAGGACGAGGACGTGGCGGCATCCAGATATCTCTGGGCCGCGTCAACGAACGTCTCGTTGATGATGTTCGGCTGCCCATAGACGCATACGTCTGCCATATCCAAAAGGCCCACAGGCATGGACAGGGCCTGGCCGAGATAGCGGCCCGCCCGAGCGAGGATATTCTGATGCTGCTCCACGTCTGCCGTGCTGAGCTGCTTCTTCAATGCGGTTCCGGAAATCATCGTCTCCAGGCAGCCGCGCTTGCCGCAAGGGCATAGCGGCCCATCAAGATCGATGGAAATATGGCCGATTTCGCCGGCTGCATGCAGTTCGCCGATTACCGGCGTGTCCGAGAGCAGAATCGCCGAGCCGATGCCTCTTTCGATGCATACGAAGAGCATATTCGGCCCGCCTTGGCCGAAGAAACGTTCGGTGAGCATGGCTGCGGTGGCGTCGTTGCTGACGTTTACTTCAAGTCCAAAATGCTCGGCGATCGGTGTGGACAGGTCGAGATTGTTCCAGCCGCGCATCGTGGAGGAGCGGACCACGCCGTTGTCTACCACGCCGGGGGAGGAGACTCCGATGCCGATGACATCGCCGTCGGACATGCCCAGCATCTTCTCGATAAGTTCGATGATCACATCCACGGAAACGAATGAGCCGGTGTTCAGGGTGACTTCGGCGTGGCGTAGCGGCTGTCCGAGCAGATTGGTGACTGCACCGTGCAGCAGGTGCTCCTGCGTCAGGTCGATGCTGATGATGCGCAGCCGATCGGTATCGATGCTCAGCAGTGTGCCTCGTTTGCCTTTGCCGCCGCTGGGTGCCTGACCGGTCTCGCGCAGCAATCCTTCCTCCAGCATCTGACCGACCACATCGGAAACGGCCGCGCGGCTCAATCCGGTGCGTCGGCCGAGCTCGGCGCGCGAATACTGGTTGGTGGGGAACAACAACCTGAAGATGAGTTGGCGGTTCTTGCGGCGCACATCGGCGGGGGAGGCCTTGGCCTCATGGTCGTCGGTCGTTGTGTTGAGACCGAGATATGGCATGTTTCCTCCTGCCTGATGGCGAGCGAATGGACGGTGATTGTTGTTCCGTACACAGTTTAGACGGTGAAGCACAATTTCGTCGTTGAAATTGTTATGAAACTTCACCAATAAATTCCAGTGTACCTGTGCGAAGCGTCAGGAAACACCGTGAGTGTTCACAAGGTCCAAAATTGTTAGTATCATTAACAAATAGCGAATCGCCAATCGGCACTATGCCGAATGGTGGTTGGAACGCCGCACATCACCCGGACGTGACAAGGATGTTGCCATTATCCGCAAGACGGGCGGCAGTACAGCGACTCGCATCGGGCGGGCCGCACGGAACTGGAGGAAACCGATGCCGGAAATCATCATTGTCAAGAACGAAGCCGAGGCCGGTGAGATCTACGGCCGTTGCGTGGCGGACCTGATCAAAGCAAAGCCGGACGCCGTGCTGGGCCTGGCCACTGGTTCCAGCCCGCTGGCCGCCTATCAGGCGCTCGCCAAGATCGTCAAGGACGAGGCCATTGACGTTTCGGGCGTGCGTGGTTTCGCGCTTGACGAATACATCGGACTGCCGCTGACCCATCCTGAGTCCTATCATGCGACCATCCATCGTACCGTGGTCGAACCGCTCGGCCTGGACCCAGCCAAGGTCCATGTGCCCGGCGACGTACTCAACGGCACTCCGCTCGAAGACGGCGACAAAGTCGCGCTGGCCGGCCCGGCCTATGATCGTGCCATCGAAGCCGCTGGCGGCATCGACGTGCAGATTCTCGGCATCGGCACCGACGGCCACGTCGGCTTCAACGAGCCCGGTTCCTCGCTGGCCTCCGGCACTCGTGTCAAGACCCTGGCCGAGCAGACCCGCGTCGACAACGCCCGCTTCTTCGACAACGACATCAACCAGGTGCCCACCCACTGCATCACGCAGGGTATTGGCACGATCATGAAGGCCCGTCACCTCGTGCTGCTGGCGTTCGGTGCCGGCAAGGCTGAAGCCATCGAGGAGACGGTGGAAGGCGGCTTGTCCGCGTTCTGCCCGGCTTCCGCGCTGCAGATGCACCCGCACGCCACGATTATCGTGGATGAGGAGGCCGCCTCTCGTCTGCGCCACAAGGACTACTATCGCTACGCCTACACCCACAAGCCGGCCTGGCAGGGCATCTGATCCGATCCGTTCGCCCCATTGCTGAGCTTTCGAGCCTGCAAGCGGTCCATCGGGCCGCCTGCAGGCTCGTCTTGAGCGCAAGACGAGCGGACGGGAAACCATGTGGAGGAGTTGAACATGTCTGATAGGGAAGAGATCGTTTCCCGCGTGACCACGGCGTTGAATGGCAGGCCGTCCCCGGTGGCCATCCGCAATGCGCGCAAGGTGGATGCGCGCGGCGAACAGCGTGGATATTGGGTCGTCTCCGACGCCTCGGGCGTCATCGTGGCCTCGGGCACGGGGGAGGAGACCTTCGAACATTACTGTCGTGCGGTGGGGATTGACCCGGCCGATCGCAACGCGGTCATCGATGCCGAAGGCCGTATTCTGACCCCCGGCTACGTGGACATCCACGCACACGGCGCATGGGAGAAGAGCTTCGATGACGGGTCGGATGGCATCGACGTGGCACGGGCCGGCCACGCCGTGCACGGCACCACACGTCAGGTGCTCTCGCTGATCACCAATCCGGTGGATGTGATCTGCCGGAACATCCGCACCGTCCGCGCCAAGATGGAGTCCGGCCGCCCCGACATCCTCGGCTGCCATCTGGAAGGCCCGTTCCTGGCTCTGGCCCGCAAGGGCGCGCATGACCCGGAATGCCTCAAGGACCCGGTGCCCGACATCGTCGATAAGATGCTTGAGGTCTCCGGTGCCGACCCCGCCTCCGGTGGGCTTGGCTGCATCCGTCAGATCACCATCGCGCCCGAACTACCCCACGGCATCTCCGCCATCCGCCAGTTCGCCGCGGCTGGCGTGGTGCCGGCCGTGGGCCACTGCGACGCCGACTACGAGACCGCCAAAGCCGGCTTCGACGCGGGCGCGGGCATCATGACGCACATGTTCAACGCGATGAACGGTCTGCATCACCGCGAACCCGGTCCGATCCCGGCCGCGGTGGAGGATCCGCGCGTCACCATCGAGCTCATCAACGACGGCTTCCACGTGCAGAATCCGATGGTCAGGCTCTCCTTCCGGTTCGCGCCCCACCGCACGGCCTTCGTGACCGATGCGATGGCCGCCACCGACTGCCCGGACGGCGCCTACAAGTTGGGCGCGCTGGACGTGAACGTGGTCGACGGCCATGCGCGTCTGGTCTCCAACGGCGCCATCGCCGGCTCCACCCTGCTACTGGAAGTCGCCGTGCGTCGCGCGGTGTGCGAACTGGGCTTCAGCCCGGTGGACGCGGTCGAGGCGGCCACTCTGACGCCGGCCAAGGCGTTCGGCTTCGACAAGCCGAATCCGGTGACCGGGGCGCCGCTGGGCCTCATCGCCCCCGGCTATGCCGCCGACTTCAACCTCGCCGACCCGGCCGATTGGACGGTCGAACAGGTGTGGTGCGCGGGCCGCAAGTTGCGCTGAGGCCGATTGCGCGCGGTGCGCGCGGAAGGCATGTCGGAAGTTCGTCGACGATTCGGCGGACCGATGGCATGACGCCCGCGCACACCGCGCTTATGCGTATGCCGTGAATCCCCGTTCGGCTTGACATGCGCGATGGCAGTGCCGCCATCGCGCACACCGTCGCGGATCGCGCGTCTGTGCAACAAAGCTAACATATTGGAAACGCTGACCGTGTCGTGTCACGGTTTCCGAAACCCCAGTGATTGCAAGGCTTATGACGATGTTCTTCGTTGTCTTGCAGCGATAATCCCGCGGTGATTTCATTTGCCGAGAAACATAGTGTACATTAAGAAAACGTACAGAGAAGTACAGAAGCGCATTCGCGCAGGAGAGTGAAGTGGCGTCCGTCGCTTCGGCTCTCCATATGACGGACAACAAGGAGGTTCGTGATCATGACTCACTTCAGCACTGTGAAACGCGTCATCGCTCTCGCCGGTGCCGGTGCCATGCTGTTTTCCGTGGCGGCCTGCGGTGGGGTAACCGCTTCCGATGGCGGCAAGACCACACTCAAATTCGCGGCGTTCGAGGGCGGCTACGGTGCCGACATGTACAAGGAGGTGGTCGCCGCATACGAGAAGCTCAATCCCGACGTCAAGATCGAACTGACCACATCCAAGAAGATCGAGGACGAGATCACGCCGGGCATGAAGGCCGGCAACTATCCCGACATCGTGGAGCTGGGACAGGGCTCGACCTCCGGACTGACCGAGACGCTGCTCAAGGACAAGGCCATCGAGGACGTGACCGATGTGCTTGACATGAAGGTCCCCGGGGAAAACAAGACCGTCAAGGACAAGCTCGTCGACGGCGTGATCGGCCTGTACACCAACCCCTACGGCGGAGACAAGACCTACCTCATGCCCATGTACTACTCACCCTCCGGCTTGGTGTACAACAAGACGCTGCTTGAACAAAACGGCTGGAAGATGCCCACCACATGGGACGAGATGTTCAAGCTGGGCGATGAGGCCAAAGCCAAGGGCATCTCGCTGTTCACCTACCCGACCGCAGGTTACTTCGACGCCTTCTTCAACGCGCTGCTCGCCGACATCGGCGGCGACCAGTTCTACCAGGACGTGATGACCTACAAGAAGGACGTGTGGAAGACCGACGAGGCCAAGGAGGCGTTGGAGACCACCTATAAGCTGGTCACCGAATACCTCAACCCCGACACCGTGGGCTACGCCAACGCCCAGGACTTCACCAAGAACCAGCAGTCCATCCTCGACGGCAAGTCCCTGTTCATGCCCAACGGCACCTGGATTGTCAACGAGATGAAGGATGCGCCGCGCACCAGCGGCTTCGAGTGGGGCTTCGCCCCGGTGCCCACCGTCAAGAATGGCGGCACCCGCTACATCAACACCACAATCGAAGCCGTGTGGATTCCCGCCAAGGCCAAGAACAAGGAAGCGGCGAAGAAGTTCATGGCCTACCTGTACTCCGACGAAGCCGCGTCCATCTTCGCCAAGACCGGTGCCATCCAGCCGATCAAGGGCAACACCGATGACCTGGCCTCCGACATGAAGGTGTTCTACGACGCCTACAACGAGGACAACGTCAAGGCCGTGGCCGGCTCGTTCTCCGCAACCGCCACCGTGGAAGGCAAGAACATCAAGGACGACCTGTACAACGCGGTCGACTCCGTGGCCTCCGGCAAGACCACGCTCCAGCAGTGGCAGGACAAGCTCAACGAGACCAGCAACGCACTGAACGCGGCGGCCAAGCAGTAACCTCGCCGTCGAACAACGGCCGGAGCAGATGGTCCCACGGTCCGGCCCGTCGCACCGATGCATTCATCGGCGGCGGGCGGGGCGGCGGACCGCTCCGGCCCCGCTTTGCCTCAGCGCCATACAGGCAACGCTTTTCAGGGGGAACGATGTCTTCAACGAAACATACAACCGACCTTGGCAGGATGCGCAGCCGTTTCGGCATTCTTTGCTCGCTGCCCACCGCAATCCTGCTCATCATCTTCATCTTCATACCCACGGTCAACGTGTTCCGCATGTCCGTATACAAATGGAGCGGCTACTCGGACGAACAGACCTTCGTGGGGCTTTCGAACTTCCGGAAACTGTTCGTCGATCCGAACTTCATCCACGCGTTCCAGAACACCGTGCTCATCCTCGTGCTGGTCACCTCCGTCACCATGCCGCTGGCCATCATCTTCGCCGCGGTGCTCACGCAGAACCGCATCATCGGAGGCTCGCTGATTCGCTTCATCCTCTATGTGCCCTCGGTGCTGTCCATCGTGGTGGTCGCGGCCATATTCTCCGCCATCTACGATCAGAACAACGGCCTGATCAACGGCACCCTGAGCTTCCTGCACCTGAACGGGCTCAAGCAGGTGTGGCTGGGCAATCAGGACATCGTCATCTTCTCCATCGCCTTCGCCATGCTATGGCAGTCCTGCGGATACTACATGGTGATGTACATGTCGTCGATGGCGGGCATCGACCCGAGCCTGTACGAGGCGGCGCAGCTGGACGGCGCCAGCAAGACTCGACAGCTGTTCTCGATCACCATCCCATTGATCTGGGCGAACATCCGCACCACGCTCACCTTCTTCATCATCAGTTCGGTGAACCTCAGCTTCGTGCTCGTTACGGCCCTGACCAACGGCGGGCCCGATAACGCGTCTCAAGTGCTGCTCGGCTACATGTACGACCAGGCGTATTCGAACTCGTCCTACGGCTACGGCATGGCGATCGGCGTGGTGATCTTCCTGTTCAGCTTCATCATGTCGTTGATCGTGAACCGTGCCACCAAGCGCGAAGTGCTGCAATACTAAAGGAGGGCGAGATATCATGGCTTATTCATCAGTTTCCGGAAGACCGGCCCACTCCAGGCGCGTGCGTCCGGCGGCCGATCGAGGTTCGGCCCATTCATGGACGGCGGGCCGCATGGTTGGCCAGGTGGTGCTGGTAATCGCCGCCTTGGGCATCGCCATCCCCACCCTGTGGGTGTTCGTGGCTTCGTTCAAGGATAAAAGTGAGTTCTACGGATCACCCTGGACCTGGCCCAAGGGCCTGCACTGGCAGAACTATGCGGATGCTTTCGTGGACGCCAAGCTCGGACAGTACTTCGGCACATCGGTGCTGGTCACCGTCATGTCGATGGCCATGGTGCTGGTGATCGCGCTGCCCTGCTCCTACGTGCTCGCGCGCTTCGATTTTCCGGGCAAGAAGATTCTTAAACTCGCCGTTCAGGCCGGCCTGTTCATCAACGTGAACTACATCGTCGTGCCGATCTTCCTGATGCTTGTGGACGCCGACAAGCTGCTCTACAACATCATGCCGAACGGGTTCTTCGTGAACAACGTGTTCATCCTGGCGCTGGTCTACGCCTCGACGTCGCTGCCATTCACCATCTTCCTGCTCCAGGACTTCTTCGCCTCCATTCCGAAGGACTACGAGGAGGCCGCCATGATTGACGGCGCCTCGCAAACCAGGATCATGACCCGCATCTTCTTCCCGATGGCCATGCCCGCCATCTCCATGTCGATGCTGTTCAACTTCCTGACCTACTGGAACGACTACATCATCTCCATGACCCTCATGACCGGCAACAACCGCACCGTGCAAGTGGGCCTGCTCAACCTCATGCAGACGCAGAAGGCGGCCACCAACTACGGGCGCCTGTACGCCGGCATGGTGATCGTCATGGTGCCGGTGCTGATCTTCTACGCCGTCGTGCAGAAGAAACTCCTCGAAACCTCGACCATGGGAGGAATCAAATGAGCGACAGGACGAAAAGCGTGATCGCCACGACGGTCAAAGTGACGCTGTATGTCTGTTTCGTGGTGCTGACCATCGTCGGCGTCGGTCGTGACGGATGGGACGGGCTCTGCCTGGAACTCATCGGATTGGCCGGCGTGATCGGCGTGGTGTGGTGGTACAACGCGCATAACCGATGATCCGGCCGGACGGTGTGAGGCAACGGCCTGGTCACCCAGGCCGTTGCCTCACACCGTTTCTCGCCCCTCCCATGAAAAAGGGCAAGAAACGAAGGCGCACGAGCCGCGGCTAGTGCATCCGGCCGTCGGCCATGAACAAGGCATGGGCGTCGCCCTTCGCCTTGGCCTCAAGATAGCGGCGGAACACCGACAGGCGTTCCGTGGTGCTATGGGCTAGGGGAGAGGGCAATTCGTTCAATGCGAACCAGCCGACGTTGAGGCTTTCGTCATCCCCCACAAACGGTTCGGCATTGCCGCCGGGCTTGAGCGCGCACAGGAAGGAATGATCCATATACTGCGCGTGGTCGCCGTTGGCATAGGTGAGGATACGCTGCTCGGAATTCACGGACACCAAGTCGGTGACCACGACGTCCACGCCGGTCTCCTCCTTCACCTCGCGTACCGCGGCGTCGGCAGGCTGCTCGCCCGGGTCGATGATGCCGTACACCATCGCCCACTCTCCGGTGTCGGCGCGCCGACCCAGCAGTATGCGTCCATGTTCGTCAAGTACGCATGCCGTCACGCCATGCAGCCACAACAAATCATGGCCGATCTTCTTACGCAGTTCCAGAATGAACGGGGGCGTGCTCATGCGTTGGCCCGTTCCGACATCCACGCCTCGACTCCCTCGATGGTCTTCGGGATGCCGGCGGAAATCCATTCGGGGCCGTTCTCGGTCATGAGCACGTCGTCCTCGATACGGATGCCGATGCCGCGGTATTCCGGCGGAATCAGCAGATCATCCTCGCGGAAGTACAGGCCGGGCTCGATCGTGAAGATCATGCCCGGACGAATCGGCGCGCCCTGATAGGACTCGAAACGAGCCTGCGCGCAATCGTGCACATCAAGACCCAAGTGGTGGGCCACACCGCAGGCGAGCCAACGGCGGTGCTGCTGGCCTTGCGGAGACAGCGACTCCTCGACGCTCACCGGCAGCAGACCCCAATCGTGCAGACATTCGGCAATCACGCGCATGCAGGCGTGGTGGATGTCGGAGTAGGTGGCACCCGGCTTGGCGGCTTCGAAACCGGCCTGCTGCGAGTCGAGCACGGCCTGGTACAGACGCTTCTGGAAGTCGGTGAACTTGCCGTTGGTCGGGAAGGTACGGGTGATGTCGGCCGTGTACAGGGAATCGACCTCAACGCCGGCATCCACCAACAGCATGTCGCCGTTCTTCACCACACCGGTGTTGCGCATCCAATGCAGAATCGGAGCGTGGGGGCCGGAGGCCACGATGGAGTCGTAGCCGACGGCGTTGCCGATCTCGCGGGATACAGCGTTGAACGCGCCTTCGAGGATACGCTCGGAGCGCGGCTTGTCCAGCGCGTCCGGCAGTGCGGACAGCAGGCGGTCGAAGCCATGCTTGGTGGCGTCCACGGCCTTGCGCATCTCGTTGATTTCGTAGCCGTCTTTGACCATGCGTGCCTCGGCGGCGAACTCGTGCAGCTTGTCGTCGGATGCGGAGTTCTTGTCCGGATCGGCGAAACCGTTGGCCTCGCGGATGGACTCGACCATCGAAGTGATTTCGGGGTCGGTCTCGCTGACCACGCGCACACGCACGGCACCGGCCTCGGCACCCACGTCCTTGGACAGGGCGTCAGCCAGCTGGGCGATGTCGTGGGTTTCGATGCCGGTCATCGCCTGCATCTCCTGGAGGCCAGCACGCGGGCCAACCCAGTATTCGCCGTAGTGGGCGGACATGAAGAAGTCCTCGGTGGAGTTGTCGGCGCGCGGTGCCACAAACAGTTCCGGGGTGTGGGTCTTGCCGGCGGCAGCTTCGGGGGAGTCGGGATCGACCGGGTTCAGGACCAGCACGGCACCAGCTTCATAATCGGAACCCAGGCCGGTGTAGTAGGCGAACGTGGTGTCCGGGCGGAACATGTAATCGCAATCATTGTTGCGCACCTTCGGCTGGCCGGCCGGAATGACCAGACGCTCGCCGGGGAATGCCTTGCCCAGCGCCTCAAGACGGGCTGGCGTGAACTTGGAGGATTCGAGAGGCTTGATCTCCGGATCGTCATCGGCCCAGCCGGACTTCATGAACTCCTTGAATGCGGCCGACTGCGGGCGCAGCGAGCGGTTGTTCACGCGGTCGCTCATCGACTGGTTCGCGCCCGGCGCCGTAGCGCGCTCTTCGGCCTCATATTCCTTGTCCTTGGCGGTGATCACTTCACCCATTGCCACTCTCCTGTATGTAGTTGTTGTCGAATCATCGATTCCCACTTCATACTAGTCGGCTTTATGCGATGTGCCACGATTGACGGCTGACGGTAAAACCAAGTACGGAATTTGGACGGTCTTCTGGACATGCCCATATTGCGAGTGCATCGGGCTGGAATGCGGGCCCGTTTATTGTTCTCGGCAGGGAAGGAGAGGGGCATGGGCTTGAGCTGGAGCTTGTCGATTGATATTGACATATTTTGCGGGCTGAATCCATGTGAACCCATGCGATGAAGGTTTATCGCGTCGCGGGACTCACTGCTATGCGGAGGTCTCCACCTGAGGCACCCCGGCTTTGATCAGTTTTACCCGCAGCGGAGTGCGTTCGATGACGTCGACGTATGTGAAATGGACGATTTCGGTGGCACCGGCTCGTTTCAGTCCTTCGTCGCGTGCGCGTTCCTTGGCCACCACCTCCTGAATGCTGCGGTTATCGGTCATGGCTGGGTCCACGTATTTTTGTGTGCCGTCGTATTCGGCCACTATCACGCGCCCGTCATCGAGCTTCCATACGAAATCAACGCGGTGCTCGGTATTCGTCTGTGGGTCGGTCACCGTTACCTGAATACGCGGCGTGAGGAAGCGATCTTCGATGATGGTGCCTCGCGCGAGGGATTCTCCACCATTCTCGCTCCTTTCGTTTGCATAGCGCAGCAGGCGGAATACTCGGGCATAATCGATTCTCCATTGAACGCAGTCGGCGGCTATCCCTTCCTTGGTTATTCCCTTGGCAAGGGCCGAGTCAAAGATCGGCAACGCAAACCGAAAATCAAGGTCTATAGCGGCCTCGACCAAGGTTCTAGCCGGTGATATCAGGGATAGGCCGGAGGCCTCGTGATGTGTCTTCGGATTGTTCATATCGGGCATATAGACATGTCGTAAGCGCTGATGGCATTGACGAGATCCATGATCGGAAGTCACGATGGTTATGCAGCCATCATGCAAATGCCATTGATGTTCGAATCCATAGGCACTTACTGCCACCAAGCCGCCAAAAACCCACTGAGGATGCTCTTGCGCAAGAGCGCGGGCCATATGCAACGTTCGCTCCGGCGGCGTCAAACCATCCCAGTATGCGGTATTTGCATAAAGACTGGGAATGCCGTCATACACTTTCAACAACTCACCACTCTGGGCACGGCGGCGTAGAGCGGTCTGTTCCGCTTCATTTCTTGAATAGACGCATCTCAGCTCATTCTGCGCGGCTGATATGAGCGAGGCCACTGCTTTGTGTGTCTTCATGACGTCGAGCGTAGCCGGAACGAAGCAGCGTAAGTATGAATTTCAGCCATTGTGGTTCTAGCCTCGGAGCTTGGCTGTCTTGGAGTGAGACATTCCCGATAATTTCAAGGTATTAGGCCACTAATTCGGAATAGTGGATAACATACAAAACTTATCCACCATCAGTAATGTCATTCGAACAACGTGCTTTGGGGATTCGAACAAGATATCATCGGCGAAGGCGGATGTAGCTGGTAGAGGGCGGCGAATTGACGGTTAACAGTGCTTATGCTTTGTACGCCGTCGGTGCTGATTCAGATATTGGCTGGCTTCTGTCTGAGTGTGGAATCTAGCGTCGGCGTGAGTCCAATGGTTGTATCGTGGCCGACGATTCGCTGCGATTTATTGGCGACATAGATCCAGGGCTTGGACGGCTGCCGACGGTGAGAGCAGTCATAACAGTGAATGAGCCTCTGCGAGTTCAAAAGATGATGTAGCGGACGTTTGTGAGAGTCGTTTCCGGGGCAAGACATGGTCGATTGACGATGTTGAAATTTCTCAGCGACGGCAGAATGGCATGCCTTGGCGAGGAGGCGACACTGAGAGGCGATGGAGTCGGGATTAATCCAGGTTTTGGCCAGCTACCGACTCGCAAGAGCATCATAGCGTCGGTGTACCGCCAGAAGCTGGCACTGTACCGACGCTGAATAGCATCAGCGTCGCCGGACATACAAGTTTTGGATTGCAGCCGACTAAGAATGGGATGCCGACGGCAAGAGCCGCATTGCAACTATATGAGACGGCTTCACTGTGCGCGCTGCAGGAAAAGGCCGCCCGCGCGGCGGCGACATATGAGGCGGTTTCACTGTGCGCGCACGATAAACCACCCCGGCGGCTAGGATAGAGGGAATTGAGGAGTGTGACTCCACGCGTGAAGGCAAGAATCCCGAACCATGCAGGGCAAACCTGTGCGAGGGGAGCTTCCTGCGCATGCGGAAGCGGAATATATGCGGGCATGCGTAGACATGACGAGAATGGCGCGAACACGTAAGTGGCATACGCACTCCGAACGGTGCAACAGCAACACGAGCAGAGGTTAGAAGAGAATATGTCATTCGAGCATCCGAATCGGAACAATGAGAGCATGCGGGACGTCGAACTGGACATCATGAGCCGCCCGCCGGAGCATAACACCACCAATCTGGATCTCGACCGGATGAACCTGATGCTCGACATCCTGGGCCACCCGGAGCAGTCGTTCCGCGTGATTCATATCACCGGCACCAACGGCAAAGGCTCCACCGCACGCATGGCCGAGGCCATCTGCCGCGCCTACGGTATGCGCACCGGCCTGTACACTTCGCCGCATCTGGAGAAGATCAACGAGCGTATCGCCATCAACGGCCAGCAGCTGTCCGACGACGATTTCATCGACATCTGGGACCAGACCAAGGATCTCGTGGCCCTGGTGGACGCCAAGATGGAGGAGCAAGGCAAGCCGAAGATGAGCTTCTTCGAGGTGCTCACCGCCATGGCCATCTGGAAGTTCGCCGACACGCCCGTGGACGTGGCCATCGTCGAGGTCGGCATGGGAGGCCTGTGGGACGCCACCAACGTGCTCAACGCGGATGCGGCCATCATCGGTCCGGTGGACATGGACCACATGCAGTGGCTGGGCGACACCGTCGAACAGATCGCCACCGAGAAGGCCGGCATCATCAAGCCGAACTGCACCGCCATCATCGGCCCGCAGCCGCATGAGGAAGCCGTCATGCCGATTCTCACCGAAGCCGCCGAACGCAACCACGCCACGCTCGTGCGCGACGGTTACGAAATGACCGTGTCCGACCGCATGGCTGCAGTCGGCGGACAAGTCGCCACCCTGACCACGCCCAACGGCACTTACGAGGGCGTGCCGATCGCCAAGTTCGGCGAGCATCAGGCCCATAACGCACTTGCCGCGCTCGTCGCCGCCGAAGTGGTGATTCCGGTCAATGGCCCGCTGGACGGCGACTTGGTGGCCGAGGCGTTGAGCTCGGTCAAGATTCCCGGCCGCATCGAACAGATCCGCACCTCGCCGACCATCATTCTGGATGGCGGACACAACGTGAATGCCGCCGAAGCCCTACGCAAGGCCATCGAGGAAAGCTACGACTTCAAGCAGCTGGTCGGTGTGGTCGCCATGATGCGCGACAAGCAGGTCGAGGAATATCTGGGTGTTCTGGAGCCGATCCTGAGCTCCGTGGTGGTCACCGAGAACTCGTGGCGCGAGCGTGTGATGCCGGCCGATGAACTTGAGAAGATTGCCGTGGACGTGTTCGGCCGTGACCGTGTGATCAAGGAAGCGAACCTGCCCGACGCGATTCAGACTGCCGTCAACATGGTCGATGCCGAAGACGAGCTGGGCGTGGGCTACGGCCACGGCGTGCTTATCTGCGGCAGCTTCGTCACCGCCGGCGACGCACGCCTGATGCTTGAGGAACACGCCAGCCCCACGATGAGGCAGGCCATGGCCGTCCATCAGCCGGCGGTCGACCCGGACGATTCGGATCGGCCGGCAGACAAGGCCGAGGATGAGGCCGCCGACAACCTCGAGGATTCGGTAAGCCCGGACGACTTCGACGTATTCGACGTCCTCGGCCTCGGTAAGGAACAGGCCAGTGACGCCGGTAACGCCGGCACCGGCACGGCCAGTGCCGACACAGGCACCGACGATTCCGCCGACGCCCGGTAACCCGAATCCAAGGCATATCGGATACCCGGACACACGGAAAACAATCTCACGCCATGTATCTCAAGGAACTCACCCTCCGCGGATTCAAATCCTTCGCCTCCGCCACCACGTTGCGCTTCGAGCCCGGCATCACGGCGGTCGTCGGCCCCAACGGTTCGGGCAAGTCGAACATCGTCGACGCCCTGACCTGGGTGATGGGTGAGCAGGGCGCCAAAAACCTGCGCGGCACTTCGATGGAGGACGTGATTTTCGCGGGCACGTCCTCCCGCCCGCCATTGGGCCGTGCACAGGTGAGCCTGACCATCGATAATTCCGATCACACGCTCGATATCGATTACACGGAAGTCACCATATCCCGCACCATCTTCCGCAACGGAGGCTCCGAATACGCGATCAACGGCTCGCAATGCCGTCTGCTCGACATTCAGGAACTCCTCTCCGATACCGGTCTTGGCCAGCAGATGCACGTGATTGTGGGTCAGGGACGATTGGATGCGATTCTGAAGGCCGACCCGTCCGGCCACCGCGCGTTCATCGAAGAGGCCGCCGGCATCCTGAAGCACCGCAAGCGCAAGGAACGCGCGTTGCGCAAGTTGGCCAATACCGAAACGAACCTGAGTCGACTTGACGATTTGCTGGGGGAGATTCACCGCCAGCTCGGCCCCCTCGGACGCCAGGCACGCATCTCCCGGCGCGCCGACGCGATTCAGATATCCGTACGCGACGCCCAAGCACGCCTGTATGCCGAAGACGCCCAACGCTCGATGAGCCGCCGCGACACGGTACGTCAAGAGCTTGGCGATGTGCGCAACCAGCTGGCCGTCGCCCAACGTGAACTCGCCCACGTCAAAGTACGCATCGAACAGGTCGAGGCGTTGAGCTCTGAATCCAGTCCGGCCATCGCCAAGGCCAACCAATACTGGCATGAATTCTCGCAGACCCGTGAACGACTGAACGCGCTCGCCCAGTTGGCCGAAGAGCGTAGCCGGTCACTCACCGGCCAGATCGTCACCAACTTCGGTGAGGATCCCGGCATACTCGTCAAACGAGCCGAGGAACTGGAGTCTCAGGCCGCGGCACAAACCAAGGCCGTGGCCGATGCGCGCATCGCACTTGACAAGGCCACCGAGGAACGCGCCGACGACGAGAAGAAGCTTGCCTCAGTCCGCCAGACCTTGACAGAACTGCGCAAAACCGCACAGGAGCGCGATGCACAAATCGCCCGACTGCGCGAACTCATCGCCCGTGAGGAATCCGCCGTGCAACTGGCGACCAGCCGCGCCAAGGATTATGCCTCCCAACGCGACTTGCTGACTTCCCAGCGCGACGATGCCCAGCAACAGCTGGACGCATTGCGCAGCGAAGCAGACTCCATTGCCGACGATGACGGTGCCGCATTGGACGCCGCGCGTGCAACGCTCGCCGAATGCCGCGAACGACTGAACGAACTCGCCGATAAGCAGCGCGAGATACAGTCCAAGATCATCTCGCTCAAATCCAAGGCCGATGCGCTTGCCGACACGCTAGGCAGCCGCAATGCCTCCGGATCATTGGAACGCGACACGGACGTGGCCTCGCTTGGCCGACTCACCGACTTCATCCATGTGGCCGAAGGCTGGGAAGAAGCTGTGGCCCACGCGCTCGACCAGTATGCCAGCGCCATCGTGGTACCCGAGGCAGGCAACATGTTGCACGCCCTCGAACGCGCTCGGGAAGATAAGCTCGGCAAAGCCGTGGTGCTGACCGCGAGCATTGCCGGCGATCCCGTCACAGAGCCAGGCACGGAGTCGGAGGAGAGTAGCGCCGAGAACACGGCGGCCGCCCCGCAATCGGGCAACGCGCTGGCAGCATTCGTCACCGCGAACCCGGATGCCGAGAACCAGGCGCAGGCCGAAGCTGTCGTGCACACCGTGCGTCTCCTGCTGGCTGATGTAGCCATGGCCGGCACCGCCGACGAAGCACAGCACATCGTGGCATCCGGCGAAGCCATGCGGGCCGTCACCAAGAACGGCGAGACCTTCACACACGGCGTGGCGGCGGTCGGCGGCTCTTCCATCTCTCAATCGGACCTGTCTCTGGCCGCCCGTCGAGACAAAGCATTGGCACAGGTCAAACAGTTGGCCGCCCAAGACGGCGGAATGGCTGAGCAAGTGGCCGAGGCCAAAGCCAAACGCGATGAAGCGGCCCGACTCGTCGACCAGGAATCCGCCAAACGCACCGAAGCCCGGCTCAAAGCCCAACAGGCGGAGAAATCTCTGAAATCCGCCACAGACCGCGTCGCATCGTTCACCCGTCAGCTCGAGCAGCTGGATAGGAAAATCACCGAGACCCAAGAGAATCGCAACGAGCATCAGCTCAGGCTCGACGATCTCAATCGCGCTTTGGCATCGGCCCAGCAATCCACAGCGGAACATGCCGATTTCGACGAACTTGATGAACGTGAACGCACGCTGGAGCGCGAACTGAACCTGACTCGCGAGCATGAGGTCGCCGCGAAAATCGCGTGGACCGAAGCAAGCCGCCAAGGGGAGTCACTGAGCCGGCAGGCCGGGCTGCTGCGGGACAACGCCAGAGAAGCCGCTGAACGCCGCGCCCGCATCGAGGCGTTGAACGATCGCAGACGCGAGCAGGCCTCACACCTGCAAGGCGTGGCCGATGACGCGCGAGCAGTGGCCGCCATGGTGGAACATACGCTGCATGACGTGGCCGCCAAACGAGACGAGCTGCAGGCCGCCGCCTCCAGCCATGACGAGGAACTCAAGGCCCTGCGCGCGCAGCGCAACCAGATCGAGCCCAAGGTCACCGATCTGACCGGGCGCGAACATGCCTTGGATGTAAACCGCGAACGGTTGGCCGCCGAATCCGGGCAGCTCATGCAAAAAGTGTCCGACGAACTCGGTCTCACTTTGGAGGAATTGGTTAGTGGTTACGGCCCCGAACAGCCGGTGCCCGTGCTGGATGATGAGGGCAACCCTGTGCCGTTGGATGAGACGGAAGCTGAGGCTGGGACCGAAGAGGGAGAAACCGGGGGAGAGGCCGGCACCAACGGCGATTCCGCCCTCTTTAAGACCGTGCCGTATAACCGTCAGGAGCAGAAGAAGCGTCTCGATAAGGCTCGCCGCGATCTGGCCGCACTCGGTAAGATCAACCCTTTGGCCACCGAGGAATTCGAAGCGCTTGAGGAGCGGAACAAGTATCTCAATGATCAGCGCAACGATGTGGTCAAATCACGTGACGATTTGATGCAGCTCATCAAGGATCTCGATTCCACGATGGTCCAGGTGTTCAAATCCGCGTTCGACGATACCGCCGAGGCGTTCGAGCAGATGTTCGCCACGCTGTTCCCAGGCGGCACCGGACGACTGCGCCTGGAAAACCCGGAAGACATGCTCACCACCGGCGTACTGGTCGAGGCCAGCCCGGCCGGCAAGCGCGTCAAACAGCTGAGCCTCCTGTCCGGCGGCGAACGTTCGCTGACCGCGCTGGCGCTGCTGTTCGCGATTTTCACCGCCCGCCCCAGCCCATTCTATGTGATGGACGAGGTCGAGGCCGCGTTGGACGACGTGAACCTGACCCGTTTGATTAATGCGTTCAATGAGCTACGCGCCCATGCGCAGCTCATCATCATTACGCACCAGCAACGCACCATGTCGATTGCCGACGCGCTTTACGGCGTAACCATGAGAGCCGATGGCGTAACAGCCGTGGTGAGTCAAAAACTCGAACGATAAACGAATGGTTCCCGCTGGCAGGAACTGGTACCACAGGTGACAGAGGGCGGTCCATATCGAAAGACCGCCCTCAGTCTCGCTTCGTTCGACAGCTCCCGCCAGCGGGAGCGGGGCGGTATTAGCGCAATGCCTTGCGCACGCCCTGTACAGTCTGCAGCGTCTTGTAGAAGACCTTCTTGATGGGTACGTCGCGGGCGGGGGCCACCGGGGTGATTTCCTCGGTGAACTTGCACTTGAACTCGTTAAGGCCCTTGAGAGACGGCGCGAAGTCGGAGCCAATGCCCATGAGATCGTATTCAGTAATACCCTGCGAGCCTAGGATGCAGCATTCGGAATACAGCAGCTTGTCGGTCACATGCAGACGCATAACCTCGTTGCGCATGCCGGCATAGTAGCGCACCGCATGTGTGCCGTTCACGGTGACAATCGACCATGCCACCACACGGTCTTCAATACGTGCGGCGAACACACGGCAATGGTCGGCACCCAACGCGCCGATCATATCGGAATAGTCGCTCATCGGAGCAGGCGTGAATCCATCGCGCTGGCCGGTCTCGACCATCACATCGTAATATTCGGAGAAATCGGCCAGCGCCTTATCCGTCTCATCGGCAACCTCGGCCGGGCACTCGCGCAGAGACTTGCGCACGTCACGGCGTCCACGACGCTTCATCCGAGCCAGAATCTCATCATCGCCACCGGTGACGTCGATGATCACGGTCTGGTCGTACGGCACTGTGGAGAGCACCTTCTCCGTACCATCGGCGAACCAGGTGTCGATACGCAGGAACGCGATGTTCTTGTCGGCCTTCTTGACGGTGTCCATGATGGCGTCGACGACCTCGCGCTCCTCAGCCTCGGTGGGCTTGGCGACCCACGCCGGCCCATGCATCGAGCGCAGATAATGATAACCGTGCGTCTCAAAATCGATAAAGGAGATCACGGCGACCAATTCACCATCACGCTTGATCAGATAATCGCCCCATGGTGTGCGTCCGTCGATATCCGCCTGAAAACCAGACCAAACCTTGGTCTGTTCGATAGGCAACGTGATGCCGGCCTTCTCGGCTTCGGCTTCCAGTGTGGCTCCGTCAACTTTCTCCAACGTGATCATTACGATTCAGCTATCCTTTTTCGTTCGTATCCGTATGTCGTGTTTCTGGTTTGGTCGTATTGCGCGTGATCTGATGTGGGCCAATCGGGATCCGATCAGGATCTGATTGGCCGGAATCCCGTCACAAGCCAAACATGCGTTCGACGACGTGATCGTCGCCGTCGAACGGCACATGCTTGTGATGGTCCTTGATCCAACGCTCGTTGCCCTTGCCGATAATCAGCAGGATGTTGAATCGGTCGGCGTGCGCACGGGCATCGTAAATGGCGTTGGTGATGGCCGTCGGACGGTCGGAAATCACCGTGGAGGCCACATCCTTGTTCGTGATGTAGCCTTGCATTTCCATGCAGATGTCGATGAACGGCTCGGTGTCCGTATCTTCGGCGGTGAAAATGAAGTTCGCGATACGGTTCTCGGCAGCCTCGACGATTTCCTTACGACGATCGTAGGCCTTGTTGCCGGCCGATCCGGTCACCAGCGTGATACGCGGGTTTTCCTCGCCCCAACGCTCGTAGACGAAGTCAAGCAGCGCGGTGACGGATGCGTAGTTGTGCGCATAATCGACGATGGCGAGCGTGTTCGACTGCGGATCGCGGAACTGTTCCATACGGCCGGCGATACGTACGGATTCGATGGCGTGCAGTGCGCCGGCGTCATCGAGCGATACGCCAGCCGCATGGGCGATGGCGATGGCCGCCGCCGCATTGAGGTAGTTGAAGTCGCCATCGATGGACAGATGGTAGTCGCCAAGGGTCTGATCTCCGTCGGCGATGTGGAAGGAGGCGTGCGCCGTGTCGGCGGGCCAGGCGACGACGTCCGCACTGGTGCCGGCATTATCCGCGTCATGCAGGGCGAAGGTGGTTGCGCCGATGCCGGCTGCCGCCGCGTCCTCCCGCAACAGATCGGCGTGCAGACTGTCCGCGCCGAGTACCAGCGACTTCGCGTTGGCGATGATCTGGCGCTTGCAATACAGGTAATCCTCGAACGTGGGGTGTTCGATCGGACTGATGTGGTCGGGGGAGATGTTGAGGAACGCGGCCACATCGAAAGTCAGGCCATAGACGCGGTCCACCTTGTACGCCTGGGAGGAGACCTCCATCACCAGATACTCCATGCCGTTATCGGCCGCCTCGCGCATCATGCGGAAGGCGTCCATCGATTCGGGCGTGGTCAGATCGGACTCGACGTAGGTGTGGCCGTCAAGGCAATTATCGACCGAGGAGAACAATGCGGCCTTGCCACCGGAGACGGCGTTGATAAGCGCCTGCGTGAAGTACGAGGTGGTCGTCTTGCCCTTGGTGCCGGTGACGCCGATGACCGTGAGCTCGTTCTGCGGATATCCGTAGAACGCGGCGGACAGCAGGCTCATCGCCTTGCGTGCGTCGTTGACGATCAGGCCGGGGGCGGCGGTTGCGGCTGAGTACTCGGTTTCGGCCACGTATGCGGCCAGGCCGGCTTCGTCGATGCCGTTCAGATACTCGGCCTTGAATCGGCCCTTGCAGCACAGCAGGGTGCCCGGCGTGACCTTGCGGGTGTCGTAGGTGATGCCGGCGAACGGTTCATCCGTCGAAGCGATACGGGCCGGGTCGTCGGTCCAGACATCCCCTTGGATGATTTCACGCAGCAGATGGTGTTCCTTGAGCAGGTCAGCGGCCGAAGCCAAAGTCAAAGCCATAATTGTTTCTCCCTATTATCTAGCCGATACGCCATTCTACAGGTGGGGTGCAGCGTGTTGTGGCTCACACGTCATCGACCACGATATGGGCACATGATTTGATTAGAATGGTGAACCGTGACGACAAGCGAAGCAACTACGCAATCCGGGCAGTCGGCCGGATCGGGCGAGTCCATGGCAGCCAAGCGCGCCAGATTCGAGCAGCTCGCCATGCCCGCCGTCAATGCACTGTACCGGCAGGCGATGAGGCTGACCAACAATCCCGATGACGCGCAGGATCTGGTCCAGGACACCTTCGAACGCGGGTTCAAGGCCTTCGACTCATTCCAGCCGGGCTCCAACTTCGAGGCGTGGATGACCACCATCGAGCGCAATGCCTACTTCAACCAGTATGCCAAGGCCAAGCGGCGCCCGCAGCGTGCCAACGACTCCACTGGCGAATACGACGATTGGGACATCTACGATGCCGCCGAACATACGTCGGAGGGGCTCAAGTCCGCTGAAGAGGAATATTTGGACGCCTTCGCGCCCGAGGAAATCATGGCCGCGCTCGCCAAACTCTCGCCGGAACGCCGGCAGGTGTTCATCGACGCCGCCATCGACGGCAAGTCCTACCAGCAGGTGGCCGATGAGCAGGGCGTGAAAATCGGCACGGTAATGAGCCGCCTGAATCGCGCCCGCACGCAACTCAAGCGTGAGCTCGCCTCGTATGCGAAAGAGCGCGGGTACGTGACTGGTTCGTCGGCTGGTTCACCATCCGCGAAGTTGAGCGAAAACGTTGGTCGAATCGCCGATTCCGGCCATAATGAAAGTAGTGGACAAACTGTTGGCAGCAATGGCGACACGCAAGCCGTAGTGAGACATAGTCATGCGACTCACGCCCACACGCCACAACAGTCAAGCAAGCTTTCGGGAAAGGAGATCTGATGAACGATCAGCCGGTAGAGCGTACTCGCCATATCTCCATAACCCGTACGGCGGCCGATGGCACGGTAAGCCAGACCGAAGTGCATATCACGGCGGTGCATCATCGTTCAGTAGATACCGGCTCGGCCGCTGCGTCGGTCCAGACAGACGTGCATATCGTTACGGAGGGCGACTGTTTTGACCCCCGTACCTGCTGCGACGAGCGTGAACAGGCGTTGATTGCCGCGTTGCGTGCCTACTTGCGCCCGGATGTGGCGCCCGAATGTCTGATGGCCCGGCTCAAGGCCACGCTTGATCACTGCTGCGGCGAAGATAAGTAACGACATATACAACAAGGCCCGTCTGATGTATCATCAGACGGGCCTTGAGCGTTCTATAAGAAACGCGAAGAATCAGGCGTTAGGACGCTTGCCGTGGTTGGCGGCCTTCTTACGACGATCCTTGCGCTTACGTCCGCGCATGCCCATGATGGACTCCTTTGCTGCAGTAAAAAAATAAGCCTTCGGAATTATGCCACATAAGTACGACGTGATGCAACACGGGTGTCCATGTGGCGATGATCGTCAGGCTTGGTTATTCGGTTTTTCAGATTTGTTCGGCGTGGAAGGTGACCACGGTGGTGTAGTCATCGCCCGGCTCGAGCACAACCAGATCCTTGCCGGTGCGGAAGGCGTCGGCGTAGGCGGTCATCGGTTCGACGGCCACGCCGGCCTGACGAGCCTTCTCGCCGATTTCGTTGCCGGTGCACACCTGCCAGGAGTTGATGGTCTTGTCGCCGGTCAGCGTGACCTTGATGCCGTCGGGGCGGGTGAACACGGCGGAAGTGCTGCCATCTTCACCGCGGTTGGTGATATCGGTCCAGGCATCGTCGAAGCCACGTCCCTCCAGCGTGGGGTTATCGCGCAGGTCGAAGATGCCGGAAACCGGCTCTTCACCGGTGGGCAGCAGGTGTTCGTCTACGGTCACGTGGGTATCGCAGTGCAGCTCAAGACGGCAGGACTCGTTGTCGGCGGTAATGGCCTGACCGGTGGCGTGCTTGCCGTTTGCCAGCCACGGGTGGATGCCAAATGCCCATGGGGCCTTCACGCTGTCGTTGTTGTGCACGGTGAAGGTTTCCGTGAGACCGTTCTCGTCAAGTGCATAAGTGGCGGTGATGGTGATATCAAACGGGTAGCCGGCGATGTCGGGGGAGCGCCAGGAGAGCGTCACATGTGACTCCTGCAAATCAACGAGCTCCCACATGTAGCGGTAGGCGTAGCCGTGCAGGGAGGATTGGCGGTCGAACTCGTCGATCGGCATCTGGTAGTCTTCGCCATCGAAAGAATACTGACCATTGGTCACGCGGTTCGGGTACGGTGCCAGCACCCAGCCGTTGCAGCAGGGGATGACCTTGTTCGGGTCGAAGGGGACGATGAGGTCTTCGCCGCGCCACTTCAGCTCGCGCAGGCTGGCACCCATTTCGGTGACGACGGCACCCCATTCGCCGGCCGAGATGACATATTGGTTACCAGTGCGAGGCTTCAAAGCCATAGTGCACACTCCTTGGTGAAACAGATTGTTACCGCTCACAATCGTATCGCACAAGTCCCAAGACGCGGCGGCACATAAGGATAAATAATTGGCTCCCCTCTGGCGGGGAGCCAACGTAACGGAACTACTTCTGGGCTACTTCGTAGCGGACCACAGTGGTGTAGTCGCCGTTGGGGGCGAGCGTCACCAAGTGGTCACCAGTGCGGAAGGCATTGGCCGGGGCGGTCATCGGTTCGACGGCGATACCATACGGATGCTCGGAGAACGGCGCGCCAGTGGCGGTGTAGCACTGCCAAGCATTGATCGTCTCATCGCCAATGAGCTTCACTTCAATACCGTCCGGGCGGGTGAATGTGGTGGTGGTCGTACCATCGGCGGCACGCTCCACGTCGACCCAGGCATCATCAAAGGCGCGGCCTTCGAGCGTCGGGCCATCGTTCAGGTCGTAGATGCCGGTAACCGGTTCGGTGCCGGTGGGAATCAGCGCCTCGTTCACCGTCACATGACTGTCGGCCTTAATCTGCAGGTGGCAGGCGGCGGAGTCGGCATCGCGTTCGGCGACAGTCGCGCCCTGCTTGCCGTTGGCCAGCCACGGATGCAGGCCGAGAGCCCACGGTGCCGGCTCGTCGCCATCATTGCGGGCATTGACGGTCACGGTCATGCCGTTGTCGCCGAGTTCGTAGGTGACGGTCACGGTCACATCGAACGGGTATCCGTCCAGGTTGGGGAAGCGCAGCGAAAGCGTCACGGCGCTATCGGTCAACGATTCAAGCTTCCACATGTAGTGGTAGGCGTATCCGTGGTTCGCATTGTTGCGCGGTGCGGGATGATATTCGTTAACCGGCGCGCAGTAATGCTTGCCATCGAAATCGTATTCGCCGTTTTCGATGCGATTCGGCCACGGGGCCAGCACATAGCCGTTACAGGTGGGGGTCAGGTCGTTGACGCCGAACGGGCAGAAAATTTCCTTGCCTTGATAATCGAATCGGCGAATCTTGGCACCGAGTTCGCAGATGACGGCGGAATAATCGCCATAGTGAATCGAATACTGATTTCCGGTGCGTGGTGTTTTACTCGTCATGGAATCACTCCCGTAGTGAGGTTGGTGAGCCGGTAGCTCCTGCTATCGCTGGCTCCAGTCTAGCGCGTCTCCTCTATCGAGGCGGGGATTGGCGATAGCCGGCATATAATAAACAATTCGTACAGACACGGTAGCAATACGTGGAGTGACGAGTCTCACACCATCATGCGAGAAGCACGTGGATTCCTTGGAAACCGGTGATTCGTGGGAGACACGGAATAGTTGTGACGGCAGATTCCTGTAATCCCTGCCTTACACTGGAAAACACTATTGACGTTCAGGAGGTTCCGATGACCAAAAGCGTTGTGCTCGCTGATCCGCGAGGCTTCTGCGCGGGTGTGGACCGTGCGATTCTTACCGTACAGACCATTCTCAAAGCCGCGGAGGCTTCCGGAAAGCGGACGCGCGAGGATGGGCTGCCCCCGGTATATGTGCGCCGGCAGATCGTGCACAACAAGCATGTGGTCGAGGACTTGGCCGGGCAAGGCGCGGTGTTCGTCCAGGAATTGGCGGAGATTCCGGATGCTGCTGCCCAAGCGGGTATTCCGGTGGTGTTTTCCGCCCATGGCGTATCTCCGGTAGTGAAGGCGGAAGCCGAACGTCGTGGCATGCATGTGGTGGATGCCACCTGCCCTCTGGTGGGTAAGGTGCACCGTGAGGTGCTGCGTTTCGTGCGCAAGGGGTATGAAATCGTCTATATCGGGCACAAGGGCCACGATGAAGCAGTCGGCGTGGTGGGGGAGAACCCCGAACATGTGCACTTGATCGAGCATGAATCGGATGTCGATTCGTTGGATTTTGCGCCCGACACCAAGTTGGTGCTGCTCTCGCAGACCACGTTGAGCGTGGATGAGACCGCCGGCACCATTGCCGCGCTGAAGGCCAAGTTCCCGTGGATTCAAGAGCCGCCGAGTTCGGATATCTGCTATGCCACGTCGAATCGTCAGGCTGCGGTCAAACTGGTGGCCCAGCAGTCCGATTGCGTGGTGATTGTCGGATCGGCCAACTCCTCGAATTCCGTGCGACTGATGGAGGTGGCGCAGGAGGGCTTGGGGAAGCGCGGCAAAGCGTATCGCGTGGATGATGCCAGCGAGCTTGATCCGGCGTGGTTCGTCGGACTGGAGTCCGTGGGTATCTCCTCAGGTGCCTCCGTGCCGGACGAACTGGTGTCCGGTGTGATTGACGCTCTGCAAAACTTGGGTTTCACCGGTATGAAGTCCATCGAAACCATCAAAGAAAACATGCACTTCGTGTTGCCGGCGGAGTTGCGTAGGAAGAAATAGTCATCCTTGGCTCCCCTCACCGAGGGAAGCCAAGAACGGTCACCACGTGCCGATTGGTGCGGCAATGGCGTTCATCACCTTCAGCAGGTCCTGCGGGTTCACCCCCACGGACAGTCCGCGTTTGCCGCCGGAGACCAGAATCTGGTCGAATTGCAGGGCGCTTTCATCCAACACAGTCTTATGACGTGTCTTCTGGCCTAACGGCGAGATGCCACCTACCACATAGCCGGATTCACGCATCGCGACCTTGGGATCGGCCATAGAGGCCTTCTTGGCACCTACGGCTGCGGCCAATGCCTTCAGGTCCATATGTCCGCTGACTGGTACCACGCCTACCACACGCTCCGAACCGGTGTCCGCCATTAGGGTTTTGAACACCTGATGCTCGTCGAAGCCGAGCTTGGTGGCCGCTTCCACGCCGTAGCCGTCATCCATATGGTCGTTGGAGTGCTCGTATTCGTATACGTGGAATTCCACGCCCGCCTTCTCCAGTTGGACTGTCGCCGGAGTGGAACCCACGCCCTTATCATGCTTGCTTTTCTTTGCCATGATTACCGTTCTACTACGAAGAGACCCCCGCACAAGGCGGGGGTCTCACAGCTTAGTTCTCAAACGAACCGTAGCGGCCTAGACCGCAGTGGTTCACTCGGAGATCTCAGCGAAGTACAGCAGGGTACGGATCATGTTGGAGGTGAAGCCGTACTCGTTGTCGTAGAAGGACACGGTGCGAGCCAGGGTCACGCCGTCAATGGTGTTGACGTCGGTCTGGGTCGGGTCGAACACGCCACCGTGGGTGTCGCCGAGAATGTCGGAGGAGACGATGCCCTCATCGTTGTAGCCGTAGTACTCGGTGTCGGAGAAGGCAGCCTTGAAGGCTTCGTTGATCTCGTCGGCGGTGGTCTCGGTGTTCAGCACGGTGGTCAGCTCGGTGACGGAGCCGTCCGGGACCTGGACGCGCTGGGCGTGGCCCTGCAGCTTGCCGTTCACGGACGGAACGACCTTGCCGATGGCCTTGGCAGCGCCGGTGGAGTGGGCGATGGTGTTGATGGCGGCGGCGCGCAGGTTGCGGCCGGTCTTGGTGCCACGCGGGCCATCGAGCAGCATCTGGGTGCCGGTGTAGGCGTGGATGGTGGTCATGAAGCCGGCCTTGATGCCGAACTTCTCGTCCAGCAGCTTGACCATGGCGGCCATGGAGTTGGTGGTGCAGGAGCCGGCGGAGACGATCACGTCGGAAGCCTTGAGGATGTCGTGGTTCACGCCGAACACAACGGTCGGGGTGGTGTCATCCTTGGCCGGGGCGGAGATCAGGACCTTCTTGGCGCCAGCGTTGATGTGAGCCTGGGACTTCTCGGCGGAGGTGTAGAAGCCGGTGCACTCGAGCACGTACTCGACACCGTCGTTCTTGACCCACGGAATGTTGTTGGCGTCCTTCTCGGCGTAGACCTTGTATTCCTTGCCGTCGACGATGATGGAGTCTTCGGTGGCCTTGACGTCAACCGGAGTGCCATCGTCATGACGGAAGGTGCCGTGGGTGCTGTCGTACTTCAGCAGGTAAGCCAGGGTAGCCGGGGTGGTCAGATCGTTGATGGCGGCAACTTCAATGTCACCAGCCTGGCCGCCGCGAGCCTGCAGCTCGAAGATGCGACGGAAGGCGAGACGACCAATGCGACCGAAGCCGTTGATACCAATCTTAACTGTCATGTAATTCTCCCTTGTAGGGTGGCCTTGGCGCGCTTTGGCACACCGGGCCATTGTTTACCAACAGTTGCTACTGTAATGCCGACTCTGTACACATGGCAACGTTTCAGCGTGCGTTTTGGGCAAAAATGCCGTATTTTTTGTGAGCGCTCACAATTCGGATTGCCCGCAACCGGCATGTGATTTTCCTCTCCTTTGGAGGAATGTCTTGAATCATCACGAGCAAGCGCACGATACACGAGTCAGCGAACCAGCAGCTTGGACACTGCGGTGTCCAGCTCGCCGATATCGCCGCCAAATTCGTGAAATCGGCTCACCTGAGGCAATGCCACCTCGATGGGGAAAGTGACGATCAGTGTGCCGTGTTCCACGCTGATGGCCGCGTCCACGCCGTCGCGGAACTCGTTGCTGACGCCTTGCACCACCGTATTGGTCAGCGTGCCGTTCTTGAGCTCGTATTTCAGCCCCGGTTCGTTCACGCCAAGCGAAACATCGGAGTGGGAGAACGCCGACACCATACGGCCGTCCTCGGGCACTGGATGCGCGGGGAACGAAAGCCTGCCATCGGTGATGGCCGTGACGATGAGCCCGTCACCATACAGGTACCCGCTTGCCCCATGCCGGGCCAATAATGCCATCAGTTGAATGCCGGAAATCGTATGGTCAATGCGGCCGCCCAAACCGCCATAGACATGGAATTCGCGGCAACCCGCCGACCAACCGACCTTCAGCGCGGAAAGCATGTCCGGGTCGTCCTTCAACGCGGGCAGCGCGATGGTGCGCACATCAGTGCGAGGCGGCCGGCCCTCCAGCGAATCGAAATCGCCCACCACCACATCGGGCACGATGCCCAACTCGCGCGTATGGTCGAGCCCGCCATCGGCCGCCACCACATACGCGCCGGCCGGCACCACGGGCGTGCCCGCATAGTATTCGCCCGCACCAAAAATCACGCATACCTGAGCCATGATGCCCACTGTAGCCGGTATCCACCCACCGACACACGGGCCGCGAATGTCCGGGCGTGTGGTAGGATTCCTATTTGGCTTGAGAAATCAAGAAAGCGGGGCAACCCCACCTGGAAGCCTTTCAAGGCCTCGGGTTCAAGGCAAACAGCCTAGCGATTGCGATATACAACGCGCAATCAGGAATGACGCAAAGAACTGATATGTGTCTGCAGAAGCTGAGCGCATATTGGCGCTGGTTTTGGCTTGCCATGAACCCAAAGCATTGAACAGGACTCCAGCAAAGGACCTCGCCACGGAATTAAAGTAGAGGATTGGAGTCATCATCAGCGACGAACCACGTATTAACGACGAGATTCGCGTCCCGCAGGTACGCCTGATCGGCCCGAAGGGCGAGCAGGTGGGCGTCATCGCGACTTCCGTCGCGCTGAACCTGGCCAAGGAGGCAAACCTCGATCTCGTCGAGGTGGCCCCGAACGCGAAGCCTCCGGTCGCCAAGCTCATTGATTACGGCAAGTTCAAGTACAACGAGAAGATCAAGGCTCGTGAGGCTCGCCGCAACCAGAGCACCGCGGAAATCAAGGAGATTCGTTTCCGCCTGAAGATCGACGACCACGATTTCGACGTGAAGAAGGGCCATGTGACCCGTTTCCTTAACGGAGGCGACAAGGTCAAGGTCACCATCATGTTGCGCGGTCGTGAGATCTCCCGCCCGATTGGTGGCGTGGAACTGCTGCAGCGTTTGGCCGACGATGTCGAGGAATACGGCACCGTCGAGTCCAAGCCGAAGCAGGAGGGCCGCAACATCATCATGACCCTTGCGCCGAAGGGCAAGAAGGTCCACACCCAGTCCGAGCAGCGTCGTCGTGGCGCCGAGTCCCGCGCCGAGCGTCAGGCTCGCCAGGCGGCTCGTCTCGCGGCCAAGCAGGAGTCTCAGGCTCAGGCCGCGGCCGACGCGCAGTCCGCGATTTCTCAGAAGACTTCCGACAAGAAGCAAACCAGCAAGGAGGGCAGCAATGCCGAAGATGAAAACTAATTCCGCCGCTTCCAAGCGCGCCAAGATCACCGGCACCGGCAAGGTGAAGCATGTCGGTTCCGCCATGCGCCACAACCTCGAGCACAAGTCCGCTCGCAAGCGCCGTGAACTGTCCGCCGACGATGTGCTGCGCGGCGGCCAGGCCAAGAAGCTGCACCAGCTTCTGCAGAAGTGAACATAGGGCTTACCCGGAAATAATAAGACTTTAGAAAGCTGAGGAATAGATTATGGCACGTGTCAAGCGCGCAGTGAACGCCCACAAGAAGCGTCGCGTTGTTCTCGAGAGGGCTTCCGGCTACCGTGGCCAGCGCTCCCGCCTGTACCGCAAGGCCAAGGAACAGCTGCTGCACTCCTTTAACTACAACTTCCGCGACCGCAAGGCTCGCAAGGGCGATTTCCGCAAGCTGTGGATCCAGCGCATCAACGCTGCCGTCCGCGCTGAGGGCATCACCTACAACCGCTTCATCCAGGGCCTGCGTCTCGCCGGCATCGAGCTGGATCGTCGCGCTCTGGCTGAGATTGCCGTCTCCGACCCGAACACCTTCAAGACCATCGTGGACGCCGCCAAGGCCGCCCTGCCTGAGGACGTCAACGCTCCGGTTGAGGCCTGATTGCTTGAAGTCGTGACTTCACACTAGAAACCCCGCTTCCGAGCGGGGTTTCCTATTATCAGTCCCCTCTGACGAGGGGGCTCTCGCGCAGCGGGTGGGGGAGAGAACAAACTCATGACCAACGGATTCACCAGACTCACCGAGCAGTTCCTCGTCCACATCGGTGTGGAGCGAGGACTCGCCACGGCCACCGTCACCGCCTACGAATCCGACATCGCCAAATACATTGATTGGCTCGAAACCCGCGGCATCCACGAACCGGACGCCATAACCAAACAAGACGTCGAAGACTACATCGCCGCCCTTGACCAGGCGGGGGAGTCCGCCCGCTCCAAAGCCCGAAGACTGGCCTCGATCCACGAATTCCATCGCTTCGCGCTCGGTCAGCACGCGGTGACTGCCGACGTTTCTGCCGCAGTCAAGGCACCCAAAGGTGCCAGCACCCTGCCTGACGTACTCACCGTGGACGAGGTAACCCGTCTGCTCGACACGGCGGCAGTCGGCGGATCAACCGATCCGGTGGTATTGCGGGACAAGGCCCTGCTCGAATTCATGTACGCCACCGGCTGCCGCGTCTCGGAAGCCACCGGCACGAATCTGGACGATATCGACCTGGACGAGCACATCGCGCGACTCATGGGCAAGGGCTCCAAGCAGCGGCTTGTGCCATTGGGCAGCTACGCATGCCGGGCCATCACCGCATACCTCAATGCGGGGCGTGGCGAGCTGGAACGGCGCTCCAGCGCCAAGATTCCCGAGAGACGCGCACTGTTTCTCAACAAACGTGGCAAGCGCATCTCGCGGCAATCGGTATGGGAAATCGTCAAAGCAACCGGGGAACGGGCCGGCATCACCAAACCACTCCATCCGCACACCCTGCGTCATTCGTTCGCCACGCACCTGATTCAGGGTGGCGCGGACGTGCGTACCGTGCAGGAACTGTTGGGGCATGCCAGCGTGACCACCACGCAGATCTACACGCATGTCAGTCCCGAAGCGCTTATCGAAACCTATCTCACCGCCCATCCTCGGGCGCGATGACCGATGTCTGGCGAGGTGATGAGACGGGTTGTCCGCGATATGTCGAAGCAACGTGTTTGCGGCGATATTGGCGAACGGATAAGAGTACGCTGGTCAGGTGAGATCAGGATTCGACGGAGGTCCAGGCATGGCAGATCGGCGTGGCGACCACGGGCAAGACGGCGCATTCCGTCAAGGCACGCTGCCCATGGACGAAGCGTATGTCGTTACACCACCCCGGAACATGGATATTGATAAGGTAGACAGTATGCCTACCGATTTGCTTGGACGTGAATACGAAACCTTCCCCGCACCCGAACCGCTGCAACAGCACGGTCCGGCGCGCGTCATTGCCATGTGCAACCAGAAGGGCGGCGTAGGTAAGACCACCAGCTCCATCAATATCGCCGGTGCGTTGGCCCAGTATGGCCGCCGCGTGCTTATCGTCGATTTCGATCCGCAGGGCGCCGCCACTGTGGGACTGGGCGTCAACGCGAATACCGTGGAGAACACGATTTACACCGCGCTGTTCGATATTTCCGTGGATCCACATGATGTGGTGCAGCACACCGCATTCGAGAACATCGATGTGATTCCGGCGAACATCGATTTGTCCGCCGCCGAGGTCCAACTGGTCACCGAAGTGGGCCGAGAGCAGATCCTGAACAGCGTGCTGCGCAAGCTCAAGTCGGAATACGATCTCATCATCGTCGACTGCCAGCCATCGCTCGGCCTGCTCACCGTGAACGCGCTTGCCGCAGCTGATGGCGTGATCATTCCCGTGGCCGCCGAATTCTTCGCCTTGCGCGGTGTGGCCCTGCTGATGCAGTCCATCGAAAAAGTGCAGTCCCGCATCAATCCCGCATTGGAAGTGGACGGCGTGCTCATCACCATGTACACCAAGACACTGCACTGCGAAGAGGTCTGCCAGCGCATTTACGAGGCGTTCAGCGAAAAGGTGTTCCACACGTTCATCTCCCGCTCCATCAAACTGCCCGATTCCACGGTTGCCGCCGCGCCCGTGGTGGTCTATGCACCTGAGCACAAGACATCAAAGGAATACCGTGAGGTGGCACGTGAGCTCATTGCTCGCGGCATCGTGGCGTAACGATTGTTTCGATAAACGATGAATGAGACTTCCCTTTCTCGGATCCCCTCTCTGAGGGAAGCTGGCTCGCGTAGCGAGGCTGAGGGGAGCTCCGCGGAAGCCGAAATCAGCACGGAGGAATCCGCCACCTCCGGCTTCCAAGTCAACCTCGAAGTCTATTCCGGTCCGTTCGATGCCTTGCTCGGCATGATCGCCAACAACAAACTCGAGCTGACCGAAGTTTCTCTCTCCTCGATCACCGAGGAATTCCTGACATACGTGCGGGGGCTCGATTTCACGAAAAACATGGATGAGGCCAGCGCCTTTCTCGATATCGCCTCTATTCTGGTCGAGGCCAAAAGCGTGGCGATTCTGCCCGGCAGCGAAGACAGCCAGCACGATGAGCAAAGCCTTGAAGCACTGCGCGAACGCGATTTGCTGTTCGCCCGACTCCTCCAATACCGCGCCTACAAGCAGGCCGCAGGTGACTTCCGGGCGCGTATCGCCGCCAACTCCGGCCGATTCCCGCACCCGGCGGCCATGGACGAGGGCATTGCCGCCATGCTGCCTGAGCTGGTATGGACGCTGACCCCGCTCGAACTCGCCCAACTGGCCGCCCAGGTCATCGCCAACGCGCCCGCCTCCGAAGTATCGATTCACCAGCTGCACGTGCCGCTGGTCGATCTGCGGGCCCAATCGCTGGTGGTGCGCGACCGACTGATCGCGGCACTGGAATTCAAGGGAGACCAGTCGATGTCGTTCAGCGAATTGACCCGGGACTGCACTTCTCGTATTGAGGTGGTGGCTCGGTTCATGGCCGTGCTCGTGTTCTTCAAACAAGGTGTGCTGCAGTATCAGCAAGATGGTCCGTTTGCCGAACTGCATCTGAGGTGGGTGCCCGGCGTAGACGAAACGATGAGCGACGTGAACATTTCCGAAGGCGATTTTGCGTAAGGACGGCGACTGGTGACTGAGCGGATTGACGCAACGAATGCAACCGAACACATGGCGGATACGGAATCGACGGCTGGATCCGCAAAGGCCGCGGTGAGGGGAGTGGAGGAGGCGCGTCCCCAATACGTGGATTTCACGGTAGACGTTTTTCCCGGCGGGCTGCCCGCATGTCTGGAAGCGATTCTGATGGTCTCCGACCAGCCGCAGACCGCCACCGAGCTGGCCCGTATTTTGGCATTGGACCGCAACACAGTCGAAGGGGCATTGCAAGCCCTGCACGATGACTATGAGGGCGATGAATCCCGTGGCATCCGCCCGCGCGGCTTCGAACTGCGCCGCACCGCTCGTGGCTGGCAGTTCGCCAGTCGCGCCGCGTTCGAGCCGGTCGTCTCATTATTCGTCACCGACGGCCAGACTGCGAGACTCAGTCAGGCCGCACTGGAGGCGCTTGCCATCGTGGCCTATCGCCAGCCCGTCACCCGAGCCCAAGTGGCCGCGATCCGCGGTGTCAACTCCGATGGCGTGATTCGCTCGCTCACGGTACGCGGCCTTATCAAGGAAGACGGCGTGGACCCCGAATCCCGCGCGGCCCTTTTGGTCACCTCCGAGTTCTTCCTCGACCAAATGGGACTGAAGAGTCTCGACGAACTACCCTCCCTGGCGCCGTTCCTCCCGCCCGTCGCCGAAATGACACAGTCGAAATCGGAAGACGCGGACGTGATTTCGTAGCGATTGGGGCCCGCTACCTGACCAATATTCGTGCGCTAGACCATCCAATATGTGATTTATGGTCATTGTGACTATAAGTAGTGCTATGCTCTCAATGCAGGGAGAACAACCGGTATGGAAAGAGGCATGGCATGGGATTCGGCAATGTGTCCGAGCGCCGCAGCGCACCGCCACAGGTCGGCGTGTCAGTGGTGATTCTGGCACTCGGCCCGAAAGGCGATACCGGCAACAGTGCCGCCGATTCCGGCAACGCCGCGAACTCGGCCCATTCCCGTCTCTGGTTGCCCTTGGTCAAGCGCGTCCGTCAGCCGTTCCTGGGCTGCTGGGCATTGCCCGGCGGCGACCTGCGCTCCGACCGGTCGTTGGAACAGTCTGCCTACGCGGCCCTCGAATCGACCACAGACCTGCACCCGCGATACCTCGAACAGCTGTACACCTTTGGAGGCCCGACCCGGTCTCATGGCGGATTACCCATGGTATCCGTCGTGTACTGGGCGCTCGTCGGCCAGACCGAGGCCGCGGGCTTCGAGGATGGTGACAACGTACGATGGTTCCCCGAAGACGAACTGCCCGAGCTGGCGTTCGACCATCGCCAGATCATCGACTACGCGCTGCTCCGCCTGCGCTCCAAAATCGAATACTCCGACGTGGCCACCCGACTGCTCGGCCCCACGTTCACCCTGCGCCAACTGCACGGCGTCTATGAGGCGATTGGCGGCGAAACCCTCGACTTGGCGAACTTCCGCCGCAAAATGCTTGCCTCGGGAGATCTTGAAGACACCGGGGAGAAGGTGCGCGAAGGCCGCCAACGACCGGCCACCGTCTACCGCTACATCCCCAAACGACTTGTCGAGAACGGTACGCCCCACGAATCCGATGGCGACGACATCGTGGAACTGTCCAGACAAGGCGAGCGTGAAGACGCTCTCGACGCGCTGATCCCATCCGCGCGCATCTGATTTTTCCCGCCGACCCGCTTCGGGCCGGCATCACAGACGTATATAGGAAAGGAACCGCTATGACCGCACTATCCACTGCGCCGTCCGTTGACGAGATCATCGCCAAGCTGGGCGCGCAAAGCACCTGCGATGCAGGACTGACCCAGGACCCATGGCACTTCGACACCACCACACCCAGCTACGGTCCCGGTGCCTCGATGCTCGACCGTCTGCCCGCCAACGCGCCGCGTCAGCAGGTGCTGCCGGACGAATACCGCAAGGCCTCCGACGAGGAGCTGCAGCAGCGCATCACCGACGCCAAGCAGCGTCTTGGCTCCAAACTGTTGATTCTGGGCCACTTCTACCAGCGTGACGAGATCATCAAGCACGCCGATTTCGTGGGCGACTCCTTCCAGCTGGCCAAGAACGCCACCGAACGCCCGGACGCCGACCACATCGTGTTCTGCGGCGTGCACTTCATGGCCGAAACCGCCGACATCCTCTCCACGCCCGAACAGAGCGTGACCCTGCCCAACCTGTCCGCCGGCTGCTCGATGGCCGATATGGCCAACATCGACCAGGTCCAGGAATGCTGGGACCAGCTCGGCGAGATCTGCGGCACCCAGCCGGACTCCGATGGCTTGCAGCAGATCATCCCGGTCACCTACATGAACTCATCCGCCGCGCTGAAGGCGTTCTGCGGACGCAACGGCGGCATCGTATGCACCTCGTCCAATGCGCACGCCGTGCTGGAATGGGCGTTCGCCCGCGGCAAGCGCGTGCTGTTCTTCCCGGACCAGCATCTGGGCCGCAATACCGCCCGCGCGATGGGCATTCCGCTGAACGAGATGCCGCTGTGGGATCCGTTCAAGGCACAGGGCGGCGCCGCCGATCCGGCCGACTACGCCCGCGCCAAGATGATTCTGTGGAAGGGCTTCTGCTCTGTGCACCAGCGCTTCACCGTCGAACAGGTCGAACGCGCCCGCAAGGCATACCCGGGCGTCAAGGTGATCGTGCACCCCGAGTGCTCGATGCAGGTGGTCGACGCCGCCGACGGCACTGGCTCCACCGCGTACATCGTCAAGGAGATTGCCAACGCACCCGCCGGATCCGCCATCGCCGTGGGCACCGAAATCAACCTGGTGAACCGTCTGGCCGCGCAGTACCCGGACAAGACCGTGTTCTGCCTGGACCCCGTGGTCTGCCCCTGCTCCACGATGTACCGCATCCACCCGGCTTACCTGGCTTGGGCTTTGGAGAACCTCGAAGCCGGCAACGTGGTCAATCGCATCACCGTGGACGAAGACACCGCCCGCGAAGCCAAGGTGGCGCTGGAGCGCATGCTGCGCGTTCACCCGTGACATGCTTCTAGCTCCCCCTCCCTGAGGGGAGCTGTCACCGTAGGTGACTGAGGGGGAGCGGATGACGCAAAAACAGAGGAAAGCAACACAATGAGCAACACTGAAATCGTCGTCGTGGGCGCAGGCGTCGCCGGACTGTCCGCGGCACTGGCCGTGGCCGGCACCGGACACGACGTGACCTTGGTAACCAAGGCCGAACTGGTGGAATCGAACACCTATCATGCGCAGGGCGGCATCGCTGCGGCCATCTTCTCCGACGACGACCCGAAGCTGCACGCCGCCGACACCATGGCCGCGGGCCACGGCCTGTGCGACCCGAAGGCCGTGGACATCCTCACCCGTGAGGGTGCGGAGCGCGTCCGCGAGTTCGCCGCGGCCGGCGTCCACTTCGACCGCGACGCGCAGGGACACATGCTGCGCGGCCTGGAAGCGGCTCATTCGCGCGCCCGCGTGGTGCATGCCGGGGGAGACGCCACCGGCAAAGTGCTCGAACTGGACGTCTCCGCCATGGTGCGCAAGAACCCGCGCATCCACATCATCGAGAACGCATTCCTCAAAGACCTCATCGTGCGGGACGGCCACATCGCCGGCGTCCGCCTGCTGATCGACGGGCAGGACAAGGATCTGTCCGCCGACCGGGTGATCTTGGCCGCCGGTGGAGCAGGCCGTATGTACCCGTACACCACCAATCCGCCGGTCGCCACCGCGGACGGCCTCGCCGCCGCATGGCGTGCGGGCGCCCAGGTCGCCGATCTGGAGTTCTACCAGTTCCATCCCACCGCCATGGCCGTGGGCGAGCACTTCCTCGTCTCCGAAGCCGTGCGCGGCGAAGGCGCGGTGCTGCTGGACGAACACGGCCACCGGTACATGAGGGACATCGATCCGCGCGCCGAACTCGCACCGCGCGACGTCGTGGCCCGCGAGAACTTCCGCGTGATGCAGGCGCAAGGCGGCAAGCCCGTGATGCTCGACGTGTCGCCGATGACCCGCGAGAACCCCGACCTGGCCAGCTTCCTGGCCCACCGATTCCCGACCATCGACGCCTATACGCGTTCGCTTGGCTTCGACTGGAGCAAGGAGCCGATCCCGGTGGCGCCCGCCGCGCACTACTACATGGGAGGCATTCGCACCGATCTGAACGCCCGGACCTCCATCCCCGGCCTGTACGCGGCCGGCGAATGCGCCCGCACCGGTGTCATGGGCTCCAACCGCCTTGCCTCCAACTCGCTGCTCGAAGGACTTGTCTACGGACGCCGCGCCGGTCTTGCCGCCGTCGCGGACGGTGACGACGCGGTCTGGGCACCCGAACCGTTCCTGAACTCCGCCACCGGTGCCGTGTTCGACCATGCGCCGATCGCGCTGGCCGCTCCTGCCGCTACGGCTGCTGCTGACGATACCGCCGCCGACAAGGTCTGGGACCGTACCCGCATCCAGAACACCATGTGGCATGGCGTCGGCGTGCTGCGCGACGAGGCCGGACTGAAAACCGCCATCGCCGAACTCGGCCAAGGCCTCGCCGCCGCAAACGCCCAGGCTGATGTAAACGCCGATGGTGCTGCAAGCAGCGTTGAGGCTTTGGAGAACCGCAACATGCTCACCGTAGGCTATGTGGCCGCCATCGCCGCGCTCGCCCGCACCGAGTCGAGAGGCGCCCACGCCCGCACCGACTACAGCGAGCCAGTCGACAACTGGGCCCACTCCGTCGCCTACATCAAGGACTAACCCATGCTCACATCACACATCATCCGCGTCGCCGTCGAAGCGGCGCTCGCCGAAGACGCGCCCTACGGCGACATCACCTGCGAGACCACCATCCCCGCGGACGAAACCGGCTCGGCCCACCTCACCGCACGCGAAAACGGCGTGATGAGCGGCATCGACGTGTTCGCCGCAGCCTTCGCCGCGCAGAACCCGGCCGTCACCGTCACCGCCGCCATCAAGGACGGCAAACGATTCCAGCGTGGCCAGGTACTCGCCACCGTGGAAGGTCCGGTACGCGACCTGCTCACCGCCGAGCGCATCGCCCTCAACTTCACCCAGCGCATGAGCGGCATCGCCACCATGACCGCCGCCTTCGTGGACGCGGTGAACGCCATCTACGGCGATGACTATGACGGACCCGTCACCCGGCCACGCCGCTACGAGCGCACCCGCATCGTCGATACGCGCAAAACCACGCCCGGCCTGCGCCCGTTCGAGAAATACGCCGTGGTCTGTGGCGGTGGCCACAACCATCGCTACGGACTGTCCGACGCGGTCATGATGAAGGACAACCATCTGGCGGCGCTCGCCGCGCGCGGCATCGACCTGGCCGGCGCGATCCGCCACGTGCGCGAACAGGTGGGCCACACCACGCATATCGAAGTGGAAGTCGACCGCCTTGACCAGATTCCCGCCGTGCTCGCCGGCGGAGCGGACACCATCATGCTGGACAATTTCTCGCTCGACGACACCCGTCGCGGCGTGGAGCTCATCGACGGCAAGGCCATCGTGGAAGCCAGCGGCAACATGAGCCTGGAGCGAGTGCCAGCCGTGGCCGCCACCGGCGTGGACGTGATCTCCGTGGGTGCGCTCACCCACTCCGTGCGTAGCATCGACCTCGGATTGGATTGGAACTAGTCATGGCCGATACCCCCAACACGTCCAGCGAAGCCGGCGAACTGTACCTGGACGCCGCCGCCACCGAACCAGTGAGCCCGGCAGTCATCGAGGCCATGACCCCGTTCCTGACTGAGGCCTACGCCAATCCGGCCAGTGTGCACCAGCCTGGCAAAACCGCGGCCCGCGCGCTGGACGCGGCCCGCGCATCATTTGCCGCGGCATTGGGCGCCCGGCCGGATGACGTGATCTTCACCTCAGGCGGCACCGAATCGGACAATCTGGCCATCAAAGGCATTGCCATGGCCCGCATGCGCAAGCTGGGCCTGCGGCCGGTCTACGGACTCGACGAAACCGATGGCAAACAGCTGGCAAGCAGCCGCCCGCGCATTATCATTTCCGCTATCGAGCACCCGGCCGTGGCCCAATCGGCGGCATGGCTGCACGAATGGTTCGGTTTCGAAGTCGTGCGCATTCCCGTGGATGCGCAAGCACATCTCGATCTCGACGCACTTGAACGCGAGCTCGACGGCGAGGCCAGCGAACGTACCACGATGGTCTCCACCATACTTGCCAACAACGAGGTCGGCACCGTGGAACCCGTGGAGGAACTGGTCCGCATCGCCCATGCGCACGGCGTGCCCATCCATGTGGACGCCGTACAGGCCGCCGGCCAGATTCCGATTCGTTTTCGTGACTGGGATGTGGACGCTCTGTCCGTATCCGGACACAAATTCGGCACGCCCAAAGGTCTGGGCGCACTGCTGGTACGCGGCCGCACGCCCATCGAACCGGTGCTGTCCGGCGGCGGGCAGGAACGCGGCCTGCGCTCCGGCACACAGAACGTGGCCGGTGCCGTGGCGCTCGCCATCGGACTCAATGAATCGAATGCGCGCATGCAGGCGCAGTACCGTGAATTGGTCGCGTCCCGAGACATGCTCATCGATGCGGTTCGCCGGGTCGTGCCCCGCGCCGACCTGACCGGCGACCCCGTGCGCCGTCTGCCCGGTCATGCCTCCTTCGTCTTTCCCGGCGTCACCGGCGAGGCGCTGCTCGTCGACCTGGACGCGCGTGGCATCGCTGCCTCATCCGGCTCGGCCTGCGCCATCGGGCGCCACGAGATTCCTGCCACGTTGCTGGCGATGGGCCTCGAACCGTCCGTCGCCAAATCGGCATTGCGCATGACGTTCCGCAGGCCATTGGCCCGCGAGCAGATCGAACGGGTCAGCCTGGCCCTCGAAGAGTCCTATGCCGGCCTGACCCGGCGTTGACCCGGCACCGTCGGGTCCGGCCCGGACAATCCGCGGGGGAGCGCTCGCCGTGTGGTCAAGCCGTGCAAGTATCATCGTGACGGTTTGTGTGCAGGTATACATAACACCTCAGAGTAGATACTCAAGTACTCGAGAACGCAAGTACCGAACGATTACGCAAAAGAATCAGCATTAAGAGAGGTTTCGATGGCGGTTCGTGGAGATATCCGTAATGTGGCGATTGTGGCTCACGTCGATCACGGCAAGACCACCCTGGTCAATGCCATGCTTCAGCAGTCGCACGTGTTTTCCGAGCGTGAGGAAGTGCCGGATCGTGTGATGGATTCCAACGATCTGGAACGCGAGAAGGGCATCACCATCCTCGCCAAGAACACGGCCGTGGAATACACCGGTCCGCTGGCCGCCAAGTACGGCCACCCGGAGGGCATCACCCTCAACATCATCGACACCCCCGGCCACGCCGACTTCGGTGGCGAGGTCGAGCGCGGCATCTCCATGGTCGACGGCGTCGTGCTGCTCGTGGACGCCTCCGAAGGCCCGCTGCCGCAGACCCGATTCGTGCTGCGCAAGGCCCTGGAGGCCAAGTTGCCGGTCATCCTGTGCGTGAACAAGGTCGACCGCCCCGACGCCCGTATCGAAGAGGTCGTCGGCGAAACCTCCGACCTGCTGCTCGGCCTGGCCGACGACGTGCAGCACGAGGGCATCGACCTGAACCTCGACCAGCTGCTGGAGATGCCGGTCATCTACTGCGCCGCCAAGGCCGGCTACGCCTCCGTGAACCAGCCCGCCGACGGTGGCCTGCCAGACAACGACAACCTCGAGCCGCTGTTTGAGGCCATCATCTCCACCATCCCGGCCCCCGAATACGAGGAAGGCGCCCCGCTGCAGGCTCACGTGGCCAACATCGATTCCTCCGACTTCCTCGGCCGACTCGGTCTGGTCCGTATCTACAACGGCACCCTTGAGAAGGGCAAGACCTACGGCCTGTCCCGTGTGGACGGCTCCCTCGAGAACTTCCGCGTCTCCGAACTGCTGCGCACGCAGGGCCTCGAGCGCACCCCGGTCGAGTCCGCGGGCCCCGGCGACATCGTGGCCGTTGCCGGCGTTAACGACATCATGATCGGCGAGACCATCGTCGACCCCAACGACCCGAAGCCGCTGCCGCTCATCCATGTGGACGATCCGGCCATCTCCATGACCTTCGGCACCAACGACTCCCCGCTGGCCGGCACCGAGGGCAAGGACCACAAGCTCACCGCCCGCATGATCAAGGATCGTCTGGACCGCGAGCTCATCGGCAACGTCTCCATCAAGGTGTTGCCCACCGACCGCCCCGACGCCTGGGAGGTCCAGGGCCGTGGCGAGCTGGCGCTGGCCGTGCTCGCCGAGCAGATGCGTCGCGAAGGCTACGAGCTGACCGTCGGCCGTCCGCAGGTGGTCACCAAGAAGATCGACGGCGTGGTCAACGAGCCGATGGAAAACACCACCATCGACGTGCCAGAAGAGTACATGGGCACCGTCACCCAGCTCATGGCCGACCGCAAGGGACGCATGGATGGCATGACCAACCACGGCTCCGGCTGGGTCCGTCTGCAGTTCACCGTGCCGTCCCGTGGCCTGATCGGCTTCCGCACCGCGCTGCTCTCCGCCACTCGCGGCACCGGCATCTCCTCCTCCATCTCCGCCGGCTACGCGCCGTGGGCCGGCGCCATCACCATCCGTCAGAACGGTTCCATGGTTTCCGACCGCAAGGGTATCGCCACCCCATACGCCATGCAGCGTCTGCAGGCCCGTGGCAACTTCTTCGTCGAACCGCAGTCCCCGGTGTACGAGGGCCAGGTCGTGGGCGTGAACAACAAGCCCGACGAGCTGGACGTGAACATCACGCTGGCCAAGCATATGACCAACATGCGTTCCTCCACCGCCGACGTGCTGGAGACCCTGACCCCGCCGATCAAGATGAGCCTTGAGGAGTCCCTGGACTTCGCCAACGAGGACGAGTGCGTGGAGGTCACCCCGGAGTCCATCCGCGTGCGCAAGATCATCCTCGGCCGTGAGGACTGGTACAAGTGGCGCGCCAAGCAGCGCCGCCAGAACGCCGCGCAGCAGGGTAAGTAATCTGGTGCGGCTGTAGCCACCATTCTCTCTAGCTCCCCTCTCTGAGGGGAGCTAAGTTATAAGAGTTTACGGGTGGAAGGTTGGATGCTCAAACGTCCAACCTTCCACGCCCATAGACCTCATAATAGAGGCCATTTCATAGCATCTATTTCACACTTAATTGATCTCATCGAGAGATGAGTCAACCCACCTGCTTTTTGTTATTGGTTGATGGAGATTTGATAAATAGGCGCATAATTATTACACCAACTGCACTTATCGAACCAACGATCCACCATCCTATCATGGAAAATGAAGAGCATAATGGTGTAGTAATATAAGGATATAAAATACCGAAAGCGCCGTCGATAAAATTACTTGACGCTTCGTATTCTCCTTGCTTTCCTTGACGACGTAAAGCGTATGATACCGTCCAAGCCGCGCCATTCATAGCAATTTCAGTCAACGCTAGCAGAGCAGTGATGACACAAAAAACGAAAATAGCAGCAATTTCGTATCCATATTGAGATAGGAATAAAGAGACCGGAACCAATACTACTGCGAGTGACTGGATTAAAGCAGCACATTCGTAATCCTTAACACCTTCCAAGAAGGTTGCATTTTTACGCGTTAAAACGGTATGCAATATCGTGCCGGTGAGATTTACCATTGCCTTATGAACTCCAACTAAAACTGTTGGAAATGCAGTGAACTTTACCAGCCATACTGGCATGCCAGTATTAAATGCGTACAAAGCCAATACGGGAATATTCATCAGGATACAGGTCATGATGAACCGGGAATCACGCATAGCACCTTGAGCATTAAGATGCAGCATTTTGAAATTGATATTACGAATAGAGTTAAAAGATTTACGTAACCAATAAAATGCATTGCGAACAGATTTATTCTCTGAATGATCACGGATCCTAGGCAGTCGTAAAGCGCTTACCGACACTAAAAAACTGCTTATAGCATTTACAGCAATGGCAACGATGTACCAAGAACGCGTATTCCCCGACAATGCAAGCAAAGAACCAATCGTACCAAGAATCGTGCCAAGATAACCGTATGACGCAGTAACTGATCGTGTTGTAGCAATATCGTCGGACGGTGTATACCGTACTATCAAAATGCTTCTAGCCGGATGATAGAATGAAGATGATAATCCGGACATCGCAAGTAAAATTGTGATCGCTGCAGGATCAGTAATAAAGCATAACAAAGCCATGCACATGCCGAAGCAAATATTAGATGCACAAATAACAGATCGTGGTTCCAAACGATCGGTAATCGTACCGCAGCATGCAGAGCCGATCATCATTCCCGCAGCCATTGCACATCCGCTCACGGTTAGCCATAACGTACTAAATTTCAAAATGCCAGTAACATATACCGACCACGTCGATACCATTGCAACGGAACCTATGTTATTGAGCAGTGTATTGAAACACATAATACGTAATGCTGAATCCAACTCCGTAATACGCACGATGGCGATCTTATGTAAAAGATTATTTAGATATACCATAAAAATGATTCTAAAACTCAAGAAATCGGATGAGGCATATTTGATGTTTGATTTAACGATGTCGTAAACATATTGCATTCATCACGGACCCCAAACATTAGTGGAATACAGTGCTCCGAATAAGTACACCCTTCATGCTTGCATAGATAAGAAAATTACGTTACTTGCATCTCGCATTGTGAAGGTTAAGTCATCACAAACTACATAGTCACGCAAAGCCAGCACTCCTGACGAGCTGGAACAAACACCGGAGAACAAACCCGATAATGGCCGAGATCGGCCTGCCTGACCCCGAATACAGCGAACCCAACAACTTCATGGTCAAACTTGTCCTGCGCAACAACATTCGGCAGTGCGTACCCTACCTCAACGACACTGAGGGCATGACCATCAGGAAGGTCATTGCGGAGCTCGGGTACCCGTCCGAGGGGGCGCTGGTGAAATGGGTTCGCGAGGATCCGCGCGACGCGGGCTGCACGCCGACGAGCGTGTACCAGTGGATGCACCGCTACCACAGCGAGGGGATACTGGGCCTGATGAACGCAAGAAACGCGCCGATGCCCGCTGAACCGATGCCCGGGTCCGGCGGAGACGGCGTGGAGGGGCTGCGCCGGCAGGTGGAGGCCCTGCGGTTGGAGAATGCGGTGATGAGGGAGACGATCAATGTTTTATTCCTCGCCAAGTCATATCCCCACCTATACTGAAACGCATGACTGTGAAGAGCACTGCTGAACTGCGTCCGTGGTCGTATCGCCAGAACGCGCTGGTCAAATCGTTGATCACGATTGCGGCGGGCGTGGCTTCCGCCTTTGTGGGCACGTTCGCCCACCGTATGGGTGCAGAACTGAGTGTTCCGTATGGTCTGGTGCTGGCATTTCTGCTGATCGGCCTATCGACATGGTGCGCCCGTTCGCGCATGGGCGCGGTCGGACTGGCCCTGCACCTCATCGCCTCCTCGCTGACCGCATGGGGCATGGCACTGACCACCACATCCGGCAAAGCGCTCATCGTCGCCGGATTCCAAGGCGACATGCCGTTCTTCTCCCAGCATGCCGGCTACATCTGGCTGTACGGCCTGATACTGGTCCAAGTCGTCCTGCTCATTCTTCCCGCCCGCTGGTTCGTTATTCCCACTCATTCTGAATCGCGCGCGTAACTATATATGGCGGCACATTTCCGGGAATGCGTCGCGTATCGGCGGGCGTAGGGGATTACGGCCGCTACCATAGAACCTTATGGCACGCATGAAACTGTTTTACTTGGGCCCGGAAGGCACCTTCACCCATCAGGCGGCAATGACGGCCGCCGACCAGTTCGCCACACTCGGCGACTTCGACCTCACCGCCCTACCCGACGTGCCCGCGATCATGCAGGCCGTACAGTCGCGCCAAGGCTGGGGCGTCATCGCATGGGAAAACAACGTCGAAGGCTATGTGGTCCCGAATCTCGACGCGCTGATCGACGCCCCCGACGTGGCCGGCTTCGCCCGGATCAGTGTGGACGTGGCCTTCAACGCCTTCACCGTGCGCGGCCACAGCATCTGCGATTGCACCGGCAACCCCGTCAGCGCCCACCCGCACGGCCTGGCCCAATGCACCCGGTTCATCGCCGAACACCATTTGCAGCCCGAACCCGCATCCTCCAACGCCGCCGCCTGCCGCGACCTGAAGCCTGGCCGCGTGGCGCTCGGCCCCAGCATCTGCGGCGAACTCTACGATCTCGACACCCTCGCCGAACATGTGCAGGATTTCGATGGCGCGCACACCGAATTCCTTGTCATCGCCCCGCGTGATGTGGTCCAGGAATTCAACGCCCGCGCCCACCGCAATGACGCCGGCGACTTCGAAACCATCATCACCTTCATCCCGCTGGTCACCGGCCCTGGCGTGCTCGCCGACCTGCTGGACGTCCTGCGTGATGCGGGGCTGAACATGACCAGCTTCATCTCGCGCCCGATCAAAGGCCACGACGGAACCTACAGCTTCATCGCCACCCTTGACGCTGCCCCCTGGGAGCCAAGATTCCGCACCGCACTGGAAGAGATCGCCGGACACGGCGACTGGGCAAAAACCTTGGCCGTCTACCCGCGCCGCGAACGCCCGAACCCGCCGGTCGACGCCTGGATGCTGCCCGAGGGCGGCGTCCACATCACCAATCGCGCGTCGGAAGGCTGGCAGTACGCCGAGGGAGCAAGGAAGGAACTGCTGTGGTAGACACAGTCGGAATCGTCGGACTCGGATTGATTGGCGGCTCGCTCGCACGCCGCCTGACCGAGCGCGGCGTACGCGTCATCGCGTGGAACCATCGCTCGCACCCCTACGCCCAGGCCGAAGCCGATGGCATTTTCTGCAAGAGCACGCTCTCCGAACTCATGGATGCCGAGCCGGATGTGGTCGTGCTGTGCAATCCGCTCAAGGCGATGCCCTCAATCCTCGCCGCCCTAGCCCCGCTTATGGGCGACCATCCGAACACCACGCTCACCGACGTGGGCTCAGTCAAGGGCATGGTCCGCGATCAGGTCAAGGCTGCCGCGCTGGGGAAGTGCTACGTCGGTGCCCATCCGATGGCCGGCAACGAACTGTCCGGCTGGCAGGCCGCCGACCCGCATCTGTACGACGGGGCCCTATGGGCCATCACCGTGGACGAGTCCACGGACTACCGCCGCTTCCTCGACGTCGCCGCGATGATTACCAAGGACGTCGGCAACCGCGTCATCGTCGTGGACGACGAGACGCATGACAAGGCCGCGGCGATGATCTCCCACATGCCGCATGTGGTGTCCACCGCGCTGATCAACGAACTGGTCGCCAACCCGGACCGCAACATCGCCGCCGCACTGGCTGCCGGCTGCTGGAGGGACATGACCCGCGTGTCCCTGACCGACCCGGACCGCACGCGCGCGATGGTCGAGGAAGACTCGCTGAACGTCGAAGTGCTGCTGCGCCGCATGGCGGCACGTCTGACCGATATGGCCGACCAACTGCACGCTGGTGCCGACGGCGAGCAGGATGTGATGGGATTCTTCGCCGAAGGCGACCCCTTCCGCCGGTACAAGGCCGCCGTGACGCGAGCCGGCATCACCGCTGCACAAGCTGGTACGGCCACCGCGCAGCAAGCCGGCACAACTGCCGCCGGATTCCCGGAACGCGAGCTCGCCGTCCCCGAAGCCGGCTGGCAGCAGACCTTGCTGTTCTCCGCACGCCGGGGAGAAGCCATCACCGGTTTCATCCATCCGCGTCAGGCCATCGTCCAACTGCGCCCCGCCATGTAACTGCGCCCCGCCATGTAACTGCGCCCCGCCATGCAGCCCGTGTGCAGGTTCCCCTCGCCGCCCGTCACGAAGAAGGCTGCGCGAGGGGGATGAAGTTCCCGCTTGTTTTCGTGAGAAGACCGTGTGGCTCCGCTGTTCGAAAGACCCAAAGGAGTAAGGTAGTCTGTACCGTTTTTCGGGAAACGCATAGAAGTTGATGCGGCGGATGGTTAAGGGGATGATGACGTATGACGTTACCAAGGCAGATTCCGGCCGGTGCCCGCGTGGTGGTGCGCATCACCGACGGCATTGACCCGGTCGACCACCGTATGAAGTTCCGCGACTATGTGGGGCATGTGGTTTCCTGGGATGGATACACGTTGGAGATGGTGCGTGACGCCGCCGCCAATGGTTCGCGCCCGGCCCAGAACGTGACCATCCATCAGGAACAGATCGCCACATTGAAACCCGTGCCGGAGCGGCGTAACACGCCACCCCGGCCGTAACCCAAGGCCATAAAGAATTCGGAGGAGAACGAGAGTGTCATCTACGCAGTTCGACGGCGATATCGACTCCTTCGTCTCCTATCTGAAGTCCAACCGCGGCCTGTCAGCGAATACGCTCAAAGCGTATCGCGCGGATCTCACGGCATGCCTGCACCTGTTCGAGCTGCGCGGCGTGACCGATCTGAACGAGATCACGCTGGATGATCTGCGCAGCTGGATGGCGGTGGAATCGCGCGATCACGCCCGCAGCAGCATGGCCCGCAAAACCGTGGCCGTGCGCGGGTTCTTCGCGTGGGCCTATGAGCATGGGCTGACCGCCACCGACCCGGCCGCCACACTGATGACTCCCTCGATTCCCAGCACGCTGCCCGCGGTGCTCACCGAATCCCAGGCCGAGCAATTATTGGATGTCGCTGAACATGCCGTTGCAACAAACCAGTACAAGGACGATGGGGGAGCGGCAGCCGCGTCCGGCAGCGGCAAGGCAGCTGGCAAGACAGCTGATAAGTCGGCCGATACCGTAAACCGCAGTGAGGCACCCGCCCGTGCAGACAAGCGCGACAACGCCCGAGTCACCGCCGAATCGCAGCGCAACGCCGCGATTCTCGAACTGCTGTATGCCACCGGCATCCGTGTCGCCGAACTGGTGTCGATGGATATCGCCGACATCGACTTCTCCAATCGCACCATCAAAGTCACCGGCAAAGGCAACAAGCAACGCGTGGTGCCGTTCGGACTACCCGCCCAGCGTGCGCTGGAGACTTGGCTGGAACAGGGGCGGCCGGTACTGGCCCGTACGGCAACGGATGCAGTCAAGTCCCGTGCTGCCAACGCCCTGTTCCTCGGCGCACGAGGCGGCCGTATCGACCAACGCATAGCCCGTGACATCGTGCACAGAGCGGCCCGAGAGGCCGGCGTGCCGGACATCAGCCCCCATGCGTTGCGTCATTCCGCCGCCACGCACATACTGGACGGCGGTGCCGATTTGAGGGAGGTGCAGGAGATGCTCGGGCATTCCTCCTTGAAAACTACACAACGCTATACGCACGTCTCCATCGAGCAGCTCAAGAACCGTTACGGACAGGCCTTTCCGCGGGCATGACCACTATGTGGACATTGGTTAACAAACTCAGCAAAGACTGAACCTAGCCGGCAAGAACCCCTGAATTTTACATGGGTGTAACAAAAAATACACTGCTTGTCTCCCAAGTGCGCAAAAATGACAGGTAATCAGCAACGGGGTTGGATTGTTCGAGACATCGTGAGATGCAAGTCTCACGGTGACGGGGAATCCAGCCCCGTTCGCATGAGGCGGGGCTGAGACGTCCTGCAACCTAATGAATAGGAGAAATCATATGAAGAAGAAAGCTCTTGCTTTCGCTGCCATGGCTTGCTCCGTGGCCATGCTGCTGAGCGCCTGCGGCGGCTCCAACAGCAACGCTGCCTCCGGTAACACCGCTGGCTCCAACATCATCACTGCGTACAACTCCGAAGCGCAGAACCCGCTGATCCCGGGCAACACCAACGAAACCGGCGGCAGCAAGCCGGTCGGTCTGCTGTTCTCCCAACTGGTCTCCTTCGACAAGGATGGCAAGGCTTCCAACGAAGTGGCTGAGTCCATCACCCCGAACGCTGACGCCACCCAGTACACCATCAAGCTGAAGTCCGGCTGGAAGTTCACCGACGGCACTCCGGTAACCGCTGAGTCCTTCACCAAGGCCTGGTCCTACGTGGCCAACGCCAAGAACGCCCAGAAGTGCTCCTCCTTCTTCTCCGCCATCGCCGGCTATGACGATCTGCAGAAGGATGGCCTCAAGGGTGACGAGCAGCTCTCCGGCCTCAAGGTCGTGGACGACACCACCTTCACCGTTGACCTGAACCAGTCCGACTCCGTGTTCCCGATTAAGGTCGGCTACCCGGCCTTTGCCCCGCTGCCGGAATCCTTCTACAAGGACCCGAAGGCCTTCGGCGAGGCTCCTGTGGGCAACGGCCCGTACAAGTTCTCCAAGTGGGACCACAACAAGGAAATCGCCCTCGTCAAGAACCCTGACTACAAGGGCAACGAGGACGTCAAGAACGACGGCGTGACCTTCAAGGTCTACACCGACGACTCCGCCGCCTACCGCGACATTCAGGCCGGCAACCTCGACGTGATGGAATCCGTCCCGGCCGCCTTCACCAAGACCTTCAAGACCGACAAGAAGGTCCAGGCTTACTCCGAGGCCGGCTCCGTCATCCAGACCTTCACCATCCCGTCCTCCCTTGACCACTTCAAGAACGACGAGGAAGGCCAGCTGCGTCGTCAGGCCATCTCCATGGCCATCAACCGTGACCAGCTCATCGACAAGGTGCTCAACGGCAACGCCACCGCCGCCACCGAGTTCACCTCCCCGAAGACCCCGGGCTACTCCGACTCCCTCAAGGGTGCCGACAACCTGAAGTTCAACGCCTCCAAGGCCAAGGAACTGTGGGCCAAGGCTGACGCCATCTCCAAGTACGACGGCCAGCTCACCTTCTCCTACAACGCCGATGGTGGTGCCAAGCCGATTTACGACGCCGTCGTGAACCAGCTCAAGAACAACTTGGGCATCGACGCGGCCACCAACCCGATCCCGACCTTCCAGGAATTCCGTGACGCGATCACCAACCGTCAGATGAAGGGCGCCTTCCGTACCGGCTGGCAGCCTGACTACCCGTCCGCCGAGAACTACCTGTGGCAGCTGTACTCCACCGCTGCTGCTGATGGTAACGGCTCCAACGATGGTGACTACAAGAACCCGGCCTTCGATGACCTGTGCAAGCAGGCTGCTGCCGCTTCCAGCACTGATGACGCCAACAAGCTGTACCAGCAGGCTGAGGAAATCCTTCTCAACGACCTTCCGGCCATCCCGCTGTACTACTCCAACGCCTCCGGTGTGGCTTCCCTCAACGTGAAGTCCGGCTACGCCTTCGATTGGCAGAACCTCCCGACCTACACCGAGATGTCCAAGAAGTGAGTCTGACTCACTGAACGGATACCGTTAGGTAGTTCGGAAATAAAGGGCGAGGATCGCAAGATCCCCGCCCTTTTTGTTGTGTGAGGGGTGCTTGCTCACGCCATCGGGAACCAAGTTAAAGTATCCACTATCCGACCGCAACCATGGGCATATCCACCAACATTGCCCAATCTCAAACCTTGCGTTAACGCAAATTTACATATCACAGTCCGGGCATGCGGTAAACTGTCGGAGTATTTATCGACCGGCGGGGGCGTACTATACCCTTTCTGGCCGGTCTAGGAAATAAGGAGCAACCGTATGGGTAAGTATCTTCTGCGACGCATTCTGCAGATGATCCCCGTGGTTCTCGGTACGACACTTCTGGTCTATGCCCTTGTCTTCGCCCTGCCGGGCGACCCCGTCAAGGCCATGTTCGGAGACAAGCCCGTCAATGAGGCCGTCGCAGCCCAGATCCGCGCAGAATACCATCTCGACCAGCCGTTCATCGTTCAGTACTTCATCTACCTGAAGAATGCACTGACCCTGAACTTCGGCGATACCTTCGCCGGACAGCCTGTTCTCGACGAAATCGCCCGCGCCTTCCCGGTCACCATCCGGCTCGGCCTGATGGCGTTCGTGTTCGAGGCGATCTTCGGCGTGGTCTTCGGCATCATCTCGGGCCTCAAGAAGGGCAAGTGGTACGACACCGTCATCCTGATCGTCTCCCTGCTGCTTATTTCCGTGCCGACCTTCGTCACCGGCTTCGTCATGCAGTATGTCTTTGGTATTCAGTGGACGATATTGCCGGTGACGGCAGGCGCAGACCCGGGCTTCATCGACCTGCTCATGCCGGCCATGGTGCTCGGATCGGTGTCGATGGCCTACATCATTCGATTGACTCGCTCCGAAATCTCCTCCAACATCGCCGAGGATTACGTGCGCACCGCACGTGCCAAAGGTATGTCGAACGGTCAGGTCATGCTGCGCCACGTACTGCGCAACTCCCTGATTCCGGTCGTCACCTACCTTGGTCAGGACATCGGCGCCCTGATGGGTGGTGCCATGATCACCGAGCAGATCTTCAACATCCACGGCATCGGCTTCCTCACCTACCAGTCCATTCTGAAGGGCGAGGCTAACCTGGTGGTGTCCATCGTCACGTTGCTCATGCTGATCTTCGTGGTGTGCAACCTCGTCGTCGACCTGCTGTACGCGGCCCTCGATCCGCGTATCCGTTACGCGTGAGCCGGGAGGAGTGAGCGATAATGGCAAACGAAACCACTGAGAACGAACTCAACGAGACCGGCGAACCGGGAACCGAATACTTCATGGAAACCCTGCCTGGTCAAGACCGCTACGTGGCTCCAATCGAGGAGACCCCGTTGCAGGACATCGATTCCGTCGACGAATCTGCTCCGGCCACCAGCATGTGGGCCGACGCATGGCGCACCCTGCGCCGCAACCCGCTGTTCATCATCTCCGGGCTGCTGATTCTCTTCATCATCGTGGTGGCCATCGCCCCCGGGCTGTTCACCAAGCAGGACCCGAACGCTTGCGATCTGGGCAACTCCCTGAGCCCCTCCACCGCCGGCCACCCCTTCGGCTTCGACCTGCAAGGCTGCGACGTGTACACCCGCGTGATCTACGGCACGCGCACCTCGCTGTCCGTCGGCGTGCTCTCCACGCTGCTGGTCGTGATCGTCGGTACCCTGATCGGCGCCGTCGCCGGCTTCTTCGGCGGCTGGATTGATGCAGTGCTGAGCCGTATCACCGACATCTTCTTCGCGCTGCCTATGCTGCTTGGCGCCATCGTGGTGCTTCAGATGTTCAAGACCTCCAAGTCCATCTGGAAGATCGTGCTGGTGCTGACGCTCTTCGGCTGGGTCGGCGTATGCCGTATCGCCCGAAGCGCCGTGCTGGAATCGAAGAACCTCGAATTCAACACCGCTTCCACGGCCCTCGGCTCCACGCCTGCCAGAAACCTGTTCCGTCACATCTTGCCGAACTCCCTGGCCCCGATCATCGTCATCGCCACCACCTCGCTGGCCTCCTACATCGTGGCCGAAGCCACGCTGAGCTTCCTCGGCGTCGGCCTGCCCACCACCACGGTGAGCTGGGGCGGCGACATCTCCAGCGCGCAGACCAACCTGCAGACCGATCCGATGGTGCTGTTCTACCCGTCCGCCGCACTGGCCATCACCGTGCTTGCGTTCATCATGATGGGCGACGCCGTCAAGGACGCCCTCGACCCGAAGAGCCGAACGGCCTGAGCAAGGGGAGTGGAGAAAGACAATGACTGACAATACCAACGCCACGATGCTGGCCATGCAGAAAGAACATGGCCCGCTGCTGGAAGTCCGGAACCTGGCCATCGACTTCACCACCGACACCGGCAAGCCGGTGCATGCGGTGCGAGACGCCAACTTCACCGTCTATCCCGGCCAGTGGGTGGCCATCGTGGGTGAATCCGGATCCGGCAAATCCACCTCCGCCATGGCTGTGCTGGGTCTGCTGCCCGGCACCGGTCACGTGGTCAACGGCTCCATCAAGCTCGACGGCGAGGAAATCGCCGGCGCCAAGCAGAGCGAGTTCGACAAGCTGCGCGGCACCAAGATGGGTCTCGTGCCTCAGGACCCGATGAGCAACCTCAACCCGGTGTGGCGTATCGGCACCCAGGTCAAGGAGGCGCTGAAGGCCAACAACATGGACGTGGACCATGAGAAGCGCTCCGCCCTCGCCAAGGCTCTGGCCGGCGACGAGGTCGAAGTCAAGGGCAACGACGACGAGACCTTCCTCGGCGCCAAGGAACTGCCCGAGCTCATGACCGAGGCCAAGAAGGCTTTGACCGAAGCCGGCGTGTCCGGCGAGGACTTCGACAAGGTCGTCGCCCGCTTCACCAACGAATGGGTTCCGGGCTCCGAAACCCGTTGGCGCGTGGCCGACGACCTCATCAAGGCCGGCGTGGCCGATGATCAGGCTTGGTACCTGGCCAAGAAATACGTCATCGGCTCCACGATGGAAGACCGCATCGCGGGCCTCCTGTCGGAGGCCGGACTGCCCGATGCGGCCACCCGCGCCCGCCAGTTCCCGCACGAATTCTCGGGCGGCATGCGCCAGCGCGCCCTCATCGCCATAGGCCTGGCCTGCAGACCCGACCTACTGATCGCTGACGAGCCGACCTCCGCCCTCGACGTGACCGTGCAGAAGCGCATCCTCGACCACCTGCACATGCTCACCGACTCGTTGGGCACCGCCGTGCTGTTCATCACCCATGATCTGGGTCTCGCCGCCGAGCGCGCCCAGCACATTGTCGTGATGTACAAGGGACAGGTCGTCGAATCCGGACCGTCCCTGGAAGTGCTCCAGCACCCGCAGCACCCGTACACCAAGCGACTCGTGGCCGCCGCCCCGTCGCTGGCCTCCCAGCGCATCTTCTCCGCCAAGGAGCGCGGTGAGAACGCGGACGCCCTGCTCGATCACCACATCGCCGGCGAAAGCACGCTTGAGAAGAGCGAGCACATCATCACCGTCGACCACTTGACCAAGGAATTCAAGCTGCCCCGCAAGAAGGAGATGTTCAAGGCCGTCGACGACGTGTCCTTCTCCGTCAAGCGCGGCACCACCCTGGCCATCGTGGGCGAATCCGGTTCCGGCAAGTCCACCGTGGCGAACATGGTGCTTCACCTCCTGAAGCCCACTTCCGGCAAGGTGTTCTACGAAGGCCGCGACACCTCCACGTTCAAGGCCAAGGATCTGCTCGGTTTCCGCCGCCACGTGCAGCCGGTGTTCCAGAACCCCTACGGTTCGCTCGACCCGATGTACTCCATCTTCCGTTCCATCGAGGAGCCGCTGCGCATCCACAAGATCGGCGATTCCAAGTGGCGAGCCAACCGTGTCAAGGAACTGCTGGACATGGTCGAGATGCCGGCTTCCGTGATGGGCCGTTACCCGAACGAGCTTTCCGGCGGCCAGCGTCAGCGCATCGCCATCGCGCGAGCCATGGCCCTGGACCCGGACGTGATCGTGTGCGATGAGGCCGTGTCCGCCCTCGATGTGCTGGTGCAGGATCAGGTGCTGCGCCTGCTCAACGACCTGCAGGCCGAGAAGGGTCTGAGCTACCTGTTCATCACCCATGATCTGGCCGTGGTCCGCCAGATCGCCGACGAGGTTGTGGTGATGCAGCACGGCAAGCTCGTGGAGCACGCCACCACCGACGAGGTCTTCGACCACCCGCAGAAGCAGTACACCCGAGACCTGCTCGACGCCATCCCCGGCGGCAAGCTCCAACTCGGTCTGGACTGATAATCTGCGTTTGAGCGCATTGTATTGGGTTCTTTCCATCCGTGGAAAGAACCCAATATTCGTATGTGCAGGTTTGCATGATGGTTCGCGTGGGACGAAAACGCAAAAATTGGTGTTTTCCCGATGTTGTCCCACAATTTGTGGGACAACATCAACATCAATCGATAGACATGAGTGTTGTCCCACAGCAGATTTCTCACGAAGCCCGGAATTACGCCATTCTTAGTGTGGTCGATAATTACTCATGATGCGGGGTGTGGGACGGCCCGCGAAAATCGTCGATTTTCGGATGTTGTCCCACGGAATACGTCATACCTCGTATGTGATCGTGAGTGGGGCGTGATCGGACCAGCGTTTGTCATACGTGGGAGCCTTGTCGATGACGAATCCGCGTGCGGTCTCCGCCAACTCGGGCGTGGCGAACTGGTAGTCGATTCTCCAGCCGACATTGTTGTCGAAAGCGCGCCCTCGTTGGCTCCACCAGGTGTATGGCCCCTGAATGTCGCCGGCCAACGAACGCATCACATCCACGAACTCGTATTCGTCCAGCCATTTGTCCACGTAGGCACGTTCTTCGGGCAGAAATCCGGCGTGCTTCTCATTGGCCTTGGCGTTCTTGATATCAAGCGGCGTGTGCGCGATGTTGAAATCGCCGCAGAGCACGGCCTGTTTGCCGCCATGCGCAGCCTCGTCCCGCAACGCTCCCATGCGCTTCAGCATCGTGTCCAGAAAACGGTACTTCTGTTCCATTTTGGTCGGATCGTCAGTGTTGCCGGCATGCACATATACGGATGCCACGGTGATCGCGTAGCCTTCAGGCGTTTTGACATCGGTTTCGATCCAACGCCCTGAATCCACATCCTCGCTCAGACCTGGCAGACCATATCGCTTGTCAAGCACTTCCAAGTCGGTGAGCAGTCCGACTCCCGCGCGGCCTTTCACCCGGCAGACCTCGTTCATGGCATGGAGGTTGGCCGGTGCCTCGATCTTGCCGGCGGTGGCGTATTCGAAACCAAATTCATCGAAAATAGAATCGACATCGTCTTGAGGCGCGCGAACCTCCTGTATGCACCAGACATCCGGCGCATGCTTGCCGGCCCAATCCTCGATGCCCTTGCGTTTGGCCGCACGAATGCCGTTGACGTTAGACGTGGTAATGGTGATGGTCATGCGGCCATACTATTTTGGCCTCCCTACGAATCGAACCGGACATCGGCGGCCGCGATGCTCAGCTTTCTCTAAGCCTGAGTGCTAGTGTTAGCAAGGTTGCAACCGTTATACGAAACGAGGAATCATGGGACTGTTCGGATTCGGCAAGAAGAAGAGCAAGAAGGAAGCCGAGCCGGCCGTTGAGCCTGTCGATGAAGACAAGGTGGCCGCCGAGGCCGCAAACGCCGCAGCAAAGGCGGAAAGCGCTGAAACCGTATTGGCGGAGCCATCCAGCGAATACCAGGGCCGCGGAGAAGAGCGAGGCCCGTGGGACGTCAATGATGAGGACGTGCCCGATTATGACGATTATCTGGATCTCGGTGCCTACTACCTGCCCTTCCTCCAGGGCATTCAGCTGCGTATCAAGGCCAACCGCGCCACCCAGCAAGTGCTTGGCTCCACCATCACCTTCGGCTCCTCCAGCCTGGAGATCGAAGCCTTTGCCGCACCCAAGACCCTGGGACTGTGGGACGACGTTCGCGGTGACCTGCTTGAAGCCAACAAGGCCTCTTCTGAAGTGGACGGTGTGTTCGGCACCGAGCTGAAGCTGCCGGTCAATGTCAAGGGCGGCAAGACCGTGAACACGCGCATCGTTGGTGTGGACGGCCCGCGCTGGATGCTGCGTGGCATCTTCTCCGGCAAGGCTGCTATCGATCCGGACAGCCCGGAGACCGAGGCGCTGAACAAGTTCTTCGCCGGCATCGTCGTCGAGCGTGGCGAGGAGCCTTTGGCGCCGCGCGATCTGATCCCGATGCATCCGCCGGTCGCCCCCGTCGAGCGCAAGGCCGCGGCCGAAGCCGGCGAGCAGAACGGCAAGGAACACTTCAAGGACATTCCGGACAACAAGCCGAAGGGTCCGCTGAGCCAGGACCAGCAGACCGAAGTGAAGACCACGCTGTCTCGCGGCCCGATGTTCTCCGAAGTTCGCTGATCTATAGGAAGAGACTTGGCAAACAACAAACGCACCGGTTTGTCCGCGCTGGCCGACGCCGGCAATGACGGCGGGGACTTCTCCGTCATTGATGCCATCGGCGGCCCTCGCGGCGTCATCGAATCCATGCTGCCTGGCGTGGTGTTCGTCGTACTGTTCGTGGCCACGAGCAATCTGAATCTCACCATTGCGGTTTCGGCCGTGTTGGCGGTATTGCAGGTTATTGTGCGACTGATTCAGCGCCAGTCGGTAATGGGCGCGGTCTCTGGTCTGGTGGCGGTAGGCATCTGCCTGATTTGGGCATGGCAGACTCATGAGGCCCGCAATTACTACATCTTCGGATTCATTACCAATGCCGGCTATGCCGCGTTGCTTGCCGTGTCGCTGATTGCGCGCGTGCCCGGACTGGGTTTGGTCGTCGAATTCATCCGTAGCCTGCCCACCGAGCATTTCAAGGCATGGTTCCATGACTGGATGGACGACAAGGCCCTGAAACGCGCCTATATGATTGTCACCGGCCTGTGGGTCGGTCTGTTCCTGCTGCGGCTGGTGGTGCAGGTGCCGCTGTATCTGACCAACCATGTGGCTGCACTCGGCGTGACCCGCCTGCTCATGGGCATTCCGTTCTGGGCATTGGCGATTTGGGTGAGTTACCTCATTATTGCCACGCCGATGCACCGGCATAAGGTCGCGGCTAAGAAGATACAGACTGAAGTCGCTGTTGATGCCGAATCCGAGGCAAACAATGCCGAACTCGAACCGAGCGCAACCGGAAAGGACGATGATGCAAGCTGAAGTTCGTATCGAACGATACGCCGACCAAGGCCGCTGCGTGGCCCATATCGACGGTCGTGTGGTGTTCGTCCGCTTCGCCTTGCCCGACGAACTCGTACGAGTCGAGCTTGACGAGCCCCACGACCGGGACGACCGGTTCTGGACCGGCGAAGTCGTCGAGGTTCTCGAGCCGTCTGAAGACCGAGTCACCCCGGCATGGCCACTTGCCGGTCCCTTGGCGATGGGCGGGGGAGTGGGCGGCGCGGATCTCGTGCACGTCTCTTTGCCCGGCCAGCTCAAGTGGAAGGCCATCACCGTCTCCGAACAGATGAGCCGACTCGGCCATATCGACGTGGCCGTTCCCATCGAGCGCATGCCCGGCGACAAGGAAGCCGGCGGCCTCAATTGGCGTACCCGCATCGAAATGATTGCCGACGACAACGGCATGCCATCCATGCGCCGGCGCGGCACACACAACCGCGTGGCCATCGACACCATGCCGCTTGCCACGCGCACGCTGCTGGACGTCGCCAAGCGCGAACACGTGTGGGAGGGCGGCTTTGAACCCGGCTCCCAGATTCGTCTTTCCGTGCCCGAACCGCGCGGCGAGATCGTCGATACCGCGGCAGCAGACGACAATTACGCCGTACTTGTGGACGGCGAACTGCGCGCCGGCTCCCAGCTGCTCACCGAACAGGTGACTATCAACGGCACGACCTTCGACTATCAGGTTGACGTCAACGGTTTCTGGCAAGTGCATCGCCAAGCGCCGATCGCCCTCGGTACGCACGTGATCAACCTGGTCAACGGGCAGCTGCAGTCAGCGGCGGACGCCGTAATCTGGGATCTGTATTCCGGTTCCGGCCTGTTCACCCTGCCGCTGGCCACAATGACCGGTGAACGCACCCGCATGCTCAGCGTTGAAGGCGCGCGTGTGGCCGTCAAGAACGCTCAGCGCAACCTGCGCGCCATGAACCTGAACGATGTGGACGCCCGCGCGGGTGACGTTTCGCGCACGCTGGACCATGTGCCGGCGCATCTGGCCAAACCGAATGTCGTAGTGCTTGATCCGCCGCGTGCCGGTGCTCGTGCCAAGGTCTGCCGCCAGATTGCCGCGGCCGGCGCATCCAGCGTGGTCTACATCGCCTGCGATCCCACCAGCCTCGCACGCGACACCGCGATACTCATCGGCGAAGGCTACGAACTCAAAGACATCCGTGCCTTTGACATCTACCCGATGACCCACCACGTCGAGACGGTGGCACTGTTTACCCGCTGACAGGTGAGCATATGACACGACGAATTCTCGGATTGCTGGCCTGCATGGCGGCTGTGTTGTCCCTAGCTGCCTGCACGCCGGCCGGTAGGGCGGTCGGCGATACCCAAGACAGCATGCCGGAAGTCGCCCACGATTCCACACATCCCACGGATGTCACAGTCGGCTTTGTGGGCTCGACTGATACCGCCGCAGACAAGTCCGCCATCAATGCGCTGTCTGATGACAAACTCAATGTCTACTATGCCTCGCTCGAAACATCCGCGAGCTCGGCAAACGCAACTGATGGCGTATCCGGTGAAACCGAATCTTCTGACGCCGGCAATACCAACGAAGACGGTGCCGATAGTACGGATGCTCATACTGGCGTCGACAAGAATGCGGCCACCGCACAGCAGGGTGTTGCCGATTTCGTGGCTCGCGCGGTCAAAATCGTGATTATCAGCGGCATCGACGTTACCGACGCCAACCGGGAGAGCTGGAACCAGACGTTGACCAATGCGCGTGAAGCCGGTATTCCAGTCGCTTTCATTGATCCAAAGCATGCGCCCGAAGATGGACTGCTGTACGCCGTCATCCTTCACCTCAACACCGGCAGTGCCGATTCTGGCGACACTGCCGATACCAAGCCAATGGCTATTACTGACGCCGTGCTCACCATCACGCGCGACGAACCCCACGAACGCGAGATCAAAGTCACCGTCTCCTGAGCCGAATCAGCCCCTTGAAGCTGAGAAAGCACCCTGAATCATCCCTGAGCCTTAGTGGATTGCGAAACAAGACGCGGTAAGCTGGGGAATATGAGTGCAACAACAGCCGTGGAAATGCCTGAGATCGGAGCGACCGGTCTTACCCCCAAAGAAGTGGCGCAACGAATCGAAAGCGGCCAGTCGAACGCGGTGAAAACCTCCACGTCCCGCTCGGTGCGGGACATCGTACGGGCCAACGTGTTCACGTTGTTCAACGGCATCATCTGCGCCGCCATGGCGCTGGTGCTCGTCACCGGTTCCTGGAGGGACGCGGTGTTCGGTTTCGTCATCATCATCAACACGGGCATCGGCATCGTCACCGAACTCAGGGCCAAGCGCACGTTGGATAAGCTTTCCATCCTTGTGGCCTCCGAATTCCTCGTGCATCGTGATGGCAAGGATGTCGAGGTATCTCATAACGAAATCGTGCTTGACGACTTGTTATGGATTCGTGCCGGCGAACAGGTGCCGGCCGACGGGCAGATCATCCAGACCTGGGGACTGGAACTCGACGAATCCATGCTCACCGGCGAATCTCGTACCGTGCGCCACCAGGCGGGGGAGCAGGTGTATTCCGGTGCCACCGCGGTCTCCGGCATGGCATTGGTCAAGGTCAATGCGGTCGGCAGCCATTCCTACGCCGCCACGCTCACCGCGCAGGCCAAGGTGTACAAGAAGACCGTGTCCGACCTGAACAAGGGCATCAACACGATTCTGAAATTCATGACGTTCCTGGTGGTACCGCTGTGCATTCTGCTGATTCTTTCGCAGATTCATACGGTCGGCGGTTGGGGCACGGCACTCTCCACCGGCGAATGGCGGCAAGCCGTGGTTTCCGCGGTCGCCGGCGTAGTAGGCATGATTCCCGAAGGCTTGGTGCTGCTGACTTCGCTGAACTTCGCGGTGGCCGCCATGCGTCTCGCCCGTCACAATACGCTGGTGCAGGAGCTTGAATCCGTGGAGACACTGGCTCGCGTGGACGCGCTGAACCTCGACAAGACGGGCACGATCACCGATGGCGGTATCGCCTTCAACCGGCTCGTGATGCTCGATTCCGCCAATGCGGCTGCGGAACAGGCAGCCACGCAGGCCCTCTACGACTGCTGCAACGAGGAACAACCCAACGGCACCGGGCAGGCCGTGCTCGCCGGGCTCAAGGCCCAAGGCCATGGCCCCGGACAGGTCGCATCCCGTGTGCCGTTCTCCTCATCGCGTAAATGGAGCGCGGTGCGCCGCCCGGACGCCGGATCGTCGGCGGCCACGGGCCGTGAGGGGAACGAGACATGGTACATGGGGGCGCCCGAAGTCATCGTCGCCGCGCTCGACGGCGATTACTCCGATGTGCTGCGGCAGGTCAACGACTACGCCGACGACGGGAACCGCGTATTGCTGATCGCCCGATACGACGGTCCCGACGATCCGCTTCACACCGGCCGTTCCCCGCAGACGGCCTCGTCCGCCAAGCCCGGTGAATCCGACGGGCCTCGGCTGGAGGCGCAGGCCAGGCCGGTGGCGCTTGTGCTGTGCTCGGAAAGGATCCGCCCGGATGCCGCGCGGACGCTGGCCTGGTTCCGCGAACAGGGAGTGCGTTGCCGTGTGATCTCCGGCGACAATCCGGTGACGGTCGGCGCCATCGCCCGCAAGGTCAGGCTCACCGGCGACCGCGAGCCTGTGGCGATGGACGCCCGCACGTTGCCCGAGGACGTGGACGAGTTGGCTCGCGTGCTTGAGAACGTCGATGTGCTGGGACGTGTGCTGCCCGCCCAGAAGCGGGCCATCGTGCAGGCGTTGCACACGCAGAACCACGTGGTGGCCATGACCGGCGACGGCGTCAACGACGCGCTCGCCATCAAGGAGGCTGACCTCGGCATCGCCATGGGCAACGCGGCACCCGCCACCAAGGCTGTGGCCCAGGTGGTGCTGGTGGATTCGAAGTTCTCGCACCTGCCGGACGTCGTGGCGCGGGGCCGTCAGGTCATGGCCAATATGGAGCGCGTGGCCAGCCTGTTCCTCGTCAAGACCGTATACTCCGCCCTGATTTCGCTCGGCGTAGTGCTGACGCAAATCCCATACCCATACCTGCCGCGCCATATCACGTATATCGGCGCCCTCACCATCGGCATGCCTGCGTTCATTCTGGCGCTCGCGCCGAACACGCGCCGCTATATTCCGGGATTCCTCAAGCGCGTGGTCACGTTCGCGCTGCCGGGCGGCATCGCCACTGCGCTGTCGGTGCTGCTGGCCGCTTGGGTGCTGCCGCCGGTCATGGGCTGGAACGTGACCGGCGATGCCGCGGACCTGTCCGCCCTGCGCGCCACCAGCGCCATCATCCTGTTCGCGATGGGCGTGTTCGTGCTGGCCCGCGTGGCCAGACCACTCAACGGTTGGCGTGGCGTGCTGGTGGCGGTGTTCGCGGCGGCGGGCGTGATCGGCGCGTTCGTCCCGTTCGTGGCGAACTTCTTCGCTCTGATTCTGCCGACCGGCGCCACGATGGTGGCCACGCTGATCGCGTTGGCCGGTTCCGCGCTGATCTTCGCGCTGTGCCTGTGGCTGGCGCCGCTCGTGCGCGGACTGACGGGCAAGCTCTCGCGTCGGCATTGAGACGGCGGCGCGATTGTCTCATACTTCAAGCCGACACGCCAGAGCCTCGGTAACGTGCCCGTACCATGTGTAGCGGATAATCAGCGGCATCATAAGCCGATTCATGATTTCGGAGGAAGCATGTCCTTACGCGACGACCAGCTGGCTACCCTCAAGGCAGCCGGCAAGGACTTCGATTACTACAACATCGCCAATCTCGACGGCATCGATCATCTGCCATACTCGCTGAAGGTACTGGTCGAGAATCTGGTGCGCAACATCGACGGTGCCAACATCACCGACGAGCACGTCAAGACCCTGCTCGACTGGGATCCGAACGCCGAACCCAGCCACGAAATCCAGTTCACGCCGTCCCGCGTGATCATGCAGGACTTCACCGGCGTGCCCTGCATCGTGGACCTCGCCACCATGCGTGACGCGGTCAAGGACCTCGGCGGCGACCCGGAGGTCATCAACCCGCAGGTCCAGTCCGATATGGTCATCGACCACTCCGTGCAGATCGACAAGTACGGCATCGCCGACGCGGTCCAGCAAAACATGGACATCGAGTACCAGCGCAACGGCGAACGCTACCAGTTCCTGCGCTGGGGTCAGCAGGCATTCAAGAACTTCCGCGTGGTGCCGCCGGGAACCGGCATTATCCACCAGGTCAACATCGAATACTTGGCCAAGGTGGTCATGAGCAAGGCCGAGGCCAACGGCAACACGCTCGCCTACCTCGACTCCTGCGTGGGCACCGACTCGCACACCACCACCGAAAATGGTCTGGGCGTGCTCGGCTGGGGCGTCGGCGGCATTGAAGCCGAGGCCGCCATGCTCGGCCAGCCGATCTCCATGCTCGTGCCGTGCGTGGTCGGCTTCAAGCTCACCGGCTCCATCCCGGAGGGCGTTACCGCCACCGATGTGGTCCTGACCATCACCGACATGCTCCGCAAGCACGGCGTGGTCGGTAAGTTCGTGGAATTCTACGGCGAAGGCATCGCCTCCGTGCCGCTGGCCAACCGCGCCACCATCGGCAACATGGGCCCCGAGTTCGGCTCCACCTGCGGCATCTTCCCGATTGACAATGTCACGCTCGACTACCTGCGCCTGACCGGCCGCTCCGAAGAGCAGGTCGCCCTGGTCGAAGCCTACGCCAAGGCCAACAAGCTGTGGGGCGACGCTTCCGACCCGGATTACGTGGAACCGCAGTACTCCGAATACGAGGAACTCGACCTCGGTACCGTGGTGCCGTCCATCGCTGGCCCGAAGCGCCCGCAGGACCGCATTCTGCTGTCCGAAGCCAAGAGCATGTTCGAGAAGACCGCCCCCGCCTACGAGACCGAGAAGACCGTCAAGGATCCGGTGGCCGTGTCCACCGACTTCCGTGGCGATTTCGACATCGAAAACGGCGACGTGGCCATCGCCTCGATCACCTCATGCACCAACACCTCCAACCCGTCCGTGATGATCGCCGCCGGCCTGATCGCCCGCAACGCACATGCCAAGGGCCTTAAGCCCAAGCCCTGGGTCAAGACCTCGCTGGCTCCCGGCTCGCAGGTCGTGGCCGACTACCTGAAGGCCGCGGGGCTGCAGGACGACCTCGATGCACTCGGCTACCAGCTCGTCGGCTTCGGCTGCGCCACCTGCATCGGCAACTCCGGCCCGCTGCTGCCCGAGATTTCCGAGGCGATCAACGCCAACGACCTGACCGTCACCGCCGTGCTTTCCGGCAACCGCAACTTCGAAGGCCGCATCAGCCCGGACGTCAAGATGAACTACCTGGCCTCCCCGCCGCTGGTCATCGCCTACGCGCTCGCCGGCACGATGGACTTCGACTTCGAGACCCAGCCGCTCGGCACCGACGCGGACGGCAACGACGTGTACTTGAAGGACATCTGGCCCACCAACTCCGAGGTGGCCGCCGTGGTCGACGGCAGCGTGAGCCGCGAGATGTTCCTCAAGGACTACGCCTCCGTGTTCGACGGCGACCACCGCTGGAAGGGCCTCGACGTGCCGGAAGGCGAGCTGTTCGCGTGGAACGACAAGTCCACCTATGTGCGCAAGCAGACCTTCTTCGACGGCATGAAGGCCACGCCGGACCCGGTCGCCGATATCCACGGCGCCCGTGTGCTGGCCCTCCTGGGCGACTCGGTCACCACCGACCACATCTCCCCGGCAGGCGCGTTCAAGGCCTCCAGCCCGGCCGGCAAGTACCTGACCGAGCGCGGCGTGGAGCCGAAGAACTTCAACTCTTACGGTTCTCGCCGAGGCAACCACGAGATCATGGTGCGCGGCACGTTCGGCAACATCCGTCTGCGCAACCAGCTGCTCGCCTCCGTGGGCGAGGAGGTGACGCCTGGCGGCTTCACCTACGACTTCCTCGCCAAGAAGCCGACCACGATCTTCGAAGCCTCCCGCGACTACATCGACAACAAGGTGCCGCTCGTGGTGCTCGCCGGCAAGGAATACGGCACCGGCTCCTCGCGCGACTGGGCCGCCAAGGGCACGGTGATGCTCGGCGTCAAGGCCGTGATCACCGAAAGCTTCGAGCGCATCCACCGCTCCAACCTGATCGGCATGGGCGTGCTGCCGCTGCAGTTCCCGGCAGGCGAATCCTATGAGTCCCTGGGCCTCAACGGCACCGAGACCTACGATATCGCCGGCGTCGAGAAGCTCAACGAGGGCGTGACCCCCAAGACGGTCCACGTCACCGCCACCCACGAGGACGGCTCCAAGACCGAGTTCGACGCGGTGGTCCGCATCGACACGCCCGGTGAGGCCGACTACTACCGTAACGGCGGCATCCTCCAGTACGTGCTGCGCAACCTCATGAAGTAACCACCTTCTTGGCTCCCCTCTCTTGAGGGGAGCTGTCAGCGAAGCTGACTGAGGGGAGCAAGGCCGGTATCCGCCAACGGATACCGGCCTTTTCCATGCATGCCAAAATGCTATACTGTATAGCATCTTCGAGATGGAGGTTGCCATGACCATGGTCCAAATGAACGTTCGCATTGATGCGAAACTGAAGAACGAGGTCGAAGAAGTCCTCAAGGGCAAAGGCGTATCGGTGAGTGACGTAATCCGGTCGCTGTGGTTATACATCGCCGACCGCAAGGAAGTGCCGGCATTGGAAACGACCGCCGAAGAGCAAGCCCGCGAGGAGGAAAAGCAGCGCAAGCTGAAACTGATTCGAGAAGGCACCGGATACGTGCACAAGGAACTGGTCAAGGCCGGACTGATCTCAGAAGACACCGACCTCATGGAAGGCCTTACCTACAAGCAGTTCCGCGACAAAATGTACGACGAGCAACTTGATACGTATTACAACATGAAGAGGGCCGATTGATGACCGACGTTTCCATGCAGCGTATTTTGCTTGATACCAATGTACTGTTGGACTATTTGCTCCATCGCGATGATCACGCCAAGATGGCGGAAGCGGTTATGGAACTTGGCGCGAAGAACAACGTTACGTTGTTGTGCGCGTCATTGTCGCTGAAGGATATCGCATACCTATTATCATCGGCGATTCGTAGGGAATTCAAACCGAATGAATCGGAAGTGGAGAATTTCACTCGCAACTTTCTGTCGTCACGGGTGCCATGGCGTTGTATCGAGCAGGTGAAGGAGATGTGTGACATTGTCGCTGTCGATGAGTCGACATGTGATAAGGCTTTTTCCCTGCAAAAACGGCATCGGGATTTTGAAGATGATCTGATCATCGTTGCCGCGCAACAATCCGGTGCCAACTGTGTGGTCACATCGGATGCCGAATTAATCAGTCATTTTCCCGAATATTGCAAAACACCGGCTGAAATCGTGGCGGCGCTGGAATAAATGAGCGTGTGGCTCCCCTCATGGAGGGGAGCCACCAATGATGTGCCGGCTACCGTAGCCTACTGCGCCTGTAGACGGAACTGCTTCCAGATGTCGCTGAGCTTCTGACCGTTGCGCGTGCGCTTCCACACGTCCAGACCTCCGCCGCGACGTCCTCCGGCGGCGGCACGGGCCGCGGCGGTCGGAGTTGGATATTCGGAGCCGTCATCCAGACGGAGACGACCGTTTTCGGTGACCGTGGCAAACCAGCGCTCGCCCTTGCGCGGCCGCTCCCACACCAGACGCTCGCCCGGCACCAGCAGACCAGCGTCAATCACCTGCCGGATCGTGACGCGCCGCGAACTATGAGACGGCCGTGGAGAGGTCTTCGACAACTCATCGACATTCTGCTTGGTCAGATCACGGGCGTCCTTGTCATACCGGATGCCCCAGTATTCCACGATGAGTCGGACCGACTCTTCCTGCCGCGCCTCCAGCAGGGCAGGTGTGCAGTCAGCGAAATCCTTCAACTGATTGGTCAGCGGGAAACGACGTGAATCCGCGCGCAACAGCATGCGGTCGCGACGTGCCGGATATTCACTCAACCTGTCCAACTGATCCTCAGGGCCCTGCACCAGCGCCATATTGCCGAGTCGGTACATCCAGAAATCATGTTGATCCTGCGACCAGTCCGCAAACGATTTCGACCGTTCGATATCTAACGGCATAATCGGCAGCGCACTGAACCGGCGTGGTCGATCCAACTGCATGCCGGCCTTCTGCTCGTTGGCGCGAATCAGCAGCAGACGGACCAAATCGCCGTCACCCTGCATCTCGCCATGCAAACGGACCAATGCGCCTTCACGGTCGCCGTCCGAGACATGCAACCCGTTCACGCGCTGGACCAAATAGCCCTTGTCAAGATCACGGATGGCGGCGTTCGCATAACCGCGCCGCTCCAACGCTCCAGTGCGATTCAGCGTACGGATGCCCGTCACCTGTTCCAATGCGGTCAGAATTTCCAACAGCCGACGCTCGTCATGGGCACCCAACGATTCCAGCGTGGCCGTGGTTCTGTCGGTACGCGAGGCACGAACCACGAACGGCGACAAATCGGCGTCGCCCAGCCCGCGATACGAATTGACCAACGCCCACATGGCCACGGGCTTCCACTCGTGGCTGCGGTAATCGTCCAATCCCTCAAGCCGGCTACGCACCTCGGCGGGCAGTATGGTGTCGCTGGGGCGCGCGATGATCCGCCATGCCATCGCATAGGGTGCCAGTACTTGGTTGATGAACGTGGGCACTGTGCCTTTGTCGATGTACGGTTGCAGCACGTCGGCCAGGAAATCCTCGATGAGCTTGTCGGTGGCCGGCTTGTGCGTGAGCACGAGATGCAGATAGGCGAAGAATTCCTCACAGTCATGCGGATCGTCGCCGATCGGGTCAATGATGTCATCCCAACGGGCTGCGTACACGTCAAGTTCGGCGGTCGACAGGCTGGCCGTGGCGCGCGCCTTGAACACGTCGGACGGGGTGAGCGGCAGGCCGCGCATGTTCATCACGTCGAAGATGCGATGCGCGCCGTCGAGATCGTCGGTGGTCACGATGACGAGCGTCACCTCGTTGACCAGATACTGCGCGAATTGCTGGCGTTCGGATGCCGACCAATTGGAGATCTCGTCGTACGTCTTGCGGATGTTGGCGACGATGTTGCGTTGCGCAGCGGTCGCCAGATCGTCGTCGTTCATGTCGAACACGGATTCGAGGTTGTCCTCCTGCACGTGTTCGCGGAAGAACGCCGCGTCGCGCTCGCGCAACGTGAGGCGAGGCTCGGTGACGATGCCGCGCAGCTTGTCGCCGGGCTCCACCAGCAGCGCGTCGAGTTGGCGCATGAGGTCCGGGTCTCGCTCCAGATCGCGCAGCACGGCGATGATGATCGACAGGGATACCAGCCGCTGCTGCCCGTCGATCACGTCATAACGGTTGTCGCCCTCGCGCACCAGAATCAGCGAGCCGAGGAAGTACGGGGTACCGGGTGACTTGCAGGCGTCGTCCAAGTCGCTTACCAGTTGCAGGATGTTCTCGGCCTTCCATATGTAGGCCCGCTGGAATGAGGGGATTGTGAACCGGAAATCCGGGGTGAACACTTTCCCGAGTGGTAGTTCCTTCGCGCTGATTGCCATGTCAATCCCTTCGTCGCCGGCCTTTGGACGGTATGCCGACGTGCCGACTGTGCTCAAGCCTACCAGTGTTCGCCCGGCGGCGGGCGCATCACGCCGGCTCGGGCACCGACCCCTCGTACAAGTAGAACGAAGACGGGTTTTCTCCCGGCACGGATGCGGGCAGTGACTGCTCGCACACCTGCGTCAGGCCGCGATGTACATAGAATCCGACATCGCACGTGGTATCCGTGAATAGGAAGTACTGACGTATGCCGGCTGCGCGGAATGCGCTCATCATCGTCTCGAACATGCGCCGGCCCAGACCGTGACCGCGCGCCGCCGGATCAAGTACGAACAGCACCACTTCAGCCGAATACTCATGGCCAATGTTCGCCGCCTGCTTACGCAGTTGCCTATCGACATGAAGAGTCCCGAGAATCTCGCTCGCAGCTGCCATGCCGTCGTGGGCAAACGCCAGTTGCAATAGCTTGCGCAACGAATGACGCCGGTGCATGTTCAGCGGGCTGCGATGGTCGAGCTCGTCGATACGCCCCACAATCAATGCGACGGGTTTATCTTCCAGCTCCGCGACAAAGGCCGTGGTCACACGTGCCAGACAGTTCTCCCAATCGGCCTCGGCTGCCAGCAAGCCGGTCCGCTCATCATATTCGGCGTACCAAGTGCGGCGCACCAGGTCGATCAGCGCCGGATAATCGTCTTTACGTAACGTTCGAATAATCGCTTCACTCATGTTCTCCATTATGACTGATATGGCTCGATAACCGGACGTGTTACAGTCGCGCCGGCAAATCGGCCCGCTCCACCAGCCTCGCCATCTGTACGCGGCCCATATTGAGCTTGTCCGCCGCGGAGGAGAGATGCGCCTTGGCCGTACGCTCCGAGATAAACATACGGGAGGCGATTCCGGCGTTGGGCTATGTGCTGCAAGACGATTCGCCGATTACGGTGCATGCCACGCGGATGGTGGAAACGCCCGTTACGCTTTGCGATGAGCAGAACGAGCCGATCGATCCTATTCATGGAATGTTCAGCTTTGTTCCTCTAAGATTGGTACTGGAACAAACGCTAAAGGAGCGATTATGACATTCGGTCAGCAGCCCCAGAACAACGGGCAATACAACCCGCAATACAACACGCCTGATTACAACGCCGCCCAACAGTCTGGATATGGCCAGCAATACGCACAGTCCGGTTACGGCCAGAACTACTATGCCCAGCCGCAGGGTGCCCCCACCTACCAGTACGCGCCGCAGGATGCGGCCGGTGCCGGCGCGGGTGCCGCCACCATCAACACGACGATGATCTACAACTACGAGGAGGCCCGCCGCGTCTCCGTAGCCAAGGTGTACGGCGAGATGACCATTGGCATCCTCGTCACCGCCGTGGTCGCCGTGCTCGGCCAGATCACCGGAGCCTACTACAGCTTCCTCATGGCCACCGGCATGGTGGGCCTCATCGGCCTGTGCGTGGTGCAGATTGCCCTGGCCGTGGTGCTCGGCATGCGCGTCACCAAGATGAAGTCGGCCACTGCGCGCGTCATGTTATATATGTACGCCGCATTGATGGGCTTCACCTTGAGCTCGATCTTCATGGTCTACGACCTCGGCTCGATCGGCGTGGCGCTCGGTGTCACCGCCGCGTTCTTCTTCGCTCTGACCATGTTCGGCATGACTACCAAGTTCGACATGCTCAAGGCCGGCCCGATCCTGATGATCGGCCTGATCGTGCTCATCATCTCGCAGATCGTGCTCGCCTTCGTGCAGGTCGACGGCATGACCAAGATCGTCTGCGCCATCGGCCTGATCCTGTTCGCCGGCATGGCCATCTACGACGCGCAGTCCACGCGCGCGCTGCTGACCGAGTACGAGGCCCAGGGCCCGGAAATGGTCAAGAAGATCTCCATCCTGTGTGCCCTGAACCTGTACCTCGACTTCGTGAACATGTTCCTGTACATCCTGCAGCTGCTCGGCAACAGGGACTAGCCTCGCCAGCCGATTGGTGGGCGGCATGTAGCCTGCTCGTCAAACGTCACAGCCCGACCACATTGTGGCCGGGCTTTTTCATGTCTGTCACATTCGCACGTTAGGCTGTCTCCCCGTGAAAAGACGAGAACTCGTAGGCATGCTGAGCCTGTTGTTGACCGCGCTGATCTGGGGTTTTGCGTTCGTGGCGCAGGTCCAGGGCATGGATTTGATGTCGCCGATGTTCTTCAACGCCACGCGCTTCACGCTGGGAGCACTGTCTTTGGTGCCGATTCTGCTGTGGCAGCGTGGCCGGGGGAGCGCGGATAAGGGCGATACAGCCGGGGTCGATGTCGTTGGGACCGAGGCATCCAGGGCCGTCTCCACAGATGCCGCATCGAACGGTGCATCCGACGTCGTTACCATCACCGGTGCCAAGCTGAATGCGAACAAGCCCGATTCGGCCGTGGCGCGATTGCTCGCCAACCCGGTGGTCATTTCCGTGATCTGCGGCATCGTGCTGTTCACCGCCAGCACCCTGCAGCAGTATGGCATTCTGTACGGCAAATCGGCCGGCCGTGCGGGATTCCTGACCGCCATGTACATCGTGATGGTGCCGTTGCTGGCCTACGTGTTCCTGCGCCGGCGCATCGGCATGCTGGTGTTCGTGGCCGTGGCGCTGTCCATCGCCGGCTTCTATCTGCTGTGCATCACCGATGGTTTCGGTTCGATCGGCCTGGCGGATATCCTGCTCGTGTTCACGGCCGTGCTGTTCGCCGTGCATATTCTGGTGATCGATACTTTGGGCGGCACCATGGACGCCATCAAGCTTTCATTCGGCCAGTTCTGCACCACCGCCGTGCTGAGCTGGGCGGGTTCGCTGATCGAAGGCTCGGTCGACTGGGCCGGCGCTGCCCATTCCTGGATTCCGATTCTGTACGCCGGCATCGGCTCGGTGGGCATCGCGTACACCTTGCAGGTGGTCGGCCAGCAATGGGTGCCACCGACGCGAGCCAGCCTGCTGATGAGCCTCGAATCGTTCTTCTCGGCGGTAGGCGGTGCGTTGCTTCTCGGTGAAGTGATGACCCCGCGCGGCAACCTCGGCTGCGCCCTCATCTTCCTCGGCACCCTGCTGGCCCAAGCGCCGGCCAGGCTGCCGAAGTGGCTGCAACGGTGAATGAATCGGCCGCAGGCCGATTCCATAGCACCTCAGTCCGAGGTCTTAGGCGCTTCACCCACTTGCGGCGCGCCGTTGATGTCGCGGTGGATGTTCTGCATTTGCACTTCGACGTTCTGCAGCGAACGGGCGCAGTCGAGCAGTGTCTGTGAATGCTCGCTGAGCTTGTTGTCCGGCAAATCGGTCTTGTAGCGCAGCGCATGCTCCAGCGACGCCCAATAATCCATGGCGATGGTACGGAACTGCACCTCCACCGGCGTGTAATGCGCGCCCGAGGAGAGAAACACGGGCACCGCGTAGATTACGTGCAATGAACGATACCCGTTCTGTTTCGGGTTCTTGATGTAGTCCTTGACGCGCAGCACCTGAATATCGGACTGCGACGACAGATAGTTGGACACGGAATACACGTCGTCGCGGTAATTACAGATCACGCGGATGCCGGCCACATCGAACAGATTGTCCTTAATCGAATTGACACTGATTGGCAGATCCTTGCGCTCCAGCTTGCCAATGATCGAACTCACCGACTTCAAACGGCGTTCCATATGATGTATAGGGTCATGGCTGAACCGCACCTGGAACTCGTCGTCGAGAATCTCCAGCTTGGTGCTGATCTCGTACATCGCGCCTTCATACACCTGCATGAGGTCAACGAATTTAACGACCTGTTCGGGAGTAAAGGTGCCTCCCGGAAGGTCCAACGCTTTGAGACGGGCTTGCAGATCGGAGGTTTTGAGTCGGCTATGTCGGTCAAGTATCACGTCCACCAATATACTCGGTGGATTCCAGCCAATCTGGATGTTAGCGGGGAATCTTTCCAAGAACCCATAATTTGACATCGTGACAACCAATGGCATACGTGACCGGAGCATGACGAACCCCGCCGATAGAATCGGTCGTTATGAATGAAGACATGATGACCGAGGCGGAGCGTGCCTCGATTGCAGCCGATGGAACCGATAGCTTGCTGGGGGAGCGTGGAAAGGGCGTATTCCATATCCACACGCTCGGCTGCCAGATGAACGTGCACGATTCCGAGCGCATCGCCGGCGTGCTGGAGGCCAATGGCTACGTGCCTGCAACCGAGGACCAGATCAATGACAATGACCTCGATCTGCTGGTGCTCAATACCTGTGCGGTACGCGAGAACGCAGCCGAACGCATGTATGGCACCATTGGCCGATTCAATCGCGTCAAACTGGTTCGGCCGAACCTGCAGATCGCCGTTGGCGGCTGCATGGCCCAGCTTGACCGCAAGAAGATCGCGGATACTGCGCCATGGGTTTCCGCGGTGTTCGGTACCAAGAACATCGAAGATCTGCCCAAGCTATTGGATCAGAATCGTGCGACCGGCAAGGCGCAGGTCCAGGTCACTGAACAATTGCGGCAGTTCCCGAGCCAGCTTCCCGCCGCCCGCGCCTCCCGCATCAGCTCGTGGGTGGCGATTTCCGTGGGCTGCAATAACACCTGCACGTTCTGCATCGTGCCCACCACGCGAGGCAAGGAAAAGGACCGCCGCCCCGGTGACATTCTTGATGAGATCCGCCAATGCGTGGCCGGCGGCGCCAAGGAGGTCACGCTTCTCGGCCAGAACGTGAACTCGTTTGGTTATGGCATCGGCGATCGATACGCTTTCAGCAAGCTGTTGCGTGCCTGCGGAACCATCGACGGTCTCGAACGTGTGCGCTTCACTTCGCCGCACCCGGCCGCCTTCACCGATGATGTGATTGCAGCCATGGCCGAAACGCCGAATATCATGCATCAACTGCACTTCCCGCTGCAGTCCGGTTCCGACCGCATCCTGCGCGCGATGCGCCGCTCCTACAGGTCCGCCAAGTTCCTCGATATCTTGGGCCGCATCCGCGAGGCCATGCCCGACGCACAGATTTCCACCGATATCATCGTCGGATTCCCCGGCGAAACCGAGGAGGACTTCCAGCAGACCATGGACGTGGTGCGCCAGGCGCGCTTCTCCTCGGCGTTCACGTTCATCTACTCGCCACGCCCCGGCACGCCGGCCGCCGCAATGGAACAGATTCCGCGCGACGTGGTGCAGGACCGGTTCGACCGACTGGTGGCGTTGCAGGAGCAGATCACCGAAGAGAACCTCGCCACATTCGAGGGCCGCGACGTCGAAGTGATGATCACCGGCAAACTCGGCAAGAAGGACACCGACACCCACCGTGTCACCGGCCGCGAGAAAACTGGCGTGCTGGTGCACATCGGCGTGCCTGAAGGCGAACCGGTACCTGAAATCGGCGATTTCGTCACGGTCACCGTCACACACGCTGGCCGCCATAATCTGCTTGCCGACCCCGATGTGGCCGCTGGACAGACCTATTCCGTGCGGCACTGAGGGGGCGTATATGACGCAACGAGTCGTCTCCATCGTCGGTCCCACCGCGTCAGGCAAGACGGGGTTGGGCATCGCCATCGCCCGGCGTCTGGCCGAAGCGGGGGAGCGGGCCGAAATCGTGAACGCGGACGCCTACCAGATGTACCGTGGCATGGATATCGGCACCGCCAAACCCACCGCCGAAGAACAGGCGGTCGTGTCGCACCATCTCATCGACATCATCGACCCCGAAGACACGATGAGCGTGGCCCGATTCCAGCAGCTTGCGCGCGAGACCATCGCCGACCTGCAATCACGTGGCATCCGGCCGATTCTCGTCGGCGGCTCCGGCTTGTACGCCAGAGCGGCCATCGATGACATCACCTTCCCCGGCACCGATCCCGACGTGCGCACACGTCTTGAGGAACGCGAGAAAACCGAGGGTGCCGGTGCTTTGTTCGACGAGCTGCGGGCCAAAGACCCCGAGGCCGCCGCGCGCATGGACCCGCGCAATCCACGCCGCACCATCCGTGCGCTGGAAGTCATCGAGCTTACCGGCAAACCGTATTCGGCCAGTCTGCCGCGCTACCGGTACGTGATTCCGTCCGTGCAGATCGGACTCGACCTGGATCGCCCGGATTTGGACCATCGCATCGATTTGCGCACCAAGCAGATGTATGACGATGGGTTCATCGAAGAAGTCGAACGGCTGCGCCCGCATCTGGGTGCCACCGCCGTACGCGCGCTCGGCTATCAGCAGATCATCGACCTGCTGGACGGCATCTGGGATGTGAACGACGCCTTCGCGGACATCGCACAGAAAACCAAGCGACTCGCCCGCAAACAGATGGGATGGTTCGGCCGTGACCCGCGCATCCACTGGCTGCAGGCCCTGAACCCGAAACTGGTCGACAACGCGATGGCCATTATCGCGCACGCCGACGCCGGCGACTACGACTCGATCGACGCCCGAGCCGACGAATACACCCAGCATCATCTGGGGGATATCACGGCGTAGGAATCAGCCAAAGGCCGATGCAATCACCCGCAATCAGTGTGCAGGCCCCTGATTCCAGCCGGCGATCAAGAACACGCGCGTCGGATTCGCCGGGCGTAGTATCGCGTCGAACATCGTCTCCAGTGCAGACGTGTCGCCCCGATATGCCGAGTGCTTGGCGGAGCGATACTCTTCGCGCGTCACTGAGCCCCAGTCGAGATCCCAGCCGGCGTCATGTGCCAAGCGTGAACCGAATATACGCAGCACCATCGCATTGCCGCCACGGAACGGATGCAGATAACCGAGCTCATCATAAATAGAAGCAAACGCGTGAACGAACACGTCGCGATCCAACGCATGCAGGTTGCGCTTGTCCGCCAACTCCATCGCGATGTTGTGCGCGCCGGTCTCAATGAGCCCAGCCGGGAAGAACGCCTCAGGATTCGCGGCCCGAGCCCGGTCGTTCGTCACCTCGCGTGTGGTGTTTGAGGTACGCAACTTGCCCGCATCCTCAAACACGCCTTCGAACAGCCCCTTATGAATGGCGGTCAACTCATCCAAGTCGCCAGACGGATTCCATCGACGTTCCGCCAACAATACGGTACGTGCGAACACCGCATCCGCGCGATCCGTGGCATGATCATCCAGACTGCCGGCAGCCAGACGATCCTTTCCGGCAGGGTCGGCGGCGGCGCGCAGACGCATGGCGGTCTGCTCGTCCGCCACGTCGATGAGATGGGTCACGGGCTCCAAGCCACGTTCGTAGGCAACCGCGGCGCGCATCGTTGCCTCGCCCGGCGTCATCGCTTCCAGTGCGCAGTTCTTGAGTGCAAATGCGACTGCGCTCGCACGCTCTGCGGGTGTCATGCAACCCATGATAAGGCATATTCGCGCTCCAGCGGGGAATCGACTCGGACGAACCGCGGCGAATCGGCTGTCGGGATTCGTCAATCGACCATATCGTCACGGTGTCGTCACCAACCATGCACCCCCGTACTAGTAGAATCAGACCCGATATGGCACGAACAGCATCCTCCAACAGCACCAAACCCCGTAAATCCAAAGACAATGGGTCTACCCATGATGGCGAAACCAAGGTCCAGCCCGAGCTTGACCTCGAACCTGAGCCGTTGTGGAAGAAGATCCTGCTCGCGATTCCGCGCGCGTTCGGCTCCGGCGTACGCGCCGTCACCGGCGTCGGCGAATACGACCCAGCCTACCGTCGTGACGGTTTGTGCTTCCTGCTGCTCGTGCTCGCCGTACTGTTCTGCGCGTCCGAATGGTTCCGTGTCAGCGGTCCATTCGGCCAGCTGCTTCACGCCATCGCGGCCGGTGTGCTTGGTCTGATGAGCGTCGTGCTGCCGGTGTTGCTCGCCGCCGTGGCCTTCCGACTCATGCGCAATTCCGGTAAAGGGTCCAATAACCCGCGTGTGGTCACCGGTTGGGTGCTGCTCATGTGGTCGATCTGTTCGATCATCGACGTGGCGATCGCCGCCGACCACACCGGATTCGACATCACGATTCTGCAATCCGCCGGCGGCCTGTTCGGCTTCTTCCTCGGCTCACCGCTCGCCTGGGGCCTTTCCAACGTGTTCGCCATCATCATTTTCGTGGTCGTCGGCCTGTTCTCCTTGCTGATGATTACCGGCACCCACGTCACCGATTTGCCGGAGGATGCGCGCAAAATCGCCGCTAAGATCCAGCGCAAACCGTATGTGCCGATGGGCCAGGAGACGGATGGGAGCGCCAGCCAGTTCCCCAACGAGGTCCGTGTGGGAGATACCACACTCGCCTTTGCCGACGGTGTTCCCTCGCATGACGGCGACGACGACGGCAACGACAACGATCAGGCCGGCGATGCACGGCCCAGCCTGTTCGCACGACTGTTCGGCCGCAAATCCAAGACCGAAGACGACAAAACCCTTGACAAGTATGCTGCCGACGATCCGTTCGACCGTGCCGCCAGCCAGCATGGTGCCACCGACGAAACCCCGGTGGTCGATCCGATGACCGGCGAGATTACCGGTGCGCGAACCATTGCATCGTCTTCGTACGACGGTCGTCCGCACCTATCCAGCCCTGCGCCTGCTGCCGATGCGGATGATGGCGACGCTTCCCGAACCCGCGTCATCACCAGTGGCCAGCCCGTCGCCATGCCCGGTGGGGGAGCGGTAGACGATCCGTGGGCACCCAGTGCCGCCCAGGCCGGTACTGTCGCGCTCGCGGGGGCAGCCGGGGCGATGGGAGCAGTCGGAGCCGCCGGTGCCGCGGCCGCGGCAGCCGCGACCGGAGCCTACGCAGGCGCCGATGCGGATGGCAGCGGAGTCGGCCAGGGCGTGCCCAATACGGACGGACAGCCGAATGCCGATGCCGGCAGCGACATCGACGACGATGCCAATAGGCCGTATCAGTTGCCCGACCTGAACCTGCTGACCAAAGGTCAGCCCCATGCGATGCGTACCCCGGCCAACGATCGCGTGATTCGGGCATTGACTTCCACCTTCGAACAGTTCAACGTGGACGCCAAAGTCGTCGGCTTCCTGCGTGGCCCTTCGGTCACCCAATATGAGGTCGAGCTTGGCCCCGGCGTCAAGGTGGAGAAAGTCACCAACCTGCAGCGCAACATCGCCTACGCGGTGGCCAGTTCGGATGTGCGCATCCTTTCACCGATTCCAGGCAAGTCCGCCATCGGCATCGAAATCCCGAACGAGGATCGCGAAATCGTGCACTTGGGCGACGTATTGCGCTCCGACAAGGCCGTGGGCGACCCGAACCCGATGCTCTCCGGCATCGGCAAGGACGTCGAAGGCCACTTCGTGACCGCCGACCTGACCAAGATGCCGCACCTGCTGGTGGCAGGTGCCACCGGTTCCGGTAAGTCGAGTTTTATCAACTCGATGCTCACTTCGATCATCATGCGTGCCACGCCCGAACAGGTGCGTCTGATCATGGTGGACCCCAAGCGCGTGGAACTGTCCGCCTACGCAGGCATCCCGCACCTGCTGACCCCGATCATCACCGATCCGAAGAAAGCCGCACAGGCCCTCGAATGGGTGGTCAAGGAGATGGATGCACGCTACTCCGACCTCGAATTCTTCGGATTCCGCCACGTCAAGGACTTCAACGAGGCCGTGCGCGCCGGCAAGGTACATGCGCCCGCCGGCTCCCAGCGCAAGGTGGCCCCCTATCCGTACATCCTCGTGGTGGTCGACGAGATGGCCGACCTTATGATGGTGGCCAAGAACGATGTGGAAAGCTCCATCCAGCGCATCACCCAGCTGGCACGAGCCGCCGGTGTGCATCTGGTGCTCGCCACCCAGCGTCCGTCGGTGGACGTGGTCACCGGTCTGATCAAGGCCAACATTCCATCCCGACTGGCGTTCGCCACCTCGTCCGCCACCGATTCGCGAGTTATTCTCGACACGGTCGGTGCCGAGACCCTGATTGGCCAGGGCGATGCGTTGTTCCTGCCGATGGGTTCCGCCAAGCCGATTCGTGTGCAGGGCTCGTGGGTGTCCGAATCCGAGATTCGCAAGGCCGTGGAGTTCGTGCGCACCCAGCGCAAGCCGAAGTATCGTGAGGACATCGAGCAGATGGCCAAGGAAGCCGAAAAGAAAGACAGCATGGAGCCGGACGAGCAGATCGGCGACGACATGGACGTGCTGCTGCAGGCCGCCGAACTCGTGGTCACCAGCCAATTCGGCTCCACCTCGATGCTGCAGCGCAAGCTCAGGGTCGGCTTCGCCAAGGCCGGCCGACTCATGGACCTGCTCGAATCGCGTGGCGTGGTCGGGCCGTCCGAAGGCTCGAAGGCCCGCGAAGTGCTCGTCCAGCCGCAGGACCTGCCGCAGGTGCTCGCCTTCATCCGAGGCGAAACCAGCTCGCTTGAAGCCACCGCCCCGCAACAGCCCGAACTCGGCGAGTAATTCACCCATCGACCTTCCTCTGATGAGGGAGGTGTCCCCGAAGGGGCGGAGGGAGAGAAGCGCCGCCACGCGGCCATCAGCACGCAACCTGATTCCCGAATAATAGCAGTCAATATCCAGCCACCACTCACTCAAGGTAGGAGTATGGGGGTAACGTGAACACTATGGATGAGAACACAATGGACAAGCAGTCATCGCCCAAATCATCGCTGTTCGACGGATGGAACGCGCCGCCGAACCTGGTCACCTACTCGCGCATCGTACTCGTGGTGATTTTCCTGACACTCGACATTCTCGCCGGCGCCTGGGGTGAGAGCAACCTGACCATGCGCTGGGTCGCCGCGGTACTGTTCATCATCGCCGCGTCCACCGATAAGATCGACGGTTGGATGGCCCGCAAATACAATCAGGTCACCGAAATGGGCAAGCTCATGGATCCGATCGCGGACAAGCTGCTCACTTGCGGCGCAATGATTGTATGCTCCGCGTTCGGCGAGCTCGGCTGGTGGGTGACCATCCTGTTCCTGATTCGCGAAATCGGTATCACCGTTATGCGCTTCTTCGTCATGGAGCGTCCGGGCGGCAAGGTCATCGCCGCCGCATGGCCCGGCAAGCTCAAGACCGTATTCCAGTGCGTGGGTCTGTCCATGCTGCTGCTGCCGTTCTGGTCATTGGGTAACGGACAGGCCACGCCGTTCTGGATGACCGCTTACTACTTCCTGACCTACGCCATCATCTACGTGGCATTGGTCCTGTGCCTCTACTCGGGTGCCGTGTACCTGTACAACACGTTCGTCGCCCCGAAGCGGAAGTGACGGATATTCCAATGCAGGAATTGTGCGACAGTCTCGCGGCCGGCATCCTCAAGATCTGCGAGGCGAACAATACGAAAATCTCCTGCGCTGAATCCCTGACCGGTGGCCTGCTCGCCGATGCGTTCGTGCGTATTCCCGGTGCCTCCAACGTGTTGCTGGGCTCCGCTGTCACCTACGACATCAATGCCAAGGCCTCGATCCTGCACGTGGACAAGGCCCTATTGGATCGAGAAGGTGCCGTACGCCCCGAAGTCGCCCGGCAGATGGCCATCGGTACCGCTCGTCTATACAGCCAGCCGGAATACGGCGACCGAATCATCGGCCTTTCCACCACCGGCGTGGCCGGCCCCGGTCCGGACGGTGACAAGCCGGCTGGACTGGTGTATGTGGGCCTGCGTATCCCCGCAAGCCTCACCGCGGACCATGTCGAAGTGCTCAAAGCCGTCGAACTCCATCTTGACGGCATGCGCGAAGAGGTTCGTCGCCTCACCGTATTCCACGTTCTGCAAAACTTGAGTCTATTCACAGCAAGTTTTAAGGAATAAAACCGCGGGACCGTCGTGTTGTACATAGTGGAAACACTGAACCGACCTTGGAAGGGCGATGGCGATGGAAACGATGACCCGAGTGAACGAACAGATGGATGTGGCCGCCAAGAAGCCGATGGCTGTGCAGCCGGGTGTCGCCCGTATGCGTGAACTGACTCCGGCCCAGCGCCGTGCGGTGATGTTCGCCCAGCAGCAGGTGCTCAAGGCGCAGGCCGCCAAGAAGGCCAAGGATCAGCGTCAAGCCGTTCGTGAACGTATGTGGGATGAGGATTCGCCGTCGTACAAGCCGACTGCCGCCGCCGAGCCCGTGGTGGTTGAGGAGGAGCCTCGCGAGGTTTCGCTGCGTGGTGCTATCGGTCATGTGCTGCGCGAACTGCGCACGCGCGATCGCCGTACGTTGCGTGAGGTCTCCGAGAAGGCGGGCGTTTCGCTGGGCTACCTTTCCGAAGTCGAACGTGGGCAGAAGGAAGCCAGCTCCGAACTGCTGAGCTCCATCGCCGATGCGCTCGGAGTCTCCACTTCGCGCATGCTGCGCATGGTGGCTGATTATCTCGACTCGGTCGAGGGCTGATCGGTTGGCGGTGTGAAGCCGCGTACAGTAGTCTATGTCTAGCTGTGAACCCGTATCGCTTGTGGCGATGCGGGTTTTGCTGTCCTGCGGGTGGTGGCACACTGGCGTGTATGCGTGAACGGGAATTCTGGGAATTACTTGAAGAGGTGTTCGGTCGGACCTACGGTCGTTCGCTGTCGCGTGATCAACGGATGCCCAAACTGGCGAATATGACTGTGGTCGAGGCGTTGGACGCGGGGGAGGAGCCACGCGTGGTCTGGAATGTGCTCTGCGACCAGATGGAGGTTCCGGACTCCAAGCGTTGGGGCCACGATCATAACGCGCCGCCCATGCCCGCCGTCTGACACTGCGGGATTACGGAGTCGCTGAATCGTGAAATTGGCGATTTCGGCGTGTTGCACGCCAAATTCGAACAGATGTTCGTGTGTGTGGTTATAGTTATCCACAGTGACAAGAAGCCGCATACGTGTGCACAGGGTGCTTGCCATCCGCCATAAGCCTTATCGCAGTAGGGCTTAAGGAGGCCAGGCGGCCGAGCTTGGGCAAGCTGGAACCACAATGGTTGGTCTGGATTGCCTCGCATGGCATGTCCGTCATACGGTGGAGGCATCCGATTCGCACACGACTTCGACAAGGAGAAGATCATGGCACTTGAGACCAAGCCGGCCAAGGACCCGGCAGCCGAGGACAAGCACGAGCTCGATCCCAAGCGCAAGGCGGCGCTGGACACCGCGCTGGCGCAGGTCGAGAAGAGCTTTGGCAAAGGTTCCGCAATGCGACTGGGCGACCAGCCCGAGCAGAACGTCGAGGTGATTCCCACCGGTTCGTTGGCCCTCGATATGGCGCTCGGCATCGGCGGCCTGCCCAAGGGCCGCATCGTGGAGATCTACGGCCCCGAATCATCCGGTAAGACCACGCTCGCATTGCATGTGGTGGCCAATGCCCAGAAGAAGGGCGGCGTGGCGGCCTACATCGATGCCGAACACGCACTCGACCCGGCCTACGCCCGCAAGCTCGGCGTGGACACCGACTCGCTCATCGTCTCCCAGCCGGATAACGGCGAGCAGGCCCTCGAAATCGCCGACATGCTGATTCGCTCCGGTGCACTTGACGTCATTGTCATCGACTCGGTCGCCGCCCTAGTGCCGAAGGCCGAAATCGAAGGCGAAATGGGAGACAGCCATGTTGGTTTGCAGGCCCGACTCATGAGTCAGGCGCTGCGCAAGATGACCGGCGCGTTGGCTCAGGCCGGCACCACCGCCATCTTCATCAACCAGCTGCGTGAGAAGATCGGCGTGTTCTTCGGCAACCCTGAAACCACCACCGGTGGTAAAGCTCTGAAGTTCTACGCCTCCGTGCGTCTCGACATCCGCCGCATCCAGACCTTGAAGAACGGCGACGAAGCGGTGGGCAACCGCACGCGCGTCAAGGTGGTCAAGAACAAGATGGCCCCGCCTTTCAAGTCCGCCGAATTCGACATGCTCTACGGTGAAGGCATTTCCCGTGAGGGCTCGGTGATCGACATGGCCCAGCAGGTTGGCGTGGTCAAGAAGTCCGGTTCGTGGTTCACCTATGAGGGTGATCAGCTCGGTCAGGGACGAGAGAAGGTCCGTCAGTTCCTTAAGGACAACCCGGCCATCACCGAGGAGATTGAGAACAAGGTCAAGGCCGAGTTCGGTCTGATCGGTTCCGCCGATCAGTTCGCGGAAGATGGCGAAGCCGCAGCAGCGGCCGCCGTCAGCGAGGCCGCTGCGGCCGACGTGGCCAAGGACAGCAAGGCCGCAGCGGCGTCTGCTGCCAAAACGACCCGTGCCAAGGCCGGCACGGCGAAGGCCTGAACATGATTAGTGCCGAAGCGTTCTTGCGGCGCAATCCTGTTGCGTCGCAAGACATGCCCATTGCCGAGCAGCGTGTTCAGTCGAAACCGTCGGGACGTTTTTCTCGACGGGGGAGAGGCGCTGCCGTTGTCGAAGATCCCAATGATTTGGACGCTTGCCGCGAGGCTGCCTTGCGTTTGCTGGACGCGGCCCCGCGTGCATCCGGCGCGTTACGCGAACGATTGCTTGCCAAAGGGTACGGCGAGGCGATCGTGGACGAGGTCATCGAACGGCTGATTCGCGTGCAACTGATTGACGACCGCGCTTATGCCGAATCGGCCGTACGCTATTGTGCCGGTCGCATGATGGGCCGTCGTGGTGCGGTCCTGGAACTTGCTCGCAAAGGCGTGGACCGCAAACTGGCTGAACAGGTGTGTGGCGAAGCTGAGCAAAATGGCATCTTTGAAGATGCCGCATGGGAATTGGGCCGCCAGATAGCCCGCAAAACCCATGGCCTCGATCATCAGGTCCGTCAGCGTCGGTTTTGGTCCGCAGGCGGCCGCAAAGGACACAGCCCCGAAACCCTCCGCCGAGTCGCCGCCGAATTGTTGGCGTAGCCAAGAAAAAAAAATGAGACCTCTCATACCCCGGGTTCTGTCGTGCCGTGCGCGAACGCGCAGCACGGATGGCCATCCATCTCGACCTGACGTTACCGCCAGGCTCTAGCAGCCTACCCGATGACACGGGCGAGCAGCCCTTACCGCCATCTGCTTGGCCTTGCTCCCGATGAGGCTTGCCATGCGACCTACTGTTACCAGAGGCCCGGTGGTCTCTTACACCGCCGTTTCACCCTTACCCGTCGAGGACGGGCGGTCTGTTCTCTGTTGCGCTATCTCTCAGGTCACCCTGGGCGGACGTTATCCGCCATCGTGCTCTATGGAGCCCGGAAGTTCCTCAGCCGATCCCAATGAAGATCACGGCCGCGGCCATCAAGAGGTCTCAAGCTTGCAATTATACATAAGGTGCGGAAAAGGCGGCATCCCGCCCTGCGGTGAGGCCATGACGTTGCCCGGTTATCCTGTTTTCTCCATAGTTGGGCGATTCGTGAACGACGCGCCGAATATCGGATGGGGCGTGTCGGGCGTGTCGTATGGAGACGAATCAAATCTGTAAGAGCTTGGTATGTGCGAGAAAGAGCAAGAAAACGCTGCCTATCCATTGCAGTATTTACCATGACGAACAAACAAGCCAGCCTGATAAACCGGTATCAAATCTTCTTATAGGAGACTGCTGCCAAAAGCCCAGTATATACATCGTTTCATTGCAGAGAAAAGCCCGGAGACAAACATATATTCTCTGGGCGAGTTTCCGGCCGTTCACCCATTGTTCGTCTACAATGAAACATACCCGGTCGGTGATGATGCCGTTCGGAACACATATAGCGGGTTACACCGCTTGAGTTAGAGGAGGTCAACATGGAAATCGTCGTTACCGGACGCCACACGCAGGTCAAGCAAAGGTTCCGTGATGTGGTCGAGACCAAGATGAATCGTGTGACCGCTATCGCCCCGGATGCTCAGCGCGCGCAGATTGTGCTGACCCATGAGGGCAACCCGCGTCAGGCCGATACCGCCAAGCGCGTGGAAATCACCGTTATCGCCGGACGTACCGTGGTGCGTGCGGAGGCTTCCAGCACCGATGAATTCAGCGCGCTGGACATGGCGCTGGATAAGTTGACGCTGCGTCTGCGTCGTACTCGTGACCGTCGCAAGGATCACCGTCGTGGTTACGCGAACCCGGTCCCGGTGGATCTGGGTGTTATCGCCCCGGAGACCGAGCCGGAGGAGTCGGAGGAAGAGCCGAACAACAGCCCGCAGGCTGCGGTCGCCTCCGATCTTGGCCCTGGCGAATCCGTGGAGGTCCAGGTTGGGGATACGCCGATTGTCATCCGTCGCAAGCTGCACATCGCCGAGCCTATGAGCATCGACGAGGCGCTGTACGAGATGGAACTGATCGGACACGACTTCTTCCTGTTCGTGAACAAGGAGACCGGACGCCCGTCCGTCGTCTACCACCGTCACGGTTGGAGCTACGGCGTGTTCGAAATCGATACTCCGGAGAATGTCAAGAAGGCCTGAAGGTAAGGCCTGCTGACACGATCAGCTGATACCGCATGGACCGCTTCCAATATGGAGGCGGTCCATTTTTTCGTAAGAAGGTCGAAAAAATCGACTGCTGACGGTGCGAGGCGCTATTCTGGTACGCGGACACCACCACTTATCAGTCAAGGGAGAACCCAGTGGTCGATATTGTTGACAAAGCCCTGCGAATGGGTGAAGGCCACCAGCTCAAGAAGCTGGAGAACGTGGCCAAGGCCGTGAACGCTCTGGAGGATGAGATCTCCGCCCTCTCTGACGAGGATCTGAAGGCCCAAACCCCGAAGTTCAAGCAGGAGATCGAAAACGGCAAGAGCCTGGACGAGATCATGCCCGAGGCGTTCGCCACCGTGCGCGAGGTTTCCAAGCGCACCCTTGGCCAGCGTCACTTCGACGTGCAGCTCATGGGCGGTGCCGCCCTACACTGGGGCAACATCGCCGAAATGAAGACCGGTGAAGGCAAGACCCTGGTCGCCACCCTGCCCACCTATCTGAACGCCCTCGAAGGCAAGGGCGTGCACGTGGTCACCGTCAACGACTACCTTGCCAGCTACCAGAGCGAGCTGATGGGCCGTATCTACCGTTTCCTCGGCATGAACGTCGGCTGCATCATCACCGAGCAGAAGCCGCCGGAGCGCCGCAAGCAGTACAACGCCGACATCACCTATGGCACCAACAACGAGTTCGGCTTCGACTACCTGCGTGACAACATGGCCTGGGAGAAGGCCGACCTCGTGCAACGCGGCCACCACTACGCCATCGTCGATGAGGTCGATTCCATCCTCATCGACGAGGCCCGTACCCCGCTTATCATCTCCGGCCCGGCCGAAGGCGACGTGACCCGCTGGTACCGTCAGTTCGCCAAGCTGGTGCTGAAGCTCACCCGCGACGAGGACTACGACGTCGACGAGAAGAAGAAGGTCGTCGGCATCCTGGACCCGGGCATCACCAAGGTCGAGGACTTCCTCGGCATCGACAACCTGTATGAGCCGGCCAACACCGCCCTGATCGGCTACCTCAACAACGCCATCAAGGCCAAGGAACTGTTCCTGCGTGACAAGGACTACGTCGTCACCCAAGGCGAGGTGCTCATCGTCGACGAGCACACCGGCCGTATCCTGCCGGGCCGCCGCTACAACGAGGGCCTGCACCAGGCCATCGAAGCCAAGGAAGGCGTGGAGGTCAAGGCCGAGAACCAGACCTTCGCCACCATCACCCTGCAGAACTACTTCCGTATGTACGACAAGCTCGCGGGCATGACCGGTACGGCCGAAACCGAGGCCGCCGAGTTCATGAACACCTACAAGCTGGGCGTGCTGCCGATCAAGACCAACAAGCCGATGATCCGCAAGGACCAGGACGACCTCATCTACCGCACCAAGAAGGAGAAGCTGGCCGCCATCGTCAAGGACGTGGCCAAGCGTCACGCCGAGGGCCAGCCGGTGCTGCTCGGCACCGCCTCCGTGGAAAGCTCCGAAGTGGTCTCCGCCCTGCTCGACGTGGCGAAGATCCCGCACCAGGTCCTGAACGCCAAGCAGCACGAGAAGGAAGCCGCCGTGGTCGCCGTCGCCGGCCGCAAGGGCGCCGTCACCGTGGCCACCAACATGGCCGGCCGTGGTACCGACATCATGCTCGGCGGCAACGTCGAGTTCCTTGCCGACGCCAAACTGAAGTCCGAGGGCTACTCTCCGGAGGACACCCCGGAGGAGTATGAGAAGCGTTGGCCGGGCACCCTGAACGAGATCAAGGCCCAGGTCAAGGACGAGCATGAGGAGGTCAAGGAACTGGGCGGCCTGTATGTGCTCGGCACCGAACGCCACGAGTCCCGTCGAATCGACAACCAGTTGCGCGGTCGTTCCGGCCGCCAGGGCGACCCGGGTGAATCCCGCTTCTACCTGTCGCTGGAAGATGACCTGATGCGTCTGTTCAACACCCAGCTGGTGGCCCAGGTCATGGCCAGGGGCATGGAGGAAGGCCAACCGATCGAGGCCAAGTCCGTCACCAAGGGCGTGCGCACCGCGCAGAAGGCCGTCGAATCCCGTAACTATGAGATTCGCAAGAACGTGTTGAAGTATGACGACGTGATGAACAAGCAGCGCACGGTCATCTACTCCGAGCGCCAGGCCGTGCTCAAGGGCGAAGACATCCACAAGGACATCCTGCGTTTCATTTCCGACACCGTCGAGTCCTACATCAAGGGTGCCAACAAGGGATCCGAGAAACCGAAGGACTGGGATTGGGAGGGCCTGTTCAAGGCGCTCAACACCGTGATTCCCACCAAGGTCGACGAAGACGAGGTCAGGAAGATCGTCGGCGGCCTCAAGGGTGCGAAGGCCGTCGAGGCCGTGCGCGACCTGATCGTCGAGGACGCCAGGCAGCAGTACGGCGAAATGGAGGAGACCATCGGCGAGACCGGCTTGCGCGATCTCGAACGTCGCGTGGTGCTCGCCGTGCTCGACCGCAAGTGGCGCGAGCACCTTTACGAGATGGATTACCTCAAGGACGGCATCGGCCTGCGTGGCATGGGCCAGCGCGACCCGCTGGTCGAATACCAGCGCGAAGGCTACCAGATGTACAACTCCATGATCGAGGCCATCAAGGAGGAGACCGTCCAGCTGCTGTTCCACATCGACATCAAGCAGGTCGCCACCACCGACGATGCCGTTGACGAGGTCGAGGAGACCGCCGAAAGCGCCGACACCATCGCCGTGGCCTCCGGCCCCGACGAGAACGGCGAATCCGTGGTCGAGGCCGCCGAGGGCGAAGTCGAAGAAGAGGACGAGGATACGGACGCCAAGCAGGCGATTGCCGAATCCGCAGCCGCCTCCGAGGCCGGCGAGTCCACGCTGCCTGTTGCCGGCCCGGCTCCGGTCAGCCACGCCGAAGGCAAGGTTCCGGTTTCCAAGCGTCCGAAGAGCGAAGAGCTCAAGACGCCATGGGCCGACGGCCGCACCTTCCCTGGCACCGGCAAGAACGCCCCGTGCCCGTGCGGTTCCGGCCGCAAGTACAAGATGTGCCACGGCCAGAACGAAGCGTGACGGTGACGATGAATCGGCATTGACCATCCGATGGTTCGACGACCGAACGGATATACGCCGGGGCCGGCGCCCAATGATATGGGTGCCGGCCCCGGCGTTATTCACGATCGGTATGATGGTCCTGCATTATCTGGCGGCGTCCGCCAACAGTATCCCGGCGATTGCATCGGCGAGTCTCGCGTGGCCTTCCGGATTCATGTGCAGTTTATCGAGATCGCTGGGTTCGGCGACCGTCGCGGCGTCGAGGAACAGCCACCCATTACGTTCGGCGGCCTTGCGGTACCAGCGAGACAGTTCGTGCGAGCGTTCGACGGCGCTCTGCGCGAAACTGGCATAGGGAACTCCGGGTTTGATGTGGATGGGGGAGACGAGAAGGATTCTCGGCGCCGGCCCGCAACCCGCATAGTCGTAATCGCGAATCGTGCGTGCGACCATTTCGGCGCCTGCCGCGACGATGCGCGATGATGCATTGAACATCTCTTTGAGGTCATTGGTACCCAGCATCACAATCGCGTAATCGAGCGGACAGTGCGATTGCAATACGATCGGAAGTGCCTCCATACCGGAACGATGCGGCTCCAAAGGGTTGTCGAACACGGAGGTGCGACCGCTCATACCCTCTTCGATGACATGCCATCCATCCCCCAACAGCGAGGCCAGACGCCCCGGCCATCGCACGTCGAGAGGGTGCCTGGTTCCGGGATCCGCGGGATCGGTGCCGAAGGTGTTGGAGTCGCCGAAACATAATACGTTCTTCATAGATGAATCCTTCTTGAAGACGGGCAGCAACGCACACATCATACATCGATCGGCGCCAAGCGTTCCCGACGTTTGCCGTAGCCCGCCCGGGCGCACACGGTGCGAGGTGCCGGCCGATGGATGTTCGTGATACGGACGGGAACACATGAGGGAGCGCCGAGCCGTTACAATTGGCGGCACAATGACAATGACACGGGCGCCCGGAAGCGTCGAGGAGGGCATCATGGCCGATATCACATGGAAGTCGATTCTCACCAAGCTGGTCGGGGGAGACCATCTCACAGCCGGGGAATCGGAGTGGTTTGTGGACGATCTGATGCAGGGCAACGCGGACCCCGCCGCCGTCGGTGCTGCGCTCGCCATGCAGGAGCAGCTGGGTCTGACCGCCGAGGAGGTTCGCGGTGCCGCCAAAGCCATGGTTCGCCATGCCGTGCCGCTGCACGTGTCCGGTGAGAGCACCGACATCGTGGGCACCGGCGGAGACGGATTCGCCACCGTGAACCTGTCCACCATGGGTTCCGTGGCCGCTGCAGCCGCCGGCGTGACAATCGTCAAGCACGGCAACCGCGCGGCGTCTTCGAAGTGCGGTGCCGCCGACGTGCTCGAGGACCTCGGACTGCCGTTGGATCTGAAGCCCGAGGCGGTCGCGGAAGTCGGCGACGAGGTGGGTATCACCTTCGCATTCGCCCGCACCTTCCACCCGGCCATGCGTTTCGTGGGCCCGATCCGCTCCGCGTTGGGCATCCCGTGCGTGTTCAACGTTTTGGGGCCGCTGACCAATCCGGCCAATCCCGCACATGTGGCCGTCGGATGCGCCGACCGGTCGATGAGTCCGATCATGGCCGCCGTGTATGCCAGCCGCGGCCAGTCAGGTCTGGTCTACACCTCGCATGAGGGTATGGATGAGCTCGCTCCCACCGGCCCGGTGAGCGTATGGGAGATTCGTGACGGCAGGGTCGACGAATCCGAGTTCGACCCCACCGTGGATCTGGGTTTGGAAGCCATCACCGTCGGGCAACTCAAAGGTGGGACGCCGGATACGAACGCCAACGCATTCAGGGAATTCCTGGCCGCCAAGGACGTTCCTTCCCGCACCACCGCGCTGCTGAACGCTGCCTCCGCCATCGTGGCTGACGGCAATCTGGTCGGCAACGGCACACTGGCCGAGCGCTTCGCCGAGGCCTACAAACTGGCCGAGGATGCTGTCGACTCCGGCAAGGCTGAAGCCCTGTTCAACAAGTGGATCGAAACCGCCCAGTCCAAGCGTTAGACCCGTGCGCCGTCGTCGTAGTATCCGCCCCGGTTCCCTGGGTGGTCTTTGCGGTTGAGGATTCCCGCCACCAGACCACCCAAGCCGAGAAGGACGCCCAATCCGAAGAGGATGTTGAGCAACGGGCCCAATAGCGGAATCGAATTCAAACCGGGAACGAGCACCATCACCATCTCGCCCACGAGACCGACGACGAGCAGCGTCACCAGCAGCATCGTGGACGTCCTGACCGGCCCGAGGTCGGGGTTCGGGGGAGTGAAGCCGCCATCGTCATGCGCGTCCATGCCGTTGTCGACGTCCAGCCAGCTGGAACCGGTGAAATCGCGCGGGCCAGAACGTCTGCCACCGCGGCCGGGACGGACGTCATCGGTGAACGATCCGATGTCCAGATCGTTCACGGAAAGCAGGGCCTCCTTCTCGCGTTTTTTGGCCTGCTTCTCGAACTTTCTGGCCTGGCGCGAGGAAGCCACGTCGTGCAGGTCGGCCTGATGTTCGGCTTCGAATGCGGCCCACGCCGAATCCAGATCGTTCGTGCCATGCGACCCGTCGTCGCCGTCTCCGGGCGTCCGGGGCGAAATGCCGTAATCCTGTCCGTTGCCCGGCGTGGGGGTTGGCCGCTTTCCGTCGGCATTGCTATTCTGGTTCTCAGTCATAACTGTCACTCTAATCAGGCGACCGGCCAATGGCTAGTTCGTCTGCGGGAGGAATGCCAAGTGCTCTACTGGTTCTTCGTCAAAGGTCTCGGCCCTATTGCTCGTCATCGTTTGAGCCCTGCTGTCAGCGGACTGAATAACGTGCCTCGAGAGGGTGGCGCGATTATCGCAGCCAACCATCTGGCGGTGATTGATGATGCTTTGATTCCGATTACCTGCCCGCGCATGGTGCACTTCATGGGCAAAGCCGAATACTTCGAGGGCAAGGGATTGAAGGGCAAGTTCAAGAAGTGGTGGTTCACGTCCGTGGGCGTGTTCCCGGTTGATCGTTCCGGTGGCAGCAAGTCGCTTGGCGCACTCGAGCACGCACGCGAGATTATCGAGGATGGGCACCTGTTCGGTATCCACATTGAAGGCACGCGCAGCCCGGACGGTCGACTGTACAAGGGACACACCGGTGCCGCACGACTTGCGCTCGAGACCGGTTGCCCGATTGTGCCGACCGCCATCATCGGCTCGGACAAGCTGCAGCCGATTGGCACGTCGATTCCCAAGAAGGGCAAGACCAAGGTGCTGTATGGTAAGCCGATTGAGGTTGCGAAGAAGCCGGTCGATGAGATTACACATGATGATTTGCGCTCGCTGACCGATCGTGTTTCCGCCGCAATCCAGAAAATGAGCGGTCAGGAATTCGTGAACGAATACGCCCAGAAGGTCAAGGCCGAGCTCAAGGCCCAGCAGGCCGCCGAAGAAGCCGAATAATGTGTGTTGGCTCCCCTCAGCGAGGGGAGCCAGTCGATTACTCTCACACGATGGTGAGGGTGATGACGGTGGGGTTGCCGTTGGCGTCGCGCAAGCGAGTCTTGCCGCCGTTGGAGAGGTCCGTATCGCCGCTTTTCACGGTACGTACCGTGCCGAACAGGCCACCGAGCACCTTGTCGGCTTTCACCTTGAACCCGAGACTCTCAAGCGTCTTGGTCACGGCGCTTTCCTGTTTGCCGACAAGGCCGGACGGTATCGTCGCCATCTCCGGACCCTTGGAAATCACCACGTCCACGCTATCTCCCCACTTCAGCTGGGCTCCGGCTTCCTGAGACGCGGAAATGACTTGACCAGCCTCGACCTTGTCATCGTACTGTTCGGTGACATTGGCCGTGAGCTTCAACTCGCCGAGCGCGGCTTGCATCTCATACTGGGTCTTACCGACGATGTCAGGCATGGTCACCGGCATCGGTCCCTTGCTCAAAGTAATCGTCACCTCATCGTTGTGCTTGGCCGTGGTACCGGGATCAGGGGAAATCGTCAACGCCACACCCTGCGGCGTGTCCATCGAATACTCATCCTTCGACTCGTCATGCTTGACATTATCGAAGCCAGCTTTCTTGAGCGCGTTCAACGGATTCTTGCCATTGGCCGAATTCGCGTCGAGAATATCCTTCGGGATGGTGGCCATCCGTACGCCCTTGGACACCACCACCGTAAGCTCCTGATTGGCTCGCTTGCTTATGTGGCTGTTCACAACGGCCTTGGTCTTGTTCACGGAAGAAGAGATGATCTTGCCTTCCGCCACGTCGTCGCTGTATTCCTCGTGCGTCTTGTAGGGGATGCCGAAAGCCTTCAACGTGCTTTCATACGTGGCCCAATCCGCGCCGGTCAGCGAACATTCGGTGCCTGCATTCGCATCGCAGGTCACGTCATCCGGCTTGGGCACACTCCAATAGCTGCCCGGTCCGGCAAACCACCACCAGCCGGCGGTTCCGCCGATTGCAGCCAGTACCAGCACGATCACCAGTACGATGAAGCGGTTTTTGCTGCGCTGCTTCTTTGGCCCGGTGCCATTGGAAGCGACGTCCGGCTCATCGGAAAGGGCAGGCGCTCGGGTGAAGGCATCGCCGGCCTGAGGCAGCACTTGTGTCTCGCTGCCGGACTGTGCCATGATTTGCGTCTTATGGGGAGCCGAAGCATCGGCTGGCGTCGACGAATCAAGTGCCGTGGTGGGGGCGACCGGAGGAGCCGGAGGATTGACGTCTGCGGCGCCACCGGTATCGGCGGTATTGCTTGCGACATCATCGGCCAAAAACGCCGGTACGGACGGCTCGAACGTTGCTGCACCGGCAGGTACGCCGGTCAGCGGGGCCTGCTCGGCGATATTGCCTACCAGCGCTGCAGCGGTGGCATCGGTATGATCACCTCCAATGGGTTCGGCATGCAAACGGTATTGCCACGCCTCCAGCGGCAATTTGGCGGCCAACTGGCTCAATTCCTCAGCTGCTGCCGCGCCATCGGTGGGGCGGACATCCACCTGACGCGCGGTCAGATGGGCGATGAACGCCGCCACGGACGGATCAATGCCCTGACAGACCGTGGCCACGGACGGCACGTCCTCATGAACATGCTTGAAGACAAGCGTCACCGGATTATCCGAATCGAACGGCACTTTGCCGGTCAGCATCTCCCATGCCATGATGCCCACGGAATACAGGTCGCCTTGCGCGGTGGCCTGATTGTTCTCGATCATTTCGGGAGCCAGATAAGCGGCGGTGCCCAATAGCATGCCGGTGGAGCTCAATGTGGCTTGGCTGGCGGCCTTGGCCAGACCGAAATCAGTGATCTGCACATGGCCGCGATCATTGATCAAAATGTTCTCGGGCTTGATGTCACGGTGGACCACGCCGGCGCGATGCGCGGAAGCCAGACCATCCAGCGTTTCCGCGACCACGCGCAGTGTCTCACGCACGGAGAATGTGCCTTGGGCGTTCATCTCATGCCGCAGATTGACGCCATGCACATATTCCATGACCAGAAAATCAAGTCCATTGAACTCGCCGGTGTCATACACCTGAACGATGTGCGGGTTGGCGATGGACGCGGCCGAATTGGCTTCGCGGCGGAACCGTTCGACGAACTGCTCCCGATGCGGGCCTTTGGCGAGTTGTGTGTGCATGACCTTAATCGCCACGGTGCGCCCCAGACGCTCATCGATGGCCTCATACACGGTGGCCATACCACCCTCGGCGATATTGCGCACGATGCGGTAGCGTCCCTCAATCATCTGTGCGGGCTCGTTCTCACTCATGTTGTATCGTACGGTTCCTTTAATCACGACTGAACATGTTCAGTGTACATGGCCCCGGTTACGCGGCCGGAGCATCAGCGCATAGCTTTCACGGGTTTTCACCGGTGTTTATGGTCTCATGGTCCGGCGGCTCGCATTGTGGACTATCGCAAGGATTCGGGGACGAATCGCGCACAAGCCTCGGTCAGACGGCGTTGCGCTTCGGAATTCAGCTCAAGACCGGCAATCGCCTTACGGGACTCACCCCATAGGGCAGCGATGCGCTCGCGGGATCGATCAAGAGCACCGGTCGACGTGAACAGTTCAATGGTGCGGGCCACCTGGTTGTCATTGCGACAATCTTCTTCGAAGATGGCAATCAGATCGGCCTTATCCGCCGTATCTGCCGCAGACAGAGCATCAGCCAACAGCACTGTGCGTTTGCCTTCTCGGATGTCTCCGCCAACTGGTTTTCCGGTATTGCGGCTTGATCCGACGACATCCAACAGGTCATCCGCCAGTTGGAACGCCAGTCCGAGCGGCCGGCCGACGGCCAACGCGCAATGCCTGGCCTGATCCGGGCTCTCTCCTGCGGCCAGCAGTGCAAGCAGCAGTGGAGCGATGGTGGTGTAACTGGCTGTCTTCCAGCGGAATACGTTCAATGAGGCGTTCGCCAGAGCTTCGGGATTAGACAGTGGGGTCATCTCGACGGCCAAGTCCAGTACCTGGCCGATTTCCACCTCACGCTGCATGGTAAGAAACGCCTCGTTCAGGGCATCGGTGTTGGGAAGACGGCTGGCGGACCGGCGTGTGATTTCAATGCAGGCAGTGGCCAGAATGTCGCCGAGCATCAGGCCCAAGCCACGGCCTATGGCACCGCTGTGTACGGCCTGTTCCAAGGCACGATGTGCGGAAGGCCTGCCCCGGCGCAGATCGGATTCGTCAATGATGTCGTCATGCACCAGTGCGGCCGTCTGAAACACTTCAATGGCGCAGGCCAGGTCGATCATGGCGTCACGCCGATCAGGCGTCACGTCGCCGGCAAGAATATCGAAGGCGTCCAATGCGAGCAGCGCACGCAGTCGTTTGCCGCCTTCGCTGGAGGAGGCGGCTTGGTCCACAACCTGTTCCATCACCGGTTTCAGGGCGTCGGTAACCTCGTCGGTGGCGGGGGCGGCAGTCAGTTCCCGCACCAACTGAATGATGCGTGGCTCGATGATTTCGCGGTTGTTAGCAGTTGTGCACATGCCTAATAACTTATCCACAGGGTTTGAAGAACACAAGAACGTTGGGAATCAAGGGTTTTGAAGCTAGAACCACAATGGTCGTTTTTTCCTGCGTCATACGGCGTTTTCAGCCATAGTGGGCACACACCCCCTCGGCGCATGAGCTATCTGGCTCGGCGCGCACCACAACACCAATAGATTGCACACCGTTAGTCAAGGAGGACATGATGAACAACAACACGCCGCACAAGCCGCGTAAGAGCCGACACGCCAAACGGCACGCCGCCGAGCAGACGGAGCCCTTTGGCTTTGACGAGTTGGAGACGAGATCACAGGAATTTCGCAATGATCGCCGACTTCGAGGCGCGCAACAGGCTAATGCCGACTGGGTGGCCGAACCATTGGACGAATGGCTGTCTTGTCTCGATGCCGGGAACACCGACCTAGGCCGAGAGACGATGGCCGCGTTTGCGGTGGGCATGCGCGAGACCTTATCGATTCGTGATGCGCTGATTCTCTCGTTGGTTATTGATGAAAGCCGTTGCCCCAAGTCATGGCTCATGGAATTCGCGGCGCGACCGCATCTGGCACGTACGAGAACACGAATGGGCGAGCTGCTGACCTGCGCATTCGAGGATGAAGGCATGATGCCGGATAAGGAGCGTTGCCATGCCGGCATCGGTATGTTGCTCGATATCGCGGAAGCCTCACCGGTGCCGTACTGCATACAGCCATTGGCCGTGATCGCTTACACCTTATGGTGGCTGGGCGATCCACGAGCAATGGTGTTCGCCTTGCGATGCCTGCTGCTCGATGAGGATTGTTCGCTGGCGGCGATGATATTCTCAGCCGCCGATCGAGGCGTGGCGCCGGCATGGTGCTCGGGCTGAGTGAACAGAAACGGCGGATCTCCGAGGTTTTACGCGCGATGCGCGGAAGGAAAGCGTGTGGTGATCGGCAACACGTCGGGCAACGATGTGGGAATAATCGTCCGTGGAGGGTGGTTTACTCACATAGTTGACGATTTGCCCTTGCTAGAAGTGGGCCCATGTGGTATATGCGCTTCACGGCGAGAGATCAGAAGGAGCAGTTTTGGCCACGAAGGAAACGACGGCAACCAAGCAGACAGCCGAGTCCAGCGAGGAGACCGAGAAGAAGGCCAGCTCTACGACCACCGCACGCAAGACTTCCGTCAAGAAGTCCAAGTCCGCAGAGCCCTCGGAAAAGACCACGCGCAAGTCCGCCGCGAAGAAAACCGCGAAGAAGGCCAAGGACGATGAACTCGTCAAAGACGAGGACACTCAGGTCGATGACGGGCTTGATGACGATGCCGAGGTCAACGACGACGATTTGGACGTCGACGATCTCGACGAGGATCTGGACGACGTTGACGAAGACGATGCCGACGACGACGATGTGGAAGAGGATGAGGACGAGGACGAGGAAGAAGCCAAGTCCACGGCACCCGAGCAGCCCAAGGAAAAGGGTGCCTACGTGGTCTCCGACACGGATGATGAGGAAGAAAACATCATCCCTTCGGGCAATCCGAAGCGTCGTGTGATTGCGGCCGGCGCAACCGCCGACCCGGTCAAGGACTACCTGAAGCAGATCGGCCGCGTGAGCCTGCTGAACGCCGAGCAGGAAGTCGACCTGTCCGAGCGCATCGAGGCCGGCCTGTACGCCCAGCACCTGCTCGACACCGAAAGCGAAGGCATGGAGTTCAAGCGCAAGCGTGAACTCAAGTGGGCCGCCGCCGACGGCAAGAAGGCTAAGGACCATCTGCTGGAAGCCAACCTACGACTTGTGGTCTCGCTCGCCAAGCGCTACACGGGTCGCGGCATGCTCTTCCTTGATTTGATCCAGGAAGGCAACCTTGGTCTGATTCGTGCCGTCGAGAAGTTCGACTGGAAGAAGGGCTTCAAGTTCTCCACCTACGCCACGTGGTGGATTCGTCAGGCCATCACCCGTGCCATGGCCGATCAAGCCCGCACCATTCGCGTGCCTGTGCACATGGTTGAAGTGATCAACAAGCTGTCCCGTGTACAGCGCCAGATGCTGCAGGATCTGGGGCGTGAACCTACGCCGGACGAGCTGGCCCGCGAGCTGGATATGCCGGTTGAGAAGGTGCAGGAAGTGCAGAAGTACGGGCGCGAGCCGATTTCCCTGCACACCCCGCTTGGCGAGGATGGCGATTCCGAGTTCGGTGACCTCATTGAGGATACCGACGCCATCGCTCCGTCCGACGCCGTGGCCTTCTCCCTGCTGCAGGAACAGTTCAAGCAGGTGCTGGAAACCCTGTCTCCGCGTGAGGCCGGCGTCATCAAGATGCGCTATGGCCTGGAAGACGGCCAGCCGAAGACGCTGGACGACATCGGCCGTGTGTATGGCGTGACCCGTGAACGAATCCGTCAGATCGAGTCCAAGACCATGTCCAAGCTGCGCCACCCGTCCCGTTCACAGACCCTGCGCGACTTCCTGGATCAATGATCATCTGGCTCCCCTCTGTGAGGGGAGCCAAGCATTTGAAGAGAAAAATAGGACTGTATGCCCAAAGAAGAATACGGCGCCAAGGACCTAGCTGTTCTTGAGGGCTTGGATGCGGTACGCAAGCGTCCGGGCATGTACATCGGCACCACCGACTCGCAGGGGCTTATGCACTGCTTGTGGGAGATCATCGACAACTCCGTGGATGAGGCCTTGGCCGGCTTCTGCAACGATATCGTAGTCACCTTGCACACCGACGGTTCCGTGGAAGTTGCGGACAATGGCCGAGGCATTCCGGTGGATAAGGAACCGAAAACCGGCCTGTCCGGCGTGGAGGTCGTACTGACCAAACTGCACGCCGGTGCCAAGTTCGGCAATTCGTCTTATAACGCCGTCGGTGGCCTGCACGGCGTGGGCTCCTCCGTGGTCAATGCCCTGAGCTCCCGACTGGACGTCGAAGTGGATCGTGACGGCAAGACGCACCACATGACCTTCCACCAAGGTCACCCTGGCGTATACACGGATGCCGACCCGGCCAATCCGTCTCCCGATTCCCCGTTCAAGCGCACTCGCAAGAACCGACCCACCGAGCTGGAAATCATCGGCAAGGTATCTCCCAAAACCACTGGTACCCGTATTCGCTACTGGTATGATCCGGAGATCTTCAACAAAACCGCCGAGTTCTCATACGAACAGCTCATCGACCGCGTGCGTCAGACCAGCTTCCTGGTGCCCGGCCTCAAAATCACCATCATCGACGAAAACGTACCCGAAACGGCGGCGACTGACACCGTCGAGGCCGCTGATACCGCCACAGTCGAACCCGTGCAAGAGCAGGTGCCGGCTTTGGACGTCTCGTCCAACGATGCCGAACTCTTCGGCGACTCCACCGAAACCCAAGTCGACAGTACCGGGAGCCTGACCGAGGAGAATTTCTCACTGACGGCCAGCGACCAGGTCGTCGACGGCGCGTTCGGCGAACAGCCCGCGCACCCGCGCGTCGTGGAATTCCTGCACACCGGCGGCGTCAAGGACTTCGTCGACTTCCTGTCCAAAGGCGAGCCGATCTCCGACATCTGGCGCATCCAAGGCGAGGGCACCTATAAGGAGGAGACCCAGGCCGTGGGTGAGGGCGGCGAACTGCACGCCCAGGAAATCGAACGCACCTGCGGCTTGGACATCGCCCTGCGATGGGTCAACGGCTATGACACCACAATCATGAGCTTCGTGAACATCGTGGAGACGCCCGGCGGCGGTACTCACGTGGACGGTTTCATGAACGCCATCACCAAGCAGATTCGCAAGGCGGTGGAAGACAACGCCCGCAAGCTCAAGGTGAACATGAAGGACTCCGCCATGAAGGTGGAGCGCGACGATATCCAAGCCGGACTCGTGGCCGTGGTCACCGCACGCGTGGCCGAACCTCAGTTCCAAGGCCAGACCAAGGATGTACTCGGCACCGCGCAGGTCAAGCCGATCGTCACCCGGCTCACCGACAAGCAATTCGGTGAGATGATCACCGGCTCCAAGCGCGGGTACAAGGAACAATCCGGCCGCGTGCTGGAGAAAATCGTCGGCGAAATGCACGCACGCATCCAGTCGCGCAAGGCCAAGGAGGTCACGCGCCGCAAGAACGCGCTCGAATCCGCCTCGATGCCGGCCAAACTCTCCGACTGCCAGCCGGGCAATGACGACGTGGCCGAACTGTTCATCGTCGAGGGTGATTCCGCACTCGGTACCGCCAAAGCCGCACGCAACGCCGGTTTCCAGGCACTGCTGCCGATTCGAGGCAAGATCCTGAACGTGCAGAAGGCGTCGATCACGCAGATGCTCTCCAACAAGGAGTGCGCAGCCATCATCCAGGTGGTGGGCGCCGGCTCCGGCCAGAGCTTTGACATCGAACAGTCGCGCTACCACAAGATCATCATGATGACCGATGCCGATGTGGATGGTGCTCATATCCGTATCCTGTTGCTGACGCTGTTCTACCGATACATGCGTCCGCTCATCGAACACGGCTACGTGTATGCCGCAGTGCCGCCGCTGCACCGCATCGCGTTGACCGGCTCGCACAAGGGCGAATACATCTACACGTATTCCGATGACGAGCTGGCCGGCAAACTGGCCGACCTCGACAAGAAGCACATCGGATACAACGACGACATCCAGCGATACAAGGGTCTGGGCGAGATGGACGCCGACCAGCTGGCGGACACCACCATGGACCCGCGCACGCGCATGCTGCGCCGCATCCGTATGGAGGACGCCGCCCAGGCATCCGAGATTTTCAGCCTGCTGATGGGCGACGACGTGCCGCCGCGCAAGCAGTTCATCGTCGACAACGCCGACGATTTCGATCGCTCCAAGATCGATACCTGATCGAAGACGTCGCTGATAATGACATCGTGCTTACCGAGAATTTCCGTAATTGGCGTTTGAGGTGAGCACGTTGTCATATGTTTTATTCGTGTTGCCCATGAGTTATTCGATAGACTGATGACATCGTTATCACAACCGATGCCGTACTGTGAATGGGAGATGGAACATGGCCATTCTGTTGCTTGCCGTCATCTATGTGGCGTTTATCAGTCTGGGGTTGCCGGATTCGCTACTCGGGTCCGCGTGGCCCACCATGAGCCAGAATCTGAACGTGCCGGTGGCGTGGGCTGGCGGCATCTCCGCAGTGATTTCCATGTTCACGATTGTTTCGGCGCTGCTTTCGGACCGAATGACATTGAAATTCGGGGCCGGTAAGGTCACCGCCGTTTCGGTGGCGTTGACTGCGGCGGCCTTGGCCGGTTTCTCCATTGCCCCGAATTACTGGGTGCTGTTGGCCATCGCCATACCGTACGGCCTTGGCGCGGGCGGCGTGGATGCGGCGCTCAATAACTACGTAGCCATTCACTACGAAAGCCGGCATATGAGCTGGCTGCACTGCATGTGGGGCGTCGGCGCATCGGTCGGCCCCTATATCATGGGCTATGCGCTCTCTCAAGGCCAAGGCTGGCCGTGGGGCTATCGGTACATCGCGATTCTGCAGGTGATGCTGACCGTCATTCTGGTGCTGAGCCTGCCGCTGTGGAAGAAACGTGGCACGACTGGGGGTGGCGAATCGACCGATGGCGCCGCATCATCTGACGGCAATGCCGAGGGATGTGGTAATGCTGAAGGGGCGTCTGTTGCTGAACGCAAACCGCTCGGCGTGGCCGGCGTGCTCGCCATTCGCGGTGCCAAGGAAATCCTCGTGATGTTCTTCTGCTACTGCGCCATCGAATCCACGGCGGGCCTGTGGGCCTCCAGCTACATGGTGATGCACAGCGGCATCGACAAGATCACCGCCGCCAGCTGGGCCGGTCTATTCTACGTAGGCATCACCGTGGGGCGTGCGCTTTCCGGCTTTCTGAGCATGCGATTCAAGGACCCGGTCATGATTCGCCTCGGCCAAGTGCTGGTGCTCGCCGGCATCCTCACCATGTTCGTGCCATTGCCTCACCACCTTGGCGTGGTCGTTGGGCTGGTGGTCATCGGCTTCGGGTGCGCGCCGATTTATCCGTGCGTCATCCACTCGACGCCGGCCTACTTCGGCGAAGACAAATCGCAGGCCGTCGTCGGCGTGCAGATGGCCTGTGCCTATGTGGGCTCACTGCTCATGCCGCCACTGTTCGGCATCATCGCGCAATATGTGACAATCAGTCTCTACCCGTGGTATTTGCTGGTGCTCTTGGTGCTGATGGTGGCCATGCACGAGCGTCTTCGTAAGTTGCGCGGCTGATCATGCGCGCATTTGGGCCCGCCGCCTACTATGCTTGGAGCCCATGGTGATAAGTGAAGAAGAACATAAACAGATGCCCGAGCCCGTACGGGAACGATTGGAAGCGCTGAAGGATGCGCCGGGCTCGGTAATCGTGGTCGGCTCGATGAACGCCGATTACACCGTGACCACCAAACGACTGCCCAAGCCAGGCGAAACCGTCAATGGTGGTGCCATGAAAGTGCTGCCGGGCGGCAAAGGCGCGAATCAGGCGTCTGCCGCTGCTCGCCTCGGTGTCAATGTCCAGTTGCTGGGCGCGGTGGGCGAGGACTCCAACGCGGACTTCCTATTAGGCAAGCTGGATGAGGCCGGCGTCGACACCGCCGATATCCTGCACGTTGAAGGCCCCAGCGGCACCACGGTAATCACCGTGAGCGCTGAGGGCGAGAACACCATCGTCTATTCGCCGGGTTCCAATGCCAAGGCAAGTGCCAGCTATGTGCAATCACATCGCACGACCATCGCCGAATGCGCGGTATTGGGACTGTGTTTGGAGAGCCCGATTTCCACCGTTATCGCCGCCGCGCAGACCGCGCATGACGCTGGCGTGACCGTGCTGCTCAACGACTCGCCATTTATGGACGAGCTTCCTCACGAACTGGTGGAAGCCACGGATATTCTTCTGGTCAACCAGCATGAAGCGGCTCAACTGCTGGGTCTACCGGACGGCGATGTGGAATCACTCGACTGGTATGAGGTCGCCGAACGATTCACCGATTACGGATTCGACCGGGCGATAGTGACGCTTGGTGCGTCGGGGGCGGTGGTGATCGAGAACGGACGTTGGCATCGCGTATCCGCCGCGCAAGTCAATGCGGTGGACACCACCGGTTGCGGCGACTCGTTCATGGGAACTGTGCTGGCTGGCTTGGCCGCTGGCCATACGCTGCTGCAATCCGCGCAAATCGGCTCCTATGTCTCCGCCTATGCGGCCACCAAGCTTGGTGCCCAAAGCGCCTACGGCACCGCCGAAGAAGTCATCGCCTACTTCAGCTGACCTATAATCGTACATATGTACGAAACCCTGAGCCTGTTTTCCGAACCCACCAAGGTGTGGTTCGAGCATGCCTTCGGTCAGCCGACCGAGGCACAGGCTCAGGCATGGCCGGCAATCCATTCCGGTCGTAATGTCTTGGTCATCGCACCTACCGGCTCCGGCAAAACATTGGCCGCGTTTCTCTCGGCCATTGACCGGCTGATGACCGTGCCACGTACGCGGCGTGCCGGTGTGCGTGTGCTGTATATCTCGCCGTTAAAGGCGCTCGCGGTCGATGTGGCCAAGAACCTAGAACAGCCTTTGGAGGGCATTGCCGCACAATGCGAGGCGCAAGGGCTGCCCGTGCCGAAGATCGCGGTCGCCACTCGTTCAGGCGACACCACCGCACAGGAGCGGCGGCGCATAGCCTCCCATCCACCGGATATCCTCGTTACCACGCCAGAATCGTTGTACTTGTTGCTCACTTCGAAAGCAGGGCGGATTCTCGGCACTGTCGATACGGTGATCGTCGATGAGATTCATGCAGTAGCGGGCACCAAGCGCGGCGCACATTTGGCGGTAAGCCTTGAACGGCTGGAGAACCTTGTCGCAGAATCGCGCAAGCGAGATGCGATCGTTGCAGATGCTGATGAGGGCGGTGATGCCGCCGTTGATGCTGGCCGCGGCGATCGTCATATGCAGCGCATTGGTCTATCCGCTACGGTGAATCCGCCTGAAGAGGCGGCGCGATTCCTGGGCGGCGGGCAACCGGTTACCATCGTGAATCCCGGTGGGCGGCCTGCAATGGATCTGCGCATGATTGAGCCGTTGGAAAACATGCGTGATTTGCAGTCCGTGAATGCCAAGCAGCGTGTCGGTGGCGTGGAGGCTGAACGGTCCGCTCCGCATATCAGCGGTGTCACGCCGGCCATGCAGCGACTTGCCGAACGCAGGGGCATTGTGCCGGTGGATGATAGAGATGTTTCTTCCACTTCTGGGGACGATTCTGATGCGAGTGATGCGTTCGATTCCTCCGCGTTGGTTGGAGCGGCGGGCGACCGTACCTCCGGTTCCATTTGGCCCGTGGTGGAACGCAGCATTTTGGATGAGATTCTCGCGCACCGCACTACATTGGTCTTCGTCAATTCGCGTGGTGTGGCCGAAAAGCTCACCGCGCGCCTCAATGATCTCTATGCGCAGACCCGGCATGGCACCAATCCCGACACTGTGCGTGATCCGGGCTCTCCGGAAGGCCGCGAAGGGTTCTCCACACATTACGATGCTGTGGTCGGCTCCACCACCATGCTTGTCGGCTCACATGAGGGCGACGATGTCATCGCCATGGCTCATCATGGGTCGGTCTCCAAAGATCGCCGCAAAATGATTGAGGAACGGCTTAAGCGTGGTGAATTGCGCTGCGTGGTGGCCACCTCCAGTTTGGAGCTTGGCATTGATATGGGTTCGGTCGACTTGGTGATTCAAGTCGATACGCCATTGTCGGTCTCCTCCGGATTGCAGCGTGTAGGCCGTGCCGATCATCAGGTCGGTGGCGTCTCTCACGCATTGTTCTACCCGCTCACCCGTCAGCAGATTGTCACTGGGGCCGCAAGTCTGGAAGCCATGATTGCCGGCGATATAGAACCATTGGCCGTGCCGCGCAATCCGCTCGATATTCTTGCCCAGCAGACCGTGGCCGCTGCCGCGATGCACGATTTGAACGCTGATGACTGGTATGCCACGGTGCGCCGTGCTGCGCCGTTTGCCGAACTGCCACGTGACATGTTCGATGCGGCAATCGGCATGATGTCCGGCGAATACAACAGCGAGGAATTCTCGGCCTTCCGGCCGCGACTGGTATGGAATCAGGATAATGGCCTGATTTCCGCCCGTCCCGGTTCGCAGAAAGTGGCCATTACCTCTGGCGGTACGATTCCCGATCGAGGGCTGTACACCGTGGTCCTGCCTGAGGCGGACGCCGGCAAAGGCCAGCGTCGCGTCGGCGAGTTGGATGAGGAGATGGTCTACGAATCGCGCGTGGGCGATGTCATTACGCTCGGCACCTCCACATGGCAGATTCAGGAGATCACCCGTGATCGTGTGGTCGTGACTCCGGCTCCGGGCCGCACCGCCCGTCTGCCGTTCTGGCACGGTGAAGGCGCTGGCCGTGACTACGGTTTCAGCCGTACCATAGCCCGCTTCACCCGAGAAATCGCCGCCGGATTAGACGTGAAGCGGACTGAGGGGAGGTCTGCCGCAGAAGGTCCAGCTGTCCCAACCTTCATCCCAACAATTCTCACTCGCCTCCACCGAGATGGCCTAGACCCCAATGCCATCACCAACCTGGCCCGCCTGCTCTCCGAGCAACAAGCCATCACCGGCACAGTTCCCAGCGACCAAACCCTCATCGTGGAACGGACCCGCGATGAAGACGGCGGATGGCGCATCGTGCTGTTATGCCCCTTTGGCCGCCGCGTTCACGAACCGTGGTCCATGGCCATCAGCCGCAGACTGCGCCAACGCTACGGTTTCGATGGGCAGGTATATGCCGCCGATGACGGTATCGTCATTCAGCTACCGGACGGTGACGGACATATTCCTGTTCAAGACCTGGTCCTTTTCGACCCAGAAGACCTCAAAGCAGATGTAGAACGTCAAGTGGGCGAGTCCGTGCTATTCGCCGCACGATTCCGCGAATGCGCCACCCGATCACTGTTCATGCCGCGATCCGACCCGGGCCGTCGCGTGCCCCTATGGCAGCAGCGACTGCGCGCCGCACAGCTCCTGCAATCCGCACGCATGGCCAAGAACTTCCCGCTGCTGCTGGAAACCGCGCGCGAATGTCTGCAAGACGTATACGACATGCCTGCCCTGAACGAGGTGATGACCGGATTGCAATCCGGCATCATTACCGTGAAGGACGTGGAGACCGAATCGCCATCGCCTTTCGCCGAGAACATTCTCTTTGGCTTCGTCGGCGTGGTGATGTACCAGTATGACCAACCTCAGGCCGAGCGCAGCGCGCGACTGTTGTCTCTCGATCCGCACGTGCTCGAACGCTTGCTCGGCACCACCGACATGGCACAAGTGCTGAATCCGGACGTGATTCGCGAAGTCGAACAGGAACTGGGGGAGCGCACTTTCTGGAATGAACTTGCCGACGATGATGTGACTGGTCGCGTGACCCGTTACGCCAAAACCCATGGTCCTTTCACCGCCGATCAGCTCATAACCGACCTACACCTCGATGCTACGGATGCCGTGCACACTCTGGATGTGCTGGCTGCCAAAGGCGAGTTGCTGCAAGGCCACTTTGTAGATGATGACGAGCAAGGCCAACAGTGGCTCCATAAGGACGTATTCCGTCGCATTCGGTCTCGCTCATTGGCCAAGGCGCGTAAAGCAGTCCAGCCAGTAGAACCAGAGGCGTTCCAGATGTTTCTTATCGACCGACAAGGTATCGGGCCGGTCGGCGGCGAACGATATGAAGGTGCTGACGGGCTCATGCGCGTTATCGAGCAGCTGGAGGGCATATCACTGCCCACTGCACTCTGGGAGTCGGCGGTATTCCCCGCACGAGTACGAGACTACCAACCTGCATTGCTGGATGAGTTGCTGACCAGCGGCGATGTGGTCTGGGTCGGCTCAAAAACCGGGGGAACCAGTGCGATGGACCCCGGTGAGGTTGCTTTCTATCCGGCGGATTCAATATTGCTCAGCGATGTGGAACATGGTACGACATCGAACGCCTCAGACGCCACCATGCCGGAAGCGATTCTGGCCGCACTGGACTCAGGGGGAGCGTTCCATGCCCGTCAACTGATGGATGCCGCCAAACGTGTGTGGAATGAGGCCGCGGAGCCGGACATCAATCCAAACACCGGCGAAATCATTCCGCAAGAGTGGAGCGAACAGCAGTTCAAGGATGCCTTGTGGAGCTTGGTCTGGCAAGGTAAGGTCACCAATTCCAGCTTCGCGCCGGTGCGTGCATTAACCGCAGGCGCAGCAAGCCCGCGTAAATCCACTACATCACGTCGTCGTGGGCGTGTCGCTCCGATTCGCCGAGCCACGACGGATATGACGTTAGGAGGTTTGTGGTCTGCCGTGATCGGGCAAGCTGAAGGCGAAGACACTGACCAGACCGAACGGGCACTCGCACTGGTCGAGACGTTGCTGGACAGGTATGGCGTCATCGCGCAGCCGGTGATTGACAAGGATAATATTCCGGGTGGCTACTCAGCGTTGTATCCGGTATTGAAGCGCATGGAGGAGCATGGTCGACTGGTACGAGGCATGTTCGTCCGTGGTTTCGGTGCGGCCCAATTTGCCGAGCACGACACCGTGGATGCGTTGCGTCATCCGTCAGAGCATCGCGGCCAGTCCGTGGTGGCATTGAGTGTGCTCGACCCCGCAAATCTCAGTGGCTCCGCCATCGCGTGGCCGGACGCGCCTGCCGGTGCGGGTAAACCGGCACGCCGTATCGGAGCCATGGTCGTGCTCAATGCGCAAGGCACGCTACTATACGCGGCTGCCAAAGCCAAGCACCTGACGGCGTTCGATCAATCGGTCGACCATGAACCCGCTGCCAACGATTCCGACGAACAGATGCGCAAGGCCGCCACAGAACTGGCCTACGCCCTCAAACGCAATGGCACCGGTTCCGTGACGTTCAGCGACATCAATGGCGAACCCCTCAACGCGCGTCACCCCTTCGCCCGCATCCTCCACCAGTCCGGCTTCACCCCCGTTCCCCGAGGCATGCGGCTGTACTGATTGAGCCCAACTATCGAATGCGGTAGTTGGAGCCGCGTTGGGTCATGATGAGGCCGGCGCGGGTGAGCTTCTTATCCAGTGTGTAGAGGGCGTTCTTGAGGAGCCCTTGTTGCTCGAAGAATGGGCCACCGACGAGCTTGACCAATTCGCTGGTGTTGACGAACTGACCATCAGCCTTGACCAGTGCTTCAAGCAAACTGTATTCCAGACGGGACAGTGAGATTGCGCTGCGCGTGGATGCGTAGTAGGCCTTGTGATTCGTGGTGTCCAACGTGAGATTGCCACGAATGATCATGGCGGGGGAGTCGGTGGCAAGCGAGCCGACGTATGAGAGCAGTTCGCCATCGGAGAATGGTTTGCTCAGCGCGGCATCCGGGCGTCGTACGTTAGCTTGTGCGCTAGCGGCGGCATTGTCCGAGCGTTGTTCGGCTTCGGCATCTGAGTTGTTTGCGCGTGAATCCGCGCTGAAGGAGCTGTAGGGCGTCTCTTCGATAGGGGCGTACTCGTCAGGCAGCGCTCGCCAGCGGCTGCCTTCGCCAATGGTTTTGCTGAGTGGCGTCGAAGTCAGCAGCAGAATCTTGACGGAGGCACGGGCATTGCGTAGGGATTCGATGAGCTGCTTGGTGGAACTGCCGAGCAGGGATTCATCAAGAATCACTGCGTCAAATGACTCCTTGGCGACAGCGGCGAGCGCGATACTACCGGTGCTTGCCAAAGACACTTCATGACGACCGGCAAGTAGGGCACCACGAATGGCGCGGGCCAACGGTTCATTGGATACGGCAACCAGTAGTCTCATCGCCACCTCCTTGATGCTTAGTGTAGGTCGGGTTTAGGGTCTCTTCTCTATTGTTTGGCTCACTGTCGTTCGTTCCTCGCCTACAAACACCCCACTGGGGGTGTTTGCTTTACGGCTCGGCCCATCAGAGGGAGCTTAATTGAGGTTACGCAATGAAGGCGATGGGGGAGGCGAGGTCCACTCCGGAACCGTCTCGGCGCATATCGGGCTTGGGAAGCTCGACCGGGGAGCCTGCGGATGTGGAAGCGTGCAACGGGTAGAGGCCCACCCAGGCAAGAATCAGCGTGTTCTGGCCCTTGAGGAAGCGCTGGGAACGCACGCCGCCGGTAGCACGACCCTTGGTGGGGTACATTTCCAGCGGAGTGACCTTCGCCGCGCCGTTTTCGGTGCCGGGCAGTGCATCGGAATCGCCGGCCACGGTGAGCACCACTGCACCGGATCCGGAAGTCAAGCCGTTCTCGCCCTCTTCATAGGTCCATGCCACCTTGCCGGCGGGAACCACGTTGAAGGCCGCCACACGGGCACCCTCGGCCAGCTTGATGCCGGCCATACCGCCCGCGGTACGACCCTGCGGGCGCACGTTCTTCGCCTCAAAGGTCAGTAGCGAGGAATCGGAGGAGATGAACACCAGACGGTCGTCATCCTCGGCCACGGCGGCGAATACCACTTCATCGCCATCTTTCAGATCAATGACGGGCCAGGAATCCATGGTGGTGGGTGCCTCACGATTCCAACGCTTGATGACACCGTTACGGGTACCGATAGCCAGCGACGGCAACGGCTTGGCCTCGGCGGCCCCGCCATCCTCGCTCTCATCCTTGGCACTGGCCTTGCCGGACGTCGGCTGCTCCATGGCAATCGCCGTAATCACACGCTCACCGCGAATCGGATCGGTGGATTCGGTCATGCCGATCAGTTCGTCGGCCTGAACTCCGCCCTTCAGCGACAATGTGGCGGCAGCGGGCAAGGCAGGCAAATCAACCACATGCGCGAGCACCAGGCGGCCGGCCGACGTGACCAGCCCGTACGTGGCGCGCGTGGAAGTCTCGAAGATTGTGGTGATCTGATCGTCTCGCAGACGTTCATCGGATGCGGACCGTGCATTGAACACGTCCATCGCGCTTGGCGTGGTACGGGCAATCAAACCGGTGGCGCTCATCATCACCACGCACGGCTCGTCCTCGATCTTCAAGGCTCCGGTCAGCGCGGACTGTTCGCCGGTCTTCTTGGCTGCTGCTGCGGCTGCGGCCACATCGGCTTCGGCGGAGGAAATCGTGGTGGCGGCCTTCACTGCTTCGAGTGCGGACTTGGACACACCCGAAGCCCCGGCGCCCTGCGCCACGACCGGCGTCAGCGTGCCATCCGGGTCGGCGTCCAGCAGCACGGTGCGACGCGGCGAGCCCCACTTGGCGACCGCCTCGTCCATCTCGTCGGTGACCACCTGGTCGAGCGCTTCGGCGGAGGCCAGAATGCGGGTGAGCTCCTCGATGCGCTTCTTCAGGTCATCGCGTTCGGCCTCAAGTTCGATGCGGTTCATCTTGGTCAGTCGGCGCAGACGCAGGTCGAGGATGTACTGAGCCTGGACCTCGTCCAAATCGAAAACGACCATCAAACGGCTCTTCGCGGCATCCGCATCATCCGAGGTGCGGATTACCTGAATCACCTCGTCGATGTCCAGCATGGCCAGCAGCAGGCCCTCGACCAGGTGCAGGCGTTCCAGCGCCTTCTTCTTGCGATATTCACTGCGGCGGCGAATCACCACACGGCGGTGGTCCACCCACACCTGAAGCATCTCCTTCAGACCCATCGTGTGCGGGCGGCCCTCCACCAACGCCACGTTGTTCATGGCGAAGTTGTCTTGCAACGGTGTGTGCTTGAACAACTGCACCAGAACCGCATGCGGGTCGAAACCAGTCTTGATTTCGATGACGATACGCGTGCCGTTATGACGATCGGTCAGATCGAACGCGCCGGAAATCCCCTCCAGCTTGCGGTTCTTCACACCGTCGGAAATACGTTCGATTACCTTCTCTGGGCCCACCATGTACGGCAGCTCGGTGACCACGATGGCCTGCTTGCGGGCCGTGACATGCTCGATATGCGTGGCGGCGCGCGTGGTGAACGTACCACGGCCGGTGGCGTAGGCCTCACGGATGCCGTCGCGGCCGATGATCGTGCCGCCGGTGGGCCAGTCGGGGCCGGGCACGTAACGCATCAGTTGTTCCAGGGTGGCGTCCGAATGCGCCATGAGGAACTTGGCGGCGTTCACCACCTCGCCCAGATTGTGGGTGGCCAGGTTCGTGGCCATGCCCACGGCGATGCCCGAGCCGCCGTTGACCAGCAGATTTGGGATGGCGGCCGGCAGCACGGTCGGTTCCTTGAGCTTGTTGTCATAGTTCGGCGTGAAGTCGACGGTGTCCTCATCGATATCCGCGTTCATGCCGAGAGCCGCCGGGCCAAGCCTGGCCTCGGTGTAACGGGAGGCCGCGGGGCCGTCATCCAGCGAGCCGAAATTGCCGTGGCCGTCTACCAGCGGCAGACGCATCGCGAACGGCTGTGCCAAACGCACCATGGCCTCGTAGATCGCGGAATCACCGTGCGGGTGGAGCTTGCCCATCACCTCGCCCACCACGCGGGCGGACTTCATATACGGGTGGTCGGGAGTCAGGTTCATCTCGCCCATCTGGTAGACGATGCGGCGCTGCACCGGCTTCAAGCCATCGCGCGCATCGGGCAGTGCGCGTGCGTAAATCACCGAATACGCATACTCGAGGAAGGACTTGCTCATCTCCTCGTTCAGCGGCGTCTCGACGATATGCTCCTTGACCGTGCGCGGATCGTAGGTTTGCGCGGACGGTTTGCGGTGTGATGCCATGAAACTCCCTTTCGAACGCCCCCATATTAGCGGGAGGGCGCGAAACAGTGCGCAGAGAACGGTTCTCGATAACAACTGTGCGCTGGTTTCGATGCGCCAATCGCACATGTCTGCCGATAGAACGGCGTGATTCCAGTGTTTCAGTCGATGTGCGTTTGTTTGATTATGTGCGTTGGAGCGCACGGTTGTTATCGAGAACCGTTCTCTGCGCACTGAGCCAAGGGGAGGGGTGCTACTTGAATGGGCAACTATGAGTGTTGAGACGCCGGATATGGACGAGTTGCTGCGGCTGGTGCCCACTGTGGGCTATGGGGATGACGTCCCGGCCGATCGGCGTGGGGGAGCGCTGCACCTGTCCGCCGTGCTGCCCGCCTTGTCCGCCGCCATCGGACATCCGACTCCCACCAAGGTCCACGCCGATCCCAAGGCCTGCCAGCGCGCGTTGGGACTGCCCGACGCCGAATCGGCCATCGTGGTGCTCGTGGACGGCCTCGGCTTCTGGAACCTCGCCATGCGCCTCGGCCACGCGCCCTATCTGCGTTCGCTGATGAACGAAAGCGCCAATCAGCGTCCCGTCGCCACCTGCGCTCCAAGCACCACTGTGGCGGCCATGGCCGCATTCGGTACCGGAACCTGCCCGGGACTGACCGCAATGGCGGGCTATACGCAGCTCGAACCCGCCAGCCATAAGCTCATCCAACTCATCCAGTTCAAAGACGCGCTGGCAACCAGACCAGCCAATCCGCACATTCCTGTGCCGCCCATGGTCGATCCGTTCGACCTGCAGCGCGAGGAGACGGTGTTCGAGAAACTTGCGGCTCAAGAGGTGCGTGTCACGAGCTCGGGGTTGCCCAAGTTCTCCAGATCACCATTGACCGAAGCCGCATTGCGAGGCACCGACTATCAAGGCAACGTCACCCCACGTGATCGTGTGCTGGCCGCCTCACGCGCCTCACGCACCCCCGGCCTGACCTACCTGTACATCCGTGACGCCGACAAAGTCGGCCACAATTACGGGTGGGATTCCGAACACTGGGTGGCCGCATTCGAACATATCGACGCCCAGCTCGCGCTCCTGAAACGCAGCGCACCCAAAGGCACGCTGATCGTCATCGTGGCCGACCACGGCATGGTGCAAACCGACATGGACCAGCGGATTGACATCGCCGTTGAACCGCAGCTCACCCGAGGCGTGTCACTGGTCGGGGGAGAGCCGCGCTCGCTGATGCTGTATGCCGAGCCGGATGAACGACCTGAGGATATAGCTTGCCGGTGGCGCGATTACCTGCAAGACCGAGCCTTGGTGCGAACCAGGGATGAGGCCATCGCGGACGGATTGTTTGGACCGGTCTGCGAGCGAGTCCGGCCGATGCTTGGCGATGTGGTCGTGCAGGCAGCGGGAGCCGTGACCCTCGTCGATTCGCGTACGCAAGGAGACAAAGCCACTCACCTGCCGAGCGTGCATGGCTCCCAAACGGCATTGGAAATGGATATTCCCTGCCTGATCGATATGGCCTGATTCGGAAATTCAGTCTCCGAACAGAATCTCGTCCCAGCTTGGTACGGCCGAACGCCCTGATTTACGCTTGGCCGGTTTGGCTGGTGCCTCGTGTTTGGTGGCGGCGGATTCGGCCGCCCGCTCCTGCTCGGTGGCTACCAGCTGTGCATCGGGGCCACGCCGTATGGTCTTGTCCGAAATATTGTCAGAACCCTGCTCTGGTGCCGTGGCAGGCGATTGCTGCAATCCTGCGGCAGATGACGAAACAGAGCTGGCGGTCTGCGAAGAGACCGGGCTTGGGGCCGTAGCGTCATGAGCCTGGTTCGTGGCCGGTGAGATGGACGTGGATAGGTCCACCGGGGGCATGGAACCTGTGGAAGTGACGGAGGGCCGGATTGCGGCAGGCCGTGCGGCCGGAATCGAAGGCGTAGGTGCAGCCCAAGCAGACACGGCGCGCTCGATACGCGCGGAACGTACGGAGTCGCCGGGCAGTTCAGGAATCGTCGGCTTGAGTTTGGAATCCGTGGCTGATTCCGGATTCTGTTCGCCGAGCAGTTTTCGAGCGGCATTGTTCAGGCTCATTACGGAATTGTCGTGCATATTCCACGTCCATTCGGCATGGATCTCACGGCCCGCGGAAGTGAATATCGCCACGATGCGCCAAGGCTCAAGTCCGCGTCGGGTGGATTTCCAGGTCACTGATTCCATGCCGATTCCCGCAGAGGCCAGCGTGCGTTCCACCAGTTCGCTGATGGTGCGCACCCTGCTGTCTTTGGGTGCCGCCACGGCAAGGAACTGTTCGATGGCATACTGTTTCTCGGTCTCCACGGCCATGGAGAAACGACGTACCAGCGTTTCGCTCAGATGATATTTCTCCGCGACGCGGGCCGGATCGGCACCGGCGCGAATCAGCGACTGTATCTGGGAAATCGGCAAAGTGGACTGCTGATGCGGCTGGGGAGCCTGTCGCATCTCGCTTCTGACCTGCTTGGCCTCAAGAATCGCCCGTTCGAGCGTGTCGTCCACGCTCACAGCCATTTCCCCGCCGCCAATGGAGAATACGAGGTCCCCCGTCTTGCTCACGCGTACGAAACGGGCTTTTTCAAGCCGATCATCTGGCATATTCGCACCACTTTCCGTCGCAAAGACATTACTTCTTTTAAGTATGCCCCACGTGTCGAACTTTACGAGTATTTCAAATCGTGTATCCTATGGGCGAGTACGGCGCTGACCGTGCTATATATATCGACTTACGAACCAAAGACGACGAAAGGACCATGATGGCTCAGGATTATGATTCCCCCCGCAATAAGGATGAGGACGAGGAATCGCTGCAGGCGCTGGGGAAGTCCTCGCAGAACGCCTCGGGCGACATCGACGACGATGAGAACGCCATCGCCGAAGACTACGAACTGCCGGGCGCCGATTTGAGCAACGAGGATTCCTCGGTGACCGTCATCCCCATGCAGGGTGACGAGTTCGTCTGCTCGCAGTGCTTCCTGGTCAAGCATCGTAGCCAGCTCGCCTACACGGACGAGGATGGCCAGCCGGTGTGTGAGGAGTGCGCCGCCTGATGGCGTTCGACGAGACCTACAACGAGCCCGAATCCACCGAGGTCCTGGTCAAAAGCCTCGACCCCGAACACCCGGCCCTGCTCCGGTACGCGCATGCGGGCGATGCCGGCGCCGATCTCATCACCACCGTCGACGTGACCCTCAAGCCCTTCGAGCGGGCATTGGTGCCCACCGGCGTGGCCATCGCCCTGCCTGCGGGTTACGTGGCGTTGGTGCACCCGCGTTCCGGGCTGGCGGCCAAGCAGGGCGTCACCGTGCTCAACGCGCCTGGCACCGTTGATGCAGGCTACCGTGGCGAAATCAAGGTGCCGCTGATCAACCTCGATCCGAAGCACACCGCCGTCTTCCATCCGGGCGATCGCATCGCTCAATTGGTGATTCAGCGGTATGTTGAGGCTCGGTTCATCCCGGCCGAGACACTGCCCGGATCCGATCGCGCCGAACGCGGGTTCGGTTCGACGGGAGTGGCGTCCTGACCGGATTAGGCCGGTTGAATGACCAAGGTGATGACGGCAACAACGGTTGCGGAACCAATGATGGCGGACGGGTGCGTGCGCATGGCACTGGTTCGCGGTTACAATGAACTTCATGACGAGGGAGGTGACTGGCATGGCAGAGATTGATGGCGAGCAGTACGCCGCCCGTAAACTGGGTTGCGAGATCAGCGCTGATCCGCTCAATCCGCTGGAACCAATCAAGAAAGTGTGCAAGTCCCACCATCCCGGTGAGGATTTGTCCATCCTCGACCGCGCGTACCGGCGCGCCGTCATCCAGCATTGCACGCAACGGCGCAAGTCGGGCGAACCATACATCGTCCATCCGTTGGCCGTTTCCCAGATTCTCGCGGATCTGGGCATGGGGCCGATTGTGGTGGCGGCCGGTCTGCTGCATGACACGGTGGAGGACACCGACTACACGTTGGATCAATGCCGTGCCGAGTTCGGCGACACCGTGGCCGGTCTGGTCGATGGCGTCACCAAGCTCAGCCAGCTTGAAGTGGGCGACTCCGCCCAGGCCGAAACGATTCGCAAGCTGGTGGTGGCCATGAGCCGTGATGTGCGCACCCTGGTGGTCAAGCTGGCCGACCGTGTGCACAACGCCCGCACCTGGCGCTATGTGAAGACCACGTCGGCGCAGAGGAAGGCGCGCGAAACCCTCGACGTATACGCCCCTTTGGCCAATCGTCTCGGTATGAACGCCATCAAGACGGAGCTTGAGGAACTGAGCTTCAAAGTGCTCTATCCGAAGATCTATAACGAGATCGTTGTGCTGGTGGCCCGCCGGGCCGGTCAGCGCGACGTGTATCTGGCGCAGATTCTGGCGGAGATCAACGAGGATCTCGATGAGCAGAGCATCAAGGCATACGTCACCGGCCGCCCGAAGGACTACTTCTCGATTTATCAGAAGATGATCGTGCGCGGGCATGATTTCGCGAACATCTACGATCTGGTCGGCGTGCGCATCATCGTCGACACGATTCAGGATTGCTATGCGGCGCTCGGTGCCGTGCATGCGCGGTGGAACCCGGTTCCCGGCCGGTTCAAGGACTACATCGCCATGCCGAAGCTCAACATGTACCAGTCGCTGCATACCACGGTGGTGGGTCCGGGCGGCAAACCGGTGGAAATCCAGATTCGCACCTGGGACATGCACCGCCGCGCCGAGTTCGGCATCGCCGCGCATTGGAAATACAAGGAAAACGGTCAGGCCGGGCGTGCCTTGAGCTCGCCGGACAAGTCCGACCGCAGGCGTGACGAGAAGAACCAGGAGCTTTCCGAAGCCGACAATCTCAAATGGATTCAGCAGCTTGCCGATTGGACCAGCGAAACCCCCGACTCCAATGAGTTTCTGGGGTCGCTCAAGGAGGATCTCGGCTCGTCCGAAGTCTACGTGTTCACGCCGAAAGGCAAGATCGTATCCCTGCCCGCTCATGCCACGCCCGTCGACTTCGCGTATGCCGTGCACACCGAAGTGGGTCATCGCACGATGGGCGCACGTGTCAACGGACGTCTGGTGCCGCTTGACACCACGCTCGACAATGGGGACACCGTCGAGATTCTGACGTCCAAGTCCGATACGGCCGGGCCTTCGCGCGACTGGCTGAGTTTCGTCAAGAGTCCGAAGGCGCGCAATAAGATTCGTCAATGGTTCTCCAAGGAACGCCGCACTGAGGCCATCGAGGAGGGTCGCGACGAGCTGACTCGGGCGATGCGCAAACGCAACCTGCCGGTCAACACGCTGTTGACCCCGGAAGCGTTGGTGGGTGTGGCCGACGATCTCAACTTCCCGAACGCGGACGCCGTGTTCGCGGCCATCGGGGACGGTCAGGTCTCCACGCAGAACGTCATTTCGCATTTGGTCAAGGACGCGGGTGCCGACGAGGTCGATGAAGAGGTCGAGCAGGAGGTTCTGCCGCTCAAGCCCGTGGAGCGCAAGACTTCCAGCAGCTCCACCGGGGTATCCGTCAAGGGCGTGGGCGATGTGTGGATCAAACTCGCCCGTTGTTGCATGCCGGTGCCCGGTGATGACATCATCGGATTCATCACCCGCAACCAGGGTGTGTCCGTGCATCGCACCGATTGTCAGAATATGATCGACTTGAAGAGCAAGCAGCCCGAGCGTGTGGTCGAGGTCGAATGGACCAGCACCAAGGGTCTGTTCATGGTCAAGATTCAAGTCGAGGCATTGGATCGCCGCAACCTGCTGTCGGATGTGACGCGCGTGCTTTCCGATCATGGCGTGAATATCATCTCGGGTACGATCGCCACGGGTTCCGATCGAGTGGCCACCAGCCAGTTCAGCTTCGAGATGGCGGATCCGCAGCATCTCAACTCGCTGTTGGCTGCCGTGCGCAAGATTGACGGTGTGTTCGACGTATACCGCATCACCGGTGCCAAGGAATCCGCCGAACCCCGTCTGCGCAAGATGAAGTAGGGATGTGGGTGGCATACGGCGGGGCCCCGGTCCGAATCGTCGGATCGGGGCCCCGCCTTGTGGCACTTATGGCATGAAGGTATGGGCGGTTTTTACCGCTTCACTTCGATGGAGAGGATTCCTGCGGGCTCGGTCGGACGGTCGGACGAATCGGTGCCCAGTGCTTCGAGCTTGTCGACGACCTTCTTGGAGGCGTCGTCGGCGACTTCGCCGAAGATGGTGTGATGGCCGTTGAGCCAAGGGGTCGGTACGGTGGTGATGAAGAACTGCGAGCCGTTGGTCCCGTGGATTTTGCCGTCCATGCCACGGCGGAGCCCGGCATTGGCCATGGCCAACAGGTACGGCTTGTCGAATTGCAGGCCGGGGTCGATCTCATCGTCGAATTCGTAGCCGGGTCCGCCGGTGCCGGTGCCCAGCGGGCAGCCGCCCTGGATCATGAAATCCTTGATGATGCGGTGGAAGGTCAGACCGTTGTAGAAGGGTTCATGGGAAGGCTGGCCGGTGTACGGGTCGGCCCATTCCTTCTCGCCGGTGGCGAGGCCCAGGAAGTTGGCCACGGTGTTCGGTGCCTTGTCGTCGAACAGGTTGATGGTGATGTCGCCCTCGGAGGTGCGCATGATAATGGTAGTCATGGCTCCAAGTGTCTCATGGGCTTGAGACCGGACAGTGGGTGCATGAGCTATGCTCCTTGTGGGACCTGCCCTGTTGTGAGGACTACTCTCGGGAGAGACATGATGTTCGGAGCGGTTATTTCCAGTTGAATGTGTAGCTTTGGTCCGGCTGTTCCTCGCCATGGGTGGTGACGGTCGGGATGTTGCCGTGCCAGGTGACGGTGAAGTTGCCCGAGTCTAATGATTTGCCGTCGTTGTGCAGATCCGTTTTGATTTCCGTGACGTTCTCGGAACCGATAACACCGGGATCGGTGTCCCAAGAGACTTTGACCGTGATGCTGCTTGGGCCGAAGAATATGGGCGAGCCGAGTTCGCTGATGGTCACTTCGCAGGTGCCGTCAGCGGATTTCGCGTTTACGATGCGATGCGACATATCCGTTTGCATCCATATGAGAGTGCAGCCTCCAGCCCAGATCAGCGCGATTGCGAGAATGATATGCTCAACGATGTGTGCCGCTTTATGCGAGTATCCTTCGGTCATAAATGTCCCCACGCTCGTGTCATCATGCCATAGCCTTCAACCGGAGCCTTTTCATCGGTCGTTGAAAAGATGGTTGGCGATATCGCCCCGACCGCCGAAGCCGGACGGCACGTCACCCAAAGAGTTCTTAGCGAAGTCGAACAATCCCATGGTCATGCCTCTTTACCTTTGGGAAACCAATATGACTACCGTATCAGTTGTCGGCGTCATCGCCGAGGCTTGCGATTTGCGGAAGTGGCCCATATCCATGCATCGCGTCATGAAACGGGACGCCGTCTCGCGCGTAATTCGTGCCTGTAGAATCTTTAAAGACCAAGTTTGGAGGGAGCGGGATCATGCCACGCAAGCTGATCATGTGCGGGGACCATCCGGTCCTTGCGTTCGAATACGATCCCGAGTCCGGTCGCGCGTGCTCCTCTGGCGAGGTCCTTGACCATGATCGTCTGCCCCTGGAATTCACCACGCACGGCAAGAGCGCGCTGTATGCCAAGAGGATCGACGAATGGTGGAGGTCCCGCGCCATCCCCTCCACCCGCGACGGCATCCGCCGCGTGCTCGAATCGCTTGGCGCGGCATCGACCGACGAACTGCTCGACAGGACCTACGGGCTGAGCCTGTCGGACCAGTACTGGGTCAGACACGAGGACGACCCGGCCGAATGGAAGGACGTCAACTTCTTCGACAATTCCTTCGACGAGGCGCTGGGCGAGATCCTGCTCACCTCGTACTCGTCGTCCCATGACATCAGCCTCAACGTCCCCGACGTGTCCACTGGCGGCGATCTTCCCAAACGCTGGACGATCGACAGGGCCACCGGCAGGAGACTGCTCGTCAAGTCGGGGCGTACTGGCCAGGAGCCGATGAACGAGGTCATCGCCTCGAGGCTCTGCATGCGATTGGGCGTTCCGGCCGTCCGGTATTCCCTGGCACGCAACGGCAACCGTCTGGTCTGCCCGTGCGAGGACATGCTCACCAGCCATGAGGAGATGGTCTCCGCCTGGCAGGTGCTCCAATCCGCCAGAACCGTCAATGGACTCAACTCGCATGACCAGTGGATCCATGCCGCCGTCGGCTTCGGAGCTGACGAGCGCGCCGTGCGCGACGCCGCGGACGACTGGCTCGTGGTCGATTATCTCATGCGCAACACCGACCGGCACTATAACAACTTCGGTCTGATCCGCGACATCGAGACCCTTGAGATCCGTCCGGCGCCGATCTACGACACCGGCGCGAGTCTGTGGAGCGGCGAGCTCGATGTGGACGGCCGCGACTGGTTCGCCAAGCCGTTCTACACCGCGACCGGCAAGCCCTCGGCTTTGCGGCAGCTCAGACTGGTGGAGGATTGGAGCCGGTTCGACCTGGATGCTCTGTCGGACTGGCCCGACGAGGCGGCGCACGAGTTGTCGCGCATGCGCATGTTCGCGCCCGAACGCCTCGACGCCATCCGGGTACAGTTGGTAAAGCGTATCGGGATGCTCCGCAGAATCAGCGAAGGTGAGGTCCTTCGTGTTTCTGACCCGATTCGCAATAAAACGGATTTGATGGACAGATTCGGCGAGACGTTGCGGAAGAACCTTGGACAACGGGACGGGGATGCCAGAAGCGTCGGAACCGGACCGGATGCGTTGAGCCGTCATCTGAACCGCTAGCGCAACGAATCACTACTGGAATAATGGACTTTGCAACCGGAACACGAAAAGAGGAGCATGATGGCCAATCCCGAGCTGTCACGGCACATCCAGGCCCTTCCCGACGAGCTGAACGCCCTTGAAGGGGGACGGGAGATTTCCGAACACCTGCGGAGGGTCGACGCGCTGAAGGACCGGGCCCGCTCGCTGGAGCCGTTGGACGGTGTCGAGGACATGGCGTTGGCGGATTACGACCGCGACTGGCTGGTGCGCTACACCTACAACTCGAACGCCATTGAGGGATCCACGCTGACCCTGGAGGACACGTCGCTGGTGTTGGAGGGCGAGTTCGTCCCATCGGACTCGCCGGCCAGATACGTGTTCGCAGCGCGAGGGGTCGCTGACGGCATGGCCTACGTGCGCGAATATGCCAAGGAGGGGCGGAAGCTGAACGAGGAGCTGATCCGTCGTCTACACGAGGTGACCGCATTGGATCTCCAGCCGTTCGCCCGCGGCACGTTCCGTCCTTATGGCTATTTGGCGCGGATCACCGCCACCCGAGTCAAGACCGCGGACCCGCTGGAGATCCGCGACGACCTGCGATCCTTGATCGACGGGTTGGATGGCTGCGCAGCGCATCCGCTGCTCAGGGCCGCCGGTTTCCACGCGATGTTCGAGAACATCCATCCATTCATGGACGGCAACGGGCGGACCGGCCGCCAGCTGCTCAACTTCGTGCTGCTGCGGAACGGATACCGTCCCGTGGCCATCAAATACGATGCGGGTCGGTCATATGCGCGAGGCCTGGAGGCATGGCAGGTGGACGGCAAGCCGGATTCGTTCTGCTCCATTTTCCTAGACTGCGTGGAACAGGAGGAACAGACGCTCGTCGATCTGATCGAGCGGCTTCGCCATCTGAGATAGGTCGCAGGAACACTCGCATGCTTCTTTCGTGTGCGTCGGTAAGCCGCTGATATGCACAGAAGAATGAGATTATTCTTGGGTGCCTGTAGGTGCCTCGTGGAAAACGAGCGTAACCGGCAGGTTTCCCAAAAATCGAAAACCTTGGAATAAAGCAAAAAACAGTTGGCTACTATTATCATGCGAGGTGCGCATGATGATGGTAGTCATGGTTCCAAGTGTCTCATGGGCTTGAGACCGGGGAAGAGACGTGATTGCGGGAATGGCGCGGAGAGCCGTGGACTGGCTGCGGCCGATAGCCGGGAAGCCGAGCCGCAGCGTGAAGCGTCATGCGAGTTGGCTCGCGATGATCAACGCGCCGGCAACGACCATGAGCGCCGAGAAGACACGCAGAAGAGTCCTTTTGCGTTCTCTTCCCGGTTTTTGGATCCAATCACGACGTATATCAGGACTAATCCGACGGCCAGCGGCACCAAGGCCAGTAGAAGCAGTGGCTTTTCCATGGCGCCTCCTTTCTGAACGCTGTGATTCAGAGATATCTTTAGCTAATCATGGGATATGGGCGGCTTGGCGCCGATTGGTGATGGGGCTCGATCCTGATGTTCGTCGGTGCCGGAATATGGTGCATTCCGTCAAATAGAGGTGGGCACTTGGATACGGTGTCGCTTTATTGGATTTCTTTGTTTCTATGGTTTGATTATGCCACGAGTCCAACAAAACGTTACCGGCCCCCAGCGAGGTGGTGACGTTTTCTTGGACTTCCTGGCCGGGAAGGAGAACCCCCTTATGGCGAAGTACAGCAAGGAGCAGCGTGACAGGGCCGTGGATCTGTACGTCAGATACGAGCGCTGCGCCGCGGACGTGATCCGCGAGCTCGGCTATCCCAGCAGTGGGATGCTGCCGGTGTGGTACCGGGAACGCCTCGAGGAGGAACGCGCCGGAAGACAGTCCACTCGCGGGAAACGGTACCGGCGGTACACGGACGAGCAGAAACAGGCCGCGGTGGACCATTACCTCGGACACGGCAGGCGTCTGAGACGCGCTATGCGCGCGCTCGGCTATCCGAAAAGCCATGAGCTGCTCACCGCGTGGATCGACGAGCTGGTGCCCGGCCGACGCAGGCTGAGGCACGGCCCGGTTCCCGAGGAATTGAAGCGGAAGGCGGTGGTCGCGGTCGCGTCCGGACGGCTGAAATCACGTGAGGCGGCCGCCGAGCTGGGCGTGGAGGCGTCCGTCGTCGGGAAACTGGAAACGGCAGATGCTCGCCGGATCCAAGGAGACGCACGTGACGAAGACACCTGGAGAGAAGCCCCCGACGGCCGGGGAGGGGAAAACCGGCGTGGAGCCCTCTACGCCGGCGGTCCGCGGGACGCGGCCGGCCTGGCGGACGCGGTGGCGGCGCTGGAGAAGAGGCTGGCGGAGACGCGGGCCCGTCTGGACGAGCTGGACGCCGATGTCGAACGGCAACGACGGGAGAAGAGGGAACTGGACATCGAGATCGCGATCCGGAAGGGCGCGTTGGAGCTGTTGGGAAAAGAGCCGGGCGCAGACCCGGAAAACCTGACCAACCGAGAGAAGACACTCCTCGTCAAGACCGTTAGCGAGACGCTGGGCGTGACGGCCAGGAGCCTCTTGCCCGTGGTCGGCATCGCGCGCAGCACGTACCATTACCAGCTCAAGTCCATGAAACGTCCCGACAAGGACTCCGGTCTACTGGAGCTCGTGCGCGAGGCGCTCCGGGAACAGCAAGCGCAGGTACGGGTACAAGCGGATCCACCTGGAGCTGAAAGGCATGGGCGTCAGGGTATCGGCCAAACGGATCATGCGGCTGATGACCTCACATGGCCTGGTGCCCCTGTTCAAGAGCGCGAAGCGGTACAGCTCGTACAAGGGCGAGCTCACCAAGGCGCCGAAGAACCTGGTGAACCGCGATTTCCACGCCGAGCGGCCGAACATGCTGTGGGTCACGGACCTCACGGAATTCTCGATCCCCGCGGGCAAGGCCTACCTGTCGCCGGTCATCGACTGCTACGACGGGCTTCCCGTCGCGTGGACGATCGGCACGAGCCCGAACGCGGCGTTGGCCAACGGCATGCTGCTGGACGCGTGCTCCACGCTCAAGGACGGAGAGAAGCCGATCATCCACAGTGACCGCGGCTGCCACTACCGGTGGCCGGAATGGATCCGCATCTGCAAGGACAACAACCTGACGCGTTCGACGGGCGCGAAAGGCTGTTCTCCGGACAACGCGGCCGCGGAGGGGTTCTTCGGCCGTCCCAGGCAGGAGTTCTTCCACAAGCGCAGCTTCGCGGGCGTCTCGATGGACGGGTTCATCAACATGCTCAACGACTACATGGTCTGGTACCGGGACAGGCGGATCAAGACGGAGTTCGGCATGAGCATCATGGATCGTCGACGCGGGCTCGGTCTTGTGGCATGATTGGTGGTGATGGAATCAACGACGAGTCCAACAAAACGGCACCAGCCCCTGCTCATTATGGAGAAAAGGGTTACTTCGATATATATGATTATGCTTGGCATACTGAGCAAGTTTGTAAAGAACCAGTGCCGCCTAATCTTCTGTAGGATTCCAGTACTGGTAGGGTAAGGATAAATTATTAGATGAGTAATTCGTTAAAGCTCGTTTCTGCTCCTGTGCGCGAAAGCAGGTTGTGGGATATCCCAGGTTACGTGCCATGGTTCACGGCGGACAGCGCGACGGCCATCGGCGTGGCCCTGCGGTATCTGGCGGTCTCTCTGATCGGATACAAGCTCACCGGATCGACCACAGCAGCGGGTTGGTTGGGCTCGCTGGCCGCGATCGCACAGCAGGCGGCCGCCGTGTTCGGCGGGACATTCGCCGACCGTCACGATCGCAAGACACTGATCATCGTGAACGCGACAGCGGGCGTCATCTGTTGGGGGTCAGTCGCTGCGCTGCTCATGGCCGGCAAGCTGGTCTTCCCCGTGCTGCTTGCCATCGCGGTGTTCGAGTCTGCGGTCAACGGGTTTCTCGGCCCCGCCTCGGATGCGATGCTCAAATCCATCGTCGATATTCGCTCATATCCGAAAGCGCGCAGTCTCAACGAAGGCCGTGACGCGACCATCAACATGGCCGGCAGCCCAGTCGGCGGCCTGCTGTACGGCATCGCCCCGTGGTTGCCGTTCCTGTCGGCTGCGGTCATGTACCTGCTGGCAGGCGTGGCTGCGACACGTATCCGAGTCGGCGGAAATCCGCGGAACGGCAGCGATAGCGGCAACGGCGATAGCGACGATGACGGTGGGAAAGCGGGCGGCGCGTCATTTTTCCGTGATTTCGCCGAAGGATGGTCGTGGTCGCTGCACCGCAGGATGCTGGTGTTGACGATGGTGTCGTCCGCGCTGGCGAATTTCGGGGTCAATGGCTTCCAGTATGCGATTCAGCTGCATCTGATGCGCACCGGCGTGAACGCGACGCTCATCGGATTCGTGAATACGGGCGTATTCCTCGCGATGCTGGCGGGTGCGTTCATCGCCGGACGGATCAGCGATACCGCACCGGTCGGGCCGGTGACATGCTGCGGATTCGTGTTCATCTGCATCGCTTCGCTGCCGATGCTGCTGACCGACAACTACTGGGTGCTGCTTATCGCCAACGCCGTGATGTGCCTGCCGTTCCCGATCATCAACGCGTTGCAGCTCGGGTTCATTTTCGGTAAGACGCCCGACACGATGCAGGGGCGTATCACCGTGACGCTTACCGTACCGGCCCAGGCACTGTCCGCGTTCTGCTCAGCGACGGCCGGAAGTCTGCTGCCCGCTTTCGGATTCAGCGGGACTATGCTGGTGTTCTGGGCGGTGATGCTCGTCAGTATGCTGCTAATCGTCAGTTCGCGCAGCCTGCGCACCATTCCACGCGCCGACCAGTGGGATCGCACACCGCTGGAGTAGCCGCGGACGGCCACCAACCATGGGGACTATGCACCGCTGCGCGCTGCTCTCCGCACACGTCTTCCATTCCGCAAACCGGCTGCGCTGACAGGACGATGAGTGCGGTCAGTTTGCGGCAGTCAGTTTGGGAAGAACTCAAAATCTCGATTCAGCAGGCTCAAATCACGAGTTTTCAGATTGTGGTCTGGAAAACTCGGTGGAAGAGGCTGATCCCGGGAGAAATTGAGAAATCCGGATGTCCGTTTGCGCGACCGATTCTATGAAAACTTCCGGATGCGCGCGGGAGTTTAGCGCGAAACATGAATCCGGCGAAGTTCTCCCGGGAACGGCTTCAAGGTCGATTTTTGAGAATCGCGGAATTCCAACGTTTTTGTTGAGAGATTATGCATGAGAGTACCGGATTCTCGTAAACTCCCGCGTCCGGCACGGGAGTTCAGCGGCGAATTCCCGAAGTCAGCGTAAACTCCCGCAGAATCTGGGAGATTATGGCCCGACGAGGTCTACCAGAACGAACTCCCAGATTGACCGCCGTTCAGCCAGACGAAAACGACCCAGCACCGGCGGAATCGAACAAACAAGCGCCACAACCACCATCAAGCAGTCGGCAACGTCATTATGAGCTGATAGGAACCAACCTTCTTGTCCGTCATCCCAGTAAACGTTGCGTTAGTTGACATGTCAGGGTATTATTCTCGAACAGTGTGTAAACACACTATTCACGTATACCTCTGGCGTGTCCGGCGATGGGATGCCCGCGGCGGATATCGGACACGATCTTCCCGATCCAGCACTGTTCCCGGACCACGCAGTCCGCGACCATGCACGCCAGGGGAACCGGATCGCCGTACGCCTGCCACTGCTCGAGCCGTCCGGCGTAGGTGCTGCCGGCATCATGCCTGATGGCGATGGGCTCGTACCCCGCCTGCATGAGCATCATGTTGAGGATCTGGCGTCCGGTACGCCCGTTGTCGTCGGCGAACGGGTGGATGTTTTCGAGTGCCTCCGCGGAGGCGCGCTCCGACGGGGGGTACCATCATCGGAAAGTCCGCCGGAAACGGCGGACTTTTCCATATCCGCCTCCGCATCGTCCGAAACGCCCATTCTCCTCATCAGAGAATCATCAAGAAGTTGTTCCGTGCTTACTTTCAAGAATCTTGATGCATTAACCAGGTCGTATACAGACCAGCCTGTTTTCCCCGACATCTTTAGGGACATGGCCGAACGGCCAATTCCCATCGCTTCGGCCAAGCTGGACTGCGAATAACCATAAGCCGTCAATAGCATTTTGACATTGAAGGTGATTGTCGACTCCAGCTGCTTTTGATAACGCCCGGTTTGTTGCGCACTTTGGTTGAGGTCTGAATGAAGGGACATGGTCCGTCGCCGGGGTACGATTTCAGTCGCCAAACATAAAACCGCTATGGAAAGAGGCGACGAACCATGTCGAACCAGATTCTACAGGTCGACGAGAACATGCTCGAGACGAAGCTGGACCGTCTCGTGTCCCGGAAGGGCGAGGAGCTGTTGAACGCGATGCTGGACGCGGAGGCCGACGAGATCACCGGGGCCGCGAGATACGAGCGTGCGTCCGGTCGGAGGGCCTACCGTGCGGGCCACTACGAGCGGAACCTGACCGTGAAGGCCGGGACGATGACGCTCAGGGTGCCGAAGCTGAAGGGCGCGGTCTTCGAGTCGGCGGTCATCGAACGCTACCGGCGTCGCGAGCAGAGCGTCGAGGAGGCGCTGATCGACATGTACCTGGCCGGCGTCAGCACGCGTCAGGTCGACGACATCAGCCGCCTGCTGTGGGGCGAGCGGATGCCCTCCCAGACGCTCTCCGACAAGCTCAAGCGCGTGTACGAGGACATCGATCAATGGCGGAACCGTCCCCTGGCGGCCCATTCGTACCCGTACCTGTTCGTGGACGGCGTGTGGCACAAGCGCACGTGGGGCGGGTCGGTCGAGAACGTGAGCGTGCTGGTCGCCATCGGCGTGGACGACACCGGCCACCGTGAGGTCGTCGGCGTCGCGGAGGGCATGAAGGAGGACAAGGCCAGCTGGGAGCAGTTCGTCAGGAGCATGATCGAACGCGGTCTCAGGGGCGTGCGGCTCGTGGTCGGCGACCGGTGCGCCGGGCTCGTCTCCACCGTGAACTCGATGCTGCCGGACGCGCGCTACCAGCGGTGCATGGTCCACTTCATGCGCAACGTCCTGTCCAAGGTCAGCCACAAGCACGCGGCATGGGCCGCGTCCGCCCTGAAGGCCGTGTTCGCCATGGAAAGCCGGCAGGCCGCGTTGGAGAAGGCCGAACAGGTCGCCACCGAAATGGAGTCCAAGGGGCTGAAGGCCGCCGCCTCCTGCCTCAGGGAAGGCATCAGCGAGACCACGACCTACCTGCTCGACGACTATCCCGTCGAGCATCGGCGGCGGATCCGCACGAACAACATGATCGAACGGCTCAACCGCGAGATCCGCCGGCGCACCAGAGTGGTCGGCAGCTTCCCGGACGGCAGGAGCGCGCTCATGCTCGTCTGCGCCAGGATCCGCTACGTCACCGCCAACCAATGGAGCGCACGCCGCTACCTGGACATGTCCCGGCTCGACGGCATCATGCAATCAACCGACTGAAGTTGTCCTCCCGGCAACGGGCCGAACCGCTTTTGCGCAAGAATTCGGGCGTTATCCATTGCCGTTCTGGGACAGGCTGTAACGGATCGCCACCTAGGTCACGCTCTCATCGTCCGCGTCGGTCATGCCATTCGCTGTAGGAAATCCCTAACGATTGAATCCCACTGCGCGTCGGTCAGAATACTTTCGCCCGCGCGTCATATGAGCCATTAGGCCGATATACTCTGAGTATACCAATTCCATGAAGTAGCGAGGAGAACAGGTCATGCCGACTTTGGAATGGATGGGAAAGAACAAGGTGGTCGCCTACCACCGTCAGGTGCCGTACCGTGTTCTTGACCGCGTTCCTGAAAAAAGCGTCCTGGATTCACGTGGATCCGATTGCGGTATATTGTTTTTTGGTATTTACTGATTTCAGTATTTCCGTATTCCGGTATTGCTTATTTGTCTACATTTTTTTGGTAAACGTAGACTTCGTCATTAACTGGAATGTATCCCTTCAGGATTTTATCCTTACGAATTTCCTTCCCGATTATCTTGGACGAATAGGCCAGTAGATAATCAAGAGTCGCCTGATACGGTTCGAGTATGAAGATGCATCGGCTCAGCGACTCCAGGTAATGAAGCTGCTTTCTGCATTCCCTCTTATTGAACCAATGGCGCCATCTTATCGAGAACTTCTTTTGCTCACTCTGCGAAGAGTCATAGATAAGCGGAAATGGTAATGGTTTCAAACCTGGTTCAGCCATTCCGTTGCGAAAATACTTATGCCACTTGCGCGACAATGAGGGGAATCTGATTTTAATCCATGCTCTTTGTGCCCAGGTTGGGGATACGCGTGCTGCCGGAAGCGTTATAAAACATTCATCGTAGAATATGGAATTCTTATATATGGCTTCCCATATCGGCATACGTCCTTCAGCGTCTTTCATGGTCTGATTAACTCGGTCGGCCCATTTGCGGAATTTCTCATATACAGAAGAGGCCAACCCGAGGAAGAAACCAAACAGTGCGCTGAAGAAATTCTGGAAAACCGGATTCGAACCATCTGGAATCAAGAAAATGGCAATCAGGCAAATGGCACTCAGCCCGACGGCAATCGCGGCCGTCCTAATGCGGCGGATCCGTCGTCTATAGAAATCCGGATTCATATTCAGCAACTTGCCCAAGTCGTTAATCAAACATCCCGAAGCGGACTCAGGATACACCTTTATATCGCTGGCTGAATCCGCGGTTTGGTTTCCTCCATCGGTGTCATGTCTATCGAAACCGTCCATGCCGAATACTGTCTTGTATGAGATGGGATTCTCCTTACCGAGATAAATAAGCGAAACCATCATACATAACTTTCTGATTGACGCTCATTCCGTCCAAAACGATATAAGCAGTCTCAAAGCGCGATCACCATCGGTTCGCGGGTCTTCTCGTTCATCGGTTTCTCCTTGTCTCGGTTTTCCAGTGTTTCCATATCCCGGTTTTTCGGTATGTAGTTCTTTCGGTATTTCGGTTTTTAGGTAAAACGGTTTCCCGGTTTTCACCGGTTCCGGTATCCCGCTCCAGCAGGATCTTCCTGAGCCTTTCCACCTCGTCCCGGAGCTTGCCGATCTGATGCTCCTTCTGGGCGATGACGGTGCGGTGGCGTGCCTGACGTGTCATGCGTGGCATCTGGCGAAAGGATTGCGACTGGAATGAAGGACTTTAGGAGCGGAATCAGGCGCGGCTCCGTCTAAGGGCCGTCGGTTTTGCTAGAATCTAAAGAGAAAAGGAGGTGCAATGTTCGGAACGATATCTGAATCCGAGATGCGCCGCCGCACGGAGAACGTCGGACTGTCGGTGCAGTCCGTGCGGCTGGAAGGCGGCGACGTGACGAGGGCCTTCATACGCGATGCCGGAGAATATGCGCGGGGGAGCATCGGCAGCGCCGAGCTTCTTTCCCGCACCCGTCGCCGTTACGGATTGGAGTGACGATGGCGCGTGTCTTCGATCCCTACCTGATTCCGGGAACGAACGTGCTGCGGAACCTTGTGGGCGCCACGGACAAGGATGCGCTGGCGGCTGCGGAGAACGATCTCTGCTCCGCCCGCGCCGCCATTCTGAGAGAGAATCTCCCACCTGCGGAGGGGACGCTGGAACAGCTTCGCCGCATACACCGGTTCCTCTTCCAGGACGTGTACGACTGGGCGGGGGAGATACGAACCATCGACATGGGCAAGGGCGAGGGGCTTCCCTTCCAACCGTTGGAGCTGTTTAGCATAGGGGTGCACTACTCCGAGGGGGTGCTTCGCGGTGACGATCTTCTCAAAGGCCTCGGTCATGAAGAATTCGTGAAGCGTCTGAGCGTCAGCTACAACAACTTCAACATCCTTCACCCGTTCCGTGAGGGCAACGGACGGACGCAACGCATTTTCTGGGAGATCATCGCGCGCGAGGCCGGCTGGCATTTCGACTGGGGACTCATCGACAAAAGGACGAACGATCAAGCCTCGATCGCGGGGATGCAGCGAAACGATCTGCGTCCTCTCGAGGATATGTTCGGGAGAATCGTCAAGCCGGTGTCCGAACCGTTGACCATGTCGAATGACCTGGCCCATCTTGGTGAGTATGCGCAACCGGCGAACAAGGCATACGACATGTCTCCCGCACAGAGACAACATGTGTGCGAGCATTACTCCTATCAGCGTGCCATCGTTCCTCCAGGGCAGGAAAAGCCGAAACTCAGGCACAGGTCGAGATGATTTTCGGATAACGCCTCACGTATCTAAGTGTTGCGACGGCAGATGCCGCAACGCTTAGATGCGTGGGCCTGTTCCGTTTGATGCCGGTCTCCACCGGTTTTGGTTTTTCATTATTTCGGTTTTTCGGTTTTTCGGTTTTGGGTATGCTTATCCGGACTGGCTCCGCCCGTCTCCGTCGTCTTCGAGCTCTTCCAGTCTTCTTCGGAGTCCGGCGACGGTCTGTCGCAGCTGGTCGATTTCCTCTTCCTTCTGGGCTATCTGCGCCTTGATGCCGGCCGGATCCCCGGCGGGGAGATATTCGAGCGCCAGTCGTTCGGCGACGTCGCGCCTGTGTCTCGGCACCACGCGTTGGTAGCATCGGACGGCCACGTCGACGTCCACATGGCCGAGCTCGTCCATGGTCTCGCGCAGTGTGCCGCCCTGGATCATGAACATCGTCGCGTGTGTCGCGCGCAGGGAGTGGAACGTCACGTCCTCGCGGTTGATTCTTTTCCTCGCGGTGCGGAACTGCCGTTGGATCGTCGTCGGGTTCAGGACCCGTTCCGGGTGCCTGATCGCGTGGAAGAGCATCGTGTCGGGATCCCTGTCGGGACAGAACCTGTCGATATGTTCCCTGATGAGACGGCAGACCGGTGCGGGGATGGGTACGACTCGGTGGCTTTCCGGGGTCTTCGTCTCGTCGAGCCGGTATTCGCCCAGATCGTCCGGACCTTGCGTCACGGAATGCCGCACGTACAGCAGTCTGTGGTCGAGGTCGATGTCCCTGAGTTGCAGTCCGCAGACCTCTCCGATGCGCAGCCCGCCCACCAGCAGCGCGAGATGGATCGACAGGCGGTAGTATTCCGGGAAGCCCTCGACCAGCGTGTCGATCTCCTGCCTGGTCATCGGCGCCTGCTCGCGTCTTTTGGACGGTCTCTTCCTCGTGACGAGATTGCATGGATTCGAGAACAATAGCGGCGGACCTCCGTCCGGCTGCCGCTCGGTCGCGGCCCTCATCAGGCGCTTGAGCAGCCAGACCGCGTGCTCGAGCGCGGAGGGACGCACCTCGTCGCATGCCTTCGCGTACCATTCGTTGACGAATTCCTCGGTGATGTCGCACATGGGCGTCTCGCCGAACCAGGGGAGCAGTTTGTCCAACGCCGCCTTCTGGATCCGCTTGCTTCTGCCGCTCAGCTCCGACCCGTCCTTCTTCCGCAGGTTGGCGACGAAACGCGTCGCGTATGAGGAGAACAGGACCCTGCCGTGCATCGTCCTTGCAGACGGGTGCGTCCACCTGCGGATTCCCTTTTTATGGTCGATGACGAGCGCGTGCTCCTCGTCGAGCCAGCGGTACGCCTCGGTCTGGAATTCCAATCCGAATCGGCGGTAGATTCTTTGCCTGGGATTGACGGGACTCTGGTATCGGGCCTGCCAGGAGACGATCCTTCCGTCCGCGTCCTTGCAGGCGACGACGCATCCCCATTTCCGTCTTTTCCTGTCTCCATTGGACATCGGTTGTTTTGTCTTTCTCTACTTCTTGAAAAACCATTAGAAGAAAGAGTAATTGCCTACGCCGGTGATTTTGAATAAGGTGCTATCCTTCGACCGTGGGGATTCTATCTTTCGGGAAAATCGGGATTGTTCAGGGCTCTTGGAGTGGTTTTGACTGGAATTTCAACAATCTTCAGTGATCTGTTTCCTGATGTCACATCCCAAAGAAGAAGCATCATGCGCATGTCACCTTCGGAGGTGCGCATGATAACTGTAGTCATGGTCCCCAGTGTCTCATGGGCTTGAGACCGGGTGGGAATGCTGTGGCTCTTGCTTATCGTGCGTATGAGCCGCAAGCGCTATGCCAACACTTGCGGCTCACATTATAGATAAAACTGGTCTGGCTTTACCGGACAGATTTGGTTGTCTAATTATTGTTATTACTCTTTATGGGAGGATAGCCGTAATATACGGAATCGTAATGCGGTGAAGAAGTATTGTACTTTAACAATGTATATGATTCTGCCTCACCAACTTTTGTAATACTTTTTGCTAGACTGGCTGGTGTATTCATGGCTCCAGCGTCAACTTTACTGCTGTCACTAGCAATTGAATTTCAAATTTTTGAAGCGAAAGTAGAACAGTTGTTAAGATAGCCCCATTTATCGTTATTTTTAATATTAGAATTCACTGTATCTAAATCAATTTGCCTTAAGGGTAATTGAATGGAAACATTCTGAAGATTAATACCATTGGAATTAAGCTTCGAATCAAGATTGAGCCACAGACCCTTATATTCTCTACTGACATCTACGGATTCATCCCAAGTGCTTGCTGTTATAGATTTACCATCAGCAACGTTAATCCCAGCAATGTCTGCCGTAGAACCAGACAGGTTTGTGATCATAAGCCAAGAATGACCGAGATTCGTGAAACTAGATGACGAGCCGGATCCTGTAGTAGAATAAATCTGCAGTAAAGCTACAGCCTCTGCAGCGCACGTTTTGTAATTAGCGCCCCGAGAAGGAGATGAGATAATTCTCAGATCTTCGTTATCTGAGGTTTTCTCAAAATCTTCCAGAGAAGCATTAGACGGAAAGCTAGATAGGGTAGGACTCCTATAGGGAGTTTCCATAGATTCTGCTGCCGACGCATTTACTGTTACAGTTCCAGCCAATATTACAGATACTAGAGCAGTGACAATTTGTTTGAGTTTCTTTATTTATTTCTCCTTTTTATCAGGAATAAAATAGTTTCGACAGCACCAGCAGCGACAAGGAAGGGGGCTGCTCGTAAAAAATAAAGATATGAAGGAAAGCTAGACACGTATTCTGGATGCAGGTAGTCAAAAATAAAGCCGCTTACTGTGCGTAGGAGTCCGGCACACACTAGGAGACCTGCAAGAATGTGGCAAATTCGGCGCATATTGACTCGATTCTCGAACTGCGGAGGAATGAGTCCTATTGTAGTAGGGCTTGTCGGAGAGGCCAGGCCCAGTTCAAGGAGCGGAAGGCTTGCGTCGCTCCTGCGGCATCGACGAGAAAGTGTTCCAGCCTCCTGGTGAAGAGCCACGAGCACCCTGCTTGGGGACCCGACATCATCGATGTACGACATACGGCATCTACGACTTCGCCCGGTTCGTGCAGACGCTTGAAAGAGCGAGGGTCATACAGGCCTCGTGGAGGCACGCGTCTTCTCCTTTGTAGGCGTTTGGGTTTTTCTGGTGGTGGTCTTGATGGACCGGCGTGTGCCTCTGGAATGATGATATGGAGGTTTCATTATATCGTCCGCCGTCTGGCTGGGTTGCATTCGCGGGGGATTGGCGCTATTCTGTAACAGCGAAATAAGCTGGACTTCGTTCGGTTCGCTGAGGCCATTCCGTGGACGCGGGGTGGCCTCAGTGCTTTCATCGCTGGATTGGGGGAGGTCGGACCCATGTCGTTGCGCAAACCCTACAGGAGTGTGAACGAACAGCTGCGCATTCTGCGCTCCCGTGGCATGGCCGTCGATGCCGGTGCGGGTCATGTGCTCAGGCGCGAGGGCTATTATCCGATCGTCAATGGCTATAAGGATTTGTTCCTCGACCGAAAGGCATGCCTGACCGCTGGTGATGACCGGTACGGAACGGGCGCGCGTTTCGATGATCTGTACGCCCTGTTCCTGTTCGACCGTGAGTTGCGTGAACTGTTGTTTTCCTCCATCACACGGGCGGAGGCCGCGCTCAAGGCAGTGTGCGCGCATGAGTTCACCGGGCTGCACCCCGACGAGGTCAACCCGTATCTCAATCCCGACTATTATGATTCCAGGTGCCGTCCGAGCGCCATGGCATTGATCGACAAGGTCTTCAAGCGGATACTTGAGTTGGACGGCAACCCGCGCAACAGGGGCGACTATGGCGGCAAGGCGTATATCCGCCATTGCATGGAAGACCACAACGGCCAGGTCCCGTTGTGGGTGCTGGCCAACGATCTTTCCTTCGGCCAGACGGTATGGTTCTTCCAAGTCCAGTCCCCGGCCGTCCGATTGGCGGTCGCCGAAAGTTTCACCGGTTTGTATGCGGACACGCACGACAGGCCACGGCGCATCACCATCAAGCGGCTGGACAGCATCTTCAACAGACTGGTGTTCTACCGCAACCTGTGCGCGCATGACGAGCGCTGCTATTGTGCCCGGTACGATGGGCGCGCTAACGAGAACGTGTATCAGGCCATCGGGGATCTTGGTTATTTGCTTGACAAGGACGATTACTTGGAATTGTTCGGTCGCTTCTCCGCATTGGTCGCACGGGTGACCTCCACCATGCCATCGCGGAGCCAAGCGATCCTGTCTGCCATGGGTGTGCGCGAACGGGAACTGGCCGACAGGGCGGAAATCATACTGCGCAGCTGACCGTTCCTGCTATTGGGACGGTGGCGTCGCAGGCGGCTTTGGACCATGAGCCAGCTGATCTGGGCTGTCTGCAATGGGCCTGTGGGATTCGGGATGGATTTGGATGCCATTGGCGGCTGGGACGGTTGCACGGGCTGCGTATCGTTCTGTCTATTGTCCGCCATGGAGACATGCTGCCGGGTGAATGCTTCTGGGCACCACCCATGCGGAACATCATGAAACCACAGGGGGTATTGCACTTTTCCGTGCCGGTCGGCGAAGACGCTGAGCGCCGGCAGGGTGGTGGAACGTTCCCGGATTATTCTTGGGTGCCTGTAGGTGCCTCGTGGAAAACGAGCGTAACCGGCAGGTTTCCCAAAAATCGAAAACCTTGGAATAAAGCAAAAAACAGTTGGCTACTATTATCATGCGAGGTGCGCATGATGATGGTAGTCATGGTTCCAAGTGTCTCATGGGCTTGAGACCGGGGAAGAGACGTGATTGCGGGAATGGCGCGGAGAGCCGTGGACTGGCTGCGGCCGATAGCCGGGAAGCCGAGCCGCAGCGTGAAGCGTCATGCGAGTTGGCTCGCGATGATCAACGCGCCGGCAACGACCATGAGCGCCGAGAAGACACGCAGAAGAGTCCTTTTGCGTTCTCTTCCCGGTTTTTGGATCCAATCACGACGTATATCAGGACTAATCCGACGGCCAGCGGCACCAAGGCCAGTAGAAGCAGTGGCTTTTCCATGGCATCTCATCTCGAACGCTGTGGTTCAGATGTTTCGATGTTCGGTTTTTCTGCGCTTGCTGACAAGAGCCATGGAGCAGCATGCCGATACGCACAGATTCACTATGCAGGTCGCCGCCGGCAGTAGCCGTATGAACGGCTGACTGTAGAAATCGAGGACATCCGGATCCATGAATCCTGAGTACATTTCAAAAACCGGATATGATGCGAGAGCCGGCGCCGAACTCACGAGGAACAGTATCCAAATGACGGGTAATCTCAGGATGGATACTGTTCGGCCTTTCCGATGGACTTCTTTCGAGAACATGAAAAGAGCCCAAGAGGCCACTGCGATTAATGCACCCGCGCAATACAACAGACAGGGAACTCGCTACGCATGATTCCGTCCTCACTTCAGTCGCAGGTAATTTGGCTTATCGATCTTCTGGCAGGTTCGAGATTATACGGTGTTTTGAGATTACCATACCTGACATGGCAGTCGAATTGCCCGTTGTCTATTGGCAGAGCATCCGACTGTTAATCGGACGGTCGCTGGTTCAAGCCCAGCCGCAGGAGCCAGACAAAAACCCGGAACTTCGGTTCCGGGTTTTTGTTACCCGCCCCCCGAAACTCCTTTATCAAGGAATCATCCATAAGGGATGCCGCAGCAGACGGTCTCCAAGGCGTACTGCACCGTGCTCATCCCCATGGACGACGGCAACTGGCACGTCACCGTGTACTGTCCCGCTTCGCTGGACGGCCCACTGCTCGACAAGGATTCCAACGAATTCGACACGGACGACGTGAAACCCGGCGACAAGTCGTACACCGTTGCCAATCCATTCCACCTGGATCACGCACCCGGAACAGACGGTTTCATCTTCGGCCCTGACACCCTCCGACGATAGCGATGGACTAACCATTCAACCGCACGCGTAGGAGGAGCGCATTCCAACCATGAATGAATGACATATAGACGTCAAGGGCTTGCGGACATCGTGTCCGCAAGCCCTTGACGTCTCAATCCAACGAAATATCGACTTTTACCCGTTTGTCGGATTCAGGCTTTCGCGCAAGTCCGGCGATGAGGAGGGCCACCAGCAGGGGGATCGTCGTCAGTGTACCCCAGGAAATCGAGAACGTGTCGGCGATGTAGCCGCACAGCGGGGTGACGACCGCGGTGAAGGCCATCAATACGAGCGATCCCACGGAGAACGCGGTCGCGCGGATCGAATCGTCAATGCTCTCGTGCAAGCTGCTGGAGATCGTGTTCGCCACGTACATCTGCGCGCAGGAGAACACGAAGAACGCCAGGATCCTCACCGCCGGCATCGGCGTGGCCGCAAGCACCACCGCCGACACGATGAGCACGAGGATCGCAATGTCGCCGGAACGTGGATGCAGCCGCAGCATACCCAGACGACTGCCGACGATCTGCGCGATATTAGTGAACACTAGGCCGGCGAACTGCCACCAGACCCCGGTCTGGTGGCCCATCAGCAGCAACTGCCAGAACGTCAGCACCGACAACGTACCCAGATTGAACACCACCATATTCCATATCTCCGGCTTCCGCAGCAGCACGGCCGCGGCCGCCACGGTCTGCCTGACATGATCCAACACCGTCAGCGAGGTCCCGGACTCGCCCGGCTCGGCGGATCCATCGGATTCGACGGACGCCTCGGCCTGCCGTTCCGTCGTCCCGCTCCCATCCGTCGCTGCGGCCTTGGTGCGCGACCCGGCCCTCATCAGACCGAGAAGCGGGATGATCGCCAATACGTAGAACACCGTCGCGCCCAGCCAGATCAGCTGGGAGTCAAGCAGGAACAGCACGGCACCGACCGCACCGCCGCATATCGTGCACACACCGATCATCGCCGACAGTCTTGACACCAAGGTCTTCATACCCAGCGAGGGATCGTACTTGCGGGCGTATTCGATGTACAGCGAGGACGCCGCGCCGCTTTCGACCGCGGCCCCGATGCCGGCCAGCACGTTGGCCAGGCACAGCACGGCGAAGTTCGCGGACCAGAACAGCATCAATATGAATCCCGCGACGCGGCACAACACGCCGATGATCAGCGTCCGTTCCCGGGACCACCGGTCGAACAGCACGGACGTGGGCAGCTCGCTGGCCGATTCGCTGACGTCGAACACCACATTGACGATGGAGATCAGCAGCACCGACAGGCCCACATCATGATAGGCCACCATATAGTAGACCGAAAAACATCCGGCACCAAGATAAATAAGCGCATTATACAAACAGGCAAACCGAACCATCAATCATTCCCTTACATAAACAAAGAACCGGTATACGTCGATCTATGTATATTAAATCCCATAGCCTTAGCAAAATCCTCCAGACGATTGGAGTTTGTAAAATACGTCGAATCACAAGGTGCGATATTCGTCGCTATACATTTGAGAGCCTTCTGCTGTTTTCGTGGGTTAGAGGATGGGTGTTGGTAGGTGGATGGGTAGGCCGCTGCATCGGAGTTTGATCATGGCGATGAGATTGTCGACGTGGCGGAAGCCGTAGGCCATGTGGATGGTGACCTTGATCTTGTCGTTGAATGCCTCGGGCCTGGCGTTGGAGTGGCCGAGTCCGATGGCCCCGAGGATGTCGTCCTCGCGTCCGTGGGTCTTCCCGCATGGTTCGACGATCTCGGGGATGCGGCTGTGTGAGGCCCGGAAGATCCATCGTTCCAGCCCGGCCCCGGCTTGGTCGATGGGCCGTCGCCGTTCGCCGCCCCCGTCGTCGTACTCAGGGCACTTGCGCCCGCAGTGCGAACACCCGGGTGCCGCCTTCTGGCACCGCACCCGGACCACCGGCGCGGGAGCGGGACACAACGGCGAATCGTCCGCCGGCACGTCCTCGACGACCATTTGGGATTCAACGGCTCACCGACGAACCACCACCCACGAAAACAACACAAGAGCCTGATTTAAACTGTAGTCTGCATGGTGGAATTATTCCCGTGTCTGTACCGCCAGAAGTACCGTTAAGGGAATTTCCGTATAATGCAGTTGTGGAGCTTGTCAATCCCGGAGCCGATACGGTATCAAGAAAGACCTATACGGGTGCAGATGCGGATTGGTATGTAAAAGTAGAGGACATTGTATTGAAGAACGCAGGCAATCCATGGAACCATACACCGCAGGGACAACCGAAAAAATAAATTTGGTGGGTAAATTTTTTATTGTAGCAGATATATGGAACTGTTATAATATGGATATGAAGGAAGCAACGCATTTGAAGTTGCAGAAGGAGTGAATCTGAAATGTGTATGGAATGTTATGTTGACGAGAATAGAATAACACCACTTTTAAATCCATTAGATTGTTTAGAAAATCATACACAATACATTTGTGGGACTTGCGGGAGGTGTATCTGCATTGAGCATGATCCCAAACGTGGATTACAACGGTGGAATTTCCCTTTTAGATCGTTAGAGATAGCGAAATTATATTTGCGTACTGCTGATTATAGTACTAAAAAGTCATGTGGTATTTACGAACTGAAAAGTGAGAATGGCAGACTTTCATACAAAATCTTTGCGGACGGTGAGGACTTGCTGTTATATCTAAAGAAGAACAAAGGAAAAACTTGCAAAGATATGAAACCGGTTTTCATGATTGAAGAATACAGAGAATATGCAAATACGCAAATAAGAAAATTGACCTCTGATGAAATACAGAGATATATGTCAGAGCGATAACTTCCAGTTTTGCAATTTCATATCTATGCATACATAGCAGTTAGTCTTAGGATTGACTGCTTTTTTTGTACTCAGAAAGGAGTGATTGATTTATGCAAAAGATTTGGAACAAAAGACACCGTATCAGTGCCGGCGACGAACACCTTGTCTATCCTTTTTCCATAGGGACGTTTCTGTTTTTGTTCGTGGCGGTTCTTCTGCTACTGAATATAAAACAGCTCGTGCGTACTGATTGGGAACGTCTCAGCTTGTTAGAGAACGGCTTGACGCTTTCCACATACAACTTTATAACCATACTTGGTGTGCCGACACTCCCGATTATATGATGCATTTCAACGGATTCAGGTTCATGGGCCCATACGGGTGCTGACCAGGATGGGAGCAAAGACATGTCAATGACCATGTCTCCTGATTGCTGAATCAGTATCTCCGACGAAGCCTTCGCAATAGACGATGAGGAAATGGAAGATGAACCCGTTCAAGATGAAGACTGACGCAGAACCTCAGGAAGCTTCGTCTTCCGAGTAAGCTCTGTGCTCCTCATGCAGACACGTGATACCGGAGCCCCTGCCTTCGCCAAGAAATACGGTCCCACGGTCGTCAGCAAGGTGGGCCACTTGGTCGTCAATGTGGTGAAGAAAAGATTCTAGCTGCATATCTGTCCGAGTCGGACACGATTTACGGCGTGTGTCCTGCGAGGGGCTGGTGATGTTTTGTCGTGCTCATCGTTGATTCCATGGCCTCCATCACCGGTGAAAGCGCGATATTGGAAAAACACCGTGAGGCCATCGAGCGTGATGGTCCCAGGATGGTGACGCAGGCCGTCGGGAAGAATACGTTCTACGGCGGATCCGTGAAACCGGATCGTGATGATAAGCAGTCCTCCAGTCCGAACAGCTACTTCCAGACCGGATACAAGAGCCTGATGGATTTGGCGATAAGGCGGATTCTAGTGGTGGTTGCAACACCTGAGGTTTGAGCGGCCTTCCATGGTCA
>OFCQ01000007.1_pt1 | contig 239062 bp, 243 predicted proteins | sample 1520861 | NCBI WGS metagenome assembly OFCQ01 (sample SAMEA2699036, study PRJEB24076) | metagenome | biome: Human gut stool | place: Spain | collected 2012-11-21 | reverse complement strand
GTCGAATGGCAGTCGAACGACTAGACCACCAGACACACATTTTGGCCTATAACCCGTGAATAACGTATCTATAACCGTTCGGAGAGGTTCGATATACGGGCTGCTTGGCCCAAATGGCGCCGGTAAATCCACCACTCTGAAAATGATCACGGGCATGCTCCGTCCTACCAGTGGCAAGATTCTGTTTGATGGACATGAGTGGAGCAGAAGAGATCTGGAACAGATCGGAGCTTTGATTGAAACTCCTCCACTGTATGAGAATCTTTCCGCAACGGAGAATTTGGAAGTCCGTGTGAAGTTGCTGGATATTCCTAAAACCCGGATAGGTGAAGTTCTAAGAATAGTGGATCTGCAAGATACGGGACGGAAAAGAGCCGGACAATTCTCAATGGGTATGAAACAACGTTTGGGAATAGCCATCGCTCTGTTGAATAGTCCCGAATTGTTGATCCTGGATGAGCCGACAAACGGATTAGACCCTATCGGCATACAAGAACTACGTTCTCTTATCCGTTCCTTCTCATCTAAAGGGATCACTGTTATTCTATCCAGTCATATTCTATCGGAAGTTCAGCTTATTGCTGACGATATTGGTATCATCTCAAATGGTGTTTTGGGATATGAAGGACCAATGAATAAGGATCAGAACTTGGAAGAACTATTTGTCGAGGTTGTAAGGAAATCACAGGAAGAACGATAGTATGATCAATTATATAGCCTCTGAATACCTGAAACATAAAGGTACTTTCGTTAGGAAAATAGCATGGATAGCCCCTATGCTAACGGTATGTCTTAATGTGCTTGCTCCTATGTGGTATCAGCAGAATTCATATAACTGGTGGTATGTGTTCTTGTATCCCGGTTGCGTGACGCTATTATCAATCCTGATAATTCAAAGAGATGGCGGCAAATTACAGTTTAGGGCCATATTGTCGTTACCTGTCGACCTAGAGCGGGTATGGTATGCAAAGATAATCACCTGCATACTTTATGCGGCACTCGCCAATGCAATTCTGATGTTGTGCAATATTGCAGGTGGTTTCATTATTCAACGCATCTTCGGCATACCCATGACGATCAGACCGATGCAGGCATTGTTCGGAACGCTCTGCATCATTTTGGCAAGTGCATGGAATATACCGCTATGCTTATGGCTGACCAAGAAGGTGGGTGTATTCGCCACTCTCATATTGAATGTCGGAATGAGCCTGACGCTGGGGATATTGGGGGCGGACACAGGCCTTTGGTTCCTGTTCCCCTATAGTTGGGTTGATCGCCTTATGGTTCCCGCATTGGGAATATTGCCGAATGGGGCATCAGTACAAGGAAGTACCCTGTCGACTCCCTTACTGTTGGTCATCGCGGTACTGTGCCTGTCGGTGTTTCTACTATATGGCCTTGCGAAGTCAACGGCAAGATCCTTTATCAATCAGGAGGTTCTTTGATGTCGGGTATTATCAGATGTCTTCAAGCGGAATGGCTTAAAAGCAGGCATACGCCATTACTTCTGATCCATGTTCTCTTCCCTGTGATCGGGGCCTGTGTTTTTGCTGGATATTTCCGTATATCAGGTTGGGGATGGATGACGGCTGTGACGACTTTTTTAGAAGTTGTGGCAATTGTTTTTCCACTTGTTATCTCTCTCGTCGTAGGTATGACGGTCGAACTTGAAAATGAAGCAGGTCATTTTCAATCAATCCTTGGCGTGGTTCCTTCGCGCATGTCAGTATATATCGGAAAATTGGCATATCTTATCATTCTGGCAGCTTCCGCAACGGCGCTTTGTGTCTTCTTATTTGCTCTGCTTTATTCAAGCGTTCCATTCTCGTTCTATATACGACCACTTACCATGTTGATATTGTCTGCAATACCACTGTATCTTATTTCCATACTTGCTGGTTTCACTCTAGGTAAAAGTGTAGTTATGGGTATAGGTATTGCAGGAAGCCTATTATCGGCATTGCTGGCTACGGGACTTGGAGACTGTATCTGGAAGTTCATTCCGTGGGGCTGGGGAGTGCGGTTTATGGATTATTGTGTCTTGAGATATGTTAATGAGGAACAGTTTTATTCTGGATTATATGAACTCCAACTAGGATTCATGATCATGCTTGTCTCTTCAATGGTGCTATTCATCGTAAGCCTGATGTGGTTCCACAGATGGGAAGGAGCAAAGGGATATGAATAAGATGCTGCCGATGCTTTGTGCTGGTATCGCATGTCTATCTCTTACGGGCTGTTCGTTGCAAGAGGGGAACAGCGAATATCCCGGAGAGCAATGTTATTTGAACAAGGATAACGTGACGAAGTTCTCCTGTATGGGAAATGACTACACCATTCTAGAGGATACGGTCTCCAACAACGGTCTCGGGGCATGGGTCGGGTATGTCCGACAACTTGTTGCTGTGGACGAGACGGGAAAGGTAATACTTCAAGAGGATCTTAAGAATGGTACCTTGCAGACTCTGGCGAAGATATCGGATCTGGTGGATAAAGCCCCTGGTAAGTCCCATGTTCTTCCATTCGTAAATGTGTATGCAGCTTCTGATGCCGGCGACTATCTGATTGTGGATATAAATGGCGAGTATCACAAAGCTGTCATAGACGAAGATGTCAGAGACGTGGATAGGGTGTTTGATTTTAAGGACATGCGACAATCCACGAGTTGCGGATTCTCGGTCAATCCCCGAGATGCGACCCAGATTCTTTGTGATGGCGTAGTCTATCAAGTAACTTCTGATACTGTGTCAGATGGTGAACTAGGAAGTCGCATTGATCTTCTTGCTAAAAATGTCGTATTTGATGCAGAGACGAAGATTCCTTTGTCAGAGGAGGAATTGAGGGAGATTGACTGGTATGGGGAAACCTTCGGACGGCATCGGGAACAATGGGTGTACAAGGACGTTTATGAGATCAACCGTACAGAGAGGACTGAAGCCGTTGCGGTGCGGATAAATGGCGTCTTCTATGTTGCAAAGCGCCAATGACCGTTTTATTGCATGCGTGAATTATGGAATAGAAGAGGCAGGCAGGTGTATCATGGCGACAATCCTGATGATTGATGATGATCGACCCATCTTGGAACTTGTGAAGAACGGACTGGAAAAAGATGGACATTCAGTGACGATCCATACGTCCGCCGCCCATGTGCCCCTTGAAGGGCTGAACGGGTATGATCTGATTATATTGGACATCATGATGCCTGATATGGACGGATTCACCTACTGCGGCAAGATACGTTCGTTGGTGGACTGTCCCATTCTCTTTCTGACCGCTAAGACAATGGAGAGAGACATTACATCCGGTCTTGGACTAGGAGCGGATGACTATCTGACAAAACCATTTCGTATTGCGGAATTACGTGCGAGAGTACATGCGCATCTACGCCGTGAACAGAGAGAACGACATGTGTCGCTTACGTTTGATCGGATAAAGATTGATCTATCCGCAAAAGAACTGCTGGTGGATAATATACCTGTACCTTTGACGAAAAGCGAATATCTGATCTGCGAATATCTTGCCGGCAACAGAGGGCAAGTTTTTTCAAAGAAACAAATATACGAAGCCGTTTTTCCCTTCTATGGGTATGGCGATGGTTCTACAATTTCGACGCATATAAAAAACATAAGGTCGAAGTTCGAGGAGGCCGGTGTTCAACCAATCGTAACGGTCTGGGGGATAGGCTATAAATGGGAACAAAGATGAAGACGACGCTTACAAGAACTTTTTATAGATTTCTTGTATGTCTGCTTTGCGGACTGTGTATGTCCGTAGTCATCCCCTTTGCCTGCATGATGTTCGCCTCCAGCATGGGGCTTGTAACGTTTGCGGATAATGCCGAACGGCAAGCGAAAAATCTGGTGCCGATACTCACCGCAACGCCAGATGTATCAGACGTGTATCTGCCCATTGGGATTAAATACCTTCGGTTGGATAGAAACTATGGATCCATAGATACGAATATGAACGAAGAAGAGAAAGAGAAGGCTCTGGCGTTTGCCGAGACGGGTCTCATAGATGCAGGCGGTAGAACACAGTTCATCTTCATCACTCGAGATGATGGGTACATTGTTCTGCAGTACGTCATAGGTTCTCAGTATCTCAATGCACAGTGCAACAAGTACCTACCGTCTCCGGAGATACTGCTGATTGCTTTGATCATCGCTAACAGCTTAGGCTTATGCGTCTACTTGACGGTTCATTTCGCCAGAGAGCTGAGAAAAGAATTGACGCCTATATTAGAAGCCACTAAAGAGATTGAAAATCACAACTTAGATTTTGCTATCAGGCATTCTCGAATACTTGAATTTGAAAACGTGGTTTCATCTTTTGATAGTATGCGAAACAGTTTGAAAGAGTCATTGGAACAGCAGTGGCGAAGTGAACAAGCGCAGAGAGAGCAGATCGCATCCTTGGCCCATGATCTGAAGACTCCATTGACTGTTATGCAGGGGAACATCGACCTGTTGGATGAGACGACGCTTGACGAAGAACAAAAGCTCTATCTGTCGTATGCGATGAGAAGCTCTGAGCAGATGAGACGGTACATAAAGATGATGATTGATATATCCCGAACATCCTGCGGATATCAATTGCAGATGGAAGACATATGCTTCCCGGAGTTCTGGAGACATGTCATATCTCAAGCTGAAATCATCTGTAGAGATAAAGGTATTGTGATTCAGCAGACGCAGCACGCTCTTCCGAAACATATAACTGGGGATGGAGTATTGTTGGAGCGGGCATTGATGAATGTGGTTTCAAATGCCGTAGAGCACTCGCCCGTAGACTCTCCGCTATATATGGATGCGGATGGCCAGGGTGATCACTTGAATGTCTGCATTACGGACTGTGGCTGTGGTTTTTCGCAAGAGGCATTGAAGCACGCGAAAGAGCGTTTCTATATGGCAGACCAGAGCAGAGGCTCCGAACTGCATTATGGGATGGGCCTATATATCGTTGACGTCATCATAAAACAGCATAGAGGAGAACTGCTCCTCAGTAATTCCGCAGAAACCAAAGGCGCCAGGGTCACGATACGGCTACCACGATAAGGGAACGACTCATGCGTCGTTCCCTTATCATATCTCCAAGCGATATTCGGCATGGTGGTCCCGGATTCAACTTAGCCGTCGACTGACGTCGCGGCCGTTGGGCTTTCCGCATGCGCTATTTGCCCGTGCTGCCGGCTCCGGTGCTTTGGCCGGTGGCCGGCGATCCGCTGGTGCCGTTGGTGTCGGTACTGGTTGAAGTCGATCCCGATGGATCTTTTTGCGTCGAGCCGGTGCCGGTGCCGTTCGAACCGGTCTGGCTGCCGCCGGTGCCTTGGCTGGTCAGGTCCTCGGTGGTCGGATTCTTTGAGGTGCCGGTGCCGTTCGAACCGTTGGCGGTGCCGTCGGTTTTCGAATCCGAGGCGCCGGCGCCGGTCGAACCCGAGGTGCCGTTGGCGTCGAGGTCGGTGGAGGGGGCGTCGGTTTTCGAATCCTTGCTGGTTCCCTTCGAATCATCGCCGGTGCCCGTCTGGGGCAGAGTGTTGTTCTGATCGGGTGTGCCCGTTCGCGTGCCGGTGTCGTTGCGCGCGGGCGTGGTCGTGGTGGGGGATACGAGATTGTCCGTGCCGCGTCCCTGCGTGGCCAGCATCACGACGCCGGCCGTCACCGCCACGGCGAGCAGGCCGGACACCAAGGTGACGATCATGGCGGTGTGCTTCGAAGCGCGGAAGCGGGACTTGCGCAGCTCATCGACCGAGTACGTCCTGCCGTTCGCCCGGCTGAACACGATTTCACGCGGTCTGCGTGTGGAGGAAGCATCATCGGCGGTCACGCCCGTCGCCGTATCGGGCTCGTCCCGAACGTCGGTCCGGCTGCCGGCCGTTCGGGGGGTACCGCCATCGGCATCGCCGTTCTCGGCGTCCTTCGTGATCCCGTTGCCGGAGGACGAGGCCGATTGGAGTTTTTCGCCGGAGGCGGTGAGCACGTTCTGGTAGATCTTGGTGGCCACGGCGGAGACGACGTAACTGGCCGCCGCTCCGATCACCGAACCGCCGATGCCGATCTTCGATGCGAGCAGGAACGAGGTGACGGCGGCAAGGGTGCCCGCCACGATGGATGAGAGGGAGATTCCTTCAAAAACTTCTTCACAATGCACGACCGTAGGGTGTCGGGCTGACAGGTTGCCTGAGACTCGATGGAAGCGGGGCGAGGCCTACACGAGACCTTCAAAATCGGCCTTCGTACAGGTCGGACACGCCCTGCGGCGCACACACGTGCGTTTCGCGTCGCCGCAGGGCGCGGGACATCGTCAATTACGATGCAGCGACTGCCCGGTCGGTCTGATCACCGACATCAGTACGGCGGCGAAAATCAAAGCGAAACCCACCAGTGAACTCCACATGATCCTCTCGCCCCAGAACAAAGCGGAAAACGTGATGGCGAACAGACTCTCCGTGCACATGATGATCGAGGCCTGCGAGGCGGGCACGTGGGCCAGACCGATGTTCTGCATGATCTGGGCGCTCATCGTGGCGCCGAGGAACAGGTAGAGCACGCTGGCCACCACCGAGGGCGCCAGCCAACCGGCGTTCGGCGCGGGTTCGGTGAACGCCGCTCCTGCGATGAACAATACGCCGGCGACGCCGAACTGCACGAAGGTGACGGCGATCGGGTCGAACCGTTTGGTATAGATGCCCAGGAAAGTCAGGTTGAACGAGAAGATGACCGCGGTGGCGATGGTCAGCCAGTCGCCGGCGCCCAGCGACAACGAACCGCCCGGCTTCAACGAGACGAAGCCGACGCCGACCAGACAGATCACGCCGGCGACCAGGTTGATGGCCTTCGGCCGGGTCTTCGAGACGATCCATGTGGCGAACGGGGTGAGGACGCAATAGGCCGCCGTCAGAAACGCGCTGCGCCCGGGGTCGATGGTCCGCAACCCGACGGTCTGGGTGACCATCGTACCCCAATAGGTCAGGCCCGCCACCAGTGCCGGCACGATGATCTTCGGCGTCAGATACGGCACGATATGCCTATGGAACAACGCCAGCATGCACAGACAGGCACCGGTCATGCGCAGCCCCATCAGCCATTGGGGTGAAATCGCCTCCATGGCGATTTTGGCGAGCAGATAGCTGCCTCCCCACAACGCGGCGCAGCACAGCAGCATGAGTCTGGCGAGATTCGGGGGAAAGCTGCGTGACCAGCGGCTGCGCAACTTGTTGCAACGATCGACCAAACCCATGGTGCACCTCTGGACGGTTGGAAAAAACTTGTGGCTCTCTTGGCTCACAGATTACGGGGACTACCGGCCAAAACCGACCGGTCGGCGGGTATCGGGCGCGTATCGTCCCGTATTGCCGCCGGCGGGCGGAAGCGAGATGAAAACCATGTGAAGGTGAGGATACTCACAGTGAGCGCCCGGGCCGGTCGCGTGCGAAACCGGTATTCTGGAAAGGAACAGACATGGTTCCGCAACAATCTTGAAAGGATTCGACATGGCAGTCATCACACCGCAGATCAAGGAATTCATCGAGAACAACCTCGGCTGGATCACCACCGTCTCCAAGGACGGCGAACTGGACCTCGGCCCGAAGATGTCTCTGTTCGTTCTGGACGACACGCACATCGCCTACCATGAGCGCACCGCCGGCCAGCACTACGAGAACCTCAAGAACGGCTCTCCGTTGGTCATCGCCTTCGCCAACCTCGAGAAGAAGCAGGGCTACCGCTTCCGCGGCAACGTGGTGCTGCACGTTGACGACGACATCTACAACGAGCAGGTCAAGGTCGCCGAGGAAAAGGGCACCAAGAAGCCGGCCGTGATTCCGGTTCTCGAAGTCACCGAGATCCAGAACCTTGCCTCCGGCCCGACCGCCGGCAAGACCATCGCCAAGGACTGATTAGCTGACGTATTGGTGGCTTCCTCGTCAGAGGGAGCCACTTTTTCGCTTTTTAGTGCGCAGTACTAGGTGACGGCCTTGGGCGTCGGTGGTGGCGAAGAGGTAGGTGCTGCCGCCGTCCTTGAGTTTGAGTTTTTTGCGTAGCTGGGCCACGGTTAGGGGGAAATTGCGTACGGAGATGTTGGCGTGCGTGAGACCGGCCAATAGCTGCTTCAGTTCTCTCTTGTTCATGGTGGCGATGGATTCGATGACGAATGCTCTGCCTGGAAAATCGGAAATAGGTTCGGCCGCCACGAACAGGTGGCTATTCGGGCTGATGTGATGCACGGCGAAGCGCTGTTCGAGAACATCAAAGCACCCGGCCTTCATGATTGAGGCGTTGGGTTCGTAAAGGCACTTCCAATGCGAGGAATCGAAGCCGTTCGCGCTTTCCTCAGCCGGGAGATCCTCGGTATTACAGGTATTGCATGCAACTAAGGCAGAATCGCTGATAGGGGTTTGATTGTCGCTGTTATCGCCGGCCTTGTACGACAGCACCTGCCCGTCATTGACGCATACCACGAGCGGCGAGGCGCAACGGCCGCGCCCCAACACCAGCAACAATTCCTTGCATTCATTACCGGTGGAGACGATATGCACCTCGTGCACCGCGCCGGCGAAATCCGTAATGGTCTTATGCCAGTCGAGCATGGGGGAGAGCTTGACCATGACCGTCGGTGCCTTGGCCAGCAGCGTATCCTTCAGGGTCAGCACATCCGGCGTGCAATCGGCAATCGCGTAGGTACGCGAGCCATGATCGTCACGGCGGGCCGGATCGAGGAAGATCATGGAGGCTCGGCCAAGCGTATCAAGCACTGCTGTTGAATCATCATTGATGATTTCGGCGTGGCCAAGGCCGAGTATTGGGAAATTATGGCGAGCGATATCACATAAAGTGGATTGTTGTTCCACATATATGGCACGATTGAACACTCGGGACATGTAAGAAAAGTCGACGCCGAAACCGCCGGTCAGATCGACTAGGGATGTCGGGGAATCGTCGGCGTCGTCGACTGCTTCCCCGTCCAACAATCGCTGTGCTAACCGGGCTTTGTATTGAGCCGTGAACTGGCTGGAACATTGTTCCATTGGGACTTGCGGCGGGAAAATCAGCCCATCATGGGACGCCCAGTCAGGTAGCTTGAGTGAAGCACGCTGCCAGCCGGCAATCTGCTCCAGCGCGAACGGCACATCCACGTCGCCATCATGTTTGGCGTGCAAGGCCACATCACGCACATCTTCACGGCGGTGTTTGGCGATGAACGCCCAGGTCGACTCAGAAATCTCCATGCCGCCATTCTAGGGGTTGTGCTGAGATGAGTATGGCAAATCGCAAGAGAACGAGGTGGCGAAAACCGATGATCGATGAAGTGATGATGCTGCGTCATGGCCGTACGCGATACAATCTCGAACACCGTCTGCAGGGCCAGATCGATGTGCCGCTCGACATCGTGGGCCAATGGCAGGTCGATCAGACCGGATTCGCGCTCGCTTCACGGTATTACTGGGCCAAGGTGAACCGACTTGCCGAGCATCCCGAAGCCATCGCCCAGCCCGGTCCTGACGCCGCTGAACGCACTGATACGCGACAGTTCGAGGAGGCTCCCGCCGCCGGCCGGCGCATGGTGGTGATGACCTCCGACCTGTTCCGTGCCCAACAGACCGCACACGCCTTCGCCGATATTTTGGGATTGCCGGTCACCTGTGACCAACGACTGCGTGAACGCAGCTTCGGCGAGTGGGAAGGCATGACCCGCGCCGAAATCAAAGCCGTTGCAGCCGACGACTACGCCTCTTGGAAACAGCACACTGGGGGCGAAACCAAGCATGGTGTGGAAAGCCGTGCCGCCGTGGGCCAGCGAGGTGCCGATGCCGTGCGCGCACTGGTCATCGACTCCGCCTATTCAGACAGCATGCCCACCACGCTGATGCTCGTCACCCATGGCTCATGGATTACCGCCACCATCTCCAACCTGCTCGAACTCGACCCGGACGGCATGAACGCACTCGGCGGCATGCGCAACGCCTGTTGGTGCCGGCTCAAAGTGCGCCACAGCGTCAACGGCATCCCCGCCGAACAGCCCCTGTGGGAGTTGGAGGAATACAACAAGGCTCCCGCCATCGCCGACAGCGCCGACTGGGAGAACGGGCCGACCGATCTGCGCGGACCGCACATGCCAAGTTGGCAGCCAATCGTCTGGTGACGGTCGCTATGCGAAACCCCGCTCGCAAATTCGAACGGTGGGTCTAGACTGATTGCGGTTTGGAACCGTACAGCGATAGAACAGTAGGAAAGCGCGGAAGGCGGGTGAGGCGACATGCTGAGAATCTTCAGCTCAATCAATGGCCAGGTGGAGCAGATCGAGAAACCGGAAAACGGCTCCTGGTTATGTTTGAGCGAACCCACTGATGTGGAGCTCGCCACCGTCGCCTCGCAGACCGGCATCGACCTGGCCGACCTGCGCGCGCCCCTGGATGACGAGGAACGTTCACGTGTGGACGTCGAAGATGATTACACGATGATCATCGTCGACATCCCCACCGTGGAAGAGCGTGGCGGACGCGACTGGTACGAGACCATCCCGCTGTCGATCATCGTCACCGAAAACCTCATCATCACCGTCTGCATGCAGGACACGCCCGTGCTCCACCCATTCATGGAAGGCACGATCCGAGGCTTCAACACCTTCATGCGTTCGCGCTTCATCCTGCAGATCCTGTACCGCAACGCCACGATGTACCTGCGTTACCTGCGCATCATCGACCGCGAAAGCGACAAGCTCGAACTGAAGCTGCGCCACTCCATGCAGAACCGCGAAATCGTGATGCTCATGGAGCTGAGCAAGACCTTGGTGTACTTCACCACATCGCTGAAATCGAACGAAATCGTGATGGAGAAACTCACCACCCTGCAACGCATCAAGCAATACCCGGACGACGAGGACCTGCTCGACGACGTCATCACCGAAAACAAGCAGGCCATCGAGATGGCCAACATCTACAGCGGCGTTCTTGCGAACATGACCGACGCCTTCGCCTCGATCGTGTCCAACAACCTGAACAACGTGATGCGCATCTTCACCATCATCTCCATCACCCTGTCCATCCCGACGCTGATTTTCTCGATGTACGGCATGAACTTCGACGGCGGCATGATGGGCATGCCGTTCACCGACAAGCCTTGGGGCTTCCTGCTCATCATCGTGATCTCCATGGTGCTTTCCGGTGTGGTTGCCTGGTTCCTCACACGTTCGCGCATGTTCAAGTAAGGCGTTTGACGGTTATGCACCATTGGTCATCGTTCGCCAACCGTAGCATGCTCCGCGCTCGCCGCCCGATGCGGCGCGGATTTCGCTCTCGGCTGATGGCAGGATTCGCCGCGGCCTTTGGCATGATATTGCCATTATCTGGTCTGGCCGGTTGCGGCCAAATTCAAGTCACCACCGTCTCCGGAGCGCCGGAGGGACCCACCATCGCCATTGGGGTCGCAGCCGACGAACCATCGGTGGGAGCATGGCATGACGGCACATACCAGGGCTTCGACATCACCATCGCCAAATACGTGGCCGCCAAACTCGGCTATGCGAACAAGCAGATCGTCTTCAAGCAGGTTCGCCCCGAAAACCGGCGCTCCATGCTGGACAATGGACAGGTCGACATGGTCGTCGCCTCTTGGCCTATCACCGATGGGTCCAGCGCGATCGTTGATTTTGCCGGACCATACCTCACGACCAGCGTCGGTTTGCTGGTCAGGTCGGATGAGCGTGGCCGATTCACCAATGACGCAGGTTCGGTGGGCGATGTAGGCGACGGCACGGTGTGCGCAGTGAAAGGTGACGAGACAGTCGGCATCTTCCGCGGCAACCACCCGCAGGCTCGGATTCAGGAGCGTAGCAGTTATGCGCAGTGCGTCACGGCCGTGCAAGTAGGGTCGGCGGATGCCATAGCCTCCGATATGGCGGTGCTTTCCGGTCTTCAAGCGGCCAACGGGCCCCAGTATATGGACGTGATTGCGGACAAGGGCGAGGTCAGTTATGGCATCGCCGTGAGTCAAGGCATCAGCCAATTGGCGCAGAAAATCGCGGAAGCATTGGAAGACATGGTTGAGGATGGCAGCTGGACGGCCGCCAAGGATACGTTCACAAGCCAAACAAAGCTCACGGTTTCGCTGAACGGTGACCCCAAAGCCATCGTCTCGGATGCTGAATAACGATTGACGACGTGTCCAGTTGCGAGGCTACCTTGCTGATTTATGAGTGACAACGAGAAGAGCACGCAAACCGAAGAGCCCAACTTCCGCTACAACGCCGCACTGGCGCAGGACATCGAAAACAAGTGGCAGAAGATCTGGGATGAGCAAGGCACCTTCTGGGCGGCCAACGTCAACGGCGATTTGAAGGACGGCAAGGGCCGCAACGCCGAGGGGCGCACCGCCTACTTCGCCATGGACATGTTCCCGTACCCCTCCGGCAAGGGTCTGCATGTGGGCCACCCGCTGGGTTATCTGGCCTCCGATGTGACGAGCCGCTACCACCGCATGAAGGGCGAGAACGTCCTGCACGCCATGGGCTATGACGCCTTCGGCCTGCCCGCGGAACAGTACGCGGTCCAGACCGGTCAGCATCCTCGCGTGACCACCGAGGCGAACATCGCCAACATGAGCCGCCAGCTGCACCGCATGGGCCTTGGCTTCGACAACCGCCGCACGTTCGCCACCATCGACCCCGGCTACATGCGTTGGACCCAGTGGATCTTCTCGCGCATCTACGATTCCTGGTACGACGAGGAGGCCACCAACCCGTCCGGCTCCAAGGGATCCGCGCGCCCCATCGCCGAGCTCGTCGCCAAATTCGAGTCCGGCGAGAAGGCCATTCCCGGGCATGAGTCCGACGGCGTGGCGTGGACCGATCTGACGAACGCCCAACAGCAGGATATCTTGAACGACTTCCGCCTGGCGTACATCTCCAAGTCCCCGGTCAATTGGTGCCCGGGCCTGGGCACCGTGCTGGCCAACGAAGAGGTCACCGCCGAAGGCAAGTCCGAACGCGGCAACTTCCCGGTCTTCCAGCGCGAGCTCCGTCAGTGGTCCATGCGCATCACCAAGTACGGCCACCGTCTGATCGCCGACCTCGACGGCATCGATTGGCCTGAGAAGGTCAAGCTCATGCAGCGCAACTGGATCGGTGAATCCCATGGTGCCTCCGTGCACTTCACCGTGGCCACTGCCGACGGTGACAAGGACATGGAAATCTACACCACCCGTCCCGACACGCTGTTCGGCACCACGTTCGCCGTTGTTTCCCCGGAACATCACCTGCTGGAGAACGTGCCCGCCGAATGGCCGGCCGATGTACCCGAAGACTGGAAGGGCGGCTATGTCAACCCGGTCGAGGCGGTGAAGGCCTACAGGCTCGCCGCCGAAGCCAAGACCGCCAAGGACCGCGTGGACGAGGGCGGTGAGAAGACAGGTCTGTTCACCGGCCTGTACGCCACCAACCCGATCACCGGCGCGAAGCTCCCGCTGTTCACCGCCGACTACGTGCTGATGGACTACGGCACCGGTGCCATTATGGCCGTGCCTGGTGGCGACCAGCGCGATTACGACTTTGCCGTGAAGTTCGGTCTGCCGGTCATCTACACCGTCAAGCCTCTGCCGGATTCCGGCGACGACTTGGCCAACTACGAGGGCAAGGCGCCGTTCGTTTCCCATGACGGCATCGTGATCAACTCCCACGTCGAATCCACGTACGCCAAGGGCGATGCGCTGTCGCTCGACGGCCTGCGCGTAGATGATGCCATCGCCAAGGTCAACGCCTGGCTGGAGGACGCCGGCGTCGGCAAGGGCACCGTGAGCTACCGTCTGCGCGACTGGCTGTTCTCCCGCCAGCGCTACTGGGGCGAACCCTTCCCGATCGTGTACGGCGAAGACGGCACCCCGCACCTGCTGCCGGATTCCGCCCTGCCGATCAGCCTGCCCGACGTGCCCGACTACGAGCCGCGCACCTTCGACCCGATGGACGCCGAATCCAATCCCGAGGCGCCGCTGAGCCGCAACGAGGACTGGGTCAAGGTCGAGCTCGACTTGGGCGACGGCAAGAAGACCTACTACCGCGACACCAACACCATGCCGAACTGGGCCGGATCCTGCTGGTACTACATGCGGTACATCGACCCGACCGACACCAAGCACATGGTGGAGAAGGACGAGTTCGACTACTGGATGGGCCCGAACCACAACAAGTACTCGGGTGATGAAGGCGGTGTGGACCTGTACATCGGCGGCGTCGAACACGCTGTGCTCCACCTGCTCTACTCCCGTTTCTGGCACAAGGTGCTCTTCGACCTCGGCTACGTGGATTCGGCCGAACCGTTCCACAAGCTGTTCAACCAGGGCATGATTCAGGCCTACGCCTACACCGACGACCGCGGCCAGTACGTGCCGGCGGACGAGGTCGTGGAAGGGCCGGCCGACGCCTCCGGCGAGCCGACGTTCACCTGGAACGGCGAACACGCCAACCGTGAGTTCGGCAAGATGGGCAAGTCCCTCAAGAACATCGTGACCCCGGACTACATGTACGAGAACTACGGTGCCGACACCTTCCGCCTGTACGAAATGAGCATGGGCCCGCTGGACGAGTCTCGCCCGTGGAACACCCGCAACGTGGTCGGTGGCATGCGCTTCCTGCAGCGTCTGTGGCGCAACGTGGTGGACGAGACCACCGGCCAGGCCCATGTGACCGAGGACGCGCCCGATGAGAAGACCCTGAAACTGCTCAACAACACGATTGCCGAAGTGACCGCGGAGATGGAGGGCATGCGTCCGAACACCGCCATCGCCAAGCTCATCGTGCTCAACAACCACCTGACCGGTCTGAAGGCCGTGCCGCGTGCCGCAGTGGAGCCGTTGGTCCTGATGCTCGCCCCGATCGCCCCGCACATCTGCGAGGAGATGTGGAGCAAGCTGGGCCACCCCGAGTCCCTGTCCGCCGAGCCGTGGCCGGTGGCCGACGAGCGTTACGTGGGCCACGATACCGTGACCGCCGTGGTGCAGATCAAGGGCAAGGTGCGTGCCAAGCTCGAAGTGCCGGTCGACATCGATCCGGCCGATCTCAAGAAGCAGGCGCTGGCCGCCGTCGCCGACCGTCTCGGCGGCAAAGAGCCGCGCAAGGTGATCGTCAAGGCCCCGAAGATCGTCTCCATCGTTCCCACGGAGTGACTTGTTGCGGGTTAGGCTCCCCTCTTTGAGGGGAGCCGCTCGCGTGGCGAGACTGAGGGGAGCGTCAACCGCCCCACCTCAATTGTGGATAACTTCATAAGCTAGAACCACATACCCCGTTTCAGCTGGACAAACGCCCATGAATCCATCAGCGTGGATGCATGGGCGTTTCTCATAACCATCGCGCAGACCATGCCGCCAACCGTTTGCGCGCATTCAGCAGGCAGAGCGAAGCCATGCCCCAACCGCGAGTGGAACGGCCCACGACGCCTCCGCCGCCTCCCGGCCATGCACGGATTCGTCCGGCCGGCCACCCACCCCAAAGGGCGCAGAGCGGCCTGCGGCAGGCGACCCGTGACAAACGTGCGTTATCGGATCTGATTGGCGTACGTTCCGCCGATGCCGTCGGAGAATCAGCCAGACTCACCCGGGATCAGCCGCGATTGTCGTTCACCATTGGGCATGCCTTGGCCGTGATATTGCTGCTGATCGTCGCCCTTGGCATCAGCTTGGCATTGCTGGTCCAGCAGTCGATGAATATGGCCATGCTGTCTCAACCGACCGCCATGCAGACCACGGGCGGCTCCGCTGGAGATCAGACGATGCCATCGCAGAACACCACGGACGAGAAACGCACGGATCCGCAGCAGTCGGAGCATTCCGATGCCACAGCGAACCCCGAATCGGATACCACGCAATCTCCGCACATGCAGACGGACGGCAGCGATGCCGGCGCTTCCACGCATGGTCTCATCAACCTCAACACGGCCACCGCTGAGGAATTGCAATCCATCAAAGGTATTGGGCCGGTTACCGCTCAACGGATCATTGATCATCGCACGGCGATTGGCGGGTATGCATCAGTCGATCAGCTGCTGGATGTCAAAGGCATCGGCTCCAAGACGTTGGAGACCATGCGAGGGCAGGTGACGGTCGGATGAGCAGGGATCGGATACTGCGCGAGCAGGGGAGCCGCGATTGGAGGATGCTGCCGATCGCCATAGTGATGTGGGCGGCGAGTCTGGGAGCGCACGCATTATTCGCATGGAGGATGTCTGATGGACTCGGCACCGGTCAGGCAAAGGCCGATGCCGGAGCTGGCATTGACGCCACCATAATCGGCATGGAATGGCCTGTCACACGAATATTACCTATAACAGTGGCGTCATGTGCTGCCGTGGCGGCGACGATCGTGGTGTCTTTCCGCCTGCGGATCAGGTGGACGGGAACATTGACCGTATGCGTCGCGGTGGCGTGCATCGGCAGTATGACGGCAATCGCGTCGGACACCATTGCCTGGCATGATCCTGCCTCCGCACAAGCTCGCCAATCCAGTTCATACCACGAAGTCATGGCCACGGTGACGACGCCCGTGATCGCTTCGGACCAACGCACATACGATTGTCAGACGGACATACGGCTGAGCGGCATCACTGTGGATGGCGCGGACGTACGTTCCACGGTCGCCGTGCGCGTATACGCCGATGAATCGTATTGTGGGCAGTTGCGTCGAGGCGCGGTCTATCTGTTGACGGGCGTATTGCAGCAAGCGCGATATGGACGCATACCGCTATGGCTGCTCTTGGAAGGAAAACAGCCGGTAGCGCAGGTGCGGGCTCCGCCGTGGCATCTCGCCGCGATTGCGCAGGTGCAGGAGGCGTTTTTCACCGTGACCGGACAATTGTCCGATCAGGGGCGTGTGTTGGTGCCGGGACTGACGATGGGTGTGCTTGGCCAGGATTATATCGGCGGCGATGCCGGTCCGATGCCGGTCAACAGCACGTATGCGCAAACGTTGGAAAATCAGTTCCGCCGGTCCGGCATCATGCACCTCATGGCCGTATCCGGCGGCCACTTCGTACTGGTGGCAGGACTGGTGCGTCGGTTATGCATGTGGATGCTGCTTGATCGGCGGCTGACGGCGTTGCTGGTCTCTGGAGTATATGCGCTGCTGGCATTGGCGATGTTCCCCAGTGATTCGGTCACCCGCGCGTTCATCATGGGATTGATAGGTGCGTTGGCGTATGCGATGGGACGGCGTACGCAAGCGTTGAGCGCCCTGTGCTGGACGATAATCGGTGTATTGGCGGTGAACCCGGATATGTCGGCCAGCTACGGATTCGCCTTGTCTTCGGCCGCCGTACTGGGTATCGTGCTGTTTGCGGGGCGGCTGGCCGGTGTCTTTGAGCGAGCGATGCCGCACAGCATCGCCGAAATGATGGCGATGACCGTGGCCGCGCAATTGTTCACCCTGCCGATTCAGGTGTTGATGGAACCGGAATTGCCGTTGCTGTCCGTGCCGGCGAACCTGCTGGTGTCACCGTTCGTGGGATTGGCCACGATGGTGGGATTGATGGCACTGGCCTGCGCATGGTGCACGCCATGGCTGGCCGGCGTATTCGCGTGGATATCGTCATGGGGCACGCTGGTGATGGAACGGGTGGCGTTGTGGCTGGGCGGCAGCACGATGGCCGTCATCCCATGGAAAGACGGCGTTACGGGTGCCGTGCTGATTGTGACGGCGGAAATCGGTATCGGCATGCTACTGGTGTTCGTCAGCCGTTGCCTCCAGCATGTCCGTCGTTATGAGGCCGGAATGTCTGGCGTGCGCTTCGGTTCCGCTTGGCGCGTCCGCCTCAGTCTCTGGTGTGAGGAGACGAGACGCCTCTTTACGTGGCGGCAAGCCGAATAGCCAATGCGGTATTCGGTGCAGCAACCATCGCAATCCCAGCCGAATACCACTATCTTGACGGCAGCGGCAAAATCGTGATGCCGGCAGGTCATTGTCCAACCTGTGTGGCGAGATGGGGGCATGGCGAAAACAGCAGCGAATGCACCGGTAACCGTGGTGCCCGGAGGCGACTCGTATTTGAACGACGCGCGCACCAAGGCACTGTGCGCGCAGGCGTTGAAGGCGCGGCCCGACGCCGACCTCATCGAACTCGACGCCACATCGGCCGACCAGTATGCCTTCGATGAAGCCGTCAGCCCATCGTTGCTTTCCGACGTTGCCGTGGTCAAACTCGTCAACCTGCAGAATGCCGACGACAAGCTCGCCGAAGCTCTGGTGGCGTACACCAAGCAGGCCGCCAAGGATCCGAACGGCTCCAGCGTGGTGATCTGCCAGCACGAGGGCGGCGTCAAAGGGCGCAAAATCATCGACCAACTGGTGAAAGCCGGCGCTCGCAAAGAGGACGTGCCGGATTTGAAGAAACCGGATGCACAGCTCAATTTCGTGCTCGGAGAATTCGAGAAACGTGGTCGTAGAGCCGAACCGATGGCCGCACAGCAGCTGGTATCCGTACTCGGCGGCAAAACCGGCGAACTCGCCGCCATGTGCGAGCAACTGTGTTTCGACTTTGACGATAATCCGATGGGCCTCGACCGTGTCAACCAGTATTTGACCGCCAATCCGCAGGTCACCGGTTTTGCCGTGGCAGACAAGGCCGTGGAAGGCAAAACCGCAGAAGCCATCGTCATGATGCGTGCAGCTGTGGAACAAGGGACCGATCCCATCGCGCTGATCGGCGCGTTGGCCATGAAGCTCCGTACCATTGCCAAAGCCTCGGCGGTACGGGCCGGCACGATTTCCCAGGCCGAAGCGAAAACCAATCCGTGGGTGCTGAAGAATGCGATGCGCCAACTTGGCGGCTGGACTTCGGCAGGACTCGCGCATTGCATCCGTATGCTCGCCTGGGCGGATGAGCAAAGCAAAACAAACGGTGGCGACCCGGTATATGCGCTGGAACGCTGCATTGAAGACATCAGTCATAAAGGTCGGTAAAAGTCGATAAAGGAGTATTTATGAGCGAACACACTATTGCGGCTCCCACCAGCGAGGCCATGCAGGAGCTCGGCCGTCGTGTGGCCGGAATGGTACACGGCGGCGATGTATTGCTGCTCTCAGGCCCTCTTGGTGCCGGCAAAACCACATTCGCCCAGGGCTTCGGGGCGGGGCTGGGCATTACCGAACCCATCGTGTCTCCTACATTCACCATTGCCCGCGAACTCGACGGGCATTTCGCCGACGGCACTCCGTCTCATCTGGTGCATGTGGATGCCTACCGTCTGGGCGGCTCAGCCTATGCGCCGGGGCAGGACGCCATCGGGCGTTTGTTGGACGAGCTGGAATCGCTGGGATTGGACGAAGAACTTGAAGACCCCGGCGAGAACACGGTGGTGCTTATGGAGTGGGGCGAACAAATGGCCACCGCCTTGGCGCCAGAACGACTTGAAATCCATATCGATCGACCTCTCGATTCCTCCGATGCCGCATCCGCTGGATCAGACGGCGAACTCACCAGCAACGGCACTCGTACCGTCGCATTCGTCCCAGTCGGCAAGCGATGGGCCGCGTTCGATCTGCAGTAAGCCATGCGCCTATAGACTCCTCGATGTACACTCTCTAGAGGCTTTACGACTAGGAGGATTCATGGGTTGCACGTTGGTGATTGACACCTCATTCGGCTCGACGGTCGGCATTGTGGGGCGCGAGCCCATTGTAGAGACCGATTCGCGCACCCATGTGGAGAAGCTGCAGGTCAATATCGCGCGTGCGGTCGAAGAAGCCGGGTTCCCAGCATCTGACATTGCAACAGTCATTGTGGGTACCGGTCCAGCCCCCTTTACTGGTCTGCGTGCCGGTATCGTTACGGCCAAGGCACTGGCTTTCGCAACGGGAGCGACGCTTATCGGCCATAATGTTCTTGAGTCTCAGGTGCAATGGAATCTCATTCGCCGTGGCAAAGCCGGCACTCTCGACGATACTCATAAATGCCATGTGCTCACTCTTGCCGTAAACGACGCACGCCGCAAGCAACTCTATTTTGCGTTGTACTCGGACCCGCTCGTTGGCGATCCCAATGGCGAAACCGTGGCGACGGCTCTGATTGACATGGACATCGATTACCCTGCATCCATCGCGCAGCGCGTGAATGATGCCGTTCATACGTACCGCGACGGACTTATGCCAGAAGACAGCAATGTGGATGTGGTCGTGGATGTTGTGGGTCATGGGGCCCGCAAATATGCGGATGCGCTGGGTGCAATCGAGCAGCTTGGCGACATCACCGATGAATCCGTATTGGACCAAGGGGAGCAAGGTCTCGCTATCTTTGCCACTGATGCGGAACTGGTTGCCAACCGTAATCCCGATACGCCGGTCGAACCGTTGTACCTGCGCCGTCCGGACGCCGAAGTGCCGAATCCGCTGAAGCACGTGCTCGGCCATGCCGGTGCCGATAAGGCGTGAAGTGGGTTGTGGTCCGATGATTGTTGACATCACTGCCGTAAGTCGTGATCTTGCGGTTTGCTCCATCGCACAGTTGGAAGGCGAACTGTTCGGCCTCGGCGCATGGAATGCGAACATGGTGCGAGAGGAACTGGACGCACCGGCCCGCACGTATCTGCTGGATGTGCTGGGAGAGGTGGAACAGGCGGTTGTCCGCGGCTACGCCGGCTTCTGGTATGACGGCGAGGACGCCGAGCTCATGACCATCGGCGTGGGCAAGGCATACCAGCGGCAAGGCATCGCCGCTGCGTTGCTTCAGGCACTGGTCGACGAGGCGAAGCGTCAGGGCGCCTCGCGCATGCTGCTCGAAGTGCGTGTGGATAACGACCCTGCGTTGGCCCTGTATCAGCGGTTCGGATTCGAACGCATGGGATTGCGCAAACGCTACTACCAGCCCGAAGGCATCGACGCATACACCATGAGCTTGGACCTGAAACCTAGGGTCGTGGGCTTTGCCGCCCCGCAGACGGCATCGGCGGACACTGAAGACATCACCAGCAAGCAAACGGAGAAGAACGGAGAAGCACGATGAGCGAACCGGTTGTACTGGGCATTGAATCCACCTGCGACGAAACCGCAGCCGCCATCGTACGCGGCCGCGAACTGCTCTCCAACGTCGTGGCCTCATCCATGGAGGAACACGCGCGATACGGCGGCGTGATCCCCGAAATCGCCTCCCGTGCGCACGCTGAGGCCTTCGTGCCATGCGTGTCCAAGGCGCTCGCCGACGCGAACATGACGTTGGCGGATGTGGACGCCATCGCCGTGTCCGCCGGTCCCGGACTGGCCGGTTGCCTGGCCGTGGGCGTGTCCGGCGCCAAGGCGCTGGCCTGGGCTGCGAACAAGCCGATTTACGGCATCAACCATGTGATCGGGCACATCGCCGTCACTCAGCTGCAGTTCGGCCCGTTCCCCAAGGACACGCTGGCTCTGATTGTCTCCGGCGGCCACACCTCGCTGCTGCATGTGGAGGACATGCCGCGCAAGATCGATGTGGTGGGCACCACGCTGGATGACGCGGCGGGGGAGTGCTTCGACAAAGTCGCCCGTCTGCTCGGCTTCCCGTATCCGGGCGGCCCGCGCATCGACCGCCACGGACAAAACGGCGACCCGCACGCCATCAAGGTGCCGATGGGTCTGACCCAAGGCAAGGCCGGTGCCGCGCACCCGTATGATTTCAGTTTCTCCGGTGTCAAGACCGCCGTGGCCCGTTGGGTGGGAAGCGAGCAGGCCGCCGGCCATGAGATTCCGGTGGACGACGTGTGCGCATCCCTGGCCGACTCCGTGGCCACCGTGCTAGCCCGTAAGTCCATGCGCGGCTGCCGGCAGTACGATTCCAACACGCTGATCGTGGGCGGCGGCTTCTCCGCCAACTCGCAGCTGCGCGCCAAACTGCTCGAATTCGGCGAGAGCTACGGCGTCGACGTCCGTATCCCGCAAATCAAGCTCTGCACCGACAACGGTGCCATGGTCGCCATGCTCGGCGTGAACCTGGTCGAAGCCGGCGTGGCCCCCAGCGCCCCCGACTTCCCGATCGACTCCGCCATGCCCCTGACCAAGGTCTCGATGTAAGATTTGCACGGTATTCCCAAACTGATACTGGGAATACCGTGCCTCTCATCGGTGAATTGACAGTGACCTGTCTGCCTGATGTGAGTAGTGGTGAGGTCTTCGCCATGGATTTCCCGGTTGATGATGGGGTGTCGTGTCTGGTCACCAATGCGATGAAAATAAAAAAGCCTCGGAGAACCGAGGCTTTCGATGGCTCCTGCGACTGGGCTTGAACCAGTGACCGTCCGATTAACAGTCGGATGCTCTGCCAACTGAGCTACGCAGGAATATTCAATTTTCATCCCGTCCGGAGTTACCCGTTCAGGTGAGCTCCTGCGACTGGGCTTGAACCAGTGACCGTCCGATATACGGTTCTGGCTTGCAGCCGTAGGGCTTCTTGCAACAGGTGTAGAGAATACACCTGCTTTGCTTGTCCTTCAAATCGGCGTGTCTCGACAATTCTTCTCGATGCACCCGGTTTTCCGAAGAGCTTCAGCCGTACGGAAGAGACCTTGAGAACCCGATGGTATCAAATCGTCCGTTTCTCCAAAATCGTGAACAAGAGCATCACGGACGTGACCGAAGACGACCTCATATTTTATCTTGCCGGCATGGGAACCGAAGGCAGACGCGGAGTGCGCAGCTGCGTCAAGGTCTTCTACCAATGGGGCATGAAACGAGGACTCGCTCGCTGCAACCCGACGGACGAAGTGCCCACCGTCCCCGTCACCCTTCCTTCCGGCCGCATCTGCCCGGAGGAGAACATCGAACAAGGGCTCGCATCACCCAGGGACGCTGCGGCGTCGATTACGTGGCGAGGAGGATCAAGACGGCAACCGGATACCCGTCGCACAGCCTGCGCATGCCATTGCAGACCCTGAAACCGCTGGGACGCCACCGGAACCGTTGGTAGACAGGAAACCCAAACATCGGCTGCTGCCCATCACACCCATCATCGACGATGAGCCGCCTCGTGATGCGCGGAACAATGACACTCCCGTCTCCGAGTCTGACAAGCAGACGGGATCAACGATAGACACACCGATGGGGATCGGAGAACATGCCGAGGATGATGCGTCCTTGGCGGAATTATCTGCCGACGAAGCGGATGAGGTAGCCGTTCATTGGCATATCCCTTTTATCCGCATCGCCGGCATCATGCTCATTCTGGCCATCGTAACGGGATCAGCCGCAGGCCTTGTCATGGCGAAGAAGAACTATGACCATCAGGAGGCGCTCACGTCATGCAATCAAGCAATCAAACAAACCGGCATAGTGCGGATTGCATGGAACAAAGCGTTGAAACAGGCGGAACCATATGCGAAGCTCCAGGATAAAGACGTGCAGGATCCCAAGTCTTTGGGACTGCTCAGCAAAATCATGCAATATCAGCCATCGGCCTCAACGGAGAATCGCGATCCGAGTCTGACGGCCGACCGTCTCGATCGCAATCGTGCAGAAATAGGGAGAGAGAATAACCAGCTCAGAACCCAGATCAGGAACCTGCATGACACAGTTGGCACGATCAAGGCGTCACAGGAACAACAACGGATCGACAACGCACAGAACGTACTGAGACAAACCATTGAAGACGCCGATAGGCTCTACAAAGAATCTGAGAACAAGGTCAGAGACGGCAACACCCGCGTACGGCTCAACGAGCAGATCGCCCATGCACGACTCATGATGCACGACCGTCAGAATCTTGATGCCTATAACGGAACCATTCAAGATCTCAACGAGGTCATGCAAATCGTTCGGGATTCCATGACGACTGTAGAGGATGAAGATGAAGATGTATCCGATACAGACTGTTCGGATGATTCCACACAGCCGGGCTCGGATCCTCAATCATCGAACCGACGACCCGCACCATCATCGGAAGGTTTATCCCAGCCAGTTACGCAAGGCAATCCCACCTGGGATGTGCCCGGGCAATCGGCAATCCCTTCATTCCCCGACCGGCTAGGATAATGTCACCTGCAGGAATGATCAGGAGATGGTGCGGCGGTATTCGTCGAGCTTTCGGGCCGGTCAATCTCGACGACGCCGAACGTATCAGGGAGTATGCGGTTGAACTCGACCAATCTGCCGTTGGCAGTCACGGCCGGGCTGACAGACCTGACCAGATTAAAGCGATTCTAAAGAACAAGAAGATAGGTGCTATCCCACGGAATATATGGGATAGCACCTATCTCATATATTGCGGTGATTGTATTTATTAAGAACGCTGTTCGCGTATTCAAGATGAGATTCAGCCTGTTGCTTCATGAGCTTATCGCTCGCTATGATATCGTTCTTCTCCTTTAGTAATTCCCACGGAAAAAAACTGTATTTATGAGACGGTTCGGTATATTCCGGAAGTTCAGGTCTTTCAAATTCAGTCAATCCGAATTCTCGTGAATTTGCCTTTTCGGTCTCCGCTGAGACCAAAGTCGCTAAATTCCAGACAACTTGATCTGCTTCCCACTGAGAATATGCAGCAGATACCTGGAACATCAGTATGCCTGTCATGCAGACATATATCAAGGCAATGACTGATATAGCCTGAACCCATCTGTTACTCTTCATGCCATTCAGGCTCATTTTCTCAGTCATAACGATATTGAAGCCCATACCAGGTCATATTATTTTTTCCTTGTTCATGGGCATGCTGCAGCGACTCCGTCAACGTGATTTGATGACGATTCTCTGTCTTCTGATCTATGACCGGATTGGCTTTGCCGTCCTTTACGACAACACCCACGACGAACATAGCGTGATCGATTTCATTATTTGAGGTCCAATCTACATACAATATGCTGCCTTGCCATGCTTTCCAAACATTATCCAAACTGTCATAACTATGCGAATAATGCTTCATGTACGAATAATTGCTATCCGCATTCATCCAAGCACGTGTCGTCAGCTTGTCCGGCAATACAGTAGAGTAATTCCACAGTCTGGTCAGAGTCATTCCACCTTCATGAAGAGCCTGCGAGACAAAGTTTGCACAGTTAGAGCCAAAAGACGGATACGCGGAATTCATTTTATGCTCATATCCAGGACTCGTCCATTTATTGGCATAATTCATAGCCTTAATATAATTTACTCCGACGGAGTTGTCCCCGAAGGCATATGTCTGAGCCTTGTTGAGTGCTTCACTTTCCAATGCGCCATTTTCATCCAAAGAAGCAGGTGTTTTGTCTTCGGTCGGCAATTTATCCGATGCGTCGGCATATTCCGGTGGATCTTGTTCATCAATCACTTTGTCGCTAATAATTGAATACCCTCGCTGCCTTCCCACATGGGCAAACTCCATGATATGCGTAGAAGTCCAACTCTGGTCAAGATGGTCCGTGCGCTTACCATTAACATAAATAACAGTATCCGAGTCTGCGTCCAGACTCACGTTCACGGTCATATCTGTATCAATCAGATACTCTCCGTCATCTGATGATTGAATGCTTCTAATTGTCGGTACGACTTCAACATTCTTGCTGATAAGACCCTCTTTGGCTTGTTCCTCAGCGGTAAGTGGGATATTCAGTTTGGACCTCGTACGCGGCGAATGATATTCGGCTAATAGTTCTTGTGAATACTGATGAAGCGTCTGCTGGATCTCTTGCATCTCCACATTGTCGCTTCCATACGCATATGCATTCGCAGGAAGCAACAAAGTCGGCACTAAAAGAGCAGTCAGCAGAGGAATAATCTTTTTTCTTGCATTTAACACATAATAGCATCGAATTCAGGAGACCTGAGTTCTAAATAGAAGCGCAACACCTGTCTATGGTTGGAAGTGTTCAAGTCCACAACCGAAGAGAAAGTGCTGCGCTCGATATGAAAGCTTATTCCCACCTGTCGGCAGAGGAACGGATCCGAATCGACGAATTGCGCAACAGGGACGGGCTCGGCGTGCGTCAGATCGCGCAGGCCCCTGCGCATGTCCTACTCCCCGTTGCTCGCATGGGTGATGGACGCGCTCAGGAAGGGGTGGACGCCGGAAAGGATCGAGGGGCGACTGAAGGTCGAATGGCCCGACGACCCGCGCATGCGGATAAGCCACGAGTGCCTCTACCGGTGGATCTACGCGAAACCGCAGAGGGCGCTGGACCTCAGGCAGTACCTGCCTCGCGGCAAGCGGCACCGCACGCGTTCGAAGGGCAGGAGGTCGAAGGGGCCGCGCATTCCGATGCGCGTGCCGATCACGGACCGGCCGAAGAAGGTGGACTCGCGCCATGAGTTCGGCCACTTCGAATCCGACACCGTGGTCGGCGCGTCCCCGTCCAAGCGGTGCATCGACACGCAGGTCGAACGCAAGAGCCGCCGCCTGTTCGCCCGCCTCATCCCCGACAAGGGCGCGCTGGCGACCGCGCGCGCCGAATACGACATCTACAAGGACATCCCCGCGCCCGCGCGCATCGACCGGACATGGGACAACGGCACGGAATCCTCCTGCCACGTGCTCGTGGACGAGGCCCTCGGCATGCTCACCTACTATGCGGACCCCTACTCCTCATACCAGCGCGGCACGAACGAGAACCGCAACGGGCGCATCCGCCGCTACCTGCCCAAGAGAACCAGCTTCGACGACCTCACGGACGAGGATCTGCAGGCCATCGTCGATGAGATCAACGACACCCCCATGAAGGTCCTGGACTGGGAAACGCCCAACGAGGTTTGGTACCGCGAGCTCGGCAAGGTAATGTCGAAGACAAGCCACCCAAAGACGGGTGTTGCACTTATAAATTGAATCCGGGGGGCCGGAACGCCCCGGGAAGTCAACGGCGACGACAGGGAGACGACGATGGAGCAGCCGACCACGATCATCGCCGGGGTGGACACGCACACCGGCATCCACACCCTCGCCCTGCTCGACATGAACGGCAGGGTCCTTTCCACGAACACCTTCGGAGCCGACCCGGACGGGTACGGGCATCTGATCGCCATGCTCGGCGACCCGGCCCGCTGCGCCGGGATCGGCGTGGAGGGCACGAACTCGTTCGGCGCGGCGCTGGCCCGGCGGCTCCAGGCCGCCGGTTTCCCCGTGTACGAGGTGCTCAGGCCGAAACGCGGCGTGCGCCGCAAGGACGGCAAATCCGATCCCATCGACGCGATCGCCGCCGCGCGCAGCGTGCTGGCCGGCGACGGAACGAGCCTGCCGAAAAGCTCGGACGGGTGGGTCGAGGCGCTGCGCCACCTGAACGCGGAACGATCCCAGCCGGTCACGGCGATGACCACGCCGGCCAACTCCACCGGCGGTCTGCCGGCCGCCGCGCCCGAACCGATCAGGGAGAAATACAGGGGACTGCGCACCGAGACGCGCATGAACCGTCTGGCCTCATGCCGCCCGTCCGGCGGCCTCGTCGCCCACAGCGTGCTCACCGCGCTCAAAGGCGCCGCCAAGGCATGGAGGGCGCTCAAGGAGCAGGCGGACCCGCTCGAGGAACGCATGCGGAGCATCCTCGACACCAACGCGCGTCCCCTGCTCGACATCTACCGCGCCGGCACCATCACCGCGGCCACGATCGCCATCGTCGCCGGGGACAACCCCGAACTCATCCGCGACGAGGCCGCGTTCGCCAAACTCTGCGGCGCGTGTCCCATCCCCGCATCCAGCGGCAAGACCAACCGTCACCGGCTCAACCGGGGCGGCAACCGGCAGGGCAACATGGCACTGCACCGCATCGCCATCGTCAGGCTCGGATACCACCAGCCGACCCGCGACTACGTGGCGAAGAAAACACGAGAGGGGAAAAGCAAGCTCGAGTTCATCCGCTGTCTCAAACGCCATATCGCCCGCGAGGCGTACAAGGCCCTCATCGCCATCCGCAACGGCGGCGCGGGACGGCAGACGCCGCAGGAACGCGGCGCGCTCCTACGACGCCTGCGCACGAGCCACGGGATCACGCAACAGCAGATCGGCGAGGCGCTGGCCGTGCCCTCCAGCAGGATCAGTGAAATCGAACGCGGGACCCGCGACCTGCCCGAACTCGAGCAACGCGCCACCCAATGGATCCACTCCATCACCACCCCGACGACACGACACTCCCAACCGCTTGACGATGAATAGGAGCATCAAAAAACACAGAAACGTATTAAAAACTCATTATTTTGATTTAAAATCAAATTACTTTTCCTTGCAAATAGCAATTAAAAAAAAATAAATGAAAAGAGTGAGAATGTTAATTATATTAGCATTGATACTTTTAATATCAAGTTATTACTTATATACGCTATATAATGAATCAAGAAAAGGAAATTTAGAATTAAATTATCAAGTAGGGATAAAAACTCGATGGACAATGTCGTCTGAAGAGGTATGGAATTATGTACACAAAAAATATTCATTTGTTTTTCTAATTAGCGGCATAATCGTTGCATTGATGGCTGCGATAGTCATAATCGGCGCATTTTTGTCAAAAAGCATAAACAATCTCAATAATATCTATTGGCTAGCAATGTTATTTATTACAGTATTGTTATTGCTATTTGTTATAGCAATAGGATTCTGCGCAAACAACGATGCAAAAAGTTATTTTCTTATGAAGGAAGAGAAGCAATGAGTAAGGTAAATGAAGAGAAGCAATGAGTAAGGTAAATGAAGAGATGACCGAAAATATTAACAATTTATGGTCTGAGTTGATTGAAAACCATGATAAAAAACAGGCTTTCATGAATCATCCTAACGAATTTTTAAAATCGGAAAAAATAAGCATATATCTAAAGACTGTCAATGGTAGACATTTCGAACTTGGAGAGTTCATCGGAGAATCACCGGCAAACGCCCGAATGGCAATATTAGAGTCGATTATCTCAATGATAACCAACACGGTTCCGACTTCCGAAGGTGAAGAACCTGAGAGGACGCCTTACTGGGGCGTTAACTTCAATGCAATTACAAATTTTAATGTGTGGTTTAACGCAAATGCTGTAGCGAATGCAAACGCAATGAGCAATGCGAATGTGGGCACAAACGCAAACGCGGGAATGAACGCAAATGCAAATACTGCCAAGAACGTAAATGTCAGTGGCGAAGGAAATCCGCAAATACAAAGTGAACACAAAAGGGACATCAATCTGACATATTCCGATAAGTATCTAAAATCCGAATTACACAAGTATTTTCAAAATCATAATTTAACTACACATCGCGAAAAAGTATTACTAGTATACCTTATTGAAAATTCCGGGAACAGAAAGAACATCGAATACTCGTTTCATGGACAGAGGATAAAAATAGATATTGAAATGGAGGGCAATATAGCTTTAATAGAAAATGGCGAGTTAATCAAGGAAAGGAAGTAAGTTCAATGAGCTGGAATTCGATAATTGAAGATCATTATATGGAAATGCTTTCGAATATCAGAGAGACAGCTATCGCTACAACCGACCAGTGTAATATTAAATATGAACATTGTCTGATGATGTCTGGCCCTTCGCGAAAAGAAAAACTGTCATATCTTTTAATGAAGCGCTTCATTGATTCATTAAGGGCAAAATCAAAGTTAAATACTGTTGTATTTACAGGGAGGCGAGTCAACCCTTTTAGGCGAGGATTTGCTTAGCATCATATCCTACTGTTCAAGCATTGGTCTAGGAACACGTTTGGTGACAAACGGCTCGTGGGCGATTAACAACTGTGCTACAGAGGATATGATCCTCTATTTATTGGAGTCCGGTCTCAATGAACTCAACATATCTACCGATGATTTTCATGCTAAAGAGGTTTCCTTAGATTGCGTTAGGAGGATCTGGAAATGCGCAAAAGGACGAGGATTTAGTGCGGTTATTTTGGGTGTATGTAGTGGTCCCGAGAGCAGAGTAACACCTCAGTTTTTAGAGACATTTTTAGGGGAAAAAATTCCTTATATATACGACGCAATGGGAAACAAACAAATCCCTGAGCCAAATCAGGACGGAACAGTATACGCAATTTCAAATACTGGCATAGCACCTTTGGGGAGAGGGCACCATTTAAAAGATGGCTGGTTTCGAAAAACTAGAAGAGTGGAGCATCCATTTATCGGAAGATGTCCAAACATATATAAACCCTTGACACTAATGGCAGATGGAACAATCGGCGCATGTTGTGGCATCAATTGTGAACGGACGTCGATTCTTTCCATTAAAAATATATACAACAACGAAAGCTATTTTTCCGACGGAAAACCTTCATATGAACAGCAAATAATTATCTGTGCACTTGATGTCTTAGGCCCAGCATATTTATACACTATTGCAACGGGAGATGCATGTGAACATATCAGAGGAATAAATATATCGTCGTGCCAGATATGTGAGTTTCTGTTCCGAGATAATTCTCTGACCAATAAATTATTCCGGTCAATAGATCAAATTGAATTTGACGTAATAAGTCAACTAGTATCTATTGATATATCTACCCCAATTCTTAACTAGGGGTTTTGGATGAATACTAGACTATTTTTTAATAGCGAATCTATTGATATTGACGATGGATATTTCTTACGCTTGGCATTATCTAATAGTGGATATCTAGATTTGTTGTCGGCTGTCCCTCCCGCGGCTGATGTAATTGGTACAATCAGCTCTATTTACGAGGAGTTACAAGAGCCTTTAAAGTACATTTGCGATCTGCTTCTTTTTGGAAAAACCGTTTGTATGGAAAAATTGCCTGAAGCTCTTGTTGAGTCTATATTAAAAATTAGAGAATCTGGGCTCATCGCATTGAGGGGAAATGCCGTTTCGTTAAATAATCTTTATTTACAGTTGGTCGATGGATTATTATATTTTTCGGAATTGCCTCATGGAAGACAAACTCTATATTATGGCACGGATTCTTACGCATTGGCCTGTCGTTTGGGGACCGCCCCTTCTAGGAATAATGTTCTCGACTACTGTGCCGGTCCAGGAATTCAAGGATTGCTATCTGCATCGCATGGCGCACACGTAACCGCTGTGGAGGTTAATCCTCTTGCATCGGAGCTCTCCTTATGCAATGCTAGATTGAATAAGCTAGATAACCTCTTTAATGTAATAAACAAATCGGTTATTGAATCCGAAACGGATTTGAAAAATTTAAGATTTGATTTTATCTGCGCGAATCCGCCACTTCTTCCAATTCCATTTAATCTTAATTATCCGTTTGTTGGAGATGGCGGCACAGATGGATTAAGCATTTTTCGACAAATAATGAATTATGGTATTCCTCATTTGTCGAGAAATGGCAAGATTGTAACTCTTGGACTTTCAGGTGGTAGCGAGGTTGGGCCAGATATTTACTGTCTAGCCGAGCAACTTCAGATGAAGTATCAGATGAAGTTTATTCTTATCATCCTATCTCGGGTTGAGATTACCCCCAGATCCCTATGGATTCAATATATGGCGGATACGATCAATATGTATTCTCTGGGTGAGAATACGGTCTCATGCAATGAAGTCTTTGAATCTTATCAGAATGAGGATATTAGCTTTGTCTACTCATACACACTCTCCGCTATCAATAATAAATGTTATGGCAGAGATTTTACAGTGATTGAATGTGACGACAAAAGTCAGCCGTTAACTCAATGGTGGATATCATAACATAGTTTTATTTCTTGAATGAGATAACACGAACGTCATATATCTCAGATATTTTCGTGGAATACCGAGTTTACTCTTTGCAAGGTTGATATATATGATTGCATCACCTATAGTATGTGACAAGAAACAGGGATCGCTGCTTGAGTCCTTACAAATATCGGTATGTAAACTTTTTAATATCGGTAAACTAAGGATGTTGATTATTATCAGTCTATCACTGGTGCGTGGTCTAATTCCAGGTATTCAGGTATTTCTGATTGGTCTTTTGATTGATGCCGCGGCTAATTCCTATTCATTTCAATATGTACTTAACTCCTCTTTCTATCTTGGTGGAACAATTATATCTGCTTATCTTTTTGATAATTTAATTATATATTTAAGTGATTCGATAACAATTGATCTTTCGAAGGATGTAGATTTTGATATAGTTGATAAACTATGCAATTTAGAGGTACAACAGTTCGAAACAGAAGAAACATATGATCTAATTCAACGAGCTGATAATTCAACGGGATTACATATTTTTGGCCTATTTGATTCTATACGATCCACTATTCAATCCGGAATAACTATATTCAGTATCACTCTAGTAATCTGGTCATGGAATCCGTTTGTTGCAATCATGTTAATAGTTGCACCGGTACCGTCCGCAATTGCTACTCTCAAAATACAGACAATGGCGTACACTATAGATTATAATAGGGCATCCGATCGACGAGTTGTATCATACTATAGATCACTATTAATGTCCGATAGCGCACGCAAGGAAATAATACTATTCAAATATGCGGATATTCTTCGTGAAAGGTACTCTGTTTTACAAAAGGAATTTCAGTTTCAAGATTTAAAAATTGCGAAATATAATTTCACAATAGCCGGATCGCTTGGATTTATTTCCATTATTGCAATTATTGTTGCAATTGTTTTGGGCGCTCGTTCTACTCTTGAATCCGGAAACGTTGGAGCGCTTGCTGGATACATAAGTGCTTCTACTTCTATAGGCCCTCTTATGCTCGCCGCGCTTGTTGGCTTCATGGGGCTACATCAACATCTTTTATATATATCAAATTGGGTTGCATTTTTGAAGTTAAATCCTAAGACCCCGAAATCAGGAGATATTCCCTATAAAGGTTCGGACCCCGCTTCAATTGAATTCCGCAATGTTTCTTTTACTTATCCAGGTACATCATATAAGGTGTTGAATAACATTTCTTTCAAACTTGAGGCAGGTAAAACAACTGCTTTGGTTGGTCTTAATGGCGCAGGGAAAACCACCATCATCAAACTTCTACTTAGGTTTTATGAACCTACTTCTGGAGCCATTTTTCTCGACGGAAGAGACATTTCCGAGTATTCTCGTGATACACTTTATCAGCATTTTTCTGCGCTCTTCCAAGACTTTGTCAAATATGATAGGTCATTAGCGGATAATGTCCTTTTTACCTCTTCAAGTGACGACCGTGATGTGGATAGAATTCTAAAAACCTTATCCATGGTAGGTTTAAAATATTTAGCTAATCTACTTCCCTATGGACTAGATACTATGCTTGGAAGGCGGTTTGAAAATGGGCAACAGTTGTCCATCGGACAATGGCAACGGCTTGCCATGGCGCGCGCATTATATAAGTCACCCTCACTTCTAATTCTTGATGAACCAACTGCGTCGGTTGATGCAATATCCGAGAATTCAATTTTTGATGCAATGTCTCAATTGAGTCGGAACATGACTACAGTAATTGTCGCTCACAGGTTCACAACCATTGCACATTCGGATAAAATCATTGTTATTAAGGATGGCACTGTTCATGCGATTGGAAGCCACACAGAGTTACTTGAACAATCGGAATTTTACCGAAAAATATTTTATGCACAGGTTCACTACCACGATTACTGAACGGTTTGTTTTCATTCCTTTTAGAAATGATTCCGAAGAGTCCTTCATATAGTTAATATCGGATATATTATATGAATACGTTGTTTTTATGTATTATTGACATATTTTCCTGATTCGAATGGCGGTATGCTTCTGAGTAGATAGATGCACTGGTCAGTGGGGATGCGTCCGAGTTCGTCGGGGGGGAGGAGTTTGCGGGCGTTCTTGCCTGTGCTGCGTGTCCAGCTGCCGTTGAGGCCTTTGGTCTCGCTGGTTTCGATGACGTCGATGGTTTGGTCGCCGAGTCGGTCGCTGATGTATTCGGTGGCGCTGGGTTCGTTGCCGCCGAGGAAGAGCTGGCTGTCGCAGTTGCCCGCGATGGTCTCCCAATCGTCCTTGTAGAGGCTTTTGCCTTGGCTGACGGTCTGGAGGATGATGCCGCAGCTGATGCGCCGGCTTCGTATGGTTGCGATGAGCCTTACGAAGTTGGGGATTTTGCCGATGTTGGCGAATTCGTCGAGCATGCAGTGCCCGTCGTGGTCGAGCACGCCGTCGGGTTTGGTGTCGGCTTTGCGTACGAGTGTTTCGAAGAGGCATTGGCAGAAGACGCTGGCGATGAAGGAGAATGTGGCGCTGGTGTCGGGCAGTTCGAGGTAGACGATCCGTTTGCCTTGGTCGAGGGTTTCGAGCCGGATGTCGTCGCCGTCGAGGATGACTTGGTTGAGGGTGGGGCTGCAACATCGTGCTCGTCAGCCGTATGCTCGGACACGTCAACATCGCCACCACCATGCGTTACATCGGACTCGTGCAGGACGAGATGCGCAACGCCGTGGAATCCACCACCCGCACGGACATGAGATTGACCATGCCCACGAACCAAATCGTCGGCACAAACGGCGTCGCCACGTACTCACTCAGCACCGCAAGAATAGGATAGACAAAAAAGGTATGCGCCGACATGCGCAAAGAAGCATGTCGGCGCATACCGGCACCGATATCAGAGGCGTCTGCCCTCGCCGGCGGAAGGCATCAGGCCGGACAACATGCCCATCGGATCATCAGTCATGGATGCGGAATCATAGGTTGGATCGATTTTCGTGTTCGCACTATCCACCAGCATGAGGATCCGGTCACGGATACGAGGCTCCACATCCGAATACGCCTCCTCGATGTTGGAGAGGACCAGACCGGCCATTCTCCTGGCCTGGCCGACGACCCGCTCGGGATCGAGGTTGTTTTCCGATGCCAGCTTCTCCCAATGACGGGGCGTCACATCCCTGGCACCGGTGACGCCGCCGATGCGCATAGGCAGCTTTCCCGTCAAGAGGAAGGGAAAGGCTTATGGGCATATCCACACCCTTGGCGTATTCGAGGGGAACATTCCCCTCGGAATCCTCCAGAAACACACCAACAGGAGAATCACCCATCCAGGCGTGCAGCTCCCTCACCGGGCACTCCCGAGACTGGAAAGCGGCAACGCGGCTATGTCTATTCCCAACACATCAGCTGCGGGGAACACCGCTTCAATCGGGGCTTCGCCCCGCTGGAGCAAATCATCGGCGAACCGAGGATCGATGCCGGCCCGGGAGGCGAGATCTCCGGCGCTCCAGGAACGGTTCGCCGCCTCTTCCCGGAAAGCGGCCGCGATATCCGATTCGGTGCGGGCGAAAAGAGTCCGGCGTCCACGCGGCGTTTGGAAACGGCTGAGGTAACGCGCGTACTCCAGTTGCGCCTTTGTCGGCTCAGGCGGTTTATAGTCCAGATTCGACATTGCAGGCCTCCTTAACACTTGATTACTCTAGCCTTTACAGATAAATCCAGTGATTATCTCGCCCTTCTCGTACAGGCTCGTATATTCGTCGCCCATGCGGTCGGCGAAGTCCCTTACCCTCATATCGATATCCCATTCGATGGGAGGACATCCGAACGCGAGTTCCACGTATCGGGGTCCCACCGACATGCCCTGATCGGTTTTCAGATCCTTCCAGAGCGGTCCACGGATTCCTTGCCGCCATCGTAGCGTCGGCCTGCGGCGTCGAACGGTTCGCCCACCCATGCCTGCAAGTCGGAGAGCACGTCGGCGGCGTTCTCCCGTTCGCACACGTCACCTCAGTAAACCGGAACCTCCATCGAGGCCATCGAGGGGACCACCGGGCACGATGCCCATCCCGTTCTCGGCATCATTCGTCGCCGCCGACCTTCACGCCGTATTCACGCAAGCGGCCGGCGTCGCGCACGAGGCCTTCGCCGATGATGCGGTTGTATTCGCGGATGTACTGCCAATCGACTGGATAGTCGATGTTCTCGAGCAGGAATCCCCACGCGCGCTTGATGTTGTTCACCGTGACTATATCGTCCACGCTCATACCCTCGGGCGCGCGCCCGTCGAAGATCTCCTGCGTGTCGGGGAAGGTGACGCCATCAACCTCGATCTTGGCGGTGCGCCAGATCGAATCGACCAGCAGCCGCTTCGCCAGTTCCACGGCCGTGCGCCTATCCGTCGTCGTATCGTTCCTCACCGGTTCCATCAAAGCTCCTTATCCGCTTCCGATAATTCTATCGAAGTGGCCGTGCCGGCAAAGGACGCCTGAGAGCGGGGGCATGGAGCTCGTGTTCGTGAGGTTGGACGACCATACGCCGCTGATCATTCATGCGAACAATCTGACCAAGGGATTCCGCGACGAGATAAGGAGGAACCGATGACTGGTCGCAGGTACATAGCCGAGAACGGCACCGAAATCACCGACGAGCTGGTCGACAGGTGGGCCGAGGAGGCCGAGAACGGTTTCCCCGGCGCCGAGGTCACCCCGTTCGAGGGGCGCGCGTGGGAGGCCGACACCGAGCCTCTGCGCCCGCGCACCATCCGTCTGAGCGATACCATGGGGCATCTCATCGAGGCGGATGCCAAGCGCAACCACATGAGCGTAAGCGCATGGACCAGAGCCGCGATGACCGAACGGCTCTCGCACCTCGTAGACGCCTGACGCATCAGACACAGCTAATACAGGCGCTGACAACGCACCGACGCATAAGAGAACTGGCGTGTGAGGTCTCATCAAGACTGCACACGCCAGTTCTCCAACGATGTATGAGGTTTGAGGTTATTTGTGGTCCTTGTCATGTGGATGCCACCATTTACACCACACCAACAAGTAGGCGACGAGTCCCCCTAGGAAAGGCAGGAAATTAACTAACTTCATGATTTACCTTCGCATGAATAAAAACCTGTTCAGCAGTGACTTGAAACCCACGCCCAGAAGAACGCAAAACCAAGACCCACCAACACAGCGATGGCAGGATTCACCCCGACAAGGCTCAATGCGGCTTGCCATGCTGCGTCATGACCAAATCCTATGGCGGTGACAAGATACGGGCATACATCATGCGGCGTAATCCTCAACTGTGCCCTGTTCATAAGTTCCTGACGTTGTTCCGCAGGAATTTTCTCAAGCTCATTTGCTGCATTGGCGACTACCGCAGCTAGGGATTCAGTGCGAACAGCACCATTGAAATCCTTGACCGTAACGACTCCTGTGTCGTAGTTGATTGTTGCGGTCAACGTACCTTTACCATCCACTTCGACGGTCGAGGTATTTTCGCCGTGAAGCTCTCCTCCGAATGCCGCAGGTATGGACTCTTTTGGCATTCCGCTGATTGCGATCTCTGCCGCATTTGCTGATGTCATCGGCACGAGTCCCAAAACTAGTGCTAAGGAGAACGAGACTACTAGGGCAAGTATTCCACGTGCCGATTTCATAAGACGAGCCATTGATGCCTCCGATGCTTCATTGCCTTGGTAGGCGGTATACCCACTATTTGGTAGGCAAGTAGAAAATCGCTTGTCTAGTAAAAGAGTATATCATCAACAGAGCTCGTCTTTGGGTGGCTTGTCCTCGACATTACCTTGCCGGGCTCGCGGTACCAAACCTCGTTGGGCGTTTCCCAGCCCAGGACCTTCATGGGGGTGTCGTTGATCTCATCGACGATGGCCTGCAGATCCTCGTCCGTCAGGCCGTCGAAGCCGGTCCTCTCGGACAGGTAGCGGCGGATGCGCCCGTTGCGGTTCTCGTTGCCGCCCCTCCGGTATGAGGAGTACGGGTCCGCGAAATAGGCGAGCATGCCCAACGCCTCGTCCACGAGCAGGTGGCAGGAGGATTCGGTGCCGTTGTCCCAGGTGCGGTCGATCCTCGCCGGCGCGGGGATGCGGCTGTAGATGTCGTATTCGGCACGCGCGGTCGCCGGCGCGCTCTTGTCCTCGATGAAGCGGGCGAACAGGCGGCGGCTCTTGCGTTCGACCTGCGTGTCGCCGCACCGCTTCGACGGTGCCGAGCCGACGGCCGTGTCGGACTCATAATGGCCGAACTCGCGGCGCGGGCCCACGCGTTCGGGACGTTCGGCGATCGGCACGCGCATCGGGATGCGCGGCCCCTTCGACCTCCTGCCCTTGGCGCGCGTGCGATGCCGCTTGCCCCGAGGCAGGTACTGCCTGAGGTCCAATGCCCTGCGCGGCTTGGCGTAGATCCACCGGTGGAGGCATTCGCGGCCGATCCTCATATGCGGGTCGGCCGGCCATTCGACCTTCAGCCGTCCCTCGATGAGTTCGGGCGTCCATCCCTTGCGCAGCGCGTCCATGACCCACGCGAGCAGCGGTGAATGCGCCATGCGCAGGGGCTTGCGCGGCTGGCGGGCGCGCCGCTCGGCCTTGCGCTGCGCGGTCATCGCCGAGTAGAACGGCCTCGACGTCCACGCGCCCGCCTTCAGCCGTTTCGGCCGGTAGGGGCGATGGGACTCGTTCTCGCTGGACGTGAACCACAGGCCGCGTCCCGGCTCGCGGATGACGGTGGACTTGTCGCGGCCGATCCTCAGGACGATCTGGCGGACACCGAGCCCGTCACGGTTCCTCAACTCGTCGATCCGGACGCGTTCCTCGGCCGACAGGTGGGAATACACTTTCCTCATGAGCAACACCTTCTTGAGTTAGGACTTGAACACTTCCAACCATAGACAGGCGTTGCACTTCTATCTAGAACCCGGGACGCATATCTCTCATAGACGCCATGCGCCGCCGTGCCGGGCGTGCGGGCGGAGAATCATCGTATGATACCGAATATCGTCAGGGGTTCGGACCCGGCCGGCCTGGTGCGCTACCTGTTCGGCAAGGGACGGCGCAATGAACACACCGACCAGCATCTCGTGTGCGCGAGCGGCGACATGTTTCCCTCGTTTGACATGGATGGCAAGCCGGCGGCGTCGTATGCGGAGATAGGCCGCAGGTTCGACCGACGCTACCGCGTCAGGGGACGCAAGGGCGATCCGTTCCCGCCCGACATGCGAGGCAAGGACAATCCCGAACGAGAGCATGGCAGGAAGCGCGTGTGGCACTGCTCGCTTGCCATCAAGGCCGGCCAGGGCATACTGACCGATCAGGAATGGGAGTCGGTCATCCGCGATTATCTGATGCGCATGAACATCATCGACGGCGACGGCGATCAGGGCGTCACGTGGCTCGCGGTTCGTCACGGACTGTCCGCCAACGGCAATGACCACGTGCGCCAAGGCGTCGCGCAGCGAGGACGAGTTCATACGCCGCGTGCGCAGGGAAGGCTTCTCCATCGACCCCAGGCTGCGCAGGGGAACCGCCAAAGACTCGTTCACCGACCCCGGCCAGGTGGTCGGCTACCGGATCACGTGGCGCAGCGCGGACGGGTGGACGGAACGGTTCAACGCCTTCGAGCTCGGCGACGACATGCGATTGAAACGACTGCGCGACGGCTGGGCGGACGATGTCAGAAGCCGCAGCCTCGCCGTCCAGGAATGGCGCGCCGCGATGGAGAACCGCCCGCCCTTCCTCGATGACGGGCGAGAAAGACACCCGGAGAATCTGTCCACGCACGACATGGAACGCCTCGTATCCGAAGCGTTCGCCATCGCCGCCAACCTCAACAGCGCGGCGGACGACGACGAATACCGGGCAGCGATGCGCGAGGGCCTGCACACGTTCGACATGCTGCGCGAACGATACGGGCTTACGCAGGACGGCCTGTGGATAACGGCCACGGACATGGACGAAAGCCCTATACCAGCGCACGTAGGAAAAATTTGACAGCAGCCTCGAATCCCTACCTCCGTCGCATGTCGGTGCAAACTCAGAAGGAATGTCCTCCCGAGAGTACACATCCGCTCTCATTCATTGAGGTATCGCGCGTAACGAGTTTTCATTGTAAATGCCACGGTATGGTGACGGATTTTGGAGGACGATAATGACAATACAATATACAGCGCAGCCGGCTGATCCGGCGTCGAGTGCGGTGCTGACGCGCGGGCTGGTGAAGCGGTATGGGGATTTTCTCGCGGTGAACGGGTTGAATCTGAACGTGCCGGCGCATGGCGTGTATGGTTTGCTGGGGCCGAATGGCGCGGGCAAGTCCACGACGATGAAGCTGTTGCTTGGGTTGGCCTCGGCCACGAGCGGCGATATGTGGATGTTGGGGGAGAAGGTGGGTGGCCGGCACAGGTTGCAGGCGGGCCGGGTCGGTTCGATGATCGAGGGGCCGAGCTTCTACCCGGGGTTGAGCGGTCTGGATAATTGCCGTATGGTGGCCGATTACCTGAATCTGCCGGGTTCGGCCGCGCCCGCGATTTTGCGGCAGGTCGGTCTGGCCGGCCATGAGGGCAAGAAGGCGAGGGACTACTCGCTGGGGATGAAGCAGCGGCTGGGCATCGCGATGGCGTTGATCTCGCAGCCGGAGCTCCTGTTGCTGGACGAGCCGACGAACGGGCTGGACGCGGAGGCCGTGGTCGAGGTGCGCGAGATGATCATGGGTCTGAGCCGCGAACGGGGCATCACGGTGATCATCAGCTCGCATATCCTTTCCGAGATCGAGAAGATGGCGCCGGTCGTGGGCGTCATCGCGGCCGGCCGCCTGTTGTATCAGGGTTCGCTCGACAGTCTGCGCGAGGAGGGGCACATCGATTTGCGTGTCTCCGACCCGAAGCTCGCGGCGGCGATGCTGGGCTCGGACCGGATCGACTACCGGTGGCTGCCGGGCAGGGATGGCGGCGTGCTGCGCCTGCCGGAACTGCCGGACCAGCGAATCGGCACCCTGATCACGCAGCTCGTCGGCCAGGGCGTCGCGGTCTATCGCGTCGCCTCCGAGCGCAAGACGCTGGAGCAGGCGTTCCTCGAACTGATCGAAAGCCCGCAGAGCCGCGAGCCCACGCCTCATCAGGCGCAAAATGCCATGGATTCCGACGCCGCACGCGCATCCGCGCACGCATCCCCGCGTCGTCCGTTGCCGATCCGGCAGGCTGCGGGTCGGGCGGCGTTCGCGGCGGCGGACGGAGGCGCACGATGAGCGGCGCGGCAGTGTTCGCGGCGACGGGCCGCCGTCCGCCGCGCCCCCGCGCGAAGACCGGCAGCCCGTTCACGCTGGCGCGTCTGGAGTTGTTGAAGGTGCGGGGCTCGTCGTTCTGGTGGATGCTGCTGGGCATGATGCTGCTGGTTTCGGCGTGGGCGGGCATGGCGTTCATGAAACGCGCCGGCAGTCCCGTCCCGGCGTTGAGGTCGGCCGCGTTGGCCGATGGCGAGGTCTATCAGGTCGTGAGCCTGCTGGCCCCGATTCTGGCGGCCCTGTTGACCAGCCGCATCGCCGTGCTGGAGACCTCGGAGCGCATGAACCTCACATGGCTGTCGTTCGGCCAGTCGGACGCGGCCCGGTTCGTGGGCAAGCTCATCGTCGCCGGCACCGGCGTGGGGCTTTGCTTCCTGATCCCGTTGCTGTGGGTGCCGATCGCGGCGAAGGCCCTTGGCTTCACGGTGGCCGGCTCGTTCGCCGCGCTGGTGTGGGTGCCGGCCCTGACCGGCTTCCTGTCCGCGACGGCCACGAGCGCGGTCCAGCTGATGTTCTCGATGATGATCGACAAGCAGGCCATCGGCCTGGGTCTGGGCGTCATCGCCGGCGTGCTGGGCTCCGGCCTGGGTGCGATGAACAGACCCGCGCTTGGCTGGCTGTTCCCGGCCGGCCTGAGTTCGGCCGCGAGCCCGTTCGTCAGATCCGTGGATGCGGGCGGCAACGCCACGATGCTGCTCGCCGCGCGCCCGTGGATGGCCGTGGCCTCCGCGGCCATGGCGTTCCTCGGCTGGACGCTGGTCAGCATGGTCGTGGTCAAGGTGAAGGAGTCAAGACGATGACACACGCAAACGCAGTGAACCCGGCAACCAATCCGGCCGCCAATCCAGCTGCCGGCCCGAGCCATGCCGCGATGCCCCGCGCGCATGCGGCGGGACGCCGCAGGCCGTCCGTGTGGGCGGCGTTCCGCTGGGAGACGCGCAAGGCCGGCAACCTGTGGTACTGGATCGTGACCGTCTTGTTCGACGCGATCGGCATGTTCAACGGGTGGAGCCAGTACACCGGCTACCAGGCGGAGTTCGCCAGGCAGGGCGTGACCTGGGCCGCGATCTGGGGTCAGGCGATCCTCCTGCCGAGCATGGTGTTCATGCCGGTGCTTGTGGCCGCGTTCGCCGCGCAGGTCGAAGCCAACGAGCATCGAGGCCGCAACTGGCAGCGGCTGAACGCCGCCGGCACCGTGAACGCGGCGATCGCCGGCAAGATGCTGCACGGGCTCGCGGCTTCGGCGCTGACCGTCTTCGTGTTCGAGGCAGAGTTCATCCTCGTCGGACGCTTCGCCGCCGGATTCGACCTCGCGCAGCTCGGCCCGTTCCTGCTGCGCGGTATCCCGCTGACCCTGTCGGTATGGGCGATCATGACGCTCACGCAGGCCGTGAGCGCGAAGGCCGAATCGTTCGCGGGCACGATGAGCGTGATGATGGTCCTGACCATCGGCGGCTGCGCGCTGAGCCTGGCCGCCCCGGCCATCGCCGGGCCGTATCCGCTCGCCCTGATCACCAGCGCCTCCGCCGCCCGCGACCTCGCGAACATCGCCAGCCCGGCATCCATGCTCGCCTCCACGACCGCCGCCGCCATCTGGACCGCCATCAGCGCCCTGATCTTCCACCGGCTCGCCAAACAAGCCGTCTGAGCAACCGTCCACGGGCTCCCCTCACCTGCGGGAGCCCGCCACCCAACACCATGGAAAGGCTTCATCATGCACACCACCAGCCAACACAACGAACGACACGACGAACAACACAACGCGCCACACAACAGCGAACAGTCCATACGCCTGCCGCGCCGCGTCATCGCCGTGCTGATCGCCGCCCTCGCCGCGATCATCCTCACCGGCTGCTCGACCGGCATCGGCGTGGCCGGAGACAGGAACCTCCAAGGCATACGCACCCAAGACGGCGACTCCTACACGGGCGGCTACAAGGCCGACTACAGCAAGTTCACCGGCGAGGAGGCCGTATTCGGCGGCACCGGCAAGAAGGCCAGCATCCACCTGAACGGCACCATCACAGGCACACCCGGCACCGGCAGAATCCTCGTGACCAACGGCAGCGACACGAAACGACCCGTGCCCGCCACGAACGGCAAAATCGACCAGACCTACAACGTCACAGGCACCAGCTTCTACATCTACGTCACCGGCGACCAATTCACCGGCACCGTGAACCTCACATCCAAGGAGCAATGACCATGGCAAACACATCCCAATACCCAAACCAGCAACCGGCATATACGCCGGCACCGCCGGACGGCGGGCGGACATGGGGCGGCTGCGCCAGCCTCGCATTGGCCGTCCTTCCCCTTCTGTGCACGCTCGTGCCCCAGCTGCTCGGCATCCACCTCTACACGACGGGCTGGGTCAGGAACATCCTCGTCATCATCGACTTCGTATGCCTCATCGCTTCGCTCGTCATCGCGATCGTCACCTATCCCGAACAGGCGGGAGGACACAGAATCGTCAGTACAATCGCGATACTCCTATCCGCAGGCCTGACTGCCGCCGGCGGCATGCTCATCTTCCTCATGTTCATCAACCAGTAGGAATCCGACTGACAACGGAAAACTTCTTTGGAAGTTCATCTAACCGCATACACGCCATACGGCACAGGCCACATGCGATACGCTTCAACACGGATGGGGCAGCACCCAGGGAAGGAGAATCGCATGACCGCAAAAACCGGAAACGACAAGCGCCACGCGGTTACCGGCCTGATCGGCCACGTGGCCGCGTTCTGGCGGTCCAGCCCGGTCGCGCGCATGGTCGCGCCGATACTGTGCCTATGCTACGACGTGATGATGCTCACCAGAATCGTATTCACCCATGGCGGGGGCGATTCGGCAGCCATGAAACTGTTGGAGCATCAATGGGGAATCCCCGTACTCGCCATCCTATGTGCCTTATCTGTTGTGGCGCTGTTGTTCCGTATCAGAATGCCGTTCGCTATTTTGTGTGCCATATGCGGATTGTATCTATGCGCTTGCTTGCTTCAAGCGGAGCCATATCTGATGTTGCCTCTCTTGTTTGCCGTCTACACGTCTACAGCCTTGGCCGCGACCGCTGAACGTGCCATTGCGGGAATGGTTTTGTCGGGATTGTCAATCGTTTGCGGCCTCTGGATTGCGACCTTCCCCGCCTTGCAGACTGATATACTTCTGCCCGAGTCCCTCCTTGCGTCGATGACCGCTATTTTAGCTCTTTGGTCGCGCAACATCAGTCAGCGGCGGAAGGGAGCGGCCTTGGTGGAAGCTCAACAGCAACGAAGCCTGGAATTGGAACAGGAACGCGATGAAGAACGTCGGCGGGCGGACGTCGCAGCCGAACTGCATGACAGCGTGGGCCATAATCTCACCGCTATCATTGCACTTACTGAAGGCTTGGAGGGATTGACACAGGAGCCGGTGGAAGGCGCTATAAAGAGTATCAATAACTTAGCTCGGCAAAGTCTAGGTGATACACGCGAGGCGGTACGGAAACTTTCATCTCCGGTGACGTTACGGAAAACAAAAACAGGAACGGTGGAACTGTGCAGCTGGAATGATATAAACCCGATTCTTCAACATGCTCGTGATATTGGAATCGCCGCCATTCTGACCGAGACAGGAAGGCGTCCAGACGATCTAGCCCAAGCTGATTTATGCTTCCGAGTGAGTCGTGAGGCTGTCACAAACACAATGCGCCATGGGAAAAATATAACGCGAATTGTGGTTTCATGGGATCATCTGGATAATGGGGAACTCCATATAACAGTGCGTGATGATGGTAAGCCAACGCTGAACAAAGATAACCGCGCTAAGGGGACCGGTTTCGGGCTTGCTGGCCTAGTGACTGAAGTTACGCGGGTCGGCGGGCACCTTCACTATGGCTCATCATCAGGGCAGGGGTGGACTGTTTCAGCCATTATTCCACAGCAAAAATGTCCATATATTCCTGTGCAGGAGGGAAACGATGATTAACGTAATGATCGTGGACGATCAGCAGCCGACCAGAATGGGTTTTTCGCTCATGGTCATGAAAGATCCTGCGCTTCGCATGACGTTGCAGGCGGGGAATGGACAGGATGCCCTTGATATTCTTGCGGCACTGCAATTACATGGGCAGAGCCTCCCTGACGTCATTCTTATGGATGTTCGCATGCCTGTTATGGATGGGCTCGATGCCACGGCAAGAATCAAACAGTTATATCCTTCAATACGTATCCTGATTTTAACCACATACGATCAGGATAGCTATGCGTTTGGGGGATTGAGCGCCGGAGCTTCGGGATTCTTGCTTAAGGACGTTAAGACTAAGGACCTGTGTCGGGCCATTCACTCGGTGTACGATGGAGACGCCATACTCACACCACGGATTACAAAGGAAGTGATTCGCCGAGGAGTTCCCAACGTCAGCATCAATGCTGACACTCTGGCCATCAGAAGTAAATTCGATTCATTGGGACCTCGCGAATTCGAAGTCTCAGCACTGGTCAGCGAAGGAATGACTAACGCTGAAATTGCTCAGCGTCTCGGAATGCAACTGGAGGCAGTCAAAAAGGCGGTTAGTAGGTCTCTTGCCAAGCTCGATGTCAAAGAACGTGTTGGTATCGCGGTGCTCTGGTATAAGGCCGGAATGCCGAATCTGCAGAAGTGACAGATTCCGTAGAATAATGTAGGGTTTCTGAATCGTGAAGGGCTCGTAGCGGGCGAACCCGTGACGGTCCATGACTGTCCTCGTTTGAATGGCGATCGGCGCGCATCGTGGTACCGCCGACCGGTATCTTCTCACGTGAATGAAGCAGCTTCAGGGAATGAGTAACAGAAAAGCCACCGGCGACACGCCAATGGCTTCAGGTGAGCTCCTGCGACTGGGCTTGAACCAGTGACCGTCCGATTAACAGTCGGATGCTCTGCCAACTGAGCTACGCAGGAATATTCAATTTTCATCCCGTCCGGAGTTACCCGTTCAGGTGAGCTCCTGCGACTGGGCTTGAACCAGTGACCGTCCGATTAACAGTCGGATGCTCTGCCAACTGAGCTACGCAGGAATGTCTGCTGTGTTTGAGATTTCTCTCGCGCACAAGTCACACATCTTACATGCTTGCCACGAAAAAGCAAATTACATGCGTGTAGGGCATGTCGCGCCGAATTCCGCAGAATCGGACTCATCGAATACCCACTCATACAACATGATGACGATGCGGCGATACTGTCACGCGAAATTTCATTGTGGATAACTTCGGAAGCTGGAACCACATAGGTCGTTCTGGCTGGACATCCTGTTTCGGACCCCTCAAGGTGGGTATCACCGGCAAAGAAGCCGGAATCACATCACACTCACACTATGGGGAGGAATCTCATGAATGCACCACTGTTGTTTGATTGGCGTCGCGACGAAGCCCGACGTGCCAGCAGGCGGCGTCAGCAGGCGCGTCAGCGGGCTCAAGAACGGCAACGGCGTATGGATGCCATAATCGCGTTGGCCGCCGTTATCGGCCTGCTGCTTGCCTTGGGAGTAGGACTGGCATCCACGCCTCAGCATGTTGCGCATGCGGATACTGCGGTGACCGGAGATGCAGCATACACGGTGGAGGATTTCACCGATATGTCTGATTTGGCGTGGCGCAATGGCAATCAGTGCGAATCCCGGTTCGACTGGCCGGTCGACGATCCACAGGTCGAACAACAGTTCGAGCGGCCGATCAACCCGTGGGCACCAGGTCATCGTGGCGTGGATCTTGTTGCGGAGCAAGGTACCGTAATTCTGTCACCACAGGCAGGGACCGTGAGTTTTGCTGGCAAAGTAGCTGGCAAAGATGTGGTGAGTGTACGGCATCGTGGAGGTGTCACGTCAACATTCGAACCGGCTGTTACCGAGCTCTCGGTGGGGGATACGATCTCCCGCAGACAGCCCGTAGGCATCGTTGAGGGCAACTCGGACCATTGCGAAGACCGTTGCCTGCATTGGGGCCTCAAGCGAGGAACAGCCGACTATCTTGACCCACAGCAATATGCGGGGAGTCGAAAAATCGTACTGAAGCCGTCATGATTCAGCAATGTTTGTCGGCCGGAACAGGGCCGTACGGAAGAGGCATCGCAGGCGGCTAGCGGCGTGACGAGTATGAATCACAGACCGGCATCGGCCAAGGAGATATATCCGGGGGCGATCAGCGCGGACTTGAGATTGCTGGCGCTGACAGCCAGCAACGGTTCGTTGATGGTCGGGATCTTCTTCACGCCGCCTACCTCGGAGTTCCTGATTGAAGGCATGGAATTCAGCGCTTCGTTCTTGTTGAGCCTGGCGCAGGCCTGAGCGATATCCGTGGCGATGGTCTGTCTGTCTTCCATGCCGGTCATCCATTGCTTGCCATTGACGATGGATGGGATGTTCGAGACGTACGCGCCGTATCCGGTCACCAGAGGCCATTGCGAGTCACGGTCCTTGTCGGAAGCGGAGGTGTCCTTATCCGCATCGTCATCGGAACTGGATGAGTCGTTTGCGTTGTCGTTTTCAGGGGATTTGATCGGGTCCGGCACGGCGTCGCGGCTGAGATCCTTCTTGCCGGTGATATTGCCGACAATGCCCGAGATGGTGATCTGCGGATTGATATCGGCGGCAGAGCCGGTGTATCCCAGATCGTTCAATTCCTTGACGACCTCGGAGGCGATATAGTCGTTCATCGTGATGATGCCGTCAATACGGGTGAGTGTGGACTGCCCGTCGGTTTTTGCCAGACGCTTGTCAAGCACTTTCGCAGTGGAGCCTTCCTTGGCGGCATCGTAGGCCACGGCTTGCCAATCGTTTTCCGTGGATTTGCCGTCCAAGGTGCCTGAAGGGCTTTCCACGACGCCCTTCTGATAGTAGGAGCCCAGTACCTGCCAGATACCACGGAACGCCTCTTGGGCGAACGTGGAATCGTTGGCGTTGCCTTTTTCGTCCACGGCGGTGTATGGCAGCAGCACCTCAATGTATTTGGGGTTGTCTTTACTGGCCTTATCCAACTTGAGTTTGGACACCATCTTTTCCGCCTGTAGCTTGCCGATGGTCTGGGCGTCGGAGAACTTGACGAAGGCGTCCGGCTTATATCCCTCGATGCTGTTGCCGAGCAATACCACATGCATGCCGGATTCCTTGGCCAGCTTGAGCGATGAGACCAGCCGGTCCACGGCCTGCGCCTGCTCGTCCGATGCAGTGCCGTCGCTCTCAGTGTTGGACGAGTCATCTTTGGAAGAGCTGTCTTCGGAAGAATCACCGTCAGAAGTAGCTCCCTCATCCGTGGCATCGTTGGTGCTCAGGTTCTGGCTGACGTAATCGCCGTATTGGCGAGTGGAAGCGTCGGCCTCGACTACTGGAGCCACGAGCAATGTCATGTTGTCGGGCGCGATGGCAATGCCGGAATCGCCCGTGGTGTTATTCGAAAGATGATCGACCACAAAGTCTTGGATGGCGCGGCTTTGCTTGTCCAACGAGTCGGACGTCGTATGATCGATATCGCCTTTCTTGAAACCGGCGTCGACCAGAGCCTTGGTCAGGTCAGGCACCAGCTTCGCCCACTTGTTCAGTGGCGTCTGCTGGTTCAGCGTAATGCCGTCCGAAGGCGTGAACACGGCCACGCCGCCGGAAGAATTGGACGTCACCGTGGTTTGACCATCTACAACGGTCTTATTGTCTGAGGTGCACGCGGTCAGTGACAGCACCATCGCGCAGGATGTGATAATGGCGGCGAGCAGGGTGGTTGAGCGGCGTGCGAACACCATAAGCGGCGAAACCTCCTCAAGCGTGCGTGAAAACAAACTGAATCACGATTCTAGTAGGCCGTATACGAAAAAGTCCCGGACCAGTGGACAAATCGCCACATATCCGGGAACAATTAGGGGTATTGCGTGCGTGCATCGAACAACTGTCATGATTATCGTGCTGAGGAACATTCCGGATGAAGCACGACAATCATGACAGTTGGCGACATGACATGACCCATGTAGGTCCGTACGGTGTGTTCGATGATTTACTCGGCCAGAGCCTTGGCCAGGTTCTCGTCCAGCGCGTTCATGAAGCCGTCGGTGTCGAGCCACGGCTCGTCCGGGCCGATGAGCATGGCCAGATCCTTGGTCATCTGACCGCCTTCAACGGTGTCGACGATGACCTTCTCCAGCGTCTTGGCGAAGTGACGGACTTCGGGCGTGCCGTCCAGATCGGCGCGGTGCTTAAGGCCGCCGGTCCACGCGAAGATGGAGGCGATCGGGTTGGTGGAGGTCTTCTCGCCCTTCTGCCAGCGGCGGTAGTGACGGGTCACGGTGCCGTGCGCCGCTTCGGACTCGACGGTCTGGCCGTCCGGGGTCATGAGCACGGAGGTCATGAGGCCCAGCGAACCAAAGCCCTGGGCCACGGAGTCGGACTGCACATCGCCATCGTAGTTCTTGCAGGCCCAGATGTAACCGCCGTGCCACTTCAGGGAGCTGGCCACCATGTCGTCGATCAGGCGGTGCTCGTAAGTCAGGCCGGCCTCGGCGTACTTGTCCTTGTATTCGGTCTCGAACACCTCGGCAAAGATGTCCTTGAACTGGCCGTCGTAGGCCTTCAAAATCGTGTTCTTGGTGGACAAGTACACCGGGTAATGACGCATCAGGCCGTAGTTGAAGCAGGCGCGAGCGAAACCGCGGATCGAATCGTTGACGTTGTACTGCACTTGGGCCACGCCGCCGTCTTCGCCGTAGTTGTAGACCACGTGCTGAATCGGCTCGGAGCCATCGTCCGGAGTGAAGGTGACGGTCAGCTGGCCGGCTCCCGGAACCTTGAAATCGGTGGCCTTGTACTGGTCGCCGAATGCGTGACGGGCCACGACGATCGGCTTGGTCCAGCCGGGCACCAGACGAGGCACGTTGCTCATCACAATCGGCTCGCGGAAGATCGTGCCGCCCAGGATGTTGCGGATGGTGCCGTTGGGGGACTTCCACATCTTCTTGAGACCGAATTCCTTGACTCGGGCCTCATCGGGGGTGATGGTGGCGCACTTGACGCCGACATGGTGCTTCTGGATGGCGTGGGCGGCGTCGATGGTCACCTGGTCATCGGTCTCGTCGCGGTGCTCGATGCCCAGATCGTAGTAGTCGAGGTTCACGTCGAGGTACGGCAGGATCAGACGATCCTTGATGTCTTTCCAGATCACGCGGGTCATTTCGTCGCCGTCGAGTTCGACGACAGTGCCTTCGACCTTGATTTTGGCCATGCTTCCTCCTGATAGATGGTGTGAAGATGATTTAGTCATAGCGCATGTTTGTAACGACTTGAAGCAATCGTCCGGTCCGTGGGAAACGGCCTTGTTGGCGTCCCACCCGGGCAATAGGCTTACAACCATGTCTCAGGAAATTGAAATCGGTTTGGGCAAAAAGGGCCGTCTCGGCTACGCACTCGACGATGTGGCGATCGTCCCCTCCCGTCGCACCCGCGACCCCGAGGACGTCTCCACCTCTTGGCAGATCGACGCCTATGAGTTCGATGTGCCGGTGATCGGCGCCCCCATGGATTCGGTGACCAGCCCGGCCACCGCCATCGCCATGGGCAAGATGGGCGCGCTCGGCGTGCTCGATTTGGAAGGTCTGTGGACCCGTTACGAGGACCCGACCCCGCTGTTGGACGAAATCGCCGGGCTGCCGGCCGATCAGGCCACCGAACGTATCCAGCAGATCTATGCCGAGCCGGTCAAGCCGGAGCTCATCACGCAACGTCTGCACGAGATTCGCGCCGCCGGCGTCACCGTGGCCGGCGCGCTCTCCCCGCAGCGCACCCAGCAGTTCTACTCCACCGTGGTGGACGCGGGCGTGGACCTGTTCGTGATCCGCGGCACTGTGGTCTCCGCCGAGCACGTCTCTTCCGGCCAGGAACCGCTGAACCTCAAGAAGTTCATCTACGACCTTGACGTGCCCGTCATCGTCGGCGGCGCATCCAACTACACCGCCGCCCTGCACCTGATGCGCACCGGCGCGGCCGGCGTGCTCGTCGGCTTCGGCGGCGGCGCGGTCTCCGCCACTCGCCAGACCATCGGCGTGCAGGCCCCGATGGCCACCGCCATCGCCGACGTGGCCGAGGCCCGCCGCGACTACATGGACGAATCCGGCGGCCGCTACGTGCAGGTCATCGCCGACGGCGGCATGGGCGACTCCGGCAGCTTCGTCAAGGCCCTGGCCCTCGGCGCCGACGCGGTCATGCTCGGCGCGCCGCTGGCCCGCGCCACCGAGGCCCCCGGCAAGGGCACCCACTGGGGTTCCGAAGCCCGCCACCAGACGCTGCCGCGCGGCTCCCGCACCACGGTCGGCACGGTCGGCCCGCTCGAACAGGTGCTGTTCGGACCGAGCCACCAGGCGGACGGCAAGACCAACTTCATCGGCGCCCTCAAGCGCGCGATGGCCTCCACCGGCTACGTCGACGTGAAGAACTTCCAGCGTTGCGGCATGGTGGTCAACCCGTATTCCGCACGATAATCCCGATTACCCCCTGAAGATGGGGGTTTGCCCTCCATGCAGGAGGCTTAACTTGCCCGAAGGCGCGCTCAAGTCGTTTGACTTGGCGCGCCTTTCGTGATGTTGTAGTACAGACGCTCGCCGATGATGGTGAGTTGCAAGGGGGCTTGAAGGGGTCATCATGGAGTATTCGGGATTTTTCCACGGCACATATCAGTACGGGCCGTTGCCGAGTTATGACGGATTCATCGTTGTGGAGCTGTCGGATCGCCCGGTGCGGTATCACATCCAACCCACATTCATAGGCGGGCTGAATGCGAAGGAATGTCATTCCATGGCCATGGCTGCATGCCGCATCGCCTGCACATCGGCGGACGCGATACGTGGCAAACTCAGCGTCGCACATCTCAACAGAGCCATGACAAAACCATGCCTGGACCGGCTGCAAACCATGCAATACCTGCTCGGCACCCACATGGTCACTCATCCGGAGCTCAAAGCGAAATTCTGCTATCTGCCCACTGTCCCCACATTGATCGACGGCATGATCACCGGCAAGGACACGCTGGAAATGGCGGTATTCATGACCATCGGCCAGGAAAATCTGCGAGTCAACCTCAAACTGAAGTACATCGGTTCCCGATGGATGTGCATCTATGCCGATCTGGGCTGACCAGACGGCCCCGCCCGCACACCGATTCCTACGCTGGTAGCGGAAGACGGTTCTGCCGTGTCATAGGCTGGTTCGCCTATAGTAGTGATCATGCGTGAACATGTAGAAGAACCCAGATATGTCACCACCGATGACGACACCGTCTACTCGCTGCTGGCCAAACGAGCAGCTCGCACGCCGGATGACGTCATCGCGGAATGGCAGGATGACAACACCCACCAATGGCGCAGCGCCACAGCTACTGAAATGCTGTCCCGCGTACGCGAGGTGGCCAAGGGCCTGTTGGGACTTGGCGTCAAAGCCGGCACCATGGTGCTGATTTACTCGCCTACCTGCTATGAGTGGGGTGTGGCTGATTTCGCTTGCGCGGCAATCGGCGCTGTGGTTGTGCCCGTCTATGAGACCGATTCCGCCCGTCAGACCGCGGGCATCGTCGAGGAAGTCGATCCCGCCATCGCCTTTGCCGGCGACTTCCAGCGCGCACAGACGCTTGAGCAGATTCGTGTCAATCATCCGGGCATGAAATACGTGTTCAATTTCAAGGCCGATGGCCTTGACGCTGTCGCTGACTTCGGGCATGGCGTATCCGATGAGACGTTGGATGCGGCTATCGCTCGTATCAAAGCCGATGATCTGCTTACCGTGGTCTACACCTCCGGTTCCACCGGCAAGCCCAAGGGCGCGATGCTCTCCAACCGCAATTACACGCACATCGTGCTTAACGGCTACGAGATTCTGCGTGGCATGCTGTACGACGACAACCGTCTGCTGCTGTTCCTGCCACTGGCGCACTGCTTCGCCCGCTACATCCAGTACGTGTGCATCGGTGGCTGCGGCGTGGTCGGATACATTCCCGACGCCAAGCGACTGCTCGCCGATATCCGCAGCTTCAGGCCCACATACCTGCTCGGCGTGCCGCGTGTGTTCGAGAAGGTGTATAACGCGGCCTCGCAGAAGGCTGGTGCCGGCATCCAGGGGCATATCTTCGCCCAGTCGGTCAAGCACTTCGTCAAGTGGAGCAAGGATGAGCAGGCCGGCCGCGGCCATTCGTTCATCGAGCGCATGCGCCATTCGTTCTACATGGCCACGGTGGGCAAATCCATTCGTTCCGCTCTCGGACCGAACCTCAAATGGCTGGCCTGCGGTGGTGCGCCGCTCAACGTGGATTTGGCCCACTTCTTCAACGGCATGGATGACATCACCTTCATCCAGGGTTATGGCATGACCGAAACCGCCGCTCCGATGCTCGTCAATTGGGAGGATGACAACGAGGTCGGTTCGGTCGGCAAGCCTGGGCCTGGCATGGGCGTGCGTCTTGGCGAAGACGATGAAATTGAGCTGACCGGCCCGAACGTGTTCCTTGGCTACTACAAGCAGCCCGAACTCACCGCACAGACGATGACTGCCGACGGCTGGATCAAAACCGGCGATCTGGGTCGTATCGACGACCGCGGCTTCACCTTCATCACCGGACGCAAGAAGGATATCATCATCACCGCCGGCGGCAAGAACATCAGCCCCGCCCCGATGGAGGATGTCATCGACACCTGCCCGATCGTGGCTCATGCAGTAGTAGTCGGCGACGGCAAGCCGTTCGTATCCGCACTTATCGAGCTCGACCCCGAAATGCTGCATTCCTGGCTGGAAGGTCAGGGCCTCAATGCCGACATGACACTCGCCGAGGCCAGCGGCAACGACGCGGTGCGCGCCTTTATCCAGCAGTACATCGACCAGGCCAACGCCAATGTCTCCCGCGCTGAGTCCGTGCGCAAATTCGCGGTGCTGGATGAGGAATTCAGTCAGGATCACGGCACGCTCACCCCGAGCATGAAAGTGGTGCGTCCCAAGGTGTTGCAGCGCTACGCCACCGTCATCGAAGAGGATCTGTACGCGCCCAAGCCATCCAACAAGCCGTTGCCCGCCACTGCCAAGATCATCGACAGCACGCTGGAGACCGTCAAGAAATCCTCCGAATCGGTCAAGCAGGCGTCCGAACAGGTCAAACAGGCCTCGGAACAGATGAAAACCAGCGTGTCTGATTCGATTGCTAGCGTGTCGGAGAAGATCAAGAAGTCGAAGGCCGAACCCGAAGAGGGCGAGACCGGCGATTCCGCCGACAATGCCGACAATGCCGCTGACACCGGCAGCAAGCTGGACCAGCCGGCTGACGAGAAGAACGAGGAGTAACGATAGTGGCCATCCGTGAGATTAGGGTCGTGCCCGACCCAGTCCTGCGCACCCCCTGCGATGAGATCAAGGAGATCACCCCGGCCGTGCGCCGCCTGGTTGACGACCTGTTGGAAACCGTGGACGATCCGGGCCGAGCGGGCCTGTCCGCCAACCAGATCGGCGTGAGCCTGAGGGCCTTCTCCTACAACATCGACGGCAAGGTCGGCTACGTTCTGAACCCCGTACTCGAGGAGAAGTCCGGCGAGCAGTACGGCGATGAAGGTTGTCTGTCTGTGCCCGGCTTATGGTACAAGACCCGTCGTGCCGACTACGCGCGCGTGCGTGGCATCGACCTGGACGGCAACGAGGTCGTGCTCGAGGGCTCCGGGCTGATGGGCCGTATGCTTCAGCACGAATGCGACCACCTCGACGGCCACGTGTATTTGGATCGCCTGGAAAAGGAAGAACGCCGCGAAGCCCTGCGCTACATGCGCAATCGTCAGGCGAAGTAGTCCATAATCGGCTCCCGCTGGCGGGAGCCGTCGAACATAGTGAGACTGAGGGTGGGTCTGCAGGTACCGCCCGCAACTCCCCTCAGTCGCCTACGGCGACAGCTCCCCTCAGAGAGGGGAGCCTTTTTAGTACCGGCTCCGTGCTATTCTCGAAACTTGTGTGCCACCCGGCAACGGACGCAGTCGCTGGCGTACAGAGCCACCCAATATTGTCAACCGGCACACAACAAATTCGCGTCATGCTCGCGACGGCTTGTGTCGGTCGGCTGCACAACTCGTGAAACCGGGGGAGCAGCTGCACGCAGGTGCGCATGACCAGGCAAGAACCGACAATGAAAGGTAGTAATACCATGGCTCAGATCACTATGAGCGATATGCTGAAGGCTGGCCTGCACTTCGGCCACCAGACCCGTCGTTGGAACCCGAAGATGAAGCAGTTCATCCTCACCCAGCGCAACGGCATCCACATCATCAACCTGTTCAAGTCGCTCGACATGATCGACAAGGCGTACGACTTCATCAAGACCACCGTGGCCCACAACGGCACCGTGCTCTTCGTCGGCACCAAGAAGCAGGCTCAGGAAGCTATCGCCAACCAGGCCACCCGCGTGAACATGCCTTACGTCTCCGAGCGTTGGCTCGGCGGCATGCTGACCAACTTCCAGACCGTCTCCAAGCGCGTCAACCGCCTCAAGGAACTTGAGGAAATGGACTTCACCGACGTGCACGGCTCCGGCCTGACCAAGAAGGAGCTCCTCCTGCTTGAGCGCGAGAAGGACAAGCTCAACAAGCAGCTGGGCGGTATCCGCAACATGAACCGCACCCCGTCCGCGATGTTCGTCGTTGACATCACCAAGGAAACCCTGGCTGTTGAGGAAGCTCACAAGCTGGGTATCCCGGTTGTCGCCATCGTCGACACCAACGCCGATCCGGACACCGTTGAGTACCCGATCCCGGCCAACGATGACGCCATCCGCGGCATCGAACTGCTGACCAGCCTGATGGCTGACGCCGTCGCCGAAGGTCTGCTGGAGCGCTCCGGCGCCAACAAGACCGAGGGCGAGGCCGCCGAGCAGCCGATGGCCGCTTGGGAGAAGGAACTCCTGACCAACGAGGCTCCTGCCGAGGCTTCCGCTGAAGCCGCCGCTCCGGCTGCCGCCGAGGGCGAAACCGCCGAGGCCCCCAAGGCCGAGTGATGCTCTACGATGGGAAGTGCCTGAATAAGCGCTTCCCATCGTTCATGGGTAAGCAAAATTTCTCAAGGAGAATAATCAATGGCAGCAATTACCGCCGCACTGATCAAGCAGGTTCGTGAAGACACCGGCGCCGGCATGCTCGACGTCAAGAAGGCTCTGACCGAAGCCGAAGGCGACGTCGCCCGCGCCAAGGAAATCATCCGCGCCAAGGGCATCGCCGCAGCCGGCAAGCGTGAAGGCCGCAAGGCCCAGGAAGGCACCATTGCCTCCAAGGTCGTCGAGACCGCCAATGGCGAGACCGGCTACGCCGTCGAACTGAATTCCGAAACCGACTTCGTGGCCAAGACCCCGAAGTTCGTCGAGTTCAGCGAGGAAGTTCTCGGCTACGCCGTGGACGCCGAAGCCAACTCCGCCGACGAACTGCTCGAAGCCAAGGCCGGGGACTCCACCGTCAAACTCGCCGTCGAAGAGGCCGCGGCCCTGTTCGGCGAGCACGTCAAGGTCGGTCAGTTCGCCAAGATCTCCGGCGAGCACGTCGAGGTCTACGCCCACAAGAAGTCCGCCGAGATGCCGCCGAGCATCGTGGCCATGATCGCCACCGACAAGGCCGGTGCCGCCGTGGCCCACGAAGCCGCCCTGCAGATCTCCGCCATGGGAGCCAAGTGGCTGACCCGCGAGGACGTTCCGGCCGATGTGGTCGAGTCCGAGCGTCGCGTGGCCACCGAGAAATCCCTGGCCGAGGGCAAGCCCGAGAAGATCGTTCCGAAGATCGTCGAAGGCCGTCTCAACGCGTTCTTCAAGGAAGTCGTGCTGCTCGAACAGCCGTTCGTCAAGGATCCGTCCAAGACCGTCGGCGACCTGTTCAAGGAAGTCGGTGGCGCCGCCACCGCGTTCGCCCGCGTCGAGGTCGGCAAGGGCGAAGAGGAGTGAGCCCGAGGCCCACTTCGCGCGATTAGCGTAGGATTCCGCGAAACGCCATCCGTCTGCACGTCAAACGGATGGCGTTTCGTCGTAAGGGCCCGCGGATCGTCGATGGCGTGTTCCGAGGGTGTCGTTGCCCAAGGGTGTCGTTGTAAACCGATACGCTGGTCTACGGATAATTTCACATGTTCGGTTCTGAGGAAGGCATGATATGACTGATAGCGACAAGCCGCGCAGGGTTCTGCTCAAACTGTCCGGTGAGGCGTTCGGTGGCGGTAAGGTCGGCATCGACACCCATGTGATCCGCCGCATCGCCGAGGAGATCGTCCCGGCCGTGCGGCAGGGCGTGCAGGTGGCCATCGTCGTCGGCGGCGGTAACTTCTTCCGCGGCGCCGAACTCCAGCAGGCCGGCATCGACCGCTCCCGCGGCGATTACATGGGCATGCTCGGCACGGTGATGAACTGCCTCGCTCTGCAGGACTTCCTGGAGCAGGAGGGGCAGGCCACCCGCGTGCAGACCGCCATCACAATGGGACAGGTCGCCGAGCCGTATATTCCGCTCAAGGCCATCCGCCACCTCGAAAAGGGCCGTGTGGTGATCTTCGGCGCGGGTGCCGGCATGCCGTATTTCTCCACCGATACGGTCTCCATCCAGCGCTCCCTCGAAATCCATTGCGACGAGGTGCTGATGGGCAAGAACGGCGTCGACGGCGTCTACACCGCCGATCCGAACAAGGACGCGAACGCCAAGCGTTTCGAAACCCTGAGCTACAATCGCGCCCTCGTGGACAATCTGGCGGTCATGGACGCCTCGGCGTTGTCCATGGCCCGCGACAACAAGAAGCGCATCCGCGTCTTCGGCCTCGAAGGGGCGGGCAACGTGACCCGCGCGCTGGTCGGGGACGAGATCGGCACGCTGGTCTCCACCGCCGAATCGCGCGTGGCCGAATAGCATATGGACGTCCCGGATCGGGCGTTCGCTGACGAACAACATCGACAATCATCACATATAAGGAGTGAACATGTCCCTCATTGATCAGGCCAGGGAACAGATGGCCAAGACCGTGGAAAACACCAAGGAGAACTTCTCCGGCATCCGAACCGGCCGCGCCAACCCGGCCCTGCTCAACGGCATCACCGTGGACTACTACGGCGCCCCGACCCCGATCAAGGCCGTGGCCTCCATCGGCGTGCCCGAGCCCCGCACCCTGTCCGTCACTCCGTTCGACGCCTCCCAGGCCGGCGCCGTCGAAAAGGCCCTGCGCAATTCCGACCTCGGCGTCAGCCCGAACCGTGACGGCAACGTCATCCGTCTGACCATGCCGGAACTCACCGAGGAACGCCGCAAGGAATACGTCAAGCTCGCCAAGGGCAAGGCCGAGGACGGCAAGGTGGCCGTGCGCAATATTCGCCGCAAGACCAAGGAAGCCCTCGACAAGGCCGTCAAGGACGGCGAGATGGGCGAGGACGAAGGCGATCGTCTGCTGAAGGATCTCGACAAGGTCACCAAGTCCGTCACCGATGAGATCGACGCCTTGCTGGAAAGCAAGCAGAAGGAGATCATGGAGGTCTGATTCGGACCTGGTACGGAGCATTATGGAACGCAACGAACAACTCCACGAGGAGGCCGAGGAGGCGCTCGACCAGATCAACAAGAAGACCGGCCGCAACATGCCGCAGGCCATCGCCACCGGTGCGGCGCTGGTCATCCTGATCGTCGGGTGTCTGCTGCTGAGCGTCGATCTGTTCGTGTTGCTGGTGGTCGTGTTCATGATCCTGGCGTTGTGGGAGCTCAGGGTGGACTTCGCCACCGTGGGCCTGCATATCCCGGTGATCATGCTGTGGCTGTGCTCGTCCTTCACCCTCATCGCCACGTATTATTCCCCGTACCATCTCATCACGATGTCCCTGAGCATCATCGTGTCGATCATCCTGGTCGCCATCGCGTCCAGCGCGAAGATCAACGTCGGCAACCGCCTCCCACTGGCGGTCGCCGGCAAACTCTCCAGCACGGACGCCAGCGCCCGCCTCGAGTCATCGTTCAACCACGAGGGCGGTGAGCAGCACCATTCCCGGCTCAGCCATGTGGCTGTGTCCGTGCTTACCGTGTTGTACATTCCGTTGTTGGCCAGCTGCATCATCATCTCACTGACTTTTAATGGGCATCCGATTGCACACGCCATCATGCTGGTGTTCCTTCCTGCCCTATCCGATACGGGCGGTTTGTTTGCCGGTGCCTGGCTTGGCAAACACAAGCTCAGCCCGCGTATCTCGCCGAAGAAGTCCGTTGAGGGCCTTATCGGCTCGATGCTCTTCGCTATGGCTGGCGCGTTCGCCGTATTCGCATGCACGTATGATGCCTCGAAATGGGCCACTCGTTGGTGGATGCCGATCGTGGCGGGTATTCTCATCGGTGCCGTGGGCACGTTCGGTGATTTGTGTGCTTCCATGCTCAAGCGCGATATCGGTATCAAAGACATGGGCCATCTGCTCAAGGGGCACGGCGGTGTGATGGATCGTGTGGATTCCATTTTGATGAGTGCACCATTCACCTGCGCCTTGCTGTGGGTCACCGGACTGTGATTCGCATGCCTCGTGCATGAAACAATGTGGCATCGTGTGTATATCGCACGGTGCCACATGTCATATATGGGGGAAATCATCGTTCAATATGCGTTCGCCATGGGCTAAGACATGGACCATCTGATTCGTATGCGGCACGCCGTATGGTGGATTCTGATATTTCTATTGCATGTTTGACCATTTTCTGATATTGAGAGCGAAGCGAACCCATCATGACCACACAGCATCCTGACACTCCGGAAACCGGCATTACTCCCGGCGGCACATCAGGTGCCTTCCGTGACGTGCTATCCAAGGACCATGCCCGCCGTGGTAAGCCGCCGCTGCACTTTGTGGATATGACGCCCGAGCAGCGCATCGAGAAAGCGGCCGAACTCGGATTGCCGAAGTTCCGAGTCAAGCAGCTCGCCAACCATTACTTTGGCCATTTCGATGTAAATGCCGCTGAATTCACTGATTTTCCGGCAGCCAAGCGCAGCGAGGCCGCCGCCGCGTTCTTCCCGCAGCTCATCACCGAGGTGACCCGCCAAGTGGCGGACGAAGGCACCACCATCAAGACCTTGTGGAAGCTGTTCGACGGCTCCCTCATCGAATCGGTGCTTATGCGATACCCGACCCGCACCACGCTGTGCATCTCCTCGCAGGTCGGCTGCGGCATGGGCTGCCCGTTCTGCGCCACCGGCAAGCTTGGCCTGACCCGTAACATGTCCACCGGTGAAATAATCGAACAGGTGCGTGTGGCCGCCAAAATGATGCGCGACGGCGAAGTGGCCGGGGGAGCGGGCCGACTGAGCAACATCGTGTTCATGGGCATGGGCGAGCCGATGGGCAACTACAACTCCGTGCTGTCCGCCGTACGACAGATTTCCGCCATGCCTCCCGAAGGCTTCGGCATTTCCGCGCGCAACATCACCGTATCCACGGTGGGCGTGGTCCCCGGCATCAAGAAGCTCACTGCCGAAGGCATTCCCGTGCGTCTGGCCGTTTCCCTGCATGCCCCCAGCGACGAACTGCGTGACGAGCTGGTGCCGATGAACAAGCGTTTCAACACCACGCAGGTGTTGGATGCCGCGCACGATTATTGGCTGGCCTCCAAGCGCCGCGTCAGTATCGAATACGCGCTGATGCGCGGCATCAACGACCAGGCCGAGCATGCGCAGTTGCTGGCCAAGAGGCTTAACCATTACGGCGACAACTGGGCCCACGTCAACCCGATTCCGCTCAACCCCATCGAGGGCTCGAAGTGGACCGCCTCCAAGCCGGAAGACGAACAGCGGTTCCTGGAGATCCTGCACCGCGCGGGCATCACCGCCACACTGCGTGACACCCGCGGCCAGGATATTGACGGTGCCTGCGGGCAGTTGGCCGCCAAGGAGCGGTAGTTTCGGTGACGGAATCGCCTGCGGCCGATTCCGTCACTTCAGCGCATCCTTGATTGCGCCCACGAAGTAGTCCAGATCGTCGGGCTTGCGGGACGTGATGAGCTTGAAGCCGTTGGCGTCGTCCACGTGCAGCTGCTCGTCGACGTAATGACCGCCCGCGTTCTCGATATCAGCGGCGATATAGCGGCAGGGCGCGGCGGTCTTGCCAGCCACCAGACCCGCGTTGACCAGCAGCCACGCGCCATGGCAGGGCGCGGCGATCGGTTTGCCTTCGTGCGTGAACTCCTGCGCCAGCGTGATCGCATCCTCATTGACGCGGATACGATCCACATTGCAGGTGCCGCCGGGCACCACCAGCAGGTCGTAGTCGGCAGCCTGCACATCGGACAGGCGCGCGTCCGGGGTCAGCGTTGCACCTTCGTAGCGGTCGTGCTGCACCGTCTCACACGGGTCCAAGGTAGTGGCGGCAAGCGTCACCTTGGCGCCGGCGGCCTTGAGATCGCGCAGCGGGCGCGTCAGCTCGGATTCTCATATTCCAGAAACTGGTGCGGCGCATGTAACGGGCGGTAGGTAGTCTGAAGGACAGTAATGCAAAGCCGAACAGGGGAGTGAAGCATGTCGTTGGCGGTACGAGTCATCCCGTGCCTGGACGTTGACGCCGGTCGAGTGGTGAAGGGTGTGCATTTCGAGAACCTCAAGGACGCGGGTGACCCGGTGGAGCTGGCGGCCGAATACTACCGTCAGGGAGCCGACGAGATCACCTTCCTGGATGTGACCGCATCCAGCTCCCACCGCAACACGATGATTGACGTGGTCTCCCGCACCGCCGAACAGGTGTTCATTCCGATGACCGTGGGCGGCGGCGTACGCACGCCCGAGGACGTCGACTCACTGCTGCGCTGCGGTGCAGACAAGGTCGGTGTCAACACGGCGGCCATCAACGACCCGTCGCTTATCAGCCGTGTGGCCGATCGTTTCGGCAACCAGGTGCTGGTGCTCTCCGTGGATGCCCGCCGCGAAAAGGGTGAGCAGCACACGCAGTCGGGTTTTGAGGTCACCACGATGGGCGGCCGCAAATCCACCGGTATTGATGCCATCTGGTGGGTCAAGCGCGCCGAGCAGCTTGGCGCCGGCGAGATTCTGCTTAACTCGATGGACGCCGACGGCACCAAGGAAGGCTTTGACCTCGAGATGATTCGCGCCGTGCGCAAGGAAGTCAAGATTCCGATCATCGCCTCCGGCGGTGCCGGCAAGGTCGAGGACTTCCCGCCCGCCATCGAAGCAGGTGCCGACGCGGTGCTGGCTGCATCCGTATTCCATTACGGCATCCTGACTATCGCCGATGTCAAGGCGGAACTCAAGAAGCACGGCTACACCGTTCGCTAAACGAATACACCTTGCTCCCGCTGGGCGAACAATCCAGTGGATTGTTCGTGGCAGTGCGCTATGCGCACGTCGCACATAATCCGGGAGCTGTCAGCGAAGCTGACTGGGGGGTGGCCCACAAAAAGAAGATAGGTATGACAGACACTACATACGACAATTCCACTGAACTCGATCCCCGTATTGCCGCGCGCCTGAAGCGTGACGTCAAGGGTCTGGTCGCCGCCGTCATCCAGCAGTACGACACACACGAGGTGCTGATGGTCGGCTACATGAACGACGAGGCATTACGCCGCACGCTGACCACCGGCCGCGTGACCTTCTGGTCCCGGTCCCGTCAGGAATACTGGCGCAAGGGTGATACCTCCGGCCATGTGCAATACGTCAAGGGCGTGTCCCTGGATTGCGACGGCGACGCACTGCTCGTCGAAGTCGACCAAGTCGGCGCCGCATGCCACACCGGCAAGCGCAGCTGCTTCCTCGAAGGCGGCCCCCTGCCCGTGGTCGAAGGCCATCGCCCGGCCGAGCAGCAGAACGGGCTTTCCTGACTGAGGGAAGCCGAGCGACCGCGTACCATGAAGCAAGACATCGAGTTTGTAGGTAAAGGAGCGAATATGAGCGAATGCAGCGTCAAACACCTGAAGTGGGGCGCCACCTGGCCCAGTCGCGAACAGTTCCACGAACTGGCCGACGCCGGCTACCGTGTGATTCCGATCGTGCGCCGTCTGCTCGCCGACTCGCTCACCCCGGTCGGCTTCTACGAGCGTCTCGCCGGCGGCCGATCCGGCACCTTCATCCTCGAATCGGCGGAATACGGCGGCACGTGGAGCCGTTACAGCTTCATCGGCGTCAACTCGATGGCCCAACTGCGCTCCAACAACGGTCAGGCCGACTGGCTGGGCAAGGTCCCGGTCGGCGTGCCCGTCACCGGTGACGTGGTCGAAGTCGCTCACGCCACGTTGAAGACTCTGAAGGCCCCGCATGTGGAAGGCCTGCCGAACCTGACCAGCGGTCTGATCGGCACGGTCGGCTGGGATGCCATCCGCCACTGGGAACCGACCCTGCGCGCCGAAGCTCCGGACGAGACCGGACAGCCTGAGACCGTGCTTGCCCTGGCCACCGATATCGCCGTGGTCGACCACGTATCCGGTTCGGTATGGCTCATCGCCAATGCGGTGAATGTGGATGATAAATCCACTCGCGCCGACGCCGCCTACAACGAGGCCGTCGCTCGACTCGACCAGATGCAGCGCGATGCCGCCACCCCGGCTCCGGACGAGTCCCGCGTCAACATTCTGGACGAAACGGTCACCCAACCCGAGCTGCGCTTCCGCACCGAGAAGAGCCACTACGAGCAGGCCGTCAAACGCGCCAAGCAGCACATCGTCGACGGCGACGTGTTCCAGGTGGTCATCTCCCAGCGCCTCGACATCGATTCGCCTGCTGACCCGTTCGACGTGTACCGTGTGTTGCGCACGCTGAACCCGAGCCCGTACATGTATTTCATGGCGTTGACCGACGCTCAGGGCCGCGACTTCAACGTGATCGGCTCCAGCCCGGAAACCCTCATCAAGGTGGACAACGGCCACGCGATGACCTTCCCGATTGCTGGATCCCGCCCTCGCGGCGCCACCCCTGAGGAAGACGAGAAATTCGCCAAGGAGCTGCTTGCCGATCCGAAGGAACGCAGCGAGCACATCATGCTCGTCGACCTGTCTCGCAACGACCTGAGTAAGGTGTGCGTGCCGCAGTCCGTGGAAGTCGTGCAGCTCATGGACATCAAGCGTTTCAGCCACATCATGCACATCTGCTCGACGGTCACCGGCAAGGTCGACCCCTCGCTGACTGCATTCGATGTGTTCAAGTCCGCGTTCCCGGCCGGCACGCTGTCTGGCGCTCCTAAGCCGCGCGCAGTCGAAATCATCGACGAGTTGGAACCGGCCGACCGCGGCATCTACGGCGGCACCGTCGGCTACTTCGATTTCTCCGGCAACATGGACATGGCCATCGCCATCCGCACCGCGTTCCTGCGTGACCATGAGGCGAGCGTGCAGGCCGGTGCCGGCATTGTGCTCGACTCCGTGCCCGCCACCGAATGGCAGGAGACGCGCAACAAGGCCGAGGCCAGCGTCGAATCCATCCAGATCGCCGCCCAGCTGCGCGAACTGTAACGTTCAACGCATAGCGATGCCCCCGCCGACAGAAGTTGTCAGTGGGGGCATCGCTGTCTGTATGTCAGTGGGTTGCGCCCAGGATGTCGGTGGCGTCGGTTTCGGTGCTCACAGCGGCTTCGATGGCGGCTTCGATACCGCGCGCCATGGTCGCGATCTCCATGGTCGGCGTGCCGTTCGGCTTGCCCACGCCCTGCGCGGTCGCATACGGCACATGAATGAAACCGCCCTTGACGCCGGGGAATTTGCGGTCAATCAGATACAACACGTTATACATGATGCTGTTGCACACATACGTGCCTGCCGTATACGACATGAATGCGGGAATCCCGTGGTCATTGATGTTCCTGACCATGGCCTTGACCGGCAACGTGGCGAAATACGCGGTGCCACCATCCTCCCGTAGCGGCATATCGAACGGCTGCTCGCCATCATTATCGGGAATACGCGCCTCGGCCAAATTAATGGCCACTTTCTCCACGGTCAGAGCCGACCGGCCACCAGCCTGACCAATGCACAGCACATAGTCAGGCTGCTCGCGCACCATGGCTTCCTCAACCACGGTCGCACTGCGCGTGAACACCGTCGGAATCTCCAGTTTCACCACTGTCGCACCGGCGATTTCATCCGGCAACAGCTTGACTGCCTCGAATGCGGGGTTAACCGGCTCGCCGCCGAACGGATCGAATCCGGTCACCAGAATCTTGCTCATCATTAGCTCCTTATTTCACGGATTGTTGTGGTATCTGGACAACGAGGTTATTGCGCGATCAGCATATAGACGATCTGCACCACAATCATCACCAATGCAGGCAGCACCTGCTTCTTAACCACGCCCATGCGGTCCTTCATATCGAGCATCGCGACGGGCACGATGTTGAAGTTGGCGGCCATCGGCGTGCACAGCGTGCCGCAGTAGCCACAGGTCAGCGCCAGAATGCCAATCACCGCCGGGTCCGCACCGTAGGCGAGCACGAATGGCGCGCCAATGCCCACGGTCATTACGGTAATTGCGGCGAAGGCATTGCCCATGATCATCGTGAACAGCATCATGCCCACACCGAATACGATGATGCCCAGCGTGACGTTGCCCTTCGGAATAATGCCGCCGACCAGCGTGGCGATCACGTCGCCGACACCTGCGGCTGTGAAAATCGCGCCGAGACTGGCCAGCAGCATCGGCAGCATGCAGAGCGCACCCATGGCAGACAACAGGCGTTCCGAATCGTTGAGGAATACGACCGGCTTGTTGTCATGCGAGAACGCGAACAGAATCACGGCGGCAATCATCACACCGATGCAGCAGCCGGTCAGGGCGCTGACGCTGGGAATCAGGGCGCCGATAATGGCGAACACGCCCAGGCACAGGGCGGGAATGAAGATGCGCATGCCGATGCGCTGGAAGTTCGCGGCCACTTCGGCGGTGCTGGGAGCGCTCGAATCGGACGCCGATCCCTTACGCACTTGGCGGAAGATGGCGGGAATGACCATGATGATAATGAGCACACCGTCCGCAATGGCCGGAATCCAACGGCCGAACGCGATGACGATACCGAGCGCCGTCCAGAACACGAAAGTGCCGTAGCGGGCCTTGTTGGTTTTATCGAGTAGGTTGCGTACGCCCGCATACACGGACATGAAACCCATGAAAATATAGAAGAGCTCGAGGATCTTGGTGCCAACGGTCACGCTGGGGTCCATGAAGAACGACATATCAGGCCTCCTTGCCGGTGGTGGTAGCGGTAGTGGCCTGAGCGGCGGCTTCGGCACCGTAGTACTTCTTACGCAGTCGTGTGTCCTTGATGATGTAATAGACGGCGGTGACCGCCACGGCAATCACCGCGACCGGGATCTCGATAATGGCCATGCGCAATAGTTCGACGTCATAACCCAGCGGCTTCAATGTGGACTGCACGAGCAGCGCACCGGCCGTACCTACGAACAGCACCTGGCCAAAGAACCATGCGACGTTCTCCATACCGGAAGCCATGCCCTTGAGCTCTTCCACATACTCGTCGTTCGGCTCGTGACCGGACGCTTCAATCGCGCCCACCGCCATCGGCATAATGACCGGACGCACGAACCCGGCCACGCCACCAAAACTCACGTTGAACGCGGCGAACACGAGACGCATCACACCATACAGGGCGATCACCATACCGGGCGTCGCATTCTTCACCCTGCCGATCAGCTGCGCGGCTGCGGTTTTCAGACCGTTGCGCTCCAATGTGCCGGTGACCAGCAACACGATGATGAAAATTGCCATGCTGCGGTTCGAGACGAACGACGTACCCAACGTGGTCAGGAAGCCGTCGACGCCAATGCCGCCGACCAGCGCAGTCACCAAAGCCGCCACGATAATGATCAGAATCGCATCAAGTCTGAGGGCGAAACCCACAATCACAATCACGATTCCCAATAACACGAGATAATTTGGTTCCATGCGGCAAATCCCTTCCACAGTACGTGCGCATTGCGCCGCAAGCGTATTCGAATACCAGATAGTGTACGACGCGAATCATGCTTCGGCGGCCTCTTCGCGCACATCGTGGGTATTGCATGGGCGTCGCGCGCCTCGCGCACGGCTGCGGCCGGGACGGTCGGCATGGTGTTCGCTATGATGTACAGTCGGACTTTGGTAAGAGACAGTATTCGTAACAGGCAAGTAGGTTATTCATGGCTATTGAGGTGCAGGGACTTGAAATTCAGATCGGCGCGCGCACGCTGCTTCACCCCACCAACTTCCATGTGGCCAAGGGAGACAAGATCGGTCTGGTGGGCCGCAACGGCGCCGGCAAGACAACGCTGACCCGCGTGATCACCGGCGACATGCTGCCCACCGCCGGCAAGGTGCGCGTCTCCGGCAAGTTCGGCTACCTGCCGCAAGACACGCACGCCTCCGATCCCACGCAGACCGCGCTCGACCGCATGATGAGCGCGCGTGACATCGCCACCATCATCAGCCGCATTCGCAAGGCCGAAAAGGATATGACCGACCCGGATCCGGACGTGATGAGCAAGGCCATGACCCGGTACGACAAGGCCATGCAGGACTTCGACAAGGCCGGCGGATACGCGGCCCAGTCCGAGGCGATTTCCATGGCCGCCTCGCTCGGCCTGCCGCAGGAGGTCATGGAGCAGCAGCTCGGCACGCTCTCCGGTGGCCAGCGCCGCCGCATCGAGCTGGCGCGCATCCTGTTCTCCAATGCCGACACCCTGATCCTCGACGAGCCGACCAACCACTTGGATGCCGATTCCATCGAATGGCTGCGCGGCTACTTGAAGAAGTACGAGGGCGGCTTCCTGGTCATCTCCCACTCCACCGAACTGCTGGACGAAGTGGTGAACAAGGTCTGGCATCTGGACGCGCAGCTCGGCCAGATCGACATGTATTCGCTCGGCTGGAAGGCCTACCTGCACCAGCGCGTGGTGGACGAGGAGCGCCGCCGCCGCGAACGCGAAGTGGCCGAGAAGAAGGCCGACCGTCTCATGAAGCAGGGCATCCGACTGCACGCCAAGGCCGCCAAGGCCGTGGCCGCGCAGAACATGATGCGCCGCGCCGAAAAGCTGCTGGAAAACACCTCCGAGGCGCAGAAGGCCGAGAAGGTGGCGGACATCCGTTTCCCCGAGCCCGCGCCCTGCGGCCGCACGCCGATCATGGCCAAGGACATCTCCAAGGCCTACGGTTCCAACATCGTGTTCGCCGGCGTGAACCTGGCCATCGACAAGGGCTCGCGTGTGGTGATCCTCGGCTACAACGGTGCCGGCAAGACCACCACGCTGCGCCTGCTGGCCCACATCGAGGAGCCGGACACCGGTTCCGTGGAATACGGTCACGGCTGCAAGATCGGCTACTTCGCGCAGGAGCACGACACCTTGGATCTGAACGCCACCGTGTTGGAGAACCTGCAGCATGTGGCGCCCGAGCTCGACAACACGCAGGCCCGTTCCATTCTTGGCTCGTTCCTGTTCTCCGGCGATGACGCGATGAAACCGGCCCATGTGCTTTCCGGCGGTGAGAAGACCCGTCTGGCCTTGGCCACGCTGGTCACCTCGCGAGCCAATGTGCTGCTGCTCGACGAGCCCACCAACAACCTCGATCCCGCCTCCCGTGAGGAGATTCTGAAGGCCATTGCCAAGTATGAGGGCGCCATTGTGCTCGTCACCCACGATGAGGGCGCCGTCGAGGCGCTCGACCCCGAGCGCGTGCTCCTCATGCCCGACGGCGACGAAGACCTCTGGAATGATTCGTACCTCGAACTCGTAGCTGAAGAATAGTCCTACCTTTTGGTTCCTCTCGCTGAGGGGAGCTGTCAGCAAAGAGCGGGTTAACCCTAGGTTCCCCTCGCTGAGGGGAGCTGGCCGCCGTAGGCGGCCTGAGGGGAGTCTCGCAAGCATGCAAAGGAAACAACCATGCCAACCACAACAGGTAAGAAAATCGCCATCGTCACCGGCAGCGCGCTGGGTTTGGGCTACGAGCTCGCCAGCCAACTCATCGCCAAGGGCTGGCTGGTGGCCGGCATCGACTTCAACGCCGAACGTCAGGCCGAGCTGAGCACGCAGTGGCCCGCCGAATCCTACCGCGCCTTCGTAGGCGACATCACTGACGAAGCGTTCGTCAAGGAATCCGTGGCGAGCATCGCTGCGCTTGGTCACATCGACCTGCTCATCAACAACGCCGGCCAGCCCTCGTTCAAGGTGCCCACCGCCTATGAGGCCGCCGATGTCGACACATGCCTCAAAGGTCTCAAAGGCATGATCCTGTGGACGGTGGAAACCCTCAAGACCTGTGGCGAGCGTGACGTGAAAATCGCCCAGATCATGAGCACCGCCGCCACGCGGGGCAACGCGAACGAAAGCGTGTACTGCGCCACCAAGTGGGGCGAGAAGGGCTACACCAAGAGCCTGCAGGCCGCATACAAGGGCACCAGCGTCAAGGTGGTCGCCGTCTATCCGGGCGGCATCGACACCGCCTTCTACCGTGATAGCCATGACTACGTCTCCGAAGCCAAGCAGCACACCTTCATGCAGCCCGGTCCGCTGGCCGAGGTCATCCTCTTCAACCTGATCAACGAGGCCAACCTCACCGTCACCGACATCGAGATCAACCGCAACAGCTGAGCTGGCAGGTTATACACATATCCACCGATTCGGCCGAGCTGGTTGCGCGCAGAAGTTGGTTATGCCATCGTGAGTTGTATCCGTGAATAACGCGGTTCACGGATACAACCATCAGGGGGATGGCATGGAGTCCTATGCATACAACACGTTCTTCACACTTGATGAGGCGCGAGACCTCGCCCAGAAAACACTGGAACAATGCCGTGCCAGATCGATGCGCACTTCACAGGAGCTTTGCTTCAGCCATGGCACCAGGCTACAGCTTGCTGGCATGACGGCCACGCTGAATTACAAGCCCAACTATGACCCCAACAAACTGCACGTTACGGTGTCCGGGGCTGAAAGATTGTCGAATCTTACCGAAACGCAATGCCATTATTGGGGTCATGGCATTGACCAGACGATGATTGATGATCTTATCGCCGTGGTTTCAGTGGAACAGGCGCTGTGTCAGATCGCACAGTTCGTCGATGTGGAAAGTATGGTCATTGCCTTGGATTGGGCCACCTGCCGTAATGAGCATCTGAAACAGACAACGAAAGACAAGATATCGTTGTTCCTCGCCGATATAGGTAGATTCCCAGGTATCAGATTATTTCGCAAAGCGCTCTCGTTGTGCAGAGAGAACACCGATTCGCCGCAGGAAAGCATCCTTCGCCTTGAATCGGTAAAACGTGGATTACCCGAATTGGAGGTGAATGCTCCGATATACCTCCCGTTGCAGAACAAAGAGGTGGTTGTGGACATGGTGTATCCGAATGATCATGTGATTCTGGAATACGACGGACGGTACCACTATGACCGAAACCGATGGGAAGGAGATATCGAGAAAAGGAACAACCTCTCCTTCGCGGGCTATAAGACTTTTCCCGCCACAAGAAGAACGTTCGCTACCACGCAGAATCTGGATGAATACTTCAGAATCGTTGGAAGTGCAATTGCGGAATACCGCAATACCGGGTCATTTTCACAATGAGATATGACCGGACGCATTCATTAGGTCGATTCTTCATTCATTAGGTCGGTGAGCTCTGACAGTCACCACTGGAATGGTGCCATTCCAACACCGACAATCGCAGCCTCATGACCTAATGAATGAAGAATCGACCTAATGAATGATTGGAAGCGTTCCGCGCAACGTTATGGCACCCGCAAGAAGCCGGAACCCGGAATATGTCTGTTATCGTGGGAGCCAAGCAACAGGTGAAGGATTGAGTATGCACATCAGTGACGATGAGTTTGGACGGGCCATTGAACAGGTGTTGGATGATTTGCCTGAACGGTTTGCGCGGGTGCTGGAGAATGTCGGCATCGTCGTTGCGGACGAACCCAATGAGCGCGAACTGGTCACAATGAGCAATCCGTGCGGTGAGCTGCTCGGACTGTATGAGGGCATACCCATCACAAAGCGAACTACGGGCTGCAGCGGCGTGATGCCGGGACGCCATCACCCTGTTCAAGGGACCGCATGAACGCGTATGCTCGACACAGGCCGAGCTGCGCCAACAGATCCGCAAAACCGTGTTGCACGAGATCGGCCATTATTCCGGCTTCGATGATGAGTATCTGCACTCGCACGGCTACTGAAGCGATGCTGTTTCACTAGCGGGGAGCCGTCATACTGCCGTATGTTGCCAGATTTACTGCAAGTGGTGCAACGCACGGATGATGGCGCAACGGTCCTCGACGGTTCCCTCGTTGGAGCACATGGCGGCGTACCAACACGGATTGCGCAAGGTCTCGGCGCCGGTGGCCTCATCCGTGGCGACGAGCGTGTGCAGATCGTTGGCGTACTGGAAATGCAGGTGGCTGAGCAGCCCGCCCTCGGCGAACGCCTTGCGCGAAGGCAGAGGGTTGATGGCCAGCAGCCAGCGGAACGGGCTGTCTTCGGCGGCCGGATCAGCGGTGCGGAACACGAAGGTGGGGGAGTCTTCGAGACCGTGCTCGATGACATGGTCGATGGTGTATTCGTAGGCGTCGAGGCTGGTGTCGTCCTCGGCGAACCATTCGATGGCGAGCGAGAGGCATTGTCCGTGGAGCCGGATTCGGCGGCCGGGCTTGAAGCCAGGGCCGCAATCCGGTGCCGATACGGTTCCAAGTCAAACGCCCGCAATCCCATGGCGGCCACGCAGCCGGGGGAGAGGGACAGGAATTCATCGGCCTCGTAATCCTGCACGATATGTCCGCCGTCGAATACCACGTACCGGTCGGCCACGCCGTTGAGCCATGCGAGTCGGTGATGAAACAGGGCAGCATCATCGTGACGCCCACGGCCAGCGCGGAGACCACATGCAGCCACGGCAGTCCCAGGGCATCGGGGTCGAGCATTCCCAGCGCGGTGAGTACGGCATAGGTCACGCCGAAGTTCAACGCGGTTCGCCATCGGGCGGCCGCCAGCAGGGGCAACAGGAACAGCACGACCATGACGATTTGCGTGGCGAGCCCTACATGGAAGAACAGCATGAGGTTCGCCACCAGCAGAAGGAAGAGTCTCGCGCGCGGATCGAGCGTCCGGCGGGCAGGATTCATCAGGCGATACCGGCCTTGATGAAATGCTTCTTCATCATGCGCTGGCCGAACCAGCCGCCGAGAACCGCGCACACCAGAATCGCGATCATCGAGATGAAGAACGTGCCGGTGTTGATGTAGGCGATGAACGAAAGCACGAAATGCCCGGAGATGAACAGGAACCGTCCGATGATCACGCCCATGACGGTGATGCCGCCGAATTTGCCGAGGCGTGCGGCCAGCAGCATGTACACGCAGCCGGAGATGAGGGCCGCGATGGCGATCCGGCAATGGCAGCGCTCGCGCGGCCTGACCGGCGACGCGGTCACCGGCACATTCGACCCGAATACGGTGGCCCTGGCCGCAGCCGCACCAATCCGCATCACGGCGGTGAACGCGAAACTCGGCCAATCGCAGGTCAGCCCGGCAAGCTATACGGGCGTCACCCTGCATGCGCAGGCCACGTTGACCGCCACAAAGGCGGCGACGTTCAAAGCCGGAGACAAGGCGCAGGTCGTGCTGCCGGACAACACCACCGTCGAAACGACGCTCGCCTCGGTCGGTCAGGGCGGGCAGAAGACCGGCGACACCGGGCAAGCCACACAGCCATCGGCGCGCATCGACTTCCCGGACCAGTCGTAGGTGGCGGCTTTCGGGCCGACGGCCGTGCAAGTCATCATCCCGAACGCCGATGCCTCGACCGGGGAGACACTGATCGTGCCGGTGACCGCACTGATCGCCAGCGCCGGCAGCGCGTATGCGGTCGAAGCGGTACGCGGCGGCAAGTTGGTGCGTGTGCCGGTGTCAATCGGGCTGGTGTCCGACGCGCAAGTGCAAATCACCAAGTCCGACGGCCTCAAGGCGGGAGACAAGGTGGTGGTCTCATGAATGACATCGAGTTTGCCCCCGCTGGCGGGGGCTCCCGCGCAGCAACTCAAAACATGGCGAAACCGACGACGTCTTCCGCTCCCGCTGGCGGGGCTCCCGCGCAGCGGGTGGGGGCGGTCGCCGAGGAACCGCCGTTGACCACCCTCAGTCAGTTTGCGCTGACAGCTCCCGCCAGCGGGAGCCAGAGCATGGGGCATTGCTGACGTTGGAGCATGTGATGAAGGCGTTTCCAGGCAAGGACGGGAGCGTGCTGGAGATATTGCATGATACATCGCTGGCCATCGATCGCGGCGAGCTCGTGGCCATCGTCGGGCCGTCCGGCTCGGGCAAAAGCACGCTGTTGTCGTTACTGGGCACGCTGGACATGCCGACCTCGGGAATAATGCGATACGACGGCGGGGATGTGAATGCGATGGGTGAGCGGCAGCGCAGCGTCCTGCGGGCCGCGCGCATCGGCTTCGTGTTCCATCAGTTCCATCTGATCGCCACCGTAGCCGCCTTGGAGAACGCGATGACCGGCCTGCAATACACGACCATGCCGCGCGGCGAACGCCGGCAACGGGCCTCCGAGGCATTGGAACAGGTCGGATTGGGGAATCGCCTGCATCACCGGCCGGCCCAGTTGTCGGGCGGCGAACAGCAGCGTGTGGCCATCGCCCGCGCCCTGGCCAAACGGCCGGACATCATCTTCGCCGATGAGCCGACCGGCCGATCGCCCTCGACTGGACCTCCCTGCCGCTCGCCTGGGCCGCCGCCATCCTGGTCGGCATCCTCGCCGGCCTCTACCCGGCCTCCCGCGCCGCCCGTCTCACCGCGACCGAGGCCCTGCGCGGCGAATAGGGGCGACGGCTGGAGTGAACGATCACCATGAGTGCGCAGCCTCAATGTCACTTTTATTGCACATGATGACATGTGCAATAAAAGTGACATATTGGTGCTGGGCGGAGAGAGCACGCGTGGCGCGGGCGAGGTGTGGTTCGCGGCCATCGGCTAGTATGGTGCGGTCACGACAGAGGGAGGCATGCTGTGGCCGATGTGATGCGGGAGCTGGAACGGCTGCGACCGGTGTATGAGACGGGCGTCCTGCGGTTGCTGTTGCGCCAGAACGCGATGCTGTACGTGTCGCTGCTGCGTTCCACGTTCGACCCGCTCACCGGCGAGCTGCCGCGCGAGACCGTGGAGGAGCGGTTCGCGCAAAGTCTGAACGCTCTGGCCGACGCCGGCGAATATGCGCCGCGCGAGGACCAGACCTTCGCCGCGGCCGCCCATCAGATCCTCGCCGACCTGACCCGTGAAGGCGAAGGCGACTACGCCTGGCTCGCCAACTCGCATGATGCGGCCACACACCGATTCCTCTACCGTTTGACGGCCCGTGCCCACCGCGCCATCGAGGCGCTGAGCAGGCTCGAAGACGAATCACGCGCCCTGTCCGGCGCGCAGGCCAACAGCATCATCATGGAAATCGAGCACGCGCGCATGCAGCTGACCGCCGACCCCGGCGAGCGCATCAAACTCCTCAACCGTGAAATCAAGGAACGCAAGCACGAGATCAAACGCATCCAACAGGGCAAGCAGCATGCCACGCTGAGCGAAGCCCAGGTGGAGGACGTGATCGCCGTGATCCACAACACGCTGCGCGGCGTGCCCATCGACCTGCGCGAACTCGTGCTCGACGAGCGGGACAACGGCGACGCCTTGCGCCGGCGCATGCAGGCCGGCGACATCAGCGTGGACGAGAACCTGACCCGCTACCACGATGAATACCGCCGCTCGTTCAGCGAATCGGACAGCGGCCGCCGCTTCGAGGACGCCTTCCAGGTGATCATCACCGACGAGGGCCGCCAGCAAATCGACGAAGCCCTGCGCGCCATCGCCAAAACCCCGTATCTGGCCGGCGAATCCGGCCTGCTGCTTGGCCAGATACGCGACGAACTGGCCCGCATCTACGACGGCATCGAGGCCGTGCGTCGTCAGATGCGCGTCTCCGACGAGGCGATCAGCCGGCTCGTGCGCCAGCAAACCGACACTCGCTACCGTACGATGCTCACCCGCTTGAACCGACTGTACGCGCGCCTCAACGCAGATGCGAAAACCCATATGGGAGACGCCTCGCGCCCGTGCGACACGGCCACCGCGGACGCGCTGTTCGCGCCATTGCCGATGCGCCCGGCCAAATCCATGACCCGCGCCACCGCACCCGGCCTGAGCGACCTCGCCGCCGAAGCCCCGCAGGCGACTCCGGTGGCCGATCTGCGGGATATGGTCAACAGCGGCGGCCCCCGACTCCTGCGCATGGTCAGTCTCATCCGGCGCAACCCGGTGACCGTTGACAGGTCCGATGACAGGTCCGGCGCAACCCTCGTGGACATCGCCGCCAGCTTCAACCGGCTGCCCGAAAGCGAACGCCGCGAAAGCGAGATCGTCGGCTTCCTGGGCGGGCTGGGAGCCGCAAGCGGCAGCGCCATCGCTGACGAGCCGTCCACTGACGGCGTCGGCATCGACAGCGACATCGTCACTGAGCCGGCCCCGGCGCAGCGCGGCGATACCGCGACCTGGCATTGCGTATCGATCGACGGCGAGCCCCGGAACTGGATCACTAGACCGGTGCTGGCCGACATGGACGAGCTGAACATCATTGTGGAGGAAGGATGACCGTGGCCGAGGAACACGAGGAACATATGGACAACGCCAACCCGTACGCCCTGTTCGAAGGCGACACCGGCGACATGCCGGCCGAGGCACGCATGGCCGCCATCGCCCTCAAACGCGACCGCTATATCAGCGGGCCCACCTACGACACCGTGCTCGACAACCGCGACGCCGTCGTACGCTCCCTGAACAACGACCTGCTCGACTTGGTGATCAACGAACGCTACCGCATCATGTACGCCACGCCCGTGGCCGGCGACGACGTGACCCTGCGCTCGCTCAAAACCCGCGTCAGCCTCAAACGCGAGGAGGCCGCGCTGCTCGCCTTCCTGCGCATCCGCGTCCTCGAATACGAGAACGTGCACGCCGACCCCGCCGACTGGCTCGTCAGCTTTGAGGAGATCCGCGCCGCGCTCGCCACCGGCGCCGGCTATCTGGCCGCCCGCAACGACGAGGAAGGCGTGGCAAAGCAGATCGGCGCCATCGTCTCCGCGATGATCACCTACGGGTATTTGGTGCGCCTGGACGACGAAGCCATGTACCAGATCACGCCGCTCGTGCCCGTGGTGCTCGACCGCGAACTGGCCGACACCTGGCTCGACGTCGTGGAACACGGCGACGGCGACACGGAAGATGACGATGACGAGAAGGAAGCCGAATGATGCAGGCGACAGACGTGCAGATGATCGCGGACCGGTGGATGCTGGAATCCCGCCGACTCATCAACTGGGGCTCCTATGAGGGCTACCACGAATTCCGCCCCTCCACGGACCACAAGCTGCCGGTGACCCTGCTCGCCGGCGCCAGCGAATCCGGCAAATCCACGCTGGTCGACGCGCAGATCTCCCTGCTGTACCCAACCGGCACGCCGTTCAACAAGGCCTCGAACTCCGGCCGCTCCGAACGCAGCGACTACACCTACCTGCGCGGCATGGTCGGCGTGGGCAGCACCGAAACCGGCGACGAGCCGCTCTACCTGCGCGGCCGCGACGAGAACGGCGCACCGCAACCCGTGTGGGGCGCCATCGTGGACACCTATCGCAACCAGACCACCGGCCAGGTGCTCTCCTGCGCCAAATTCCTCTACCTGATGCCCGGCGACGGCCGCGGTGACGTGCGCCGCCAGTACGTGGTCTGGGGCAAGCCCGTGGACCCCAGGCGCATGGACCAATACCGTGACGCCCCGTTCACGCCGGCCCAGCTCAAAGCCACCTACCCCGACTGCCTCACATTCCCCAGCGCCGAAGCGTTCCACACACACATCTGGAGCGCAATGGGCCTGAGCGAGGCCGCCTGCCGACTGCTGCACAAGATCCAGTCCGCCGACGCGCCCTCCCGGCTCGACGACATCTTCAAACAAGGCGTGCTCGGCGTGCCCGAAGCCCTGGGCCTGGCCCGCACCACGGTCGAGGACTACGAACGTTACGACGGGAACTTCCACGCCATGGACGAGAAAACCCGCCGCATGGACACGCTGCGCGGCATCCAACAGGCCTACGGCGAATACGCCGCCGCACGCGGCAAGGCCCGCGCCTTCGAACCGGTCAAGCCGGCCGTCGACGGCACGGTGCCGGCCGTGCTGCGCGACTGGGCATTGGCCCGCATGCGTGGCGAAGTCGCCGTCCAACTGCCCGCCGACCGCGCCGAACAACAGAACAGCGAGGCGGAAGCCAAGCTGCTGCGCCGCCGAACCGAAGACCTGCGCACCCGCCTCGACATGATCCGAGGCCAGATGCAGGGTCTGGACGGCGGCAACCTGACCCGACTCGAACTCGAACTCGACCAGGCCCGCCGCACCCTCGAAGACGTGCAAGCCAACCGAACACGAATCGAACAAACGTTCGCATCCATCGGCGAGACGCTGCCCGGCAACGAACAGGCCTGGAACGAGCGCCGCATCAACGCCGTGAACTTCAAACGCGAATACAACAAACGAGACGGCGAATGCGAGGAAGCCCTCACCGCCGCCATCAACGCGCGGGCCGGCGCACGCGGCGACCTCGAACGACTGCAACGCGACTTCGACCGGCAACGCTCCCAGCGCACCCGCATCTCCCAGCAGATGGACGAAACCCGCGCCATGCTCTGCCGCGCCACCGGACTCACCCCCGCCGAACTGCCGTACGTGGCCGAACTTATGGACGTGAACGAACACGAGGAAGACTGGCGTCTCGCCATGAACGTCGCCTACGCGCCCATCGCCCAGACCATCCTCGTCGACAAGCGCCACGAACAGGGCTTCGCCGCCAAAGTCAGCACCATCGACCCGCGCACCATGCCCCGACACACCTGGCAGTTCGTGGACACCGCACGCCACTACGACGACACCGGCGCGCACGCGAACATACTCACCGGAGAACAGGACGGCGACTGGCTGTCCGGCAAACTGCGCTACCGCGACGACTCGCCCTTCGCCGACTGGCTGCGCTCGCAGACCCAGGCCGAACGATTCGACGCCCTATGCGTCACCGCCATCGACGACACCGACCGCACCAACCGTCAGGTGCAGGCCGACGGTCAGATCAAATCCGGCGCACGCGGCCAGCACGGCACCAAAGACCGCGCCCAGGTCATCGGATTCGTCAACGAAACCTACCTCAACGCGCTCGCAGCGCAGGTCGACGCCGCCCGCAACGCGCTCAGCCAAGCCGACACCGACTACACGGCCGCCAAAACACAGTCCGATAACCTCCACCGCGAACTCGAACTGGCCAACCAGCTCGCCTACACGTCATGGGAACGCATCGACATCACCGGCGCGCAACGGACCATCACGGACACGCAGGACGCCATCGCATCCATCAAAAACGATCCCAAACTCGCCGAACTCGCCAAACAGCGCGACGAACTGAACGCCGAACTCGACCGTGTGGAACGCCAGCGCATCGAATCCGACCAGGCCGCGGCCCGCGCCGGCAGCGCCGTCGAAGCGGCGCTCATCTGGCTGCGCGACCATGCCGACACCGGCACGACGGACGCCGCCGGTGTCATCGCCGACAGCGGCGATGACGATAACGCCACCACCGGCCCACTGCCGGACGAAGTCACGGCGGTGCTCACCGAATCCTACGACAACCGATTCGCCGGATTGGCGGACGCCGCCATGCGCGCACACATGATCATCGGCGCGGGCGTGGCCGGAACGAGGGCGCCGGGGGAGAGTTTCCCCGAACGCACCATCGCCGGCATCGGCAAGGACATGACCTCCCGCATCGATCTGCTGAACGGCCAGGCCGACGCCGCGCGTACCGGCGTCGAATCGAAAATGAGCACCTACATCGCGCTCTACGCGGCCGACGACGACTCGCTGACCGCCAGCGTGGAGGACTACCGGTACTATCTCGACGAACTCGCCAGCCTCACCCAGCTGGCCGCGGTCGCCGCCACCGACGCCGAATACCGGCGCTGCCTCGAACAGCTGCTCAGGAGCTTCCTGACCATCAAACGCGCCATCGACACGGATGCCAGCGACATCCACGACCAGCTTGACCGCATCAACGCCATGCTCAAAGGCCAACAGTTCGGTCCCAAGCACGGCAGCCTGTCCCTGCACGCGGACGTGCGCCGTCCCGAGCGCGCCTTCTGGACGCAGCTCATCCGCGTCATCGGCACCCTGAACGATTGGAAATCCGCCGACGTCAACGATTCCGACGCCTCGCGCAAGGCCTTCGCGGCCTGTGCGCCGATGGTCGGGCTGCTGCGCGCCGAACTCGCGCAGGTCAAGGACGCGAACGGCGTGAAAAGCTACGGCGCCCGCAATCTCGACCCGCGCTGCCGCTCGTCCTTCTACGCCATCGTGCATCATGCCGACGGTCCGGACGAACGCATCACCTCCACCGGTGGTCGCTCGGGCGGCGCCTTGCAGGAGCTCACCTCATTCGTATACGGCGCGGCGCTCATCTACCTGCTCGGCGGCGGCCTGACCAGCGAACCCTCGTACACCACGCTGTTCCTCGACGAGGCGCTCATCAAGGCCGACGGCCGTTACACGCAGCGCGCCCTCGCGGTGCTGCCGCGCCTCGGATTCCAGGTCATCGTCTCCGCCCCGGAAAGCAAGACCGGCGAAATCCTCGAGGTCTCCACCAAGGCCTACGTGACCTACAAGGACCCCGACACCGGCCTCACCTCCCTGCGCGAGGCCGTGCTGCACCAGAATGACATGGATGATGAATCATCGTCGGATATATTGAAGGATGACGGGGTTGCCGAATGAGCAATCCCGGCGTCGCCGGTATTAAGACGATTCGGTCCACTGATGGTCCGGAATTTTGCATACTATGGTTCGGTTTTCCGGCCTGACACGCCATCGAACAAGCGTTCGAATTTGGTCGTGTGTTCGGGTATCCTTGGGACAGATTTGGCGCGCGCATAAACGTGCGCGCGGGAACGGTGAGATGGAAGGTAGGGTGTGGCTGTGGCGGCAACGCGGACTGGCGCAAGGCGCGCAACAAGCGCAACGGGCGCGAAAAGCAGCAAGGGCAAGAATGGTGAGGTCATCGTCGAAAAGGTGATGACCAGCGACTCCTTCCTGAGCCGGGAGATCAAAAAGGCGCCGCTGATCGAACACGATGGTTCGCTGGTAGCTGATATCTCGCACATCCCGAACGATCTCAAGATCACGATTCAGGGTGCGCGCGAACACAACCTCAAGAATGTCGATCTGGCGATTCCACGCAACCGTATGGTCGTGTTCACCGGCCTGTCCGGTTCCGGCAAATCCTCGCTCGCGTTTGACACCCTGTTCGCCGAAGGCCAGCGACGCTACGTCGAATCCCTGTCCGCCTACGCCCGCCAGTTCCTGGGTCAGATGGACAAGCCCGACGTTGACTTCATCGAGGGCCTGAGCCCGGCCGTCTCCATCGACCAGAAGACCACCAACCGCAACCCGCGTTCTACCGTCGGCACCATCACCGAAATCTACGATTACCTGCGACTGCTCTTCGCCCGCACCGGCATCCCGCACTGCCCCGAATGCGGCGAGCCCGTCGCCTCCCAGACCCCGCAGCAGATCGTCGACACACTGCTCGGCTATCCGGAGCGCACGCGATTCCAGATTCTCGCGCCCGTGGTCAAGGGCCGCAAGGGCGAGTTCGTGGACATGATCGAGCTGCTGCGCTCCGACGGCTACGCCCGCGCGCTCATCGACGGCGAGATGACGCAGCTGTCCGACGACATCAAACTCACCAAGCAGAAGAAGCACACCATCGAGGTCGTGGTCGACCGACTCGTGGTCAAGGACGGTATCCGCCAACGTTTGACTGATTCGGTGGAAACCGCCCTCAAGCTCGCCAACGGCAGCATCGTCATCGACTTCGTGGACGAGGAGGAAGGCAGCCCGGCCCGCCGCCAGCCGTTCTCCGAACACCGCAGCTGCCCGAACGGGCACACGCTCGAACTCGACGAGGTCGAGCCGCGCACCTTCTCCTTCAACGCCCCCTACGGCGCCTGCCCCGCCTGCACCGGTCTCGGCTTCAAACTGGAAATCGACCCGGACCTCATCATCTCCGACCCGGACAAGTCACTGGCCGACGGCGTCATCGAACCGTGGAGCGGCACCAAGATGACCGCCCAGTACTACGGCCACATCCTCGAAGGTCTGGCCAAGGAAATGGGCTTCTCCATGAAGACTCCCTGGAAGGACCTGCCGGACGACGTCAAGCACGACATCCTCTACGGCCACGACTTCAAGGTCAACGTCTCCTACCGCAATCGCTGGGGACGCCTGCGCGAATACTCCACCGGCTTCGAAGGCGTGATCCGCACGCTCATGCGCCGCCACGACGAAACCGATTCGCAGTCCATGCGCGAATACTACGAGTCGTACATGCGCGAAGTGCCCTGCCAGGTCTGCCACGGACGCCGTCTGAAGCCCGAAGTGCTCGCTGTCACTGTGGACGGCAAATCCATCTTCGACGTGTGTGACATGCCCGTCGTACGCGAACTCGCCTGGATCAACGGCCTGAAACTCGAAGGCTCGGCACAGCTGATCGCCGGCGAAGTGCTCAAGGAGATCAAGGCCCGACTCGGCTTCCTGAACGACGTCGGCCTCGACTACCTGACCCTCTCGCGCGCGGCCGCCACCCTGTCCGGCGGCGAGGCGCAGCGCATCCGACTCGCCACGCAGATCGGCTCCGGTCTGGTCGGCGTCATGTACGTGCTCGACGAGCCGTCCATCGGCCTGCACCAGCGTGACAACGAACGCCTCATCGAAACCCTGCACCACCTGCGCGATCTCGGCAACACGCTGATTGTCGTCGAACACGACGAGGACACGATACGCCGTGCCGACTGGGTGGTCGACATCGGCCCCGGAGCCGGCGAACACGGCGGCGAAGTCATCTACTCCGGCCCCGCCAAGCACCTCATAGAAGCCAAGCGCTCCATCACCGGCGACTACATCGCCCACCGGCGAGAGATTGCCGTGCCCGCCAAGCGCCGCAAGATCCACAAGACCCAGGTGCTCAAAGTCGTGGGTGTCCGCGAGAACAACCTCAAGAACATCGACGTGAGCTTCCCGCTCGGCGTGCTCACCGTGGTCACCGGCGTCTCCGGCTCCGGCAAATCCTCGCTGGTCAACACGATCCTCTACCCGGTGCTCGCCGACAAGCTCAACGGTGCACGCATCGTACCCGGCCGCCACAGGCGCGTGGAAGGCGTGGACCAGGTGCGCAAGGTGATCCACGTCGACCAGAACCCGATCGGCCGCACGCCGCGATCCAACCCCGCCACCTACACCGGTGTGTGGGACAAGATCCGCACCCTGTTCGCCAAGACTCCCGAAGCCCAGGTGCGCGGCTACGGCCCCGGCCGCTTCAGTTTCAACGTCAAAGGCGGCCGATGTGAGGCCTGCCACGGTGATGGCACGCTGAAGATCGAAATGAACTTCCTGCCCGACGTCTACGTGGACTGCGAGGTCTGCCACGGCAAACGATACAACCGCGAGACTCTCGAAGTCACGTACAACGGCAAGACCGTGGCCGACATCCTCAACATGCCCATCGAGGAGGCCGCCGACTTCTTCAAGGCGTACACCGGCATCTCCCGATACCTGAAGACCCTCGTGGACGTCGGCCTCGGCTACATCCGACTCGGCCAGCCCGCACCCACCCTGTCCGGCGGCGAATCGCAGCGCGTCAAGCTTGCCACCGAGCTGCAGCGCCGATCCGACGGCAAAACCGTGTACATCCTCGACGAGCCGACCACCGGCCTGCACTTCGAAGACGTGAACAAGCTGCTCAAGGTGCTGCAGTCCCTGGTGGACAAGGGCAATACGGTCATCGTCATCGAACATAATCTGGATGTGATCAAGGAGGCCGACTGGCTGATCGATCTCGGTCCGGAGGGCGGCGACGGAGGCGGCACCATCGTCACGCAGGGCACGCCCGAACAGGTTGCCGAATGCGAATCCTCATGGACCGGCAAGTTCCTGAAGCCCATGCTTTAGCCTTCCATTGCAGCTGACCTCGGGTGGGTGGGGGTGGTATGTTGCTGGACATGCTCCGGGCCGCTCAGGCCAAGTCTTTACGGTCCAGCAACACACACCCCAACCCACCCAATCCCTGATGATTGGTTTTGCTTAATAGCGAGGAGGATTATGACGAACGATATTGAGCGGCATAGTCCGGATGAGTGGCGGAAGACTGCGGCGGCGTTAATGCCGGAAAGCGTAGCTGTGGGTGCCGGGGAAACGACGGCGAAGGTGAATGCGAATGGGGCACCTTTGCTGGGGGATTCTCGCGACCTGTTCCGACCCAAGACCTCGGATATTCCCACCAAACCCGGTGTGTACAAATGGCGCGACGGGGAAGGGCGCGTCATTTATGTGGGCAAGGCGAAGAACCTGCGCAACAGGCTCACCAATTATTTCCAGCCGCTGTATCTGCTGCATCCGCGCACGCAGACCATGGTGCTGACCGCACGCAGTCTGGAGTGGACGGTCGTCGCCACCGAACTGGAATCACTGACGTTGGAATACACGTGGATCAAGGAATTCGACCCACGGTTCAACGTGCAGTTCCGCGACGACAAGACCTATCCGTATCTCGCGGTCAGCACGGGGGAGCGAATTCCGCGCGTGTGGGTCACTCGGTCGCGCAAACGTCGGGATACCCGGTATTTCGGCCCCTATGCCAAAGTATGGGAATTACGGCACAGCCTTGACCGGCTGTTGCGCACGTTCCCGGTCCGCACCTGCACCACCAGCGTATTCCACAAGGCGCAACTGACCGGACGGCCATGCCTGTTCGCCTCCATCGGCAAATGCTCCGCACCCTGCGTGAACCGTATCGAAGCGGACGAACACCGGCGGCTGTGCGAACAGCTGGTCGGCGTGATGACCGGACGACTCGGACGGCCCTACATCGCCCAGTTGACCCGCGACATGAAAGAGGCCAGCGCCGAACTCGAATTCGAGAAAGCCGCCCGACTGCGCGACCAGATCCAAATGCTGGAAACCGTGGTGCAACAGAACGCCGTCGTCTTCGACCAGGATGTGGACGCGGACGTGTTCGGCTTCGCCAGCGACGAGCTCGAAGCCTCAGTGCACGCCTTTTATGTGCGCGCCGGCTCGATTCGCGGCGAACGCAATTGGAGCGTCGAACGAGTTGAGGACATCGATGACGCCGACTTGATGGCCGACCTTCTGGCGCAGGTGTATTCGGACGCCGCCGGGGACAATCACCCCCAGTCGGCCGCGACCATCTCCACCAATCGCGAGGCCATCGGCTCCACGCAAACCATCACGGCCGCGGACGCTGTGGCACGCGCCCAGGCCACCCGAGAACGCAACACCCGTCAGGAGACCACCGGACGCGCGGACCTGCTGGCACCCATCGCACCGGTACCGCGCGAAATCATCGTGCCCGTCGAACCGGCCCGCCGTGAGGAACTCGAAGGCTGGCTGACCAATCTGCGCGGGGGAGCGGTGACCATCCGTGTGGCCTCGCGAGGCGACAAGAAGCAGCTCATGGGCCGCGCCAATGAGAACGCCAGCCAAGCACTGCAGCGCAGCAAGATGAGCCGCATCTCCGACATGGGCGCACGCACCCAGGCCATGAACGATGTGGCCAAGGCATTGGGACTCGCGGAAGCCCCGCTGCGCATCGAATGCTACGACATTTCGAACACTGTGGGCGGTGCCTTCCAGGTGTCCTCCATGGTGGTGTTCGAAGACGCGATCGCCAAGAAATCCGAATACCGACGCTTCGCCATCCGAGGCAAGGACGGCAAAGGCGCGGTGGGTGATCTGTCCGCACTTTACGAGACGCTCACCCGCCGCTTCAAGCACGGCAACATCGCCGGCGACTCCGGCGAAAGCATCGACGCGGAACAGCGCGCGGCCTCGGCCGCCGGCAAGATGACCACTGCCGTGGCGGCGGAGACAATCGCTGCGAACGGTAACGACAATGGTGAGAACGGTTCCGACATCAGTGGCAAGGGGCACGCGGTGCCGGACGGAGTGCAGAACGATACACGGGAAACTTCGCCCGACATCGTCCAGCAGAACACAAACCGGCATCACTTTGCCTACAAGCCGAACCTGGTGGTGGTCGACGGCGGCAAGCCGCAGGTCATGGCCGCCGCCAAGGCGCTCGAGGACTGTGGCGTGAACGACGTGGCCGTCTGCGGACTGGCCAAACGCTTGGAAGAGGTGTGGGTGCCGGACGACGACTATCCGATCATCCTCAAACGCCAGTCCGAAGGCATGTATCTGCTGCAGCGTGTACGCGACGAATCCCACCGCTTCGCCATCACCTACCACCGCCAACAGCGGCGCAAAGGCGCCCTGCGCAGCGCGCTCGACGAGATTCCAGGCATCGGCAAAAGCTACCAGAAGCGGCTGCTCAACCACTTCGGCTCGGTCAAAGCCATGCGCGAAGCCAGTGTCGAGGACTTCGAGAAGGTCAAAGGCATCGGCCACGCCAAAGCCGAAGCGCTGTACAACGCGCTGCACGAGCAGTGAGCCGGCCCGGTCCAGCAGCCCAGAGTGAATTTTCGGTTGCGGGGCCTGTGGTTGACATATTCGAAGCAAAGTGTCGGCTAGCATGGGAACAGACATCAAGGAGGGGATATGGCCAATCATCGTTGCGCTGTACTCGGCAAACCCGTCGCGCACTCATTGTCACCCGTGCTCCACAACGCGGCCTACCGTTCGCTGAAACTCGACGATTGGCTGTACGACAAGCACGAAGTGGGAGAGGATGACCTCGACGCTTTCCTCAAAGGCCTCGACTCGACGTGGGCTGGCCTGAGCCTGACCATGCCGTTGAAAAAGGCCATCCAACCGTACGGTGTTCCGGAAAATCTGTGGGCCAAGGAACTGAAGGTGGCGAATACCGCGGTATTCGACTGGAGCGTGGCTACCGATGATCCCGCTTGGCCGAACGGCAAGCCAGACATCAAGCTATACAACACCGATGTCATCGGCATCCAACTCGCCTTCGACCATGCCAATCGCGAACTCGGCGAACACCACACCGCATCGAGAAGCGGCGCCGCGCTGATCATCGGCAATGGCAACACCGCCACTTCGGCGTTAGCCGCATGCTGCATGATGCCCGAAATCGGCCATATCATCGTCGCCGCCCGCCACCCCGGAAAAAACACCGGGCTTAAACCAGTGGCCGAGAAGTTCGTCAACGTGCATAACCCGTATAGCGAAATCGAATTAGGCGACGATCAGGCCCTGCTCGAGGCAGCCCGCAACGCCACCTATGTCATCAACACGATTCCCGGACATGCGGCCGACAACGTCGCGGATGCCCTCACCAATGCCGGAACCGAGCCATTCTCCGGACTGCTGCTGGACGTGGTCTACGATCCACGCCCCACCAAGCTCATGGAAGCCTGGCGCGCTCATGGCGGTCACGCCATCGGCGGTGAAGAAATGCTGCTGTACCAAGCTCTCGTACAGGTATTGCTGATGACCGGTATCTGGGATGACGACCCGCCCAGCGATGCCGACCAGCGTCTGCAGGACACCACCACCGAAGACGACCAGCTGGAGATCGCGATGCGCAAAGCTCTTGAGGAGGCGTTGTAATGAGTCAACAGACAACAATCCGCGATACCGGCGAGGCGGCCGCCACGAATGCGCCGGCGAATTCCGCGACATCCACATCGACTCCGGACAACCAGCCGACCCCGCTTGATGCCTTCGAAGTGCTGCTCATCACCGGTATGTCCGGCGCAGGCCGCTCTCATGCCGCTGACTGCGTGGAAGACATGGGATGGTATGTGGTCGACAACCTGCCTCCCAAACTGCTTATCCCGCTTGTCGACATGATGACCACCTCCGGTTCCGGATCGGGGTCGGGCGTCCACAAGCTTGCCGCCGTCATCGACGTGCGCTCCAGCTATTTCGACGAGCTGGCCGCCGTGCTCGGCCATCTGGATGATCTCGGCGTCAAAACCCATATTCTGTTCCTCGACGCCAGCAACGAAGTGCTCATCAAGCGCTATGAATCCGTGCGCCGCCCGCACCCGCTGCAGCACGGCAACCGACTGATCGACGGCATCCTTGAGGAACGTCACCTGCTGGAAGACCTCAAGGAGCGAGCCGACTGGGTCATCGACACCAGCTCCCTGAGCATCCACCAGCTGTCCACCAAACTCTACGAGACGATGCTCGGTTCAGGCCCCACCACCGTGGCGGTACACATCTTCAGCTTCGGCTTCAAATACGGCATGCCCATCGACGCCGATTTCGTGGCCGACGTGCGTTTTCTGCCCAACCCGTTCTGGGTGCCCAACCTGCGCGAGCTTACCGGGCACGACAAGCCGGTCGCCGACTACGTGCTTTCCAGCAAGGGTGCCAAGGAATTTCTCGACGCTTATGAGAAAGCTATCGAGATTGCGTTGGAAGGATACGCCCAGGAAGACAAGCACTACGTAACCATCGCCGTCGGCTGCACCGGTGGCCAGCACCGGTCGGTGGCGATGAGCGAGGAGCTGGCTCGCCGCTTACGCGCACATGGGCTCAACGTAACCGTTTCCGCGAGAGAACAGCACAAGCGTCACTCATCGTAAGCAGGCGTCGAGCGGTCATCGGGCAAGCGTTCGGTGACCACACTGCGAGAAAGCAAAGCCCATAATACGTATCAAACGGGTTCGCTTGTCCACCAGATTAGGTATCACAGAAAGCCGATGGCTTCCGACCGTGTGACAGCAAATAACGGCACGAAGCGCCTGAAGCATTGAGAAGAACGGGACTGTAGGAGGTAGATCTTGGCTCTTCTGGACGATGTCAAAAGCGAGTTGGCGGCCTTTGAAGGCGATTCGCCAGCCGCGATCAAGGCCCAAGCTGCGGCCATGATCCGTTTTGGCGGCGGTCTTCGACCGGTACAGAATACATACGTTATCCAAGCCGTATTCACCTCGCTTGACGTTGCAGAATGGCTGAAGAACACGTTGAGGAACACGTTCGGGCACGAAGCCGAGATCAACCACCTCACCCGTCAGACCCCGAACGGCCCTGTCGAGACCTACGTGGTGCTCGTCACCCGCAACGTAGTGGCCTTGGCTTTGCAGACCGGACTGGTCGACCGCCGCAAGCAGCAGGTCCGTGGACTGCCGTCTGAAGTGGTCAACGGATCCATCGCCCAAATCAAAGCGGCATGGCGCGGCGCCTTCATGGCCCGTGGCTTCCTATCCGATCCCGGTAAAGCCAGCTTCCTGGAAATCGCTTGCCCTACGGAAGAGGCCGCCATGGCCCTGTGTGGCGTGGCCCGTCGTCTCGGCATCCAGGCCAAGCATCGCACGCTGCGCAGCTCCGAGCGCGTGACCCTCAAGGATCCCGACGCCATCGAACGCATGCTCAAGCTCATGGGCGCCACCCGTTCGGCCCGCGAATGGACCGGCAAGCGCTCCGATGGAGAGGCCCGCGGCAAGGCCAATCGTCTGGCCAACTTCGATGACGCCAATATGCGCCGTTCCGCCAAGGCCGCCGCCGAAGCCAGCGAAAAAGTGCAACATGCTTTCGAAGTGCTCGGCGATAACATTCCGGACAACCTCCGTCAGGCCGGCCAGCTGCGCATCGATCACGTGGACAAGAGCCTCGAGGAGCTCGGCAAGATCGCCGAACCGCAGATCACCAAGGATGCGATTGCCGGACGAATTCGCCGACTGCTTCAGCTTGCCGAGAAGACGGAGAAGGCTCGAGCAGCCGAAGGCAAGTAACCCGACAATCCGATTTGTCGTGCCTATTCGGCAGAACGCGACAACGACAGAACAAAACACCGCATTCAGTCAGTAGACGAATGCGGTGTTTTGTTCCGGAATGCCTGTAATATGCAAAGTGGCAAAATTGGCCACTTTGACGTGCGATTCGTCAAGGAAAGGATATTCATGAAGACACTCAAGGACCTTGGAGATCTCAAGGGCAAGCGCGTTCTGGTTCGCGCTGATTTTAATGTTCCGCTGGACGGCACCACCATCACCGATGACGGTCGAATCAAGGCTGCTCTGCCGACCATCAAGACCCTGCGCGAAGAAGGCGCCAAGGTCATCCTCATGGCCCACCTTGGCCGCCCGAAGGGCAAGGTCGTTCCTGAGCTGAGCCTGGCCCCGGTTGCCGCCCGCCTCGGCGAGCTGCTCGGCACCAACGTGCCGCTGGCCAAGGACACCTACGGCGAGGACGCTCAGGCCAAGGTCGCCGCCATGAACGATGGCGACGTTGTGCTGCTTGAGAACGTTCGTTTCAACCCGGAGGAGACCTCCAAGGACGCCGACGAACGCGCCGCTTACGCCAAGAAGATCGCCGCCCTCGGCGAGGCCTTCGTTTCCGATGGCTTCGGCGTGGTCCACCGCGCCCAGGGCTCCAACTACGACGTTGCCGCCGATCTGCCGGCCGCCGCAGGCCTGCTGGTCGAGAAGGAAGTCAAGGCCCTGTCCAAGGCCACCGAGAACCCGGAGCGTCCGTTCACCGTGGTGCTCGGCGGTTCCAAGGTCTCCGACAAGCTCGGCGTCATCGAGAACCTGCTCGACAAGGCCAACCGTCTGGTCATCGGCGGCGGCATGGTGTTCACCTTCCTCAAGGCCAAGGGCTACGAGGTCGGCACCTCCCTGCTTGAAGAGGACCAGCTTGAGAAGGTCAAGGGCTACATCGAGACCGCCGAGAAGAACGGCGTTGAGCTCGTGCTGCCGACCGACGTCGTCGTGAACGCCGGCTTCCCGGCCGGTGACACCCCGGTTGCTCCTGAAGTCGTTGCCGCCGACGCCATCCCGGCCGACAAGATGGGTCTGGACATCGGCCCGGAGTCCCAGAAGCTCTTCCACGACAAGATCGTCGACTCCAAGACCGTCGTGTGGAACGGCCCGATGGGCGTGTTCGAGGTTCCTGAGTTCGCCGCCGGCACCAAGGCCGTGGCCCAGGGTCTGGTCGACGCCACCGCAGCCGGTGCGTTCACCATCGTCGGTGGCGGCGACTCCGCCTCCGCCGTGCGCAACCTCGGCTTCCCGGAGGACGGCTTCTCCCACATCTCCACCGGTGGTGGCGCTTCCCTCGAGTTCCTCGAAGGCAAGGAGCTCCCTGGCCTGAAGGTGCTTGAGTAATCCATTTTCTAGCTCCCCTCCTTGAGGGGAGCTACGTATTTTCTAGAAGGGAAACATATGGCGTCCAAACGCATTCCGTTGGTGGCCGGCAACTGGAAGATGAATTTCGACCATCTTGAAGCCACTTACTTCGTGCAGAAGCTGGTATGGCTGTTGCGTGACGCTCACTTCGACTTCAAACGCTGCGAAGTCGCGCTTTTCCCCTCGTTCACGTCATTGCGCAGCGTACAGGTGCTGGTCGAAGCCGACAAGCTCCATGTCGCCTACGGCGCACAATCCGTTTCCGTGACCACCCAAGGTGCCTTCACCGGCGATGTGTCCGCGGACATGATCGCCCATCTCGGCTGCTCATACGTCATCGTCGGCCACTCCGAACGCCGCAAATACCATCCTGAAGATGACGCCAATATCGTCGATCAGGTACGTGCCGTGTTCGCCGCCGGCATGCAGCCGATTTTGTGCGTCGGCGAAAGCTTCGAGGAACGACGTCAAGGCATTGAACTCGATTTCGCCGTGGGCCAGGTACGAGACGTCACCCGCGATCTCAACGAAGAACAAGCCGCCGAACTCATCGTGGCCTACGAACCTGTCTGGGCCATTGGCACCGGCATGGTGGCCACTCCGCAATCCGCCCAGGATGCCGCAAACGCCATCCGCAACGATTTGAAGACCACCTTTGGCACGAAGGTATCCGATAGCGTACATATCCTGTACGGCGGATCGGTCACCTCGAAAAATGCGGCGGAACTCATTTCCCAGCCCGACGTTGACGGCTTCCTGATCGGAGGGGCGGCCTTGGACGTTGAGGAACTCGCCAAAATCGCTCGATTGGCACTTAAATCCATGAAATCACGGAACTAATACCACGGTTTTCCCGTGTGTGCGCTATGCTGGTCAACAGTCCAATCAATCCGGAGGTACCCTGTGACCGCTCTTAAGATCACGCTGCAAGTCATCGTCGTGCTGCTCAGCTTCGTGCTGACCCTGCTCATCCTTATGCACAAGGGCAAGGGCGGCGGTTTGTCCGACATGTTCGGCGGCGGTCTGACCCAGAACGCCGGTACTTCCGGTGTCGCCGAAAAGAACCTGAACCGTTGGACCGTTATCATCGCTCTGGTGTGGGTGGCCTTGATCATCGGCCTCGACATGATGACCAAGTTCAACCTCGGCTGATCGGCTTGCACGCCATATAGACTTGTCGCTCGCGACCCATGACCGTTACCGTCGGTCATGGGTCGTATGCGTTCTATCGAGTATTACGAAAGGACATCACCATGGTCACTATGAACCGCAACAAAGTCGTTATCGTCGGCACCGGCCAGGTCGGTGCCACCGCCGCCTTCGGCATCGTCACGCACGGCCTGTGCAATGAGCTTGTGCTCATCGACCGTTCCGCCGCCAAGGCCCTGGGGGAGGCCCGCGACCTCGATGATGGCAGCGAATTCCAGGACCGCCACGTCAAGGTGCGCGCCGGCGACTACGCCGACTGCAAGGACGCGGACATCGTCGTCATCACCGTGGGCCGCAAGCCGCCGGCCAACTCCAACCGCATGGCCGAACTCGGCTTCACCGTGGGTCTTGTGGGCGAAGTGGTCGACAACGTCATGGCCTCCGGCTTTGACGGCGTGATCGTCATGGTCTCCAACCCGGTCGACGTGATGGCTTGGTATGCCTGGAAACGTTCCGGTCTGCCTCGCACCCAGGTGCTCGGTACCGGCACTGCGCTCGACACCTCGCGTCTCAAGACCATCATCGGCGAAGAGACCGGCCTTGACCCGCGCAACGTGGGTGGCTTCGTGATGGGCGAGCACGGCGACTCCCAGTTCACCGCATGGTCCACCGTCTCGCTCGGCGGCAAGCCATTCGCCCGCTTCCTGGCCGACAACCAAGACCGTTTCGCCTCCGTGTCCACCACCGAAATCGAAGAGAAGACCCGCACCCGTGGCGATGAGATCGTCGCGGCCAAGGGCGGCACCAACTTCGGCATCGCCTCCACCGTGGCCGGCATCGTGCAGACCATCCTGTGGGACGAACGCCGTATCGTGCCCGTCTCCACCCTGCTGGACGGCGAATACGGCGAACATGACGTGTTTCTCGGCGTCCCCACTGAACTGCGGGCCAATGGTGCCAACGAGATCGTCGAACTCGATCTGAGCGAGGACGAGCGGGCCAAACTGCACCATTCCGCCGAACTCGTGCGTGACCACTGCAAGGGGCTGCTGTGATTCTCGACGCCATCACACCGAAACAACCCCGACTGCTGGTCGCCGACCTCGACGGCACGTTGCTGCACGACGCCGAGGTATTCGAGGACCGGTTCATCACCCAGCGCAGCATCGACACCATCAACCGCGCGCACGATGCCGGACTGAAATTCGCCATCGCCACCGCGCGGCCGGTGAGTACCGGCCTCCAGTTCGCCGAAAAACTGCCGGTGGACGCCGTAATCTATCTGAACGGCGCCCTCATCGATTTCGACCCGGCCCACTCCGACTTCGACCTGCTCACCTCAGGTGCCACGCCGGCCGATGAGAACCATTTGATCAAGATTGGCTTCTCCTCACGGCGTGCCTGCGAAGTCTGTCTGTTCCTGCTCGATCGCATGCCCGGCCTGAAGCTCGGCATCGTGATGAACGACGTGCGCTACACCAACTTCGATGTGCGCGTGTATTGGAAAACTCAGGCCTTCCAATACACGAACTTCCACGACGTGCCCGAAGGCGTGGCGGACAAGATCACCATCTTCCCCGAGCCTGAACAGTGGAACGAGCTGCGTGCGCTGATTCCGCCGGACTTCGACATCTCCATCAGCGAAGGCGTGATGTGGATGCTCATGAACCCGCAGGCCAACAAGGAGCACGCGCTGCGTCTGCTATGCGAACGGATGGATGTGCCGCTCGAACAGACCGCCGCCTTCGGCGACGACCTCATCGATATCAACATGATGAGCGAATCCGGCCGGGGTGTGGCCGTGGCCAACGCGAACCCCAAGGTGTTGTCCATCGCCGACGAGATCTGCCCGTCCAACAACGAGGACGGCGTCGCCCAATGGATTGAAGCGCAGTTGGGCTGAACCGGTCGAGACTTGAGAACACGCCAAAATTGAACTTGTGTTGAACCGGGAGTATGCTTTGAACCGTTGTTCAAAAGATAAATTGAACTCCCGGTTGGAGGCATAAGGATATGAGCGTATCGGTGTTTGCGGAACGTCTGCGCAATGCGATGAACAGCAGGGGACTGAAGCAGGTCGATTTGGTGCACGCCGCCGAACATCGTGGCGTAAAGATGGGCAAGAGCCACATCAGCCAATACGTGGCCGGCAAGACCATGCCCCGCGAGGACGTGCTCGAATTCCTGGCCAGCGAACTGGACGTCGACGCGAACTGGCTGCGCGGCGAGGAATCATCCGCTCCCTCCAATGGCGACGCGGCACCGGAGGGAGCCGGGCCGCGGACGGACGATGGGACCGCGCCGGCGCGCCGGCGTACCTTCGGCAAATCGCACAAGCTTGACAACGTGCTCTACGACGTGCGCGGCCCGGTCGCCGACGAGGCGATGCGCATGGAGGCCAACGGCACCCACATCCTGAAATTGAACATCGGCAATCCGGCACCCTTCGGCTTCCGCACGCCGGACGAAGTCGTCTACGACATGGCCCACCAGCTCACCGACACCGAAGGCTACTCGCCGTCCAAGGGCCTGTTCTCCGCGCGCAAGGCCATCATGCAGTACGCGCAGCTGAAGAACATCCCGAACGTCACCATCGACGACATCTACACCGGCAACGGCGTCAGCGAGCTCATCAACCTGTCCATGTCCGCGCTGCTCGACACCGGCGACGAAGTGCTCGTGCCCTCCCCGGACTACCCGCTGTGGACCGCCTGCGTGAACCTGGCCGGCGGCACCGCCGTGCACTACCTGTGCGACGAACAGTCCGAATGGTATCCGGACATCGACGACATCCGCTCCAAGATCACCAGCAACACCAAGGCGATTGTCATCATCAACCCGAACAACCCCACCGGCGCACTTTACCCAAAGGAAGTGCTCCAGCAGATCGTCGACATCGCGCGCGAACGCCGGCTCATCATCTTCTCCGACGAGATCTACGACCGTCTCGTCATGGACGGCCTGCAGCACGTCTCCATCGCCTCGATGGCCCCGGACCTGTTCTGCGTGACCTTCTCCGGCCTGTCGAAATCGCACATGATCGCCGGCTACCGCATCGGCTGGATGATTTTGTCCGGCAACAAGCGCATCGCCAAGGATTACATCGAAGGCCTCAACATGCTCGCCAACATGCGCATGTGCTCGAACGTGCCCGCCCAGTCCGTGGTGCAGACCGCGCTCGGCGGACACCAGAGCGTCAAGGACTATCTCGTTCCCGGCGGCCGCGTGTATGACCAGCGCGATCTCGTCTACGACATGCTCAACGCCATCCCTGGCATCAGCGCCGTTAAGCCCAAGGCCGCGTTCTACATCTTCCCGAAGATCGACGTCAAGCGGTTCAACATTCACTCGGATGAGCAGTTCGCGCTCGATCTGCTGCATGAAAAGCACATCCTCATCAGCCATGGCGGTGCGTTCAACTGGCGGCATCCCGACCACTTCCGTGTGGTGTACCTGCCGCGCATAGGCATGCTGCACGAAACCATGGAGGAGCTCGCCGACTTCTTCAGCTACTACCGGCAGAACTGACCCATGGCGCATACAGACGCACTTGATTCAGGGCTGGGCGTCACGCCGGTGCCCCGTCTGGCCCTCACCATGTCGTTCCCCGCCATCGTGGCGCAGGCGGCGAACGCCTCGTACACGATCATCGACCGGATGTTCATAGGGCATATCCCCGAAGTCGGCAATGCGGCGATGACGGGAGTCGGCATCTGTTTCCCGATTCTGTTGGCCGTCACCGCCTTCGCCTCGCTGATCGGCGCCGGCGGCGCGCCGCGCGCCTCCATTGAACTCGGTCGCGGCAACTTCAAGAAGGCCGAGCGTATCCTCGGTACCAGCACGGCGTTCCTCGTCGTCATAGCCCTGACCCTCACCGCGGTGCTGCAGTCGGTGAAACGGCCGATTCTCTATGCCTTCGGCGCTAGCGACGCGACCATCGCCTATGCGACCGATTTCATCACCATCTACCTGATCGGCACCGTTTTCGTGCAGTTGACGCTCGGGCTGAACAGCTTCATCTCGGCGCAGGGCAAGACCACGGTGGCCATGGTCTCGGTGCTCATCGGCACCGGTGCGTCCATGGTTCTCGATCCCGTGTTCATTTTCGTTTTCGGATGGGGCGTCAGGGGAGCGGCCGCCGCGAATGTGATCGCACAACTGATTTCGACGGTATGGATCGTGCTGTTCCTTTCCTCGGGGCGCAGCGCCATTCGTCTGCGCCCGGCGAACATCCGAATCGACCGAATCATCATTCCCGTGTTGACGCTTGGTCTGGCGCCCTTCATCATGCAGATTACGGAATGTCTGATCAATGTGGTGTTCAATGTCGGTCTGCAGCGGTACGGCGGTGATGATTACGTCACCTCGATCACCATCATCACGTCGCTGATACAGGTCGTGGGCGTACTGACCGGCGGTTTTCAGCAGGGCATCCAGCCGATCATAGGGTTCAATTTCGGCGCCCGCAATATGCGGCGCGTCCGGCAGGCGATTCGCATGGCCTTCGTCACGCAGATCGCCTCCGCCACGGCGTTGGTGTCGGTGCTTGCCGCATTCCCGGGATTCTTCGCATCATGGTTCACCACGGAACAGACGGTCATCGACATCGTGACCCGCATGATGCCGATCTTCGTATGCGGCTGGGGCGTCTTCGGCATCCAGCTGGGCGCGCAATGCGCATTCGTCGGCATGGGGCAGGCCGGACAGTCGGTGTTCCTGGCCGTCTTCCGCAAGGTCATCCTGCTTGTACCGCTCGCATTGCTACTGCCGCATTGGCTCGGCGTCGATGGCATCTTCATCGCCGAACCCATCTCCGACGCCACCTCGGGCATGGTGGCCGGTCTGCTGTTCCTCATCACCTACCGCAGGATCCGACGGAATCTGGTCTAGATGTCGCGGCCGGCAGGCGTGACGCGCCGCTTGTCGACGATGCCGGCAATGACGCCGATGACGGCGGGTAGGATCCAGCCGAGCTGGTACTGCTGCAAGGGCAGTGCGGCCAGCGCGGCATCCAGCCAGGCGATGTCGCCGCCGAACACGACGGCCAAGCTGGAGACACAGGTGGCGAAGGAGGTGACGGCCACCAGCAGCACGGTCCAGAAATAGACGCGCGGGAACCGCGCGCCGAGCATGGTATGGGTGAGCGCGAGCAGCACCAGTACGATGGCGATCGGATACAATGCGGACAGTACCGGCACGGAGACCTTGATGATCGCGCTCAGTCCGGCGTTGGAGACGATGAAGCTGAACACGGTGAAGATGACCTGCCACGTGCGGTAGCTCGGCGTTCGTCCCGCGATGGAGCGGAATCTGGCGTGGAAATAGGTGGCGCAGGTGCAGATCAGTCCGGTGCACACGTTGAGGCAGGCTATGACGAACACGATACCGAGGAACGCGGTGCCGAAGGTGCCGAACAGGGACGAGGTGAGGTTGGTGAGCACGGTCGCGCCCGTGTCCTTTGCCGGGTCGATGGCGCTGATGGCGCCGGATACCGCTCCCACATAGCTCAGCGCTCCATAGATCACGATGAGCAGAACGCCGGTGCCAAGACCGGCGTATGCGGTCTCCTTCTGCACTTGGATCTCGTCATCGATGTGCTGGGCGCGGATGTTCGCGGAGATCACGATGCCGAAGTACAGCGCGGCGAGCAGATCCATGGTCTGGTAGCCGTCGAGGAAGCCTCGCGTCACCTGATTGGCGAAGTAGTCGCCCATCGGTTTGGCCGGCGTGCCGATGCCGTGTACCAGGCATGCGACGAACAGGATGGCGATCAGCACCAGCAGCAGCGGTCCCATGAAACGTCCAAGCACCTTGGAGAGTTTCTCGGGATGCTGGGCGAGCAGGAAGGCCAATGCGAAGAACACGCACGAGTAGATGAGTTGCGCGAGCCAGCCGTAGGAAGCCGGCACGAAAGGCGACACCATCATCTCGAATGACGTGGTGGCCGTGCGCGGAATCGCAAAGCAGGGGCCGATGGTAAGCATGATCGCCACACCAAGAAACAGGGCGAATCCGGGGGAGACCCGTCGGGCGAGCCCATCGAATCCCCCTGCGAAGGTGACCGCGAGGACGCCGAGAATCGGCAATCCGACCGCGGAGACGATGAAGCCGACGGCTGCCGGCATGGTCGCCGATCCGGCCTGCGCGCCAACGAATGGAGGGAAGATCAGGTTGCCCGCCCCGAAGAACATCGAAAAGAAGGTAAATGTCATCACCAACCGTTGGTGCGCGACAAGCTTGTTCATTGCGGAAAACACCTTTCTCCCGTGTGGCCGTAGCACTATGGCATCGGATTGTCCCCGGGTCTGCGCATGACGGGTCTCCCTTCCGGGGCACCCTCGCAGAGGATACGCATAAGCCCCGACCGGTTGGGGTCGGGGCTTATCGAACCGTCAATCCGGCACGTCAATCACGCGCCGGCGTCGCGGCTCAGGCGTTCACGCGGTCGATGCCGGACTGGACGTCGGCCAGCACGGAATCCCAAGACTTGATGAAGGCGGCGACACCGTCGGCCTCCAGCTTGTCGGTGACGTCCTTGAGGTTGATGCCCAGCTCAGCCAGCTTGTTGATGACGGCGTGGGACTCCTCGAAGGTGCCCTCGATGGACGGAGCGCCGTTGCCGTGGTCGGCAAGAGCGTTCAGGGTCTTCTCCGGCATGGTGTTGACGATGTGCTTGGCGACCAGCTCGTCAACGTACTTGCAGTCGGAGTAGGCGGCGTTCTTGGTGCCGGTGGAGGCCCACAGCGGACGCTGGACCTTGGCGCCCTTGGCGGCCAAGGCGGCCCAACGCGGATCCTCGGCGAACTTCTTCTCGAAGAGCTCGTAGGCCAGACGGGCGTTGGCCACGGCGGCCTTGCCCTCGAGGGCCTTGGCTTCGTCGGAGCCGTTGGCTTCCAGCAGCTTGTCGACGGCGCTGTCCACGCGGGAGACGAAGAAGGAGGCGACGGAGCCGATGTGCTTCAGGTCGTGGCCGTTGGCGTCAGCCTGGGCGATGCCCTCGATGAAGGCGTCGATGACCTGCTCGTAACGCTCGAGCGAGAAGATCAGGGTGACGTTCACGGAGATGCCCTTGGCCAGGGTGGCGGTGATCGCCGGCAGGCCCTCGAGGGTCGCCGGGATCTTGATCATGGCGTTCGGACGGTTGACCTTCTCCCAGAGTTCCACAGCCTGCTTGGCGGTGTTCTCGGTGTCGTGGGCCAGACGGGGATCGACCTCGATGGAGACACGGCCGTCGACGAAGTCGGTAGCCTCAGCGATCTCGCGGAAGATGTCGGTGGCGTTGCGCACATCGGTGGTGGTGAGCTCGCGGACAGCGGTCTCAACGTCAACCTTGCCGAGCTCCTTGAGCTGAGCGTCGTACGGGCCGACCTGGCTCAGGGCCTTCTGGAAGATGGACGGGTTGGTGGTGACGCCGACCACGTTCTTGTTGGCGATGAGGTCCTGCAGGGAGCCGGACTCGATGCGGGAGCGGGACAGGTCGTCCAGCCAGATGGAAACGCCGTTGTCGGACGTACGCTGAGTTGCTTCAGTCATGTTTATTCTCCTTATATTCCCTATTGGAACAAATCTGTAGGGCATACCCCTGCGATCTGCAGGGTCTGCGGCACGGCGGACGGACCCGGACCTTCGATGACCGGCCACGCCGGCGGTCTTGGCCCATCCGTCATACGATCGTCTCCCGCTGTGGAGACTGACGACTCAACTCGCCAGCGGGAGACGCATGATCACTTGGCGGCTTCGGCTTCGGCGATGGAGGCCTTGGCGGCTTCCACGACGTGCTCGGCGGTGATGCCAAGGTCGATCATGTTCTGAGCGCCATCGCCCTGCAGGCCGAACTGCTCGATGGAGACGGGCTTGCCGTAGGAGCCGAGGTACTTGTACCACGGCATGGCGACGCCGGCCTCGACGGAGACGCGGGCCTTGACGGCGGCCGGCAGCACGGCCTCCTTGTACTCGGCGTCCTGCTCCTCGAACCATTCGAGGGACGGCACGGACACGACGCGAGCCTTGACGCCCTCGCCGGCCAGGGTCTTGGCGGCGGCCACGGCCCACTGGACCTCGGAGCCGGAAGCCATGAGGATGACGTCCGGGGTGCCCTCGGTGTCCACGAGCACGTAGGCGCCCTTGCGAACGCCTTCCTTGGCCTTGGCGGCGGTCTCGGCGAGCACCGGGACGCCCTGACGGGTCAGGATCATGGCGCCGGGCAGCGTGTTCTTCTTCTCGAAGAAGTAGCGGTAGGCCTCGGCGGTCTCGAAGGCGTCGGCCGGGCGGATGACCTCAAGCTGAGGAATCGCGCGGAAGGAGGCCAGGTGCTCGACCGGCTGATGGGTCGGGCCGTCCTCGCCGACGGCGACGGAGTCGTGGGACCAGATGTACAGGTTCGGGATCTGCATGAGGGCGGCCAGACGGACGGCGGAACGCTCGTAGTCGGAGAACATGAAGAAGGTACCGCCGAACGGACGGGTGTGCGAACCGAGCAGGATGCCGTTGGTGATGCAGCCCATGGCGAACTCACGCACGCCGAAGTGAAGCTGGCGGCCGAACTCGTTGCAATTCGGCCACTGAACGGTGGCGCACTCGGCCGGGGCGAAGGTGGCGGCGCCCTTGAGGTCGGTCTTGTTGGAGCCGCCGAGGTCGGCGGAGCCGCCCCAGAGTTCCGGCATGACGGCGGCGATGGCGTTGAGCACGGAGCCGGAGGCGCCGCGGGTGGCGACGTTCTTGCCGACTTCGAAGGTGGCCTCAAGGTCGTCCAGGGCCTTATCGAAGCCTTCCGGCAGCTCGCCGGCCTTCAGGCGGTCGTACAGGGCGGCCTTGTCCGGGTTGGCCTTGCGCCAGGCGTCGAACTTCTCGTCCCAGGCCTTGTGGGCTTCCAGGCCGCGATCGGCGACCTTGCGGGCGTGGGCCAGGGCTTCTTCGTCGACGTGGAAGGACTCCTCCGGATCGTAGCCGAGGAGCTTCTTGAGGCCGGCGACGGCCTCGGCGCCCAGCTTGGAGCCGTGGGAGGACGGGTCGTTGGTCTTGCCCGGGGTCGGCCAGGCGATCAGGGAGTGGACCTTGATGAGCTTCGGCTGGTCCGGAGCGGCCTTCTCGGCCTTGGCGATGACGTCGGCCAGGCCTTCGATGTCCTCCTTGTAGGAGCCGTCGGGCTGGATGAAGCTGAACTCGTCGGTGTACCAGCCGTATGCCTGGAAGCGCTTGAGCACGTCCTCGGCCAGCACCAGGTTGGTGTCGCCTTCGATTTGGATGCGGTTGGCGTCGAAGATCACGGTCAGGTTGCCGAGCTTCTGGTTGGCGGCCAGGGAAGCGGCCTCGCCGGAGATGCCCTCCTCGATGTCGCCTTCGCCGCAGATGGCCCAGATCTTGTGGTAGAACGGGGAATCTTCCTTCGGGGTCTCCGGGTCAAGCAGACCGCGCTGGAAACGCTCGCCGTAGGCGAAGCCGATGGCGGAGGCGAGACCCTGACCCAGAGGACCGGTGGTCATTTCGATGCCCGGGGTCAGGCCGTACTCCGGGTGGCCCGGGGTGCGGGTGGCCGCGCTGCCACGGAAGCTCTTGAGGTCGTCCAGGGTCACGCCGTAACCGGAGAAGTACAGCTGGACGTACTGGGTGAGGGAGGCGTGGCCACCGGAAAGGATGAAGCGATCGCGGCCTTCCCAGTTGGGATCATTCGGATCGTGCTTGATGAAGTGCTGGTACAGCGTGTAGGCGACGGGCGCCAGGGAGACGGGGGAGCCGGGGTGGCCGGAGCCCGCCTTCTCAACCGCGTCAGCCGAAAGGACCTTCGCCATCTTGATGGCGCGCTCGTCGAGCTCGGTCTCCTTGAATTCGGTCATGGATTACTTTCCTTCCAATTGGTCGGGCCGCGTATCCGGCTTGTGCCGGGCGCTTGACGCCCTCACATTGCGATTACCATGCTACCGTCGGTTTGCGACGTTGTGGTGCAATTTTGGCGTGTTCTGGTAGTTTGTGTTCTGTTAACGTTCACAGTGAACATTGCTACGCTGCAAACGAACGCATTAGCACTCAAGCCTAAGGAGTGCTAATACAATGTTCTAGGATGAAGTGCGCCACCTGCACGTGGCGGAGCCAAGAAAGAGGCAATATTTCTGGGTTCCCGCGTGTCGCGGCGTGGCGAACCGACCGTCGGGGTACGCCCTGAGTGAACCGTGACTGATATGAATATGTGTATATATATGAGGAGGCGCGCATGACGCAATCAAGACGCATGCTGGTGCTGCGCGCCGTGGTGGAGGATTACATCCGTTCTCAGGAGCCCGTGGGCTCCACTTCGCTGACGCGCGACCATGATCTCGGCGTCAGTTCGGCCACCATCCGTAACGACATGGCCGCTCTGGAGGACGAAGGCTATCTGATTCAGCCGCACACTTCGGCCGGTCGTGTGCCCACCGAAAAGGGCTATCGATACTTTGTGGACCGACTTGCTACCGTGGTGCCGCTCAGCGAGGCGCAACGCCGCGGCATCAACAGCTTCCTGTCCGGATCGGTGAGCCTCAAGGACGCGCTGCAGCGTTCGGCACGACTCTTGTCCGAAATCACCGGTCAAGTGGCCGTAGTCACCTCGCCATCGCTGGCCAAGGCCACATTGCGGCATGTGGAGATGGTACCCGTTGCCATGACCACGTTGCTCGCGGTGGTGATTACCGACACCGGCCGCGTGGCCCAGCACGGCCTGACCATCGCATCCATGCCCGCCGTGGACGAGATCAACCGGCTCTCCAACACCGTCAACGAACAATGTGTCGGACTGTCCCTATCGAAATCCGCGGAGACCGTGCGATCCATCGCCGCCAGCGCCGGCTACGAGTCGGTGCGCGGCGTGGCCGACGCGCTGGCCGACGCCTTCGAATCGATGGCATTGGACGAACGTGCGAACGAACTGTACATGTCCGGCACCTCGCACCTGGCCCACTCCCGGTCCCTGACCGATCTGGCCCCGCTCTTCGACGCGCTGGAAGAACAGGTCGTGCTGATGAAGCTCATGAGCAACCTGAGCGAGGAGACGAATGCATCCGGCGTGGGCGTGGCCATCGGCTCCGAAATGCACACCCCCGGCCTGCTGCATGCTTCCGTGGTCAGCAGTGGCTATGGGCGCAGCGGTGAGGCGGGCGAACCGGCGGGGAACGATCCCGTAGGCGAACCCGAAACCGAATCCGAGACGGAGAGCCAGACGAACGACATGGAACCCATCGCCTTCGTTGGCTCCATAGGGCCGACCCACATGGACTATGCGGCCACTATGGCCGCCGTCAGGGCCGTAGCCAGATATTTGACCGCCTTCCTCTCCGAAGGCCGGACCCAAGACTGACCGCCGTCTGTGGCACAATGACCCGCAGACCAAACGAACACAAAGGATCAATCAAGTGGCAGATTATTACGAGACGCTGGGTGTGGAACGCGGCGCCAGTGACGACGAGATCAAGAAGGCATACCGCAAGCTCAGCCGTAAGTACCACCCCGACATCGCGGGCCCTGAATTCGAGGACAAGTTCAAGGAAGTGAACAACGCCTACGATGTGCTGTCCAATCCGGACAAGCGCCGCATGTATGATTCGGGCGTCGACCCGAACGATCCGAACGCCGGTGCCGGCGGCTTCTCCGGGGCGGGCTTCGGCGATATGAGCGACGTGTTCTCCACGTTCTTCGGTTCCGCGTTCGGTGGTGGCTCACAGGGCCCGGTGCCGCGTACCCAGCCCGGCCGCGACGCCCTGGCCTCCGCGTCCATCGACCTGAAGACCGCCGTGTTCGGCGGCACCGCGCATGTCAAGATCAATACGTTCTCCCTGTGTCAGGAGTGCGGTGGCTCCGGTGCCCAGGGCGGCGCGCAGCCGGTCACCTGCCCCGACTGCCACGGCCAGGGATTCATGCAGAAGGTCGTGCGCACCATGCTCGGCCAGATGATGACCTCCGCCCCCTGCGAACGTTGCGAGGGCCACGGTACCATCATCCAGAACCCGTGCCCCAGCTGCATGGGCCACGGCCGTGTGCGCACCACACGTACCGTGGGCGTCACCGTGCCCGCCGGCATCAACGACAACGCGCGTCTACGCTTGGCCAATCAGGGCGAAGTGGGTGAGGGCGGCGGCGCTGCCGGCGACCTGTACATCGACATTCGCATCAAAGCGGATAAGCAGTTCACTCGCGATGGCGACGACCTGCACTGCTGGATTCAGGTGCCGATGAGCTGGGCCGTGCTCGGCCACGATCTGTCCATTAACACGTTTGACGGTGAGAAGACCGTGTCCATCCCGGCCGGCTGTCAGCCTGAGGATACGGTGACGCTGAAGGGACTGGGCGTCACGAACATCCGCAACAAGGACGAGCGTGGCAACCTCATCGCCCACGTCAATGTGCTGATTCCCACCAAGCTCAACGAAACCGAGCGCGGCCTCATCGAACAGTTCGCCGCCTCGCACGATTCAGGCGCCACGCACGTCTCCCAGGCATCCCGTCCACAGGCTGGCCAAAAGAAAGGCTTCTTCAGCAAGTTAAAAGACGCACTGAGCTGAGAACGGGTTGGAAAATGGCCGCTTTGCCTTGCGGAAGTAGGGCTGAGCGGCTTTTTTCGTTTTAACCAGTTTTAACGGTTTTTAACCTGTTTTTACGGAAAATGTGGGCAAAATGTGGGCAGAAATCGAGCCCGCGAAGCCCTCTGCCACAACGCGAAATCGGCCCCGTCCGGCAGCAGTCAAGCTCTGTGCGAGCTGTCTGCGATGCCGGACGGGGCCGAACTATGTGTGGTTATGCGGCGCGGTCGAGGCGCTGTTTGATGGCGCTGACGCCGATGAGCGCGCCGGCGAGGATGCCGAGCGCGTTGAGCGTGGTCACTATCGCGTCCACGTGGGGCCAGCCCCATGCGGGGCCGACCGTGCCCACGAACAGGGCGAGTGCGGGCAGGACGATGAGGCCCAGCCATTTGAGGATGTCGTAGACGCGGCTGGGGATGAGCCAGTCGGGCACGATGTCGGTGGATGCCGGTGTATCGGTTGGATTGTCGGTCATGTTTGCTCCGATCGTAAAAATGATGGTGATGCCGTCACCCGCATAATCGGGTGGCGGCATCGGTTTGGGTTAGCGGCAGGTCACCGTGTCGCCCACGTAGTAGACGTTGATGTTGCCGCTGGGGACCGAACACTGGGAGACGCTGTAGCCGTGGGAGGTGGCGAACTCCCACACGGTGTCGCCCCACTGGAGGACCTTGGAGACCCCGGTGGACGATGCGGGGGCGGCAGTAGAGCCGCCGCCGTAGGTGACGACATCGCCCACGTAGTAGCGGTTGATGTCACCGCTTGGCGTGTGCCATGCGGACAGGGGCCATGCGTTGTAGGCTACGGCGAGTCCCCAGATGGTCTCGCTCCACTGCATGACGTGGCTGATGCCACCCGTGTTGGTGTCGGCCGGGGGAGTGTTCGGCTGTGCGGGCGCGGCCGGTGTGGCCGGGGGCGTGGAGCCGCCGGCGGGGTTGGCGTACAGGTCCCACTGCCATGCGTCGCCACGGAAGATGTTGAGGTCGATGGGACTCCACGTGTTGACGACACCGGTGCCGCTGTATTGGCGCATGGCCTCGCCGTATGCGCCGATCATCCACGGGTTGGCCTGATAGCCGGTCGGGCTCATGTTGGCGTACTGGGCGATCCACAAACCGTACCGGTCGCGGATGTCCTGCGGGATGGTGCCGGCGACCGGGCCGGTGTACAGCAATGGGCGCACACCACCCGACAACCGTTCGCACTCATTCATGAATCGGCGTACCCAATCCCAGTTGCCCCATGCGGGGTTGTCGTCCATCTCCCAGTCGAGCGCCACGATGCCGTGACGCCAATAGTTCGACGTGTTCCGGTAGAAGAATTGGGCTTCGGCCTCTGGGTTGCCTCCCATCGCGTAATGGTAGAGGCCGAATTTCTTGCCGGATTCCTGCGCTTGGGCGATCATGCGGTTGGCGTCCGTGTTGACGCCGGACACGAGACAGTTGTTGTACACCTGTCCCGTGCCCCATGTGGTGCCGACGACAACGAAGTCGGCCTGCGTGTTGGCGATGTCGATGCCGCACTGCCAGTTGGACACGTCGATGCCCTGCATGTCGGCCATCGCCGCCGGGGCGAACGCCATGGAGACCGCGGCGACGAGCGCGGTCAGCGTCATGCCCACGCGCCGGTGCAGGAGTCCGTGTTTAGACTTGTTTTTGTCGAGGATTCCCACATCCTCTCCTTCCCGCCCGGTTTCCCGGGCAAACGAAAAGGCCGCCCGGAATGGGTGGCCTATGGTTGAAAATCGCATGCGGCGATGTGATGCGAGGTGGGCGGCAAGCCGCCGCATCAGCCGGCATCCCGCGCCGCGACGGTCTCGGGCGCGATGTCGGCGCGCAGCTCGTCCGGCAGGCCCGGTTTCGGATGGCGCGCCATGAACGCGGGGTCGGTGATCTCACAGAACTCCTGCAGCCAGTGGAAAAGCGAACGGGTGTACGCCGTGAGCGCGAAGTACTTGCGCTGCTGTCTCTCCAGATGCTCGATCTGCTCCTCCTGGTCGTCCACCTGCTCACGCAATGGCTTGATGACCGAATCGGTCAGGATGTCGCACGCCTGCGCGGCGATCTGCGCCGTGTCCTTGCGACGCGAGGAGACGGCGCCGATGATGGCGCCCACTCCACCGCTGCCGACGAGAGCGGTGATCGCCGCCGTCCAGAACTCCGGAGGCATCACTCGCCCGCCTCGTCGGAACGCCATGTCTTGATCTTGGTGATGGCGGCGAGCTTCGTGGCAGTGACCGTGGCGGAGCACTTGGTGTCCATGTCAGAGATGGTCGCCTCTCCCGCCTGACGGTCCTTGAGCACGGCCGTCACGCCGCGCGTGTAGTCGCACCATACCTCCCCGTCCGCGCCGCCGTGGTCGAACGTGAGCCCGAGACGGAGCAGCTGGTATACGATGCTGCCTTTGGGTGGGCGCAGATCGAGCACGCCGGTCTCCGCAGTTGTTTCGTTGTCATTGGCCATGATGGCCTCCTTTCTGTTTGTTCTTTTGGATTCATTGGGCGATGCTCAGCTGGTCGAGTGACACCCAGTCCCAGACGCCGTAGATCTTCACCTGTTTTGTGTTGGCCGGTACGTACGTGTTCGTCCATTCGAGCTTGCCGTTCCGGTAGGCGGGCAGGAGGAAGTTCCGGTTTACGGGTGTCGTAGCCAGGTCGAGCAGGTCGGGGTCGGCGAAGAGGCTGTTGTCGCCATTGACCGTGGTCTTGACTCTGCCTCGGAAGCGCAGGCAGCCTCCCCGGTACCCGTACGACGCGTAACCCTCGCATCCATTGCCTGTCGTGATGGTCTGCCAGCCGGTCTGCCATATCTGGACCGATTCGTGGTTGTTGAAGACGGCCCCCGCCGTGTTCATGCGGAGCGCGAAATGGTTGTCTCCGTATGGTCCCGCCGTCAGCCGGTCGAGGTGGCTTCCATCGCTCAGCTTGAGCTTCGATTTGATGGCCAGGAGGTCGTGGCCGAGCTTGACCACATCCTCGACGGCGCCGTCCGCGGCGTGGGTCTTCACGTGGAAGGCGCCGTCGGTGCCGACCAGTGCGGACGGTCCTGTGAACACGCCGTTCGACCGCTTGCCCACCTGTACGCCGTCGGATGTGAGGCTGATGCAGTCCTCCAAGGCCCCCACGCGCGACCGTGCATCGGACGCGTCCGATTTGGCCGTGTTGGCCAAATCCCGCGCCGTCTGGTTTTCGGCCTTCGTCGCGAACCTGACATCCAGACTCGCGTTGTTCTGCGTGATCTTCGAACTGATCTCCTGCGTGACGCCGGATTTCGTCGCGTACGTCGACGACACCGTGCTTGTGATGCTGTTCGCGGTGGCGGTGATGTCCGATTTGGTGGCCAGTCCCGACCCGTCCGCGCCACGGTAATTCTGCATCACGCCCAAGGCCACCGACTTGCTGGTCTGGTCGACGTAGCTGCGCGTGCTGAGCGTGTCGTACGCGAGGTTCTGCGCGACGCCGTTCGTGGGTTCCGAGTCCAGTATCCTCTCGCCGCTGCAGTTTGGGCCGTCGTTCCATGACCGGTAGTCGCCCTGGAGCGCGTAGTGCCCGCTCCACCAGGCCCACGGCAGGTACGCCCAGATGTCGCAACTCCGATCGTCGAACGCGAGCACCTTGACCTTCACGTCATCCGCGTTGCGGATGCGGTTCACGCTCACGCCGAACGCGTGCGATGCGGACGGATGTTCTTGCCAGCCATCCTTGACGAAGATCTCGAACTCCGCGTTCTGGCGGGCAGCGCCGTTGAAGCCGTCGCCGGAGTAGACGTGCAGAAGGACGCTCGACGAGTCGCCGTTGCTGGTGAGATAGCCGAGCTTGACCCATTTCGCCTTGCCCGACGCGCCACCAAGCGTGAATGTGCGGGTCGCGCTCTTCCTCAACGCCTCGGTCGCATCGAGGGTCGTGTAGGTCTGGCCGACCGTCGATTTGATCGAGGAGGCCGACTGGTCGATCCTGGACTGCACCTCGGCTTTGCTCGGATAGTCCCCCTTGGTCTGGTAGGTCGCCGCGACAGTGGATTTGAAACCATCGAGGTTCTGTTCCAGACTGCTGACCCTGCTCGTGTCGGCCTTGCCGCCGATCTGCTGCGACAGGGTCGTGTTGATCCTGTCAACCTTCTGGGACACCTGGCTGATGGTGGTCGTGTTTCCCTGGGCGGTCTTGGCGACCTCCGTCACCTTGCCTGTGATTTCGTCGGCCTTCTGCGTCAGGGCGCTGGTGGTGGCATAGGAGGACATGCCGTTCTTGGACTGGTATCTCTCCGACACTTCGCCGCGGATCTGGTTCGCCGTCTGCATCAGTGAGGAATTCGTGGCGTAATCTCCTGCTGGCTGCAATCCGGTCACGTCCGTGCAGGTGACGTTCGCCACATACCACTGCGTCGAACCGCTATCCCACGGCCAGTTGTCGATCTGGAAGTACACGCAGCCGCGGGATTTCCCGGCCGGACAGGCGAAACGCCATGTGGCGGCCATCCACCCATCGCCCAATGGTGTCGTCGATTCCGCTTTGACAAACCCCTCATATGCGGGTCCGCTGGTCAGATGCGTGTACCAGATACCAGCATGTAGCGGCAAACCGCCTTTGATCTGCTTGCAGTAAGCGGTGATGACATACGTGCGCCCCGGTATGACGGGGAAACTGGTGTCAGGATTAAAATTGTCGCGTGCTGCGAGCAGGTTGACCCGGCTGCCGTTCGGCGCGGTGACATTATCCACCAGCGACGTGATCTGCGGCTTGTCAGGGTCGAAAAGCTGATTGCACCAGAGATTCGACCCCGAGGGTCGATTATCCAGATCAGACTTCGTCGCGTACGTGCTGCTAACTTCGGTTTTGAATCCGCTGAGGTTCTGTTCCAAGCTCGGTGTGCGGGACAGCGCATCATTGGCGGTGGTACTGACCTGCGAGATCGTGGCCTTATTGCTGTCGGCGGTGCTCTTGACCTGATTCACCGTCTGCACGGTGGCATCCAAGGTCCTCGCCGTCTCGCCGACCTTCGCGCTCAAGCCATTCGCCGTCTGCTCCAGCGTCGTGACCTTGCTCATCGCGCCAGTGGCGGTCTGAGAGACTTCGGTTACTTCGGCTTTAATGGAGTTCGCCGTCTGGGTCAATTCGGATTTAGTGGAATATGTTTTATGCTCAGATGTAACGTCCTTGACACTCACATGACGGAACTGGAGAACCTTAGCTCCTTCAGAACCAACATATGAAGACATGTATACACGAGTAACTACAGCATTACCGAGATCCTGATATGCCTCATAGGAATGCCATTCACCATCAACAAGATCTTTTAACTTAACGTTGATCGCGAACCAACCAACATCTGTTCCGATGGCGTTGATACTATCACCTTCGGCAACCGTGTCTTTTCCGGATACCAATCGGACATCAATGGCATACCTTATAGTCCTATGAGGTCCGATCTGGTGAAGGATTTCGGATGGGCCATAATCGACATGGTTCTCTTTACCCGGGAAAGTACGCTGAAATACTCCATCGACTATTTCGAGACAGAATTTATTTGGTCGATCAGGATTCGGAATTCCATTTTCGACAATCTCGTCACCAATACCTTTGGACTGATATGTATCAGCTACAGTGGTCTTAAACCCGTTCAGGTTCGCTTCGAGATTCGTCGCCTTATCGACGGCACCCTGGGCGGTTTTCGCGTTGGAATTGATGCTCGCGGCCAGCGAATCCGACGTGGCCTTCAGGCTCGTCTGCGTCGCATACGTGGCATCGTTATCAGACTTCGTGGCATAGTTCTTGCTCAGGTTCGCGGAAATACCGTCGGCGGTCTGCTGCGCCTTCGACGCGGCCGTGACAGCGCCATCCGCCATCTGCCTCACCGAGGATAGGGACGAGGATAATTCATTGCTCGTGGCCTTAAGCTCCGCCTTCGTGCTGTACTTGGCGTCCGAATCCTTGGCGGTCTGATAATCCTTGCTCAGAGTCGCGTTGATGCCGTCCGCAGTGGCCTGCGCCTTGGAAGCCGCAGTCACGGCACCATCCGCGGTCTGCAGCGACTTCGTGATGTTCGCCTGCAAGCCTTCGGCCGTGGTCTTAAGCTCCGTCTTGGCGGCATACTTTTTATTGGACTCGGCGGTGGACGTGTAATTCTTGCTCAAATTCGCGCTGATACCGTTCGCGGTCTGCTCGACCTGCGTCGCCTTGCTCATCGCATCCGACGCGGTCTTCGTGCTCTGCGATACCGTCGAGCTGAGGCCGGTCACGGTCTGCCGCAAAGAGGTCAGACTCTTAGTCGTGGCCTGACCATCCGAAGCGACGCCCTCGATACGAGTGGACAATGCATCCAGCTTCGTCGTGTGCCCGTTGACGGTCGTGGTCACGTCACCGATCTGCCCGGCCAGCTTATCGCCCTTGTCGCTCGCTGCCTGAGCCTTCGCATCCACATCGGCGATGCTCTTGTCCAATGCGGCCTTGTCCGCATCCACCCTCTGCGAGATTTTGTCCGCGGCGGCCTTGACTTGATTCGCCTTCGCGTCAACGGCGGAAATACTGGATTTGAGCGCCGTCGTCTGCGACTCCAGATCGGAGCGCACACCATCAGCTTTGGCGGCGGAATCCTGCGCCTGCTTGCGCACATCATCGATACCCGCCTGCGCGTCCCGGCGGATCTGCTCGCCCTTGGCGATCGCCTCGTCCGCCTTCGCAGCCGCGGCGATCGCCTTCTGCTGCGCGTCCTTGGCGGCCTTGTCGATGCCGCTCGTGTCCACCAACGGCAGTTGGACGCCGTTCTTGTCCACGCGGTTGACGCCGTCCGAGGCGTTCCCGCCGGCGAGGATGCCACTGCCGTCGCCGGTGTCGATCCACACGCCGCCGCTTCTGCGGGTGAGCAGACCGGTCGCGACCTCCAACGCGTTGAGGCCCGTGCCGAGCAGCAGATCGAGGTCGGACGGGTTGATCTCGCCATGTAATGCCATGAGATAACCTCCAAAAAAGAACATGGGATCCCTGCGTCAGGTGCAGGGGTCTTCGCAGATGTCGAACAGGAGCGTGACCTTGCCGGTCTGGTCGCCGCTCATCTTCATGAGCCGCTGACGGTAGATCCCGTCGGGCAGGTCGGGAAACCCGGTTATGGAGACCTCGAAGATCTCGCCGGGCCAGAATGTGCCGGGTGCGTGCAGGGGCATGCCGGAAGCGTCCACGTCGTTCGCGTCGATCGTGCCGGATAGTTGCATGAGAGGTTTGGAATTCGCGGCGAGCTTGGCCTGCGCGTGCGATTTCAGGACGTCCCAGCTCTTCGCGTCGGGATCGCTGTACACGCCTTCGCGCAACGGCCACGGGTCGGACCGCCGGCACAGGGTCAGGTCCTCGGCCAGACAGCAGATCGTGGCCTTATCGCTCCCGGCGCCGGTCGCGTAGAACCGCTGTGCCGGTGCCATGCGGTCCACCTTCAGATCTTCTAGGGTGCCGCCCAATGGATGGTAGTCCAATGAGTGCACGGTCTTCTGGCCGAGATACACGTCGCCGTCACTCCCGGCCTCGAACCGGTATCGCACGTGCTGCGAATCCGAAAGATACGGCCTGAACTGCATGTCTGGCCCGCTGGTCACGTTCGTGAGCTTCGTGAGTATCTGCTTGCAGGACTGGTTCTGTACGTCCCAGTCCTGGTAGTCCGTACGCTGGTGGCCGCCTTGCTCGCCGAGCCATGGCAGGTCGATGGGGAGCGTGCCGCCGGGCTTGGCGCTGGTGCATTGACGAATCACCTCGCAGGCGATCGCGCGCAGGGACAGTCCCTGCCATGCATACCCGCCGGGGGCCGTGTGCGCCGCGTTGGTGCCGAACCCGTCCTCGTGCGCGAGAATCCTGTCGCCCAGCACGGTCGGGATGCTGTCCAGCGGGATGCTCACATCCTGCTGACTGCTCGACCTGACGCCGAACACCCCACCGATGATCGGCGTGCCCAACGAGGCGTCGCCGTCCAGGACGCCGTGCCAGAAGAGCACGAGGCCGCGTTTGCCGCACATCAGCGCATCCGCCCGCGCGGTCGGCGTGGATCCCGGTATCTGCGACCAGGGCAACTGGAGCCCGGACACCTCGTCCGCGCCCACGCCCTTGTCCCTCGTCGTGGAAAAACTGGAGTTGCTGACGGTCATCGACCATGTGAAGCCGGGGATGTCGATCTGCTGGCCGAGCAGCCCGGTCATCGTGTCGCACAGGCAGGCGCGCCAGCTCATCTCGCCACCCCCTCGTCCTTGACGACGAGCACGCGGCCCACATACGTGTCGCCATTGTCCTTCACGCCGTAATGCGTCACATAGCCCGGGCCCTGTTCGTTGAACATGGCGACGCCGATGGTGTGCGGGCCCTTCGCAAGCTGGAGGGAGCACGTGCATTCATGCGTCACCCACGAATCCGTGTATTCGATTTTCCTCGTGGTGTACAGATTCCCGTCGACGACGAACCGCACCGCGGCCACGCCCTTCGCGCCGTTTTTGCTCGGCGCGGAGACGCACGCGTACATGGTCAGGAGCAGATTGCGGTCGGTCGGCATCTTGAACGTGTCGATCAGGAACGGCGCCGTGTACGCGGGATTGGATGACGCCTGCAGATCCTTGTTCTCCGCGATCCTGGCGAGGATGCCGAGGTTCGCGCCGTAGGGGATCGCGTAGTCCTGCGTGTCGACCATCGTTGCCGATTGGGTGGACGAGGCGGCTGCCGGCATGCGCATGCTCATCAGCCTCGTGCAGCCGGACGGGACGGACGGGGCTACCGGATTCGCGCTTGGCGTGCCCTGTGTGACGCCCACGGCCACCTGGTTGTCCTCGTCGCCCTGAGAGATGTCGTTCGCCTTGAGCCATATGGTGTCTATGCGAGGGTTCGACGGATCGCCGGCCGAGACGGCGACGGTCTGCCCGCCGTTCCAATACGCTTCCGTGTACCCGTCCGCATTGCCGCGTGAGCAGACGGCCACGCCCGCGGCCACGTTGTAGCGCAGGTCGGAGCGACCCGTCACGTCCAATCCGCACACGATGCCGACGTTCTCCCAGTGCGCCTTGATGATCCGGCGGTGGGTCGGCGGGTCCATTCCCCTGCCGGTCGAATCGGGGGCCACTCCCAAAGCTGTAGTCATAATCCCTCCTTGATCACATGTAGGTGTCACGGCATTCGACGGTCACGTACCCGTCGCCGACGGATTGCAGGTTCACGGCCACCGAGCCGCCCGGCGGCACGGTGGGGAAGCCGCGCTGGCGCAGGTTGCGGCTCACGTCCAGGCCGCCTATGCTCGCCGCGCGACTCCGTGAGTCCAGCACGAGCGGCACGCTGCCGACCGCCTGCGAATAGTCCAGGCTCATGTCACGGCCCGGGAAGGTCAATTGCACGCCGTCCGGCCACGGACCTTGTACCGTGAACACCGGGTAGGCTCGGCTGGAACCGTTGTTGACGAGCGTGCACACGTTCCGCGCATCCACGGCCGAACGCCCATACGACAGCGGATACGCGAGCCCCGCGTCCCCACTCCCATACGACAGGCCCAACCCCGCATCCCACGCCGGAACCAACTGAAAACGCCGCGCATCCCACGACAAACGCTCAGGACGAGGACACACGAAATGCAATGTCAGATCGTTCTCCAACAGGGGATTCCACCGCGAGTTGCGGCCCATCTGCGCCACGTAGCCCTCACAGTATGTGTCCTCGTCGCCGTCGACCATGCGCAGCCTGCAGGAGCGGTGCGCCGCGGTGTTGATGCGGCGCATCAGGGAGAGTAGGTCCGCACGGCTGTAGCCGACCGCCTCGTAGTGCACGGTCACGGTGCGGGCCGAATACAGGATATCCGTTTCGGGCACGTCATGCGCGCCGTCGCCCTGGCCGCGTTCGTGCAACTCCACCTTCGCGTCCGGCAGCGTATCCCAGCCCTCCACGCCGTTGGCGGTGATGTACAGGCCCCGGTCGGACGAATCCGCGGGATTGAACCGGCAGACGAGCTCGTCGCCGGCCCACAGCTCCCCGTAACGCGGGCTCAAAGTCCACAGGTCGTTCATCTTGAGAGCCTTCCCACGAGATGAGCGGCGTTGCGGTACATGATCGACGCCGCCGTATACATGTCATCCGCCGGACGCACGATCTTCTGCTGGAACACGGGCGCTATCGTCTGGTTGACGGTCTGGTTGTTCGTCACCGGCTGGCTCAGCATCATCGGCGAGGGCTTGTAGAACCTCTCGCGTGGAATCTGACGACGGTTCATGGCCGCGTACAAATCGGCACCGTAATAGCCGACCGATTTCACGTTGCTGACGAATTCGCCGCTTTTGACGCGCGCGTTCGACAGGGTGATATTGTCGTCCCCCGTGTAGGTGGCCTTGCCGGGCAGCAGCCCCTCGATGACACGGCCGCCACCGGCGTAGCCGCGCATCGAAACCCCGTAGCCGGTGAACAGGCCACCGGTCTTGCCTGCCGGGCGAACGCCAACGCTTGTATCCGGCACGTTCTTTGTCATGTGGGTCTCGATGAAGTTGCGGACGATGTTCGTGGTTATCGTGACCTCCCTCGGGGTTTCCAAGGGTTCGTTGTTCACATCGCGAATGGCCTGCAATGCCTGATCGTTCTTGCCATAGATGTAGCCGGTCTTGGGATCTACCTGCCAGCCGTTCGCTTCGACCATTTTGTCGAACAGGGGCGTGTTGTTGCCCTTGAGGACGCCGGTCTTGTCGTCGATTTTTGCGCCGCCGGCGATTGCCATGGCGACGTCGAACTGGCTCTTATCCAAGTCCAGGTAGCCGGTCTTGGGGTCGATCTTCGCGTTGGTGGCGTCGGCGATCTTCTGCATCAGGTCGGTGTCGTCACCGGTCAATCGCACGGTCTTGTCGTCGATTTTCTCGGCCTTGACCTTCACCTTGTCCAGCACGTCGCTGGCCTCGTCCGTGATCGTAATCCTCACGTCAACAGGGTTAGCGGCCTCGCTGTTCATGGACTCGATGCTCTGACGCAGCCTGTCGGCCTCGCTGCGGGCCAAACCGTAACGGTCTGCCTGAGCTGCGGCCGCGTCGGCGCTCATGCCGGCTGCCGTGGCGTTGGCGATGTATGCCTGGCGTGCGCGCTCGAGGATGTCGCCCGCCTGCTGGGTGGCTGCTGCAGCGTCGCCGTGGGCCTGGCCTTCCTCGAGGATCTTCTGCGCCGTGCTCTGCGCGGTCGAGGCGAGACCCTGCAGCGCGCTCTGGCTGCCATACGCCTGAGACTCGTATCCCGCCAAAGCATTACCGTTGTCATCGAGCACTCGACCGTTCTTCGCGATGTTCTCGTTGAGGTCGAGTATGCCCTGGTTGAACTTGGTTACGGCCTGATCCGCGGACAGCTGCACGCCGGGCACGCTGAGGAAGCCTTTAACGAGATCGTCGATGGCGTCCATCAAATCCTGAGTGCTGGTCGTAGCGCCTTGTGTTGCGTTTGAGTATTCTCCAGTGGCGTCAGCAGCGCCGTTGGTAGCATTCTCTACTTCAGCGAGTGCGTTGGCTTTTGACTTGGCTGCATCGGATGCCTTGTTATAGTTATCCTTTTCCTCGTTGAGCTGGCTGAGAATGATTCCCGCGAGTTCTTTTTGCTTGCCGCCTTTCGCGATCATTTCATCGGTGACACCGTTGATTCGGCGCATTGCTGCCGAGTTGCCCTGTGCGGCCAACGCCATGTCGGACATCTTGATTCCGACATCATCGAGTAAGCTGCCAAGGGTCTTGTATCCGTAATACGCCTGTTCGATATTGTCCGGAATGATCCAGGAGTTATCGATTTTTGCATTTGATAGATTATCGATGATTTGTTTGCTGGCGTCGCCGGTGCTTTCCAGCGCGGTTTTTAGCGAGTCGGCTCGCTGCTTGGCCTCTGCGGCCTTGTCGGCGAAGGAGAGGAGGGCCGCGCCGGCGACGCCGATGGCTATACCCCACGGTCCACCCAATAACGACACTATGCCGCTTCCCAGGTTTTTGAAACCTGCCATAACGCCTTGAGAACGACTGACGGCGGCGCCAAACGTGCTTAGCTGAGATTCTGCACTGCCGAAAGTCGAACCCCATGCCTGGAACGCTGACGCGATTCCGGAGCCGAGGCCTATAAGCCTTTGCCCTGGGTCGGCGATCAATCCGATGGTTTGCGCAAGCTGGCTGCTGCTCGCGTTCAACGGTGCCATAGCCCTGTGCAATGCGACCGAGCCGCCGGCAAGAGCCGTGAAAAGCACGATGCCCTGCTGCACCGGTGCGGGCAGCAGGCTGAAACCGTCCACCAGCGTGTCAAGCATCTGCACGAGGGAGCGCAATGGCCCTTGGCCGCCTTCGCCGAGGGAAATCATGAGGGATTTAAACGAACCACTGAGGTTCTCGATGTCGCCTTTGAGGTTGTTGTTCCTGGCGGCGGCCTGTTGGGCGGCGAAACCGGATTCGCTTACCGCGTCGGTCCAGTCGTCGATACCTTCCGCGCCCTGCTCGTAGAGCACGTTCGCGGCTCGAATGGCGTCGGTGCCGAAAATCGTGGCCAACGCCTGATTGCGCTGCTCCTGGGACAGTCCGCCCAACTTGTCCTTGAGCACGCCCGCCAAGCCGCTTAGGCCGATGAATTTGCCTTGTGCGTCGTAGGCGTTGATGCCGAGTTCCCGCATGAGGTTCGAGGCCTTCGTGCTCGGGTTGGCGAGACTGATGAGCATGGTCTTCAGCGAGGTGCCGGCGTCCGAGCCGATCATGCCGCTTTCGGCGAACGCGGCGAGCGTGCCGGCGGTCTCCTGCATGCTGATGCCGAACGAGTGGGACACCATGCCGGCCTGATTCAACGCCAGACCGAGGTCGTGCGCGGAACCGACGGCCTTGCCCGCACCGGCTGCCAGCGCGTCGGCCACCTGAGTAGATTCGGCACCCGTCAGGTTGAACTGCTTGAGGGTGGTGGCCATGAGTTCGGCTGCGTCGCCCACGGCCATGCCGTCAGACGCTGCGAGGTTCAACGCGCCGCTCAGACCGCCGGAGAGAATATCCGACGTGCTGAGACCGGCCTTGCCGAGTTCGTTGATGGCGTCGGCGGATTCGGTGGCCGAGTATACGGTGTCGGCACCGGCATCAATGGCGGCCTGACGCAGTTGGGCCATCTCATCGGCGCTGGCTCCGGTGTTGGCTTGCACGGTGCTCATGCTGGCGTCGAAGTCCGCCGCCATCTTGATGGCCGCTACGCCCAACGCGGTGGCTGCCACCCCTGCTGCGGCGACTCCGGTGGTGATGAGCTTGGTCTTGCCTCCGGCGGCTTCCATGGTGGTCGCGGCCTTCTGGCTCTCGCCACTGACTTTGGCCATGCCGGCCGTGAAATTAGACGTGTCCGCGAGCAGGCGGACTGTGATGTTGCGGTTCAACCCGCCTGCCATAGCGGCCTCCTGAGATTCATCTTGGTTTGATTCCCACCGTCAATGCGGACCGCTTCAGCTCGTTCTCGTTCGCATGGTCTTTCTTCCATTCGTCGAGCTTGAGGGACTGCATGAGCGAGATCTGGCAGACTCCGGCCTCGGCGGTGAAATGGAAGGGTGTCTGCTCGTCGTGGCAGACCGAGATGGGCATGCCGCATTGCGGGCACAACGAGTGTTCGTAGTCGTCGAGCGCGAGCATCCATTCGCGTTCGGTCTCATCCCATTCGGTTTCCGGCGTGTAGCCGGTGATGCGCCTATGCTCGTCCCTTTCCACCCGATACGATGGTTCCCAGCCGAGCCAGCGTTTGTAGCTGATGCCGAGCTTCTGGCAGATTCGCAGTTCCCTTACTGTCTGCGGATTATCCGCGAGGCTGATTCGAGTGCGTCTTTTGGGTCGATGAGCTTCGCATTCAGATCACGGATCGCGTACCAGATCGGGGAAATCTGGCCGTCGGACAGTTCGGTCATGACGTTCGCCAGCTCCTCCACCGGGGTTTCCGGCACGGTCTTCCGGGCCATGAGTTTGATGGCGTCGGCGCAGATGTCCTCGATGCGCTGCTTCGGCAGGCCGTTCTCGGTGACGATGTTCGCCTCGAGCACCTGACGCCACTGGGAAAGAGGCAGCGCCTCCAAGGTGATGCGGATGGTGTCGTCCTTCACCTCGTCGCGCAGCTTGTCGATCTGCTTGGCGATGCGTTTGACGGCGGCGTTGCCGCCTTCGGTCACATGCTGCGCCATGGCGCGCTCCAGGCCGGCCCCCAATGCGGCGACCTGTTCGGCCTTCTCCTGATCCAAGATCAGATCGACGTCCACGCGCTTGCGCTTCACTTCCAGAGCCATGATTATCCCTTTCTAAAAGTTTCAGATCGCCTTTCTGGGAATGAGAAGAGAGAATGTTCGTGCGGGGCCAGAAAGGTAAGAATCCCCGCATGGAAGATTTGTCAGCCGCCGGCAGGCGGTGCCGGTGCCGGCAGCGTCGCCTCGCCCTTGGCGCGTGCGTTCGCGCCGCTCGTGGTGTTGTCAACCACGGTGACGATCTGGCCGGACGCGGTGTCCACCACGGTGTCGTAATCCACCATGGGCTTCGCATTGGCGGCGGTGATCTTGTAGCGCCTCTGGAGGCCGGCTGCAAGGGCCTCTTTCACGGTGACGGTCTGCCCGCCATTACGGGCCGTTGCCGTCACCGTCAGAGGCGTCAGCCTCTTGCCGAGGCCGCGATCACCGCCGTCTCGGACTCCCAGCCGGGTGCCTTCGCGAACAGTGGTATCTTGCTGCGGATCATGGTGTTCGCGTCCGGGTTGATGACCTGCTTCTCACCGCAGATCACCGATACGACGGTGAGCTTCTGACCGGCGGCCAGCGGCGCGTCGGTGGCCATGCCGCGACGGCGCACGATATAGCCGGCATTGCCTTCGGCCATGAGGGTGACGGCCTCGTTCTGGTCCTTGTGCTCCGTGTTCGTGTTGTCGATGACCTCGATGCTGATGTCGCCGGCGGACTTGCGGCCCGGAGCGCCGAAATCCTGGATCGAGTTCTCGCGCTGGTCGCTTACGGTGTCCTGTGACGGTTCGAAGATCCAGCCGCCGAGCATGACGTAGTTCGAGATGTCGGTGCCGGCCTCGAGCTCGGCGATGGTCGGCGCCTTGATGTCCTTGATCGTCGGCACCCAGATGGTGGTGATGTTGCCCTCGGCGCTAGTGCCGGGAATCTCTGTACCCAGTTTCATGGCCATAATGTGCTCCTTAAAGCAAAAGGCCACCCCGTATGGGATGGCCTTGAAGACTTTTGGTGAATGATTGGTTGACTATGGTCGGCTCCACGTAAAGCGGAACCTCAAGACGCGCACCTGGTAGCGGCGCGCGGTGTCATCGGCGGTCAGGCCGGCCGCGTACGCGCCGGAATCCTCGTACAGGGTGAGCTGGCCGACCGTGTAGCCCGGCGGCCGGGTGGGGGAGCGGTTCGCCAGCGCGGGAATCAACATGTCGTCACACCAGATGTTCACGCTGTCGGCGGTGGTGCTGACGGCGCGAACCTCCAGGAGCGCGGAGTGTGCGGCGAACCGCATCGTCTCCGCCGCCACATGACGGTCGGTGGAGACGCGCGCGATGATCCACGGCGGCATCTCCGACTCCAACGGCTCCTCCTGCCGGTAGACCCTCACGCCGGACGGCATGGAGGGCAGCAGGTCGAGCACCGCATTGGTCAAGTCCATGACGCTCATAATCCGATGGCTCCTATCAGCATGTCGTCGGCGGCATCGGCCACGTATTCGGCGAGCGTGGGCAGCTCCGTCTCCGCAGCTTCGTAGAAGTCATGGGTTCCGCCGCCTTTCGCGGTGCCGAAGAACGCGATGTTGTCCAAGTCGCTGGCCCCGCCTTCGCGCGGGCTCACGTCCGCGTACACGGTGGTGCCGGTGCTACCCATCTCGTAGCCGATGCCGATACAGCTGATCGCGTAGTTCCATGAGGTCTGCAGGTCGGAGATGATGACTTCCTTGACGCTCTGCGCGCCCTTCTTCACCGCCTGCGCAACCTTGACCGAAGCCATGGCGTGGGCCGCGGCGACCCTGCGGCCGAAAGCGGTCAGCTCCGAAGCGTCGATTGTCACGTCACTCATTGCTGTTGCCCACCTCCTTCACGTTCCACCGGCATGCGGTCGCATGCGACTTCTCGGACTGCATGTTCAGCAACCGGAGCCTCCTGCCCTTGAGATTCGGGTCATTGGCTTCGGTTATCTCGCACACGTCACCAGGCAGCAGCCCAGTGGTGCCATAGGGGAAATGCACGTACATCGACCATACGGGGGTGACGGCACCCAACGCTTCGACGATGCCGCCCTCCGTGTTCTCGGCGGCCAAACCACCCGAAGTCTGCACCTTGCACTTGCCCTCATACACGACGTTTTCCGTCGGAGCCGGAACGCCGGTCACCGGATCGGTGACCGTGCCGCCTTTGTGGGCGACACGGCACCGGTCGAGCATGAGGCTTTCGGCCCGGCGTCTACCAGCCGCCAAAACATGAGCCAGGTCGGGCATCATCCCTCCAACCGGTTGGCGTGATGGTGAACGCGCCTGTCGAACCAGAATCAGAGGGGGCGAGCAGCGCCCACTCGTCATCCAGCAGACCGATGGTCGCCACCGCGTTCCTCGTGCCGAACGACTGCTGATAGTCGTCGATCATCGAACTCGAGGATGTGGCACCCTCGGGGTTGCGCGCATAGCGCGCAACGGCGATGGCCTCCACATAGTCCACGGTTTTCTGGTCGATACGCACGTCGGCTATGAGCTGGTCGAGGTTCGGATAGCGTTTGCGGATGACGATTTCCGCGCCCGCTATCCATGCCTCGATCTGCTTGACCTCAAGCTCGTCGGTGATAGGCCGCCCCAGTTGGGCGGCGACATCCTGCACCGATGTGACCATATCGCGGCCCTCCTGACTCGGTTACTTGGCGATGCCGGCGGCTTTGAGCGCGGTCACGATGGCCGTAGCGCCGGCGTCCGCCGCGAGGGTCACCTGGACGCCGGAAAGCGCCTTTGCGAATGTCGTAGACATGAGCGGCCTACCGTCAGGCGGTGATTTTAACGAAACGGGTCTTGTTCTTCACGATGAAGCCGCACTCGAACTCGGCCAGGAAGCCGAGCATGTTGCGCTGCCACAGGGACACCATCTCTTCGCCGACCTTGACGGTGGCGATGTCGGATGCCTTGATGGTGATGCCGCCCACAACGCCGAACAGGGCCTGACTCCAGTCGCCGGCCACGCCGAGGATTTCCGGGGCGGCGGAGCCGCCGGAAACTGCCGCCTTGTGGCCCCACGGGGACTTGTGGACGGGAGCGCCGAGCACGTTGCCGATGGTCGTGGAGGACACGTCGGGGGTGATGAGCGGGCGGCCGTTCGCGTCGGTGGCGCCGAGAATCTTGGCCTGGCCCTCCGGGCTCATGGCCCAGCCGTTCAGGTTGCCTCCATTGACGGAGATCTTCTCGTACACCTTCATAAAGTCCGCGTAGGCGCTCTTGCCGAGGGAGACGGCCTGCGCGTCGGCGAGCGTGTCCATGCCGTCGGTGGAGGGTGCCGCGATGGCGCCGGTGAGGAACGTCATGTCGACGGTCTTGGCGACGGATTCGGCTGCCTGCGCCTTGATCGCGTTCCACAGTGTCGCCTTGTCGCGGGCGAACTCGGTGGACACGGTGATGATTCGCGCCATCTTGTACGGCTTGAGGATTCGGGAGCCGACGGTCGGGTTGATGACCGGCTTCTCATCGGTCTCGCCGACCCACTTCGCTGGTGCGGCCTCGCCGAGGGTGTCAAAACTGATGCCGGAGCCCGGAAGGGAGACGCGGCGGGCGAGCTGCATGACCACGCTGGACTTGGTGGCGTCCTGCCAGATTTCATCGGACTGCTCCGGGGTCAGTTTGACGCCCGTGCTGGTGCGATTCAGGTCGATGCCTGCCATTTTGGGAACCTCCTTGGTTCGATATTGGTTAGATGCTGATTCCCAGCTTGCTGAGGATTCCGCCGAACTGGGCGGCGTTCACCTGATTGCGGTCGGCTGGTTTGAGTGCTTCGCCGGGCAGCAGCTCCGCCAACCCGTCCGGGTCGGTCTGCTGGCTGTCCGTCTCATGGTCGGGAGCGAGATACGGGTGCTCGGAGATGAGCTTGTCAATCGCCTTGGTGATGGTCTTGTCGTCCTCGCTGCCGTTGAGGTCGGCGAGGAGCTTGAGTGCCAGGGCGGGTTCCCGTAGTTTGCCGGACGCGAGTTTCTCGACCTTCAGCTGTTTGATGGTCTGCGCCTGTTCGGCGATGGTCTTGTCGCGTTCGGCCAACGCGGCCTCGGCCTTTTTCTGTGCGCGGATCGCGGTATTGCGTTCCGTTTTCATGCGGTCGATGGCTCGCTTGCCGGCGTCCCCCAGGTCTTCAGGTTCCGGCTCGGTGCCGGAATCGTCGGTTTCGGGGGATTGTACCGCTTCACTGTCTGGCCTTGCTTCCGGGTCCGTGTCGGTAGGGTCGGCCTTGGGTGCGTTGTCGGTGTTTTCACCGGTGCCCGTTGAGGTGTCGCCGGACAGCATGTCCAACGCCTGCTGTGATGCGGACTGGCTTTCGCCGTTAGCATCCCCTGCGGGGGCGGTGCCGGTTGTTGCTGCTTCTGCCATGATGGTTCCTCCAGTTGCTGGTAGGTGGTTATAAAAAAGACCGCAGCCATGGGCGTGCGGGCGAAATCTTGGTTATCGGAGTATCCAGCCGTAGTTTTTGAGCATGCGATACGCCTTGTCGGGGTCGTCGCCGGCTATCTGGTAGATGGTTTCGGGCATGAGACGGGGGCGGTCCAATCGCGTGTAGCGGCCTCCGCGTTTTGCTTCCCTCGCGTAGCCGGCGTTGCGCATCGCCCAGTTCGCCCAGCCGCGCTTCGTCGTGCCCTCGATCGTGTATTTGATCCGGCGGTCATAGACCTGCGCGGTTCGCACGTCGCCCTTGTGCCGGTAGGCGTTGACGAGCTGGCTCACGTCAGCGCCGTCCTTCCATGCGCGCGCGTTCGCCCTGCTGCCCAGCGTGTGGGCGAGCTCCTCGTCGGACAACGAGTCAAGGTAGCTGTTCGCGTCCGCATAGCAGCCTTTCGGCAGGTCGCCCGCATAGCAGGCGGTGCAATCGCAGTTCGGGTGGCGTTGGAACGCGACGCCGCCGGACGGTTTGCCCGCCAGCACCACGCATCTCCCGCAGCTCGGCGGGGTTAGGCAGCGCACGTAGCCCGCATAGGGGTTGCGGCTTCGCGCGGACACGGCGGCTACGGCCCTCTGCGTGTCGGCGATCATGGTGCGAGAACGCATCACGAGCATGTATTCGATGCCATGCAACGCGACCGAAATCGAGGCCCCCCGTTCGATGAGCTGCTTGCCGCGCACGACGGCACCCCACATGGTGTCCCTCGTGTCCATGCCGTCGCCGTTCACTCCGACGAATCGTTCGGGTTCGACCACGTAGGCAGCCGGCTGCAGGTAGCCGTCGAACGATTCCATGATCGCCGGGGTCGCCTCCAAGGTTTCCCGAGCGGTCTCCAGCTGCGCATTGTCCAGCAGCCGGAACAGGGCCGGCCCCATGCGGTAGAACGCATCATCGAAATCGGGTCTCGCATGGCGTCGCCACAGGGAGACGACCTCGCGAATGGTCCTATTGCTGCGGCTTCGCAGATGCCGCGCCTGCGTCACCGCCTGACGTGGCATCACCTGACCCGCCATCGTTTCCGGCATCGGGCACCTCCGGTTTCAGATACGCGGCCAACGACTCCTCTTCCTCCCGGCGGAGCAGGCTCGTGGCGCGTTTGATCTTGTCGGGGCTCCAACCCAATTCCTCCCACGCCATCTCGCGCGGCAGCAGCGGACGGCCGGCGGGGTCCTGCACCGAGTAGAGCTTCATCACCGCGTCGGCACGCTGGGCGACGGTCGGGGTGCCGGGGTCATGCCACAGAGCCTCGCACTGGTCGAACCGTTTTGCGGTCTCCACTCCCATCATCATCGCGATGGCGATGCGAGCGGTCTCCTTGGCCTGCGCGCCGAGCGCGCGCTGGTCGCGTTCGATGCTTTTGACGAGCTTCGCCTCGCGGGAACGTATCGCGTCGGCGCTGGCCGCGTCGTCGGCGGCCAGGCCGAAGTAGTTCGGCGGCAGGCCGGACGAACCGGCACACAGGCGCGCGTACATGTCCACCATCGCTGTGAAGTTCGTCATCTGGGCGCTGGAGAATTCGAATGTTTTCGCGTTCGCGTTATGCAACGCCCACACGCGGCCGAAATACGCCTCCCAGGCGGGCAGCCGGGTGCCGTTCTCGTCCACGAAATCGCCCTTGGTGGCACCGAGCACGCCGCGCTGGGGCACCGCGTGTGTCTCCTGCGCCAATTGGGCGTTGGTCAGGTCACGTGCGCACGAGTCGGTCAGGTCGATGACGTCGCTGATGCAGGAGACGCCCTGCAGGCGTGGCCACGGCATGTAGGCCGGTTCGCGGGTGCGCCAGTTTCGGAAAGCGGGAACGACCGGCACGATGCCGATGTCGTTCGCGACTTCATTCTCCACTCGCCACGCCGCGTCCATGTAAATGGTGCGTTTGCGCGTCCATACGATGCGGCGCACGGTCATGTCGTATTCGTCGCGGATGCGCTGGTAGGCGATATACACGTCGCCGGTCACCGGGCTGCGCAGGGTGATGATGTCCTCCGGGCTGACGCTGCGAATCTCCACGCCCCCGTCGTCGTCCTTGGACACGACCTTGAAGCTGCGGCCGAACAGTTCGAAATCAAGATAGGAGCTCTGGTCCTCGACCATGCCGAACCGCTGCCACAACTGCCATGCGGCCTCGGCCAGCCTCTCATCGTCGCCTACGCGAAAGCCTTTCATGTCGAGACGGTCGACGCGGCTGTCCGCCACGACGCGCGGCCAGTTCACTATCACCGTGAACCTTTTCAGTTCCGGGGGAATCGCCAGCCCGAGCTGCTTGAGATGCTGAGCGCCGTCATAATAACGGTTCAGCGTATCGTAACGGGATTGGCTGGTCTCAAGGATCAAGTCCATGCTCTGGGCGGTCCCGTAAAGCCGGCCGGAAAGAAAAGCCATCAGTCATCCCTCCTTTTTCACCATCGGAACACGACGATCCTGTTCGAATCGTTACCCCAGTTGAGCGCCCTCATGTCGGACGCCGCCTCGTGCGCGAGGATGTCGGCCATCGCTATATCGATTTTCTGATTCTCGCTCGGCTTGCCGAGCACGTACTTGTCGCCGGGCTTGGCGATCTTGCGCGCCGCCATCATGTGCAGTTTCGCCACCGGGTCGCCGCTGTGGGTGGTGGTGCCGTCGGTGGTGTCGGTCATGAAACGGGTGAGCGCATCATACATGCGGCCGGTACGGTTCGTTGGCCACTGCACCACCACATCCTCGCCGAAACGAACACTCCAATCATCGATAAGCGACTCCCACAAATGAGGGTCGCAGTAGAATCGCCTGACCTTGAAATGATTGAACAGGTCGGAAACGGCGGCGTCGACCTCGCTGCGTGGGATCCGTCCCTCCCATTCGACCGGGTTCCAGTAGGTCGGGCGCCTGTCCACGCCATAGGTCGGCGTGAACCGGTATCCATCCACGGTCTCGGCGCGAATCGCCGACCAGTCGCCGGACTGGGAACCGTCGAAGCCGAGGCATATCTCGGTATCGTCGGCCGGGTACGGGCGTTCGTCGATGCCGTCATCGTAGAGGGCTTCGGGCATGTAGGAGCCGAGGCCCTGCACGAGTTCGCAGCCGAAGAAGCGACGGGCCTGCGCGGGGTCGCGTGGCAGCAGTTCCTCGCATGTCGCCTCGATCGCGTCCAGGTTCACCCACGGCGAGCCCTTGTACACGAACTCGAGGATCCTGCGCCGGTCGGCCCTGTCGGTGAAGTCCAGGTTGGGGTCGTGCCGGGGGAAGAACCTCATGATGTCCTTCGCCGTCGACTCGTAGGTAGACTGGCCGAAGCTCGCGTCCATCGGGTCCCACGGGTTCGTGAGCTCCAGCATGCGCCCGTCCATGCCGGTGACGCCACGCAGCACCGTGTCCGCAACCTCGAACATGCCGGAGCGCTTCGTGTACACGCCCGACTCGTCGCACAGAGCAAAGTTCACGGGATTGCCCAGCTTCGAGCGGGCGGAGGCGGTCACTGGGTCGATGCGCCCGCCGTTGGGCAGGCGGATGAAGCCCTCGCGCACCTTCATCAGGTCGTCCAGATGGCCGTTGCGCACCATGGTCTGCAAAGGCCGGTACACGTTCGCGGTCTGCTCCTCACTGTTGGCGAGCAGCTGCACCAACGCGGTGCGCCGGGGCATGCCCATCGGCTCTCCCGGCCGGTACTCGTAGGAGAAGCCGCACCCACACCCCCAGTCCTCGCAGCGGAACTCCTCGCCGCCTTCGGCCCAGCCGCAGAACACGCAGGGGCCCACGGCCTCGAAGCAGGCCACGGCAGCGCCGAACGGCGACTTACCAAGCTTCTGGCCGCCGACAATCTGGCCGCGACGCCATTGGAACGCGCCGCCCTGCAACGGGCGCGACGCATTGAACCGCGTACCGGCCTTGACGGTGTAGAAGTCCACCGCGTTCGCCAACTGCCAGCCCACGAGGCTGAACGGCTTGTTGAGGTCATAGCCGGAGGGCACCACGCAGTGGGCGCGAGTCCATGCGGCCATCAGGAAGCCCAGCGAGGCTGGAGGCTGCCTATGTTCCGCCATACGACACCTCGCTTATTCCTGCATCGACTGCCATTCGTCGCGCGGATCAGGGAAATCGACTATCTTCGCGCTTCTCCTGCGCGCCTGCGGCTTCTCGTCGGCCACGATGTGCCAACCGTTCAGCCGCAGCCCCTGAGGGGTGAGCCCGATGGAATCCGCGTAGCGGCACAGGGTCGTACGGTCGGCGGCCTTCGCGTCCGACGACTCGCACAGCACGTACTGACGCACGTACAGGGCCACCATGTGCTGCAGGTACTTGTACTGCGGGCGGCTCCACGCATACCCCTGCGGGTAGCGCCACAATTCGTTCCACACGTCACGCTCGCGCTCGTTCCACTGCGCCGAGGCCGCGTCGTCGGGCTCGCGATGGAAGCCGTCATCGTCCTTGAACGTGAACCAGACGACGTACCGCGGCAGCGGGAACTTCGGGTGAGGTCGCCTGTAGCCGTTCGCGGGCAGAGCGAACAGGCCGGCGGCGCGCTGCTGGAACGCCTCTGACGAGGGGTCGGGCATCCTGCCCGCCTTCGCGCGGGCACCACCGCTGGGCATGGCCAATCACCTCTTCCTTCGACGTGTAGGCAGCGGCGTCACGCCCATATTTCTCACTACGTCCCGCTCGTTCGGCTCCTGTTGGAGCGTAAACAGACGGTCGCGGGCCGCCCTCATCTGTCCTGTTCCGCGTAGTATCTACGATTCGCCGCCTCCCAAACCTCTTGGCTGCGGTTCGGGGAGGGTCGGTCCTTGTCTCGGGCCAATCTCTGTCTGAAATGTTTGAAACGCAAAAACTTGCGAGTCCCCTCACCGGCGGTCTACGACCCCCTGCCTCGGGGTGCCTCCCCAGGGGGTGGAAGTGTTTCGTCGTCGTGTTTTCGCCGGGGTATGAGGTTTGTTTTTGTTGTTGGCGTCGTTGTCGTGCGTCAGCGATTCCAGTGTTCGCGCATGCGGTTACTGTTGATTGCTCCGGCTTTTCGGTTGCAGCTCATGTGTTCTGGCCCGTTGTAGCCGTTGCGTTTGTCGTTGTGTCCTAAGTCCCATTGCTGGTCGCGTGTGATTGGCTGCTTGCATCGTGGGCAGATTGGAACGATGCCTTGGTTGATGAGTGCTTGCCATCGTGCGCGTCCGGTTTGGTGTGCTTTGCCGTAGCCTCGTTGTGCTGCTGTGCCTCGCTCGTGCTCGTGCTGGTGTGAGTGGGTGGGGCAGTATCGTGTGCCGACTGGTATGAGTTGCGGGCAGTTGTGATAGCTGCATCTGCGCAGGGACATTGGTGTTCCTTCGTGTGAGCGGGGAGTTGTTGGTGGCTTGGGCGAGATTCGAATTCGCGAGAGAGTGTCAGTGTTTACTCCCTGTCGTGCTATCCCAGCATGACCGGTTAGTCCTCTACCGTACGCAAGCCGTGGCGGGCCGACTGGCACCGGCGCTTTGGACGCTGCCGGCGGAGTACTCTCAGCCCATGAGATATGACTGGATATGCGAAGAGCCCAACCGTTTGGTTGGGCTCTTCGACACTAATCCACTGACATTATGCGGTCACAGTCAGCTCTTTGTCAAGTTCGCCACTGATGACGAGCCGGTAGACGCTGCTGTATGAAATGCCTTGGGGCGTGACATCAAGCTTGCCTCGGGATTTCCACACGGTGAGCGTATGCCTTTTGATGGCGATTCCCGTGTCCGCGAACACCTTGGCTATCTCCGCCGCCGAGCCACGCCGACTGTCATCCCAGCAGAGCTTTTCCAAACGTCTCAGTTTGACGGTCTGCACACGCTGCTCGGTACCGCATATGGGGCATGTGACCCATTGGTCGTTTGCACCTGCGGCGAGCATGGTCCCGCATAGTTCGCAGGTGCCGATTTCACGGCGTTGTTCGGGCGGGTCCAGAACAAGGTCGATTTTCCGGGCGATGCCGTTGATGGTCGCCATGTAGAATCCTGCGTCCGCGAACGTGGCAAGGCGTGCATGGGCTGCGCATGCGATGAGCGTGGCCTCGAGGTCCTCCATGCGTGGATCCCTGTGCCAGTCCAAGGCATCGATGACATCCAAACAACGCCACAGTTCGCGCGCCGTCGCATCGAGCATGTCCAGCAGGTCGAGCACGTCAAGCCTGATAGGCGTCGGGGGAGTGGCCGTCTGGATGCGCACGGGCGAATGCCCGCCCGGATGCAATGTCGCGTCGAGGCTGTCATGCAATGGCGTGACATCATGCGCCAATCGCAGGAGCGTGCCGGCGAAACGCATCTCGCATGCTGCGCACAGTGAATACCCCTCTTCGGTTATCGTCTTGCAGTTCTGGCAGTTCATGCTAAGCCCCTTCCGGCTGGTCGGCTAGAATAATGCTTGCTTCTCATCGCCCTGGCCGACCACGGTTGGGGCTTTCTCATATTTGAGCCGCGAATACGGCATGTCCCAGATGCGTTTGAATTCATCGAGCTCCCTTTTCGTGAGGTTGCGTCCGCCCCACGGCTTGCCCGGCGGACGGTCTCTTTTCGGCGGCTTGAACGGCTTGACGCTCACTCTTGCCAAGCGGCACATGTGACCAGCGAGGTATTGGCCGTCAGGCCTGATGCCCGCACTCCCGCTCACGCTGCGCAGCAACGGATAGCCGACTGATGGCAGCCAGACAACCCGCGTCAACGGCCGGCCGAGGATTATCGCCACCGTCAGGTCATCACCCTCCACAAGTCCGCAGTCCCACGACTCCCACACGCTCTCCCTGTCCTGAATCACATACAGGCCACACCCCTCGCAGACCGTGACCACGAGCGGGCTGGATTTCGGGATGAACGCGCGAAGCCATGCTGGTTTGCGTTCACGGGCCCTCCGCTTGCCGTCGCTCATCGCATGACGCCTCCTGATTGCTGGTCGATAAGCTCGAAGCTCATGGCTTCGATGTGCTCGCCGGTGCAAGCTTCGACGCATAGACGTTTGACGTCACCGGTGGTTTCGACTTTCTGGATGATGGTCTGTTCCGGCGTCGGGTTCATGGTAGCAGCGGCGGTGAGGCTGATGACGGCCAGCACCATCCCGCCGATGATGACGCTGACGATGACGAAAGCGAGCCTGATGGTGGACTCCACGCTCCATTTCTCATGCCTGCGCATTTTTGAGATCCTCCTTGTTGAGTTGTGTTTCGATTTCGATGCACAGGTCGATTGCCTGCTGCCATCCGGTTTGGTAGCCGATGACGAACGCCTCGGCCGGACTGTCGTTGCCCAGACCCGATGAGGCCAGCGCGTTGAGCGCCTGTTGGGTGAGGTCAATCGGTTCGCCCATGAGTCGCCTTCCTGTGCTTGCGTTCCTGCCTCCACACATCGTGCAGGCAGAAGAACATTTCGATCGTGCTGATTGATTCCCAGAATCCGCTTCGCGGGTCGCAGCACCACCATTGCCCGCAGATCGGGCAACGGTAGTAGCATCCTGGCCCGTGCGGGTCACATCGTTGGCTCATGCTTCCTCCGCGTCGCTCATGAGATGCAGGGCCCATCTGCCCAAGGCGTCCAATACTGGTTTCCGCACGGATTCGTCATGCAGCATGCGGGGATGGCATCTGTACAGGGCTGACTGCCCTTCGGCTTCGACGCTGCCGAGGGTGGCTGTGGTGCCGTCTTCCTGGTCAAGCATGATTCTGATTTTCTTCATGATTCCTCGCTTTCCGTGTAGCAGTTCGTGTCAAGCCAGTCTGCGATGAGGCGGAAGTCCTTGGCCCATTGGATGCGGGTCTTCCGTTCCAGCTCGTCCTTGGGTGCCGGTTTCGGCTCTTCGAAGTTGAGCAGTCCGTATTCGGGTTTTTTCAGGTAGTGGCAACGAGCGTGCTTGCCGTTGGCGGCCGAGGCGACCCGCTTGTAGTTGATGAGCTGGAGGATATGCAGCATCTCCAATGCTTTGGTCGGATCGAAGTTCGGCGTCTCGGGGTCTGCGTCGAACCGCTTCCTCAATTCGGGCACGGTGCCTTCTCCGTTGCACAGCTCCCATGCGGTCGCTTCGATCTGCTTTCTGAATGTGAGTGCCATTTTGGTCTCCTTGGGTTTTGAGGGAATATCTAGTGTTGTTGAGGGGTGTTTTTGGGCTTTTCCGAGGGGCGAGCCTTAGCTTTTCCCACACCCGACCACACACGTAGTGTGGTCGGGGAGTGTGGGGAAGAGCTAGTCTCGGTGGCTCAGTTTTTTTGGGAAGAGCTGGGAAACGTTCGGGAAAAACGGAAAATCTAGATGTCGAGGTGGTTCCCATCGTCCAATTCGCTCACCTCCTCCCTGCTCATACGGTCCACGAAAGAATCCGACTTTGGGTCGTCTATCTGCCGGTAGGGGCGTGCCGACCGGTAGCATGCGCGGTTGTGTCTGCTGGCGCGGTTCGTCACATACCCCTCCTCCAGCAGCAGTCTGATGGCTTTCGACATAATCGCGGTCTTGGCGCCGGAGCCATCCGATTTCAAGGCGTCGAACAGTTCCGATTGGCTTGGTTCCTCTATGGCGTTCTCGACGAGCTGACTGATTTTCTCCATGAGTCCGGTGGGTCGGAAGTCGTCGCGTTTCGTCTGACGGTCCTCGCTGGGCATCATGTTGGGTCGTGCGATGGTGACGTGCATGAGTTTCGGGTTCGTGCTGTTGATTTCGATGCGTGCTGCTTCGCGCAGGTGCGAGCCGTTCGAATCCCAACTGACGGCGCAGTGCTCCTCGATTTCACTGATGCGGTCCTTGCCGCTTTTGATGACGATGGTGCCGCGTACGCCTTTGCCGACTGGCTTGGTCATGTTCGCCGAGTAGCTGATGCCGTCGATCAATGCGAGTTTCTGCATGCTGCCTCCGGCGTACCGGCCGCGGTTGTCCTTTGACTTGACGACGTGGTCTATCAATACGACGGCGGGTCCGCAGGCCAATATGAGTCGGGGCATGGTGTTGTACCAGGCGGCGATGTCGTCACCGGAATTCGAGTCGAGTCCTGCATAGGCGAGGCAGCTGGTGACGCCGTCGATGACGGTGAGCGTGGCGGTGTCGGCGTAGCCGAGGGTCTCGCGCCAGCCGTCGAGGCTGGTGGGGCTGCTAGGCTTGGCGCTGGGGCGCACGTAGTGGAAGTGAGCCACTATCTGCTCGCCGGTCACGCCGAGCAGCAGGAGGCGTTTGACCACGTTTCTGGCGCTGTCCTCATAATCGATGTAGATGACATCATGGCTACTCTTGAGTTCCTGTGCGGCGGCTATCTGGGCGATCATGCTTTTGCCGCAGCCGGGTTCGCCGTGCAGGTCGTTGACCGCGCCACGGTAGAAGAGTCCTTGGCCGTCCTCGCGTTGGAACACGGTTGGCGTTGGCGGCAGTTCGACGCCGGACGCCAACTGGGTGAGGTCCTCGAACCGCCAACTGGAGGAGGTTTTATTTGCCTCGTAACTTTCCGTTGAACCGTTTTGAACCTGAGATGCGGTGGTTGAACCGGTTTGAACCGGCGTCGTTCCAACGTTTTGAACCTGCTGTGGGTGACTTTCCCCCATTTGATTCGCAATCGTGTTTTGGGTGAGTTCGTTGAACTCGCCGGGCAGCATGCGTTCGATTTTCGACTGTTCGCACGGGTCCGCGTGCGACTGTATGCCGTTGACCTTCTCCATCGCGCCGGAGAGTATCGCCGCCCATTCGCGTGCCGCCTCACGCTCCTTGCCCGGACGGTCGGGTGCTATCTCGGCGATGAACCGTGGTTTGAGCTGGTTGATGGCGTCGAGCGCGCCGCGATGGCCTTCCTGCGCGAAGTTCACCAATGCCCATACGGCCTGCAACGTGGTGTCGTGGCGACTGCCTTTGCTGGCCGGGTTTGACAGCGTTTTGTTCAAAAATGTGTTGATGGCTTTGCACATACGGGTGTCGTATGTGCCGGTTTCGTGTGAAATCAGGGTATTGAAGGCTGGTTTCGGCGTCGTATGCTCCGGTTTGCGCAGGTAGTCCACCCACTTCCACGGCAGGGTAGCCAGATCGCTGATATGGGGGATCTGGCTGGTGGTCGAGCCGCTGGGAGTGTACCAGCAGTACATCTCGCCGGAAGGGTGAATCGACGGCCAGACCACGCTGTACCTGTGGCCGGGCTGCAGGATGTCGACGCCCTCGATTGCACCGCCCTTCCACGCGAGCCCTTCGGGCACCTTGTAGAACAGGTGGCGTGCCGGCGAGTCGATGCCGTGCGCCGTGCTGCTCCACGTGGCCGGCAATGCGCCCAGTTCCTGCGAGAGCTCGCTGATGCCTTTCGCCCCGTCCGCCTTGACCCGATGGCCCTGCTCCGCGTCGATGTCCAACACGAGCACGCCTTCTGGTATGACGATGCCCGTGTTCGCGTTCGGGGTCGCCTGAGACCAGACCTGTACTTGTTCGTCGGTGACGGGTTTGCGGCTGCGTCCCGTGAAACCGCTGGGCGGCGGGGTCTTGTGGCCTTCCGGCAGGGGGATGACCTGCATCCATCCAGCCGCACGGTACAGGGGTGCGGCTGCCGCGTATCCGTAGATGTCGGTCATCCTTGAAACTCCTTTGACGTGATGTGAATATGTGTGGTGCCGTGCACGCCTTTGCATGCGTGCCGGCCGCTTGGATACGGCTACGGCGGTCGGGACTGGACTCAGTCCTTGTCGGAATCCTTGCTCTTGTGCCAGCCCAGGAGCACGAGTCTCACGCTCATGAGCTGGAGGCTTTCCGAGTCGACGTCACGGAAACCGACCTGATCGGAGGCAAGGGAATCCATGTCCTTCACCAGTTCGATCCACTGGTTCTGCAGGTGTTTCAGCAGCTCGTCCACTAGAACTCACCTGTTTCCGGCATCTGTTCGGAACCCCCGTGGTATTGGGGTTGCGCCTGGTCGGTGACGGCCGTCACCGCTTCGACCGGCACGCCCAACAAGGCGGCGATCTCCTGCGGCGGCTTGCCCAACGCCTTCAACTGGTTGACCTTCATCGGATCCACCTGCTGCTGGCCGAGCTGCACAGGCTGAACAGATTGCTGCTGGCCCTGCTGTGCGGGCGGGTTCCACGGGTCGGTTGGGGCCGGCTGATACCCCTGATTCGGGGCCTGTGCCGCCTGCTGTGCGGCGTACTGCTGCTGCGGGTAACTTTGCTGGGGCTGCTGCTGGAAGGGCTGCTGTGCGGGCTGCTGGGGCTGGCCCATGGCGAGATCGGCCGGCGACTGGTGTTCGATCACGTATTCGAACAGTTTCGGCGGCTGTGGCAGATTGCCCTTCGGCCCGTAGCCGGTGAACGTGGCCGTGAACCGGTCGCCCGGTTTGACCTCACCGGCCTTCTTCAAACCGGCGTTGTGCAATGCCTGCAGCCATGCGCGGCGCTGCACGCCCCACCCCTTGATATAGACGGTGCGGCGTCCGTCATCATCCTCCACGTTCGGGTCGATGATGCCGGTGTCGATGGTGACCAATACCTGCAGGCGAGGCGAGCCGTCGTTCCAGAACGCCGGCTGCTTGGTCTGGAAGTCACGCACCTGGTTCGCGGTCACGTTCTCGATGATGCCGGTCACCCTCGTGCCCGGCATGCTGTCCTTCGTGAACGCGGACTTGCCGGACTGCGAGTCGATCTGGTTGAGCATCTGCTCCGCGCTCATCTTCGGAGCCATCGGAGCCGGCTGATAGCCGCCATACTGCTGCTGGCTGTAAGCCTGCTGTTGCGGATATCCCTGCTGGGGATAGCCGTACTGTTGCTGTGGTTGTTGACCGAACATTGTGTTTCCTTTCGTTATTCGGTGAACTGGTATTCGGATTCGATTAGGGGGATGAGTTGGAGCCATTTGTCGGGCACGTCCGGCCACGGCTTCTCGTCGAACTCGGGAAGCGCGCTCATATCCGGCCACACGCGCCCCTTGCATGAGAAGCACTTGTCGGGGCCCGCCGCGGGCAGTTGCTTTATCCAGCTGTCGCGCACGCCCACGCCGTCCGCCTGTTCGATGATGTCCATGAGGTTGACGAGCAGTTGGGCTCGGGCCAACGCCCATTTGCCGGGCTCCGGGCCGAACCTCGTCTCCCAGGGCAACGCATCACCCAGACTGGTCTTGTTGCGGGGCAGGAAATAGATGCAATTACGCTCCACCAGTTCGCCCTCGTTCTGCAGTCCCATGCCGTAGAGCGAGGCCTGCACACGATACTGCTGGCTGGGGCCGTGCGCCTTGACCTTCGTGACCGTGGTGTTGCCGACGATCTTCCAGTCGATGGTGCTATGGGTCTTGCGATCCCAGAGGTCGATCGAACCGGTGACGTCGTAGCCGCCGTGCAGGCCCTGCAATCGGCCTACGGTGACGCGATATTCGCTGCGCCAGCGCTCCCCGAGTCCGGTCACGCTGTCCTCACTCGTGTAGAGGAACTGGTGCGCAGGCTCCCTGTTCAGCTCGCGGAACATCTGCTCGAAGTGCGCGTGCACGCACGTGCCGATGAACGGCAGCCAACCCGGCGAACGACGCTCCGGCCAACCCGCCAGTTTCGCCGCGAGACAGTGCACGCAGTCCGTGCCCAGTTCGGACGGGCCTATCTCACGCTGCAGCTCACGCGGAGCGTTCTGGATATCCGCTTCGATGAGCTGGCGGATCTCCGGCCACAATCGTGGTTCCTCCATCGTGTCCGTCTTGGTTTTCGGCGTTGCCGGCGGCTTGCCCATATCGGGCGCCGACTGCGTCATGGGCGGCACGTCGACGGGTATCGCGTCACCCTGCTGTTGGGCTTGCGCGACGGCCAATACCGCCTCATTCATGCTCACGGTTCTTCACCTCCTTCAAAAACTCGTTGATCTGTTCCTTGATGTCCGTGAGTGCGGTCCGGCTGAGCCGTGTAATAGCCACCGCCTCGTCCGAATTGTCGAAGCGCAGCGTGTAGGTGCGGTCGCCGTCCTTCGCGATGGCTGCCGGCATGCTGCCGAAGGCCATCGAATGCACGGGGAAGCCGGTCTTGCCTTGCGTCTCCAGTTCGCGTATGGCCTTGTGGATGCGTCTGGCGACGGTGAGGCCCAGCTCGTCGAGCTGCTCGGAACGGATGACGTACAGGTCGTCGGTCAGCTCGTTGCCGTCCTCGTCACGCAGGTCGTAGTCGGCGATAACGCTTTCCACGATCTGGGCGATGCCCAGGCTGGACAGTTCCGCGCTCATGAGACCACCACCATAGGCTTGCCGCTCATCGCGTAATCGGCCACCGCGTCCGCCGACAGCAGCTTCTCCAACTGGCTGAGCGGCCGCGGCCGCAACTGGTAGGCTCCGGGATACTTGGTGGCCGGGTAGGCTTTTTCGAACGTGCCGGCGTTGATGCGGCGCGCGCCCGGCTTGACCTGCACCTTCAGGTTGCCGGCCTGGTAGGTGCCGACAGGATGCGAGTCGAGGATACGGGCCTTCAGCTCGTCGACCTCCTCCTGACGGGACGCGATCTCGGCCTGCAGTTCGACGATGCGAGCCGCCTGCGCGGCGAACAATCCTTGGCGCAATTCCCCGTCCGGGTTCACGGCCTCTGTGTTTTCAATGGTTGATGGAGTCATTTGATGTGCCTTTCACGATGATTTGGGCGTAGGTGGGATACCACGCCGTCTGATGCTTGGTCTGGTTCGCGTGCCGGTTGCAGCAGGTGACCGCCTCGTCCAGTCCGGTGGGCTTGCCGAGTGGCCCGCATGTCCTGCAACGCGGCATCCAAAGACGCCGGTCAGGCATCATGCCTGTCCTCGGAGGCGAGGCGTAGTCCGGCGATGATGTCCGTCGAAGCGTCCGGGTTGCGCAGCAGCTTCGACACGGCCGCGCCTTCCTTGACGGTCAGTTGGGCGACGGCGATGGCCGTCGCGATGGCCGTATGCTGCTCGTTGGTGAGCATGATCTTGTCGGACAGCAACAGCTTGGTGGCCTTGTCGATGAACGTGCTGGCCGCGTTCGTGATGCCGTTCGCCGGCGGCACCAAAGCCGCCAGTTCGAAACTCAGATCCTCGTCCGCTATCAGCACCTGCTGCACCAGACGGGGTTCGTTGATCGGCTTGCTCATGATTGTTCTCCTTGCTTGTTCGGCTCCCGTTCGGGGAGCGGTTTGATACGGATATAGAGGTGCGGCTCGTATTCGTGCCCGCAACAGGTGTAGGGGTCGCCGCTCTTGCGCCTCCGGTAACGGCCTTTCGCCCCGTACACCCACATGTCGGGCATCCTCTTGCACGCATGGGATTCGACGACCTGCGCGTCGTCCACGTAGGCGACGCCGTTCAGCGAGTCCAAAACCAGCTTCAGCAGGTTGTCGAGATCCGGGCGGCCGCGATGGCTCATCCAGAATTCGGCCTCCAACCTGACCGGGCACTGGTATGGTTTCGCCTGCGGGTATTTGAGCCGGAATTCGGCGAACAGGCGTTCCTCCGCCCTGACGGTGCGTTTCGGGGTCATCGCGTGCCCGTTGTAGACGCGGGGACGCCCCTTCGGCACCGGGTCGCCCGGCAGACAAAGAGTGAACTCACTCGGCTGTTCCATCGCCACCCCACTTCAACAGGATTCCCACGAACACGAGCGGCAATACGACCGCCAATGCGAGCGAGCCGGTTATCATCCACTGCGGCGTACCCACCGGACTGGGGATGCGACTATGCGTGCCGGCGAAACCGACCAGCCAACCCTCGAAGAACGTGACCGCCAGCAGAAGCGCGGACTTCTGCCCATCCGACAACCGTGGCTTCGGACGACGCATACGCTTCCTTCTGCGCAATGCCTCGATGCTCATTTCACGGCCCTCGACTTCTCCATGGTCACGATGCCGGCCAGATCAACCACGTCGGACTCGACCTGCAACACCTTGCGCATGATCTTCAGGTCACCCTGCATGTAGGCGTCATAGCCGATCTGATGCGCCACGTCGAACAGGTCGCCCAGCATGTCCGCATACCGCTGCCACTTGTCCGCCTCGGACTGAGGTTCCGGCTGGCGCGTCTCCCCGTCCAAATCCTTCTCCAATTCGACCTCCGTATCATTCAGGAGCTGCTCCATGAGCTCCTCCAACGACATGTCCTCCGGAACCTCGACGCCGATGGCGTGGATACCGCTAACCTTGTGTTCTGACATCACTGATTTCCTTTCTGAATTTGGTTGGTGATGTTGGTGCCGGCATGAACCTTGGACAGTGCAACGCCGGCGCCGTTATTTCTTCTCCCCGGCTTTCGAATCCGGGGAAACCTATTTGCCGTAGACCAGCTCCTTGCGGGTGATCGCGCACTTGTTGTTCCTGTAATCGATGACCTCGCGTGGATCCCACACCAGACGACGGCCGATCCTTTTCGGGGCCGGCGGGTATTTCCCGCCCCACTGGTCATGACACGACCAGATGTAAAGAGTGCTCTTCGAAAGATTCAGGAACTCCGCCACCTTGGCGATGGGCCAGCCGTCCTGTGCTTCTATCTGCTTGGGCATGACTCACCACGCTTCTTGGCGAGCAGGCCGCGCCAGTCCATGGTCGACGCCCATTCGAATACCCGCAGGTAGTCCGTAAAAAAACGCGGAGAACATCGATGGAATCCAGCTAGGAGTGCAATACGCCCTTCGCTTCCTTCTGGTCATCGAACGTCCATTCGCTCCAATCGGGATAGAACGAACCGGTCACCCCGTCGAATGTGGAATACGTCAGGTCGAACCACAGGTCGAACATAGGAACCTTCGCCTTGTACACCGTCAGGAACAGGTCGGCCTCATCGTTCGGATCCCAGGTCAATTCCATGGGGAAGGAATGTCTGTAAGAGTCCGACACGATAGGGTAGGCAAGAGATAGACGAAGCTTTTTCTCAAGGAGAGCGCCGGCCATCACGCCACCCCCGGGAGTCGACCCTGGCTGCGCCCGTAGATGAACCGGTCGATGAACCAGTTCACACCCTTGGCGGTGAACCGCGCGCACTGGCGGTCAAGCTTCCCGTTCGCCTTGCGAGACATGACGGGTTTCAGATAGCCGGGCTTGACGGCCTTGACGGTCGGCGCTTTCGAACGCAGCTCGATATAGCCGGCACCGCGCAGTATCCCGTACACGGTGTCGCAGTTCATCCGCTTGTCGATGGCTTGGAAATGACGTGCGGCCTGTCTTACGCTCATCGTCCCGTCCGCCGAGACGAATGCCTCGCCCAACAGGGCGAGAGGCCTCATTTTCTCGTTGCTGGCACGGAGTTCGAGATTCTCCCGGCGGGCTTCGCCGAGCAGGCGGGATTGGATCTGGTTCGCCTTCGCCAGAATCAACGACTCATCATCCATGCTGTTGGTTTTGAATCGGATGGCGGCACCCTCGTTGAAGTACTTGTCCAATGCGTCGGCGGCTTCGCACTGGTAGGCTTCGATCTTCGAACGTAGTTCGGGCTTGACTTTGCCGGGGTTGATGTTGGCGAGCCACATGGTCATCGTGCGACGGTCAATCATCGCCATCTCACGGTTCTTGCCGTCCGCACCAACCATAGGCATAATGACTACGGTTGCCCACGGCTTCTCTTTCAGCTTGCGAAGTTGCGTCCAGTAGTCCACATCGAGGTTTTCGCACATGCGCCTCAGCGATGCCATCCATGAGCCATCCTTGGCCACGGCTTCGATGGTGTCACCGTGGAACGGGACCTTAATCAGGGAATCGCTCATTTGAGGTCACCGTCCTCCGCATCCACGGCCTCCACCTGTTCGATGCTTTCGACGTTGTTGAACGGGATGATCGTCGTCATGCTCTCGTCTGTCACAGCATCAGGGTCGTTGAGCCATGTGGCCTGATAGAACGCGAAGCTGACGCCGGGAAGAACATCCACATCAGCCGCGGACAATTGACGATGCCCCTTGACCCCGGTTTTGATCAGGGTTGCCACGCAGGGGAAGTCGTCGCTCCACCATGAGGGGAGGTCGAAGGTTTCGATTTCCTTGTTGTCGGTTAGAATGGCGTTGTTCATTTGAACCTTCTTTCATTTGATCTCGGCATCCGTGGCAGCGGATGCCTTTTCTTTTGCCTGGGTGGATTCGATGGCCTCGGCGAGAACCTGAGCCGGATTCGCGTTAAGAGCGATGGCGGTTTTGATGAACTCGCTTAGGGACATGTCGTCCGACTTGAGGTGTTTGCCTACGGTCATCCGGTTGAGGCCGACCTTGGAGGCGATATGCGTCTTCGGCACCTCATCGAGCAAGGCTTTTACTCGGAGGCTCTTCACGGCCGAAGCAGCTGCGTTGTTGGCTGATGCAATCATGGTTTGTATATTGGCACCTGCCAACAAATAAAGTCAAACGCTTCGGCGTGTTGTCATGTGACAACAGTTCTTGTGCGGCGTTTCTAGCTGCTGTCAGGTGATAACATTTGCACATGGCAACAAAGATTGAATGGAACAGTTTCGACTATGCGGCAAGAGACGTGCTGGACGAGCTGCTGGACAAGCTAGGGGTCTCCTACCGCGAAATGGAAAACATGACGCAAGGTGAGGTGACCTACAGCCGTATCAGGGATATAAAGATGGGCAACAAGGCCCCTGTGCGCTTGTCTGAATTTCTTATAATCTGCGATGTTTGTGGCGCAGACCCCGTGCAGACCGTCCGGGGCATCATCGCGGAGGCGAAGCGTATCGAAGAAGAGCAAGAGCGCGAGCGTCGCGTGGAGGAGACGAAACGTATCCTCAAGGACGACCCGATGGCGTTGGCCGCCGATATCGATGGGGAGAAGAGCAAGTACGTCGAATACGGCGACGGGGATGACCCGGCATGAGACACCTACCGTTGAACATGCACGATTCCTACGGCGGCATGCGCATGGCCATCTACGCTGCCGGACTCGACGTAGAGGTGCGCAGCTCTCCCAGCCTACCGGGCAACATGATGGGCTGTTACTGCGAGGCCACACGCACCATCCTCATCGACCGGCGTCTCCCATACGTGGCCAAACGGTGCGTCCTTGTGCATGAGCTCGTCCACTGGTTGCACGGCGACGAACAATGCGGAATCAACGAAACCCGCACCCGCATGGGGACGAACCCGCGTAAATGGGTGATTGATCTCTTTGATTCTGTTTATAGTGGGGATTCATGAGGACAAGAACTGTGATATCGGCCATTGACCTGTTTTGCGGCACGGGAGGATTGTCGCTCGGTCTGAAACAGGGCGGCGTGCGTGTCGTTGCGGGGATAGACAACGCGGCTTCCTGCGCCTACCCATATGAGGAGAACATCAAGGCCAAATTCGTGCGGAAAAGCGTTCGTGAGGTCACGGGCGATGAATTGAAGCGACTGTGGGGCCGTTCCAGTGTCCGTCTGCTTGCCGGATGTGCGCCATGTCAGCCATTCTCGTCGCAACGGCGTGGAGTGGACACGTCGCAGGAACAGTCATGGCCGTTGCTTCTGGAGTTCGGGCGTCTTGTCAGGGAAACGACCCCAGACTACGTCACCATGGAAAACGTGCCCAGACTCCAGAAATCCGAGGTCTTCGAGGAATTCGTGTCGATCCTTCGGGAAACGGGATATCAGGTCGCCCATTCCGTGCTATTCGGCCCCGACTACGGTCTGCCTCAACGGCGCAGAAGGCTTGTGCTGCTCGCCGGACGGGGAACAGACGTCCCTATCCCATCCCCGACAGTCGACAAGGACTCATACAGAACCGTCTCCGATGCGATTCAGGATCTCCCGCCATTGTCCGCCGGAGAGCATGATCCGGACGACCGGCTGCATTTCGCCCGTAATCTCACTCCATTGAACCTCCGGCGGATACAAGCCTCCGAGCCGGGAGGCACATGGAAGGACTGGCCGGAAGAGCTTCTGCTGGAATGCCAGAAAAAAACGACCGGGTCCACGTTCAAATCGTTTTATGGACGTATGGAATGGGACAAACCCTCACCGACCATCACTACGCAGTCCTACAATCCCGGCACCGGGCGATTCACCCACCCCGAGCAGGACAGGACGCTGACTCTCCGCGAGGCGTCACGCCTGCAGGGATTCCCGGACTCGTTCATGTTCACGAAGCCGGGAGAGCCCATCACGTTCACCAACGTCGGGCGGCTTATCGGCAACGCGGTGCCTCCCGTGTTCGGCAAGGCAATCGCACGCCAGATCGTCGCAGTGGAAAAGGAAAAGAGGAATCAGGATAATGAATGATAAATACACGCTGACCGTCGACATCGCCACGGTGGATTCCCTGGGCAGGAACCTGTATTCGAACGCGGCAGCAGTGCTGTCGGAGTTCGTCGCCAACGCATGGGATGCAGACGCCACCCGCGTTGAGATCCAGTTCGATCCGAATAATTCCATCTCGATCTTGGACAACGGGTGCGGCATGACCGACGGGGAACTCAACTCACGGTTCCTGACAGTGGGATACCGGAAAAGAGTCGTGGAAGGCATGGCTTCGCCCAGATTCAAGCGTCCCTACATGGGACGGAAGGGCATTGGCAAACTGTCCGCGTTCTCCCTCGCGGACAAGATGGTCGTTTCCTCGAGAAAACAGGATGGCCCGTCTCACGGGTTCACCATCGACGCGAAGGAAATGGAGAAGAGTATCCGCAACACCGATCCCGCAGGAAGGGAGTACCACCCGGAACCGCTGGCCGACGCCGCCGCGGAATTCGGCGACCGTGCCAACGGGACGAAAATTGTTCTTTCCGATCTGAGGGTGAAACGGGTATCCATTACCGAACGGGCCCTGCGCCGGAGGCTGGCGAGGCGTTTCGACGTCCTCGGCCTTGCGAACCTGCCCGAGGATCAGGGAAGATTCGTCATAGAAATCAACGGTGAGCCGGTCACGTACGAGGATCGCGGCGATCTCCAGAAACTGCAGTACATATGGTATCTGGGGGATTACGAACTGCCGGACGGAGTGCAGGTGTCCGCCGAAGCCGAAAACCGCATCAAAGACACAAGTATCCCGGGGCATGATGACTGGCGTATCTCCGGATGGATAGGAAGCGTTGCCAAGCCCGCCGACAGGGTGTTCGAAGCCGACGACGAGAGCATGAAGAACATCATAGTTCTCGCGAGAAAGAGGCCGATCCAAGAGGGACTATTGGATCACCTCGATTTTGACAAGCATTTCGCAAGCTATGTCACCGGTCAGATCCAAGCCGACTTCCTGGACCAGGATGATCAGGAGGACATTGCCACGTCGGACAGGCAGAGACTAGTCGAGGACGATGAGCGGGTCCGCGCGTTCAATGCGAAGATGAAGGACATATTCAACGCGGCATCGGACAAGTGGTCGGAATTGAGGAGCGATACAACCACCAAAGCCCTTTATGAGAGCGTTCCTGAGGTCAGGGAATGGATTACCTCGCTTCCGTCGGATCGCAGGAGACCCGCACAGAAGATGATTTCGCGAATATCCAGCATTGACGGCCTGAATGACGACGACCGCAATTCCCTGTATCAGTCGTCAATCGCCGCCTTCTACAAACTGCAGCAGAACGATGAGATAGACAAGCTCAAAGACGTTGACACGATGAGTGAGGCGCAGCTATTCACCATACTGTCCTCGTATGCCAGATTTGAGGAACTGGAGTATGGCCAAATAATCAGGACGAGGCTTTCCGTCATCGGCAAGCTGGAATATCTGTTGGACCACAATGAACTCGAAAACAGGACTAGGGATTTCATCGCGGAAAACCCATGGCTTTTGGATCCGTCATGGGAGCGTGCGACGGAAGACCTCGTCAAGGAACAGTCCTTCAAAAGGATAGCGAAGGAACAATTCAATCTGGATTTCAGCGACGACGCCGCCGACGACCGGCTCGACATCAAATACCTGGACGGAGGCGGACGACAAGTCATCGTCGAGTTCAAACGATACGGAAGGAAGGTGAAGATAAGCGAACTGACGCTGCAAATTGAGAAATATGCTCGGGCAATGACGCGGCTGTTGCAGCAAGCTGACGCGCGGGCTGGTTCTGGCTCGCATGCGTACACGAACGATTCAGGAATTGACGCAAGAGTCAATGTGATAATCATTGTCAAGCACGTGTACAGCGACATAAAAGACGAAATAATGCCTGTAAAGGCCGCGAACGATCGCGTTCGCATCTTCAATGCGCGATTCCTGTACTTCTCAGACATGGTCGAGAAGAGCAAGGAGAGATATCAGGAATTCACGGAGAATCCCGCCCAGAATGATCTTGCCGCCAAGGCGATACACGCCTTGGACAAGATAAGCTGAGAGATCCCGTTTTTGGACATGTTCCTTGAGAGGAAGCGAGAAAGATGATGAGCGCCCGACTGCTGATAAGCTCTTCGTTGAGCTACGGGCAGATGCGTATGGCGTTGTACGGATTCGCGCCCGGTCTGACCGTGGCCAGCGCCCTCCTGCCCCGCAGGCTGGACGGGCTCTATCGCAGGGAGCGGACACGATCCTGATCGACCGGCGCATCACCTACACGCGCAAACGCTGCACGCTGGTGCACGAGCTCGTCCACTGGGCGCATGACGACGACACGTCGAAAGGGTGCGAGGGCAGTCGGATCGAACGGCGTTGCCGGCGGCGGACCGCCCTGCTGCTCATCGACCCGGCAGAGTACGCGCTGGCGGAACGCATGTACGGCGGCAACCCCACCAAATGGCCAGCGAGCTCAACGTCACCGTCCAAGTCATCGAAGACTACAGACAAATCCTCAGCGAGATAATCCACTAAGAAAGAAGAAAACCATGAAAAAGACAATCGCACTGCTGGCAGCGGCACTGTTGCTCGCCGGACTGACCGCCTGCGGGGAAAACACCACATCCGACGCGCCGGCCAAAACGGACGGCACGTCAAAGACCGAGACCAAGAAGGAGGAGCCCAAGCCCCAGCCGGCCGACCTGACCGGCACGTGGAAGCAAACCAACTCCAACGACCCGAACTCGTACATGGAGGCCACCATCAGCGGCGACACCATCGAGGTCAACTGGATTGGCACCGACGCCAAGAGCCTCTACTGGAAGGGCACCTATCAGGCCCCGACCGAGGCCGGCGACTGGAAGTGGACCAGCCAGGGCGACACCGAGACCATGGCTCAATCCCTGCTCGCCTCGCAGGACGCCACCAAGGACTTCACCTACAGCGAGGCCGACGGCGTGAGCTGGGAGACCACCGCGCTCGGCACCACCATCACCGTCAAAACCACCAAACAATAAAAAATGCCCTGTCGGCGTTGCAGCGTCAACAGGGCGGTTGAAACATCGACCAGCTTGCTTATTGGAAAGGAGGACGCTTCACCCCTTATCCTACACGGGGCGAAGCATACCCGAAATGCTATTTGCGTTTACGTTTTACGGCGTCAATAAGCTGAGGACCAGCGGAAAAGACGCCAACTATGCTTCCAATGAACGTACCGACATTGTTTCCAAAGGCCGCGCAAACTATAGCGGCTCCAAAGGCCATCCAAGGCAGGAACGAAAAGGCAACGGAAGTAATGAGCATACTGAGGTTTTCGGCCTTATGGTCAGCGGCCTCCATTGCTGTTGCTGCTTTTCTGTCCGATATCTCGACGTCCAACGATTTTTCGGCCATGGCCAGTATGCGATCAGCGGCACCGGGAAGTACCCTCTCATAACCTGCGTATTCTTCGACGGAAGGCAGTGGGCCAGAGCGTGCCGCAATCGCTATCGCGTTGAGGTCGATTCCTTGTCCATCGCTCTGCGCAGGCTGTCGCCCACCATTTCCCAGGCTTTCGTCTGGAGCTGTACTGCTGTCGCCGGCGTGAACGACCTCCGCTCCACCTTGCGAGTCACTACTATTTGCGCGCCCCTCGTCATGCCCTTCAGGATTGGATTGTTGCTCATTATCCATCGACCATACCTTTCCTTTAATTCGCATACTATCCGACCAACCCTGAGATTCCAAGTGGACAGCATGGAGGTGGACTGATGGCGAACGTCACCAGATACAAAACCTCAAAGGGCGAAAACCGCTACCGCGTCCGCTACCGGAAACCCGACGGTACGCAAACCGACAAGAGGGGTTTCCGCCGCAAGATCGACGCGGAGAACTGGGCGGCCGAGCACGTCACCATCGCCAAGGCCACCAACAGCTATGTTGACCCGGAGGACGGCAAACGACGTGTTGGAGACCTCTACGAGCAATGGCTGAAGGAGAAATGGCCGTTTTGGAAGGAAACCACACGGGTCAACGCCACGGAAGCATGGCGACTCTACTGCGAGGAGCGTTGGGCCGATCGTCGGATCGGCACCATCACCCGCGCCGAGGTCCAGGCGTGGATCAGCGACATCATCGCGAGCGCCGGCGCTCCATCCGTGAGACGCCCGTACCAGACCATGCTCGGCATCTGCCGCATGGCCGTCCGGGACAAGCTCATACTCGACAACCCCTGTGAAAACGTTGAACTCCCCAAGCTGCCGAGGCGCAAGAGCCGTCGCGTGTACCTGACCATATCCCGGCTGCTCGCATTCGCCGACGAATGCTCCAGGGGAAAGCATCTGGGAGCGGAGCGGCGGGCGCTCGTGCTGACACTGGGCTTCTGCGGATTGCGCTGGGGCGAGGCGGCAGCGTTGAAGGCCCGTGACCTGGACTTCGGTCGGGGAGTGCTGCATGTGGGCGGCAACCTCGTGTACGTCGGGGCAAGATGGGTCGAGGGCACTCCGAAGAACAGCGAGGAACGCGACGTGCCCATGCCTCTCATCGTCATGGAGGCGTTGAAACCGATGTGCGGGGAACGCGAACCGGACGAAAGGGTGTTTCGTGATCTGCGGGGCGGCCCGATTATGAAGCAGAGCGCGGCAAAGACGACCGGCTGGTGGTATCACGCGCTGGTGCGCCTGGGCTGGCCGAAGGAGGAATGGCCCACACCGCATGACCTGCGCCATACCGCGGCATCGCTGGCCGTGCACGCCGGGGCGAACGTCAAGGCGCTGCAGCGGATGCTCGGCCACAAGAACGCGAGCATGACGTTGGATGTGTATGCGGATCTGTTCGACAGCGACCTGATGGACGTGGCCCGTCTGCTCGACGCCGCAGTGCAGGTGGAGACGGGCATGGAAAAATGTGGGCAAAATGTGGGCAAAAGCGTTTTGGAGCCCGTATGAAACCCTCAGAAACGTTGGAATAACGCCATTCCCGTGAATGGTGGTTCTTCTGCAAGTTAAAAGACGCACTGAGCTGAGAGTGGATGCGTTCTTGGCTCCCCTCAGAGAGGGGAGCCAAGTCTGTCACTTCAGCAGGGAACGACACATGGAGCGGTATTCGTTGACGTAGCCGCCGCCGAAGAAGACGCAATGGCCGGCGATGGGGTAGAGCTGCCAGAGCGTGATACGCTCCTGCCATCCGGCCTTCAGCGGATGTACGGACTGGTAGCCCTCGGTGATTTCGCTCAGATAGCTCATGCCGAACAGGTGCAGCATAGACAGATCCTCCTCGCGATGACCGCCATGTGCCGCCGGATCGATGAGCACGGCCTCGGACTGCCCGGAATCGGCGGTCCACATCACATTGCCGCTCCACAGATCGCCGTGGATGCGCGCCGGCTTGTCGGCTGCGGCGCGGCCCATCAGGTCCGGCAGCGCTTCAATCACGCGCTCAGTCAACTCAACATCGCGCTTATCCAGCTCGCCACGCCTCACACCAAGGTTGACCATCGGGCGCAGCCGTCCATCAGCGAAATAGCTGATCGGGTCGGTCCACTCGCCGGTATCCATTTTCACTGGGTCCTGCAATGGTCCGAAGTAGCATGTGCCGTTATATCCGTCAGGCGCAGACCCGAAATATTCGGCACCAGTATCATGCATATGGGCCAGAGCCGCACCAAAAGCTCGTGCCGCCTGAGGCGTGGGGGACGCGCTACCCACACGTTCGATATCCAGATAATCCTTGCCCCAGCCGTATACCTGCACCACGCGCGGGCCGCCCTGCGCATGAGCCGCTCCCAACCATTCGAGCCCTCGGCCCTCGCATTCGAAGAATCCTTCCGGTGCGAATGCCCTGCTTTTGCGATACGTGGCCATAATGCTCCCTTCGTCGCTTACGTACTATATCCACTTTCATTGTAGAAGCCGTGGATGTTACCGATTCTTAGCGTTGTTCTACACCCCCTTGGGTAGGGTGTTCATCGTCATAGCACATCAAATACTCAGAAATCACGAGGGGTTATGAATTTCTTCCAAGCGATCATTCTCGGCATCGTTCAGGCGCTGACCGAATATCTCCCGGTATCCTCCAGCGCGCATATCCGTATTTTCGGCGATCTGATGCTGGGCTCTGATCCCGGTGCGGCGTTTACCGCCATCATCCAGATCGGCACCGAACTGGCGGTGATCCTCTACTTCCGCCATGACATCATCAACATCCTCACCCATTGGTTCGGCTGCCTGTTCGGCAGGAACGGCAAGGATTGGAAAGCCCGTATGGGGCGCGGCGACGAATACGCCACACTCGGCTGGAACATCATCGTCGGTTCCATTCCGATCGTCATCCTCGGCTTCACGCTGCAGGACGTCATCGAAACCTCGTTGCGCAACCTGTGGATCACGGTGACCGTGCTGCTGGTGTTCGGCGTGCTGCTGTGGGTGGTGGACGCCAAGGCCCGGCAGAACAAGACCATGGACGATATGACGTACCGTGATGCGTTCCTCTTCGGTCTGGGCCAGTCCATGGCACTGATTCCGGGCGTGTCCCGCTCCGGCGGCACCATCACCGTTGGACGTGCACTGGGATACACCCGCGAAGCCGCCGTGCGCCTGAGCTTCCTGATGGCCATTCCCGCGGTGTTCGGCTCGGGGCTGCTGGAAACCGTCAAGGCCGTGAAGAACTACAAAACCGATGCGATGTTCCCCGGCTGGGGGCCGACCCTCGTGGCCATGGTCATCAGCTTCGTACTCGGCTATATCGTGATCATCGGCTTCCTGAAGTTCGTATCGACCTTCTCCTACAAGGCCTTCGCCATCTACCGCATCGGTTTGGCTGTGGTCGTCGCCTTGCTGCTGATTGTGGGCGTGCTGCCGGCCATCGATCCCTCCGTGGCGGCTGCGGCATAAGACAGATCAATAGAAGCAACTCAATATAATGGTGCTCCCGCCGGCGGGAGCCGTCAGCGAAGCTGACTGATGATGGTCACTGGAATATGCCAGCAGAACCACCCTCAGTCTCGCTACGCGAGCCAGCTCCCGACATTTTGTGCGACGTGCACATGCTCCCGCTGGATGAACAGCCCTGTGGGCTGTTCATCCAGCGGGAGCATCACCATATATGGGCTAATTACCCATCTGGCGCAGAAATGCTTCCGCTTCTTTGACCAGTTGTTCGGCCTGGGGCGCTCCCAAAGAAGCCTCCGCCTCGGCTTTCTGCTGCAAGTCGTAGTCGTGCTCCAAATGCTCCACATAATCATGAAGCTGGTCATTACAACGAACCAGTATCGATGCCTGAGCCTTCCACTGTTCGGCTTTCTGCTTCAGATCTGCCGTATCGAAGGTGAAGCCGATATGCTTGCCCAACGCATCCAGCAATCGCATAGTGCCGGCAGAACATTCGTCGCTGCCCAAATATTGGGGGATGGACACCCACATTGAGGAATGAGCAAAGCCTTGCTGCGCGGCGGCCACATCCAGAACAGTAGGAATGCCCACCGGGCCGTTATACGACCGGTCTCCTTCGCACTGACAGTCTCCGTCGCTGACGGCGATGGGCAACGGCCGAGTATGCGGGCAATCGGAGAACATCGAACCTAACGTAATGATTCGATTGACATCCAGCTCATCGGCGATGGCCAGACTCTGGCTACAGTATTCCTTCCACCGATAGTTCGGTTCAGGGGCGATCTGCGCATAGATATGCTTTCCTGCGTCCAACATGATGTCGTAGAACGTGGTCTGCGGCCAGATAAGATTGGTGCGTCCCGAAACATGGCACAGCATAGGACGGGCAACCTGGTAGTCATAGAAATCATCACAACGGATATGACGAATCTCGCGGGACTCATATCGCTTGACCAGATGGCGCACCACGTTCGTCGCCGCCTGACAGGCATCATTCCATCCCTCGAATGCGGCGATCAATACTGCGCCGGTGTCCTTCGCTGCTTCACTCATACCTCTAGAGTAACTGGAGTTCATTGCCTGAAGCGCACGCTTTAGCCATAAGCGAGAGTATGCAATTACAGGCGACACGCCGCAGCTGGACGAACTACACGCATGTGTGTATAGTAAACACTCGTGCTTCGGCGGGGAGACCTCGCCAAGGAAACACACGCGGACATAGCTTAGTTGGTAAAGCGCAACCTTGCCAAGGTTGAGACCGCGGGTTCGAGTCCCGTTGTCCGCTCTAGGTCCGTGAGTTGACAGACCTTACGGTGGGTTAGCCAAGCGGTTAGGCAGCGGCCTGCAAAGCCGTATAGACGAGTTCGACTCTCGTACCCACCTCTCAGACCAGCGAAGCAATTCAATGGGATGAAGTATGACCCGGGCGGTTGGCGCAGTGGTAGCGCACTTCCCTGACACGGAAGGGGTCACAAGTTCGAATCTTGTATCGCCCACTCGATGAATCGCCGGCAGAATGTTGCCGGTTTTTTCATCACAAGCTCGGGCGATTGGCGCAGCGGCTAGCGCACTTCGTTCACACCGAAGGGGTCGTAGGTTCGATTCCTACATCGCCCACTGGATTCCGCTTCTCACGGCGGATTCCTTTGCGGACATAGCTTAGTTGGTAAAGCGCAACCTTGCCAAGGTTGAGACCGCGGGTTCGAGTCCCGTTGTCCGCTCCACAACGAAACCTCGCTTCGGCGAGGTTTTTTCGTATTGGTTCAGATGCTGGTGGTATTTGTCGTACGCCCAACCTATCGTGTCCTACGTTGATTAACCAGTCCAGGCCTGCACATTAGTACCGCGGGCCCCGATAGCAAAGGACAGATCATGGCGCAAGCTACCATCTCCATAACCGTCAACGGCGAAGCGAAGGAGGTGGAAGCAACCACCACCGGCGTAGAACTGTTCGCGGAAGACAAGAACATCATCGCGGTCAAGATCAACGGCGAAAACCGTGACCTGTACACGCCGCTTGCCGACGGCGACACCGTAGAGCCCATCACGCTCGATTCCGAAGACGGCCTCGCGATCATGCGTCACTCAGCCACCCACGTCATGGCCCAGGCCGTGCAGGAGGTCTATCCGAACGCCAAGCTCGGCGTCGGCCCGGTGATCAAGGACGGCTTCTACTACGATTTCCAGGTTGACAAGCCCTTCACCCCGGAAGACCTCAAGGACATCGAGAAGCGCATACAGCGCATCATCAAGTCCTCCCAGTCCTTCCGCCGCCGGTCCGTGACCGAGGAAGAGGCCCTGAAGGAAGAGGCCGACCAGCCCTTCAAGATCGAGCTGATCGAAGACAAGGAAGCACACCTCGACCCGGCCGCCGCCACCGAGATTTCCGAGAAGGAACTCAGCTTCTACGACAACGTCGACCGTGACGGCAATGTGGTCTGGAAGGACCTGTGCCGCGGCCCGCACCTACCGAACACCCGCTACATCAAGGCTTTCAAGATTGAGCGTTCAGCCGCTGCCTACTGGCGTGGCAGCGAGAAGAACCCGACCATGCAGCGCATCTACGGCACCGCATGGGCCACCAAGGACGATCTCAAGGCATACCAGACCCGTCTGGAGGAGGCCGCCAAGCGCGACCACCGCAAGCTCGGTGCCGAGATGGATCTGTTCTCCTTCCCGGACGAGATCGGCCCCGGCCTGGCCGTGTTCCACCCGAAGGGTGCCGCCGTGATCAACGCGATGGAGGACTACTCGCGCGAGATGCACCGCAAGCACCACTACAGCTTCGTGCAGACCCCGCACATCACCAAGGGCGGCCTGTACGAGACCTCCGGTCACCTGCACTGGTACAAGGATGGCATGTACCCGGCCATGCACCTCGACGAGGAGTACGACGCGGACGGCAACGTGACCAAGCCCGGCTTCGACTACTACCTCAAGCCGATGAACTGCCCGATGCACAACCTGATCTTCAAGTCGCGCCAGCGCTCCTACCGTGAGCTGCCGCTGCGCCTCTTCGAGTTCGGTACCGTGTACCGCTACGAGAAGTCCGGCGAGGTCCATGGCCTGACCCGTGTGCGTGGCTTGACTCAGGACGATTCCCACATCTACTGCACCCGCGAGCAGATGAAGGACGAGCTGACCAGCCTGCTGACCTTCGTGCTGAATCTGCTCAAGGACTTCGGTCTGTCCGACTTCTACTTGGAGCTCTCCACCAAGGATCCGGACAAGTACGTCGGCTCCGACGAGATCTGGGAGGAGGCCACCCGTACCCTGCGTGAGGTCGCCGAGGCATCCCACCTCGACCTCGTGGCCGATCCGGGCGGGGCCGCCTTCTACGGCCCGAAGATCTCCGTGCAGGCCCGTGACGCCATCGGCCGTACTTGGCAGGTCTCGACCATCCAGCTCGACTTCAACCTGCCCGAGCGTTTCCAGCTTGAGTACATCGCGAAGGACGGCACCCATCAGCGTCCGGTGATGATTCACCGCGCCCTGTTCGGCTCCATCGAACGCTTCTTCGCCGTGCTGCTCGAGCACTACGCTGGCGCCTTCCCGGCGTGGCTGGCCCCCGTGCAGGTGCTCGGCGTGCCGGTTGCCGACGAGTTCGCCCCGCATCTGGCCGGTTTCGTCAAGTCCCTCGAGGATGAGATGGTCCGTTGCGAGATCGACTACTCCGATGACCGCTTCGGCAAGAAGATTCGCAACGCCTCCAAGTCCAAGGTGCCGTTCATCCTCATCGTCGGTGAGGAAGACATGAACAACAACGCGGTGAGCTTCCGCTTCCGCGACGGCAGCCAGCTCAACGGCGTACCGGTGGACAAGGCTCGCGAGCAGATCCTCGCCGTGATCGCCAAGCGCGTCCAGGTGAACTCCGCCGACGACTTCAACGCCGCTGTAGCTGAGTAAAGGAATACATGATGGCTGACGTGCGTGTCGATGATCCGGCGGACTTCCCGCCTCAGGAAGACACGGTCGAACGACTGTGGACCCCGCAGCGCATGACCTATGTGCTGCGCAACAGCGAGGATCGTCCGACCAAACCCAAGTCGAAGGAATGTCCGTTCTGCGCCGGACCGAAGAAGTCCGACGAAGACGGCCTCATCGCCTGGCGCGGCACGCACGTGTTCGCCATCATGAACCTCTACCCGTATAACGTCGGGCATCTCATGATTTGCCCGTACCGTCACGTCGGATTCATCACCGAACTTGACGACGCCGAATTGTTCGAGTTCGAGAAGGCCACCACCCTCGCCATGAAGGTGATGGAGACCGTCTCCCATCCGGACGGATACAATATCGGCATCAATCAGGGCGAGGTAGCGGGCGCGGGGGTCGCGGCCCATCTGCATCAGCATGTGGTGCCGCGCTGGAACGGTGACGCGAACTTCATGCCCATCGTCGCCCAAACGCGCACCATGCCGATTCTGCTGTCCGATCAGCGGGATGCGTATGCCAAAGCGTTTGCACAGCTGGCTTCCGACTACCATCTGCCGCTCGTCTGATACCGGCACGATACCCTCATGCATCTGGTCGAACCAGCGCATGATTCAAAAAGACAATCGAAAACATCACGGGTATGTCTGATTAACGGCCTACAATCGTTTCGTTTGACATCATCCGTTTATTACTGCTAGGAGCATTATGTCAGGTCATTCCAAGTGGGCGACCACCAAGCACAAGAAGGCCGCCATCGACGCCAAGCGCGGCAAGCTCTTCGCCAAGCTCATCAAGAACATCGAAATCGCCGCCCGCCTCGGCGGTGGCGACCCAGACGGCAACCCGTCCCTGTACGACGCCATCTACAAGGCCAAGAAGGCTTCCATGCCGGCCGACAACATCGCCCGTGCCGTCAAGCGTGGTGCCGGTGACGAAGACGGTGCCGCCAACTACGAGGACATCGTCTACGAGGGCTACGCTCCCGCTGGCGTGGGCCTCATCATCGAGTGCCTGACCGACAACCGCAACCGTGCGGCCGCCGAAGTGCGTTCCACCCTGACCAAGGGCAACGGCTCCCTGGCCACCTCCGGCTCCGTGTCCTTCAACTTTGAGCGCAAGGGCCAGATCGTGGTTCCGTCCGAAGGCGTGGACTTCGACAAGCTGTTCGAGACCGCAGCCGAGGCTGGCGCCGAGGATGTCACCGATGACGATGAGGTCTACACCGTCATCACCGGCCCGTCCGATCTGTTCACCGTGCGCAAGGCTCTGCAGGACGCCGGTTTCGACTACGATTCCGCCGACCAGGTCATGCAGCCGAAGAACGAGGTCGAGCTGAGCCTCGAAGACGCCCGCAAGGTGTCCAAGCTCATCGACAACCTCGATGATCTCGACGATGTGCAGAACATCTACTCCAACTGGACCGCCTCCGACGAGGTGATGGCCCAGCTCGACGAGGAGTAATCCTCGTGATCATCCTCGGCGTCGACCCCGGGCTCACGCGCTGCGGGGTCGGCGTGATCGAAGCCGGCGAGCACCGCCGGCTTTCGTTTATTCACGTGGACGTGGTGCGGTCCTCGCCGGACATCACCCAGGATCTGCGTCTTTTGGCCATCTATAACGGCCTGTCCGAGAAGATGGATCGCTTTGCACCCGATGCCGTGTCCATCGAACGTGTGTTCGCCCAGTCGAATCGCAACACTGTGCTCGGTACCGCGCAGGCGGCCGGCCTTGCCATGCTCGCCGCCGCGCAACGCGGCATCCCCGTGGCGCTTCATACCCCGACCGAGGCGAAACTGGCCATCACCGGCAACGGGCAGGCGCAGAAGGTGCAGGTGGAACGCATGGTGACGCGTGTCCTGAACCTTACCAAGATGCCGACGCCCGCCGACGCCGCCGACGCGCTGGCCTTGGCCATATGCCATGCCCTGCGTCCGGCGGGGGCGCTGCAGGGCGGCGAGCGTGAGCAGCATCTGACCGCCGCGCAACGCCAGTGGGCCGAGGCCGCGCAAAACTCCACGCGCCGACGCAAGAACAGCGATCGAGGTATGTAGTATACTTTCGAACAGATGTTCGAATCCTGAATACCGAAACGTTCAAGGAGTACCTGTATGATTGGCATGCTGACCGGGCGGGTGGAATCGGTTGAAACCGACACCGCATTGATCGACGTCGGGGGAGTGGGCTATGAGACGCGCATGCCCGCCACCGACTTGGGCCGCCTGCACGCCGGCCAGGACGCCTGCGTCTTCACGTATCTGAACCTCTCGCAGGATTCTGTCACACTGTACGGGTTCCTCGACCGGGACTCCAAGAGAGTGTTCCTGCAGCTCATCAAGGTCTCCGGCATAGGACCGAAGGTGGCGCAGTCGCTGCTGGGCACGATGACCCCAAGCCAGCTGGCCCGCGCCATCGCCGACAATGACGCCGCCGCACTGGCCAAGGCGCCGGGATTGGGCAGGAAGGGCGCGCAGAAGATCATCCTGGAGCTCAAGGGATCCGTCGATCTGAACCAGTCCGATGACGCGTCGGCCGGCAACGCTCCATACCAGCCGACCGTCGACGCCGGCGTGGAGCAGGTCGTGGAGGGGCTGGTCTCTCTTGGCTGGCGTCAGCAGGACGCTCAGCGGGCCGTCAACGAAGCCTGCGCAGAGAACGATGTTCCCATGCCGCTGGCCTCCGACGATGCGCCGCGTGTGCTGCGGCTCGCCTTGGCCCGTATGGATAGGGGGCGCTGATGAACGAGACGACGGATTACGGCGCCTCCAACACCGGTGCCAACGAGGAGTCGTTACGCATGGTCTCCTCGCAGCCGATCGGCAACGAGCCGGCCAGCGATGAGGAATTGCGCCCGCATGTCCTCGGGGGATTCATCGGCCAGCCCCGGCTCAAAGCCCAGCTGCAGCTGTTCCTCGACGCCGCGCGCAAGCGGGACGTGCCGCCCGATCATATCCTGCTCGCCGGCCCACCCGGTTTGGGCAAGACCACGTTGGCCATGATCGTGGCCAACGAGCTCGAAGTGCCGATTCGCGTCACTTCCGGGCCTGCGGTCCAACACGCCGGCGATCTCGCCTCGATTCTCAGTTCGCTTGATACCGGTGAGGTGTTGTTCATCGACGAGATCCACCGCCTGCCGCGCGCCGCCGAGGAGTTGCTGTACATCGCGATGGAGGATTTCCGCGTCGACGTGATGGTCGGCAAGGGTCCGGGCGCCAGCTCCATTCCGTTGACCCTGCCGCGGTTCACCGTCATCGGCGCCACCACGCGCGAGGGCATGTTGCCGAGTCCGTTGCGCGCACGCTTCGGTTTCACCGCACATCTTGACTTCTACCCGCACGACGAGCTGCAGAAGCTCATCGAACGTTCGGCCAATGTGCTGGGCGTGAATCTTGGCGACGGCTCGGCTCGGGAACTCGCGTTGCGTTCGCGCGGCACGCCGCGCATCGCCAATCGTCTGCTGCGCCGTGTGCGCGATTGGGCGATCGTGCATGACCTGATCGAGGTGCGGTCGGATGACGTCAAGGAGGCCTTGGCCTTATACCAGATCGATTCGGAGGGTCTTGACCGCCTGGACATCGCCGTACTCGACGCCATCGTGCGTAATTTCAATGGTGGGCCCGTGGGACTGAACAACCTTGCGGCCATGGTGGGCGAGGAGTCGGAGACCGTGGAAACCGTATGCGAGCCGTATCTCGTGCGTGAGGGTTTCCTGATCCGCACCCCGAAAGGCCGCGTGGCCACTGAGAAGGCCTGGCGACACCTGGGGATTACGCCAAGGGATGATGTCAGCAAGCCCTTCTAGACTTTTCCTGTTTGCACACTTGGCGACATTTCGTCAATGCCGTTCATCTGAAGGAGTTTTCCGTGGAACAGTCCATTATGCTTATCGTGATCATCGTCGTTTTCGGCGGCATGATGTGGTGGCAGTCCAAGAAGGCCAAGCAGCAGCAGCAGGAGAAACAGGACTTCCGTCGCAACCTGCAGCCCGGCACCGAGGTCATCACCATCGGTCAGGTGATCGGCAAGGTCGTCGAGGTCGATGAGCAGTACGAGGAGATCGTCATCGACTCCGAGGGATCCAAGCTGCGTTTCGGTTTCAACGCCATCGCCCGCGAATACATCCGCCCGGCCTACGTGTCCGATGCCGAGGTCGACGAGAACGGCGATCCGCTTCCCGACCAGGATGCCGGGACCCCGACCGCCGACGAGTCCGGGCAGACCCCGATCGAGGCGTCCATCACGTCCGGAGAGAACGATGCGGCCGAGGACATCGACTCCCCGGCCGCCGCAGACGGGACCGCCACGAAGTAGGCCGTACGATTTGGCGGCGTCGCAGCACATCAGTACAGGAGGGTGAATATTATGGCACAGTCGGACATCACCATCGACGCATTGGACAAGGTGGGACGGCAGGACGCCGAATATCTGGTGTCGTTGGTGCGTTCCATACCCGGGTTCCCCAAGGAAGGCATCATCTTCCGTGATTTCATTCCGGTGTTCGCCGATCCCAAGGGCCTGAGAATCCTGCTCGAGGCGCTTGAGGCGGCCCTGCCGGTGCCCGCGAGCGAATTCGATTCCATCGCCGGCCTCGAGTCGCGCGGATTCCTGTTCGGCCCGGCTCTGGCCGCCCGCATGGGCAAGGGGTTCATCGCCGTACGCAAGGCCGGCAAGCTGCCGCCCGAGACCATCGGCGAATCCTATGATCTCGAATACGGCTCGGCGCGCGTCGAAATCGAGACGGATGCCGTGCAGGCGGGGGAGCGGGTACTTATCGTCGATGACCTCATCGCCACGGGCGGCACCGCCAAGGCCGCCACCGATCTTATCGACAAGGTGGGAGGCACCGTGGCGGGTTATGGTTTCGTGATGCGGCTCGAAGGCCTCGACGGCATCGACAAGCTTGGCGGCAAGCCCGTCAGCTCGCTGATGGCGATGCCGGCCTGAGCGTTCGTCTCACCCAACATACATTCGGTTTTTAAGGTCCGTCATGTACTGTGTACAGTTACATGACGGACCAATTACATAGTCAGGGAAGGATCGATGGATCTTTACGAATATCAGGCGCGTCAGCTGCTCGAGGAACAGGACATTCCCACCCCGAGCGCCATCTTCGCCCAGAACTCCCATGAAGTCGCGGAAGCGGCGGACGCAATCGGCTATCCATGCGTGATCAAGGCGCAGGTCAAGATCGGCCATCGCGGTCAGGCTGGCGGCGTCAAGATCGCCCACAACCGCGACGAGGCCATTGTCGAATCCGAGTCCATTCTTCCGATGACCATACACGGCCACAAGGTCTCCGGCGTGCTCGTGGCCGAAGCCAAGAACATCCTGCATGAGTACTATGTGTCCATCTCCGTGGATCGCACCTCGCGCGACTTCGATGTGCTGGCCACCGCCAACGGCGGCACCGAGGTGGAGGAGATCGCCAAGGAGCATCCGGAATCCGTCAAACGCCTGCACATCGACGCGCTCGGCGATTTCGATCTGGCCGCGGCCACCGAGATGGCCCGCAGCATCGGCTTCTACCATGCCGACGTCGATCAGGCCGCGCAGATTCTGCTGAAGATGTGGCGCGTCTTCAAAGACAACGACGCCACACTCGTGGAGATCAACCCTCTGGCCAAGATCGGCGACCCGGACGACGAGTCCACCAAGCAGCTGAGCGCCTTGGACGCCAAGATTTCCCTGGACGACAACGCCGCCTTCCGGCATGGTGGCTGGGAGCGATTCGTGGATTCCGTCGTCCCCGACCCCTTCGAGCAGCGCGCCCGTGAGCACGGACTGCATTACGTGCATCTGCACGGCGAGGTCGGCGTGATCGGCAACGGTGCTGGACTCGTCATGAGTTCCCTGGACGCCGTCTCCGGCGCCGGCGAGGAGCAGGGCAGCGATGTCAAACCCGCCAACTTCCTGGACATCGGCGGCGGCGCCTCCGCCGCGGTCATGGCCGAGAGCCTGCAGATCGTCCTGTCCGACCCGCAGGTCGAATCCGTATTCATCAACATATACGGCGGCATTACTTCCTGCGTGGAGGTCGCCAACGGCATTCTCGACGCCGTCGCCAAGCTCGGCGGTTCCAAACCCATCGTCGTGCGCTTCGACGGCAACGCGGCGGCCGAGGGTCTGCATATCCTCGCCTCCGCGAACAAACCGAATATCCATGTGTCCGAAACCATGGAAGACGCGGCGGCCAAGGCCGCGCAGCTCGCCGGTGAGGCGATTCAGTCCAAGGAGGTTCTCTGATGCTGTTCATCGAAGACGGCGCTCCGGTCATCGTCCAGGGCATGACCGGCCATCAGGGCATGACCCATACGGCGCGCATGCTCAATGCCGGCACCAATATCGTCGGCGGCGTGAATCCGCGCAAGGCCGGGATGCACGTCACCTTCCCCGGTGCCCAAGGTGGCGCCGACGCCGATATCCCCGTGTTCGCCACCTGCGCCGACGCCCGTGAAGCCACCGGCGCCAAGGCCAGCGTGGTGTTCGTGCCGCCGAAGTTCGCCAAGTCCGCCGTGGTCGAAGCAGTCGAAGCCGGCATCGAACTCATCGTGGTTATCACCGAAGGCATTCCAGTAGCCGATTCCTCGTATTTCGTCGAACTCGCGCTCACCAGGGGCGTGCGCATCATCGGACCGAATTGCCCCGGCCTCATCACCCTCGGTAACCCAGGCGTCAACCTGGGCATCATCCCCGACGGCATCGTCGGCCGCGGCCCGCTCGGACTGGTCTCCAAATCCGGCACCCTCACCTACCAGCTCATGGGCGAATTGTCCGATATCGGCTTCACCGGATGTCTCGGCGCCGGCGGCGATCCGATCGTCGGCACGACGCTGCTGGAAGCCCTGCAGGCATTCGAAGCCGACCCCGACACCAAGGCTGTCATGATGATCGGCGAAATCGGCGGCTTCGCCGAACAGGACGCCGCCGCATGGGCCAAGGAGCACATGACCAAGCCGGTCGTCGCCTACATCGCCGGTTTCACCGCCCCCGAAGGCAAGCAGATGGGCCACGCCGGCGCCATCGTCTCCGGTGGCAAGGGCACCGCCCAGGACAAGAAGAACGCACTCGAAGCGGCGGGTATCCCCGTGGGCAAGACCCCGGGCCAGGCCGCCGAAATCATGCGCGACATACTCGCCAAGGCCGACATCGACTGATCGGTTCCGACCAATCGTGATGAAAGCCGTGATTCGCCAATGGGTGCGGGGAGCCATAGTCGCTCTCGCATCCATGGCCATCTATGCCATTGCATTAGGCTGCTATACAGCGCTGATGTTATTGGTCGTCTCCATGGAAGAGGGCGCCGACAATCTCACCGTCGGCACAACCTCGCTGACACAGGCCGTTGTGCTTCTGAGTGAGGGATCGGGCTTTAGAACCGATTCGTTCACCCTCACCATCACGCCATTGATGTTGACTATACTGCTGATATGGCTGATCAATGCACTCACCATGCGAATCAAAGCATACGGGCCGCATGCGTATGTTGCCGGATTGGTTGTTTGGCTCGGGTTGAACGAGGTATTCCGGCAATCCGTACACCTAGGTCTTGTCGATGACCAGTGGCTTGTGTTGCTGAAAGCAGCCATCGTATTCTCGATCGGTTTCCTATGCGCAGCCGTACCGGAATCAGCCAAGATGCGAGCATTCAGGGACTGGACTCGCAAGCAGGTGCCGGCGGACATACGCCACTGCCTGAAAATCGGCGTCGCCTTGGCCGTCGCGATACTGGGCATATACCTGGCAATTGGATTGATTACCGTCATCGTATGGGCGGTACGCAACCATGCCGCTGTCGTATCGTTGTTCGGATTGTCCGGGATGGAAACCGGTTCACGAATTCTCACCACCGTCGCCATGCTGATCTGGCTACCCAACGTCATGCTCTGGGCTGTTTCCTGGCTCTTCGGCGGCGGATTCGCCATCGGTGATTTGGCCAGTTTCACGTTATGGCTCGGCCAATCCAAAGAGCTTCCTGCAATACCGGTATTCGGTATTCTTCCCGAACCGGTCAGCAGCGAACTATGGCGTACCGTTGCCTTGAACGCGCCTCTCGCCATCGCTGCGCTCGTGGGCCTGCTGGCTGTATTCCTGCCGCAAGGATTCGCCTGCAGACCGTTGAATATACGGAATGCGTCCACCCGCGGCCCAGTACTGGTTTCGCTGATCTACTCCGCTGGGTCATTCTGCCTGAGCGCGATGCTGATCTCACTGGCATCCACATTGCTGTTCGCTCTGTCCAATGGATCGCTTGGCGATCATCGTCTCGCTCACATTGGCGTCGACGTCATGGCCTCCACCAGAGTCGTCGGTCATTCGACCGCATTGGGATTTACCGCGGCATGGCTACTCGCGCTGATTGGCACAGCGCTCGTTTTTTCGATAGGCTGGTTGGTTGGGAGGATCAATGATTCCCGCACCACCGCCGCGACCCCGAAGACCGTCATCGTCCGTCAGGCGCGGTCCCTGGCGTCACAACCACAAGAATCCAAGGAGGAACAGGATGACAAACACGAACCGACCGATCCGTCGGGCACTGGTCTCGGTCTTTCATAAGGAAGGCATCGAAGTACTCGCGGAAGCGTTCGTGAAGGCCGGCACCGAAGTCGTTTCCACCGGTTCGACCGCCAGGAAGCTCGCCGAGCTGGGCGTCAAGGTAACCGAGGTGTCCGATGTCACCGGATTCCCCGAATGCCTCGACGGCCGCGTCAAGACGCTGCATCCGTACATTCACGCCGGCATTCTAGCTGATATGACCAACCCCGAACACGCCAAGCAGCTTGACGGCTTCGGCATCAAGCCGTTTGATCTGGTGGTCGTCAACCTGTACCCATTCGCCGACACCGTTCGCTCCGGTGCCAACGAAGCCGACACCATCGAGAAGATCGATATCGGCGGCCCCTCCATGGTGCGTGGCGCGGCCAAGAACCACGCCACCGTGGCCATCGTCACCGATCCGGCCGATTACGCCTTGGTCGCCGAGCGTGTGGCCGACGGCACCGGCTTCTCCCTCGACGAGCGCAAGTGGCTTGCCGCCAAGGCATTCGCCCACACCGCCGCCTATGACGCCACCATCAACGAATGGACCGCCAAGCACTGGCCGAAGCCGGCTTCACTGGACACCGCCGAAGTGGACAAGGACGATCAGGACACTGAAATCGATTCCGCCAAGTTCCCGGCACGATTCACCCGCACCTGGGACCGCGCCCACACCCTGCGCTACGGCGAGAACTCCCACCAGCAGGCCGCCCTCTACATTGACCCGCTCAACCAGACCGGTTTCGCCCACGCCGAGCAGCTCGGCGGCAAGCCGATGAGCTACAACAACTACGTGGACGCGGACGCCGCCTGGCGCACCGTATGGGATATGGCTCCCGCCATTGCCGTGGCCGTAGTCAAGCACAACAATCCGTGCGGTCTGGCCATTGGCGCGACCGTGGCCGAGGCCCACAAGAAGGCTCACGCCTGCGACCCGATGAGCGCCTACGGCGGTGTGATCGCCTGCAACTCCAAGGTCACTCTTGAGATGGCCGAAAGCGTGCGCCCGATTTTCACCGAAGTCATCGTCGCCCCCGACTATGAGCCGGCCGCGCTCGAACTGCTGCAGACCAAGAAGAAGAACCTGCGCATCCTCAAGGTGGCCGAGCCGCCGAAGGGCCACGAGGCCATCCGCCAGATCGATGGCGGCCTGCTTGTGCAGGACACTGATCTGATCAACGCCGTCGGCGACGATCCGGACGCCTGGAAGCTCGTGGCCGGCGAGGCCGCCGACGCCGACACGCTGAAGGACCTCGTGTTCGCATGGCGTGCAATCCGCTGCGTGAAGTCCAACGCCATCCTGCTGGCCCACGACCAGGCCACGGTTGGCATCGGCATGGGCCAAGTCAACCGCGTGGACTCCTGCCATCTGGCCGTCGAGCGCGCCAACACACTGGCCGATGGTGCCGATCGCGCCACCGGTGCGGTCGCGGCATCCGATGCGTTCTTCCCGTTCGCCGATGGTGCCCAGGTGCTTATCGACGCGGGCGTCAAGGCAATCGTGCAGCCTGGCGGCTCCATCCGCGATGAGGAGGTCATCGAAGCGGCCAATAAGGCCGGCGTGACCATGTACCTCACCGGCACCCGCCACTTCTTCCACTGATCGGGACTCTCTGAGGAGAGCAGCTCAGCCAAAACGCACAAAGGTGGGATTCCGCCTGGACCCGTTGACGGGTCCAGGCGGAATCCCACCTTTGCTATTCGCCTGCTATTGTGGTCACGTAACCGTTCGACAGAAGGAATCGCAACATGCACAACCATCCCTATGTATCCGAAGCACATGAGGGCAAGCCATGGTTTGAATGGTGCGTACTCGGCGTCATCGCCGTCGTCACACTGCTGGTTGCTTTTGGATATACGATGGCCGCCACGGTCATACTTGCCGTGACGGCCATCATCACCGGGCTTGTTCGCCTGATTCTTCAGGACAAAAGCCCATGGAAAGTGCGCTCAGTGGCGTTCGACTCCTTCATCGGCATCGCCTTGGGAATCGGCCTGCTGATTACCTACTTCAGCTTCTTTGGACTCTTCGGCAACATCTTTTTCCGCTGAATCGCCATCAGACGAGGCGGCCTGATCGAAGAATTCGCCATCGTCGAGTGTGTCCGCGTTCGCATCGGCATCCGTCTGTGGAAGATCGGCGGCAGCCGGCACTTTGGGAGTGGTCATCATCTGAGCGATGATCATGACCAACGCCACCACAGAGGCGGCCAAGACCGGGCTAATCCAGAATACCCACAGCTGCTGCAGCGGATTTTGCGTAAGGCCCTCATTCATCGCGGCCAGTGCGATACCGGTGGAACGGGCGGGATTGAGACCGGCACCGGTAACCGGGTAGCTGATGGCGGCGGCCAGACCATAGGCAAGACCCAAGGCAATGATATGACGGTCCGAGGACTCGCCGTGATCACCCAGAGAAGACATGGCGGTGGCAACGACAATCAGAGAGGCAACGACCTCGACGACAATCGCCAACGTAATCGAGAACGTAATGCCATACTGGGTCAGCAGCGAGTAAGACACGGAGCCGTTTTCGAAACCGTTAACGGCCGGAGTCAGCCACACTTTGGCAGCTACCTGCTCGGATGTGGGCAGCAGCTTGACCACGGCGAAGCCGGCGGCGATGGCACCGATGACCTGAGCGATCACATAGAGGATGCCATCCAGGATTTTCGTCTTGGAAACCAGCACGGAGGCTACGGTGATGGCCGGATTCAGCTGACCACCGGACACGCGGGAGAAGATGGCGGTGACTGCGGCATATGCCAAGCCGGTAGCCAACGCGAAGAACACGATATTGATGCCATATACGGCCGAACCCCATGTGGAGAAGGCGTAAATCGCAAAGCACAGCAGGAAGCTGCCGGCCGATTCGGCGCACACGCGCAGAGCCAGCGGCTGTTGCTTGGTTTCTTCCATGATTGTTCATTCCTTTTCATCTGTTGGAAGACGGGCGAACCCGCACAAACGGTTGCCAGTCTAGCAGCAGTCCTACGTTGCGGTATGATATATGGGTTGGAATTGGCTGGGATTCCAGTCCGCCAACTCTAAAGTATGTATACAAATCGACAGTCTCTGCGATGACAGAATCTGTCCGGCCACGTTGGGAGAACGATGCCAAACGCATATTCCCGCGCTGCGAAAGCGCAAGACGATTCCAATTCCATTCGACTCCAGAAGCTGCTTGCCCAAGCGGGATTCGGTTCCCGCCGCAAGTGCGAGGACATGATCACCGAAGGCCGTGTCGAGGTCGACGGTGAACTGGTCACCGAGCTCGGAACTCGCGTTGACCCTCATAAGCAGCAGGTGCGCGTAGACGGTTCACGCGTACGCGTCAATCCGAACCACGTCACTCTGGCACTGAACAAGCCCCGCAAGGTGCTCTCCGCCATGGACGATCCGAAGGGACGCTACACGTTGCGTGACATCGTGGGCGACAAGTACGAGCGCATCTTCCACATGGGCCGTCTCGACTACGATTCCGAGGGTCTTATCCTCATGACGAACGATGGCGAACTCTCGCAGCACGTCATGCACCCCAAGTACGAGGTCGAAAAGACCTACGTCGCCACGCTGGAGGGCAAGATCTCCGGTACCGTGTGCCGCCGACTCGTGACCACCGGCGTGCAGCTCGATGACGGTTGGATCAAACTCGACCACTGCGCCATCATCGACGCCTCCCGTGATTACACGATGGTCAAGGTCGTGCTGCACTCCGGCAAGAACCGCATCGTGCGCCGCATCTTCGGTTCGATCGGTTTCCCGGTCAAGCGTCTGGTGCGCACTCAGATCGGCCCGATCAAACTCGGTGATCTGAAGCCCGGTTCCTACCGCGTGCTGTCCCAGACGGAAGTCCGTTCGCTGTCCAAGGAGGTTGGCCTGTGATTCGCGTTGCCATCGACGGCCCCGCCGGCGTGGGCAAGTCGTCCACGTCCAAGGCGCTGGCCAAGTATTTCGGATACGCCTACCTTGACACGGGCGCGATGTATCGTGCCTGCGCTTGGTGGTGCTTGAAGCAGGGCATCGATCTGGACGCCGAAACCGTGGATGAGCGTGTCATCACCGAAGCGGTGGGCGAGTTCTTCACCGGCGACCATTTCGATATCTCCGTGGACCCGGACAACCCCTGCGTATTCGCCGACGACGAGGACATCTCCGAGGCCATTCGTTCCTCCGAAGTCTCCAGCCATGTCTCCAAGGTGTCGAACGTCATCCCGGTGCGCAACGTGCTCATCGCCGCCCAGCGCGCCTACATCGCCCGCGAGGCGTCGGCCGACTCCTTCTCCGGGGGTTTGGGCATCGTGGCCGAGGGCCGCGATATCACCACTGTGGTGTCCCCGGACGCCGAGGTGCGCGTGCTGCTGACCGCCCGTGAGGAGGTCCGTCAGGCCCGTCGCACCGGCCAAGCCGTCAAGGGCGTGGGTGCTGAGGATGTGGCCGCGCGCGACAAGGCCGATTCCAAGGTCACCAGCTTCCTGACCGCCGCCGATGGCGTTACCACCATCGACAATTCCGATCTGGACTTCGCCCACACGCTCGATCTGCTCATCGGTCTGGTCGAGGACGCCATCGAGAACCAGGAATACGAGCAGTATGCCGCCAATCTCGAAGGCTATGAGTTGGACGAGGGCGATGAGGATCTGATTTCCGGCCGTGGTTTCACGGAAGGTGCGCGCAAGGCCGGCCCCAAGCCGGTGGGCGTGCTGGCTATTGTAGGCCGTCCGAACGTGGGCAAATCATCCTTGGTCAACCGTATCCTCGGCCGCCGTGCCGCCGTTGTGGAAGACACGCCGGGCGTTACGCGAGACCGTGTGAGCTATGACGCGGAATGGGCTGGCACCGACTTCAAGCTGGTGGACACGGGCGGCTGGGAAGCCGACGTGGAAGGCATTGAATCCGCCATCGCCTCACAGGCACAGGTTGCCGTGACCTTGGCCGATGCTGTGGTATTCGTTGTCGATGGTCAAGTGGGCATGACCACCACCGATGAGCGCATCGTCAAGATGCTGCGTGCCGCCGGCAAGCCGATCGTGCTGGCCGTCAACAAGATCGACGACCAGGCCAGCGAATACCTTGCCGCCGAATTCTGGAAGCTCGGCCTCGGCGAACCATACTCGATTTCCGCCATGCACGGCAGGGGAGTGGGCGACCTGCTGGACGTTGCGCTCGACAAGCTCAAGCAGGCCGAGAAGACTTCCGGCTACCTCACGCCTTCCGGCCTGCGCCGCGTGGCTCTGGTGGGCCGTCCGAACGTGGGCAAGTCGTCTCTGCTCAATCAGCTGGCGCGCGAAGAACGTGCCGTTGTCAACGATTTGGCCGGCACTACGCGCGACCCCGTCGACGAAATCGTCAACATCGATGGCGAGGACTGGTTGTTCATCGACACCGCCGGCATCAAGCGACGCCAGCACAAGCTCACAGGCGCGGAATATTATTCCTCTCTGCGCACGCAGGCCGCCATCGAGCGCTGTGAATTGGCGCTGATCCTGTTTGATGCATCGCAGCCGGTATCCGATCAGGATTTGAAGGTCATGTCCACCGCCGTGGATGCGGGCCGTGCAATCGTGCTCGTATTCAACAAGTGGGATGCGATGGACGAGTTCGACAAGCAGCGTCTCGAACGCCTGTGGAACACCGAATTCGACCGTGTGATGTGGGCCGAGCGTGTGAACCTGTCCGCCAAGACCGGCTGGCACACCAACCGTCTGACGCGAGCCATGGATAAGGCCTTGGAATCCTGGGATCAGCGTATTCCTACAGGCAAGCTCAACGCCTTCCTCGGCAAAATTCAGGCCGCCCACCCGCACCCGTTGCGTGGTGGCAAGCAGCCGCGAATCCTCTTCGCCACGCAGGCATCCACGCGCCCGCCGCGTTTCGTGATCTTCGCCACCGGCTTCCTCGAGCACGGCTACCGCCGCTACATCGAGCGTTCGCTGCGCGAGGAATTCGGCTTCGAAGGCACGCCAATCCAGATCTCCGTGAACATCCGCGAAAAGAAGAAGCGGAAGTGACACGCGCGTAATTTGCCAGATTTCATATATCTGGTAGATTATCTATTCGGTGCTTTTGCACCATCGGGCCGTAGCGCAGTTTGGTAGCGCACTTGACTGGGGGTCAAGGGGTCGCGGGTTCAAATCCCGCCGGCCCGACCGATTAGCCCCGGAATTCCGCCACTTTTGAGTGGTTGTCTTCCGGGGCTTTTCCATTTTCAAACAACATGAGACAACATGACGACGGACTTACCTTTGTAAGCCATTCGTAATGGATTAAACATGGACTTCATCTTGGCGTGTTATTGGAATTATCACCGACAATTCACCGCCTCCGCACCCCCGTCGTATGCGTTTGCGGCCTATAGGAACTTTTGTGGTGCTTTAGACTGGTTTTCGTTGTCAGTCGGTGGTGTTGGGGTATCGCGTGGTGGTGTGGAATTCGTTCCAGTCGATACCGGTCCCGTATGCGGGCGCGACGCTGTCGTCCGGTTCGGGCGTCGTTGCCTTTTCGCCCTTCCGCAGGGCGTCGGGGATGAATGACTCCGGTCGTGGGTGCGCGGTCTTCATGTAGCATACCCATTCGCACGCGCGGCGCATGTGCTCCTCGGGCAGCCCGCGATGGTTGCGCAATACGTCCTTGACGACCGAGTTGACGCCGCCCTCCAGCCGGTTCGTGGTGCGCGCCACCGGACCGCCCTTCAGCAGTTCCGGCTCGAGATAGGCGAACAGCCTGCCCTCGCGGAACAGCCTCTCCAGCCGCCGGTAGCAGCGCCGCAGCTCCTCGTGCGTCCACCACCACCGGTGCCTCGACGCCTTGGGGTTGGACGGGTCGTCGCGCGCGTAGGTGCGTTCGGCGATGAAGTCCTTCCACCGTTCGTGCCATGCGTTGAGGGCCTCGCCCCACCTGACGGCCTGCCCGGCCGTCTCGACCGAGGTGAGCCTGTCGGACAGCCTCTTCAGCTCGCGGCCGGCCTGGAGCCTGGGCCTGGACGTCAGGTCCGTCCTCGTGTTGCGCTGCACGTGCACCAGGCAGCGCTGGATCCTCGTTCCCGGCCACGCCTGCGTGCACGCCGCCTCCGCGCCGCGCAGCCCGTCGGTGATGAGCACGTCCGGCGCGGGAAGCCGGGAGAACAGGGCCAGGTATGCGGCCTTGGACTCGTGCGCGCACCACTGCCAGTCCAGCACCTCGCCGGTTTGCCCGTCGATGGCGATGATCAGGCACCAGCCGTGGCCCATGTACGTGCCGTCCGCCATGACCGTGTGGCGCCTGGCGTCCGGCGGGGCGATGCGCGGGCGGATGCGCCAGCACCATGCGATTCGTTTGCGCAGGGCGCGGGCGTCGCCCGCGGAGTCCGCCGCCCTTTGGGATGACGGCCCCAGCAGCCAGGAAAGGAACTCCTCCAGCGTCCGCTCCCGCCTGCGCCGCCGCTGCGGCATCGTCGAGCTCAACCGGCAGGCCGGGCATTTCCACCGCTGGACGCCCTTGCCGGTCCGCCCGTTCTTCTTCATCGCACGCCCGCACACGGGGCATCTCTTCGCTTTGCTGGATGGTGTTCTCACGCCATCCAGCCCACCACCGGGGGCGCATCATTTTCCACGCGACAAAAATGACAGGCCGACACGCCTGCTCCCACAAGGCCGGGCCACGGTTATAAGCACCACAAAAGTTCCTATAGGCCGCGTTTGCCCCAAACAGGGGCTAGACTGGTTCCTATTGATTTGACGAAAGGGACCCGAATTGACCGAAATAAACGATAAGGCCCAACTGGATATCGCCGCCGCTGACGACACCGACGCCGTCACCTCGGACACCACCGAAGAAACCGTAAACACCCCTGAAGTGGATGAGACTTTCGAGCTTTCGGCCGCCAAGATGCGCGAGCATGGCATGAGCGAAACCGCCATCAACCAGTTCCGCCATTTGTATGACGTATGGCGCCATGAAGAAGCCTCCAGCTGGATTCGTGAGGACGACATCGAGCCGCTTGGCCACGTGCCCAGCTTCCACGACGTCTATGAGACCATCAACCACGACAAGGCCGTGGACGCCTTCGCCAAGACCGCATTCCTCAAGCTCAATGGCGGTCTGGGCACCTCCATGGGATTGGACAAGGCCAAGTCGCTGTTGCCGGTGCGTAGGCACAAGGCCAAGCAGATGCGCTTCATCGACATCATCCTCGGCCAGGTGCTCACCGCCCGGACCCGTCTGAACGTGGAACTGCCGCTGACCTTCATGAATTCCTTCCGCACTTCGGCGGACACGATGAAGGCGCTCAAGCAGCATCGAAAGTTCAGCCAGCATGACGTGCCGATGGAAATCATCCAGCATCAGGAACCCAAGCTCGTGGCCGCCACCGGCGAACCTGTGAGCTACCCTGTGAACCCGGAGCTGGAATGGTGCCCGCCCGGCCACGGCGACCTGTTCTCCACCATCTGGGAGTCTGGTCTGCTTGACGTATTGGAGGAGCACGGCTTCAAGTATCTGTTCATCTCCAATTCCGACAATCTCGGTGCGCGCCCCTCGCGTACGTTGGCCCAGCACTTCGAAAACACAGGTGCCCCGTTTATGGCTGAAGTGGCCATCCGCACCAAGGCCGATCGCAAGGGCGGCCATATTGTGCGCGACAAGGCCACTGGTCGCCTAATACTGCGTGAAATGAGCCAGGTCCATCCGGACGATAAGGAAGCGGCCCAAGACATCACCAAGCATCCTTACTTCAACACCAACTCGATCTGGATTCGTATCGACGCTTTGAAAGACAAGCTCGCTGAATGCGATGGTGTGTTGCCGTTGCCGGTGATTCGTAACAAAAAGACAGTGAATCCCACGGACCCGAACTCCGAACAGGTGATTCAGCTGGAAACCGCCATGGGTGCCGCAATCGGTCTGTTCAACGGTTCCATCTGCGTCCAAGTGGATCGTATGCGCTTCCTTCCGGTGAAAACCACCAATGATTTGTTCATTATGCGTTCCGATCGCTTCCATCTGACGGACACGTATGAGATGGAAGACGGCAACTACATCTTCCCGAACGTCGAACTTGATCCGCGATACTACAAGAACATCCACGATTTCGACGAACGGTTCCCCTACGCCGTGCCATCTTTGGCCGCAGCCAACTCGGTTTCCATTCAGGGCGACTGGACATTCGGACGTGACGTCATGATGTTCGCCGACGCCAAACTGGAAGATAAGGGCGAGCCAAGCTATGTGCCGAACGGCGAATACGTTGGCCCGCAAGGCATCGAACCGGACGATTGGGTGTGATTTACAACACGGTAGAACGATAAAAAAGATATTATTTTTGTGAAATGGCGCTCAACTGCGGAAAAAGCCTCTAAGATAGAGTGAGTGTGGGGAAACTCATACGCACTTATAACGAAACAATAACTATACGTGAGGACTAATGGCAGAGGGCACAAGCGGACGTCGGCGTTTTTCCGACAAATGGGGCAAGCACGAGCTGGACGTACTGGCTGTGTTGTCATCCGCGTTCCCGCAATGGCTCACATCCCGCCAAATTGCGCAGCGCGTCAAAGCTTACGCCGACTCGTATGGAGAGCTGGCAGATCAGGCCGCCAAGGCCGCGTTCGCCAAGCAGTTCCAGCGTGATCGCGCCAAGCTCGCCGCTATGGGCATCGCCATCGAATCACGGCAGCCTGAGTATTCGTCCAAGTCGGAAGGCCAGGACTTCGCGTCCTACCGTCTGCAGTTGGGCGACGAACCGCGCATCCGTCTGATGTTCGAGCCGGAAGATATGCCGGTGCTTGCCGCCGCCAACTATCTGGCTCGTTCGATGTCGATTTCCTCCGAACCGGATCATTCCCAGCTCACCCAACAGGCGTCGCGCACCACGCCGCGTGTGCCGCAGACCCCTATTCCCGGGCTCGGTTTGGATTCGATTGCGCCTGGCTTGGGCACGCAGCCCATTCCGGACTCGCTGGTCAAGGTTATCGATTCGCGTCGCTTTGCCGCCACCGTTGATGTGGACGGCGAACACCTGAACGTGGCCTACACCGATTCCGACGATTTGGCCATGTTTGTGCTGGAGCATCCGGGTGCCACGATTGTCAGCCCGCAGGAGGCTGTGGACGCCTATCATCGCCGCCTGCACGCCGCCAGCCGATTCACTCTGGCCGACGAATCCGCCAGCCCTGTAAGCGCCTCGGTGGTTTCCCCATCGATTAGTCGCGATGTTCGTGAGCCGGGTGATCCCGAGTCGATCAAGGCCCAGAACAAGAAGAACGGATCCGCTTTCCAAACGGGCAGCGAGGTGGATCGTCGCCTGCGTCTGATGCTGTTCCTCTCCGCTCACTTGGGTGAGGAATTCTCGATGAGCGAGCTGGCCGAACGGTTCATTGGCAAGCCGAAGAACGAGGACGAGCTCAAGAAGTACGTCAACATCATCCACAAGGACATCAACACCCTTACCACCGTCTCCGATGACGGCGAGATGGCGGGCAGCCAGTTCTTCGATATCGACTGGCCGCTGCTGGATGCCGAGGGTATTGTTTCCGCCACCAATTCGTTGGGCCTTGAACGTCTTGCCGGCATTTCGCCGCAATACCTCAGCATGCTCACCGCCTCGGTCAGTTACTTGGCGCATTCGCCGTTACTGCCGGACAAGCAGCGTGGGCAGGCCGAATCCCTGTATGAGCGTTTGCACCGCCATGTCAGCCCGGGCCAGACCCCGTGGCTGAGCCTGACCGGCTATGAGCTGGAGCCCCGAAGCTTCTCCATCGTCAAGCGTGCGATCAACACCGATTCGTTGTTGGACATGGAGTATTCCGATGGTACCGGTAGTACCCGTCGCAAGCTGGTGGCCCCCGCCAAGATCTTCATCGACGAAGGCGTGTATTATGCCGCCGTCTACACGGATGTCGGTTCCGCCGCCCCCAAGGACAAGAAGGCCTACGTCTCCAAAGACAAGACCATCGACAAGGCCAACGGCAAGCCGCGCATCTGGCAGGTGCTGCGATTGGCCCGTATCGAAAAGGCGGAATTGGTCAAGCCCACCAAGCAGATCAACATCCCGAACATGCCGGTGAGCGAACTGCGCAAGTGGAGTTTCGACAACGGTACCGACGCGGTGTTCATCACCGATCAGCGCGATCTGGCATTCATCAAGACATTGCCGGGCGCTACCGTCGAACAATGCGGTGCCGGTGAAAAGGTGCATCTGACCGTTTCCTCCGATTCCTGGTTCGTGGCCTTCTGCATTGCCCACGCGCGTCATATCACAGCGGTCGCCCCGGAAACGTTGCGCACCATGATCGTGGCACGTGCCGAACGCGAACTGAGCATCAGCGAGAACAAGTAAGGAGCCTTTCATGCCTTGGTGGATATGGCTGATTCTGGCCCTGTTCATGCTGGCCATGATTGTTGCCGGACTGATCTATACAGCCCTTCATGGAATACGTGCCTTGAAAGACATGTCTGACATCGGTGGCCAACTCGGTGAACGTGTGGCCGCGATGGGGGAGTCTGGCATTTCTGCCGACACCAGCGAGCCGCCTCTGTTTACTCAGCCGCTCAGCGTGGCACAGAATCGTTATGCCGAGGCCCATGCGGACGTGATTCGTCGCAAGGCCGCCAAGCGCGAGCGCCACACCCAAGCATGGGCCCGCTGGAAGCGATTCAACAACTAACGGAAAGCAGCAATGGCACGTCACCAACACCATAAGGGCAATGCCGATTCCCAGACGCTGAGCCCTTCGCAGCGGTACGCATCATTCCAAAAAGTCCAACGCCATCGGGCATCCGCAGCAGCGCGATTCGCCGAATCCCTGCCCTTCGAACTGGACGGCTTCCAGACCGAAGCTAATGATGCGCTCGAAGCCGGCAGTAATGTACTGGTCGCGGCCCCAACCGGCGCCGGCAAAACCGTAGTGGCGGATTTTGCCATTTACCTCGCCCAGGAACGCAACGTCAAAGCCTTCTACACCACACCGATCAAGGCGCTGAGCAATCAGAAATACCATGATCTGGTCGACGTGTACGGCCCGGACAAGGTGGGCCTGCTCACCGGCGATACCTCGATCAACTCCGAGGCTGACATCGTGGTCATGACCACCGAAGTGCTGCGTAACATGCTTTACGAGCGTTCAACCACGCTGAACGCACTGCGCTATGTGATCCTTGACGAAGTGCACTATCTGGCCGACCGATTCCGCGGGCCCGTGTGGGAGGAAGTCATCATCCACCTGCCCAAGACGGTCAAGATCGTCGGCCTGTCCGCCACCGTGTCCAACGTGGAGGATTTCTCCAACTGGATCGCCTCGGTGCGCGGCGACACCAAGCTGGTGATCAGCGAACACCGCCCCGTGCCGCTGGAACAGCACGTCATCGTGCAGGCGGACGAACACACCGAGCCCGAGGTGCTGGATCTCTATCGCCGCGACGGCAACGGCGAGCAGACCACCAAGCTCAACGCCGAACTCATCAACCGGCTCGACCAGCTGGACCGCAAGGCCGCACGCCGGCGCGGCGAGGAACGCCCCGATAAGCGCAAGAGCTTCGGCAGAGGACGTGGTGGCAAAGGCGTCAAGAACCGTGCCCCGAAAGCGGAACGCCACACCCCGCGCCGCTGGGCCGTGGTGGATGAGCTTAACTTCCTGGGAATGTTGCCCGGAATCTACTTCATCTTCTCTCGCAACGGTTGTGACCAGGCCGTGGAACAGTGCATCAACGCCGGACTGAAGCTCACCACCGATGAGGAAGTGACCAGGATTCGCCGCATCGTGGATGAGATGGTGGAGGGGCAACTCACTCAGGAAGACCTGAAAGCCCTGCAGTTCTCCAAGTTCCGCTTCGCGTTGGAAGAAGGCTTCGCTTCGCACCACGCCGGCATGATCGCTCTGTTCCGCCAGATAGTCGAACGATTGTTCGAAGAAGGTCTGGTCAAGATGGTGTTCGCCACGGAAACGCTGGCCTTGGGCATCAATATGCCGGCCCGTTGCGTGGTGGTCGAGAAACTCGAGAAGTTCGACGGCACTAGTCATGTGGGCCTGACTCCCGGAGAATTCACGCAGCTCACCGGTCGTGCCGGTCGGCGCGGCATCGACACCATCGGCCACGCCATCGTGGTCGACCATCACGGTTTTGTGCCCGCCACGGCCGCCGCGTTGTCATCCAAGCGTGTCTACCCGTTGCACTCCAGCTTCCGGCCCACGTTCAACATGGCCGTGAACCTGCTCAACTCCAGCGACTACGAGACCGCGCGCGTTACCCTGGACCAGTCGTTTGCCCAGTGGGAGGCCAACGAATCGGCCTGGCAGTTGGAATCGCAGATCAACACACTGAAGAACGCGCTGGCCGGATACGAACAGGCGTTCGCATGCGAACACGGCGACTTCAAACAGTTCATGACCCTGCGTATGGAGCTGAGCGATATCGAGAAGGAAGGCCGCCGCAAACTGAAGCACGAAGTGTTCCTGACCGATCAGGAGCGTTCACGCGCCTTCCAGAACCTCGACCAGCGCATCCGCGATTTGCGCAAGGCGGAACACGAGCATCCATGCCGTAATTGCCCGGACCTCCAGCAGCACCTCAAGTGGGGCCACCGCTGGGCCCGCGAGACCCGCGAACTGCAGCGCGTCACCGATCGCTACGACTCCCGTACCGGGTCCGTGGCACGTCAGTTCGATCGCATCTGCGATATTCTCACCGGGCTTGGTTACCTCGAACGTCATGAAGATGCGGCCGGCCACATCGACATGACGTTGACCGAGAAAGGCTCGCTGCTGCGCCGCATCTATAGTGAACATGACCTGGAACTGTGCGAGGCGCTGCTCGCCGGCACGTTCGACAAGCTCGACGCCAACGGACTGGCCGCTGTGCTCTCTTCACTGGTATACGAGGCCAGACGAGGGGGAGACAGTGAACCGAGGCACTACCCGGGCGGCATCTCCGGGCCCATCGCCATCGCTTCGTCCAAGCTCAAGGGCATCTGTGAAGACATCGATATCCTGTGCGAGGATCACGGTCTGGACGAGATGCAGCGGCCGGACTCCGGCATACTCGACATCATGTATGAATGGGCGGATGGCGGTTCGCTGGGATCGTGCCTGTACGGCACCGACATGACCGGCGGCGACTTCGTACGCACTGCCAAACGACTGGCTGACGTGCTGCAGCAGATCGCTGTCGCCCAGCCGCTGCCGTTCGACGGGGGAGAGCGGCTGGCAGGCCTCGCCCACGAAGCGGCCGACCAGATCAATCGTGGCGTGGTGGCCTACTCCGGCGTGGACTGACGGGGCTGTTTGACGGGAGTTTGTCAGCCGACGTCGGAAGCTTGGAATAGCGGCCAAGTCCGAACGGTTGCGTAAATTAGTAGGGTTAAAGATCTTTCAAGGAGGATGCCGATATGGCAGAACGTAGCCTCAGGGGCATGAGCATCGGAGCGAAATCGCTGGAGTCCGACGACAACGTCGATTTCGCCGCACGAAACGATGTGGCGTATGTATGCCCGAAGGGCCACCGCACCATCCTGCCGTTTGCCGAGGGTGCCGAAATCCCGGACGAGTGGGAGTGCCGTTGTGGTTCCGTGGCCCACCGTGAGGGCGACGCCGACCGTGAGGGCGACGAAATCAGCAAACCCACCCGCACCCACTGGGACATGCTGCTGGAACGCCGTAGCGAAGAGGAACTGGCCACCCTGCTCGAAAAGCGCCTGCAAATGCACCGTGACGGTTGGATTCCCGACTATGAGTGATCTCCTACTGAACAACACGTGAACTTTATGCCCAGTCATCCCGACTGGGCATAATCATTGTTGGAACAAGTCGCATATTGTTTGACGACCATTCAAAGCAGTCGACATGAACAAGGGGGAGTGGAATCTCAATGGCACAGCATCCGATGAAAGTGGTCCTGTTGGATCTCGACGGCACGCTTACCAAGTCCGACGGCGGCATTATCGGCTCCGTCATCAAGACCTTCGAAGAACTTGGACGTCCGGTTCCGGACGCCGCCGAACTGCGCCGCTTCATTGGACCGGCGATCATCGAATCTCTGCGTCGCAATCATGTGCCTGCGGAAGATTTGGATCGGGCCGTGGATATCTACCGCAGCTACTACGGAGACCGTGCCGTGTTCGACGATCCGAACGAGCCCGGCAACAAGGTGCCCGGACGACTGGTGAACGTCGTATTCCCAGGCATCCGTGAACAGCTGCTCAAACTGCATGCCGACGGTTATTACCTGGCACTGGCCAGCTGCAAGCCCGAATACCAGTGCATTCCTATCTGCGACCATTTCCACCTGACCGAACTGTTGGACGGCATCTATGGTGCCTCCAAAGACAATTCCCGCCTGGACAAAGATCAGGTGATTCGATACTGCTTCGACAAAATCGCGTTTGATGCCGCAGCGGGGGACAAGGCCGTGATGATCGGCGACCGCTACACCGACATCGACGGCGCCCACGCCTGCAATCTGGACGCCATTGGCTGCCGCTGGGGCTACGCTCCGGCTGGTGAGATGGAAGAACACGGTGCCTACGAAATCATTGAGCAACCTGAGCAGCTCGAAGACGCCGTGAACCGATACTTCGAGATGCACTGACTGATTGCTCCCACCGGCGGGAGCTTCTAACGACGCTGACTGAGGGTGCTTACTACATGAGTAGAAGCACCCTCAGTGGCGCTAGGTGAAGCAACCCCTGCCAATCGAAGCGTTTCTTCAATAACCAATCTGACATAACGTACATTAAGCCAGCCGGCACCACGGAATGGCGGAATCACGCGCATCTGGAGAACATCATACACGGCATGTGTGCCTAAGTGTGCCTATCCCGTGTCGGGCTCACAGCAAGGCCACCCAGTCCTCCAGATCCGTCCTGCGGATGCGGGCCGTCGTGGACCCCTTCTCGAAATGCCTCAGATCGCCGTGCACGACCGCGGCGCGCACCACCTTCTCCGGGATGCCGCACAGGGCCGCCGCCTCGGGGACGGTCAGCGCGAGACGATGCTCGACGGGGACGAACGGCTTGTCGGCCATGTCAGGCTCCTTACGACGGGAAACACGATGGACACCCATGGATATGCGTTTCCCGCAAAGGACGTCTGGGACCCGCGTCCGGAGGCGGACGGACGCCATGCGTCACATGACGGCCGACATGGACGCCTTCTCCCTCAGCTGCGCGTACGCGTCATGCAGGATGAGATTGCCCGGCACGGTCGCCAGCAGGAACGCGAGCACCGCGGCCACGACCGAACGGACCAGGCCCTTCACCAGCCTGACCGCCACCCTGAACGCGATCCAGGAGACGAGCAGGCCCACGGCCAGCGTGACCGCGCCCCTCGCCCCGACGGGCAGCATGCCATACCAGGCCACGACGGAATCAAACATGACGGAACCCCTTTCCGGACATCCTTCACCGAACCCGTCATATGCGTCCCGGCTCTGACGCATACGCGCGTGCATGGAAACCCCATTGCACGACTACCAGAAACAGGCCATCCGGTTCGCCCTGAAGGCGTTCGCCTCCCCGTCCCGCGGCTGCGGCCTGTTCCTCGAACCCGGGCTCGGCAAGACGCTGACCAGCATCGCCGTCATGGACATCATGCACGCGGCCGACCCGCACGCCCGGTTCCTCGTCATAGCGCCCGCATTGGTGGCCCGCAACTCGTGGCCCGACGAGCTCGAACGCTGGAAGGGCATGCACTCCCTGACATGGGCGGCCGCCGTCGGCACGCCGCGGCAACGGTCGAAGGCGCTGGACGCCGACGCGGACGTGACCGTCATCGGGCAGGACAACCTCAAATGGCTGGACGGGAAGGTGGGGGACTGGCCGTGGAAGGGCATCGTCGTCGACGAGCTGTCCGGCTACAAGACGCCGAGAAGCAACCGGGGACTCATCCTGCGCCGGCACGCGAGACAGGCGAAATGGACGCTCGGCCTGACCGGCACGCCCGCCACCAAAAACCTATTGGACCTGTGGGGCGAGATCGCGGTCATCGACCGGTCCGAAACGTTGGAACGGTCCATGACCCGCTACCGGGACCGCTGGTTCACGCCCGGACGCTACATCGACATGGGCGGCCGCCGGCAGCCCATCGACTACACGCCCCGCGACGGCGCCCAACAGGAGATCCTGGACCTCATCGAACCGTTCTGCCTGAGCATGAAGGCGTCCGACAGGCTGCCCGGGCTCCCGTCCATGATCGAGACCGACCATTGGCTCGACATGCCGAAACCGACCCGGGACACGTACGACCGGCTGCGTCGGCAGATGGTCGCCGACCTGGATGACGGGACGACCGTGACCGCCGCCAACGCGGGCGTGCTCACCGCGAAGCTCGCCCAACTGACGTGCGGATGCCTGTACCCGGACGCGGACGATCCGGAAGGGACGATCCGGCACGTGGACGACGTGAAGCTCGACGCGCTCGCGGACATCATAGGCGCGGCGGACGGGCCGGTGCTCGTGTTCTACCAGTTCACCGACGAACTGGAACGCATGCGCGCACGCTTCCCCGGCATGCGCGAGGTGCACGAGCAAGGCGTGCTGGAGGAATGGCGCAACGGCCGCGTCCCGCTCCTGGCCGCCCACCCGCAGGCCGCGAAATACGGGCTGAACATCCAGGACGGGGGGCATGAGATCGTGTGGACCAGCCTGCCCTGGTCGTTCGACGACTACCGTCAGGCATGCGACCGATTGCACCGGCAAGGGCAGAAAAGGACGGTACGCGTCCACCGGTTATTGGAGTCGAACACCGTGGACCGTCGCAAGCTCGACGTATTGACCGGCCGCATGATGCTGCACGAGGCGGTCATGGACGCAGTGGAAGGAGAGACGACGGGCATCAATATTTGATATGCGAATCAAGCAGGGAGACCAGTCCGGGCGGGATCGCGGCGAACATGTCCGGAACACACACGGAATCGACCATCGCGCGAAGCGATGGTATATCCATGCAGGTCACACCACCCGGCCATACGGCAGTAGTCATGTCGGGGGTCCCATGCCCGCCCGGCGGGGTCACGCACACCACCCAATACGATACGACGCCGTATCGGGCCAGCAGACCCTGCCACCGTTCCCGCTGCTCCCACATGTTCGGGCTCATCGATGTCCACGCGCGGCCCTCGGAGTCAAGCACGAACGCGCGTCTCGCCCGGCTGACGCGCGCCAGATGCCACTCATCCACATTCACCATTCTTTTGGGTGGGGTTGCCCGGTATTTCAATGCCGGGAGGAACCACCCTCTTCTTTGTTCCATTCTTGTCTCATTACGCGCATAGTGATGTAATCGTAATCATGTCCCAGAAGGTCGTGATAGAAAGCGTGCAGATACGGGGAGCCGCCCCGTATCTCGGCATGTGCGTGGCCTCGGACGGACGGCAAATCCCCCTGTATTCAACCAATCCCGACATAGTGATGCGTTGGCTGTGCGACGGGTGGCGTTGCCGATACAACCAGTTGCGTTCCCGTAGAACCAAATGGGATAAAAACCTTGGCATGAGCATTCCGTTGGGCGGGAAGCCGGACATGCGCTCCGACCGTCAGGTAAGACTGGAGTGCTCATGGTTCGCAGCCATCCCCGCAATGGTGCTGCAATCCCCGAACAGGATAGAGAACACGGACTGGTGGAGCGCGAACAAACGCCGCAAAACATTGAAGAAGAAGCATCGGAACCCGGGCATGACGCCCCGGTTCAAAAAACGGCGTGACGACCTGTATTTCGTCTGCTGGCACAACAAGGGCGCGAACGCGAACTACCGTCAGTTGAACCGGCGTCACGGCGAGGTCGTCATCACCGGACAGAACCCCGGCGCATATCGTCTGGACGGCCAACGGTGCCGGTACAGCATCCACATCCGCGTCCGCGTCAGCCAACCCATCCGCGACTATACGAGCGTCGACGTGAACTGGACGAGACGAACACTCGTGTTCGTCAACGACCCGCTGCCGATAGGCCGTGAGCGCACGGGTGCGATGGTCGGATTGGACAGGGGTTGCGTCCACACGCTCGCCACGTCCGACAATCGTTTCATCGACCTCCCCAAAGACCGGTTGAACCATATCGACAAGGAGATACGCCGCCGTCAGAAGGCTCAGGCGCGACGAATCGCCATGTCCGGCGAAACCGTCAAACAATACCGGCGTCATGCGAGCCGCACCTACGAGCGTACCGGTCGGGAAATCAGCCGACTGTACGCGAAGGCACACCGCATCATAGACGACTGGCAGCACAAGACCACCAGCATGCTAGTCCGCGAATACGACCTCATCGTATTGGAAGACCTCAACCTGCAAGGCATGAGCCGCAAAGCCAAGGCGAAACCAGACCCGGACAGGCCGGGCGCGTTTCTACCCAACGGACAGTCGGCGAAACGTGAACTCAACCGCAGCCTACGCGCCGCAAGCCTCGCCGGAATCGTCGGCAAACTCGAATACAAGACCCGGCTGACCGGACGAAACCGTCTCATATTCGTCAACCCCGCGTACACGTCGCAGACATGCAGCAAGTGCGGGCATTGCGCCAAGGAGAACCGCGAAAGCCAAGCGGACTTCGAATGCAGGCAATGCCACGCGCGCATGAACGCTGACCTGAACGCGGCCAACAACATCCTCAAACGGGGATTGAACCATCTCCTCGGCTTGGACGAAGCCGGGCACGCCGAAACGGAGCCAGACGCCCAACCCGCCTATCGCGGGAAGGACGCTTCCGCCATGACGTGCGAAACCTCAACACGATAACAACACGTGTTGGAATCCCGGTGTTTCAACACCGGGAGGACGTCAAGTAGCTCGTATCCGAACCGCCCATGATACCGTTTCCCCTCCGTCATGGATCTCCGTCAACGTCGTTTCGGCATGGGATATGTCCTGTCGAACCAGTCGCCTGCCTGTTCGGCCATGGCGTCCGGATCATACCCGTCGCCCCACGTCCCGGCGTCGTTGCGCGCCGATTCGACGAACATGCCGCGCGCGTAGTCGCGGGCCTGGGAGCGGGTCATGGTCTCGCCCTCCAGCGTGTACGTGCGGCGGCGCGGATGACGCACGAAGTCGGCGTACAGGCGCGCGTTCGGCCCGGGGAACATGCCGGCGACGCTCGAGATCGACCCCTCGACCGGATCATCGCCCAACAGGCGGCGGATCTGGCCCGCATGGCTGGTGTTCATGCCGAACTCGTCGTGCCAACGGCCCGGCTTCAGGCCGTGGGGCAGGGTGGGCGCGTCCACGTGCCGGTCGCGCATGGCGTCCATGCCCTCCGCCCGGTCGGCGCGTTCCGCCTCGCCCATGCGCCCGTCGCAATAGGAGGCGGGCGGCGTCACGTCCATGCCCCGGACGCGCCCGTGCCCCCCGTCATACGTGCCCGCATACCCTTGCGGAAGCCCCTTCGCCCTATGGCTTCTCCCGTGCCTGTCCATGACCATGTCGGCCTCCCCTTCCGTGTATCCCGCACGGCCTATGCGGGAACGTTCGCGAGAATGTCGGACACGGCGCGCAGATACTCGCCGTACGTGCCCCCACGGCCCGGGATCCGGTCCCATGCGGCGCGCAGCATGTCCGGATCATGCACGCCCCCGGCCCGCGACCAGCGGCCAAGCCGCATGCCCGCCCGGATCATGCCCATGCCCATGCCCAGCGAGTGGAGGATCTCCACGGCCCCCAGCATCGGCCGGCCGGCCGCCAGGGCCTGGCTCGCCCGCGGATCGTCCAATATGAGGTCGAGGCGGCCAGCCACCCCGTCCAGGACGCCGCCCGCCGCCTCGAGGCGCGCGGACCTGACGTCCACGCCCAATACGGCCAGCTCCGTGTCGGTCAGACGGTTCAGCATGGCGGGCGTGATCCCATGCCGTTCGAGCCATTCCGCGGTCACCTCGAACGGTTCGCCGCCCGCATGGTCCATAAGCGCCGGATCATGATCCTCGTCCACATCCTCCAACGGGGCGAAACGACGCCGCTTCGCCCCGAACAGCGCCTCCCATTCCGGCAGGCCGCCGCATGCGAGCAGGTTCGACGAGCCCGGACGCGAGTTGCGCCCGTCATGGTAAGGCAGGAACACCATGCTGCTCACGCCGCGCTCCATCTGACCATGGACATGCGCGTCCACCGCCTCGTCCCACAGGCGTTCCCTGACGGCGCGCGGGGGACGCCCCGACGCATGATCGTTGCGGTATTCGGCGAGCCGTCGCTCATAGGCGGCGCCGGCGCGCAGCAGTTTGACGCTCACGCCCAGCTCCCTGTGGAGGATCGCCTCCTTGCTGCACCGTTTGCAGATCATGGTCAGGAGCGTGGGCGTGACCGTCTGCCCCTTCGCCATGCATTTCATGGCCTGGTCCTCTATCCATTCGCGCACCAGGTCGGAGGCGCGCGCGTCGTCGCGCAGCAGTCCGGCGACGCGGCCCGCGGGCGAGTTCGACCTGGTCGGGTCGGCGTATCGGCTGATGATCCTCTCCCATTGGGCGGGAGTGCATGCAAGGTTATCGTCTGACATGCGGGCGCGTATGCGTCCCGGGACGCATACCATGCGTTTCGCCACCACCCCGCATCCCGGTCGGCGCAAGGCGACACGCCGTACGCGGACGACCCGCATAGCCGGACCTCATGTTCGACGCTTTCGACGAATCATGGTGGTCGGCCGGATCGGCCCTCAACTGGTGGGACAGCCGCGTGGCCGACCCGCCCGCATGGCTCCCCGACCGGGAGAAGGCGCTCGCATGGCTGGAACGGCATGCCCCCGTCACCGGGGCGGCGCTCGCGCTCATCCGCTCGCACAGGACCTGCGAGACAAGCCAACTCCACGAGCTCGACCCGAGACTGCCCGCCGACCCGCGGTCCACGCTGTGGATGATGCTCGCCGGCATGCGCCTCATCGACCTGGGGTTCCCCATCAACGTGAACGGGCGCGGCGGATGGGGACCGAAAAGCGCGGGCTTCATGGCCGTCCGCCTGCCCGTCCACCACGCGATCGACCCGGAGCTGCGCCGGCTGGGCCTCACGCCCGTCGAAATCGCGGACATCGGGCCGGGGCCGTTGCGCGGGCAACGCCAGTACGACCGGCACAACCTGATCTGCACGGGGCTCGCCGTCCGCGCCCGGCGCGACGGGTGGCTGACCGCGGGGGAGGCGTGGTGCCGGTTCGACCGGATCTGCGACGATCCGCTCATGGGGCGGGGAGGCCCCGATCTGGCGCTCATCGGCGAGGGCCTGCTCGCATGCGTGGAACTGACCGCGTCCACCGGACAGTCATTGGAAGCGAAGTTCCGCCGGTGGGACAGGATCCTCGACCATCCGGCCTGCCGGAACACGCATGTCCTGTGGCTGTCGGCCGGCCGCGGCGACGGGAACACGGGGATCCTGGAACGGTTGGACGGCTTGTGCGCGGCACGCTCCCGCCAGCATGCGGGCGATGCGGCGTCCGTCATGGCCGGCGGTTTCATGACGGACGGGTGGACGCCCTCACCCGGCATCCCCGTCCCCCTGGGCGGGTGGATGGGACATGACATGGACAGGCTCGGCCGCGTGTTCGGCCTGCCGAACGCCGCCTCATGGCGGCTGCCGGAGCGCATGCGCGGGCATTGGCATGGCTGAGCGACAGGCGGGTGGCCGGAACGCATATACGGGGGTATGACCGGAATGGATTGGGATCGCGCGGCGGAGAGCATCAGCCGTGAGGGCGGGACGCGCATGATGGACGCGTACGCCATGCTGGAGCATGATGCGGAAGTGTTCGCCCGCGCCGCCAGATGCCTGGAAACACTGCCCGGAACGGACCGGATTCTAATGGAGGACGCGTTCCGTCTCATGGGACGGTTCGGCGGCGGCCTGACGCCCGCCCAGGCGTCGATCCTGTGCCGTGCGGGCATGCTCGCCACCAGGCGGGCCGCGGCCCTCGACCCGGCCGCCTAGGCCGGTTTTCCCCATGCACGCGGGAAGGCCGGATGCGGGGAGAACACACGCCCCCCGCATCCGGCCTTCCCGCGTGCATGGGCATCCGGATCACATGGTCGCGTCCGTGTCCCCGTCCGGATCATGCGGCTTATGCCGGGACGCGAACCATGCGCCGACGGCCGCCAGGACGGCGGCGACGGCGATCATGATCACGCCCGTCACGCCCGCGCCGGTGGCGGCGAGCCCCGCATCGTATTCGACGTGTACCTTGTAGACGACGGACGTCAGCCCGTCGGCGCTGGTCACGGTGAGTGTCGTGTCCGCGCCGTCCACATGCTTGGTGACGCTCATGCCCGTCTGCTTGTCCCACGACGGGGTGACCACGTAGCGTTCCGGGTTGGCGACGCCCACCGTGTATTCGAGCCTGTCCGGCGAGAACCCGGCGACGTCGCGCCCGTCGACGCTCAGCCCGGTCAGGCCCGCCCTGTGGGTCGCCCCGGTCAGGTAGGTGACCGTGACGGTGCGCGTCCGGTAGGTGACGCCGTCGGGGGCGAGCACCCCGATCCGGTATTTCCACGTCATGCCGTGGTCGCGGCCCGGCGTGATCTTCACGATCTGGCCCAGGTATGACTCGTAGGCGAACGAGCCGCCCTCCGGGATCAGGTATTCGTCGCCCTTCTCCGCGTGGTACGTGCCGTCCTTCGTCCATCCGACGCTTTTCAGCGTGGCCGTGTCCGGGCCGGGAGCCTCCCGGGTGCCGCCCGTGTCCTTCGGATCGGAGGGTTTGAACGCCTCGTCCGCGGTGGGGGTCCTGTGGTCGCGGACGAGCGTGACCGTGTACGTACGGTTCCCGCCGTCCGGGCCGGTCACCGTCCAATGCTGGACGGTGCTGTGCGCGGTCAGGGTCGTGTCGGACGCCTTCACCGTCTGTCCGGCCTTCGCCCTGGGGCTGACCGTGACCTTGTCGTCCTCGCCCGCGGTGATCGTGTATTCGAGGATGTCGGGATCCCACCCTTGGATGGGCTTGCCGTTGACGAGCAGTCCGTCGAGGGCGGCGTCCGGCGCGTCGACGGTTCTGGACGGCTGTTCGAACGGCTGCCGGATCGTGAATTCGCGGGTCACGATGGTGCCGTCCGTCCTGGTCGCCCTGATCGTGCCGGTGAACACGCGCATCCCGTTATCGCCGAGCCCGGTGGGTTTCAACGTGACCGTCGCGTCGTCGCCGCTGGTCACGGCGGGCGTGTACTGGTCGCCGGCCGCGGCGTGGGGGAGCGTGGGCAGGGTCACGTCCAACGGGGTGTCCGCGGCGGTCGCGTCCTCCAGGTCGACGCCGGGGATGGGGGTCGTGTTCCCGTCGGCGGTCCGATGCTCCACGCCGATGCTGAGTTTCGCGTTCCAGGCGCGGCTGGCGGTCAGGTTCACCGTGAGCGTCTGCCCGTTGTCGAGCGTGCGCGTGGCCGTCCCGCTCATGGTCCATACGGGGCCGGCCGCGCCCGACGGGTCGAGCGTGGCCTTGCCCCAGGCGACGGGGAGCGTCGATCCGTCGGACAGTTCCACCTTGTCGGTGACGGGCATGTTGTCCCTGTCGAGCCGGTGGCCGGTGTCGGTGACGGTCCATTCGGAGCCGTTCTTCGAACCGGTGAAACGGGTCCCGTCCTTCAATGTGATCTCCGTGCCCTGGACGATGCGTATGGGGATGCGGAACGATTCGCCGCCGTGGGACGCGGTCAGGACCCGGGTCGTTTCGGTGACGCCGGCCAGCGTGTTCCTGATGTCGGGTGCGGCGGCCGTGGTCGACACTTCGATCCGGTTGGACGTGCTGCCGCCCGTGATCTTCTCGTCCGTGCCGGGCGCCTGGTCCAACGGGGCGGCGGGCGTCCATGTCCTCGACGCGTCGTCGTAGGTGAGGGTCCGGCCGTGGAACGTCCAGTTGACGATGCGCAGGCCCGCGACCGCCTGGTCGAGGCCGTCGGCGGCATTGGCGAGCGTCTGGTCGCCGGCCGTGCCGGCGTCCAGTTTCCTCGCGTCGCCGATCGCCTTGTCGAGCGCGTCGAGGCTCGCCTGGTCGTACGCGGCCGTCGCGTCCTTGTCGGCGCGGATCGTTTCGGCCTTCTTCAATGATTCCTTGAACCGGTCGGCGGCGGACACGGCGCGGAACGTGTAGGTGCGGGACTGGTTCGGATCGGGCGCGTCGAGGGTGACGGTCAGCGGATCGTCCTTGGAGATGGATTGGGTCCATCCGTCGGGCAGTCCGGCAAGGGTGACCGCGGTCGTGCCGGCGGGCACGTCGCCCCCCTTCCCGTTGGCCGGATCGAATCCCGTGACGACGCCGGTGCCGCCTTTCGCGTCCCTCCACCGGGCCGTCACGCCGGCCAGGCCGGCGATGGGCGTGCGCTGTCCGGTGCGGGTCGCCGCCCCGCCCGCCGTCGGCTGGTCCGCCATGGCGGGCGCGGCCGTCCCGCCGGCCAGGGTGGCGGCGGCGAGCGTCGCGGCCAGGGTCCTGCTGATTCGTTTGTCCATGGTTCTCCTTTTCCGAATCGTCGTGCGGGCCTGGAACCGGCCCCGCACGCGTCGGCATGCGTCTATGCGCGACTGCGCAACGCATACGATGGGGCATGGATGATTGGCATGACAGGGTCCTGGCCCTGCTGGACGGGTCGGGGGACGCGCGTCGGGCCGCGTTCGACCCGAATCCTGTGGTGCGCGCGCACGCGGCGGGCATGCCGCTGCCCGACCGTGTCGTGGAGCGTCTGGCGGACGATCCGGCGGCCTGCGTGCGCGCCCGCGTGGCCGCCCGGCCCGGCCTGGACGCGGCGCTGATGTCCACGCTCGCCCATGACCAGGATGCGCGCGTGCGCCGCGTGCTCGCGACCCGGACCGATCTGGACGCGGAGACGCTGCGCGTGCTCGGCACGGATCTGGACGCGCGCGTGCTGGAGGCGGCCGGCTTCCCGGAACGGGCGCGCCTGATCCGCATGCTCCCCGTCGAGCCGGACGGGCCGGACGCGCGGAGGGGGTTCGGATGGCGGCGGTGAGGGAGAACACGGTGGAACGCCGGTTCAACATGCTGGCGAGACGGCATGGGGGACTGTCCCTGAAATGGGTGTCGCCCGGACGATTGGGCGTGCCCGACCGTCTCCTGTTCATGCCCGGCGGCAGGCTGTATCTCGTGGAACTGAAACGGCCGGGAGGAAAGCCCAGGGCTAGCCAGAACGCCATGTTCGCGAAACTCGAAACACGCGGCTTCCACGTGTGGGTCGTGGACGATCCGGACGCGTTCTTCGACATGATCATGGGGGATGGGGTCGGATAGTCCGGGGCGCGTCTTCACGGCCGCAATGCATGCGCGACGGCCCCGCCTCCCTTCCGGAATGCGGGGCCGTCGCGGTTTCCATATCAGGCGAGATCGTCGGCAAGCGTCCGGTCGGTGAACCCCCAGTCCGCCACGTTCTCCAACGAGGGATCGTCGATGACGCCGGTCAGGTCCCGGTCGGTGGCGAAATCCATGCGATGATTCACCCACGTGTTCTCCCTGATGGTCATGATGTCCAGATCGTCGTCGTCGGATTCGCTTTCCATGATCGCGTACACATGCCACCCGGCGGGCACATGCTCGCGGGGGAGGCGTTCGCAGTCCATCGCGTACCCGTTGACATGGCTGCCGTCCGCGAGCGTGAAGTCGATTTGGCGGGCCAGGTCCGGCCGGTCGAAGATCGCGGCCAGATCATGCGGGTCCGGCGTGTTCCGGGGCGCGGCCACATCCCCCGATACGCCGGCGGCGTTCTTCGGCTCGTACCGGCCGCCGTCGGGCGTTCCCTTCGGCCTGTGGCTCCTGTTGTTCCTGTCCATGACCATGATGGTTTTCCTTTCCTTTTCAGCGCAGGCCGCTCAGGACCGGATTGCCGGCCAGTATGGCATGCATGTCGGAATCGTCCGGATACCGGTCGCGCAGCACCTTGAGGCTCGCCAACGGCAGGCTCGGATTGCCGGCCAGGTTCAGGTCGGTCTGACGGTCGCCGCGTCCGGCGAACGAGCCCAGCAGCTCCGACGGCGTCCTCGGATTGTAGGCGAGCCGCCTGTCCAACATCCGGATTGTTCAAGGATGCAAGGCTTGAGGCGAGCGCGAAGTCGAGCTTCGGGCTCATGGCCGCGCCGAACGCGGCCTCGTACCGGTCGTAGGACACGTGGCTCTTCCAGTCGGCGAGCGTCGCCATGTCCATGCGCGGATGGCTCCACACGCGTTCTCGGATCCACGGGTCCGTGGTCCTCTCGTCGATGGCGTGCAGCGCGTCGGGACCGCAATGCGGATGGCGGAGCACCTTGCCCGCGAACACGCTGCTGTCGCGCGGATGGATGTTGACGGCGAGGGCGAGCGTCGAATCGTCCGCCGCCGGGTTCGCGGCCACGCGGCCGGCCTGCTGCATGTGCGGGTCGGCCCACAGGCTTTCCTTGACGAGTTCGGGAGCCGCGTGCGGGTTGGAGCCGACCGCGTCGACGGCCGCGTGCCTGACGCCCGGGGTCTGGTCGCGCATCCAGCCCACGCAGCGGGCGCGGAACGCGTCCGACATGACGGGGCGCATGCAGGCGCCGAACACCGTGTCCGCGCGTGCCGAATTCGACTTCTGCCGGAATACGAGCCTGTCCACGTCATCCTCCGTGAGGTTCGGATTCGACGCGAGGTACGCGTCCACCTCGGGCCGATGGGCGGCCATCAGGCCGGTGAGGTCCGGGCCGGAGGCGGTGCGAATGTACTCGATGTCATCCCTGGTGAGGGGTTCGTGCGCGCCGATGATGCGGGCGGACGGGTCCGCGTCCATGGGCGGCATCACATCATCCGGCCCGGCCGAACCGTTTTTCGTCTCGTATTGGCCGCCGTCGGGCGTGCCCTTCGGCTTGTGGCTCCTGTTGTTCCTGTCCATCACCATGATGGCCTCCCGTCGGTCGGTTGCGTTTCGCCATGTTCCTATGCGTCCCCGAGCAGCAGGCCCGGCCAGTCCACGTCCGGCGGCGTGGTGAACGCGAGCATGTCGAGATCATGGTGCTTCGGTTCGGATTCCCCGTTGGCGAGCATGAAGCAGAAGATGCTGGGACTGGCGGGCAGGAGCCCGGCGAGCACGCCGACGCCCCACATGGCGGTCGCCGTCTCCGCCGTGTTGTCCGGGTCGCCCTTGTACCGGGGCCGGGAGTCCGGGTAGCGGACCTGGCAGACGACCCCGCAGTCCGCGCCCGGCGATGCCTTCCACACGTTCCTGCATGCGCGCATGGCGCGCGTCTGCATGGTCTTGCGCTCCCGGGCCGTCAGGCGCATGTTGCTGGTCAGCCATGAGTCCTCGCCGAACGTGGCATGGGCCAGGGTCGCTTTCGAACCGGGCATGAGGGCGAGCAGCCGGGACAACGGGTCCGTGTCCGGCCCCAATGGGATCACCCAGATGAACAGTTCCGCGCGTCCGCCCGGCAGGGGGCGGGGGTCCCTGAGATAGCAGGTCATCACGCGATGGTACGGGTCGTCGTCCGGCCACAGCCCCTCGTCGGTGCCAGCGTCGATCAGGGGCTTCAGGGTCTCGGCCGCCAGTACGGGGCTTTCGCGTCGCCCGCCCACGGTGACGAGCATCATGTACCGGTTGACCCGGGGCGCGCCCGCGGCCTTCATCTCCCGCCACACCTGCCGTCCGTAGGCGCGCAGGCGTCCCCGCCGCCGTTTCCGCTCGGTCACGTCCTCGTCGCCGGTGGTCGTCATCCACAGGGAGGCGGACACCGTGAACGGGACCGTGTATGGTTTCAAACCGTTCATGCGGCGCGGCTATGCCGGCCCCGGGCCGTGTATGCATTCCGGCCGGCCTGTATGCATCCGTATGCATCCGGGGATGCATACATTTTTTCTTCCCGTTTCGGCTTGGTTCCAACGTTCCGGGGATGGTCCGGGGGCGTGTATGCATTGTATGCATCATTCCCTTATAGAGGATTCGAGAAAAGGGAAGGAAACCCCTTATATTGATGCATACAATGCATACAAGAGAAAGGAATTCTATTTTTTCCTTTATATATAAGGGTTTTCGGGCTTTTTCCGGGCTTTTTCTGTATGCATCCCCGGATGCATACAGATGCATACACGCATACAAACAGGGTCGGAAGAACTTCACAATATCGTAAACCCTGATGGAACCCGTCCGCGGGGACGCATGCCCTCCTGCATGAACGATCGCATCGCATTCTCCACCGAACACTTCACCGTCCACCGTCTCGACGACCCGGAACGCCCCTACCGGATCGACAACGGGGCGGGCTCCACGCGCCTCGGCGAACCGGCCTGCGTGACCATCCGCATGGACTACGGCAAGGCCCGCATCACATGGACCGGCATCGGCGCCAAGGACACCGGCGACGCCCGCCTGTTCGCCGGCCTCGTCCGCGAGGCGTGCGACGTGGCCGACCGCATCAACCACAGCCGCGAAGGCCGGCAGGCCGCCCGGCTCGGCGACGACTACCTCGAATCGTTGGGAATCGAACGTTGAACCGTTTCGAACAGGCGCTCACCCCCTACATGGACCGTCGCGTGCTCGCCGCATGGGTGGGCGGCAGCCACGCGCACGGGCTCGCCCGTCCGGACAGTGACATCGACCTCCATCTGGTGCTCGCCCCCGAACCAGACGACATCCTCCTCGGCCGAACCGACCGTACCAAAGGCCTGCATGGGCCAGACATCACGATCACCACGCCCATCCCGCTGCTCACGGGACTGGCCAAAGGCGCGCCCAACACGCTCGAAGCGTTGAGCCTGCCCAACGACTGCCTGCTTCTGGACGCGGGCCTCCTGCACATGCTCGCCCCATTGGCGGGCCGGCTCACCAGCCGGAACACCATCGACATGGCCCTGGGCAACGTGAAAGGCAACCTCCACCTGCTCGCCCGCGACGGCCTCGACGAACGGAAACGCCGCAAGCTGCAGGGCGAAACCATGCGCCTGCTCGCCTCCATCGGACACGTGACGGCCGGCCGGGACACGGACACGCCCTGGCCGTGCCGTCTCGACGCCGACCTCGACGTTCTGAGGGAAATCCGCGAACATGGCATGGATGACGCGGAGCTCGCCGCCCAACTGCCCGACATGTTGGCATACGCGTCCTCCCGCCGTCTCCACGCACCCGACCGGAAGACGATCCGCGAGACGGAACGACTGGTCGCCGGACTGATGAAAGGCCTGGTCGACGGCACGACGGCCACGTTCCCCATGGAAAGCGTGCCCGCCATGCTCGAAATCCGTTCACGGATGCGTCCTCATACGTCCTGAACACTGATTGGGATACGACCCGGTTCGATCTCGACTGGTTCAAAGGCATCAACGCGGCCATGACACGCACCGCGGCCATGCTGCCGGGCGTGTTGCGCGACAGAGGAAACGTGATCGTCGGCACGAAATACGGCACGTACACGCCGACCGTCCCCGACCCGATCATCCTGGATTCGTGGATGGAGTCGGGCGCATCCGATAAGGGCGATCCCCTGGACGCGGCATCCCACCTGTTCGCCCGGCTCGCGAAGGCGCAACCGTTCGGCGACGGCAACAAGCGTGGCGCGCTGCTCGCCGCCAACGGGCTGCTTGTCAGGGCCGGTTCGCCGCTCATGCTCACGGTGCCCGTGAAGGAACCGGAACGCACGGGGTTCAACGATCTGCCCGGCGCCCGGTACATGCATGATGATGATCGGATCATCGTTTGGCTGGCCGATTGGAACAGGGCGGACCCGGAGATCGGGACCTGGATCAGCCCCGGCGCATGATGCGCGCCAGTTCGGCCGCGTCCATGAGCGGGCCGGACGGTTCCGGACCGGTCGGGCGTGCCGGGACGCCGGATGGCATCGCGTCATCATCCGTTCCACCATCCGATTCGGGATCGGCGCCCCCGCCGCCGTACTCGTCGAGGCTTTCATCCCATCTGTCCTTGATGGCGCCAAGGAACGGGAACAGGCGGTAGGTGTCCGCATCCCTGAACCTGATGCGGTCCATAATCACGGTGTTGAAATGCGGGTCGTCGGCCGTGGTCTGGTCGAACGAATCCAGGTACGCGGACCGGTCGATGCCATCGGGCAGCCCGAGATGGTCGCACATCCACTTGCCCAGCGCCTTCGCGTCGTCCGTCCCGTCCGGCAGGACGGGGAAATACGTCTTGAACACGAACGGTGATTGGCCTTCGAACTCCGCGGAGCCGACGCCCTTGGACACGCCCTCGTCGAACACGTTCTGCGGACATTCCGGCACGCTTTCCGCGATGTTGAACACGAGGCCCCGCTGGTTCTTCGACGCGCGGGCCCCCATGAGCGCCTTGTTGCCGATCGCGCTTCTCAGGCTCGGCGGCATGCCGGTCGCCGCGGACGCTACCTGGTTCAGGAGAATGACCCGGTACCCGTAGGCTCGGCCCACCAGCACCAGGTCGGTGACGGTCCTGAGGATCAGTTCCTTGACCTGCGCGTCATGCTTCTCCTCCCAGACGGGCGGCAACGCGGTCTTCGGCAGGCTGCCCGCCGACTTGTGCCCGACCGTCAGCTGGGTGAACTCGTCGCAGACGACGAGCCGCAACGGCATCCGCCTCTTCTCCTCGTCGGTCAGCTGGTACCAGTTCTGGTAGCCGCGCCGGCGGAAGAACTCAGCGCGCGGCCCGCCCTTGTCGATGTCGGCCATGCACGTCTTCAATACGCCGAGCGTCTGGAGCAGGCTGTCGCAGCCCCAGCCGTTCTCGTGGATCCAGGGGCGCGCCCAATAATAGTCGGCGGCCTTGGTGAAATGGTCGCAGACGAACAGCTCCACCTGTCCGGTGGCCAGCTGGTCGGCGATGATGTCGTTGCCGAACACGCTTTTGCCCGCGCCCGGAAGGCCTCCCAGATAGATGCTGGGGGAGGCCTTCCAGTCGAGGATCGCGGGCTCCGCCGTTTTGCCGGGTCTGGCGAGCCTGACGCCGAAACGTGTGCGGTCCCTGTCCGCGCCCAGATGGTCGAACGGGAGTTGCACGAGTCTGGGGAACGTCCTGGGCAGGCCGGGATGGATGTCGATGGTCCCGTTCTTCGGATCGGCCTCGAACCACCATCCGAGGCGTCCGATCTGCTCGCAGGCGGCATCCACCTTCGCATCGTATTTGTCCGCCTGGTAGACGATTCCGTCGTCGAGGATGGCATGCCATCCGCCGTCCTCGACGGGCGTCATGCGCAGATCCCAGTCGTGCAGGCCCATGGCGGCGGCCAGCTGCCCGCGTGCGGTGGCCTGCGCGTCCGTCAAACGTTCGAGCAGCGCCTTGCCCTCGTACGGGTGGAACACGGTGAGCCGGTATCCGGGGTATTTCGTCTCGTACACGGCCTGCACCTCGGCGCCCTTGCTGGGCTTCGAATGTTCGGCGCTCAGGTTGATTTCGAGGCTGGAGTCGTCGCGCATGTCGACGCTGGACGACTGCCGGTCGACAAGGACGGCGACATGCCGGTCCCGGTCGATGAACTCGAGGCGGGCGGCCTTGGCCTCCGGATGCCCGGCCTGCCATTTCGCTATCTGCCGGTCGAGTAGAGCCCGGTGGCTGCCGTTGTTCGCCGGATCGAAGTCGACGCTGCCCCCCGCCCGGGTCTTCACATGGACGGGGTACTCGTATTCGAATCTGATCATGCGGGCCGGCTATGCCGGGCCCGGACGCATTCGGGAAGGCATGCGTTCACCCGTCAGTTCTCGATGGGCTTCCATTCGCCGCCGTTCGACTCCTCGAACCGTCGGCGGGCCCGTCGCTCCCAGGCGGGCGAGCCGGGCTTCTCCCGGCAGATCCAGCTCATCACGCTCGACGGTTTGACGCCGTTCGCCGTGATGATCGTATGGTCCACCGGATACGTGCTACCGTCGCTCATGTGCCCGATTCCCGGCCGGTCATGCTCCATGCGGAACGTGTGGGTCTTCGCGTCCGCCGTCACGTATTCGATGCCCGGATCCCAGCGTGCCAGGGCGAGCGCCCCGGTGACGCCCCGGTGTTTGGCGGCCAGGCGCAGCATGGCGGCCTGGCCGACGTCGGGGCCGAGTCCGGCGAACGGCTTCACGATTCTCTCGTCCGGGTCGAACACGTCAGGATCCGCGGCCATGAACGCCCGGTACTCGTGTTCGTCATCGCACAACGCGTCGCGCAGCTGCCGGTAGCGTCGGGTCGGTTTCCTCCCGTCCAACAGTTGTTGCTCCAGTTTCCTGAACTCCTTGGATTTCCGGTATTCGCGCCCCGCCTGCGGGTTCCAGCCGTCCTCCTGGAGTTCGCGCAGCGTGTCGGCGAACGCCATCTTGTCATCGAACGCGCTGCCGTTGATCAGTCCACGGTCGACGTTCTTCTTGTACAGGTCGCGCATCTCATCGTTCAACGGATTCAGATGTCCTTCCGTTGCCGCAGCATATCGGGCCTGTTTGGTCTGGGTGCCTTTCCATGCGGCTTCGTAGCGGCGTTCGGCGGCCTCCCCGTCGTAGTCGCTTACCCAATTCTCTGGTTGTGGTCCCTTCCACGTGTCCGCCTGTTCGTCTGGCCGTACGGGCTCCAATCCGAGATTGCGGAGCTCCCGGTTCGGGTCCAATGCGGTTTCGATGATGTGTTGCCGGGTTTCCTGTTCCAATCGCGCGCGATCATAGGATTTCACCGGTATGCCGTCATAGGCGGCCTGTATGTGGTTGATGACATAGTCAGCGTGCGAGCCGTCCGGCATCCGTGGATCGTATCGCAGGTTCGCCACGATCAACGGCATGTCATCCTCTTCGTCCGGCATGGCCTGCCGGCCGACCAGCAGGTTCAGGCGGGTCGCCGCATAACCCGCGTATGCGGCGACGTCCGGATCCATCATGATCGCGTTCATCGCGTCGTCCATCGCATCGTCCAGCCGACGTCCGCCGGCCGACGGCGGGACGATGTCGTCGCCGGCCGCCTGCGGGCCGATCGTGTCGAACGTGCCCGCCACCCCCTGGGGCAGGCCCTTCGGCCTGTGGCTCCTGTTGTTCCTGTCTACCGTCATGGTCGTCTCCGTTCTACGAATACCGGATCTTGTTCCGGCTGCCTGCTATACGGGGCGGGGTCGCATGTTCCGGCCTGCATCCTCCTGGACGCAGGTTGACATCCTCCCCACGGCTAAAGCCGGGGGATTCCCTTCACAGCCCGGACTCCAACGGAACTTCCGGCCTGAGTTGAGGGGGTTGACGCTTCATCGGGCCGCCAATGCGGATCCTCCACGTCCAAGGCGGTATCCCCGCCCGTTTTGGCTAAAGCGCGGCTGAGAATGTTTTCAGCCGCGTTGACGTCCGCGTTCGCCCTATACCCGCACTTGACGCAATGGAAGACCGCTTGGCTCTCGCGGTTCCCCTTGGCGACATGCCCGCACTCATGGCAGGCTTGGCTGGTATAGGCGGCGGGGACGATGGCAAGACGGCCGCCATTGGCGCCCATCTTGTCCTGAAGCCGCTTCGATATGCGACCCCAACAGTTGATTAAAATCGACCGGTCGAGCCCGGCCTTGGCCTTCGCGCCGTTATGGAGGTATCGGCCCGGATTCGCCGGATCCGGCCTCGGCTTCGGCCGCTTCGTCATGGCTTGGACGTCTAGGTCCTCCATGGCGATGAGAATGTTGGCCTTGGCGAGCCTTGTCGTGGTCTTCTCGATCCAGTCGTTGCGGCGACGAATAATACGGCTGTTCAGGGCGTTGAACTCGGACAAGGTCTTCCGACGGCGCTTCGACTCGAACTTGGCGATCCTGCCGCCTCTGGCCTCGTTGGTCCGGTCCTGGCGGGTCATCCGGCGCTGGAGGTATTTCAACCGCTTCAGCTCGGCCTTCGACGGCTTCGGCATGTCCCTGAAGGTCCTGTCGGACAAAGCCAGAGTGTGCACGCAGCCACGGTCGATGCCGACCATGCCGTTGCCCATTCTTGGCAATGGCGATGGCATATTGACGAACACGAGGCTACGATGGGTCCAGTCGACATGGACGCTGGTGTAGGGCCGTATCGGCTGGCTCACGCGCACATGGATGACGATGCGCCAATAGAGCTTTTCACCGGGCTTGCGCCATCTTGTAGGATTCATGCCGGCGATGACGACCACACCGGACTTCCGGCCGGTCCGATGAAAAAGCGCGTTGCCTGTCTTGGAGGCGTTGCGCCAGCAGACGAAACCAAGGCCGCGATGCCGCGACTTGAAACCGGGAACACGGCCTCCAATGGTCTTCCTGCGTTTGAGTCCGGCGAACCATTCGGTATTCTCGATTCTGTCCGTGCTGGACAGTATGGGCGCCGGAATGCCCGCCATCCACGAGCATCGAAGACGGGCCTCTTTATCCGAAAGCAAATCAGCCACGTTGGGGCCACCCAAAGGCTCCTTGACCCAGTCGATGATCCCGCCGGCCTCGTCCTTGACGGGCACGTTGTGCGGGCGCTGCTCGCGCCTTTGGTTGAATCGGGTGCGCCATCCGTCGCACAGCCATACCATGACGCGCTCGGGATTACGGGTCCAACAGGGATTGCCGCAGTGGTCCACTCCCAGGAAGACGCTCGCGCCAACGTGCTTGACGCCGTCGATGCGGACCTTCTGGCTCATCGTGGACCACCTCCTTGCATCACGGTCCTATGCGTCCCGGCCTTGAACCCCAGCGCTGAAGCGCGGGGCATGAATTTTTTCGGTCATGGCGTGCACGGCTGGTTCACGTCGAAACCGTATTCGTCCCCGCATGACATGCCGCCGAACGGCATCCGGGGGGGGTGAGACGGCAACGGTCCTGCCGTCTGACAGCCGACCGGAAAACCGTGCCCCTGACGCATACGACGGGGCATGGGGTCATCAAAACACCACCGGTGGCTGACCGGCGCGAAGGCGGCGAAGGCCGACGAATTCTACACGACGTACGAGGCGATCGACAGGGAGCTGAGACACTACAAGACGGATCTGAAAGACCGTCACGTGATCTGCGACTGCAACGACCGGCCCGACAGGAGCATGTTCGTCTCATGGACGCTCGACCACATGAACGAATACGGAATCGCGTCCCTCACCTGCACGAGCTTCCAACCCGACCATGGCACCCTGTTCGACGACGGGACGCCCGCCATGCAATGGCATGTCGACAACGACGGCCGCGGGGGGGGTATTCGATCGCGGACCTGGCCGCCCGCCCATTGGACGGCGACGGCTCCTTCGACTCGCCCGAATGCGAACACCTGCTCGACCGGCCCGGCGCGATCGTCGTCACCAACCCGCCGTTCAGCCACGCCATCCGGTTCATGCGCATGCTCCGCCGGCATCCCGCGACCGACTACCTGATCGTCGCCAACCTGAACCTCACCACCGCCAACGACGTATTCCCCATGATCAAGGAGGGACGCTGCCTCGTCGGCCTGAGCATCCACTCGGGCAGCATGTTCTTCCGACTGCCCGACGACCGACCGAAGACGGGAAGCATGATCCGGCCCGACGGCACGGTCGGCGTCAACAGCATCCGATGGCTCACCAGCCTCGCCGCCGCACGCGCCGACAAGACCTGGCCTCCCACGGGACACACGTACCGGGGACATGAGGACGAGTATCCGGAATATGATGCCTACGACGCGATCAACGTGGACTCCATGCGCATGATGCCCGACGATCACGACGGGCCGATGGGCGTCCCGTTGAACTTCCTCGAACATTGGGCGCCCGGCAACGGGTTCATGCTGCTCGACAACCTCGACGACCCGACGATCGACGGACGTCGCCTGTACAAGCGACTGCTCGTCAGACGGACGCGGGACGCATGATCCACGCCGCCCGCGCATGCAGGCGGAACCCCGTGGGATAAACCGCCGTCCACGAACAGCGTGATACGAATCTTGTTGAAGGACGAACGGGACGCCGGCCGGTTCCTCACGGAATGCCGTCAACGGGGACTGGACGCGCGCCCTGAGGAACGACGCCCCGTCGGCACGGTCAAACGCGTCGGGCCTGAACCCGCCGCCGGCTCGACGCGCATCCGGGCCGGCGGCATATCGGCGTCGCCGCCAACCGGAAGGCCACGAACGCGGCCGATGGAAGATCCGCAGCGGACAACGCCGCGGATTCGAAAACCACGAATACGAGGCCCGGACCATCCGCGAGAACGACGAATGGCATGTGTACGCGCGCCAATGACGTCCCTGTTCTAGAACCCCGTGTCAGCGAACACGGAAGCCAATCCCATCGAATCCACGCGATCCCACACCATATCCGGGATCGTGACCGTCCGGCCGTCCGGCGCGACCACATGATCCGACCGATAGCGTCCCGCACGCGCGCAATCCATCAACGCGCACGCCACATCCGGCCCCGTCACACCCGGCATGAACGCGGGCGACGCCCACACGCCCCACAACCCCGACAACGGGCCCACCGGCACAAGCCGAAGCGAATCGGCCTGCACGCGCGCCGGATCATGCTCCAGCAGGGCCAGCGTCCAGGCGCGCGCATCCAACCGGGCCATGCGCGCGCACCAGGCCAACGCCAGCGCGGACCAGCCCGCCCGGCGTACGCCCGCACGCTTCGCCAGCATGGACGCGAACATCATGCCCGACCCGTAGGCGGACACGTCGAACCCCAGCAGTCCCGCATGCCCGCGCGCCCACAGCCAATCATCCCGACCGGGCGGCGACGGCATGCCCACGTCGGGCAGACGCGAGGAGGGCGGCGCCCAGTCCAGCCAGGATGATTCCAGCAGGCCGGGCAGCAGCCGCGCGTCCATGCCATGGATCCGGTTCGCCGCGTCCGCGATCCGAAGCAACGGCAGGTCGTCCGGTCCGGCCGTCATGTCGTCGAAACTGACGGTGATCATGCACGCCTTCCCTTCCATCGTCCCTTGCGGATCGGGTATGCGTCCCGCATGAAGGGGATATCCCGGCGTCCGGGCATGGAAACCATGCCGAAACCCGGTTTTTTGCAAGGAAAAACGATCCCTCCCCTTGATGTGATGCTGTTTGGTGGTGTGGTTTTTGCCGTGGTGTGGTGTCCGTCATGTGTGTTCTTGGTGTCGGTGTCCTGTCTTTTTTCTTCTCTGATGGCTGATGGGATGGTGTCGTATCGTGTTTTCCTCTCCTGTTTTTTCTTCTTTTGCTCTTCTTTTCTTTTCCTTTTCTTTGTTTCCTTTTTTCGTTTTCGTCCGCGGCATGCGCCGGACGGCGCGCATGGCGCCCCCTGTCAGCGGGCGCGCCTGGATTCGCGGATGATGCTGGACACGCCCTGGAACAGTCCGGTGAGGAACCGGATCCAGGCCTGGCGCATGCGCGGGTCGGCGGCCGGGCGTCGTGGCCTGTCCGCGTCGTCGGATCGCCTGGGCGGTTCCGGTTCCGTGTCGGGTCGGGGTTCATGCGGGTGCGTGTCTTCGCGTGCGGGCGGCCTGTCGGCGGGGCGTGGGGGGGGGAGCGGCGGATCGTCGTGGACGACATGCCATCGTTCGTCGGCCGCCTGTTCGATGCAGGCTCCGTCGGGGAGATGCGCGATGTTCGATTCGGTCCGGTAGGAGCGGCGTGCGTGGGTCGTGTCGTCCACGCATTCGACGTGGGTTTCGTTCCCTGTGCGGCTGACGCGTGTGGGCGTGTATGAGCGTCGGATGTCGAGGTGGGCGGCGCAGTCTTCGGCGATCAGGTCCGTGTCCACGGGGTGCGGCCAGACGGGGCGTGTGTCCGGCATGGCGTCGGCGGGCGGGTTCGTGCCGGTCGTCTCCCAGGGGTCGGGTCGGGGGATGATGACGCACGCGCGGTCCTTGAACAGGGGTGTGGCGTGGCTGCGGATCCAATCGTGGTCGTGCATGTGCACGGCGAGCATGCGGCGCGTGTCCTCGTCCGCGTGGGTGAGGATGACGAGCCGTTGGAGGCGTATGTCGTCGCGTCCGTAGCGCATGTCGATGGCCTGCTGGGGAATGGTGTGTTCGCCGAACCGCCATGCGATGTCGCCGGGGGCTGGGGCGGGCATGGTCCGGGCGAGGCGTTCGAGTTCCATGAGTTCGATGCGGTCTGGCGGTTCGGGCGGACGGACGTCGGGATCGGGTCCGGCGCCCGTCCCTGGCTCGAATGTTCCGGCCACGCCTTGGGGCAGGCCCTTCGGCCTGTGGCTCCGGTTGTTCCTGTCTGTGCTCATGCGGTGCGCCTATGCGTATGGGCTGGGGATGGGATGGTTGGGGATGCGTGTCGCCACCCGGGTCCAGGGCGCGTCGCGTTCGAGCGGCGTGGCGGCCACGCCTTGGATGGGGCGCAGGCCGGTCCGGTCGCGTATCCACAATGTGTTCGGCCGGTCGGCGTCATGGTAGATGCCGTAGCCCATGGTGGCGGGCGCGTCCAGGGGGTCGCCGAACCCGGTGATGAGACGGGTGTCGTCGCCGTGGATCAGGTAGTGGCGGCCCTGCCTGTTGCGGACGATCATGCTCGCATGATCGGGTTCGAACAGGACGTTTTGGACGCGTCGGCTCCGGTATTGCATGCGTGGCTTCATGCGCGTCCCCTTGTGGCGCGTGCGATCGCGTCGGCGATGTCATGGCGTGCCACGGGGTCGGCGGCCGTGTCCCATCGGGTTTCGACCATGATGCTGGCGAGACGTATGTCGTGTATCCCGTCGGGGGTGATGGCGCCCCGGTGTGCGGTGTTGACGCCGACGGTGAGGCCGCGGCCCATGAGGAGCGCGGCGGCGCGTGCCCCGATCGCCCGAGATGCGGGATCGTTGTTGTGGCCGATGATGGTCTGGGTGCGCGGCTGGTCGGCGTGCAGTTCGAATGGGTGCGGTTCCCCGGGGTAGGTGTGGACGTCGATGATCGTGCATCGTCCGTACGTGTCGAGCATGGTCCGGCATATGGTGTCGAGCATGCGGTGCCATGGCGTGTACAGGAGGCGGAACCGTTGTCCGCGTTCCCTCATGCCGGGTGCCTGTCCGGGCTTGTAGAGGGGATGCCCGTCGATGTCGCGTGTGGGGATGGCGCCCATGCCGGCCTTGTTCATCTCCTCCCGGTCGTCGGGGTATCGTTCCGGGTCGCACCACATGCGGGTCGTGTGGTCGAGCATGATGGTCGCGTGGAGTCGGGCGGCGATCATGAGGCCGAGCGTGTCCGCATGCCGGTCTCGTACCTGTTCGCATGTCTGGTCGAACGCTTCCGCGTCCGCCAGGCGGGTGCGGTCGAACCCGTCGGGGACGAGCCGGCCCGCGTGCGGCGTGTGGACGAGCATGGGCGTCGTGCCCTGCCGGATTTCGAAGAGTGGCTTGTCGTTCATGATGGTTCCGGCTATGCGTCCCGGACGGCATGGCGCATAGGGGCCGTGTATGAGCATTCTCGACATCGGCACGGCCGGCTGGCGCGCGTTCTGGAGTTCCGTGACCGCGCCGGGCGCGTTCGGCGTGTACTTCATCGTCCTCATGGTCGCGCTCCTCGTGGGCTTCGCGTTCAACCGCACCCAGTCCGCGTTCTCCATGGGCCTGCGCGTCCTCGCATTGCTCCTGTCCGCGATCATGATCATGGGCGTGCTCGGCGTGCTCGGCCTGAACATGACCGGATTGACGCCCATGATCAACTGGCTGCTCGAACAGGTGCAGGCCCCCGTCTACATCCCGGAGGCGTGACCATGCGGCGTGGCGATGGGGGAGGCCCGTTCCGGCGGTTGCTGTCCATGATCGCGACCATGGTCATGGTGGGCGTGCTCGTCGTCGTGCTCGTCTCCTCGGGAGGCTGGCGGACCGTGTCCGAGACGTTCGGCATCGGGAACCCGGACGCGTCCACGGCCGCATTGACCGAACCGAGGAAGGGGGATGCGGGACGCAACCCGGACGCCAAAAGCCTGTCGGGCCTGCTCTCCCTGTTCGGCGTCCATACGGGCGGGGAGGCGGACGCGGGGGCGAAGGACACGGGGAAAACCCCGGACACGGCCCCGACGGGGGATGCGGCCGCATGGCGGACCCAGTTGGACGCGGCCGGCCGGATAGGCACGGCGAACGCCAGGCCGGGCGGCTACGACCGTGAGACGCGGTTCGGCGGCTGGGCGCCGTCCGGCTGCGGGAAGGCGACCACGAGGGACACGATCCTCGCCCGCGACCTGACCGGCGTGAAAAAGGACTCCTCATGCCGGGTCGTGTCGGGCACGCTGCACGACCCGTACACGGGCGGGACCATCGGGTTCAGACGGGGCGTGAAGACGAGCGCCGACGTGCAGATCGACCACGTGGTGTCCCTGTACGACGCTTGGGCGTCCGGCGCCCGCGACTGGGACCAGGCGAAACGCGTCGAATACGCGAACGATCCGGACGTGCTCCTCGCCTCGGACGGGCCGGCGAACATGGCGAAGGGGAGCGGCATCGACGTGAACGGACGATCCGAATACCTGACGCAGCATACGGGCGCACCCGACATCTGGATGCCGGACAACAAGGCGTACCGGTGCGACTACATGGCGAAAAGGGTGTCGATCAAGGCCAAGTACGGGCTGACGATGACCGCTCGAGAGAAACAGCAGACCATCACCTACCTCGCGCAATGCGTGGCGGGCAAAAACCAGTAGCAAAGGAGATTCGACCATGGTCATGGACAGGAACAACAGGAGCCACAAGCCGAAGGGCACACCCGACGGCGGCAGATTCGAGACGGGGGACACGGGCGGCGCGTCGGGTGACGTGGCCGCGCCCGGCATGGATCCGGCCACGTGCCTGACCGTCCGGGGGTTTGACGATGCGAACCGGCGCATGGACGGATGGTACGGGCGGCTGGCGGGCCTGGAGAAGTCGGGCGATGACCACGATATCCGGAGGATACGCGGATGGTCGGCCGCGTTCGACCGATGGCAGAGAATCCACGGGGACGAGGTGGGCGCGTTCGTCGCCCGGCGCGGCGATCTGATCTCGTCGGACAGGGAGGCGGCCGCGTTCATGCTCGCCCGCCGCGACGTGCTTCGCAAGACGTACCCCGAATTCGGCGAGCTCGACCGGCGGGTCGACGGGGAGATCCGCAGGCTCGAACGGGAGCCGAAACCGTCGAGGGAGTACGTGGACGCGATCGACGCGTTCGAATCCTACAGCAGGACCCATGCGGACGAGATCGCCGCATACGAGGAGAAGCGCGGCAAGGAGCTGTCAAGCGCCAGGGAGGCGGCCGCCTACATGCTCGCCAAGGCCGGGCTTCTCAACGAGTCGATCAGGCGGGGCAACATGCTCGCCTTGGCGGACGAGCATGACTGGGGGGCGTTGGGCGACCGGATCGCGGAGGGGGATGGCGCGCAACAGTATTCCCATGCGCTCGCCGGCCGTTACGGGCTCGATCCGGAACAGGAGCGGATCCTCATGGAGGACACGGACGCGCATCTCGGCGAGGAAAGAGACCCGGGACAGGCGGCTCGGGAGATGGACCGGCGCTACCGTCTCGCCGCCCGGCTGCTCGGCAACATCGACTGACGGGAAAGGGGATTGGGGGAATGGCTCAGCTGATCATCGGCGGCGAATGCACGACCCTGCGGGAGACGGACCCGGACACGCTCGCGCTCATGGCCGTGCATGCGGCCAGGAAACGCGGCGTGAGGGCCGCGCTCGCGGACGACCGGGGACGCAAGGTCCTCATCGTCCTGCCCGCCGGCCCGTTGGGACCCGCCATCTAGAAGACTTCGGGGATGCGGGTCAGCATATGCTCCCGCATCCACTGCTAGACGGTTCTCGGTCATCTGGCTCGCAGCAACGGACCAGCCGGTCGCCGAACCCGCGTCTGAGCGCCGGATCCAGGCCGATCACGCCGATTCCCGCAGTGAACGTGCCGGCGACATGCTGGGGCAGCCCCTTGGACTGTCTGTCCTGACATCCATTCTAACCGTTGCCGACGGCATGCGTCCCCGCGGGGGCCGCCATGCTTCCGCGCCGGATCGGCGACGGAACGCATCTAATAGTGGATGTACTGGTATTCGTGCGTCTGTTTCGCCTCGATGGCGCGTCGGAACGGGCCGACCTGCCCGTTCACGTTCGCTTCGCTGATCTCGATGGAACCGTCGCCGTTGACCTTCTCCACGATGGCGACGTGCCCCCATGCGTTGTTGACCTGCGCGGGAGTGAACACGATCACATCCCCCTGCCGGGGGGTGTCGTCCACCCAATAGCCGAGCGCCTTGGCGGAATCGGCCCACATGCCGCCATCGCCCAGCCGGCTGCCGACCGGCAATCCCAGTTGCGTGCGCCGCACGTACGCCCACCATGTGCATTGCCCGTACGCGTATGTGTTGCCCGTGTCGCCGGTCGCATGGTCCGGATCGAATCCGGCCGGCGTCCGGTCCTCGTCGCGCCCGTTGATCAGGTCGCGGACCACTGGATTGTCCGCGTGGATGATGGTGAGCCTGCCCTTCGGCCGGTCGCCCATATCCCATGTGCCGTCCGCCGTCAGGTCCGTGCGCGTCCGGTCGCGGTCCGCGGCGGGGAACGGGTCGGGACGGCCCTTCACGCCGATCGAGGCGCGGACCGTCGTGTCCGCCGTCGCGGGCGCGGGGTTCGCGAGCCATGCGCCCATGCCCGATGCCGCGAGTGCGAACAGGAGGAGCAGGGCGATATGCCGCTGCCTGGCGCGCCCGCGCCGCAGTCTGGTCCGGTCCCGTCTCGTGTCCGCCGTCATGTCCGTCCTCCCATGCCGGATCCGGGTATGCGTTCCGTTCACCGCGAGCCGTCCCCCGATCCGGAGACGTCCGATCCGCCGGAGGCTTCCGAAGGCGCGCCCGTGTCCCCCGATCCGGAGGCGGGGCGGGCGCCGGGCGCCCGGTTCCCATGCTCCCTGAGGGTCGCGCCCGTGCCGGGAGCCCCCCAGGCGAGGATGCGCGGCGTGCCGTCCGGGTCGGCGACCAGCAGGTCGTACGAGTATTGGGATTGGGCGGCCGAACCGTCGCCCGCGTCCGCGTGCGCGACGGTGACGGTGACCCTGAGCGCCGCCCGGTCCGATTTGCGTTCGTTGCGGTCCACGTTCCCCTTGTCCAGGTAGGCGCCCCCGTCGATGGTGGCCGCCGTCACCGACCCGAGCCCTTGCGCCCGATACCAGGCGTTCGGGTCGGGATCGTTGACGAGCACGGTCAGCATGTCCGAATCGGAGCCCATGAACGCGTCCGCCCATTTGCGCACGGTCGTGTCCAGCATGTCGGACGCGGTCAATTGTCCGAGCGTGTCCTTCCACATGCCCGTATCGCCCTTGTCGTCCGCGCCCGCCAGGTCGAGGCGTTCCACGCTCGGCCAGCCGGACAGGCGCCCGTCGGGCGTGATCGTGGTCCTGACCCGCCACCAGCCGTTCGCGGAGTCCACGATCAGCGTGTTCACGCTCAATGTCATGTCCCTGGACCCGTCCGACACGGTGGCGTGGGATTGTCCGTTCCAGCTGACGATCCGCGCGTCCGCGCCCAACGCGCCCTTGGCGAGCCATTGCTCCGTCAGCGCCCATGATTCGACGCGTCCCGCGGGATCGAGGTCCGTGGCGGGGGCGGGTTTCGACGCGGCGGGCGGGTTTGACATGAGGTAGGCGACGATCAGGAGCAGCATGATCGCGATCCACCGCTGCCATTTGAGCAGCCGCAGGCCGGTGAGGCGGAACGCGCGCCTCGAGAACTGGCGGTCCGGGTCGCCGTCGCGTTTCGGGTCGGGGGCGCGCCAGCCCGCGTCCTCGTCGATTCTTTTCCTTCGCATGATGCGGCCCCCTATGCCGCATAGGGGGCCGCATCATGACGTCGGAAGGAAAGGATGGAAGCCATGCGAAGCGTGGAAGTCGCCGCCGCACCCCAGATCGTGCAGCCCATCAGGGACGGCGTGTCGAAGCTGTGCGGTTTCGTGACGGGCAACGCGGCGCTCGCGACCCTGCTCGTCCTGGTCGGCGCGGGCGTGATCATCACCTGCGTCGTGCTGCTCGTCCTGCGTAAATGGTGGCCGTCCACGCAGATCGGGCAGGCGTTGCAGGGGGGAGGCACGATCGGATGGTGCTGCGCGGGCATCACGTTCGGCCTGTGCGGCATCCTGCCCTCCCAGATCCTCCCGTTCGTCGCCGGGCTGGTCGCCATGCTGTTCCAGATCGTGTTGAACATCATCGCCCAGGTGTTCGGACTGTAGGATCATGCTGTTCGATCTGACGTCGGTCAGCGGCCAGCGCGTCTCGCAGGTCGACGAACTGCATCTGGGCGGACGCCAATGGGTGTCCAGCACGAACCTGTTCATCGCCGCGACGGGCGCGGTGGCGGGCGCGGTGCTCGCCACGCTCGTACGCGTCCTGCCGGCCGCCGCCGGCCAATGGTGGCCGTACCTGCTGATCCCCGCGGGCATGACGGCCGCGCTCGTCCTGTTCGTCCGCCGGCGCAGCGTGGCAGGGGAGCGCAACATGCGGCGCATCGACCGGATCATGGCGCGCCGGCACGGCATGGATGGACGGTTCGTCCGTCCGGGAAGCCTCGAACCGTACGATCCGGGCGGCTATGAGCTCATCGAATTCCACGACCACGTGATCGACCGCTGACAACGAAGGAGGATCCCGCATGGGATTCATGTCGGACATGATCGTCCTCGCCACGCAGGACGCGGGCGGCGGGGGCGTCACGCCGGGCGCGCCCGCCAATGTGGGCATGCTCAACACGGACGTGGTCTGCAGGGCGCTCGACTGCCTGCCCGTCGAGCGGTGGGCGACGGCCACCCTGTCGGGCACCAGCCGTGAGGATTTCGCGTCGAGGATCGTGAACATGCTCAACTTCACGGACACCATCGGCAATTCGCTCGGCCACATGATGAACGCGTTGGGCAACGGCATGTGGGCGTTGGCCGCGAACCTGGCCGACGGTGGCGTCCTGGGCGGTTCGGACAGGGCGATCGCCGTGGCCGGCCCGGCCGCGAACACGATGGCGGCCGGCATCTACCGGGCGCTGTTCGATCCGGCGACCATCGGATTCTTCCTCGCCATCCCCATCCTCGTCGCCATCGTGGCCGGGATCGTCGCCGTCTACATGCGGCAGGGGACGGGCGTGCTCGCCAGACGGCTCGTCTGCCTGTTCCTCGCGTTCGGCCTGTTCTACATGATGGGCGCGACGAGCGCCGCCCATCCGACGGACGCGTACCCGGGCACCCCGTACTGGCTGGTGTCCACGGCGAAAAGCGTGGTCGACGAGGCGGGCGGCGGCATCACGAAGGCGTTCAACAACGCGTTGGAGGGGACGGGCGGACTGGTCGCCGACCCGTCCGACCAGTCGAACATGGCGTCCTGCCGACGGTACACGTCCGTATTGAACCAGGCGGCCCGCAAGAACCGGAACGCCATGTCGGACGGCGTGAACCTCATGTGGGAGGAGACCGGATTACGCGCGTGGATGCGCGGCTCCTACGGGACGGGCGAGAACGCGAGCAACGTGTTCTGCCGGATCCTGGAATACCGTGCGGGCGCGGACGCGCAGGCGATGAGCGACATCACGACCGCGGGCATGGGCGGCGTGAACGCCACCCAGCAGAACGCGATCGCGTTCTGGCCGACCATGATGAGCACGGCGAAGGACCTGCGCGCCCAGTACACGCTGAAACTGCCCGCGGATTCCACCACCCAGATGCTCGACCGGTGGGTCATGCTGTGGAACGTGTGCAAGGTGGATGCGGACGGCTCGTTCAAGGATCGCGCGGGCTTCAAGTTCGTCGGCGCGATCGAGAAGAAACCCCTGGCGGGCTCCGCGGCGGGCGTCGTCAGCCGGAAAGCGGGCGGGCCGCTCGCATCCTCCTGCGAGGCGGCTTTGACCGGCGTCGACCCGGACGGGAACGACACGTATTATGTGACGCGCGGCGACGGGGACAAGGCGAAGCCCGTCGTTGACGATTCGGACAAGACGAACAGGCGCAGCGAGATCGCGAACCTCGCGCTCCTGTTCGACGTGAACACGGCGACCAGCGGCTGGCAGCAGCTCGTGTTTACGAACGGCGGCGGGAACATGCAGCAGAACACGGCCGCCTACCGGCTCATCGACCAGCAGCACGGGAAAAGCTCCCTGGGCACCCTGTCGGAGGGGTTCCTGAACGGCGTGGCCGGCGAGGTGAACCTGATCGTCTGGGGATTGGGGTGCGGCAGCCTGCAGACGCTGAGCATGCTCGTCGCCTGCCTGGCCGCGATCGGCCTGTTCCTCGCATTGCTCCTGCTCGCCGTCAGTCCGGACGCGGGCCGTCGGGCGGTCGGCAACGCGCTCGTCCAGATGCTCGCATGGGTGGCGGGCCCCACGGTCGTCGCCCTGTTCGGCAGCCTCGGCATCCTGTTCACCAACATCGGCATGACCCTCCTGGGCATGGTCGACGCGGACGGGAACACGCAGGGCGGGGTCCTGCGCCTGCTCGTCGCGGCGATCTTCCTGCCGGTCCTGTACGTGAAGGCCGTGAAGCTCCTGTGCGTGAAGGTGTGGAGGATCGGCAACCCGTTCAGCCTGCCCGGCCTCGCCCAGCTCGCCGGGTTCGGCAACGCGATGAAACGGGGCCTGACCATGGCCGCGGGCGCCGCGATCGCGGCGGGCGTGTGCGTGGCGACCGGCGGCTCGGCCGCCATGGCGCTCGGCTCCGCGGGCATGGCCATGAAGGACGGTGGGCGCGGCGGGCTCGCCGGAACCGTGATGAACGGGGTGAAGGCGGGCGCGTCCCCGGCCATGCACGGCATGACGGGCGGCGGCCGGTCGGCCGGCGGGCACGGGCCCAGCCAGGCGGACAAGGCGGCCATCGCCGCGGAGGCGAAGGAGACGCGGGAGAGGGCCGAATATCTCGCGGACCGTCCCACCCCGGACGAGAACCGGCTCGCGACCACCCGATACGAGAACAAGGTGCGCGCCGAATTGGCGAAATCCCTGCAGGGCGACGAGCTCGAAAGCCAGGTCAGGAAGGTGATGCGCTCCGACACGGCGGCCGAGGACATCGGCCAGCTCGCCGAGGACATCCACGAGCAGGCGAAGGCCCCGCAGCCCCCGTCCCGGCCCGCGTTCGCCCAGGTGTCCCCGCAGTCGCGCATGCGCGCCGCGAACGGCCCCGCGAACCGGGCGGGCGAGCGGCCGGCCGGGCGGCCGGGGGCTCGCCCCGACGCGCCCGTCCGGCCGCCCGCCCCGTCGAAGAACAGCCCCCTGGTCGACTTCGGGAAAGGCAACAAGCTGACCGTGAACAACGGGTTGGACGAGCGGACGCTGATGCGCGTCGGCGAACGCCTCTTGGACGACATGCAGCGGCGCGGCCGGACGCGCCGCCACGCGGCCGGACGCGCCGCCACGCCGGCCCGTCCGATCCGCATACCCGCGCCGAACAGCGGGGCGACGCGCGCGCTCCTGGAACAGGAACGGGCGCGCGGCATGGAGGAGCGGCGGTTCAGCCGCGCCGAACAGCGGGGCGACATATCAGACGAGAGCAACGATCCGAACTACCGGCGGTTCCTCGCCGAACAGCGGGCGAACACGGCACGGCATAGGAGGGGCGCATGAGCGAACACAACCCGTATCTCCTGTCCGACCCGCGACTGCTCGAAGCCAACCGGACCGACGTCGCCTACCAGCTGGGGCATGGCACGCCGCCCGGCTGGCTGCTCGCCCCCGGCACGGGCCCGCTGCCCATACCCGAACCCATGGCCGTCAGACCGGATTCGCCGCGCACCATGGAACTGCTCGCCCTCCCGTTCGCATGGCTGCCCGACGAGATCTGGGCCCGCTACCCGCATGAGACGGACCCTGGGTACGCGACCCGCATCACCGTCGCCCTGGACGCAATGGGCCTGCTCGCCGACACGGGGGACGGCGTCTGGTACGCGTCCGTGGAGGACACGCCATCGGACGCGGACACGGCGGCCCGCACGCTCGCAGCCCTCGACGGGGACGCGGACGACGCGGGGACGATGCTGATCATGGAGCGGATGCGCGCGCGCATGCTGAAAGCCTGGCCCGGCGGGTATCCGGCCGGCGAGCAGATCGGGTTCGCCCGGCAGACGGCCGGCCTGGCGCTGACGGCCAATCTGGCGTTGACGGGCATGCGCGCCCTCGACATGGACGCGCACGGCGACCGGGAGGGGGCGACGGGCGTGATCCGCGCGGCCATGCGCGTCTGGCCCGGCCTGTTCCCCGACCGGCCCGACCGGGACGCGCTCGCCGCATGGGTGTCGGACCTGCACGGGGACGCGGTCGCGGCGATGCGGCTCCTCCATCGCATGGGGTTCGCGTCCGACACGGACATGGAGGCGTTGCGATGAGCCGCGAATCGGAGGACAGGGAACGCGACAGGTTCGCGTCGGACACGGACCGGTGGTCGCCATGGGCGGCCCTGATCGGCGTGGGCGGCCTGGCAGGCGCGTACTGGACGCTCCTGGCGCGTCGCATGCGCGCCGCATTGTCGGAGGATTCGCCCGAATACGCGGCGGACACGACCGTGGACCCGTGGCATGCGGGGGAGCATGCGGCCGGCCTGATACGCGCGTTTCGTGACGTCCGGATCATGGCGGGCGCGCGCCTCGTCCCGATCCTGTGCCTGTCCGGCCTCCTGATCGTGCTCCTGATCCTCATGAACCTGCGCATGCCGAAGCCCGACAACCCGTTCGACCGGGATCCGGTCCGCCTGTTCCCGGACGCGGACCGGACGTGGATCCGCATGGCGGCGGGCGGCCGGTGCGAGCATCGGGGCCTGTTCGGCCTGCTGCGATGCCGGGGGCCGATCGAGCATATGGACCATCATTACCCGTGGTCGAGGGGCGGGGCCACGGACCGGCACAATCTGGTCGGCCTGTGCGCCCGCCACAACCTGCGCAAATCAAACGGGATACCGACCCTCCTGTGCACGTGGCTGCTGTACCGGGCGCGCCTGAAATATTTCCCCGCCCGCCTGCGCGGCTACGCGTGGCCGGACGGGCGGGCGCATAGCGTGCGGGACGACGACCGGAAGGAGCTGGAATGAGCGTTGACAGGAACAACAGGGCGCACAGGCCGGGCGGCCTGCCGCAGGGGTATGCGGGCACGTTCGCGCCCATGCGGGCCGGCGGCGCGGGGGACGTGGTCCCGCCCATGCCGGCCCGCCGACGGGCGCAAACGCGCGGCGTGGAGGACGACGCGCGCGCCTGGGGTTTGAAGGAGCGGATCGAATCGCTGGCGGACCTGGGCGACGGGGAGCAGGCGCGCCGGCTCGCCCACGAGGCGGGCGCCCTGTGCGCGGGCGACTCCATCCCGTTCGCGGACGGCGCGTACGCGGCCCTGTTCGACGGGCGGGAGCTGACGACGGTGCGCATCGACGGGCCGGACATCCAGGACGTGGGGTTCAGGCCGGAAAGCATCCGCGCGTGAGCCGGGGACGCATACCGGGGCGTGACGGCGCGCCGACGCCGCCGACATGGACCAATCGTGAAAGGAGCCATGGGACATGGCAGACCAGAACCAGCAGGCGGAACGCCTGAACTTCGTGACCGTGCCGGGAATCGCTAACTTCCCGCACCTGTTCGAACCCGATTCGAAGAACGGCAAGTACACGCTGACCGTGCTGTTCGACAAGAAGGATCCCGCGGTCTCGCAGATGATGCGCGACCTGCAGGCCAAATGCGCGGAGGCGATCCGGCGCGGCATCGACGGCGAACCCGGCAGGGACGGCAAGTCGTACGCGCCGTTCTCCGGCCACTCCATGGACGACAAGGAGTGGGTGGGGCGCCTGCGCCTGCCCGTGGAGGACGGGGACACGGCCAAGTTCGACCGCGGCGACAACGTGGGCAAGCTGAAGAAGGACGTGTACGAGGAGTATGAGGGCCGTTGGGTGCTCAAGACCGGCACGAAGACCGATCTCGCCGCGGCCGGCTGGGTCGTGGATTCGAACCGTCGCCGTCTGACCGCCGCCGACCTGTATTCGGGCGCCATCGTGCGCGTCAACGTGTGGCTGTACGCGTACAAGCAGGACAATTCGGGCGTGGGAGCCATGCTCAACGCGGTCGTGAAGACGGGCGACGGGGAGCGTATCGGCGGGGAGACCGATCCGCTGGCCGCGTTCGGCCTGCCGGACGCGCAGGATGCGTCGAACCCGTTCGCGGGCATGGGCGTCTGACCGGAGGGGAGGCGCATCATAGCGGATATGGTTCTCACCCCGTATGAGACGTTCGACGAATCGTCGGGCGTGCACGTCCTGTGGGATTCGAGCCGTGACATGCCGTCGGGCATGACGGCCCGCGAGTTCGACCGGCGTGCGGGGCGTCTGCTCGCCCTGCTGCCGCGCGCGGCGGCCGGCCCGGCCGGCATGCGCCTGCGTGCGGGTTCGGATCATGCGGGGCCGGACGCGCACCCGTACGATGCGACCGTATTGCATGTGTGGGAGTTGTGGCGTATGGAGGCTTCGGGGCTTTCGGCGCGCATCCCGGGCCTGTCGGACGCGTTCGTGTCCGCGGACGGTCTCGCGAACCTGGTCGTGGAGGAGGAGTCGGACCTGTCCGATGCCGCGGCCGCCGCGACGGGCGCGGGCTGGCCGCTGCTGCGCGTGTGGATGCGCGGCGAGACGGATCCTCTCCCGTACCGTTTCCTGCTCGTCCGCCCCTAGACGGGGGTGGATCCCGGGCCCGCTTGGCGACGTGCCGTGCGGGCCCTTTTTCATGCCCGGCGGACCGGATCGGATGTTCCCGCCTGTCGGACCGTCGGTCCGTTTTCCGGTATGCGAATGGCCATGGCGTCGTACAGGTCGTCGATGGTGACGCCGAGCGCGCGGGCCAGGGCGCGGGCGGTGCGCAGCGTCATGTTGCCGGGGTCCGCGCGCCCAGGGCGCGGCCGGGCGTATTCGCTGATCCTGGAGGCCGCGATCCCCGTCCTGCGGGCGAGTTCGGCCCGGGTGAGCCCGGCGGCGTCCCCGAGCGCGCCGAGGCCGGCCGGCCATGTCCGGCACATGCCGGCGACCGCCGGCCACGGATCGTCGCGGGGGACGGCCGCGGAATCCCCGTGCGGCCGGTTGCGGCCGGTGTCCGGATCGGTTTCGAACATGGCGGCCCGGGCGGACCCGTCCCCGTCCGGGGCGGCGACGGCGACCCTGCGCAACGGGATGGCGGGGTTCTCCACGACCGCGAGGAACGGCGTCTCGCGCATCACGCGCACTTCCAATCCCAGTCCGGCGAGCATGTCGAGCGTCGCCCTCACGTTCCCGTCTTCCATGCGATCCTGCGATCCGTTTCGCCGGGCTCCCCGGGGGTTCGCGATGCCGTGGAGCCGCATGCGCGGGACCGTGTATGCATTCCGGTTCGCGTGTATGCATTTGTATGCATCCGGGGATGCATACAAAAAAGGCTTGGAAAAAGCCCGAAAACCCTTATATATAAAGGAAAAAATAAAATTCCTTTCTCTTGTATGCATTGTATGCATCAATATATGGGGTTTCTTTCCTTTTTCTCGAATCCTCTATAAGGGAATGATGCATACAATGCATACACGCCCCCGGACCATCCCCGGAACGTTGGAACCAAGCCGAAACGGGAAGAAAAAATGTATGCATCCCCGGATGCATACGGATGCATACAGGCCGGCCGGAATGCATACAGGCCCGATGCCCGCCCCGGCGGACGCATACACGGGGCCCATGAGACCATTCATCGACCATGACGGCCTGACCCTGTACAACACGGATGCCCGCCGCCTGCCCGACCTCCTCGACGCGCCCGCGGACGCGATCGTCACCGACCCGCCCTACGAGCTCGGCCTGGGCACCGCGGGCGAGGTGAAACGCTGGGACTCCACCGGCATCGCCTTCGACCCGGAATTCTGGACGGCCATGCTCGGCACGGTCCGCCCCGGCGCGTTCGCCCTCGTGTTCGGCTCGCCCCGCACCTGGCACCGGCTCGCCTGCGCCATGGAGGACGCGGGCTGGCTGATCCGCGACCAGATCAGCTGGCTGTACGCGTCAGGCATGCCGAAAGGCGAATGGGGCGACCATGCGGTCGACCGGGCGCTCGGCGTGAGGGACGACCGGACCGGCGTCATACGGGACTCCGCGTCCCTGGAACGCAACGTCGCCTACACGGAACGCTACGAGGCGAAGACCCGCGAGGCGCGGCCCTGGCGCGGGTTCAATCCGGCGCTCAAACCCGCATGGGAGCCGATCCTCGTCGCCCAGCGCCCCCGCGAGTCCATGCTCGGCCGCAACCTCATGGACCACGGGACGGGCGCCCTGAACGTGGCCGCCTGCGCCCTGGACGCGGACATGGGGGAGCTGGGGCGCCGCTACCGGCTCAACGCGACCGCCGGGGGGCGTCCGGACGCGCCGCGCGGCGGCGACACGTTCCGTGATTCGGGCACGCCCAGGCCCATGGGGCCGCGCATACCGGGCCGCCACCCGTCGAACGTCCTCATGGACAAGGCCATGGCCCGGCTCCTGCCCGCCGACGCGCCGCGCTTCTACTACTGTCCGAAAGCGCAGGACAGGCCCATACGCGCCCTGGAACGCCTCGTCCGCCCCCGGACACGGGACAAGGCGTGGAAGGCGTGCTGCGCGCGCCTGGGACTCGAATCCGGGGCGGACGCGTACCCCGCGTGCCTGCTCGACGCGGAGGCGCTCGCCCTGACCGTGCCGGTGGGCGAAAGACGGCTCGCCCATCCGACCGTCAAACCCCTGGACCTGACCCGATGGCTCGCCCGCCTCGCATGCCCGCCCCACGGCCTCGTCCTCGACCCGTTCGCCGGCTCCGGCACCACGCTGGACGCATGCCGGCGGGAAGGCCTGCGGTGCGCGGCCACGGAGCTCGACCCCACGTACCTGCCGCTCACGGCCGACCGGCTCGAACGCCCCGCAAGCCTCCCGCTCTTCTAGCGGACGGGGGAACGCATACCCGGGGGCACACAACACCGTGGAAACGGAGGAACGGCAATGGAAGACTACATGAACCTGGCCCACGAGTGGGTCGCACGCCTCGAAGGCGGCGCGGGCACGTGGATGAACGACCAGACCGCCGACCGGCTCGCCGCCGGCCTGAACGATCCCAGGGGACGCGACATGATGGCGCTCTCCCTCCTCGACCCGACGCTCGACGCACGCACGCTCGCCGCACGCGCCGCGGATCCCGCGCGCCTGCCCGACGGCATGGGGGAGGCGATGGACGCGCTGCGCCGCCGTCCCATCCCCGTCACGCCCAGGCCCGGCCGGCTGACGGCCGCGCGCGACACGCTTTCGACGCTCGCGGGGACGAGGCCCGGATGCGCGGCCGGCGCCATGGACCTCGCGCTCCTCGTGTTCTGGCTGGCCGGCGACAAAAAGGGCCTGGACGCGATGCTCGCCCGGCCCATGCCCGACACCGTCGTCAACGTGATAGTCCGGTTCGCCCGCGACCATGACATGTGGCCCGCGGGCGCGGCCGTGCCCCGCGTCTACCGGGCGCCCGAGCTCAAGGCCTGATACTCCGCCTCCCATGCGGCCGCGTCCGACGCGTCCACGCCGAGCGCATCCTCGATCAGGCGCACGTCCAGGCCGCGCCGGCGCGCCTCCGTCCATGCGGCGTGCGCGTCCGCGCCGCCCGAGGCGAACGCGTCATGCGCGTCCATCCGGTTGACCACGTCGTCGAATTCGCCGGGCGTCCGGTCGAGCTCCGCACGTCCGGCGGCCAGCATGCGTTCGAAGTCCTCGCGCGCGTTGAACGGTTTCCCGTCCGCGTCCAGGCGGGGCGGGCGTCCATGGTATTCGGGGCGCGCGTTCGACCCGTCGGAATAGTACATGCCGCGCCCGTACTGGACGCCCCTGGCTATCTTCTCGTGGATGAAGTCGCCCATGTTCTCGTCCCAGATCCGGTCGCGCTGCCTTTTGTCGGGCAGTCGTCCGCCGTGTTCGCGCGCGTACGCGCCGATCCGGTCCATGTACCGTTTGCCGACGCGCATCCGGTGGGCGCTCAGATTGTAGGGCGGCCGGGCGAGGATCGCCTCCATGCGCACGGGGCGGGTGAGCGCGTAGCCGACGAGCCTGGCGGAGTAGCATCGGGTCGGGTCGCCGATCACGTTGCGGCGCAGCGCGTCGCACCGGTTCTCCGCGATTCTGCGCGCCATGTCGAAGCGTTCCGCCTCGTTCGGATACCAGGAGGCGAGGGCGCGCATGATCCGCCCGTAGTGCGGGCGTCCGTCCGCGTCCTCCCGGTAGACCGCGTCGTCGATCATGCGCGCCTCGTCGGCCGGGTCGAGCACCGGCTCGTCCCGGTAGTCGAACGGGTTGCCGTCCCTGTCGACGCCCGGCCTGACGGCTTTGAGCCGGTCTTGCAGCCACAGGCTGGTCGGATCGTGTTCGACCCGCCAGTTCACAAGCCTGACGGCCCTCTTGTGCCCGTAGCGTTTCGGGTCGAGGTCCTCGGCGGCGGGCGGCATGACGTCTCCGCCCGACGTGCCGGACGCCGGCTCGTAGGTGCCCGCGTACCCTTGGGGGAGGCCCTTCGCCCGGTGGCCCCTGCCGTTCCTGTCCATGACCATGCGGTCCGCTATGCGCCCGTCGGGCTGTGCCGGGCGCTTGGCGGGGCTCCACGGGGTTTCGGACGGCCTGTCCGTCAGACGGGAATGGTCGTCGGGTCGATGCCGAGGTCGACGGCCGTGAGCACCATGTCTTCGAACCCGTCCGCGGCCATGTCCGGGGCGGCGCCCATGCCGGGCGACCATTCGAGACGTCCCATGTCCAGCAGGGATTCGAACCGGCGCCGCCCGTTGAACCCGTAGGGGCGTCCGCCGGTCGAGTTCGACCCGTCGGACAACGGGGTGGGCGTCACGTGGCGCACGCCGCGACGCCGCTTGTCGTCCAGGCGTCGCATCGCGACCGCGTCCCACGCCTTGTCCGGATCGTCGCCGGGATGCGCGTCCATCCACTCCAGCCACGGGATGCCGTTCTCCAGCAGGCTTTTCGGCATCAGCCCCCGGGCGGAGAGCCAGTGCTGCGGCGAACAGTCGAGACGCCGGTTGTACGCCTCCCGCATGTCCGGCGTATGACCGTAGCGCAGGGCCGTGCGCTCCAGCCCGTCCTCCAGGCAGGCGGCGGCCATGCGCCCGCCCGCCATGCGCCCGTACAGGCGCGTGAACCAGTGTTCGAGGGATTCCAGTTGGGTCATGCGCCGTTGCATGCGTCCCCGAGGCGCATGGTTTCAAGAAGATTCGACGCCGGGAAGCCGGCCCGGCCGGGGCATGCCGCCCGCCGTCGACCATGCGACCGCGTGCACGATATCGTATTCCGTCCCGTTCATGCGGCGCGTCGCCCACGGGCCGGAAGCGGGGGGAGGGTCTGCCGTGTGTGACATGCCCATCGGCCGGCAGGCGCGCCACGTCGCCCTCCCCTGGACGGCGGGCCGCGGAACCGGAGGCCATGCGTCGGGGACGCATGCGCGCGGGCATGCACGAGAACATCATCGGTTGGGAGAACCTGCCCGCAAGCCTCCTCGCCCGCATCCGGGACGGGATCGTGGCCCAACGGGACGGCGACGAATGGACGCGCTTCCGCCCCGCATTGGCCGGCAGGACCGATGCGGGCGAACCCTACATCGTGGACTCGGACTGCGTCGACCATTGGGTCGGCGACGGCTCCGCGTTCCCCGACCCGGACACGCCATTGCCCGAGGCCGTGCGGCGCGACCCCATGCCGGGCGACCTCATCCGCCTCCACAAGACCGACGACCCGGCCATCGCCGACATCGGCCGCTATGAGGGCCGGTCGGCGATGGCCGGGTGGATGACCGACAACGGGCCCTACTACGCGCGCGAATGGACGCTCGACAGGGTCGTCGAACAATAAGGGTCGCGTTTCGCATACGACGGCGTATGCGAAACGAAACGGACAAACCATTCTCATGGTTCGCGGACGATATGCCGGTATTGACGGGAAAGGGCTTCATGCCCATCGAATCGGTGGGCATCGGCGATCTGGTCCTCACCGGGTCGGATGGTTGGAAGCCGGTTCTTGAGACCATGACCGAAAAACGGGATGATGCCATTATCCTGCACGGGCAGGGTTCTAATGGGATAATCTGCGCGCCGGAAAGCATGTTTATGGCGGGACACCGTTTCCAGGGCCCCTGGGACAACGCAAACCGCACCTACCCCACCCTGTTCGAAAAGGACGGCTGGCGGTCTGCTTCGAACATGGATGCTCACATGTGGCTTAACGTCGGCCGGATCCCGGAATTGCCCATCCCGTCATTGGAGAACGTCGTGTTCGACGAGGAGTTCTTCTATTTCGTGGGCCGTTTCCTCGGCGATGGTTGGGTGTGGGAATCACGGGATGGAAGCACCAACCAGCAGGTGGGCGTCTGCTGCGGGTTCAGGGATGTCGAATCCCTGATGCCCCACATGAAGGCGCTGGGCTGGAAGTTCAGCGAACAGGACCAGAGGACCGGCCACTACTGGCGTTGCTACGACAAAACGAAATTCCACTGGTTCGAGGACAATTTCGGCCGGGGAGCCATCAACAAGCATCTGCCCGGCTGGACGTTCGGCATGAAAAAGGAATGGCGGCAGGCCCTGTTACAGGGGTACTGGGAGTCGGACGGCAACCCGATCCGGAACGGCATGCACGCGACCTCGATCAGCCGAAAACTCATACTCGGAATCAAGACCCTGGAGGCTGGACTCGGGCGCGCATCCAGTATTTCCAGCCATGAACCCAACAGAGTGTGCCTCATCGAGGGACGCAGGGTCAACGAACGAACCAATTATCTGATCAACACGTATGACCGGATCCGCAAATCCATCATCTGCGACCGAGGCTATTGGGCTCACATGCGCAAACGCGAGGATATGAGGGAAACCATCACCATGCATGCGCTGACCCTCGAAGCCGACTCGTACATGGTGGACGGGATTCTCGTCAGGGCATGATGCGGGGAACGCATACAGTCATGTATGCAGAACAATTCTGAACACAACGGTCTCATCGGCAGCCTCTTCTCCGGATACGGGGGATTGGATCTCGGCGTCGACATGGCGTTGGGCGGCGGCATGCGCGTCGCCTACACGAGCGACATCGAACCCGGCCCCTGCGCCATCGAGTCATATCACGCGCACGGCGACGACTGCCCGAACCTGGGCGACATCACCGGAATCGACTTCGAGAAGTTGCCCGATACGGACGTGGTCGTCGGCGGGTCGCCCTGCCAGTCCCTGTCTCTTGCGGGTCTGCGCGCGGGCATGCATGAGGGCACCCGGTCGGGATTGTGGAGCTATCAGGCGGATATTCTGAAGGCTTCGAAGAGTCCCCTATTGCTATGGGAAAACGTCCAGGGTGCGTTGACCGCCACGGCCTCCAGCCGCGAGGATCTGGCGGAGGCGGACCGGCGTGCGAAGGCTTTGGGGAAGGCGGGCCTGTGCGCGTGCGTGACGCCCTCCGTCGACCCGCCGGACGGTTTCACGCCGCCCGACCCGGATGCGGAGGGGGCGAAGCCTTTGGCGACCGTCCTGCGCGATTATCTGGAAGCCGATCCGGAGAAGTGCGCGGCCGTCGTCTGCAAGGCGTGCGGCCGGCATGTGTTCGAAATCAACGGCGACACGGTGCTGGCGGATGGCGAGCGATTGGACGGCGTGCATACGGCGCCCACGATCCGCGCGTTGGGCCGTGTGCTGGGCGATCTGGCGAACCTGGGTTATGACGCGGTGTGGCGAGGTCTTGAGGCCGCCGACATCGGGGCCCCTCACCATAGGCTGCGCATCTTCGTGACCGCCTGGCCGCGCGACCCGTCCACGGCGCGCGAGCCGTCGAATGCCCGGCTGAGGCGTCTCGCCCAACTGCCGCCCATGAGGCCGAAGGGCCGCGCCTGGGCCGTATGGGATGCGGACAGGGACGTGTGGACGACAGGGGAGCCGGATTTGTTCGGCGATGTGGACGTGTATATGGACGCGTGGCCGAAATCGGGCGTCATGGCGGCGGGCCGCGTGTATATGGTGCCCGGATCGTGGCTTACGGTCCCCGTGCCAGCGGCCGGATCGGCTTTGGTGACGCCGAAGGCGACGGACGGCGCGAAGGGCGGGCCGAACCAGTCATACGGGAACGGGGATGCGCCGCTGCCCGCGCAGGCGGCCATGCTGCCGACCATCAAGGCGGGGGATGCGGGGCATACGGGGCCGAACCAGCGGTTCGGGGCCGGCAACCCGAGCCTGGCGGCCTCGGTCGCGGGAATCGGCGTCCTTCCGACCCCGGCGGATGGGTTCCTGTACACGCCGAAGCAGTCGGACGGGGTGTTCGCCGCCCCGGCCACGTCGGGCCGCCCGTTGGACAGGAGCACGTTCCTGTCCACGCAGGTGCGGCTCATGGACCTGCCGGGACGCATGGACCCGGAGAAGGTCAGGGAGCATGATTCGAGGCTGCCGACCCAGATCGACCAGGCATCGTTCGCCTTGAGGCCGTCTGACGCATACCCGTGGTCATGGACTGATGACGACCTGTGGCTGCTGACGCCGACGGTGATGGACGCGACCCGGAATACGGTGCGCGGCTGTTGGAGGCCGGGGGAGAACTGGCGTGGCGTCTCGTTGAACAACGCGATCATGGACGCGGGCGAGGTGATCGCGGCGGGAACGCGTACGATCCACCTGTCCGACGAGGTCACCTGCCTGCCGACGCCCACGTCGAACGAGTGGAACGGGGGCACGATGAGGCCCGCACGCCGGGCCGTCATGGGGCATGCGGTCACGTGCGCCGACTGGGCGAAGAAGAGCGACGACATCCGCCTGTTCCCCACGCCGAACTGCATGGATGCGATCATGCCCCGGTCTTCGACCGGCAATCTGAGGGAGGATGTGATGATGAGGAATGTGACCGTGCTGTCCACGCCGACGAGCAGAGGCGGGAAGGGCAGCAACCAGAGGAACAGTGAGGACTGCATGCCCGTGGCCGCCGACAACATGAGCATCACCGTCCCCGGCCCCTATCATGGCGGCCTGTGGGGGTTGGACGACGGCAGGGGCGTGCGCTTCGGCCGGTTCACCGCGGCGATCCGCCGTTGGGAGCGGGTGTCCGGCCGTCCCGCCCCCTGTCCCACGCAGGCGACCGGCGGCCTGCGCCGCTGGATCGGGGCGAACGCCGCCGACCCCACACTGTTCGAACCGTACTGGCTCGCCCGCCACGCCCCGTTCGACGCGCATCCGAAAGCCCGGCTGGACCAGCCGATACGCGACCGCATGCTCGCCCGCTGGCGTGAAACCGACCGGGGGATGAGCCTCATCGACCCCATGTTCTGGCCCGGCTGCAAGGACATGGACCCGGACATCCCGATCCCCGCGACCCGCCTGCCCGACAAAAGCGTGCTCGATTATTGGAAGACCCGGTCCGTGGGCTCCCGGTTCCCGTCGGCCTCCCACCTATCCCCGAGGTTCGTGGAATGGATGATGGGTCTGGAGGACGGCTGGGTCACGAATCCGGCGATCTGGCGGCATGTGGACGGCAATCACAGGAACCTCCAACTGCGCGCCCTGGGCAACGGGGTCGTGCCCCCGCAGGCCGCCATGGCGGTCGACTGGGCGCTCCGCGTACGCGAAAGGCTCGCCGTTTGACGCCCGTCAACGTCTGGGCGTGGACGCTCCTGGGCGTCGCCGTCCGCCCGGCCATACCCGCGTCCATGCGCCGGATCGGTCTGATCCGGTCCGGCGCATGGATGGGACGGCACGGTCTCGTCCACGTATCCGCGTGCGCGGCAATCCTCGCCTGGCTGCTGGGCGCGGACGTGTGGGGGATGCGGCTCGCCTGCCTGACGATCGGCGTCGCCGTCGGCGGCCGGCTCCCGTCCCCGCCGCATGCGTCCGGACGTCCGGATCGTGACGGGACGGGCGCGAGGAACCTGCCTGGCCGCGTATCATACGGGCCCATGGAAGACGACGAGATCGAAGTGAGGCCGTTCCTCAAAGACAACGGGCCGTTCGCGGGCATGCCCTCCCGTTTCCTCGGCAGGGGGTGGAAACGGGTTCCGGACGGGCGCGGACTGCCGGAACGGTCCACGGTCCTTCGTCGGATGGGCCTTGTGTTCGTGGTCGGCCGGGTCACCGGACTGTTCGCCTGCATCGGTTACGGCCGGCCCGCCGAACATCCGGCGATACGCATGATGGCGACCCGTATCCTGCCGTATCCGGATTGGACGTGCCGGACGAGGGGCGCGGATCCCGGCATGTTCGCTGACGCGTGCATGCTGCGCTACGGGGCCGACGTGCTGACCCGCCTGTCCCGTGACGCATGCGCCAACGCCCATCCGCGTCTGGCGTGCCTGGTCATGCGATGCCGTTGCGCCCCGATCCGCCGGGCGTTGGCGCATGCGGATCGTTTCAACCCGCTGATCGGGGCGAACGGCTGGGGCGAGGACATCGGGCTCGCCTGCGAACTGTATGACGCGACGCTGCGCGAATACGGGCCCGTCGGGGCGGTGCGGCGCCTGGCCGATCTGATAGGAGGGTTCCGCAGGACGGTGCGCGGCTGATCCCGGCCATCCTATCGAAGCGTGCCGGGCCCGTCGCCATCCAAGCCCGGCACCCGCATCCCGGCGGCGTCACGTCTTGAGAGGGGATCGGGATGCGGGGCGAAACGGTCCGGACGGCTGCATGCCCGCATCCCCTTGATCCCGTTTGTTTTCAGTCGTCGAGCGTGCGGATCGCGTTCTTCAGGGTCTCCCGGATCGCGTCCACCGTCTCCCTGGCCCGTCGTTCGCGTTCCCCCGCCCGTCGTTCGCGTTCCGCGGTCGCGGCCTGCGCGTCCTTGCGCCGCGTTTCGATGTCGGCGAGGGCCTTCGCGTGCTCCTTCTTCGACGCGTCGCGTTGCTCGGCGAGGTCGGCCATCGCCTTGTCATGCTCCCTCTTGTGTTCCTCGGCGAGCCCGTCGGCGGTCTGCTTCGCGGATTCGACGATGTCCCCGGCCTTCGCGTTCGCCTCGTCGAGGATGCCTTTTGCCTGCGCCCGCGCCTCCGCGATCGTGTCGCGCGCCGTGTTCCTCGCGTTGTCGACGAGATCCTGCGCGGCCTTGCCGGCCGCCTCGAACGGGCTTTCCGCCCGGTGGCGCAGTTCGTCGCGTTCCCGGCAGGCGGCCTCCAATTGGGCGGTCAGCCGCGTGTTCAGGTTCCTCAGGTTGTCGGCGATCGCGATCTGCCGGGCGAGGCTGCGCCGGTATCCGGCCGTCCTCTCCTCGTACTGGTCGACCAGACGGTCCACATCCTCCGTCCGGTATCCGCCGAACGCGACGGTCGCGATTTCGGGGCGCGTGTTCTCCTGCGGCGCGTACGACTGGGGTTCGTATGATTCGGTGAGCTGGGCTCCCGGCTCCTGGTCGGTCATGACGGTTTCCTTTCCTTGCGGGTGCGGGGACGGGCGTCCCCTGCTGCATGCCTCCCGTATGCGTTCCGGACGGACGCATACGGGAGGCATGACCCCGATCGCCATCCTGTTCTGGCCGGCCGCGGGAATCCTGCTGCGCCGGCTCGTCCCCGCCATGCTCCTGGACGCGGGCCGGGAACGGTGGGCGCGGGCGGCGGGCCCCGGCCCATGGCCCGCGCGTCTCGCCCTGTTCGCCGCCGTGCTCGCCCCGTTCGCCGCCGGCGGCGTGTGGGCGCCGCGCCTCATGCTCCTGGCCGTCGGCTACGCGGCCGGCTGGGATGCCATCCCCCGTCCGCATCACGCTCCTCGGATACTTCGGGCAGGTTTCGGGAAAGAAGGCCTTCATAATCGAAGCGTTCCTCTTCCATCAATTCGCCGAATTGGTCGGAGGTGAAGCATGGACTGAATACGTCATTAGAAAGGAGGGAAATCAAGGATATGAGCATACCGGTTCTTGACAAAACCCTAGAGTCAGAAAGCATTACGGAAGACCAGCTCATGCGGATGATGGAAAATGCTATGCGCAATAGTCTGGAACATGGAATCGATCCGCGTGACGACGATTTGATTCCCGCCGAGGAATCCTTCAAGGGACTGTTTTTCTGACATTTGGATATGGCACAGGGGCTTACCGTCGTTTTTGACTGTAATATATACGTAACTGCAGCGCAGGCAATAGGCTATTCAGGTTCCTTGGCTGATCTTGAACACATTGCACCTACACTCCCGTTTTATCGGCGTAAACGTGCTGAATCCCTGTTGTGGGCGCTAAAAGGCGGGGCGGGACCTGTCAAATTCCACGTCGGATGGAGCAATCACATACGGTGTGTTACGCGCGTGTCAGCTCGTCTGACCAGAAGGACGATTTGACACGTCAGGCCGACCGGTTGAAGGCGTTCGCCCTTGGCATGGGCGTCGAGAAGCCCGAGGTGGTCACGGAGACGGGTTCCGGCATGAACGACAAACGACGCAAGCTCAACCGGCTGTTATCCGACCCGACCGTCGGCACGCTGATCGTGGAGCATCGCGACCGGCTCGCCCGTATGAACATGGGACTGGTGGAGAGCGCGTTGAAGGCGCAGGGACGCCGAATCATCGTGGTGGATGACACGGAGCCGGACGACGATCTGGTGCGCGACATGACCGAGGTGCTGACCTCGTTCTGCGCGAGACTGTACGGGCGTCGTGCCGCCAAGCACCGTGCGGAGAAGGCGTTGGAGGCGATGCGCGATGAGCGCGTATGAGGCCGTTAGGATTCGGCTCGACCCAACCCCACGGCAGACACGGCTGTTGGAGTCCCATGCGGGTGGTGCGCGTTTCGCGTACAATCTGATGCTCGCGCACGTCCGGCGCCAAATCTCCTTGGGTGAGAAACCGGACTGGACGTTGTACGCGATGCGCCGCTGGTGGAACGAGTGGAAGGACGAAATCGCCCCGTGGTGGCGAGAGAACAGCAAGGAGGCGTACGGCAGCGCGTTTGAATGGCTGTCCCAAGCGTTGAGGAACTGGTCGGACAGCAGGAAGGGCAGGCGCGCGGGCCGTAGGGTGGGCTGGCCGAAATACAAGTCGAAACGCTCCAGTGTCCCGCGTTTCGCATACACGACCGGCAGCTTCGGCCTTATCGAGGACGACCCGAAGGCGTTGAAACTGCCACGCATCGGACGCGTGCACTGCATGGAGAACGCCACCGAACGCGTCCACGGCAGACGAATCGTGCGCATGACCGTCAGTCGCCATGCGGGCTTCTGGTATGCGGCCCTCACCGTCGAACGTCCCACCGAAAGCGTTCCAGCGAAAAACAGAAAACAGAAGAACCGTAATCGTCAGGTCGGCGTGGATTTGGGCGTCAGGACCCTCGCCACCCTCTCGGATGGCACCACGTTCCCCAATCCACGCAACTACGTCCGCACGCAGCGGAAACTCCGCCACGCCCAACAGTCGTTGAGCCGCCGCGATAGGGGCATGAGCCATGGATGCGGGTCGAAACGGTACAACAGGGCGTTGGAGCGTGTGCGCCGAATCCACGCTCGCATAGCCGCCCAACGAGCCGACAACATCGGCAAGCTCACCACGTGGCTTGCCGACAATTATTCCGACATCAGCATCGAGGACCTCAACGTGCAGGGCATGAGCCATAACAGGAGGCTTGCCAAGCACGTACTGGACGCGGACTTCCGCGAGTTCCGCCGCCAACTGGAATACAAGACCGCACGCGCCGGCACGAGGCTCCATGTCATCGACCGGTGGTATCCAAGCTCGAAGACCTGTTCGAACTGCGGGACGGTGAAAGCCAAACTGTCCCTGTCCGAACGCGTCTACCATTGCGGCAAGTGCGGACTTGTCATCGACCGTGATGTGAACGCGGCCATCAACATCCAAGTCGCCGGGAGTGCCCCGGAGACGTTAAACGCGCGTGGAGGAAGCGGAAGACGGGCTGACGCATCGCGTCGGGCAACGCGGCATCCTGTGAAACGCGAACCAAGCGGCGGCGTAAGCCGTGTGAGGCTTGGAGCTGGCCTCGGCAATGAGGCCATGCAGATGACTTCGCTCTAGCGACAAGCTAAAACAAAGTCATCTACAACGGAACCCGTTCCGGCCTGACATGGCGTCCGGGCCGTTCCCGTCCCATGCCTCCCCCGGCCCGCATAGACGCGCGTGCGGGGATAGACGTACGCCGTCCCCCATCCGACAGAAAGGAAACATCCTTATGGGTTCGACTCATAGCGACAGACACTGGGCGCGCACGCTCGCCGCGGCGGGCGCCGCCCTGGCGACCCTGGCGGCGGGCCTGCTCGTCGCGGGCACGGCCGACGCGGCCACCATGCGCGACCCGTTCGAACGCTCCATCCAGAACGGCAACCCCGGTTTGTGGACGAACGTGGGCACGATCACGTTCAGCAACGGGAAGAAGTACGAGAACATGGCGCAGTCGCTGGGCGTCGTCGACAGGGTCAACGGCAAGAACACGTACTGCATCGAGGCCGACACGCTCTACACGGGCACGACGGGCGACTGGGGCGATTGGACCGACGAGAGGACCAAGCCGGACGCGCAGCGGCTCGCCTGGCTGACCGACAGGCACAACGGGGACCGGGATGATCTCACGCAGGCCGCGATCGCGGGCCTCATCCACCAGAAGCTCGACCCGATGGGCAACGAATACCTGAACGGCCTCCGGCAGCTCGGCTGGGCGGACGGGCCCAGCTGGGACGCGTACACGGCGAAGATGAACAGCCTGTGGACGGAGGCGGTCAACGGCACGCCCACCGACCTCGACATGCAATACCGGTACACGACCGGCAAACGCAAAGGCCTAGTCACCCCAAGCATCACGAACGTGAACGGTGTTGAAATTGCGGGCATCCAATACACGGCGATCCTGAACGGTCCGGCCGTGTTCGACCAGACCGGCACGAACACGATCAGCGGCACCACCACGAACAGCGCCATTCATCTCCCGTGGACCGCCACCGGCAACGGCAAGGTAACGGTGTCTGTACTGCATAAGATTCCTAAGGCGGCCAGACTGTCCTCCCCGAACCAGGATCTGATGGGACTGTCCGATCCGGAGACCGTGTCGAAGAACATCACGTTCCAGGTGCAGGCGAACTTCAAGCCGACCATCGAATCCAACCAGACCGATCATCGCATCGAATACGGGCACGCGCCCGAGGACGACCTGACCTGGCATGCGGACCCGACGGGCGGCGACTGGATCGCCGGCGCCACCGTCAAGGCCACCGGCACCCTCTACCATTTCGCGAAGAAACCCGTCGAGGGCCGGACGACCGTCAGGGACGGGGTGAAGGCCGCGACCGCGACCGCCGCCGGCGACAGGGACGGAGCCACCAGCCATGTGGACGCCTCCTCCATCACCATGGACCCCGGTTTCGTGAAGGCCCACCCGGGAGCCTCCCCGTCGAGCCTGCCCGCCACCGGCTGGTACACGTGGGTGTGGGAGATCACGCCCGACATGCAGGACGCCAACATGAGGCAGTACCTGCCCGCCGACTACGACTGGTCCGACAACGTGCTGGAAGCGGAGACCACGCTGCACGCGCGCAGCATGCAGCCGACCATCACGTCCAGCGTGTCCGCCGCCTACAAGCATGATCAGAGCAAGGTGACCGGCGCCGACGGGATCGAACGGCCCGCCGTCCAGATCGGCTCCGCGGCCGCGTCCGACAAGACCGACGTCGTCTACCTGGAAAAGGGCGGCGTCATCCGCGACCAGGTCACGCTGGGCGTGGCCGACATCAACGGGGACGGCAAGACCGACACCGCCGACTGGCTGCACACCAAGGACGGCCAGGGCGAAGGCTGGGAAACGGAAGCCAACCAGATCACGATCCGCGTGAACGGCGCGCTCTACGGGGGCATGACCCGCGAACAGGCCGAACAGGCGCAGAAGGACGCGGCCGCGGGCAAGACCGTCGAACTGCCCAAGCAGGCCGTGAAGCTCGCCACCACCACGTTCACGACGAACAGGGCGGGCGACTACCTCCTGTCCAGCAAGAAGGGCGAGAAGCCGGCCGGCGTGTGGAAGGCCGAGAACGGGATCGACCTGACGAACCTGCCGTCCGGCTACGCCACGTTCGTGTACGACATCACGAACAGGGATCAGGACACGAAGGCCCAGACCGGCATCGAACCGTCCAGGGACTACCCGTTCGCCAAGGACGTGCACGAGGCCCCGTTCAGCAAGGACGAGACCATCATGGGGCGCCTCACCCCGAAGCTCGACTCCACGGTCAGCTCCAAGGAGATCAAGGCGGGCGAGACCACCGTCGACAGGCTCGTCGTCGCCAAGACCAACGAAAAGGACGTGTGGCCCACCTACCCGCAGTCGAACGTCACCGAAGGCGAAACCCCGAAGGGCACCCCGCTGAGCCTCGACTTCCACGGCGTCCTCTACAAGGTGAGCGACGATCCGGCGGCCGCGATCGAGCAGACCGACACCGTGCCCGACAACGCGGTGAAGGTCCACGAGACCGACATCAAGGACGTCACCGGGTTCGGCACCTACTCGACGGACTCGTTCACCCTGACCGAGGCGGGCACCTACGCATGGCATTGGACCATGACCCCGAGCCTGGCCGGCGACCAGAACCATAATCCGCTCGCCGCTTTGGCCTGGCGTCAGCTCACCCACGGCAAGGTGCAGCATGCGTTCGGACTCGCATCCGAGATCGTGCGCGTCCGGAAGCCCGACACGCCCAGGTGCGAGGTGTCCACCAGAAGCCAGGGCGAGGTCACGATGGAGAACGGCAGGGCCGACCTGCACGACGAGCTCCTGCTCAGGAACTGCGAGCAGGCGGCCAAGGCCGAATTCGAACTGTGGAAGCAGACCAACGGCGACCAGTCGGGAGACGTGCTCATCACCGTCACCGGCAAGGTCGACGCGAAGGACGGCATCCACTCGCCGACCGTGACCGTCCGCGAGACCGGCACCTACTACTGGCGTGAGAAGGTGTACGACCAGACGGGCAGGCTCGTCTCCTATGGTGACGCGCGCAAGCCGAACGAGACCGTGACCGTCAAGGAGAAGCCTCTCGCCTCCACCGGCCTGGGCGTCCTGCCCGCCGCCCTTGCCGGCATGCTGCTCGCCGGCCTGGGCGCCGCGTTCGCGCTGCGCAACCGCAGGCGCGCCTGACACGCGTGACGGCAAGGGGTGCCGCATCCCCCGGCCCATGACGGGCCGCAGGGGATGCGGCACCCGGTTCGCTTCCTGTTTCCTTTTCGGATGGGGTTGGATCCGGGCGAACAACATCGGCATGCGTGACTTCGTGTTCACATCCGCCCGCGGCAACCCCGTCTGCTCCAGCACCGAACGATACCAATGGTGCAAGGCGCTGAAGGCGGCGGGCCTGCCGCAGGTGAAGATCCATTCCGCGCGGCATTGGATGGCGACGATGGCCGCCCGCGCGAACATGCCGGACGACGCGCGCATAGCCGTCATGGGCCACACCAGCATGCAGATGACCATGCGATACACCCACAGGGACGCCGCATCGTTGGGGCGGCTGATGGCCGCCGCGATACCCGACCTGCACGACGGGATCGAGATCATCGACGCGACGCCGGCACGCGGATAGAAGACAGCCGTGTTCGCGGACGGATGCCTCATGACGCGGGATGTAACGTTCCGATATTAGAATGGGGAGACCGGTGAGATGCATGGGAGCGTGGCAGATGTCTGACGATGAGGGTTTGATGCGGGAGAACGCCGCACTGGTGGCGTTGCTTAACACGATCGACCGGAAGCGCGATTCGTGGTCGTCCATAGCCGAGACCGTCGAGCGCAACGGAAGCGCCCTGAAGGTGCTCATGCACGAGATCGACCCGCGTAACAACCCGTTATATGACGACGAGGATCCGGATGATTTCGAGAACGGGGAGCCGACCCTGTTCGATGACCGGGACATACCTGTTTCGCGGGCAAGGGCTGCGGAACTTGAGTCCGCCTTCGACGCGGCGCTGGACGAAGTGGACTCGTGGGAGCGTCGTGGTCTCGACTTCGTTTCCGTCCTCGATGACCGGTATCCGAACAGGCTCCGCCAGGTCGTGGACATGCCACCGTTCCTTTTCGCGGAAGGCCGCATGGTACAGGACGAGCTTGGCGTCAGTGTGGTCGGTTCCCGGAAGGCCGACGCCGAATCGCTGAAATTCGCGCAGGACACGGCTTCCATGCTGGTGTCATGTGGGTTCGCCGTCATCGCCGGACTCGCCTCTGGCATAGACACTGCGGCTCATGTCAGGGCTTTGGAGGAAGGCGGGCGCACGGTCGCGTTCATCGGCACCGGGATCACCAAACGGTATCCCAGGGAGAACGGAACGCTGCAGGACCGCATCGGACGCGACGGGCTTGTGCTTTCGCAGTTCTGGCCGGACCAGGGGCCGACCAAGTACACGTTCCCGATGCGGAACGCGTCGATGAGCGGATACGGTGTGGCCACCGTCGTCGTGCAGGCGTCCGAGCATTCCGGGACCAGGATCCAGGCCCGTCAGGCCCAGCAGCATGGTCGTCCCGTGATACTCAGGGACACCGTCGCCGACGGGACTGAATGGGGAAGGAAGCTGGCGTCCAGGCCGGGCGTGTGTGTGGCGTCCACTGTCGACGACGTAAAGGCGAGATTGCATGACCTTCTGGGAATGGGACGTGCGCTCGAGGAATCCGTGGACATGCTGTTGTCGGCAGGCGCATCGAGGTCGAATGATCAGTAGATACGGATTAGCGCTTGACCGCGCCATAGACAGCATGGCCGGCAGCTACCTGAAAACCGTGAGGTACAAGTCGGTCCACGGATACCTGTGCCCCGAATGCGGAGGGTTCAAAGGCGCCGGTTATTGGATGTGCCGCGGCTGCTCACTCATCCACGGCAGTGCATCCGCCCTTGGTGCCGGGCACCTCCTCGCCGACCGGCTCGCATTCGGCGTCTACGCCCCGGAACCAAGAAGCCAGTCGTTGAAGATGATGTACGGGTACAAGGACGAGCATCCGGCGTCACCCGACTACCGCACGCTCGTCAGGGCGATTCTGGCATTGGGCATAGTCGGACACGGGGATTGCCTGAACGCGGTCGCCGGAGGATCGCCAGTTGCCTGGGCGATGGTACCATCGACCAGGCAATCACCGCGATACGGGAAACCGCACCCGTTCCATGAGATAGCCACATCAGTCATGGGAGGTCTGCCCGAGGTGGAAATCACCGCGTCGGAAGGTGAGAAAAGACGCTTCGACCCGGAGAGGTTCCACATCGAATCCGCACCCGACTTGAATGGGAACGTCCTGCTCCTCGACGACTCATGGGTGACCGGGGCGAACGCCCAATCGGTCGCCGCATGCCTGAAAACCGCCGGAGCCGAGCAAGTATCGATATACTGCGTCGCCAGGATAGTCAACTACAACTATCTGGAATCGCTGTCACCGGACGCGGTCGCACTGTTCCAGAAAAACGTGCATTACGCCGGCGGATTCTGCCCATGGAACAGAACCAGCGAAGCAACGGACGGATGATACGCCACACACGCCCTGGCGCTCGCGGGAGAGGCCGTGGCGTTTTCACATGCGTATCGTGTCGTGCAGCATGTCCTGATAATCCCTGACGACCTGCAGCGTCACGTCCAGCTCGCACGCGATGCGATACGCATCACCCTCGCACAACGCTTCGGCGCTCGCGTACTCGACCGGGGCGATGAGACGCAGCGCGGTCTGCCTGCGCGCCCGGCGTTCGGCCTTGACGCCATACGGGGTTCCTGCGCCAGTACTTCCCCTTGTCGGCCGGTGCGGGGCGTCCGCCCCCGCCTTAATAGAACATTTGTTCGAATATTGGTTCGGTTTTGTTCCGGGAGGCCGACCTGCCAACCGTTGGTTTCCCGGGGGACGCATACCGTGGGGTGATTGAAGCCGGGGCAAGCGCCAGGATTGGATGAATCCCCGGGATGTGAGGAAACCGACCGGAACAAGCCACGCATGATGCTATCATCGTGCGCGTAGCGGAAACATGAAAGAGGAGCATAACATGAGCGGATTGGATCCCGTGCCCCGGCCCCCGGTGGAACCGTCGGGGGCCGGCCGCGCCGTCCCGGAGCCGAAGCGTCCGAAGTGGCTGGTCCCAGTGATCGCGGGTGGTGCTGCCGTCGTTGTCTTGGCGGCGGGCGGTATCGGTGGATACCTGTGGTGGAGCCATCGTCAGCTGACCGAGGCGTCCGGGGAATGCTCTGTCGCGTACGACAAGGCGGTGAAGGCGCAGGGGAAGCTGACGGAATACCTGAAGTCGGATGCGGTGAAGGCCGCGATCGCGGTCAAGGGTTCGGAGGTCAGGGACGCGGAGACGGTCGCCGTATTGGCCTCGACCGTGAAGACCGCCTCGAATACGAAGACCGATATCCCCGGATGCCCGTCCGGGAACCTGAAGGGCATCCGGGCGGCGGCCGCGCAGCTCGACAAGACCGCGGACGTGTACGCGAAGACCGTGAGCGAGGTCAGGGGCAAGGCGGATGCGGTGAACGCCTCGAAGACCGACAAGACCGTCGCCGACGCGACCAAGGTCCTGGACGACTCCAAGGGCAGGGTGGAGGACGACAAGGTTCGCACCGCATTGGAGAACGCCATCAAATCGAGGGACGGGAAGGCGATCTCGGATGCGGTGAAGGCGGTCAACGACTCCATCAAAGCCAAGTCGGATGCGGACGCGAAAGCCGAGGCCGAAAAGGAGGGGCAGGCGGCGGAGAACACGGCCCAGGCGCCGGACAATGGCTCCTCCTACACGGGCGATACGACCGGAGGCCACACCGGATACGCGCAATCCCAGGGCGGAGGCTACACTCCCGCGCCGCAGCCCACAGGTAACGGAGGCGGGTACACTCCCGCACCGCGGCCGACCCCGCAGCCGACACCGCAACCCTCACAAGGCAACAACGGGGGAGGTTCCGGCGGAGATGACGGCTATGAGGACATTTGCTGGGCGGGTGACACCAGTGGCAAGCCCTTCGTCCAGGTGCCCTGCAACTGACTCTTTTCTTTCCGCTTGAGGGGTGTGGCGCATCCTGATATGGGATGTGCCACACCCCTTCACTTTTTTATGACCTATCATCGTGCGCGAAGCGGAAACATGAAGGAAGCATTATGAACGGATCGAATCCCGTGCCCCTGCCCCCGGCGGAACCGTCGGGGGCCGCCCGCGCCGCCTCGAAACCGAAATGGATGGTTCCCGCGATCGCCGTGGGATGCGCCGTCGTCCTGCTGTCGGCCGGCGGCGGATACCTGTATTGGAGCCACGGCCGTCTGGCGGAGGCGTCGGCGGAATGCGAGGCCGCGTACTCCAAGGCGGTGAAGGGGCGGCGGGAGCTGGCCGGGTACCTGAAGTCGGACGCCTTGAAGACCGCGATCACGGTCCGGGATTCGGAGGTCGAGGACGCGAAGACGGTCGCCGTATTGGCGTCGACCGTGAAGGCCGTTTCGACTATGAAGACCGATATCCCCGGATGCCCGGCGGATGGGTTGAAGGGCATCCGGGCGGCGGCCGCGCGGCTCGACAGGGCCGCGGCCGCGTATGCGAAGACCGTGAACGAGGTCAGGGGCAAGGCGGATGCGGTCAGCGCCTCGAAGACCGACAAGACCGTCGCCGACGCGACCAAGGTCCTGGACGACTCCAAGGGCAGGGTGGAGGACGACAAGGTTCGCACCGCATTGGAGAACGCCATCAAATCGAGGGACGGGAAGGCGATCTCGGATGCGGTGAAGGCGGTCAACGACTCCATCAAAGCCAAGTCGGATGCGGACGCGAAAGCCGAGGCCGAAAAGGAGGGGCAGGCGGCGGACAACGGCTCCTCCTACACGGGCGATACGACCGGAGGCCACATCGGATACACGGGCGGCGGCTACACGCAATCCCAGGGCGGCGGCTACACGTACACTCCACAGCAGCCCGCCGGCAACGGAGGCGGGTACACTCCCGCACCGCAGCCGGCGCCACAACCGACCCCGCAGCCCCCACAAGGCAACAACGTGGGAGGTTCCGGCGGAGATGACGGATGGGATACTTGCTTTACTGGTGATACCAGCGGCAAGCCCGGTATCCAGGTTCCCTGCAGCTGATTTCCTGTTTCCTTTTCGGATGGGGCGGTGTATCCCGTTATGGGATGCGCCGCCCCTTTCACTTTTCCATGGCCCGGCCATGCCCACCCTCGTCTTTCAGTAGGAGCCGGATGTGGCGGATAGGACGTCCGCGTCCCCTGGACGGTCGTTCTTCCAGATCATCCACAGGACGAGCCCGACCAGGGGATGGAGAAGCCGAGGACGGCCCAGCCGAAAAGGCCTGTGTCGGAGGAGTTCCTCCCGTAGGATGCCGTCGGCTGCGGGTATGCGGGTTGTGTGGGCGTCGCGTAGTTCGGCGGAGCCCATCCGGATTGCCGGGCATATCCGGGCTGCGACCGCGCGTAGGCGGGCCACGTCGGCTGGACCGGCTGGCATGCCGTCGGCGCGACCCTTATGCAACGGTCCGACGGGATCATGCGTCATGTCGTTCCATGAGGGAGGCGAGCAGGTTCAGGCCGATGCCCATGCCCGTCAGCGTCGCGCCCGTGCGCTCCATGCCGGGATGCCCGAGCATGAACATGCCGATCGGCAGGAGCGTGCCGCCCGCGAAGGACAGGGCCGGGAACACGGGGGAGGGGGCGCATTCCACGTCCGTATAGTCGCGGACGGCTTTCTCCAATTCGAGCATCCGCCCGTGCGCGTCACGCCATGCGTCGGGATCGGCGGGCGGGTACAGGCGTGCCGCGAGCTCGCATCTGACCCTCAGACGGGTCATCTGGCCGGCCGTCGCGGACGTGCATGGGCGGGCGAGCGCGTCCTCCATGACCTTGAGCGCGTCCCGGGCGAGGATGAGCGCGGCGTGCTCACGCCAATCCACGTCGACGGATGTTGCGACGGGCATCCCATGTCGTCCGCCATGCCAGGGGCGGAACGCCTTGGAGGGGATGCGTGCCCCGACGCCTTCCGCATGCCTGTGGACGAGGAATCCGGGATGGCATGCGGTCAGCGTGTCGCCGCATGGGGCCGTCCACATGTGGGGGCCCGTGTTTCGCCATCCGGCGAGACGCAGCCGGAACGCCATGCCGCGGATTGGGTCGGTGCCGCGCCAATGCCAGGCGCCCGGGTCGATGAGTTCGAGTTCGGTCATGCCGCCCATGATGGTGGTCCCCCGCGACGCGGTCAGCGGAACTGGTCCGTCCACACCGTGTACGCCTGCCATGCGATCAGGCCCGTCAGGGCGAGGGTCGCCGTCCAGAACACGCTTCCGGCCGGATCGCGCATGGCGATCATGATGAGCCGGAACACGAGGGCGGGCGTGAGCATGAGCGTCAGCGCGACCGTATGGAAACGTCCCATGTCGTCCTGTTCGAACGCGAAGCCGGCGTACCATTCCAGGACGAACGACGGCAGTGTGCAGAAGGCGAGGATGCCGGCCGCCCACTGCCATGCGTCGGGTATGGGCCGGATGCCCGTCTGGTCGAGGTAGAGGGGGATGGGGGCGGCCAGGAGCCCAAGATGCCATAGCCAGTAGGCTCCCGGGTGTGAGAAGCCGCGATGGTTTTCGTATTCGTTTCCCGTCATGCGTGCGGGTATGCGTCCGCCTGTCCCTTCCCCTGCTTGTCTCTGGGATGGCGTTTCAGGCCGCGTCGCATGCCCCGGATCAGGAGGATGAGGATGATGGCGTAGATGACGACGGTCTGGTCGGCGACCGTGCCGCCCTCGAACATGACCTTCCATACGACGGTCAGGGACGGGGTGAGGGGGAGCAGGAGGAGGGCGGCGAGCAGGCGCGTCCATACGATGCGGCCGCGGACGGACATGGTCCATGCGCCGATCCGGCGGGGGAGGCGTTTCAGCCACGCCCACAGGCGGGCGGGCGTGTGTTTCAGCCGATCGAGCATATGAGCCCCCGGTATGCGTGCGCGTAGCGGAGCGTGTCGGCCAGGCAGTGCATGACCCGATGGTCGGTGGACGGTTCCATGCCGGGCAGGGCCGCGGGGTTCCACATGCGGACCGCCTCGCAGACGGCGCTGATGTCCAGGGACCGGTGGGAGCAGCCGTCGAGGACGCCGGGCATCCAGCTGTCGAGCATGTCCCGGTCGAAGCGGACGGTGCTGCCGGCGGGCAGGAGGCGGACCCCCTGGCCGAGGTGTCGGACCACGTAGTCGCGTGCGGACAGGGCGGCGGCGAACATGTTGGGGGCGCTCGGGTGCGCGCATTCGGCGAGCAGCCCGTTGGGCCCGTGCATGCTCTGGATGAATTCGGACGGTTTGCCTTCCCAGTGGACGGTCGTGTGGAACCCGTCGTCCACCGGCTTCAGGTCGGGGCCGGTGGCGATCATGCCGATCTCGAGGATGGGATCCTTGCGCGGGTCGAGGCCCGTGGTCTCCGTGTCCACCCACAGGAGGCGGACCGGCTTGTCATCATTGTCGTGTGTGCTCATGCCCCCGGGTATGCGTCACGCATTCCACGGGTCCGGGTTCCACGGGAGGATGCGCGCCGGAGGCTCGGGCATGGGCGTCGCGGAATCGGGCTCGGGGAGGGGGTCGGCCGGGCCGGCGGGGAACAGGTTCATGTCGAGCACGTCCATGGTGACGCCGAGCGTGGCCGCCATGGCGCGCATCCTCCCGTAGCTCATGGAGGCCGGGTCCAATGCGCCGCGCTCGTACTGTCCGATCCTCGATCCGGTGGTGCCGAGCGCCCGGCCCAGCCCCTCCTGGGTGAGGCCGGCCCCCAGCCGCAATGGTCGGAGGCCGATGAGGAGCGAGGCGACGAGGCGCGCCGCCGCCCGCGGGTCGTCGGGAAGGGACCGGGAGGCGTGTCCTGCAGGCGCGCCGCCGTTCCTGGCATGCGTACGGGCCGTCCATCCGGGGCCGGCCTCGACGTATGGGCAGTCGGGCGGGTTCGACGGGTTGTCGGCCCGGAGGCGGGGCATGGCGTCCCCGTATTCGGGGTAGGCCCGCGGCCCGTCCACGTGCAGCCCGTATCCCCTGAGCAGGGAGGCGAGCCCTTCCAGCCTGTCCTTGTCTTCCATCGCGGGACTCCTTTCCCTCCGGAGCATACGGGCCGGGGGCGACGCCGACAGTACACAGACGGACTGTTTTGCGCGAAAACAGTTCGTCTGTGTACTGTCGGCATGCGGGGGCTTCCTGTCGGACAGTCCGTCTGTGTACTGTTTTCACGCGAAACAGTCCGTGTATGTACTGTCGGCGACTCTCCTCCGTGGAGGCCACGGCCGCATGGACAGTCCGTCTGTGTACTGAAATCGTCGAAAACAGTCCGTCTGTGTACTGTCGGCCGCCCCTCGTCATGCCCGCCGGGGTCATGGATCCCCCCGTATCAGGGTCGGAAGGGTCCGAAAAACAGTCCGTCAATGTACTGTTTTCGCGCGAAACAGTCCGTGTATGTACTGAAATATCCGAAAACAGTCCGTCAGTGTACTGTTTTCGCGCCGATGTATGCATGTATGCATCTGTATGCATCCGGGAATGCATACAAAAAAAGCCCGGAAAAAGCCCGGAAACCCTTATAAATAAAGGAAAAAGAAAAACCTTCTATCTATTGTATGCATTGTATGCATCCTTTTATAGGGTTTCTTTTCCTTTCCTTCAATCCTCTATAAGGGAATGATGCATACAATGCATACACGGCTCCGGACCATCCCCGGAACGTTGGAACCAAGCCGATCCGAGAACTATGATCGTATGCATCCCGTCACGCATACAGATGCATACAGCCCGGCCGGAATGCATACACGGCCCGGAGCCCGACGGACGCATACCCCGGCGCATGACCGAAGACCTCATATTCGACGCGAAGGCGCTCGCCATGCTGTCCGAACCCCAGGGCGTCTCGTTCCTGACCGGCAAGGCGGGCACGGGCAAAAGCACCCTCGTCAACCATTGGCGAAGCACGCTCGCGCCGCGCAACACGCTCACCCTCGCGCCCACCGGCATCGCCGCCCTCAACGTGAACGGGACCACCATCCACCGGTTCATCCACGCCAAGCCCGGCGTCACCCCCGCCGAGGCGGCCCGCAAGGGACGCGAGAACGCCCGCGACCCCCTCTACCGGATGCTGGGCGCGATCGTGATCGACGAGGTCAGCATGGTGCGCGCCGACCTCATGGACTGCCTCGACCGGTTCCTCCAAGGCGCACGCGGCGACGGGCGGCCGTTCGGCGGCCTCAGGACCATACTGGTCGGCGACCTCGCCCAACTGCCGCCCGTCGTCGACGAACGCCGGGAAGACGCCGCGTTCCGGCCCGGCGGCCAATGGGACGGCCCCTGGTTCTTCCAATCCCACGCGATCGCCCGCCTGCTCGACAAGGGACTGCTCGCCGGCGTCGCGCTCGCCCGGGTGCACCGACAGTCCGACCCCGTGTTCGTCAACGCGTTGAACGCGTTGCGCGACGGGACGCCCGGACCGGCCGCGCTCGCCGCGATCAACCAACGGACGGGAGCCCCCTGGACGCCCGGGGGGAGCGTCGTCCTGTGCGCGGCCAACCGGCGGGCCGACGCCATCAACAAGGCGATGCTCGACCGTCTGCCCGCCCCGCCCATGCGCTTCGCCGCCCGGACGGGCGGCGAATGGAACCGGACCCTGGAGCCCGCGCCCCGCCTGCTCGACGTGAAGCCCGGCATGCGCGTCATGATGCTGTCCAACGATCCGACGGGTTTGTGGGCGAACGGCACCATGGGCGTCCTCGAGCACGTGGACCCGACGGGTCCGGTCGCGACCGTCCGCATGGACGACGGGACGGTCGCCGACGTGGGCGTCCACGCGTGGGAGATCGTCGTGCCGCGCATCGTCCGCGACCCCGACGAGCCCGACAAGCCCGGGCGTCTGGAGAACGTGACGGTCGGCTCCTACCGTCAGCTGCCGTTCAGGCCCGGCTGGGCGGTCACCATCCACAAGAGCCAGGGCAAGACGTTCGACCGGGTGCGGCTCGAGCTCGGCCCACGCCCCCTGTTCGCCGCCGGGCAGGCGTACGTCGCGTTGAGCCGGTGCACGTCCCTGGCCGGCCTGAGCCTCGACCGGCCGCTCACGGCACGCGACGTGAAGGCCGATCCGGCGGTCAAAGGCTTCATGGGCCGGCTCGCCCGTCCCAGGCCGCCCATGCCCGTGCAGGACAGCCTGTTCTGACCGGGATCGAAAACCCTGTCGGAAGTGGACACACTGCTCGAATACGCGACGGATCGCGAACTGGACATCCTCAAGGAGCGTCCATGGAAGGCATCCCACATGGTCGACGAGGCTCGCCGCCTATTGGGACGCCCGTGCGGCGCGGATCCGACGGATCCGGATCGGATCCGCGCCCTGTCCGGATGATGGTCTAACGCCGGCGCGTCCCGTGCCTGCGCCTGTTGCGGATCATGGCTCCCGCGGCAAGCAGGCCTGCGGCGAGCATCGCGTACGCCGCCGGCATGGGATCGTCCGGGCGGCCTCCGGTGAACGGGAGCGTCGTCAACGGGGTGACCGTGTTGCGGAACACGGGGGCCGTGGCCGTCCCGTCGTAGGTGACGGTGGCGGCCAGCCGCCCGTCGTCGGCGTCGGCGATGGTGACGCGCGCCCGGTGGACGGTCGTGTCCGCCTTGCAGGTGGGGCCGCACGTGTCCTTCTCCACGATCAGGTAGTCGCGGGACACGGATTGCCTCCCGTCGAGATCCTTGGCCGTGAACCGGATCGGTTGGAACGTGATGCTCCCGTCCGCTCCCTCGCCCATTACCATGTTTGGTAGGCCCCGATGGTCGGGGCCGGGTCGCCGGTTCCGGT